>Ga0209570_1000036_pt1 | contig 401226 bp, 378 predicted proteins | sample EBPBio172007_DNA_FD_185861 | JGI IMG/M metagenome (GOLD analysis project Ga0209570, IMG submission 185861) | Wastewater treatment Type I Accumulibacter community from EBPR Bioreactor in Madison, WI, USA - Reactor 1_9/17/2007_ DNA (SPAdes)... | ecosystem: Engineered > Bioreactor > EBPR >... | reverse complement strand
ACATCAGCTACAGCGCGCAAGTTTTTGGGTACCAACGCACGACCAGTGCTGGCAGTCGGCTGGCCAATCAGGCAACCGTGATCGGCTACTCGGTCGATGGCCCCGCAAACACCATGCGGCTCGCGGACATCAGCAGCGAGGCATACACCTACACGGCGGCCTCGGTCGGCACCTATTTCGACGGCACCGCCAAGGGCAACATCACGATTGGTGCATGGCGCAATGCCAACGTCGCCATCGTTGATCCGGTCTTCGCCGAACTGCATGCCGTGGCAATTTATGATCGCGCCATGGATCATGCCGAGATGGCCGATGCCCGCACCCGGCTCAAGAACAAGATCGCCGCACGCGGCATAATCTATTGATCGACCCACCGGGACACACGCGAGCAGGATCTGAAAAATGACCGATGTCCGTCTCACACCGTTTACCCGTGGCTCGAATGCAAAGATCATGCTCGATCTCTGCGATTCCGATGATAACGCTCTGCCGCTCAGCGGCTACGAGATCGATATCTTTGAGCCGCATTCGATGTTGGTGGACCAGCTGACGGTTACCTGGGAGGATGCCGCAGTCGGCCGCGCCCGGCTGCGGTTCATCTGGGCAGCGGACATGCCGACAGGTGACTTCATGAGTTTTCGCCTGCCCTCGTCGCTCGGAGACGATGTTCAGGTTACCCCGCGTATTCGACTGGTGATCCAATGACCGAAAGCTACATCAGGGCCAGGATCACCATGCCGCCGCCGGTGGTCGCGCGGATCGTTCATCCGTCGATCTGGTGGCCGGGTGGTGGTGTGGGTGCAGGCAGCGGGTGGTCTCCTGTCATCGCGGTCGAGGCAGACGGCGAGCGGCGCGTCCAGCGGATTACCGAATGGATCGGTGGCACAGGCACCCCGCCTGTGCCCGGCTACATCGGCCCCGCCGGGCTGGTGGCGACGGCGGCCGAGGCGACTGACATTCGCGGCGCGGCTGGAGCAAAGGGCGACGAGGGGGATGTCGGGCCAGCTGGTGGGGCGGATTGGTCTCAGGCGGTGCTGGCGTCAGATTTCAGTGTCACGGGAACGACCACGACATTGGTGCCTGGCATGGCATTCACACTGGAGGCGGATGCGATATACGAGGTCTATGCCCGCCTGCTCCTGCGCACAAATGATACGAACTCCGGCGCGCAGTTTGGCTGGTCTGTTCCTGACGGCATGAATGATGGGTCTGTCAGGGCGACCAATCCAAACACGGGAACATCGCAGCGATTTGATGTCTCCCCGGCTACGGTCAGTGCTCGGAGCTATGGGGGGTCGCTGAGTGGTTCGACTGCGAGCTACCTCGGCACGCTGGACGGGCTTCTGGTTGCAGACGCTTCGATTAGCGGGGATTTCGTGCTGACCCTGCAATCCGAGATAGACGGCAAGACCGCCACCATCAAGGCCGGATCATTCATGCGCTGGCGGCGGGTGAAGTGAACTACTTGTCGGGCTCGGCGCGCCTACGCCCGTCAGGAAATGGGGTGGCACAAAATTTTCACCGACAAAGCTGACACCATATTCCGACAAAGCTGGCGGCGGGTGAAGTGGGCCTTCAAAAGGGTGTTGAACGGTGCCTTCAACACCCTTCAAACACGGAATCTCTCTGCTGCAATATTTGGTGTAAAACACTGCAAATTTGCGTGTCAGCTATCACCAGCCCCTGCGGCCCCCATTTCATTTTCTTCAGCAAGGTGGGCCAGACCGGACCCAGAGCCACATAGGCCGGTTCAGCGGCCAGGGCGCGGTCGAGTTCGGCGGGATCATGGGTCGAAAGGCCATAGCGCACCCCGGCGCGATGCAGGGCCGGAAAATCGGCACTGTCCATATCCTCTTGCCCCAGATGGACAAAATCACAGCCCAGCGACAGCGCGATCTGCCAGTGATCGTTGATCACAAGCTGGGTGCCATGGGCAGCACAGCAGGCTTTCGCGCGCAGGATCTGGGCGCGCAGATCCGGCTCCGGCCGGTCTTTCACGCGCAGTTGCACCAGCCGCACCCCCAGTGGCACCAGCCTCTCCAGCAGCCCGGCATCGCCCACGATCAGGTAAAAGGGGTCGGGCCGTATCATGCCAGCACCGCCTGACCGAAAACCGGAGTGGAGGCGACCGCCATGTCGCGCCGGGGCATCAGCCCGGCCCTGTAGGCCAGCCGTCCGGCGCTGACCGCCTGCCCGAAAGCGCGGGCCATTTCCACCGGGTCCAGCGCGCGGGCGACGGCGGTGTTCAGAAGCACCGCGTCAAAACCCATCTCCATCGCCGCCATGGCCTGCGAAGGCGCGCCGATCCCCGCATCAATCACCAGCGGCACTTCGGGGAAATGCGCCCGCATCGTGCGCAGCGCCTCGACATGCCGCAGCCCCTGGCCCGAGCCGATGGGTGCCCCCCAGGGCATCAGCACGCGGCATCCGGCCTCCAGCAGACGTTCGCCCACGATCAGATCCTCGGTCGTGTAGGGAAAGACCCTGAAGCCCTCGGCGCAAAGCACCCGCGCCGCCTCGACCAGCGCGAAGGGATCGGGTTGCAGCGTATCGGCATGGCCGATGACCTCCAGCTTGATCCAGTCGGTGCCGAACAGTTCGCGCGCCATATGGGCGGTGGTGATCGCTTCGCGTGCGGTGTGGCACCCGGCGGTATTGGGCAGGATGCGACAGCCGCTGTCGCGCAGGATCTGGCGGAAGGCGCCGCCGCCTTGCCCCTCGCGCCGCAGCGAGACGGTGATGACCCCGGCCCCCGATGCTGCGATGGCGTCGCGCAGGATGGCGGGCGAGGGGTATTGCGCGGTGCCCAGCATCAGGCGGCCGGGCAGGTCGATGCCATAGAACATGACTCAGCCCCCCTGCATCGGGGCCAGAACCTCGATCCTGGCGCCGGGGTGAAGGCTGGTTGCCGCCCGTGCCGGTCGGGGGACGAACTGCCCGTCCATCGCGGTGGCAACCGAGGCGGCGTCAAAGCTCTGCTCAGTGATCAGGGCGGCAAGGGTGGTGGCGCGGGTGACGACGGGGGTTCCGTTAAGGTCAATCTGCATGGGCGGGTTCCGTGGTCAGCAGGCGGGCCAGATCCATCGCCAGCGCGGGAGCCATGAGGAAACCATGACGATACATGCCGTTGATGTGGATGTGCCCGCCGCTTTGGTGGATGGCGGGAATATTGTCGGGGAAGGCGGGGCGCAGGCCGGTGCCGGTGGCAAGGATCTGCGCCTCGGCAAAGCCGGGGTGGACGGTCCAGGCGGCGGACAGCAGCTCCATCACTGCACGGGCGGTGATCGGGCCGGGGTCGGCGCTTTCCACCATGGTGGCGCCGATCATGTAGCGGTCCTGTCCGCGCGGCACGATGTAGCAGGGAAAGCGCGGATGCAGCAGCCGCACGGTGCGCGACAGTGCGACACCGGGGGCGCTGACCTCCAGCATTTCACCTCGCACTGCGCGCAGGCCTTGCAGGGTGGCAGACATGCCGCGGCAATCAACGATGCGGCCACGGGGCGGCCCGCCCCGGAAGCCAACGCCCCGCGCGTTCAGGCCCTCGGTCAGAGAGGCCAGCGCGACGACAGGGTCCAGATGCGCTTCCTCTGCGTAAAACAGACTGCGCGTGAAGCGGCCCGTCAGATCAGGTTCCAGCGCGCCGGGATCGGCCGGTCGGTGGCCGGTGGTCGCGCGGGCGAAGCGGTCAAGCTCTGCCCCGTCGCGCGGTGCAGCCAGCACCAGCGTGCCACGCCGGACCACGCCGGGCACATGCCCCGCCCACCAGTCCACCGCCGCGCGACCGCGTGTGACCACGGTTTCCGGCGCGCTTTCACCTTCGCAGAACGGGGCGAGCATCCCGCCCGCCAGCCGCGACACCGGCGGCGGAGCGCCGGGCGGGGTGATGACCTCGACCGCCAGCCCCGCCTCGCTCAAGGCGGTGGCGGCACAAAGCCCCGCCACCCCCGCACCAAGGACCGAAATCATTCCGCAGGCTCCGCCGGGATGTAAAGCTGCCCCGCCTCGCGGAACTTCTCGGCCATCGCGGCCATGCCCTGCTGTTTTTCGGCCTCGGCGCGGATGTCGTGCGAAATCCGCATCGAACAGAACTTCGGGCCGCACATCGAACAGAAATGCGCGACCTTGTGCGCTTCGGCGGGCATGGTTTCATCATGCATCTCGCGCGCGGTATCGGGGTCGAGACCAAGAATGAACTGATCCTGCCAGCGGAACTCGAACCGCGCCCGGCTCAGTGCATCGTCGCGCCGTTGCGCCCCCGGATGGCCTTTGGCCAGATCGGCGGCATGGGCGGCCAGCTTGTAGGTGATGACCCCGGTTTTCACATCATCGCGGTCGGGCAGGCCAAGGTGTTCCTTCGGCGTGACGTAACACAGCATCGCCGTGCCGAACCAGCCGATCATCGCCGCGCCGATGGCGCTGGTGATATGGTCGTAGCCCGGCGCAATATCGGTGGTCAGCGGCCCGAGCGTGTAGAACGGCGCCTCGTGGCAATGTTTCAGCTGCTCGTCCATATTGGCCTTGATCTTGTGCATCGGCACATGGCCGGGGCCTTCGATCATCACCTGACAGTCCTTTGCCCAGGCGATTCTGGTCAATTCGCCCAGTGTCCGCAGCTCTGCAAACTGGGCCTCGTCATTGGCATCGGCGATGGAGCCGGGGCGCAGCCCGTCGCCCAGGCTGAAAGACACGTCATAGCGGCGGCAGATATCGCAGATTTCCTCGAAATGCTCGTAGAGGAAGCTTTCGCGGTGGTGATGCAGGCACCATTTCGCCATGATCGACCCGCCACGCGAAACGATCCCGGTGACCCGTTTCGCCGTCATCGGGATCATGTGCAGCCGCACGCCTGCGTGGATGGTGAAATAATCCACGCCCTGTTCCGCTTGTTCGATCAGCGTGTCGCGGAAGACCTCCCACGTCAGATCTTCGGCCACGCCGCCCACCTTCTCCAGCGCCTGATACAGCGGGACCGTGCCGATCGGCACCGGGGCGTTGCGGATGATCCAGTCGCGGATATTGTGGATGTTGCGGCCCGTGGAGAGGTCCATCACCGTGTCGGCGCCCCAGCGGATCGCCCAGACCATTTTTTCCACCTCCTCCTCCATCGAGGAGGTGACGGCGGAATTGCCGATATTGGCGTTGATCTTCACCCTGAAGTTGCGGCCAATGATCATCGGCTCCAACTCGCGGTGATTGATATTGGCAGGGATGATGGCGCGGCCCGCAGCGATTTCGGCGCGCACGAATTCGGGCGTCACCAGATCGGGCAGCGTGGCGCCGAAGCTTTCGCCGTCGCGCGTGGCGGCGGCGCTGCGCCCCTCGTTCTCGCGCAGGGCGACGAATTCCATCTCGGGCGTGATGATGCCCGCGCGGGCATAGGCAAGCTGCGTGACCGCCCGGTCGCCCGTGGCGCGCAGGGGCGCACGCTGCACGGGGAAGGCGGGCGTCAGCCGCGCGCCGGTGGCAAAGCCGTTGTCGGCTTCCGTCACCGCGCGGCCCGTGTAGCTTTCCACATCGCCACGCGCCTGCAACCAGCCACCGCGCACATCGGGCAGGCCCTGCGCAATGTCGATCTGCGCCGCCGGATCGGTATAGGGGCCGGAGCTGTCATAGACGGTCAGCGGTGCCTCGTTGGAAATGCCGATCTCGCGCAGCGGCACGCGGATGTCATGCGTCGCGCCGGTGACATAGACCTTGCGCGAGGCGGGCAGGGCGCCGGTGGTGATGGCGGGGATCGTGTCTTTCATTGTGGTCTCCTCTTGCGATGAGACCCAAGTGAAACAGTCGGCAGAAAGGGACCACATGGCCCCGGCTGCGCCGAATGGGCCATAGCGGCCCGAAAGGACCGCCCCCGGATGTGCGAGGAATGCGGAAATACCCTTCGGTCTTCCTACGCCAGTGTCAACTGGGTCAGGTTCAAAGGGTCGCGTCACCGGGGTCCGAGCGGATCGGAACCCCTGTCAGCCTCTCAGTCCCCTTGGCGGGACTCCCCTGACGTCCGGGCATCATCGGGGCCTCGGGCGGCGCTGTCAACCGCGAAACGCCGGGGTGTCTTTTTCGTCTGCCGCCGCCTTGCCGCTGGCCGAATGCGGTGCAGCGGGTATAAGGAAACCACGATGGATGATCCGACCGAAGACCTGACCGAACAACTGGAACGCGCGCGGGTCGCGTGGTTCTATTTCATGGGCGGGCTGACCCAGCAGGAAATCGCTGCCCGCATGAACATGACGCGGCTGCGCGTCAACAAGATCATCGGGCAGGTGCGCGAGGATGGTGCGGTGCGCATCGACGTGACGCTGCCGCTGACCGACTGCATCGCGCTGGCCGAGGCGGTGACCGCGCGTTACGGGCTGGCCGAGGCGGTGGTGGTGCCCGATGTGCCGGATTATCTGGAACAGAAGCGGGTGATCGGCGAGGCGGCGGGGGCCATGGCCGGGGCGCTGGTGGAAGGGCGTGATCTGGGAATCGGTGTTGCCACCGGGCGCACGCTCAGTTTCGCGGTGCGCCGGCTGCATGCAAGGCCACATCCCGACAGCTGGGTTGTCGGGCTGACCGGCGGGGTCACGCGGTCTTCGGGCACCAATACATTCGAGGTCGCCACCAGTTTCGCCCGCAGTCTGGGGGTGGAATGCCATTACCTGACCGCGCCGCTGTACTGCGCCTCGCCGGAAAGTCGCGAGACGCTGTTGCTGATCGACGAGCTGACCGATGTTCTGGCCCGCACCGAAATTGCGGATCTGGGTATCACCTCCTGCGGGTCGCTGGCCGAGGATGCGACGCTGACGCAGATCCGCGTGGTGAAGGATCATCTGGACGACGTGCTGAAACGTGGTGCTGTGGGCGAGTTTCTGGGCTGTTTTCTGGATGCGCAGGGCCGGCCGGTCGATCATTTCCTGAATGAATCAATCATCGCGCTCAGCCCCGACAAGCTGAAGCTGAAGCCGATGTCCATGCTGGTGTCAGGCGGGATCGAGAAGGTGCAGATCATCCGCGCCATCCTGCGCGGCGGCTATGTGAACCGTCTGGTCACGAATGAAGCCGTGGCCCGCGCGCTCATGGCGGGGCCACGGTAAGGGCTCAGGTTGTTGCCTGCGCCTCGGCCATGGCGGCAGCCATGGCGCGCAGGATCACGAAGGTCGAGGCGGCGCCGGGGTCGATATGGCCCTTAGAGCGCGCGCCCAGCTTGGCGGAACGCCCCCGCCGCGATTCCAGACCGGCGGTGGCCTTCATGCCCGCCTCGGCGCCATCGCGGGCGGCCTCGATCACTGCAAGTTCGGCACCCGTGGCCAAGGCCTCCTGCGCGCGGGCCACGGCGGGCACCCAGGCGTCGATCATGGTCTTGTCGCCCGGTTCGGCCCGGCCCCGGTCGCGCACGCCTTGCAGCGCGGCGGCAAGCCAGGCCGTCAGCGCGCCCGCGTCAAGGTTCTGCCGGTCGCTGACCGCCGCGCCTGCCCGCAGGAACGCGGTGGCGTAAAGCGGGCCTGAGGAAGCACCCACCGCATCCAGAAACGCCTTGGCCATGCGCTTGCAACTGCCTTCGATGGTTTCGTCGCCGGGGGCGTTTTCCAGCGCGCCCTGCACGGCCTTCCAGCCGATTTCCATGGTGACACCATGGTCGCCGTCTCCGATCACCCCGTCCAGTTCCGACAGCCAGTCGCGGGCGGCGATGATCTCGTCCCCCGCGCGCTGCATCATGGCACGGAACAGCGGGGGCGTGATCGCGCCATCGCGGATCAGCGCGACCGTGGGGGCGCTGCGGGCGGCGGGTTCGGCCCCCGTGACCGTCTTGCGGACCGACCGCGCCGTGCTGGCGGCGGTGCCCTCGATGGCGCCGACCGTCAGCGCCGGGGTGCGGCAAGGGTGGTCCAGCAGTGCGGCAAGTTCATCATCCAGCCGCATCAAGGTAATCGAGGCACCCGCCATCTCCAGCGAGGTCGCATATTCCCCGACCCAGGAGCGGTAGATCGTGATGCTGCGCGCATCCAGCACCTGCCTGAGTCGGGCAAAGAGGATGTAAAGCTCGACCAGTGAGGTCGAACCCAGCCCGTTCACCAGCACTGCCACCCGGTCGCCCCGCGCTGGCGCCATCTCGGACAGGATCGCCTCCAACAGCGTATCGGTCACTTGATCGGCCGGGGCCAGCTTGTCGCGGCGGATGCCCGGCTCGCCATGCAGACCCATGCCGATTTCCATTTCGTCATCGCCGATCTCGAAATTCGGCTTGCCGGTCTGCGGCAGTGAACAGGCCCCCAGTGCCACGCCCATCGACAGGGTGGCGTCATTGGCCTTGCGCGCCAGCGCCTCGACCCGCGCCAGCGGCTCGCCCAGATCGGCGGCAGCCCCGGCCACCTTGAAGACAAAGAAATCGCCCGCGATGCCCCGCCGTTCCCCGCGCCGTTCAACCGGGGCCGAGGCCACGTCATCGGCCACCTGCACCTGCCGGACCGGGGTGCCTGCGGCAGCAAGTTCTTCCGCCGCCATGGTGAAGTTCATCACATCGCCGGTGTAATTGCCGTAAAGCAGCAGCACACCCGCCCCGCCATCGGCGGCACGCGCCGCATCGAGGATCTGTTCGGGCGAGGGCGAGGCAAAGATATTGCCCACCGCCGCCGCATCGGCGAGCCCGCGCCCGACATAGCCTGCGAAGGCCGGTTCATGCCCCGAGCCGCCGCCGACCACCACGCCGACCTTGCCGTCGCGCGGCCCGTCCACCGCGACCACGGCGCGGCCGGTGGGGCCTTCGACCGTCAGCATGTCGGGATGGGCGGCGACCATGCCCGCGATCAGCTGGGGGATGATGTCTTCCGGCGCGTTGATGAGTTTCTTGGTCTTAGTCATGGGAATATCCACTTCGTCAGGTCAGGCGCCGTCGCGGCGAAGATAGCGGCGCGACAGGGCGTCGAACGAGATCGCCAGAACCACGATCACGCCGGATACCACGCCCTGCCAATAGGGCGACACGCCAAAAAGCACGATGATGTTTTCGATGATGGCGATGATCCCCGCCCCGAAGATCGCCCCCAGCGGCGAGCCTACCCCGCCGGTGGTGGCAACCCCGCCGATCACGGCAGCGGCGATGGGTGCCAGCACCCAGGTTTGCCCGATGGAGGGCTGCGCCGTGCCCAGCCGCGCCACCATCAGAAGCCCGGCCAGTGCCGACAGCATCCCCGCCAGCGTGAAGACCAGCAGGCGGATGCGGTCCACCCGGATGCCCAGCATGCGGGCGGCAGCAGGGTTGTTGCCGATGGCATACATATACCGGCCCATCGGCGTCTTCAGCGACAGGAACAGCGCGATGGCCAGCACCGCCAGCATGATCAGGAAGGGCACGGGCACGCCAAGAAGATCGCCCCGGCCAAGGAACTGGATCTCTGCCGGAATGCCGGTGATCGCGACGCCCTTGGTCAGCACGAGGATGGCGCCGCCATAGATGCCCGCCGTGCCAATGGTCAGCACCAGCGAATGCAGCCCCAGCACGGTGACCAGCAGGCCGTTCAGGAAACCCAGCGCAAGGCCAAGGCACAGGGCGAGGATCAGCGCCATGGGCGCGGGCAATCCCGCCTGCACCATCAGCATGCCGGAGACCACGCCGCACAGGCCGCCAATGGTGCCCAGCGACAGGTCAAGCTCACCCAGGATCATCAGCGAAGATTGCGCGATGGTGACCAGCCCCACGAAGGCAAGGCCCCGCGCGATGACCGACATGTTGTAACCGGACAGGAAGTACGGGGAAATCACCGCCGATATGGCGAAGATCGCTACAAGCGCCACGAAAACCCCGGCCAGCGGGTTGCGCATCAGGAGTGTCAGTGCCGGGGGGCGGCGTGTCTGTGCGGAGTGTTCAGTCGACATGAGAAGCCTCTGCGTCTTCGGGGGCGGACCCGCCAGCCCCCGTGCCGGTGGCGAAGATCGCCCCGACGAGTGTTTCGGTCTCGGTGCTGGCGGCGTCGAAGCTGCCGGTCAGGCGGCCGCCATGCATGGTGATGATGCGGCTGGCACAGCGGCGCAGCTCGGTCATTTCCGATGAGATGAGGATGATCCCCACGCCCTCCTCGGCCAGCCGCTTCATGATGCGGTAGATTTCGGCCTTGGTGCGGATGTCGATGCCCTTGGTCGGTTCATCGAAGATCAGGATGTGCGGCGTCGTGGCCATGGCGCGGCCGATGATGGCCTTCTGCTGATTGCCGCCCGACAGGGTGGCGATGCGCTGTCCGGGGCCGGAGGCGCGGATGCCGTAACCACCGATCACGCGGGCGACGATACGGCGTTCCTTGCCGCTGTCGATGCCGGTGGCGCCGGTGGTCAGCGACAGGACCGAAAGACCGATGTTCTCGCGCAGCGACAGCAGCGGGAAGATGCCATGCGCCTTGCGCTCTTCCGACAGATACAGCATCCCGCCCGCGACCGAGGCGGCGGTGTCATTCAGCCGCCAGTCGCGGCCTTCCACCCGGACACGGCCGCCGCTGGCCTTGCGGTAGCCGAAGATCGTCTGCATCAGTTCGGATCTTCCGGCGCCGACAAGGCCCGCGAAACCCAGGATCTCGCCCCGTTTCAGCGTGAAGCTGACATCGCGGAACAGTGGGCCGGACAGGTTGTCGACCTGCAGGATCGTATCGGTGACCGGGCCATCGGGGCGGAAATGTTCGTCGATCGCCACCTCGCGGCCCGACATGGCGCGGATCAGCGCCGCTTCGTCAATTTCGTCTACCCGGCCTGCATCGACCTTCCGGCCATTGCGCAGCACCGTATAATCCTGCCCGATCCCGAACACTTCCTCCATCTTGTGCGAGATGAAGATGATAGCATGATCGCGGTCCAGAAAGCTGCGGATCACCCTGAACACCCGCTCCACCTCGCGCGCGGTCAGGGCCGAAGTCGGCTCGTCGAGGATCAGCACCTTCATGTCACGGTTGGTCGAGGCGCGGGCGATCTGCAACAATTGCTGATCGGGGACCGAGATATGGCGCACCATATCGGATGGTTTCGCCTCGATCCCGAACCGATCCAGATACTCCTGCGCTTCCGCCTCCATCCGGCGGCGGTTCACCAGCCCGCCATGGCCGGTGCGGTCAAACGGCATGAACAGGTTTTCTGCCACGCTGACATCGGGGAACAGCGACAGTTCCTGCGGCACATAGGCGATCTTGCGGAACAGGTCGGGGTGATCCAGCGGGTTTTGCCCGTCGATGGCGATGCTGCCGCGTGTGGCGCGATCCGCCCCGGTCAGGATCTTCACAAGCGTTGATTTTCCGGCGCCATTCTCGCCCGCAAGAATATGCGTGCGGCCCAGTTCAACTGACAGGTCGACACCGTCAAGCGCGGTCACGCCCGGAAAATCACGGCCGAGGCCGCGTGCTTCGAGATAGGCCATGTCTCCTCCCACGGCTGGTGTGCGGCCGGCGGGTTGCCGGCCGCGCGTGGCTCAGTTGCCCAGATTGTCCTTGGTGAGGAAGGCGTTCCCGGTATCCAGATAGCCCGGAACCGGCGCGCCGGTCGCCTGTGCCCAGAGCAGCATGACCGACCAGTAGCCTTGCAGTTCCGGCTGCGAGGCCGAGGAACTGTCGGCGACGCCCGAACGGATCATGTCGAGCATCTCGGGCAGGTTATCCAGACCGACCAGCGTGACCTGACCCTGCTTCCCGGCCTCGACAATGGCCTGACCGATGCCGATGGGACCGGCGGCATCCGAGGCGACCCAGCCCTTGAGATTGGGGTTCGCCTGCATGATGGCAGCGGCCTGCTGTTGCGCCGTCTCGATGCTGTCATTGTCGATGCCTTCAGCCACGACCTTGATGCCCGGATGTTCGGCAAAGACCTCGCGGTGGCATTCGGCACGGATCGAGTGGTTCGGCGCGGTCGGCACGCCCATCATGATGGCGACCTCGCCCTCACCGCCCAGCACTTCGACCAGACGGCGCGCGGCGATCTTGGCCTGTTCGCAGAAATCAGAGCCGATATAGGGGATCTGCATCCCCTCGGGCGGCACCGAGTCGAAGATCACCAGCGGGATCTCCTGCCCCTGCGCGGCTTCCAGCGAGCCGCGGTTGCCTGCCGGGTCCAGCAGGTCAATGGCGATGCCGTCGGGACGGGTGGAGATGGCGCTTTCCACGATCTGCACCTGTTGCACGACATCGGCGGTCTGCGGTGCGGAATAGACGATCTCGACGTCAGCGCCGGTCTGCGCCTTCAGGGCGGCCGCGGCCATCTGCGCTCCGTCGTTCACCTTGTCGAACCAGGGGTGAACCACCTTCGGGACGATCAGGAAGCGGTAGCTGTCTTTCTTGGTGGTGCCCGCAGCATCCTGCGCGGCGGCGGCAATCGGCATGGCAAGGGCCACACCGGCCAGCATGGCGGCCAGTTTCTTCATGGTATTCCTCCCAGTTTGTAAGCCCGGCGTCGGGCAATCCTGCTGTCGGCGCGCGGTTCCTCCCTGACGCCTCAAGACTCAATACATATGTATTTTTAAAATTACAAGTATATCCGGCGCGCGATTGCATCTGTCGGCGCCCTGCGGCAGGCGCATGCGAAAAGGCCCCGCACGACCGTCAGGTCGCCGGGGCCGGAAGTGCCGTGCGCATCAGTCAGGGCAGGGGCCGGTTCACCGGATCGGGCAGCCTGCGATCAGACGCCGACATCGGGGCCCGCACAGGCCAGCGAGGCCTTGCTTTGCTCGACCTCGGTCAGTTCCGTGCCGTCGGGATCACCGGCAAAGCGGGCTTTCAGCCTGCCGCCCTCCTGCCAGAAGGCCCAGCACTGAGGATCGGACTCGCTTTCATAGACAAAGCAGATCTGGCTGTCGGCCTCGTACCAGTGGCCCTCCTGGCATTCCTGCGCGGTAAAGGCCCAGCGGACACGGCGGTTCGGCAGATATTGCTCGGTCCCGAAGATCGTGCCGCCCTGCGCATAGGTCAGTGTCTTGCCGGTGGCATAGGCCTCGAATTCTGTCGCCGTCATTGGCGTTTGCGCGGCGGCAGCAAGCGGCGGCAGAAGCAGGGCCAGCGCAAGCACAGCGGCGGGGCGGGAGGGCAGCAGCATGGGGGACTCCGGGTTGCGGATTTGGGGCAGGGTGACAGAGCGGCGCGTCAGGCGCCAGTCACGCCCGCTTGATCGTCATGCGTTGGCGCTGCCTGCCAGTGCGCCAGACGGGGCTTCATCATCCGCCGCCAGCGGCGCGGCATCAGCGCGATGGCCCCGCAAACCGGCAGCGAATACGGAAGCCACGGTGCTTCGTCCGGCTCGGGCAGTCGCAGCGCGGGATAGGGACGCGCGGGATGGGCATGATGATCGGAATGGCGCGGTGCGTTCAGCATGACGCCCGATGAAAACCAGTGCGGGGCATTCCAGCTATGGCGTGGCCCCACCGGCTCCGGCCGGCCATCGGGCAGCAGGCGGCGGCGCAGACCGTAATGCTGGACATAATCCGACAGCATCAGTTGCGCGGTGGCGTAACCTGCAAGCAGCAGCCAGACTAAAAGCCCGGCCCAGCCCGCCAGAACGGCGCCCAGCCCGAGGCAGGCAAGACCGCCCGCGACATAGATCACATAGGGGTTGAGCCCACCCGTCTGTTTCCACCGCGCGGTTTCGGCGCGCAGACCGGCGCGGAAGCTGCCGAAATAGGCGCGTGGCAGGAATTGGTAGAAACTCTCGTCGTCGCGGGCCGAGTTCGGATCTTCCGGTGTCGCGACATGCCGGTGATGCACCAGCCGGTGTGCCGAGGTGTGATGCCCATTCAGCAGGGTGACATAAACTGCCATTCCCAGCCGGAACAGCCGCCGGTCGCCGCGATGGATCAGTTCGTGCGCGGCGGGGTTCGAGACCTGACCGAACAACTGGCCGAACCCCAGAAACAGTGCAATTCTTGCCCAGAGCGGCAATCCGCTGTCGCCCGCAATCGCCCAGACCGCCAGCGGAAAGGCCAGAAGATGCGCGGTACCGATCAGAGCCAGCAGGCGATCGGCGGCGGGAAACTCCGCTCCTTCCGGCGCATCCGGGGCGACCCAGGGGATCAGCCGGTCCAGAAGTGCGGTCAGCCCCGCCATATAGCCCAGCCCCAGCCAGACCCAACCGCCTCCGGCCCAGACCCCGAGGGCCAGCAGAAGGAAGGGGGTGGTCGCGGCAGTGGCGAACAGCGCCATGCGCGGCAGCGGAAGGAAACGGGGGGGCACCTGCATCATGGCGCCACCTTAGCACGCGGCCGGGCCGGGCAAAGCCCCCGCACTGCGACCGGCTGCCGCGTGGTTCAGGCGAAGACCGATCCCAGCGCCCAGAGGCCGAAGCCGATCAGCACCGCCCCGGAAAGCCGCGCGACCCAGAGGGCAAAGCCCGGCGGCAGACGGTGGCGTGCCAGAGCGACGCCGCCACTCAGCACCACCCACCACAACATCGACCCTGCAAAGACCCCCGCAACGACGGGAAAGCTGCCACCCTTGCCCGAGGCCAGCCCCAGCCCCGCAAAGAGCGCGGCAAAGGACAGGATGGTCATGGGATTCGTCACGGTCAGCAGGAATGTGGCGATGGTGGTGCCCAGAAGGTCACGGGCCGAGACGCGGGCCGCTGCGCGAGGTGGTCCGGGGCGCAGGCTTCGCCAGCCCAGCCACAGCATGAAGATCCCGCCAACCAGCCGCAACGGCAGGTCGATCCGCGCCAGCAAATCGGAAAAGGCCGCAAAGCCAAGCGCCGCCAGTGTCGCATAGGCCGCATCGGCGAGGCCGGTGCCCAGCCCGCCCGCGACCCCGGCCCAGAAGCCGCGCTCCAGCACCCGGTTGATGCACAGCGCCCCGATGGGGCCAAGTGGCGCGGCAATCGCAAGACCCAGCACAAGGCTTTTGAGGAAAAGCGCAACTTCCATCACACACCCGGCGCCGGAACATGCGGCCCGCCGACGGCAGAGGACAGTACAATCACCGTCTCGCTGCGCCCCAGAAACCGGCCCGCCTTCAGCTCGGCCAGAACGCTCTCGATCTCGGTCACCGCCCCGACCCGCAGCTTGACGAGATAGGACCAGGCGCCCGTTACATGATGGCATTCCAGAACACGCCGATGGCTGGCTGCAAAACGGCGAAAGGCGGCCTCGTCGGCATCTTCGCGCAGGGCGAGCCACAGATAGACCAGCATCGGCAACCCCAGCGCGGCGGGGTCGATGTCGACGGTGAAGCGGCGGATCGCGCCCGAGGCGGTGAGCCTGCGGATGCGTTCATTCACGCTGGACGGCGCCAGCCCCACCACGGCGCCGATATCGGCAAGCGCGCGGCGGGAATCCTCTGCCAGAAGTTCGATGATCTTGCGGTCTGTCTCGTCCATGTCCGGATGATGTTCTGCTTGGTTGTGAGTTTCTCGAAATATGTGCGGTCGATCATGTGGGGTCAATGTAATTTTTGGCAGATAAGGAGGTTCGCCGCAAAAGATGCGGAGCCATGGCGATTTAACCGAATGCGCGACCGCCGCAACGTCATGCTTGGTGCCCTGCCGGACAAGCGGCACAATCGGGCGATGACATGGGTCTTCCTGCTTTTCGCCGCAGCCTGCGCGCTGCTTTACGGCCTGCGCTGGGCCGCATCCCGAACGACTTCGGCGGCGCGCTCGACCGTCAAGACCGCCTCGGTGGCCTGTCTGGCGCTGGCCGGCCTGACCGGAGGCGCCCCCGCGCCGGTCGTGGCGGGGCTCGCGCTGGGCGCTGTGGGGGATTTCCTGCTGTCACGACAGGGCGAGGGCGCCTTTCTCGGCGGCATGGCCGCCTTCGCCGCCGGGCATCTGGCCTATGCGCTGGCTTTCGGGGCGGGGATGCCGGGCTGGCCGGTGCTGATCGCGCTCGGCCTGCTGGCCACCTCGACCGAAGCGTGGCTGGCCCCGCACACGGGTGCGCTGCGCTGGCCGGTGCGCGGCTATGTGCTGGTGATCTGCGCCATGGCCACGCTGGCCGCTGCCCGGTCCGAACCGTTGCTGCGCCTTGGTGCCGCGCTGTTCGTGGCTTCCGACCTGATGCTGGCGCTGGAGATTTTCGTGATCAGCGCGCCAGCCCGTCGCCGCCTGTTGTCCTGTGCGCTCTGGCCCGCCTACTGGGGCGGTCAGGCGCTGATCCTTTGGGCGCTTCTGCCCTGAGGCGCCTCGGCCCTTCCATCCGGCGCCTGAATTGACTAGGTGAAAAAGGCAACCAGCCCGGAGCGGCCATGTCCTTCTTCAAGAAACTCAAAGACCGGATGTTCCGGTCCTCCGACAAGATCGCGGGCAGCCTTGATGCGCTGGTGAGCGAGGATGAGGCCCCGGTGGCGGCGAAACCCGGCCTGCTGGACCGGCTGACCGGCCGCGAGCCGGAGGAGCCGCGCCGCGTCATGGATGACGCGATGCTGGAAAGCCTGGAGGAACTGCTGATCGAGGCCGATATGGGCGTCGATACCGCGACCCGCGTCGCGGCCAACATCGCCGAGGGGCGGATGGGCCGCAAGATCGGCGCGACGGAGCTGAAACGCGCCCTTGCCGCCGAAGTTGCACGCATCATGGAACCCGTCGCCCGTCCGCTGCCGGTCTATGCCAAACGCCCGCAGGTGGTGCTGGTGGTCGGCGTCAATGGCTCGGGCAAGACCACGACCATTGGCAAGCTCGCCTCGCAATTCAAGGCCGCCGGAAAATCGGTGGTTATCGCGGCGGGCGATACGTTCCGTGCCGCGGCGGTGGAACAGTTGCAGATCTGGGGCACCCGTGCCGGTGTTCCGGTGCTGACCGCGCCGGAAGGCTCTGACCCCGCGAGCCTTGCCTTCGACGCGCTGACCCGCGCGCAGGCTGATGGCGCCGACCTGCTGCTGATCGATACTGCGGGCCGCCTGCAAAACCGCGCCGACCTGATGGAGGAACTGGCCAAGATCGTCCGCGTCATCCGCAAGAAGGACGAGACCGCGCCGCACAACACGCTGCTGGTGCTGGACGCCACCACCGGCCAGAACGCGGTGATGCAGGTGGAGATCTTCCGCAAGATCGCCGATGTCTCGGGCCTCGTGATGACGAAACTCGACGGCACCGCGAAGGGCGGTGTGCTGGTCAGCCTTGCCGACAAGTTCGGCCTGCCGATCCATGCCATCGGGGTGGGCGAACAGATCGACGACCTTGCCCCGTTTGATCCCGAAGATTTCGCCCGCGCCCTCGTAGGCCTGCCCGAGTAAACCTCTTGCCTTCATCTGTTTGCAAATATCCTCGGGGGGCCGCCCCGCAGGGGGCGGCGCGGGGGGGCAGACAGCCCCCCGTCGCGGTTGACATCCCGCGCAGGCACCGGGCATGAGTGACTGGCTCCTCAGCCTTGAAGGCACCGAAGCCGGGCATGACCTCGCGCTGGCGCTGGCGCTGATGGCGGCTGTCCTGCATGCGCTGTTCGGCGCCTTGCAGAAGGGGCGGCACGATCCCTGGCTCGCCCGTGCTGCCATCGACGCCAGCTATGGCGTCATTGCGCTACCCTTCGCGCTGTTTGTCGTGCCATGGCCCGAGCCGCATATGTGGCCGATCTTCGCGGGCGCCTTTGTCATCCATGCGGGCTATAAACTCTTGCAGGCAATGACCTATTCGCGTGGCGCCTATACCGTGGTCTATCCGGTGGTGCGCGGCACCGGGCCGCTGTTCACCGTTATCGGTGCCGGACTGGTCTTTGGCGAGCATTTCGCGCCGGGGCAGTGGCTGGGCGTGCTGATGCTGTCGGGCGGGATCTTCGGGCTGGCGCTGTGGAACCTGGCCCATGTCACAGCGCAGCGCGCGACGATGATCCCGGCGCTGTGGCTTGCCTTCGCCACGGGCGGCTTCGTTGCGGCCTATACGACTTACGATGCCTATGGCATCCGCGCCACCGCCGATCCGTTCACCTTTCTCGCGTGGTTCTTCCTGATCGACAGTTTCCTGATGCCGGTCCTGACCTTCCGTCGCTGGCGGGGGCTGACCCGGACCGAAGTGCTGCCTCTGCTGAAACGGGGTGTCATGGGCGCCATCGTCGCCTATTTCAGCTTCGGCGCCATCATGCTTGCCACACGGCTCGACAAGGTGGGCGAGGCGGCGGTGCTGCGCGAAACCTCGACCGTTTTCGCCGCGCTGATCGGCTGGCTGGTCCTGGGTGAAAAGGTGGGACGCATGCAATTCCTGCTCATGGCGGTGATCGCCGCCGGGGCCGTCATGGTGGAGTTTACCGGATGACCGAAACGCAAAACGGCAAGAAAGCCCCAGGCTGGCTGAAGCCCGTTCTGGAATACGGGCCTCTGCTGGTGTTCTTTGTCGCCTATATGCGGCTGAAGGATCAGACCTTCCTTATCGGCGGGGGCGAATATACCGGCTTTCTGGTGGTTACTGCCGCCTTCATCCCGCTGATGATCCTCACCACCGGGCTCTCCTGGTGGCTGACCGGCAAGCTGTCGAAAATGCAGATTGTCACGCTGGTTCTGGTGGTTGTTTTCGGCGGGCTGTCGGTCTGGTTGCAGGATGAACGCTTTTTCAAGATGAAGCCCACGATGATTTACCTGCTGTTCGCGGGCGCGCTGGGTCTGGGCCTCTTGCGCGGGCAAAGCTGGCTGGGCGCGGTGATGGGCGAGGCGCTGCCAATGCGCCCCGAGGGCTGGATGATCCTCACCAAGCGGGTGATGTGGTTCTTCCTTGCACTGGCGGTCGCGAACGAGGCGGTCTGGCGGCTCACCAGCACGGAACATTGGGTGCAGTTCAAGACCTTCGGCCTGCCGCTGGCGCTGTTCGCCTTTTTCATGACTCAGGCGCGGCTGTTCCAGACCTACGCTATTGAGGAGAAGGGCGAGGATTAATCCCGCCCGACATACCGATTCCGCCCACAGGAATCCGCCCCGGCCTGTGGAAAACTGGCCGGACTCAAACCCCCGAATCCGCCTAAGCCTTTGTCAACGGCCCGGAAAAACCGGGCGCGGCAGGCAGGGGGATTCGCTTATGCAGCTCATCATCGGCAACCGGCAGGTCAATCCGCTGCGCATGAAGGCGGTGGCGGGTGGCGTGGAGGCGGTGTTGCAGGGGGAGGCGATGCTGTCGCTGCTGGATGCGGCGTTCCATGGCGCGGGCACCATCGAGGTTTACGGCGGCACGCTGGATCGTCGCCCGCTGGAACTGGCGCGGATCGAGATGCGCGGCGCGGAAACCTGCGTGACGCTGCTCTGCCGCGGCCCGGCGCCGATGCTGGCCTGATCGCATCCGTTGCCATTTGGCAAATAGATGCTATATCTATGCCAGATGGAGGATGCGATGCAGCTTCAACCGATCACCACCACCCCGGCGCGCAGCGACTCGCCGGTCATTACCGAGGCCGAGGCCGGTGCGCTGGCCCGTGCCACGGTCAACCTGTTCCGGGCATGGGCCCTTTCGGATGCCGAGGCGCGGGTGCTGCTGGGCGGCATGGCGGCCCGCACCTGGGCGCGCTGGAAAGAGGGCGAGGCCGGGCGGATCGACCGTGATCTGCGGATGCGGATGGCGCATCTGATGGGTATTCATAAAGGTCTGCGTTACCTGTTCCGCGACCCCGCGCGCGGCTACGCCTGGCTGCGCAAGCCGAACGCGGCTTTCGACGGCCTGTCGGCGCTTGATCTCATGCTGCGCGGGGAATTGTCGGATCTGGCGCTGATGCGTGAATGGCTGGACGCCGAGCGCGGCGCATGGTGAGCGGCGCTGTCCTGCGTCGGGTGGACTGGCCGCAGACCTGGCGCATCATCCGCTCGATCTATCCGCCGGTCGATCTGTTCGAGGACATTGCCGACCCCCGCGACTGGGAGGCGCTGGCGGCGGTGGAGGCCAAGACCAACCCGCGCATCCGCAATGAAATCGGTGATCTGGGCAAGGTGCCGCCCGCGCGCCGGGTCGCGGGGCCGGGGGCAAGCCTCGTCATGGCGCCCTTCGTGCATTGTTCCATCGCGCGGCCGGGGCGGTTCACCGATGGCAGCTATGGCATTTACTATGCCGGGGACCGTGAGGAAGTGGCGCTGGCCGAGACCATCCATCATCACAGCCGCTTCATGTCGGCCACAGCCGAGCCGGAGGGATGGACCGCTGATTTCCGCGCGCTGATCGGCAGGGTTGACCGTGATCTGCATGATATGGATGCGGTGCCGGGCGCGCGGCATGTTTCGGATTATGGCGCCTCGCAGCAGGCGGGGGCCAGCCTGCGCGCGGCCGGCAGTGACGGGCTGGTCTGGACCAGCGTCCGTTACCCGGAGGGGCTTTGCCTCGGTCTGTTCTGGCCCGACGTCGTGGCGATCCCGTTGCAGGGGCCGCATTACAGCTATCACTGGAACGGCACGCGGGTCGATTACATCCGCCGCCATGATACCGGCACCATCCTTCAGGTGGCCGAGACGGGATAGCCCTTCCGCTTCGCCCCGGCTTGCGCCAGAAAGGGCGGCAGCGACGGGAGAGGCGGCATGACGGAACAGCACAAGGGAATTCTGGCCATGGTGCTGGCCTGCATCCTGTGGGGCACCACGCCGCTTTACTACAAGCTGCTGACGCAGGTGCCGCCGCTGGAAGTTCTGGCCCATCGCACGCTCTGGTCGGCGGTGATCTTTCTGGGGCTTCTGGCCGCGACCGGGCGGCTGGCGGCGCTTCGGCCCCTGCTGCGGGGCAGGCGGCTGGCCATGGTCGCGCTGGCGGCGGGGCTGATCTCGTTCAACTGGTTCCTGTTCATTTTCTCGGTGCAGGCGGGCCATGTGATCGAGGCGGCGCTGGGGTATTACATCTTCCCGCTGGTGGCCGTGGCCCTGGGTGTGCTGGCCTTTGGCGAGCGGCTGACACCGGGGCAGGGCGTTGCAGTCGCGCTGGCGGTGGGGGCGGTGGGTGTGCTGACCTGGGGGCTTGGCGTCGCGCCCTGGATCGCGCTGGCCATCGCCTCCAGCTTCGGGCTTTACGGGCTGCTGAAGAAACGGCTGGCCGCGCCGCCGGTGCCTTCGGTCACGGCCGAAGTTCTGGTGCTGGCGCCGCTGTCGCTGATCTGGCTGGCGATCATTGCCACCGGGAACGGCCCGGAGGCGGGGCACGGGCATTTCCTCGATTCGGCGGGAACGGCGGGGCTTCTGGTGCTGTCCGGTGCGCTGACCGCGAGTCCGCTCATGCTGTTCACCTATGCCACCGCGCGGGTACGGCTGGCGACGGTCGGGCTGATCCAGTACATCAACCCCACGCTGCAATTCCTGACCGCAACGCTGATCTTCGCCGAGCCTTTCGGGCGCTGGCATGCCATCGCCTTCGGGTTGATCTGGGCGGGCCTCGCGCTTTACACGCTGGAGGGGTTCCGTCGGGACAGGGCGGTGCGCAGGGCGGCGGTCAGCGCGGGCACGTCGGCCACAGCAGCAAAGTGATCGCGCAGGCCGGGGTCTGCAAAGCCCTCGGCAATCGTGTGATCGACAAGCGCCACCAGCGGCTGCCAGTAGCCCGCCACATCCAGCAGGAAGATCGGCTTGCGATGAAGGCCGATCTGCGCCCAGGTCAGCACCTCGAAAAACTCGTCCAGCGATCCGGCACCGCCCGGCAGCACCACGATGGCGTCGGAGTTCATGAACATGACCTTCTTACGCTCATGCATGTTCTCGGTAATCACCAGCTGTGTCAGGTCGCGCTTGCCGACTTCGCGTTTCATCAGATGGGTCGGGATCACACCCAGTGTCGTGGCGCCCGCCGCCTGTGCGGCGCGCGCGACCTCGCCCATCAGGCCCACATCCCCCGCACCATAGACCAGCCGCCAGCCCTCGGCCGCCAGCATCGCGCCGGTGGCACGCGCAGCCTCGGCATGGGCCGGGTTCCGGCCGGGGCGCGAGCCGCAAAAGACACAGACGGAAGGGGTGCTGGGCATCGCGGACCTCGGAAAACTGTTGCCTTTTGACCGTGTATCGGGGTTCCTGAGCGAAAGGAAGCGGCGCCGGAACAACCTGCGCCGGGAAGGGGATAAGGGATGTCCGACAAGCAAGGGCTGAACCCGGCCATGGTGGCCGGGCTGGCCGCGGGGGCGGTCGCCGTAGGGGCGATCCTGTGGTATGCGCAACGCCCGGCGGCGCCGGTGGCGCCGGCGGCATTGGTCAGCGAAGCACCCGCTGCGGCACCACAGGCTGCACCTGCGGAAAGCGCCGCCCCGGCCACACCGGAGGCGGCGCCCGGGGCGGCGGCTGCACCTGCTGAGGCCGCGCCGGTGGCGGCGGTTGAACCACCTGCTTTCGATACGTTGCGCATCACGCCTGAAGGCGCGGCAGTGGTTGCAGGGCGGGCAGAGCCGGGAGCCTCGGTCGCCATTCTGGTGGACGGGGCCGAAGTGGCGCGGGCCGATGCCGATGCCACCGGCAATTTCGTGGCGCTGTTCGACTTGCCGCCTTCGGCCGATCCGCGTCTGATGACGTTGCTGGCGCATGGGGCGGCGGGAGAACTGCCGTCGCAGCAATCGGTGGCGGTTGCGCCGGTCGCGGCACCCGAGGCCGTGGCGGCTGCCGCTCCGGCAGAGCCGGAAAGTGCCGCACCCGCTGCAACCCCGACTGAAGCTCCGGTCGTGGCCAGCGAGGCAACTGCAACCGCCGTGGCGCCGACGGCGATTCTGGTGGATGACAGCGGGGCGCAGGTCTTGCAGGGGGCGGGCGCCGGATCGGGCGTCACCATCGCGGCCATTACCTATACGCCGGATGGCGCGGTGCAGCTTGCAGGCTCCGGCACGCCGGGGGCGCTGGTGCGGCTTTACCTCGACAATACGCTGGCCGGTGAGGCCCCGGTTGGCGCGACCGGCGGCTGGGTGACAAAGTTGCAGGGCGTGGCGCCCCGGCTTTACACCCTGCGGGCCGATCAGGTTGGCGGTGACGGCAAGGTGACGGCGCGATCCGAAACGCCCTTCCTGCGAGAGGCGCCCGAGGCTTTGGCCGCCGCGATGAAGCCGCGCGCCGTGCGCACGGTCCCGCCTGGCGCAGGCAGCCCCGCGCCAGAAGCACAGGGCCCGGCAAAGGTTCCGGCGACGGTCACCGCGCTGGCGCAGCCGGAAGCTCCGTCCCCGGCCGGGAACGACGCCGCCGCGCCGCAACCCGCGCCCGAGCCCGTGGCCACTGCCACGCCCGAGGCTCCGGCCGCGACCGGGCCAGAGACCGCGCCGCTGCGGCCGGTCAGCGTAACGGTGCAGCCGGGCTTCACGCTGTGGCGCATCGCGCGCGAAAATTTTGGCGACGGCGTGCTGTATGTGAAGGTCTTCGATGCCAACAAAGATCAGATCCGCAACCCGGACCTCATCTATCCGGGTCAGGTGTTCCTGATTCCGGATCAGTGATCCGGGGCGCGGCGTCCCCTTCGGCCACGCGATGCAGCGCATGGCGGGCCGAGGCGCCACAGCAGGCCAGAACCTGCGGATGATCCATGCAGCAATCGGCCAGCAGATAGGAAATCGCCCCGCCGATCCCTGACAGGTCGGCGCTGTAGATCACATTGCGCGACACCCGGCGCGAGCGGATCAGCCCGGCCTGTTCCAGCGCCGACAGATGGAAGGACAGGCGCGAGGCCGATAGCCCCAGCGTGCGTGCGATGTCACCCGCCGCCATGCCCTCGTCGCCGCGTGGCACCAGAAGGCGCACGAGGTCCAGCCGGCTTTCATGCGCCAGCGCCGACAGGGCCGAGAGGACTTTACTTCGCTCCATCCTTCAACTACTCGTGAAACATTGAATTCACCCTGCATAGCCCGTCAGGGCCGCCCGATCAACCATCAGGGCAGGCCGCGCGGGCAAGGATTTACGATGCGCCGACCCTCCGATTCCCTAACCTCCAGCGATGCCGAGACGCCCTCGACTTCGGGCTGGACCACCCTGCGCCGCGTGGCGCCTTACCTTTGGCCCGACAACGAGCCGTGGGTGAAACAGCGCGTGGTCATCGCCATGGTGATGCTGTTTGTCGCCAAGATCATCTCCGTCTCGACCCCGTTCTTCTACAAGGCGGCGGTGGATGCGCTGGCAGGTGACGCGCCGCCGCCCGCGCTGCTGGTCGGGCTGACGGCGGTGGGGATGACGGTGGCCTATGGCCTTGCCCGCTTCGGCGCGGTGGTCTTTGGCGAATTGCGCGACGCGGTATTCGTCAAGGTCGGTCAGCGCGCGCTGCGCAAGCTGGCGCTGGAGACCTTCACCCATATCCACGCGCTGTCGCTGCGCTATCACATCACGCGCAAGACCGGCGGTCTGAGCCGGATCATCGAGCGCGGGGTGAAGGGCGTCGATTTCCTGCTGCGCTTCATGCTGTTTTCCATCGGGCCGCTGATCCTGGAACTGAGCATGGTGGCGGTGATCTTCTGGGTCGCCTTTGGCTGGCAATATATGGCCGTGGTTATCGTGACCGTGGCGCTTTACGTCGCTTTCACTTTCAAGGTCACCGAATGGCGGGTGCAGATCCGTCGCAAGATGAATGATCAGGACAATGACGCCAATCAGAAGGCCATCGACTCGCTTCTGAACTTCGAAACGGTGCGCTATTTCGGTGCCGCGAAGCGCGAGGCCGCGCGCTATGACAGCGCGATGGAGGGGTATGAAACGGCGGCGGTGAAGACCGGGCAATCGCTCAGCTTCCTGAATGCCGGGCAGTCGCTGATCATCACCACCGGGCTTGTGGCGGTGATGGTGATGGCGGCGATGGGGGTGCAGGCCAAGTTGCTGACGGTGGGCGATTTCGTCATGGTCAACGCCTACATGATCCAGATCACCATGCCGCTGAACTTCCTTGGCACGGTCTACCGCGAGATCCGGCAGGCGCTGGTCGATATGGGGCAGATGTTCGGCCTGCTGGCGCAACCGGCCGAGATCGTGGATGCGCCGCAGGCGACGCCGCTGGCGGTCGCGGGCGGGCATGTCCGGTTTGAGGGCGTTCAATTCGCCTATGACAGCGAGCGGCCGATCCTGAAAGGCGTCGATATCGACATCCCGGCCGGGCAGACCATCGCGCTGGTCGGGCCGTCGGGGTCGGGTAAATCCACCATCGGGCGGCTGCTGTTCCGCTTCTACGACGTGACCGGCGGGCGGGTAACGATTGATGGGCAGGACCTGCGCGACATCACGCAGGACAGCCTGCACGCCGCCATCGGTGTGGTGCCGCAGGATACCGTGCTGTTCAACGATACGATCTATTACAACATCGCCTATGGCCGCCCCGAGGCCAGCCGGGCCGAGGTGGAGGCTGCCGCCCGGGCCGCGAAGATCCACGATTTCATCCTGTCGCTGCCCGATGGCTATGACACCACGGTGGGGGAACGCGGGCTGAAGCTGTCGGGCGGGGAAAAACAGCGCGTGGGCATTGCCCGCACCCTGCTGAAGAACCCGCCGATCCTGCTGCTGGACGAGGCGACCTCGGCGCTGGATACCCAGACCGAAAGCGACATCCAGCAAAGCCTGCATGAAATGGGGCAGGGGCGCACGGTCATCACCATCGCACACCGGCTGTCCACCATCGCGGACAGCGACCGTATCGTCGTGCTGGAAGCAGGCCGTGTGATCGAGGAGGGCACGCATGAGGCGCTGCTGGCGCGGGGGGGCCGCTATGCCGCCATGTGGGCGCGGCAGGCCGCCGAGGACGAGGCCGAAGCCGCCTGAGGCTCAGGCGTCTTCGGATTCCGGTTTCAGGACAAGATCGTCGGTGGTCAGATGCTGGCCACCGATCACCTCGGCCACCACCACATCGTTGAAGCGGATGATGCCCGCAGTTCCCTCGTCATTGGCGGTGACCGAGATGTTCGGGGCGACCTCGTTGCCGTCAGTGTCGTATTCGGGGCGATATAGCAGTTCGATCTGATCACCCGAGCCGAAGTCATGCACCTGCGAAATCTGTCCGAAGCCATCCTCGCGATTGTCGAGCTGGAACAGGTCATCCCCCTCGCCGCCGGTGCCCTGATCGCCCGCCCCCATCAGCAGCGTGTCATTGCCCGCGCCGCCGAACAGCGAATCGAAGCCGTCGATCATCGTGGCATGGCCGTTCTGGCTGGAGTCGAAATCCTTGCCGGACAGGTAGTCATTGCCTTCGCCGCCATAAACCTCGTCAGAGCCGGTGCCGCCCAGAACGGTGTCGTCTCCTTCCTGACCGGCCAGCGAATCCTGTCCGCCGTTGCCGTGGATGTAATCATTGCCCAGGCCGCCCAGCACGATGTCATGTCCGATCCCGGCATCAATCGTGTCATTGCCCTCGCCGCCGATGGCAATGTCATCGCCCTCACGCATCATCAGATGATCGTCGCCTGCACCGGCATTGGCATAGTCATTGCCCGTCGAGGCATCGAGCGTGTCATTGCCCGCATTCAGGAACCAGGCGAGCGATTCCTGCTCGTCCGCGCTCAGATTGTCATCCTCTGCGGTGCCCTGAACCTCGTCGGTGTAATCATCAGCGATATACAGCGGGTTTTCGGTATCCGGGTCGGGTTCCGGCGCCTCGTCATCCGAGCCGCTGGAGCTGCCAAACCAATCGGCTTCATAGCCCAGAAAGAGCATGAAGAGACCGACATACATTGCCATATACACGTCCATGGCCGCACTCCGCTGGGCAGGCTAATTTCACTTGGGCCGACAATTGCCGGGGATTGTGGTCAATTATTGGCGAAACCGGCACGGTTTGGGGTCAGGCCGGAAACCGGGGGGCGGGTGGTCTGCCCGCGGGCACCGATCCCGGCGCGGGGCTTGGCAAATCCGCTTCCTTGCGTGTAAGACAGGGAAAATTCCGGGAGAGACCCATTGAGCAACCCCGAAAGCTTCATTGACGAGGTGACCGAAGAGGTTCGCCGCGACAAGCTGTTCGCGATGTTCCGCAAATACGGCTGGATCGGTGTCCTGCTGGTCTTGCTGATCGTTGGCGGTGCGGCCTGGACCGAATGGCAGAAGGCCCGCGCGCAGTCGCAGGCCCGCGCCTTTGGCGATGCGCTGCTGGGCGCGCTGGATGCTAATACGCCCGAGGCGCGGATTGCCGCGCTTTCTGCCGTCGAGGCAAAGGGCGACCAGGTGGCGCTGAAGGGTCTGCTGCTGTCCTCCGATCCGGTCAAGGACCGGGCGGGTGCATTGCAGGCGCTGGCTGCGGTCGAGGCGGATGCAACGCTGCCGCCGGTCTGGCGCGATCTCGCCGTGCTGCGCCGCGTGATCCTGCAAGGCGCCGAGGCACCGCTGGCAGATCGCCGCGCCGCGCTGGAACCGCTGGCTCAGCCGGGCCGTCCTTACCGGACCATGGCGGCGGAACAGCTTGCCTATCTGCTGATCGAGGAAGGCCGCAAGGATGAGGCGATCACCGCCCTGCGCGCGCTGACGCAGGATCAGGAGGCGCCGGGGGGCTTGCGCAACCGCGCCTCGCAGATGATTGTGGCCCTCGGGGGCGATCCGGCGCAGGGCTGACCTGCGCCCGCAAGCCAAGACGTTGCAACGGGAGAGACTCCGTGACCTTCATCAGACCCGCCGTCTCCGGCCTTGCCCTCGTTGCGCTGCTTGCCGCCTGCGAGAAAGAGGTGATCCTGCCGGGCGAGCGCTTTGGCACCCGCGCCGATCTGGAGGCCAGCATCCCGACGGCGGAGCGGCCCAATCCGGTCGATACCTCGGGCAAGATCGCCAACAGATCGGTGCCGATCGCGTTGCCCGCCGCACAGGCGAATGCGGAATGGTCGCACCGAGGGGGCAATGCCCGCCACCTTGCGCCGCATGGCGCGCTGAGCGCCGCGCCGCAACTGGTGTGGTCGGCGAATATCGGCAAGGCCAACAGCCGGCGCAACCGCATCTCGGCCGCGCCGGTGATTGGCGGCGGCAAGGTCTATACGCTGGATTCCCGCATGGGGTTGCAGGCGACCTCGCTGGGCGGCGCGCCGGTCTGGACCACCGATCTGACGCCTGAGGGCGACCGCGCGAGCGAGATTTCGGGCGGCGGTCTGGCCTATGGCAATGGCCGCGTGTTCATCGCCACCAGCTATGGCGAGCTGATTTCGGTTGATGCGGGCACTGGCCATGTGATCTGGCGCCAGCGCCTTGGTGCCGCCGTGGCGGGGGCCCCGGCTGTGGACGGCGATACCGTCTATGTGGCGGGCCGCGACAGTGCCGCCTGGGCTGTGGCGGTTTCCGACGGCAAGGTGCGCTGGGAAGTGCCGGGCACGCCGGGGGTGACCGGCATGACGGGCACCGCAGGCCCGGCCATTGCCGACCGCACCGTTCTGGTGCCGACTGTCTCGGGCGAGATGATCGCGGTGCTGAAGGATGCAGGGATCAAGACCTGGGGCGCCGCCGTGGTCGGCCAGCGTCTTGGCCGCGCCTATGGCATCGTCACCGACATCACCGGCGATCCGGTGATTTCGGGCCAGACCGTCTATGTCGGCAATGCCGCCGGGCGGACCTATGCGCTGGATGCCGCTTCGGGCGAAACCAAATGGACGGCGCCCGAGGGCGCGCTGGGGCCGGTGGTCGTGGCGGGCGGTTCGCTGTTCCTCGTGAATGACGAGGCGCAGCTGGTGCGTCTGGACGCCGCGACAGGGGATATCCTGTGGTCGGTTCCGATGCCCTATTTCGAAAAGGAAAACCCGCGCAAGCAAAAGGCCATCACCGCGCATTACGGGCCGGTGCTGGCGGGCGGGCGCATCGCCGTTGCCTCGGGCGACGGGCTGCTGCGGCTGTTTTCCCCTACTGACGGCACGCTGGTTGCCACCGCACCAATCCCCGGCGGGGCGGCGGCTCAGCCCGCGCTGGCGGGGGGAATGCTGTTCGTCGTCGGGGGCAACGGGCAACTTCACGCTTTCCGTTGACGCCGATCCGGTGTATCGGCCCCTCTTCGGTTTCAACCGGGCCTTGCCCGTGACACGCCCCCGGAGGGCAGGATGACCTTTACGCTCGCCATTGTCGGCCGCCCGAATGTGGGCAAATCGACCCTGTTCAACCGTCTCGTCGGCAAGAAGCTGGCGCTGGTCGATGACCAGCCCGGCGTCACCCGCGACCTGCGCGAAGGCGATGCGCGGCTGTTTGACCTGCGCTTTACCGTGATTGACACAGCCGGTCTGGAGGAGGTGACGGATGACAGCCTGCAAGGCCGCATGCGGCGGCTCACCGAACGGGCGGTGGAACTGGCCGATGTCTGCCTGTTCCTCATAGACGGGCGGGTCGGTGTCACACCGTCCGACGAGGTGTTTGCCGACATCCTGCGCCGCAAGAATGCCCGCGTCATCCTTGGCGTGAACAAGGCCGAGGGCAAGGCGGGCGATGCGGGTGCGCTGGAGGCGTTCAGCCTTGGCCTGGGCGAGCCGGTGCGGCTTTCTGCCGAGCATGGCGAGGGGATGGAAGATCTTTATCACATCCTGCGTCCGGTCAGCGAAGAGTTCGAAGAACGCGCCGCGCAGGATGCGCCCATCGTCGATGTCGATGTATCGGAAGACGAGGCAGAGCTTGAGGCAGATGAAGACGCTCACAAGCCGACCGCGCGCCACCCGCTTCAGATCGCGGTCATCGGGCGCCCGAATGCGGGCAAATCGACGCTGATCAACAAGATCATCGGCGAGGACCGCCTGCTCACCGGGCCGGAGGCCGGGATCACCCGCGATGCGATTTCCGTGCGGAGCGAGTGGATGGGCACGCCCACGCGCATCTTCGATACGGCGGGCATGCGCAAGAAGGCCAAGGTCGTTGACAAGGTCGAAAAGCTGTCTGTGGCCGACGGGCTGCGCGCCGTGCGCTTTGCCGAGGTTGTGGTGGTGCTGCTGGATGTGGAAATCCCGTTCGAGCAACAGGATCTGCGCATCGCCGATTTCGCGGAAACCGAGGGTCGCGCCGTCGTGGTGGCGGTCAACAAATGGGATCTGGAAGGCGAAAAGCAGGAAAAGCTGGCCGAGTTGAAAGAGATGTTCGACCGCCTGCTGCCGCAGCTGCGGGGGGCGCCGCTGGTCACGGTTTCGGCCAAGACCGGCCGCGGGCTGGACCGGCTGCATGCCGCGATCCTGAAGGCGCATGACGTCTGGAACCGCCGGATCACCACCGCGCGGCTGAACTCTTGGCTGGGCGCGATGACCGAGGCGCATCCGCCGCCGGCACCGGGCGGCAAGCGCATCAAGCTGCGCTACATGACGCAGGTGAAGACCCGGCCGCCGGGCTTCGTGGTGATGTGTTCACACCCCGATCTGATGCCCGAAAGCTATCGCCGTTATCTGGTCAATGGTCTGCGCGACCATTTCGATATGCCGGGCACGCCGATCCGGGTGACGTTCCGCGGTCAGGGTGACAAAAACCCCTATCGTGACAAAAAGAACTGGGGCACGCCCTCGCGCTTGCGCAAGCATCTGGACAAGAAGAAAGACTAACCCGGCCCGGATCGCCGCCTATTCGGCGGCGATCTTGATGACCGGCTCCATCGTGGTCAGGGCTTCGTCCGACAGGTGGCACTTGATCTGATGCCCGCCCGACAGATGCCGGACTGGCGGCACCTCGCGTTCGCACAGCCCGCCCGGCACCTGCGATTTCCAGCGGCAGCGCGTCTGGAACGGGCAACCCGGCGGCGGGTTCATGGCCGAAGGAATATCCCCCTCCAGCACGATGCGTTTCTTCTGCACATGGGTGTCGGCAATGGGCACGGCCGACAGCAGCGCCTCGGTATAGGGGTGGTAGGGCGGCTGGAACACCTGATCGGTGGTGCCCAGTTCGACCACATGGCCGAGATACATCACCATCACCCGGTCCGACAGGTAACGCACGATCGACAGGTCGTGGCTGATGAACAGCAGCGTCGTTCCATTCTCGCGCTGAATGTCCATCAGAAGGTCGGTCACGGCGGCCTGCACCGATACGTCCAGCGCCGAGACGGGTTCATCCGCCACCACCACCTTGGCGCCCCCCGCGAAGGCACGGGCGATACCGACACGCTGTTTCTGCCCGCCCGACAACTGGCGCGGCATTCGGTCGGCAAAGGCACGCGGCAGTTTCACCAGATCCAGCAACTGCAACATGCGCTCGCGCCGGTCTTCGTCTGACGCGCCCTGACCAAAGATTTCCAGCGCGCGGATGATCTGGCGGCCGACGGTCATCGAGGGGTTGAGCGTGTCGAACGGGTTCTGGAACACCATCTGCACGCCCGAGACGGTATCGGTGTTGCGCTTTTCGATGGGGGTGTTCTGGATGTCGCGGTCATAAAGCATGATCTTGCCGCTGGTCGCGGTTTCCAGCCCCATCAGCACCTTGGCGAAGGTGGATTTGCCGCAACCGGATTCGCCCACGATGGCCAGCGTTTCGCCTGCGCGGGCCTCGAAGCTGAGCGTTTCATTGGCCTTCACCACTTTGGCCGGGCCGCCACCGAAGACGCCGCCGCCGGTGACCTCGTAATATTTGCGCAGGTCTTCCATGCGCAAGACCACTTCGCCAATCTCGGCCTTGCCCTGCGTTGCCTTGGCGACCGGCGGCGCGGACCAGTCGATTTCGTTCACCCGCAGGCACCGGCTTTCGTGGCGGGGCCCAACCTCGGCCATCGCGATGTCGCCCGCATTGCAGCGGCCTTCCGCGAAGTAATCGCAGCGCGGCCCGAAGTTGCAGCCTTTCGGTCTTTCATGCGGCAAGGGGAAGTTGCCGGGGATGGCGACCAGCGGACGGCTGTTCTTGTCGGCGCCGGGCAGCGGGATCGAGCGGAACAGCGCCTGCGTATAGGGATGGCGCATGCGGTCAAAGACCTCGGCCACGCTGCCGGTTTCCACGGCCTCGCCGGAATACATCACGGTCAGGCGGTCGCAGACCTCCATCACCAGACCAAGGTTGTGGCTGATGAACAGCATGGAAGTGCCGTATTTTTCGGCCAGTTCCTTGACCAGATCGACGATCCCGGCCTCTACCGTCACATCCAGCGCCGTGGTCGGCTCGTCAAGGATCAGCAGCGCCGGTTTCGACATCAGCGCCATGGCGATGACGATACGCTGCTGCTGCCCGCCCGAAAGCTGATGCGGATAGGCTTGCAGGATGCGGTCGGGGTCGGGCAGGCGCACATCGGCGACGATCTGGCGGGCCAGCGCCCAGGCCTCGGCCTTTGCCATGCCGCGATGGATCATCGGCACCTCGGCCAGTTGTGCGCCGATCCGCATGGCGGGGTTCAGCGAGGCCATCGGTTCCTGATAGATCATCGCGATTTCCGAGCCACGGATGCGGCGCAGCTCGTCATCCGACATCTGCGTCAGGTCGCGGCCCTTGAAGCGGATCGAGCCGCCGGTGATGCGACCGTTCTTGCCCAGATACCGCATGACGGCGAGCGCCACGGTCGACTTGCCGCAACCGCTTTCGCCGACCAGCCCCATCGCCTCGCCCGGCAGGACGGTGCAGGAGAAATCCATCACCGCCGGGATTTCGCGCAGCCGCGTGAAGAAGGAGATCGAGAGGTTCTCGATTTCAAGGATGGGTTGATCCGGGGTCCAGTCTGAACGTGTCATCGCATCAATCCTTCAGGCTTTCTTCGCGCAGGCCGTCGGCCAGCAGGTTCAGACCCAGCACGAGGCTCATCAGGGCGACGGCGGGGACCAATGCGGGGACCGGGAAGATCGACAGCAGTTTGCGCCCGGCATTGATGGTGGACCCCCAGTCCGGGCTTTCCGGGCTGACGCCAAGGCCGAAGAAGCCCAGTGTGCCAAGCAGGATGGTGGTATAGCCGATCCGCAGGCAGAAATCGACGATCAGCGGTCCGCGCGCATTGGGCAGCACCTCCCACAGCATGATATACCAAGGGCCTTCGCCGCGGGTCTGGGCTGCGGCGACGTAATCGCGGGATTTCAGGTCCATGGTGATGCCGCGCACGATGCGGAACACGGTGGGGGCGTTCACGAACACGACCGAGACGAAGACGTTCAGCAGGTTCGGCTCCATGATCCAGAGACCGAAGGGGTCGGCCCGGAAGGCAAGGCCCGCATAGATCCACAGACCCAGCACCAGCGTGATGCCGACATAGAGGTTGCGCCGCGCGGGGGTAGTGAAGAAACGCGCGTTCCACAGGATGCAGAGGAACAGGATCGGGAAGGCGAACAGGATTGCCGCCATCACATTGGGGATCGAGGCGCGCCAGCCCAGCAGCAGCGGCCCGGTCTCGCGGATTTCCGGGGTGACCAGCAGGTAGAACATCAGGATCACCGGGAAGGCCAGCACGAGGTTCGCCACGAAGCTGAGCCCGGTATCGAGCCGCCCGCCGAAATATCCGGCAGGCAGGCCCAGCGTGATCCCCGCCATGAAGGCGAAGGCGGTGGCGGCGGGCGCGATGGTCAGCACCGAGCGCGCACCGACCACCATGCGTGAAAATACATCGCGCGCGAGGTTGTCACCGCCCAGCAGATAATGGGCATAGATGCCCTCGACCGGGTTTTTCAGCGGGCTGCCGGGCAGGGCGTTCTTCATGCCGGAAATTTGCGCCAGCGGATCATGGGTGGCGACGATATTGGCGAACAGAGCGGTGAAGACCCAGAACATCACCAGCGCGAAGCCGGTCATGCCGATGGGGCTGTCGAACAGGCGGCCGTAAAGGCCAAGCCGCCGCTTGAAGCTGATCGAAAGGGCGAAGGTCAGGGCCAGCGCGATCCAGACCGGCCAGAAGCGACCGATCATCGTCACGAGGATCTGGGTGAAGCCAAGTGCGTCCATCAGATCAGCTCCTCACGACAGCCGGATGCGGGGGTTGAGCCAGGCATAGCCGACATCGGAAATGAGCTGGGTGATCAGCACGACGGCGACGGCGACCACGGAACAGCCCAGCAGCAGGTCGATGTCGTTGTTGCCCGCAGCCTGCACCAGTGTCCAGCCGAAGCCCTTGTAGTTGAACAGGGTTTCCACGATGACCACGCCGTTCAAAAGCCAGGGGAATTGCAGCATGATGACGGTGAAGGGCGCGATCAGTGCATTGCGCAGCGCGTGGCGCAGCACGACCTGACGGAAGCTCACGCCCTTCAGCAGCGCAGTACGGATATATTGCGCGGTCATCACCTCGGTCATGCTGGCGCGGGTCATGCGGGCGATATAGCCGATACCGTACAGCGCGATGGTCAGCACCGGCAGAAAGAAGTTTTCAAAGGTGATATCGTCCATCGCCGACGTGGCCGAGCCTTTGAACCATTTCAGCCCGGTCATCGAAGACGCGAAGATGGTGATGAACAGAACGCCCGACACATATTCCGGCGTCGCCGTGGTGGCGATGGAGAAGGTGGACAGCGTGCGGTCAAGCTTCGATCCCTCGCGCATCCCCGCCAGCACCCCGATCAGCAGCGCGACCGGCACCATCAGCGCCATGACCGACAGCATCAGCCAGCCGGTCAGCGACAGGCGGGTGGCGATGATCTGCGATACCGGCTCCTTGAAGACGTTGGACCAGCCCCAGTTGCCTTGCAGCACGCCGCAGAACCGTGGCGCGGCGGCCGGGTCCGCCCCTCTGGCGATGCAGCGGCCAGTGACCTTGCCATCAGCGGCGGTGGCGGTCCAGCCGGGCAGCACGCCAAGCCATTCACCGTAGCGGCCCAGAAGCGGCTGCGCATAGCCGTTCTTTTGCAGCCAGCTTTCCACCTCGGCATCGGAAATCCGCGATCCGGCCTCCGATTTGGCGATCTTCTCAAGGTTTGGGGGCAGGTTGGTCAGGTAGAACACAATGAAGGTCAGGCACAGGGCCGTGGCGATCATCGTGAACAGGCGTCGAAACAGGAATTTGGCCATGGCGGCACGGGCCTTTCCGGGCGGCAGGCTTCAGGGCGCGGGCGGGTGGCCCGTATGAGGAAAGAAGGGCGCGCCATTGCGGCGCGCCCCGGTCCGGCGATCAGGCCGCCAGCCACCATTTGTAGTGATGATGCTCGAAGGTCGGATGCATCTCGCAGCCGCGCACCTTGTCGGTCATGTGACGGAACAGCGAGCGCCAGTAGGGCTGGATCAGCACACCCTGTTCCTGCATGATCTCTTCCAGCCGCTTCATCACCTCACGCCGCTTGTCGGCATCGGCGATCGCCAGCGCCTCGCTCAGCTTTTCGTCGAATTCGGCGTTGGAGAAGGCAGTCTCGTTCCAGGCCACGCCCGTCTTGTAGGCGAGTTGCAGGATCTGCACGCCGAGCGGACGCATGTTCCATTCGGTTGCCGAGAACGGATACTTCAGCCAGTCGTTCCAGAAGGTCGAGCCGGGCAGGATGGTCCGCTTGACGTTGATCCCGGCATCGCGCAGCTGCGCGGCCACGGCGTCGCAGGAGGCCGACTGCCAGTTGTCATCCAGCGAGATGAGCTCGAATTCCGTATCGGCATGGCCTGCGGCGGCGAGGTTCTCTTTCGCCTTGGCCGGGTCGACGGTCAGCGGCGGCAACTGGGCGTATTCCGGGTGGATCGGGCAGACGTGGTGGTTTTCCGCTACCTGACCCAGACCGGCATAGCCAAGCTCCAGCACCACATTGTTGTCGACGGCGAGCTGCAGCGCCTTGCGCACTTCGACATTGTCATAGGGCGCGGCGGCGTGGTGGAAGCGCACGGCCAGCGTACCGGCGGTCAGCGCCTCGGATTTCTCCCAGCCTAGACCGTCGAAGACGGCGACGAAATCGCCCTCGGTCCGGTAGGTCGCGTCGATCTCGCCCGCCTCTGCGGCGGCCACCACTGCGGCCGGGTCGGTGCCGTAGTCGATATACTCGATCCGGTCCAGATAGGCGCCTTCGCCCCACCATTTGTGATCGGTGTTCTTCACGAGGATCTGCTTGACGCCGACCTCGTTGGCCTCGGGCTTGTAGGGGCCGGTGCCGATCGGGTTCGCGGTCGGGTCGCCGTTGTCATAGGATTTGTGAACCACGGCCGCAGGGTAATCGGCGAAGCCTGCGATGATCGAGATGTCGGGTGCGGGCAGCATCAGTTTGACGGTGTGGCTGTCGACCGCCGTCACCGCGCCATCGCGCATCTTCTTGGTGGCCTCGTCGACGAGCCCGCCCATGCGCGCGGCCATCGAATTGCCCTCGACCCCGGCATCGCACCAGCGGTCAATATTGTGAACCACATCCTCGGCGGTGAATTCGTCACCGTTATTCCAGGTCACGCCCTTGCGAACGTTCAGCGTGTATTCGGTGGCGTCGTCATTGGCGGTCCAGCTTTCCAGCAGGCGCCCCTCGAAGGTGCCGTCGCTGTTGTACTGCACCAGATATTCCAGCCAGCCGCGCCCGAAATTCGCCAGCTCCGACCAGTCCCAGGTGCGCGGGTCTTTCATCGCGCGGGTTTCCATGTTCATGCGCAGCGTGCCGCCCATGACCGGAGTTTCCTGCGCCAGCGCCGGGGTCGGCGCCGCCAGACCCAGCAGACCATAGGCCGCAGTCGCGGATACCCCCAGTGCGGTGGTGCGGGTCAGGAATTCGCGCCGGCTCAGGCTGCCCGCGCGCACTTCCTCGGCATAGGCCGGGGCGGCGGGGTGAACGGCGATAGGTTTGGTATGGATCATTCTCTACTCCCTGACAGGTATTTTGGTTGTCTTTATGCGGCGATAGCCATGTGGCCGGTCGCACCCTCGGGTGCCACGGTCGGCCACATCGGAGTTTCACAAGGACTATCGTGCCCTTTTTGGACCGGACGTCAACGCCCGCTTTCGGCAAGCCAAAGCAATTTTGCGACATAATTCTACCGGAAATGGACGGAATCCCGGAAAATAGGCGTAAAAAGCGATTTAAAATTACAGGGCGATTCCGTTAAAACGGAATCGCCCTGTGGTCAGCCGGGGAAAGGATCAGCCCGCGCGGCGGAAGGCGGTGGGGGATTTGCCGGTCTGGTGCTGGAAGGCGCGGGTGAAATAGGCGGCCGAGGTGAAGCCGAGGCTGCCCGCGATCAGGTTCACCGGCAGGTCGGTTTCCGACAACAGGCGCCGGGCCTCGAAGATCAGCCGGTCGTGCAGCAGGGCCGATGCCGGACGACCACAGGCCAGCTTGCAGCAGCGCGTCAGATGCGTCGGCGTCACGCCCAGCTTTGCCGCGAAATCGGCAACGCCCATGCCAGAGCGGAACTCGCGTTCCAGCAGCGCGGTGTAGCGTGCAACGAGCCGCTTTGCGGCATCGGGTTTCTGTTGCTCCGGCGCTGCGCGGGCGATCTGGCGTTCCAGCCAGACCCCCAGAAGCCCCAGATGCGCCAGTGTCGCCCGGTCATGGGCGGGAGTGTCGGCATCCATTTCGCGCAGGATCGCATCCAGCGTAACGTTCAGTTCCTGCGCGGCAAAGGTTTCGCGGATACGCAGGTGCTGTGGGTCTTTCGGCAGGGGCACCGGGCAATCGCGCCCGAAAAACACAGCGGTGCCAAAAACCTGCGGTCCAACCTCGAATCCATGCATGACGCCGGGCGGAATGAAGATGGCGTTATGAGCGGTATAACCGCGTGTCACACCGGCAATGGTGATGCGGCCCTGGCCCTTGGTGAACCACAGAAGGCAGGATTCGGAATAGGCGCGCATCGCCTCGACCCGCCAGCGGCCACCGGCGGCCAGACGGGGAATCGCCACAAGGCGAAGGGATTTCAGCGCGCTCAGATCGTCCATTCCGCAGGGTCTTTCGGGTTCGGGTGGCAGGCACGGGCAACGGAACACTCGATGACCGGCCCAGATAAGCAGTCTGTGCCGCAAGACCCAAGCAAAAAAGATGGCAGCAGCGGCCGATTTGCGCCGCTGGCCGGTTATATGTGACGAAAAGTCAGCAATGCCCTGTGGATAACCGACGTTCTTAACGTCAGGGCAGACGGATCGTCGTCCAGTCCGACATCCGGGCGCGGAACCAGGTGCGCTGACGCTTGGCATATTGGCGCGAAGCCAGCTTCGCTTCCGCAACCGCCTGTTCCAGCGGCATTTCCCCCCGCAGATGAGCCACAAGCTCTGGGGCGCCGATGGCGCGGGCCGAAGGGCGCGCGGGGTCCCAGAACGGCAGTTCGGCGCGGGCTTCCTCCAGCGCGCCAGCGGCCATCATCCGGTCAAAGCGCAGGTCGATGCGGGTGTTCAGCCAGTCGGGATCAGGGCGAAACACAAAGGCGGCACAGGCGGTGCGGGGCAAAAGCGGCGGCGGCGTGTCGCGCTGCCAGTCGGCGAGGCCGCGGCCCGTGCTGCGCAGCACCTCCCACGCGCGCTGGACGCGAGCGAGGTTGTTCATATCGGTTTTTGCCACGGTCGCGGGGTCCAGTGTTGCGATCATAGTGGCGGGATCGGTGGTGCGCAGGGCATCTGCTTCGGCCCGCACCTCGGGCGGGATCGGCGGGATTTCCGCCAGCCCCTCGGTCAGTGCCATGAAATAAAGCCCGGTGCCGCCAACGATGATGGGGCGCTGGCCGCTGTGCAGCACTGCTGCCACCTCGCGCAGCCAGTGACCGACGGAATAGGGCGTGTCGCGCCCGATATGGCCGTAAAGCGCATGTGGCGCCTGCGCTTCTTCCTCAGGCGAGGGGCGGGCGGTCAGCAACCGCCAGCATTCATAGACCTGAAGCGCATCGGCATTCACCACCACGCCGCCCTGCACCCGCGCGACTTCCAGCGCCAGCGCGGATTTGCCACTGGCGGTCGGCCCGGCGATCAGCACCGGCTGGTCGGCGGGCAGCGAGGCGAGCAGATCGTGCACGGGCTTACAGTTTCAGCCGGTAACGGACATGGCCATCATAGGGTGCGTAGCTGTCATACAGCGCGCGGGCGCGGGCGTTGCCTTCATCGGTGTGCCAGTAAAGCCGGTGCCAGCCGCGCGCCTTGGCCAGATCGCGCAGATCGTCGATCAGGGCGCGGCCGACCCCCTTGCCGCGCGCCTCGGGGGCGACGAACAGGTCTTCCAGATAGCAATCTTCGCCCATCACCCAGGTCGAGCAGTGATGATGGTGCAGCGCAAAGCCGAGCGGCTGATCGCCCTCGACCGCCAGACGACCCTTGAGAGGGCTGGCGGGGTCCATCATCCGGGTCCAGGTATGGGCGGTGATGTCGGGGGAAAGATCGACCTTGTAGAAGGCGAGATAGGCAGACCAGAGTGCCTCCCATCCCGCGCGGTCGGCGGGGGCGATGTCGCGGATCGTCAGGGTCATGTGAATGTCCGTTCTGTTGGGGTAGCCGGGGCGGTGAGGCCCCGGCGGCGGCATCACGCCAGACGTGCCAGCAGGCGCGCCCAACTGCGGATGCCCTTGTGGAAGCATTCCAGATCGTATTTCTCGTTCGGGCTGTGGATCTGGTCATCGTCGCGGCCGAAGCCCAGCAACATCGCATCCATGCCCAGTTCGGTCTTGAAATAACCGGCGATCGGGATGGAGCCGCCGCAGCCGACGTAAGACGCCGGGCGCCCCCATTCGGCGGCCAGCGCGGTGCGCGCGGCCTCGAAGGCGGGGTGGTCAATGCCCATGGTCCCGGCGGGCGAGGCGCCATGGCCCTCGAAGGTCACCTCGCAATCGGCAGGCACGCGGGCACGCACCCAGTCGCGGAAGGCTTCACGGATCGCCTGCGGGTCTTGTTGCCCCACCAGACGGAAGCTGACCTTGGCACGCGCTTCGCCGGGCAGCACGGTCTTGAAGCCGTCGCCGGTATAGCCGCCGGTGACGCCGTTCACCTCGGCTGTCGGGCGCGACCAGATCATTTCCAGCGGCGTGCGGTCTTCCTCACCTGCCGGGATCGACAGGCCCACATCGCCCAGGAACTTCGCATGATCGAAGGCAAGGTTCTGCCATTGCGCGCGGATCGCCTCGGGCAATTCGCTGACGCCATCGTAGAAGCCGGGAATGGTGATGCGGCCGGTCTCGTCATGCATGTCGGCAAGGATCTTCGACAGCACATGGATCGGGTTGCGCGCCAGCCCGCCGAACATGCCGGAATGCAGATCCTTGCTGGCGGCCCGGATCACGATTTCCTCGCCCAGAAGTCCGCGAAGCATGGTGACGATGGCGGGGGCGGTATCCTGGAACAGCCCGGTATCGCAGATCAGCGCAAGGTCCGAGCGCAGCGCATCTGCATGTTCGCGCATGAAGGGGATGAGCGAAGGGGAACCCGATTCCTCCTCGCCTTCCAGAAAGATCGTCAGGCGACAGGGCAGGGTGCCATGCACAGCCTTCCAGGCCCGCAGCGCCTCAAGGAAGGTCATCAGCTGCCCCTTGTCATCCGAGGCGCCACGCGCCCGGATCACCTTGCCGCGCGCGCCGTCCTGAAGCTCGGGGTCGAAGGGATCGCGGTCCCACAGGCTCAGCGGATCGACGGGCTGCACGTCATAATGCCCGTAAAACAGCAGATGCGGGCCACCTTCGCCGCCCTGCGCCACCACCATCGGATGACCGGGTGTCGCATGGGCGGCTGCGGCGAAACCGAGGCTGCGCAGGTCGTCCACCAGCCAGTCGGCGGCGCGGGCACAATCGGCCCTGAAGGCCGGATCGGTCGAGATCGAGGGGATGCGCAGCAGATCGAACAGGCGGTCGAGCGCGGCCGGAATCTCGTCATCAATCCGCTTCAGCACGGCATCGAGCGACATGGGGATCTCCTTTTCGTGACTTTGGCGCGAAGCCTAGCAGGTGGCTTTGCACTGTCCAGAGCCGCCGCGCCGGGGTATTCAGGGGCCGTTCCTATCTGACGGGAGTGTGATGATGAAGGTTCCGATTTCAGTTTTGTGTCTGTCGCTGCTGGCAGCCCCCGTGTTGGCAGAGCCGATGACCGGCAAGGCGGCGGCGAAGCTGATGTATCGCGGCGAGGGCGCCGTGGTGCAGATGCTGGACGGCGCGGGCCTGCCGGAGGCGGATGTGACCGCGCTGACCATGGTCGGCACCGGCCAGCCCTGGTATGGCGCGATCGCAATTTCCCCCGACGAGGGGCTGATGGTCGAGGCCACAGTGGCCGCCGTGAATCATCACACGATCGGGGCCGCCGAAACCGCTGCCCGGCAGGGCTGCGACGCAAAGCGTAAGGGTAAGGCGGCCTGTGTGGTGGTGGCGCATCTGCTGCCGAAGGGCTGGAAACCCGCCGATCTGACGCTGTCGCAGGATGCCACTGCGGCACTGCGCAAGGAGTACAAGGCGCCCGGTGCGCTGGCGATTTCGCCCTCGACCGGCAGTTTCGCATTGACGAAGGGCGAGGCTGCGGGTGACCTTGCGGTGCAGACCTGCAATGAAAAGGCCGGTACGAAGGATTGTATCGTGGCGGTGCAGGACTGACCGAAAGGTCGGGCTGGGCAAAGGGGGGACAAAATGTCCCCTTTGCGATACAGGATTTGACCAATATCAAGGCGGCGCGCACAAAGGCCGCTCAGAAAGGGCCCAGCACGGCAGACCAGCCGCAGCCAGGAGACGGGACATGGACTACGACAAGGCACTCGACAGCGCGATCCAGCGCCTGCATGACGAAGGGCGCTATCGCACCTTCATCGACATCGAGCGCCGCAAGGGCCAGTTCCCCCATGCGGTCTGGCGCAAGCCCGACGGGACGGAGAAGGATATCACCGTCTGGTGCGGTAATGACTATCTGGGCATGGGCCAGCATCCGGCGGTTCTGTCCGCGATGCACGAGGCGCTGGATGCCACCGGCGCAGGCTCGGGCGGGACGCGCAATATCTCGGGCACCACGCTGTATCACCGGCGTCTGGAGGCCGAGATCGCCGATCTGCACGCCAAGGAGGCGGCGCTGGTGTTTTCCAGTGCCTATGTCGCCAATGACGCGACGCTTTCGACGCTGCCCAAGCTGTTTCCGGGGCTGATCATCTATTCCGATGCGCTGAACCATGCCTCGATGATCGAGGGCGTGCGCCGCAACGGCGGCGCCAAGCGCATCTTCCGGCACAACGATGTCGCCCATCTGCGCGAACTGATCGCGGCAGATGATCCGGCCGCGCCCAAGCTGATCGCTTTCGAATCGATCTATTCGATGGATGGCGATTTTGGCCCGATCCGTGAAATCTGTGATCTGGCCGAAGAGGTCGGCGCGCTGACCTATCTGGACGAGGTTCATGCCGTGGGCATGTATGGCCCGCGCGGTGCCGGTGTGGCGGAACGCGATGGTCAGATGGCGCGGGTGGACATTATCAACGCCACGCTGGGTAAGGCTTTCGGTGTTTTTGGCGGTTACATTGCTGCAAGTGCGAAGATGGTGGATGCGATCCGGTCGTATGCGCCGGGCTTCATCTTCACTACGTCGCTGCCTCCGGTCGTGGCGGCGGGTGCGGCGGCTTCCATCGCCTTTCTGAAGACCGCTGAGGGGCAGGCACTGCGCGACAAGCAGCAATTGCATGCGCAGATCCTGAAGATGCGGCTGAAGGGGCTGGGCCTGCCGATCATTGATCATGGCACTCATATTGTGCCTGTGCACGTCGGCGACCCGATACATTGCAAGATGCTGTCCGACATGCTGCTGGATCAGTTCGGCATTTATGTGCAGCCGATCAACTTCCCCACCGTTCCGCGCGGTACCGAGCGGCTGCGCTTCACGCCCTCTCCGGTGCATGAGTCAAGCCAGATTGACGCGGTTGTGAAGGCGATGGACCGCCTCTGGCAGCACTGTGCGCTAAATCGTGCCGAGGTTTCTGCCTGAATCAGTTCTGCGGCTGCAAATGCCGCTTGTGCTGTGCTAGGGTTGGAGCAATGAGATTGGCACCGAGTCGCCCCGCGGGCGACTCAGGGCACAGGCGGGACAGAAACGGGGCAGGCGACGTATGATCTGGCGGAGGAACCAACCTTCGACGGCGGAAGCCGACAAGCCAAAGGGCTTTGACGACTTCGAATTGCGGCTCGGCGATGTGATGCGCGGAGAGCGCGCCACGCTGGGCAAATCCCTTCTGGATGTGCAGCGCGAGCTGAAGATCAAGGCGACCTACATCGCCGCCATCGAGAATTGCGATGTCTCGGCCTTCGAGACGCAGGGCTTCGTTGCGGGCTATGTGCGCTCCTACGCCCGGTATCTGGGCATGGACCCGGACTGGGCCTTCAAGCGCTTCTGTGCCGAGGCGAATTTCGAGGTGGCGCATGGCATGTCTGCCGCTGCCGCGCCTGCGACGATCACGGCGGCCCGTTCGCGCGTAGCCACGCAATCTGAAACCCGCGATCCGCTGGGCAACCCCAATGCGCTGTTCGTGCCGCGCAGCGAAAGCTGGATTCACCGGGTGGAACCCGGTGCCATCGGCTCGGTCCTTGTGCTGGCGGCCCTGATCGGCGCGCTGGGATATGGCGGCTGGTCCGTGCTGCAAGAGGTGCAGCGCGTGCAACTGGCGCCGGTGGATCAGGCGCCGGTCGTGGTGGCTGACATCGACCCGCTGGAGCAGCTGGATGGTGTTTCCGCCGGTCGCGCGACGGTGCAGGCACAAACCGGGGTGACCGAAGACCCGGCCGCGCAGCAGGTGGCAGGCGCTTCGCCGGACCTGATGAACCGCCTTTATCGTCCGCAGGCGCTGGATGTGCCGGTGCTGGTATCGCGTGACGGCCCCATCGCCTCGATTGATCCGCGTCAGACCGGGACGCTGGCCGCTGCCAGCCTGCCGCAGGCGGGGGGCGTTGCTGCCGTGGCGACTCCGGCTGATCCGGCGCAGGACCAGGTTCAGGTGGTGGCGCAGGCAGAACCCGGGGTCGAGATCCTCGCGGTCCGGCCTTCCTGGGTCCGGGTTTCCTCGGCCGATGGTTCCACTTTGTTTGAAAAGATCCTGAACGCGGGCGAACGCTACAAGGTGCCGCAGCTTGATACGGCACCGGTGCTGCGTTCGGGCAATTCCGGCTCGGTCTATTTCGTCATGGGTGGCAAGGCCTTTGGTCCCGCCGCGCCCGGCCCGCAGGTCGTGAAGAACATCGCGCTTTCGGAAGAGGCGCTGACGCAGAAATATGCCGAGGCCGATCTTTCGGATGACGCCGATCTGGCCCGCATCGTCAATGTGGCGCAGGCTACGCAGATCGACGCCCCGCAGGAATAAGCCTCGGCAAGACGTGATCCAGAGACGGCTCCGGCGGCATTGCCCCGGAGCCGTCTTGCCTTTATGCCTGCCCTCAAACCACCGAAAGGCGTGATCATGTCGCACAATCCCGTCCGTCCCTGGCGCAACATCGACCGGCGCAAGTCGCGGCAGATCCGCGTGGGCAAGGTGCTGGTGGGGGGCGATGCGCCGATCTCGGTGCAGACCATGACCAACACCATCACTTCGGATGTGAAGGCGACGATCGAGCAGGTGCAGCGCTGCGCCGTGGCCGGGGCCGATATCGTGCGGATTTCGACACCCGACGAGGACAGCACCCGCGCCCTGCGCGAGATCGTGGCCGAAAGCCCGGTGCCGATCGTGGCGGACATCCATTTCCACTACAAGCGCGCCATTGAGGCCGCCGAGGCGGGCGCTGCCTGCCTGCGCATCAATCCCGGTAATATCGGCGATGCGAAGCGCGTGGCCGAGGTGGTGCGCGCAGCCAAGGATCACGGCTGTTCCATCCGCATCGGGGTGAACGCCGGGTCTCTGGAAAAGCATCTGCTGGACAAATACGGCGAGCCTTGCCCCGAGGCGATGGTGGAAAGCGGGCTGGACCATATCAAACTGTTGCAGGACAACGATTTCCACGAATTCAAGATTTCGGTGAAAGCGTCCGATGTCTTCCTGGCCGCCGCCGCCTATCAGCAACTGGCCGAGGCCACCGATGCGCCGATCCATCTGGGCATCACCGAGGCCGGGGGGCTCATGTCCGGCACGGTGAAATCGGCCATCGGGCTGGGCAACCTGTTGTGGATGGGCATTGGCGACACGATCCGCGTCAGCCTGTCGGCGGATCCGGTCGAAGAGGTGAAAGTCGGGTTCGAGATCCTGAAATCGCTGGGCCTGCGCCATCGCGGCGTCACCATCATCTCCTGCCCTTCCTGCGCGCGGCAGGGGTTCGACGTGATCAAGACCGTGGCGGCGCTGGAGGACCGGCTGGCCCATGTGACCACCAGCATGAGCCTGTCGATCATCGGCTGCGTGGTGAACGGCCCCGGCGAGGCCTTGATGACCGACATCGGTTTTACCGGCGGTGGGGCAGGCGCGGGCATGGTCTATCTGGCGGGCAAACAAAGCCACAAGATGACCAACGACCAGATGATCGAGCATATCGTCGGCCTGGTCGAAGATCGCGCCGCGCAGATCGAGGCGGCGAAGGCAGAGGCGGCGCAGTAGGGGCTCCCCGCAAGCGCGTCGCTGCCGGTCGAGAGCGGGTTTGCTGACCATTGCGGGACATATGCAAAAGGCCGCTGCGGACAGCGGCCTTTCCTTGTCTTGCGCAAGGCAGCCGGAACTCACCCGTCCTGACGTTGCCCCTCGACGATCTGGCGCATGCCGTCCAGCGGGACGTAGCCGCGCACCATGGTCTGGTCGATCACGAAGCTGGGCGTGCCGTTGATCTGCATTTTCGTGCCAAGCGCGTGGTTGGCGTCGATGATCGCCTTGACCTCGGGGCTTTCCATCTTCGCCACGATGGCTGCGCCGTCGAGGCCCAGATCGCCCGCGAGTGCAGTCAGGCTTTCAGGCGTTGCGTCGCCGCGCAGCGTGATGAGCGCGTCATGGACCTTCTTGTAGGCATCATCGCCCGCCACGATCCGGGTGGCGATGGCGAATTTCGACGAGATCGTCGACTGCTCGCCCAGAATCGGGAATTCCTTAATGACGAAGCGGATGTTGCCATCCGTTTTCACAAGTTCCTCGACTTCTTCCCAGGCCTTGCGGCAATAACCGCAGCGGTAATCGAGGAATTCGACGACGGTGATATCACCCTCGGGGTTGCCGCCCAGCCAGGAGTTCTGGTCGTTGAACAGGGCGTCCGAATTGTCTGCCAGAAGTTTCAGATCATCGGCTTCGGCCTGCTGCTGCTGGCGCTGTTCCAGCACCGAGACGGCCTCCATGATGACTTCGGGATTCTCGATCAGATAGGCGCGCACGGCCTCCCCGAAGGCGGCGCGCTCGGCGTCGGTCATCGCGCCAAGATCCAGCGCGGCGGCGGGAAGCCCCAGCGTCAGCGCAAGCGCGGTGGAGGCGAGGAAGGTCTTGGTCATGCGTCTCTCCGATGGGCGGGGCACGCATGACAACGCAGGGCCGGCCCTGCTTGACGCGCGCGACCCGCCGGGCCAGTGTCGGCCCGAGTTTACGGGGGCTTACATGCAGGTTTCAAGACGCGCTCTGGTCGATCCCTTCATTGTGATGGACGTGATGGAGAAGGCGCGCGCCGCCGAGGCGGCGGGGCGCAGCATCATTCACATGGAGGTGGGACAGCCGGGCACGCCCGCACCCGCCGGGGCCCGCGCCGCTCTGGCGCAGGCGATGGAGGATGGGGCGCTTGGCTATACCGTGGCGCTGGGGCTGCCGGAACTGCGGGCCGGGATCGCGGGGCTGTACAAACGCTGGTATGGCATTGATCTGAATCCTGAACGGGTGGTGGTGACGGCGGGGTCTTCCGCCGCTTTCCTTCTGGCTTTCACCGCGCTGTTCGATGCGGGCGACCGCGTGGGGCTGGGCGAGCCGGGATATCCGAGCTACCGCCAGATCCTCCGTGCGCTGAGCCTGACGCCGGTGGGCATTCCTGCGGCGCCAGAGAACCGGCTTCAGCCAGTCGCTGCCGATCTGGACGGGGTAGAAATGGCGGGGATGATCGTCGCCAGCCCTGGCAATCCTTCAGGCACCATGCTGTCGCATGAGGCGCTGGCGTCCCTGATCGGATATTGCGATCAGCGTGGAATCAGCTTTGTCTCGGACGAGATCTATCACGGGCTGCATTATGGCGACCGCGCGGTCAGTGCGCTGGAAGTCAGTGATAATGTCTATGTCATCAACTCGTTCTCCAAATATTTCAGCATGACGGGCTGGCGCATCGGCTGGATGGTCGTGCCCGAGGATCATGTCAGGGTGGTGGAACGTCTGGCGCAGAACATGTTCATCTGTCCGCCGCATGCGAGCCAGATTGCGGCGCTTGCCGCGCTTGACTGTATCGACGAACTGGAGGCGAACCGCGCGGTCTATGCCGAAAACCGGCGCCTGATGCTGGAGCATTTGCCGCGTGCGGGGTTTGACCGCATCGCGCCGCCGGACGGGGCGTTTTATATCTATGCCGATGTCAGCCATCTCACTCACAATTCACTGGCTTTCGCGGCGGAGCTTCTGGAACATGCCGGAGTGGCGGTGACGCCGGGGCTGGACTTCGATCCGGTGCGCGGGGCACAGACCTTGCGGTTTTCCTATGCGCGGGCGACGGCGGATATTGCCGAGGGGCTGCGGCGTCTGGAAGAGTATATGGCGCGGCGTGGCTGAGCCGTCGGCTGCCTCCGGCGGGGATATTTGGACCAGGGTAAATGGGGGCGTGATGCGCAGGCTGATTCTGGCGCTGGCGATGATCTGGGCGGGGTTCGGTGCGGCGGCGCAGGAGCTTTCGGCGCTGGCCCGGCTGGTGCCGCAGGAGTCGCGCATCGAGGCCACGCAGGATGGAACGGTGCGGTTGTCGCTGGCGCTCAGCCAGCCGGTGCCATGGCGGGTGCGCGTCATGGCCGATCCGCCGCGTCTGGTGATGGATTTCCGCGAGGTGGACTGGCAGGGAATCGGCGGTATCGCGCATCCCGGCCTGCCGGACCTGCGGGCGGGTGTGTTCCGGCCTGGCTGGTCGCGGCTGGTCGCGGAACTGCCGGGGCCGATGCTGGTGGCCGAAGCGGGGATGGTCACGGAAGGCGCGACGCGGGTCGAGGTGGAACTGTATCCCGCAGATGCGGCGGCTTTCGCGGAAAAGGCGGCCGCACCGGAGCCGCCGGGCTGGGCGCTGCCGCCGCCTGCGGATGTACCCAGGCCCCCTGCACCGGGCAGCGGGGCGCTGGTCGTTGTGCTGGACCCCGGCCATGGCGGTATTGATCCGGGGGCCGAGCGGGACGGCGCGACCGAGGCCGCACTGGTGCTGGGTTTTGCGCGCGAACTGAAAGAGGCGCTGCTGCGGCAGGGAGGCTTCACCGTGGTGATGACACGGGAGGAGGATGTTTTCGTGCCGCTGGAAACCCGCATTTCCATCGCGCGGGCGGCGGGGGCACATGTGTTCCTGTCGCTGCATGCCGATGCGCTGGCCGAGGGCGAGGCGGTGGGGGCTACCGTCTACACCTTGTCCGACGATGCCTCGGACCGGGCGGCGCAGACGCTGGCCGAACGGCATGACCGGGCTGACCTGCTGGCGGGGGTCGATCTGACCGAACAGGACGATCTGGTGGCGGGGGTGCTGATGGATATGGCGCGCACCGAGACGGTGCCGCGGGTCGAACGCTTAAGCGCGGCGCTGGTGACAGCAATCAAGGCGGCGGGGCTGCGGATGCATCGCCATCCGCATCAGGAGGCGGGCTTCTCGGTGCTGAAATCGCCCGATATCCCCTCGGCACTGCTGGAACTGGGGTTCCTGTCCTCGGCCCGCGATCTGGCGCGGTTGCAGGATGCGGCGTGGCGGGCCAAAATGGCGGCGGCCATCGTGGCGGGGCTGAAGGACTGGGCGGCGAAGGATGCGGTTCTGTCCGGCATGGCGGGTCAGTAAGCCAGAAGTGACCCGGCCAGCGGCGAGATTGTGCCTGTGCGGGCGGCGCAAGGTTTTGACCTTGACCCGCGCAGCGCCTATATGGGGGCCACGGCTCGGACGGGGGTAAGACGTGCTGCGATTTGTCGGATCCTTTTTCGGTGCGATCTTCACACTGGTGACGCTGGGCCTGTTGTTCGTGGCCCTGTCCATCGGTGCGGTCTTCTACATGTATTCGCGCGACCTGCCGAGCCACGAGAGCCTCGCGCAATATACGCCGCCCACGATCAGCCGGATCTATGACGGCGAGGGCCGGATGATCGACGAATTTGCCGAAGAGCGGCGGTTGTTCGTGCCGATCGAGGATGTGCCGGATCTGGTGAAATACGCCTTCATTTCGGCTGAAGACAAGAATTTCTATACCCACAAGGGCTATGATGCGCGGGGCATTCTGGCCGCTGCCATCGAGGCGGTGAAATCGCGCGGCCAGAACGTGCGCGGTGCCTCGACCATCACCCAGCAGGTGATGAAGAACTTCCTTCTGGGCGGCGAGCGCAAGGCCGAACGCAAGATCAAGGAAATCATCCTCGCCACCCGGCTGGAGGAGACGCTGTCGAAGGACAAGATCCTTGAGCTTTACCTGAACGAGATCTTCCTCGGGCAGAACTCTTATGGCGTCGCGGCGGCGGCGCAGACCTATTTCAACAAGTCGCTGTCGGAACTGGCCCCGCATGAGGCGGCGATGCTCGCCTCGATGCCGCAGGCGCCGGGCGAATATCATCCGGTCCGCGCCAAGAAGCGGGTAACCGAACGGCGCAACTATGTGCTGCGCGAGATGTGGCAGAACGGCTATATCGACGAAGCGACCTATCTGCGCGAAAAGGACATGCCGCTGAAATCGGTGCAGAACGGCGATTATCCGGCCTTCCGCACCGCGCTGCCGCCGCGCGACTATTTCACCGATGAAATCCGGCGCCAGCTTTCGGGCAGCTTCGGGCATGAGGAATTCTTCGGCGGCGGTCTGGCCATCAAGGCGACGGTTGACCCCGATCTTCAGGAGGTTGCGGCCAAGGCGCTGCGGACTGGTCTGGAACGCTATGACCGGGCGCAGGGCGTATGGCGCGGCACGGGCCAGAAGATCGGGCCCGAGCAGCTGACCTCTGAGGCCGACTGGCGCGCAGCGCTGGCCGGGGCCAAGGTGCCGCGCGATATCGAGGGCTGGCATCCGGCGGTCGTGCTGTCGCTGGGCGAGAAATCCGCCCGCATCGGCATCGAGGGCGTGGACGAAGACGAGGACGGCCATTTCATCCCGGCCGAAGACGTGACCTGGGCGCGCAAGCGGCTGCAAGGCGGCAAGCTGGGGCCGAAAGCGAAGGTTGCATCTGACCTGCTGGACGTGGGCGATGTGGTTCTGGTGCGTGCCATGACCAATGATGGCGACGGCAGCTTCAAACGCTGGACGCTGCGGCAGGTGCCGCAGGTGCAGGGCGCTTTCATGGCGATGGATGTGTTCTCGGGCCGCGTTCTGGCGATGCAGGGCGGTTTTTCGTATCAGGACTCGGTTTTCAACCGTGCCACGCAGGCCACGCGCCAGCCGGGCTCAAGCTTCAAGCCCTTCGTCTATGCCGCCGCACTGGATTCGGGCTTTACCCCGGCGACCATCGTGGTCGACGCCCCGATCGAGCTGAACACGCCGCAGGGCCTGTGGCGGCCGAAGAACGCGTCGAATAAATTCTATGGCCCGACGCCGCTGCGTACCGGGATCGAACAGTCGCGGAACCTGATGACCGTGCGGATCGCGCAGGAAATCGGGATGGAGACGGTGGCGGGCTATGCCGAACGCTTCGGCGTCTATGACCGGATGCAGCCTTTCCTGTCGAACGCACTGGGCTCGCAGGAAACCACGCTGTTCAAGATGGTGGCCGCCTATTCCATGTTCGCCAACGGCGGCGAGCGGGTGGAGCCGACACTGGTCGACCGCGTTCAGGACCGTTATGGCAAGACGATCTACAAACACGATCCGCGCAAATGCGAGGATTGCAGCGCCCCGGCGCTGCCTGCTGGCGAGGCTCCGCATGTCAGCTCCACCCGTGATCAGGTGATGGACCCGATCACGGCCTATCAGCTGACCTCGATGATGCAGGGTGTGGTGCAGCGCGGCACGGCGCGCGGTATCAACCTGCCGGTTCCGGTGGCAGGCAAAACCGGCACCACGAACGACGCCAAGGATGTTTGGTTCATCGGCTATACCTCGAACATCGCGGCGGGTTGCTATATTGGCTATGACAATCCGCGCACCCTGGGCGGCCGCGCCTCGGGCGGCGGGCTGTGCGGCCCGGTCTTTGAAAGCTTCATGCGCAGCGCCATCAAGAAATACGGTGGTGGCAAGTTTGCCGTGCCGCCCGGCGGCTATTTCGTGAAGATCGACCGCTTCACCGGCGCCCGTCTGCCGGACAGCGCCACCGGCGACAATGTGGTGTCGGAATATTTCCGCGAGGGCGAAGACCCGATCTTCGGCATCGGCGCGATGGTGGATGGTGGCTTTGCGATGGGGGCGAACCTGCCGCTGTTCGCGCAGGGGGAGGTGGAAACCGGCGGCTCTACCGTCACCACCGCCACCGGCAAGACGCGGGTCATTCCGAAGAAGGCCGACTTTGGCACCCTGTCCTCCGGCGGGCTTTACTGAACTTCCGTCCCCCCCCCGCCCTTGCCGGGCGGGGGGCGAGGCGTTATTACCCTGCGCCGGGCATCCTGGCCCCGCAGCCGTCCATCCGATACGAGAGAACCCGCCATGCGCGCCGAAACCCAGTCCCAAGCCGAAACCATCCGCAAGTCGCTGGCCCTGCTGGCGCAGAGGATGGATTACGAGACGGCGCCGCACCGGCTGGAAGAATTCAACGCCATGATCGAGGACCCGAACCTCTGGAACGATCCGGCCAAGGCGCAGAAGCTGATGCGCGAGCGGCAGATGCTGATGGATGCCATCGGCACCTACCGGATGATCGACAGCGGGCTGCGTGACAATCTGGAACTGATCGAACTGGGCGAGATGGAAGGCGATAACGAGATCGTCACCGAGGCCGAGGCCGGGATCAGGGCGCTGGTGCAGACCGCGCGCGAGAAGGAGCTCGAGGCGCTGCTGGACGGTGAGGCTGACGGCAACGACACCTTCCTTGAGATCAACGCGGGCGCGGGGGGCACCGAAAGCTGCGACTGGGCCTCGATGCTGGCGCGGATGTATACACGCTGGGCGGAAAAGAAGGGCTACAAGGTCGAGCTTCAGTCGATTTCGGAAGGCGAGGAAGCGGGCATCAAATCCGTCGCCTACAAGATTTCGGGCCATAATGCCTATGGCTGGCTGAAGTCGGAAAGTGGCGTGCACCGGCTGGTGCGGATTTCGCCCTACGACTCGGCTGCGCGGCGGCATACGTCGTTTTCTTCGGTCTGGGTCTATCCGGTGGTGGACGACAATATCGAGATCGAGGTGCTGCCGAACGAAATTCGCATCGACACCTATCGGTCGTCGGGGGCGGGTGGCCAGCACGTCAACACCACCGACTCGGCGGTGCGGATCACCCACCTTGCCACCGGCATCGTGGTGACCAGTTCGGAAAAATCGCAGCACCAGAACCGCGACATCGCCATGAAGGCGCTGAAATCGCGGCTGTACCAGATGGAACTGGACAAACGGAACGCTGCGATCAACGCCGCGCATGAAGCGAAGGGCGATGCGGGCTGGGGCAACCAGATCCGCTCTTACGTCCTGCAACCCTATCAGATGGTCAAGGATCTGCGGACCGGGGTGGAAACCTCGGATACCGACGGGGTTCTGAACGGTGATCTGGACCGTTTCATGCAGGCGACACTGGCCATGGATGTGGCCGGCAAGAGCCGTGCCGAAGCCACCGCCGAGGATTGAACGGCGCGCGGTAAACTCGCCGCACAATTACATCTTTTCGATCCCGACACCGCGCGCTTAAGGTTCTCCCGAGAGGGAGGACATTATGACGCATGTCGAGACCGGGCCACCGCATGTGCCCGAAATCAACGAGGTCACCTTTGCTGATCTGGGCGCGAGCCTGCGCGCGGGCTGGCGCGATTTCCGCGCGGCACCTGTCTATGGGCTGGCCTTCGCCTCGGTCTATGTGCTGGGCGGCTGGCTGGTGGCCTGGGCGCTGACCGCGCGCGGACAATTGTGGTGGACGCTGCCCGCAAGTGCCGGCTTCCCGATCCTCGGGCCCTTCATCGCCTGCGGTTTCTATGAAATCTCGCGCCGCTTGCAGGCAGGCGCGCCGCTGGACTGGGGGGGCATTGCCGGGGTGATCTTTCGTCAGAAGGACCGGCAGATCCCCTCGATTGCTGCGGTGGTCGTGGTGTTCTTCCTGTTCTGGAATTTCCTCGCGCATATGATCTTCGCGTTGTTCCTGGGCACCGCGACGCTGACCAATGTCTCCAGTTCGCTGGGTCTGTTTCTGACCGGGCAGGGGCTGATGATGCTGGCGGTGGGCACAGCGATCGGTGCGGTCTTTGCGACGCTGCTGTTTTCGCTTACGGTGGTGAGCCTGCCCTTGCTGCTGGAGCGGGAGGTGGATTTCGTCACGGCGATGCTGACGAGCCTTGCGCTGGTGCGGGAAAATCCGGTGGTCATGCTGGCATGGGGCGCCTTCATCGCCATCACGCTGTTCGTCGCGATGATTCCGGCCTTTCTGGGCCTTCTGGTGGCCTTGCCGGTGCTGGGCCATGCCTCGTGGCATCTGTATCGGTGCGCACTGACCTGACGGCGCGTGGGGCGGTGAGGCTGGCGTTTTGAGTATTTGGGCAAGAAGCAGAGCATAAAGAAAAAGGGGCGCCGTCGGGCGCCCCTGATGGATCGGAAAGGCTCCGATCAGTCTTCTTTCGGGCCGGCGATGGCCTTCACGCCATTCAGCGGGTCGTCCTGACGCTGGACCGAGCCTTCGAAATGGGCGCCCGATTCGATGGCAATGGTCTTGTGGATGATGTCGCCCTCGACCCGCGCGGTGGAGGTGAGGCGCACCTTCAGGCCGCGCACGCGACCGATGACGCGGCCGTTGACCACGATGTCATCCGCCACGATCTCGCCCCGGATGGTGGCGGTTTCGCCCACGGTCAGCAAATGGGCGCGGATATCGCCCTCGACCGTGCCTTCCACCTGGATATCGCCGGTGGTGCGCAGATTGCCGACCACCGTCAGATCGGAGGACAGCACCGAAGCATTGGGCTTGGCCTTCACCGCCGAAGCCGAGAAATCCATCGCGGGCTTGGCGGCAGGCAGGTCCGCGGGTTTGGCTTTTTCGCCTTCCACCTGTTTCGGACCGGGTTCGTTGATTCTGCTTTTAGAAAACATCGCTCGCTGCCTTGATGAAGGTCATCGGATTGACCGGGCGGCCCCCGACATGAACCTCGTAGTGAAGATGTGTGCCGGTGGACCGGCCTGAATTGCCCATATCACCGATCCGGTCGCCGCGCGATACCCTTTGGCCCACGCTGACGCGGATTTGCGACATATGACCATAGAGCGTTTCCAGCCCGAAGTCATGACGGATCTTGACCATGCGGCCGTAACCGTTGCTCCAGCCTGCATGGACCACGACGCCATCGGCGGTGGCGCGGATCGCGGTGCCATAGGAGCCCGCGAAATCGAGGCCCGCATGCATGCGGGTGCCTGCGCCCTTGGGATCGCGGCGATAGCCGAAGCCCGAGGTGAAGCGGTAGTTGCCCGAGGGAATCGGATTGGCGAAGGGCGATTTCACCGCCGCCAGCCGGTAGAGGTTCATCCGGTCGAGCCCCTGGAGAATCGCATTGGCGCGCTGTTCGTCTGGGCTGAGTGTGGTGCCCTTGGTGGATACGAAGGGCATCAGCGGGCCACCCTGGCCGGAATAGCCCCGTTTCACCTGTTTCAGCAGATCGTCCGGCGACATGCCCGCGGCGCGGAACATCTTGTCCAGCGGCCCCATCGAGACCGTCACCGCCTCTTCCAGCCGGGCGAAAATGGCGTCGTTGCGCAGTTCCAGCTCTTCTTTGGAGCGGGTGATGGCGGCGGTTTCGTCACGGGCGGCCTCGGCCACACGCGCCATTTCGTCCCGCTCTTTGGCGGTATTGCCAAGCGCGCCCGCCATAATGTCGAGTGTCGCCAGCGCATCGCGGGCGCGACCGGCTTCGGTATGGGTGCCGCCGGCGCTGGCCAGCGCCGTGCGCGCCTTGTCGGCGGCGGCGCGGGCCTCGTCGCGTTCCTTGATGGTGCGGCGCAGCGTGTTCTGGATCACGTCGATGCCGGTTTCCAGTTCCTTCCGGCGGTCTTCGGAGGCCAGAAGCCGGGCCTGCATGTCGCTGACCTCGGCCAGCGCCAGATTGAAGCGGTCCTGCGCATTCACCGCTTCCTCGGCGCGGCGGTCGCGGTCGTTGGAAAGCGTGGTCAGCCGTTCCTCGAACAGGGCCTGCTGGCGGAGCGACTGGTCGCGGTCGGACCCGGCTGAAATGCTGTCCATCAGCAGGATCGAAGTTGCGATGAAGGTCCAGGCCACCAGAAGGCCGCCGCCCGCAAGGGCAATGGCCTGGGTCGCGGGACGCAGGCGGATAAAGCGGGTGGCGGTATCCGATTTCAGGAACAGGCGCTGCTCGGGCAGATAGCGGTCGAGCGTGGCGTTGATCCGGTAGGCGAGACGCGTCAGCACACGGTTTTCCATTTTTGTTGCGGCAATGGAACCGGAAGTCACGTCGTGTCCCCGGTTACCCGGCCATCGGTGCGCATTGGCACCTGATCCCCGGCGACGTGATTAAGGCGCGCCTGCCGCTGCCGCAACAAATTTGAACCGATGCAGGCGAATGCCGCCTGCTGCTGTGCAGAAATCGGCAATATCCCGCCGATCAGTCGACGGGTTCATCCTTCCCGGTCAGCGGCCAGTAGAAATCGGGGGGCAGGCCGGCTTCGGCGCGTTTTTCTTCATTGAACGGAGGTTTCAGCGCGCCGTGGAAATACTGCCGTACAAGGGTATGGAACACCTCTTTCGGGTCCAGCCCATCCCGGCCGCACAGCCAGTTGAACCATTTGGAGCCATAGGCGACATGGCCCACTTCTTCGGCGTAAATCACCTCCAGCGCGGCGACGGCCTGATCTGCCCCGGCGCGGCGGAAAATGTCGATCATGCCGGGGGTGACGTCGAGGCCGCGGGCCTCCAGTACCATGGGCACCACGGCAAGGCGGCCGAACAGGTCTTCCGCCGTGTCCGAGGCCGCGCGCCACATGCCCGCATGGGCGGGCAGCGCGCCGTAATGGCTGCCCGATGCCTCAAGACAATCGCAGATCATGTTGAAATGTCTGGATTCCTCGGCGGCGGATTTTACCCAGTCGTCATAGAAACCGGGGGGCATGGCGATATGGCCGAAGCGCGCGATGATATCCCAATGCAGGTCGACCGCATTCAGTTCGATATGCGCGACCGCATGCAGCAGCGCGATGCGGCCCTGCGGGCTGCCCGGGCGGCGACGCGGCACGTCGCGCGGGTCCAGCAGTTCGGGTTGCGCGGGGCGCGCTGGATGCGACGGCGGGCTGGCGGTGCCGACCGGGATCGGCACACCCGCCGCGCGGGCGGCGAACCAGCTTTCGGCGTGGCGTTGCGACAGGGCGCATTTGGCACGGCCATCGGCGGTGGCCAGCACCTCGACCGCCATCTCGGCAAGTGTGGTCATAGCGCGCGTGCAGCCTCCAGCACCTCGTCGGCATGGCCCGCGACCTTCACCTTCGGCCAGACCTGCGCCACGCGGCCCTCTGCGTCGATCAGGAGGGTGGTACGCTCGATCCCCATGTAGGTCTTGCCATACATGCTTTTCTCGACCCAGACGCCGTAATCCTCGCAGGTGGTGCCTTGCTCGTCAGAGGCCAGCGCGATGCCAAGCCCGTGTTTGGCGACGAATTTGTCGTGCTTCTTCACACTGTCTTTGGAAATGCCGATCACCATGGCCCCGGCCGCATCGAGATCCGCGGCGCGCGCGGTGAAGTCGAGCGCCTCTGTCGTGCAACCGGGCGTGTCGTCCTTGGGATAGAAATACAGGATCACCTTGCGACCCTTCAGGGCCGAAAGCGCGATCTCACCACCACCATCGCGCGGCAGGGTAAAATCGGGGGCGAGGGTTCCGGGGGTAGGTGTCATGGGCGGCTCCATGCCAATACTGTGAAGATGCTTGGGATTTTAGTTGCCTTCGGGCAAAGTTAAAGGCAACCCCGGCGAAAAAAGCCCGAATGCCGGAAAAGACGCAGGCATGACCGACGAAACAGAACCAGAGACGGAGCTTCGCCCGCGCAGCCGCGCGCCGCGCCGCGTCATGCGGTTCGGGCTCTGGATGCTGCTGAGCCTCGCGCTGGTCGTGGGTCTGGCGGGGTTCGGTCTGCTGGCGCTGACCGGAAAGCCGATCCGCCTGCCGGTCTGGGCGGTGGCGGAGGCCGAGGCGCGGCTGAACGATGCGCTGCCCATGGGCGGTAACAACCTGTCCATCGGCGGTGTCGAGATCGCCGTGGGCCGGGACTGGGTGCCGCGCCTGCGGCTGGAAGATCTGCGGCTGACCCGTTCGGGTGGTGCACCTTTGCTGCGCCTGCCCGAAGCGCGGGTGGCCTTCGATCCGCTGAGCATTGCCGCCCTGCGTCTGCGCCCCGCCTCTGTCGTGCTGTCCGGCGCGTCGATCCGGCTGCGCCGCGATGCGACGGGGCGGTTCGACCTGGATCTGGGTGAGGCGGGGGCAGGCCCGCAACTTGGCAGTTTCGCCGAGGTGATGGCGGCGCTGGACGCCTTGTTCGCGCGTCCTCAGCTCGCGGCCCTGCAGGAGGTGACGGTCGAGGCGCTGTCGCTGCGGCTGGATGATGCCCGCGCCGGGCGGGTCTGGCAACTGGGCGACGGGCGGGCGGTTCTGGCCAATGATCCCGAAGGTCTGGGCGCCGAACTGAGCTTTACCCTTGCCGGTGGCGCGCAGGTGGCGCAGGCGCAGCTTCAGGTCAGGACCGAACGGGGCACGGCAGGCGCCCGCCTGCGCGCCACGGTCGAAGGGGTGGCCGCGCGCGATCTGGCTTTGCAGGCGCCGGTACTGGGCTTCCTGTCCGCGCTCGACGCCCCGATTTCCGGGCGGCTGAACGGCTCTGTCGATGCCGAGGGGCAGGTGGCCGGGCTGGAGGCGGAGCTGGCCCTCGGCGCTGGCGCGCTGCAACCCAGCCCCGAAAGCAAGCCCGTGGGATTTGATTCCGCGCGTCTGGCCCTGGCCTATGATCCCGCGCAGGAGCGTATCGACCTGACCGAGATTGCGGTGCAAAGCCGGTCGCTGCGTCTGGGTGCCAGCGGCCACGTCTATGCACCTGGGGTAACGCGCGGCCGACCGGCGGCGTTTCTGGCGCAGATTGCCTTTTCCGAGGTGAAGGTCGATCCCGAAGGGCTGTTCGTCGAGCCTGTCACCTTCAGCCAGGGTGCGCTGGATCTGCGGTTGCGGCTTGATCCGTTCCGGCTGGATGTGGGGCAGCTGACCCTGCTGGAGGACGGGCGGCGGCTGGAGGCGAAAGGCTCGGCCCGCGCCGATGCTTCCGGCTGGCATCTGGCGCTGGATCTGGCGCTGGATGCGATCCGGCATGACCGGCTGCTGGCCCTCTGGCCGGTGTCGGCGGTTCACAAGACCCGCGAATGGCTGGTTGAGAATGTGCAGGAAGGCCTGCTGCGCAATGTGAAGGTCGCCCTGCGGATGGAGCCGGGGGCCGAGCCGCGCTTTTCGCTGGGATATGATTTCGCCGATGGCGATGTGCGTTTCCTCAAGACCCTGCCGCCGATCCGGCAGGGCAGCGGCTATGCCACGATCGAGGGCAACAGCTATACGATGGTGCTGGATCGCGGGCAGGTGACGCCGCCGGTGGGGGGGCGGATCACGATGGATGGCTCGATCTTTTCGGTTCTGGACATCCTGCAAAAGCCCGCGCAATCCGAGATTCAGCTGCGCACGAAATCCAGCCTGACCGCCGCGCTGTCGCTGCTGGATCAGGAGCCGTTCCGCTTTCTGACCAAAGCGGGTCGCCCCGTGGAACTGGGCGAGGGCCGGGCCGAGGTTTCGGCGGTGCTGCGCCTGCCGCTGGTACCGCATATCAAGCTGGACGACGTTTCCTATCAGGTCGAGGGCAGGCTGAGCGATGTGCGCTCTGCCGTGCTGGTGCCGGGCAAGGAGTTGTCGGCGCCCGCGCTGAACCTGACGGCCGGGCCATCGGGGGTGGCGATTACCGGCAAGGGGCGGGTCGGTGCGGTGCCGTTCGATGCGACCTACAAACTGCCCTTTGGTCCGGCGGCGGGCGGCAAATCCACGATCACCGGCACGGTCGAATTGTCGCCGCGCGCGGTGGCCGAATTCTCGCTGGGTCTGCCGGACCGGATGGTTTCGGGGCAGGGCAGCGGGAAGTTCACGCTGGAGCTGCCCAAAGGGGGCGCGGGGCGGCTGGCGCTGACATCGGACCTGCGCGGGCTGGGTCTGGCTTTGCCCGAAATCGGCTGGCGTAAGGCACCGGCCACGGCCGGCCGGCTTGAGGTGGCGGCGACGCTGGGGCAGCCGCCACAGGTGCAGGCGCTGTCATTGCAGGCGCCGGGCCTGACCGCGAAGGGCGATATTTCGTTGCGCGCGGGGGGCGGGCTGGACCGTGCCCGTTTTGCCCGCGTGCAGGCCGGAAACTGGCTGGACGCGCCGGTCACGCTGACCGGGCGCGGCAAGGGCCGGGCGGTCGGGGTTGAGGTCACAGGGGGGCGCATCGACCTGCGCCGCCTGCCGGAGCGCGGCGGCAGCGGGGGGGCCTCTGACGGTGCGCCGATGCGGGCTGCGCTCGACCGCGTACAGGTCACCGACGGCATAGCCCTGACCGGCCTGCGGGGCGAGTTCACCACGCGCGGCGGCTTTGGCGGCACCTTCACGGGCCGGGTGAACGGGGGGGCGGCGGTGCGCGGCACGGTCGCACCGATGAAGGGCGGCAGCGGTATCCGCATCACCTCGGACGATGCTGGCGGGGTGATCGCCTCGGCCGGGATCTTTGGCAATGCGCGGGGCGGCGCGCTGGATCTGCAACTGGTGCCCGTCGGCGCCAACACCTACAACGGCATCGCGACCGCCCGCAATTTCCGCGTGACCAATGCCCCGGTTCTGGCCGAACTGCTGTCGGCCATATCGGTCGTTGGCATTCTCGAACAATTGAACGGGGCCGGGCTGGTCTTTGCCGAGGCGGACGCGCAGTTCCGCTTGACACCGGCGGGGGTCGAGGTCAGCAGGGGCGCCGCTGTGGGTGCATCCATGGGCGTCTCTGCCGCTGGCACGTTCGACAGCCGCAACAAGCGGCTGAACCTGCAAGGCGTGATCTCGCCCATCTATCTGCTCAACGGTATCGGTTCGGTTCTGACACGCAAGGGCGAAGGCTTGTTCGGTTTCAACTACAAGATCCGCGGCACATCGGACAGGCCGGAGATTTCGGTCAATCCGCTGTCCATCCTGACACCTGGCCTGTTCCGCGAGATTTTCCGGCAGCCGGTGCCGAAGCTGAGGCCTGCGCAATGAAACTTGCGGATTTCGATTTCGATCTGCCCGAGCATCTGATTGCCACCCGCCCGGTGAAACCGCGCCCCGCCGCGCGGCTCCTGCTGGCCGATGGGGATGCGATCCGCGATCTCCATGTCCGCGATCTGGTGACGATGCTGCGCCCCGGTGACCGGCTGGTGCTGAACAATACCAAGGTCATTCCCGCCCGCCTGAACGGCACGCGCTGGCGCGATACGGGGCAGGGCCGGGTTTCGGCGAAGGTGGAAATCACCCTGCTGGAACCTGTGGCCTCGGGCGGCTGGCGGGCGCTGGCCAAGCCCCTGCGCAAGCTTGCCCAGGGCGAAGTGATCGTGTTTTCAGATCAGCTTTCGGCGCAGGTCAGCCGGAAGGGCGAGACCGATCTGGTGCTGGAATTCAACCTGACCGGGCCGGATTTCGATGCAGCGCTTGCTGCTGCCGGGCAGATGCCGCTGCCGCCTTATATTGCCGCCAAGCGCGCGCCCGATGCGCAGGATCATCAGGATTACCAGACGGTCTTTGCCCGCCATTCCGGCGCGGTGGCGGCGCCCACCGCCAGCCTGCATTTCGACGCGGATCTGCTGGCCGCGCTCAGGGCGCGCGGGGTCGAGTTCACCGAAGTGACGCTGCATGTCGGCGCGGGCACCTTCCTGCCGGTGAAGGTGGAAGATGTGACCACCCACCGGATGCATGCCGAATGGGGCGAGGTGACCGAGGCCGCCGTGGCCGAGATCGCCGCCACCAAGGCCGCGGGCGGGCGGGTCATACCGGTCGGCACCACCGCACTGCGGCTGATCGAAAGCGCAGCGCAGGGTGGCGCGCTTGCGCCCTGGCGGGGCGAGACCGACATCTTCATCTATCCGGGGTTCACCTTCCGCGTGGCCGACGGGTTGATGACCAATTTTCACCTGCCCAGGTCGACGCTGATGATGCTGGTCGCGGCGCTGATGGGGCGTGACCGTATCCTGCGGATCTATGATCATGCGATTTCCGAAGGATATCGCTTCTTCTCTTACGGCGACGCATCGCTGCTGCTGCCGGGGTGACGGGGACATCCGCCCGCGTGTCGCCCGTGTTACACTGCTGTTTCTGAACCGCTGCTAGATCTGCCTGCCGAACCTGCCGAACCGGAGTCCGCCATGCCCAATGTCATCTCTTCATCCTGGCCCCTGCTGATGGGCGTCATGCTGCTGATGGTCGGCAATGGCATGCAGGGCACCCTGCTGGGGATTCGCGGCACGATCGAGGGATTCAGCACGTTCGAGCTGTCGATTGTCATGTCGGCCTATTTCGCGGGCTTCCTGCTCGGGTCGCTGACGGTGCCGGACATGATCCGCCGGGTTGGCCATGTGCGGGTCTTTGCCGCGCTCGGCTCTGCGATTTCGGCCGTTCTTGTGGTCTATCCCGTCGCGCCCGACTGGACCGTCTGGGCTGCCCTGCGCGTCCTGATCGGGTTCAGCTTCTGCGGCGTCTACATCACTGCCGAAAGCTGGCTGAACAATACCGCCACCAACGAGACGCGGGGGCAGGCGCTGTCGGCCTATATGATCGTGCAGATGATCGGCATCATCTCGGCCCAGATCCTGATGAATGTCGCGAGCCCCGAGAGCTTTACGCTGTTCGTGATCCCCTCGGTGCTGGTGAGCCTTGCCTTCATGCCGATCCTGCTGACGGTGACGCAGACCCCGACCTTCGAGACCAACAAGCGGCTCAGCTTCCCGAAGCTCTGGCGCATCTCCCCCCTTGGCTGCATCGGCATGCTTCTGACCGGAGGCATCTTCTCGGCCATGTTCGGCATGGCCTCGGTCTGGGGGGCGAAAAGCGGCCTCAGCGTGCAGCAGATCTCGATTTTCGTGGGCGCCATGTATGTCGGCGGGCTGATCCTGCAATATCCGATCGGCTGGCTGTCGGACCGGCGCGACCGGCGCGGGCTGATCCTCTGGCTGGCGGCTGCGGCCTCGGTCGTCATGGCGCTGGCGACGGTGTTTCCCGTGCATTTCATCGGGCTGATCGTGGTGGCCATGTTGCTGGGTGGCATCGCCAATCCGCTGTATTCGCTGTTGATCGCTTATACCAATGACTTTCTGACCAAGGATGACATGGCAGCGGCTTCTTCGGGGATGCTGTTCCTGAACGGGTTGGGCGCGATCTTCGGCCCGCTGCTGACCGGCTGGCTGATGGAGGGGATCGGTCCGCGCGGCTTCTTCCTGTTCATCGGGCTGAACTTCCTGGGCCTTGCGCTTTATGCCGCCTGGCGGATGACGCGCCGCGCGGCGCCTGGTGTGACCGGCGCCTATGCTGCGGTGGCGCCCACGGCCTCGGCCCTTGCAGTCGGTGCGGTGATGGAAGAGGCTGACACGGGCGAGCCGTCGCTGCCGCAACCCTGACTTGCGGCCCGCCGGAAAGCCTGTCACCCTGCCTTGACGCGAGGCAGGCAAGGGAGGCGGCAATGTCCGATCCGGTTCAGGTTCTGGATTACTGGCTGGGCGAGGTTGGCCCCGAAGGCTGGTATGCCGGGGGCGAGGCGCTGGACGCCGATATCCGGGACCGCTGGCTGGATCTGTGGCAGGCCGCCCATGACGGCGGGCTGGATCACTGGGCCGAAGGGCCTGCCGGGGCGCTGGCGCTTCTGGTGCTGACCGACCAGTTTTCCCGCAACATGTTCCGGGGTGAGGGCAAGGCCTTCTCTACCGATCCGCTGGCCCGCGCGGTTGCCCGCAAGGCGGTGGCGGCGGGCTGGGATCTGGAGGTTCCGGCGCCGGAGCGGCAGTTCTTCTATCTGCCCTTCGAACACAGCGAAGATCCCGCTGATCAGGCGATGGCGGTCGAATTGATCGCGGACCGGTTGCCCGAGGCAGATGAAACCCTGCTGCATGCCCGCGCCCATCAGGCGATCATCGCCCGCTTCGGCCGCTTCCCCTTCCGCAACGCGGCGCTGGGGCGGGAATCCAGCCCCGAGGAAACCGCCTTCATGGAAGGTGGCGGATATGCTTCAATGGTAAACGATCTTCGGGGCCAAGCCATGCGTTAGACGCAACGGCCCATGCGCTGCGCTGCATTGCTGGGTGATGCGTGATGGTTTAATGGCAAACTACTTTTCCAGAGGAGGGGAAATATGGCTGCCAGAAATTTTGATGTCATCGTGGTTGGTGCCGGGCCGGGGGGGTATGTGGCCGCTATCCGGGCCGCGCAACTGGGCAAGAATGTCGCGATTGTCGAACGCGAACATCTGGGTGGCATCTGCCTCAACTGGGGCTGTATCCCCACCAAGGCCCTGCTGCGCAGCGCCGAAGTATTTCACCTGATGCACCGTGCCAAGGAATTCGGCCTGAAGGCAGATGGTATCGGCTACGATCTGGATGCCGTTGTCGCCCGCTCGCGCGGGGTGGCGAAACAACTCTCGGGCGGCATCGGCCACCTGATGAAGAAGAACAAGATCACCGTCTTCATGGGCGCGGCCACACTGCCCGCCAAGGGCAAGGTCTCGGTCAAGACCGACAAGGGCACCGAAGAGTTGACGGCCCCCGCGATCATCCTCGCCACCGGCGCGCGCGCCCGCGAACTGCCGGGGCTGGAGGCGGACGGCGATCTGGTCTGGACCTACAAGCACGCCCTGCAACCCAAGCGCATGCCGAAAAAGCTGCTGGTGATCGGTTCGGGCGCCATCGGCATCGAATTTGCCAGTTTCTTCAATACGCTGGGCGCCGAAGTGACCGTGTGTGAGGTGATGGACCGTGTGCTTCCCGTTGAAGACGCGGAAATCAGTGCCTTCGCGAAGAAAGCCTTCGTGAAACAGGGCATGAAGATCCTCGAAAAGACCACGGTGAAGAAGCTCGACCGCAAACCGGGCGTGGGCGTCACTGCGCATCTGGAAGATGCGAAAGGCACCACCACCGCTGAATTCGACACGGTGATTTCCGCCGTGGGCATCGTGGGCAATGTCGAAAACCTCGGGCTTGAGGCTCTGGGCGTCAAGATCGACCGCACCCATGTGGTGACGGATGAATATTGCCGCACCGGGGTCGAGGGCCTCTATGCCATCGGCGACATCGCGGGCGCGCCCTGGCTTGCCCACAAGGCCAGCCACGAAGGTGTCATGGTGGCCGAACTGATCGCGGGCCTGCATCCGCATGCGATCAAACCCAATTCCATCGCCGGCTGCACCTATTGCCACCCGCAGGTCGCCAGCGTCGGCCTGACCGAGCAGAAGGCGAAGGACGCGGGCTACACCGTGAAGGTCGGACGCTTCCCCTTTATCGGTAATGGCAAGGCCATCGCCCTGGGCGAGGCCGAGGGCATGATCAAGACCGTCTTCGACGCGAAAACCGGCGAGTTGCTGGGCGCCCATATGGTCGGCGCTGAAGTGACCGAGCTGATCCAGGGCTATGTGGTGGGCCGCAGCCTCGAAACCACTGAGGAAGACCTGATGAACACCGTCTTCCCGCATCCCACGCTCAGCGAGATGATGCACGAGGCCGTGCTGGACGCTTACGGTCGTGCCCTGCATATCTGATCCGGCGCCGGCTCATCTGATCACAAATATCCTCAGGGGTGAATTGCCGAAGGCAAGAGGGGGCGGAAAGCCCCCTTTTTCCTGTCGGTCGCCTCTGGCTTCGGACGCAGGTGCGGGCTAAGCCTGAGGCATGAAAACCCATTCCGCTTTCTGGCTGGTTCTGGCGCTTTGGGGCGCGGGGCTGGGGGCCGCCGCGCAATTCGGCAAGATCGGCGTGATCTTCGATCTGGCGCCCGGGCTTTATCCCGGTGCCGGGCCGCTGGCGCTGGGGCTCTTCGTCTCGGTCGTCGGGGTGCCGGGCCTGATCTTCGGCACCACGGCGGGTCTGCTGGTGCAGGGGGCGGGCTATCGGCGGGTGCTGGTGGTGGCGCTGCTGGCGGGTGCCGTGCTGTCGCTGGTGGAAAGCCTGTTCCCGCCACTGCCCGTCATGCTTGCCCTGCGCGTGCTGGAGGGGCTGAGCCATCTGGCCATCGTCATCGCCGCCCCGGTGATGATCGCGCAGACCGCGCCGCCCGCCCGGCTGGGGCTGGCCATGGCGCTGTGGTCCACCTTCTTTGCCTTCACCTTCACCGCGCTGGCGCTGCTGGGGCGGCCGCTCGCCGATGCGGCGGGGCCGGGCGCCCTGTTGCTGGCCCATGCGGGCTGGATGGCGGCTTTCGCGGCGCTGCTCTGGCGGATGCTGCCCGCCGATCCGCCACGCCCCCGCACACCGCTCTTTCCCGGCGGGGTGCTGCGGGCGCATCTGGCGATCTATGCCTCGCCCTTCATCGCCGCGCCTGCCACGGGTTTTGTCTGCTATACAGCTACTTACGTTGCACTTCTGACCCTGCTGCCGCCGTTCGCGGGTGAGGGGCTGCATGCGGTGATGGCAAGCCTTTTGCCTCTGGTTTCCATCGCGGGGTCTTTGACGCTGGGGGTCTGGCTGATGGGGCGCCTTGGCGCTGTGCGGGTGGTCATGCTGGGCTTTGCACTGGCCGTGATCGGTGCCGCAGCGCTCTGGCTCGGCTGGCCGTCCGAGGCGCTGCGGCTGGTCGCGAGCCTCTGGATCGGGGCTGCGCTGGGGCTGGTGCAGGGGGCGAGCTTTGCCGCCGTGCCCGCGCTCAATGCCAGTGCAGGTGACCGTACGCTGGCGGCGGGGGCCATTGCGCAACTGGGGAATGTCGGCACCACGCTGGGCACGCCGCTTCTGTCAGCGCTGATCCTTGCGCATGGAGTCATGGCAGTGCCCCCCTTCGTGGCGCTGTGTTCTGCGACCGGGATTGCCCTGCATCTTGTGCAGAGCTGGCGGCGCGGGCGTCAGACCCGTTCAATCGCGCCGCCACCCGCCTGCCAGTGACCGAGGCCCCCGAGGTTATAGACCTCGGTGTAACCCATGCCCAAAAGCGTATCGGCGGCCATGCCCGACCGGCCGCCCGAGGCGCAGTAAAGGCAGATCGGGGTGTCCAGCGCCACGCCCTTGGGCAGATCGGCCGCGCCCGGCGCCATACGGCTTTGCAGCGCCATCAGCGGCACATGCACTGCGCCCCTGGCCTTGCCGCTGGATTTCAGCTCGGAAATGTCGCGCACGTCGATCAGCACGAGATCGCCCCTGGCAGCGCGCGCCACGGCATCGGCGGGGGCGATGGGTTTGCAACGATGGGCAGAAGGTTTGAGGAAGGAAAACATGCGCGGCTCCGACTCCGGCTTGAGGAATTTGTATTCAAATAAATGAATGTGATTGCTTTGCAAGAGGATCAAATCGTCCTCTGCCCACAAAATCGTTACTTTTGCGGAAAATCACAAAAGTTCACCAATTGTTCACGTTTTCCGGTTGGCGATTCCCCGGTGATGCCTTAAATCTTGGCCGTCTCAGTGAGGTCGGTCATGGCGGAACAGAAGTTCATCGAGGTGCGCGGCGCGCGCGAGCACAATCTGAAGGGCGTGGATCTGGATATCCCGCGCGACCAGCTTGTCGTCATCACTGGCCTGTCGGGGTCCGGCAAGTCCAGCCTCGCCTTCGATACGATCTATGCCGAAGGCCAGCGCCGCTACGTCGAAAGCCTGTCGGCCTATGCGCGGCAGTTCCTCGACATGATGGGCAAGCCGGATGTGGACCATATCTCGGGTCTGTCGCCGGCGATTTCCATTGAACAGAAGACCACCTCGAAAAACCCGCGCTCGACCGTCGGCACGGTGACCGAGATCTACGATTACCTGCGCCTGCTGTTTGCTCGCGTCGGCACCCCCTACAGCCCCGCCACCGGCTTGCCGATCGAGGCGATGCAGGTGCAGGACATGGTGGATGCCGTGCTCGCGATGGAAGAGGGCACGCGCGCTTATCTGCTGGCCCCGATTGTGCGCGACCGCAAGGGCGAATACCGCAAGGAGTTTCTGGAACTCCGCAAGCAGGGCTTTCAGCGGGTGAAGGTGGACGGGCAGTTCTACGAACTGGACGAGCCGCCCACGCTGGACAAGAAGTTCCGCCATGACATCGACGTTGTGGTGGATCGCATCGTGGTGCGCCCCGATCTGGCGACGCGGCTGGCCGACAGCTTCCGCACCGCGCTGGATCTGGCCGATGGCATCGCCGTGCTGGAAACCGCGACCGAGACACCCGAGCGCAAGACATTTTCGGAAAATTTCGCCTGTCCGGTTTCTGGCTTCACCATCCCGGAAATCGAGCCGCGGCTGTTTTCCTTCAACGCGCCCTTCGGGGCCTGCCCGGCCTGTGACGGGCTGGGGGTGGAGCTGTTCTTCGACGAACGGCTGGTCGTGCCCGACCAGAACCTGACACTGGCGCAGGGGGCGATTGCGCCGTGGTCGAAATCGAAAAGCCCGTATTTCCTGCAAACCATTGAATCGCTGGCGAAGCACTACAACTTCGACCGCAAGAAGAAGTGGAAAGACCTGCCCGAGAAGGTCCGGCAGGTGTTCCTTTACGGCTCGGGCGGCGAGGAGATCGAGTTCCGCTATGACGAGGGTGGCCGCATCTATCAGGTGACGCGCACCTTCGAGGGGGTGATCCCCAATATGGAACGCCGCTACCGCGAGACCGACAGTTCCTGGTCGCGCGAGGAGATGGAGCGCTACCAGAACAACCGGCCCTGCGGCACCTGTCATGGCTATCGTCTGAAGCCCGAGGCACTGGCGGTGAAGATCGCCGGCCTGCATGTCGGCGAGGTGGTGCAAATGTCGATCCGCGAGGCGCATGCCTGGATCGGCACGGTGCCGGAGCACCTGACCAACCAGAAGAACGAAATCGCCCGCGCCATTCTGAAGGAAATCCGGGAACGCCTTGGTTTCCTTGTGAATGTCGGCTTGGATTACCTGACGCTTTCGCGCAATGCGGGCACCTTGTCGGGCGGTGAAAGCCAGCGTATCCGGCTGGCGAGCCAGATCGGCTCGGGTCTGACCGGCGTGCTTTATGTGCTGGACGAACCCTCCATCGGGCTGCACCAGCGCGATAACGACCGGCTTCTGGGCACGCTGAAGGGGCTGCGCGATCAGGGCAATACCGTGCTGGTGGTCGAGCATGACGAGGATGCCATCCGCGAGGCGGATTATGTGTTCGACATTGGCCCCGGTGCCGGGGTGCATGGCGGTCGCGTGGTTGCGCATGGCACACCCGAGGCCATCGCTGCCGATCCCGCCAGCCTGACCGGGCAGTATCTGGCGGGCCAGCGCGAGATCGCGGTGCCAAAGGACCGGCGCGAAGGGAACGGCAAAAAGCTTACTGTTGTAAAGGCTTCGGGCAATAACCTGAAAGATGTGACGGTGGATTTCCCGCTGGGGAAATTCGTCTGCGTGACCGGCGTGTCGGGCGGCGGTAAATCGACCCTGACCATTGAAACTTTGTTCAAGACCGCCGCGACGCGGCTCAATGGCGCACATGAAACGCCCGCGCCCTGTGAGACGATCAAGGGGTTCGAACATCTGGACAAGGTGATCGACATTGACCAACGGCCCATCGGTCGGACACCGCGGTCGAACCCCGCCACTTATACGGGCGCCTTCACCCCGATCCGCGACTGGTTCGCCGGTCTGCCGGAATCCAAGGCACGCGGCTATCAGCCGGGACGGTTCAGCTTCAACGTGAAGGGCGGGCGCTGCGAGGCTTGTCAGGGCGATGGCGTCATCAAGATCGAGATGCACTTCCTCCCCGATGTCTATGTCACCTGCGAGACCTGCAAGGGCCACCGCTATAACCGCGAGACTTTGGAAATTCGCTTCAAAGGCAAGAGCATCGCCGATGTTCTTGATATGACATGTGAGGATGCGCGCGAATTCTTCAGCGCCGTTCCGGCCATCCGGGACAAGATGGAGGCGCTGTGTCAGGTGGGCCTTGGCTATATCAAGGTCGGGCAGCAGGCCACGACGCTGTCCGGCGGCGAGGCCCAGCGGGTGAAGCTGTCAAAAGAACTGAGCCGCCGGGCGACGGGCCGCACGCTTTACATCCTCGACGAACCCACGACGGGTCTTCATTTCGAGGATGTGCGCAAGCTGCTGGAGGTGCTGCACGAACTGGTGGAGCAGGGCAATACGGTGGTGGTGATCGAACATAACCTCGACGTCATCAAGACCGCCGACTGGCTCATCGACATCGGCCCGGAAGGCGGTGATGGCGGTGGGCGGATCGTGGCGACCGGAACCCCGGAGCAGGTGGCGCAGGTTGCCGAAAGCCATACAGGCCGTTACCTCGGCCCGATGTTGATGCCGAAAAAGGTGGCGGCGGAGTGATCCGCCGCCCATCGGTCAGTTCAGGATTGCATTGACTGCGCCCATCAGCGCCAGAACTTCATGGGTGTTGCGGTCGACGCGGTAGACATAGTCACCGGCCCGATAATAGGTGCCGTCCATAAGCCCATACCGCAGCGGATCTTCGATCAGGATGTAGTCGCGGCGGATCACATCACCCTGACGATAGATAACCACCCGGTCGTCGCGCACCACCTCACGATGAACCCGGTCCTTCGCCAGACCGGGCGGCACGCAGGCGGACGATTTCTTCGCGAGGCCCGGCGGGCAATGCGACTGTGTGTAGATTACACCATGCCGCTCTTTGTGGTGTTTCTTGCCATGGGCCTTGCCATCGGCAAGGGCAGGGCCAGCCATCGCAATTGCGGCGACCAGCGCGACGGAAATCTGTTTCATCAGCATCGGAACCTCCTCTCGCTGTCGGGGAGGAAATCCCCGACCTGCATTCAGGGTTCCAGAAGCATTTTTTCGCTTGGCGGCTCTTTGCCGGTTCAGCCGCGTTTCAGCGGGCAGGTATTTACCCCAAGGACCGAATACAGCGGGCAGGTCGACAGAAGCCCGGTCAGCAGCGGCACGATGCCGATAAGCTTGGCCCAGTGCCAGAAACCGCTGCCCTGATCCACGAAGAACCAGACCAGCAGCGCCGCCCCGATGACGATGCGCAGGATGCGGTCGATACCGCCGACATTGGTGGGCATGGGAACCTCCGTTTCGTTCCGTAGCGGGAACATTTCCATATTCATAATATGGAATGAAACGGGGCAAAAGTCACGCGGCGCCTTGACGCGGGCGCCGCGCAATCGCCTCAGGCGCGACCCCGCCTTTCAAAACGCGGCAGCATGGCCGAGAAATCCATCCCGCGCCCGGCCTCGTCTTCGACAAAGCGGCGGTAAAGCTCGGCTGCAAGCTGACCCATAGGGGTATCGGCATCAGCTGAAACCGCTGCCTGCTGGCTGAGGTTCAGGTCTTTCAGCATCAGTTCCGCCGCAAAACCAGGCTTGTAGCCATTGTCGGCAGGCGAGGCGGGGCCAACACCCGGCGCCGGGCAATAGGCGTTCATGGTCCAGCTATAGCCTGACGAGGTGGAAACCACGTCGAACATCTTCTGCCGGTCGAGGCCCAGTTTGTCAGCCAGTGCAAAGGCCTCGCAAGTGGCGATCATGGTCACGCCGAGGATCATGTTGTTGCAGATCTTCGCGGCCTGTCCGGCGCCTGAGGCGCCACAATGCACCGCCTTCTGCCCCATGATGTCAAAGAGCGGCTTCACCGTGGCAAAAGCCGCATCCGCGCCGCCCGCCATGAAGGTCAGCGTGCCATTGGTGGCGCCGCCAACCCCGCCCGATACCGGCGCATCCAGAGCGCCCAGCCCTGCCGCCTGCGCCTGATCCGCCACCGCACGCGCGCTGTCGACATCCACGGTGGAGCAATCGCACAACACCGCGCCTGCCGTCATCGCAGGGATCACCTCCGCCGCCACGCTGCGCAGGATGGCGCCATTCGGCAGCATGGTGATGACGACTTCGGCGTCTGTCGCCGCCTCGGCCGCCGTTGCGGCCCTGGTCACGCCGTCCGGCATCGGGGCGGTCAGGTCGAAGCCCGTGACCGCATGGCCCGCCTTCACCAGATTGGCCGCCATCGGGCCACCCATGTTGCCAAGGCCGATGAATCCGATCTTCATGCTGTTACTCCGTAAAGGTCAGGGTTTCGGCGCCCAGCGGCGCCAGCAGGGCATCGACCTCGGCCGCCGTCACCTCGGCGCCCGAGCCATGGCGCCAGCGCGGCTTGCGATCCTTGTCGATCACCATGGCGCGAATGCCTTCCAGAAAGTCGGTCATTTCCTGCGCGCGATGGGTGACACGATATTCCATCTCCAGCGCCACAGGCAGGGCCACATCGGCGGGCAGGCGATGTTGCATCGCAAGCGTCGTCGCCACGGCGAGCGGCGCCCCCCGGTGCAGCGCCTTCAGCGTGTCGCGGGCAAAGGCGCAATCCTTGGCAGCAAGGCTCGCCTCGATCACCGCCAGATCGGCGCTGGCAAAATGCCGGTCGATGTCGGCTTGCTGGCCGGGCAGGGTGCCCGGCTCGGGCGCTTTCAGGAAGGGTGGCAGCACGGCAATCTCGCCGGAGCGTTCCAGCGCCGCGATGAGCGCGGGCCAGTCCGCTTCGGGCACGAAATGATCGGCAAAACCGGCATAGATCGCATCCGCCGGTCCCATGCGCGTCCCGGTGGCCCCCAGATAGCAGCCGAGCCGCCCCGGCCCGTGTCGCAACAGCGCCGAGCCACCGACATCCGGCACCAACCCGATGGCGCATTCCGGCATGGCGATCTGTGCGCTTTCGCCGGCGATGCGGTGGCTGGCGTGGCAGGCTACACCCACACCGCCGCCCATGCAGAAGCCCTGCACCAGCGTGACCACTGGCTTGGGATAGGCGCCGATCCGGGCGTTCATCCGGTATTCGTCACGCCAGAACTCTTGCCCATATGCGACATTACCCGCCGTGCCTTCGGCATAAAGCTCGGCAATATCCCCCCCGGCACAGAAGGCACGGTCGCCTTCGGCGTCGATCACGACCAAAGCGACTTCCGGGTCATCGGCCCAGGCCAGCAGCGCCGCATCCAGCGCCTTGCACATCTCGTAGCTCAGCGCGTTCAGCGCCTTCTGGCGTGTCAGGGTCACGCGGCCCGCACGCCCGACCTTGCGGAGGAAAATGTCGCTCATGCCGAAACCAGTGCGCGAGAGATGATCAGACGCATGATCTCGTTGGTGCCTTCCAAAATCTGATGCACCCGCAGGTCGCGCACGATCTTTTCCACCCCGTAATCGGCCAGATAACCGTAACCGCCATGCAGTTGCAGGCACTGGTTCGCCACATCGAAAGCCGCATCGGTGACATAAAGCTTGGCCATGGCGCAGAACTTTGTGGCATCCGGCGCGCCGGTATCCAGCTTCCATGCCGCCTGTCGAAGGAAGATGCGCGCCGATTGCAGCTTCACTTCCAGTTCCGCCAGACGGAATTGCAGCGCCTGGAACTGATCGAGCGTCTTTCCGAAGGCCCGCCGCTCTGCCATATAGGCCAGCGTCGCGTCAAAGGCCGCCTGCGCGCCACCCAAGGCGGAAGCAGCGATGTTCAGCCGCCCGCCATCCAGCCCGGCCATGGCATAGGCAAAGCCTTTGCCTTCCTCGCCCAGCAGGTTCGCGGCAGGCACCGCGCAATCATCCATCTGCACCTGACGGGTTGGTTGCGCGCGCCAGCCCATCTTGTCTTCCAGCCCGCCAAAGCTCAGCCCCGCCGCGCCATCTTCGATCACCAGCGCCGAAATCCCCTTTGGCCCCTCGGCGCCACTGCGCGCCATCACGATATAGGCATCGGAATAGCCGCCGCCCGAGATGAAGGCCTTTGTGCCGATCAGCCGCCATCCCTGATCGTCACGCACCGCCTTTGTGCGGAGTGCAGCGGCATCGGACCCTGAGCCGGGCTCGGTCAGACAGTAGGAAAACACCTTTTCCATGCTGCACAGGCCGGGCAGGTAGCGGGCCTTCATCTCGGCACCGCCGAATTTGTCGATCATGCCGCCGCACATGTTGTGGATCGACAGGAAGGCCGAAACCGCCGGGCAGGCCATGGCCAGCGCCTCGAACACCAGCGTCGCATCCAGACGGCCCAGGCCGGTGCCGCCAAACTCCTCGCTGACGTAAAGCCCGCCCAGACCCAGTTCGGCCACCCTGGTCCACAAGTCACGCGGGATGGTGCCCGCCGCCTCCCATTCCCGCGCGAAGGGGGCAATCTGTTCCTGCCCGAACGCCTGTGCCATTTCGAAAATGGCCTGTTGTTCCTCGGACAATGCAAAATCCATCCCGAGCCTCCTCCGCTGGAATTGAACACATGTTTATTTCTGGATTGTTGCGAGAGTTTTGCAAGGGTCGATCTTGCCGGGCCTCACGCGACCCGCCCCCATTTTCTGTCCGAAAATATCCTCGGGGGGTGAATGCGCCGTCAGGCGCAGAGGGGGGCAGACAGCCCCCCTCGCAACGTCGAACTCAGTCCAGCGCCTTGAAGTTCAGCGCCGCGCCTTCCTTGATCCCCGAGAACCAGCGCGCCGTCACCGTCTTGGTCTTGGTGTAGAAGCGGAAGGCATCCGGGCCATACTGGTTCAGGTCGCCGAAGGCGGATTTCTTCCAGCCGCCGAAGGTGTAGTAGGACAGCGGCACCGGGATCGGGAAGTTGATGCCGACCATGCCGACATTCACCCGGCTCGCAAAATCGCGCGCGGTGTCGCCATCGGCGGTAAAGATCGCGGTGCCATTGCCGTAATCGTTGTCGATCACCAGTTGCAGAGCATCCTCATAGGTCTTGGCGCGCACGGTGGACAGGACCGGGCCGAAGATCTCCTGCTTGTAGATGTCCATGTCGCGGGTCACGTTATCGAACAGGGTCGGTCCGACGTAGAAGCCGTTCTCGTAGCCCTGGATTTTCAGGCCACGACCATCGACCACGATCTTCGCGCCTTGATCCACGCCTGAACCGATCAGGCCAAGGATGCGCTCTTGCGCCTGTTTCGTGATGACCGGCCCGAAATCCACGTCATTGCCGGCGGTATAGGGGCCGACCTTCAGCTTCTCGATGCGCGGCACCAGCTTTTCGATCAGGCGGTCGGCGGTTTCATCACCCACCGGCACCGCGACCGAAATCGCCATGCAGCGTTCGCCCGCCGCGCCGAAGCCCGCGCCGACCAGCGCATCCGCCGCCTTGTCCAGATCGGCGTCGGGCATGATGAGCATATGGTTCTTGGCGCCGCCGAAGCACTGGGCGCGCTTGCCGTTGGTGGCGGCGCGGCCATAGATATATTGCGCGATCGGGGTCGATCCGACAAAGCCGATGGCCTGCACCGTCGGGTTGTCGATCAGCCCGTCCACGGCTTCCTTGTCACCGTTCACCACCTGAAGCACGCCGTCAGGGATACCAGCCTCTTTCGCCAGTTCTGCCAGGCGCAGCGAGGTGGAGGGCACGCGCTCCGACGGCTTCAGGATCACCGCATTGCCGCAGGACAGGGCGGGGCCCATCTTCCACAGCGGGATCATGGCGGGGAAGTTGAAGGGGGTGATGGCGGCCACCACGCCCAGCGGCTGCCGCATCGAATAAAGGTCGATGCCCGGACCGGCGCTGTCGGTATATTCGCCTTTCAGCAGGGCGGGGGTGCCCATGCAGACCTCGATCACTTCAAGCCCGCGCTGCACATCGCCCTTGGCGTCGGGGATAGTCTTGCCATGTTCGCGGGCGACCAGTTCAGCCAGTTCATCCATGTGCTGATTGATGAGGTCGCCGAATTTCATCATCACCCGCGCGCGGCGCTGCGGGTTGGTGGCGGCCCATGCGGGCTGCGCCTTTTCTGCCTCGGCGATGGCATGGGCCAGCTCATCGGCGCTGGCCAGCGCGACGCGCGCCTGCAATTCGCCGGTGGCGGGGTTGAAGACATCGGCAAAGCGGCCCGACTTGCCCGCCACCATCTTGCCGTTGATCCAGTGTCCGATCTCTTGCATTGGAATCCTCCCGATCTGCTGGCGCTACAATAGGCTTGCAAATTTCACGGCAAAAGCGGCAAGTTTCCAAATCAGTTTTGCAATTCTGCAAAGGCGGGCGATGGACTGGGACGATCTGAAACTGTTTCTGGCGGTGGCGCGCAGTGAAAGCCTGTCGGGCGCCGGGCGGGCGTTGCGGCTGGACCCGGCGACGGTCGGCCGCCGTGTGGCGCGGCTGGAAGAGGCGCTTGGTGCGCGGCTGTTCGTGAAAAGCCCGCAAGGCTATGCCCTGACGGATGAGGGCGCGCGCATCCTCGCCCATGCCGAACGCGCCGAACAGGCGGTGACCGGCGTGACCGAGGAGTTGCGCGGGACGCAAGGTCTGACCGGACAGATCCGGATCGGCGCGCCGGATGGCTGCGCCAATTATCTGCTGCCGCAGGTTCTGGCCGCGATCTGCGACGCCAATCCGGGGCTGGAGGTGCAGATCGTCGCCCTGCCGCGCGTCTTCAACCTGTCGAAACGTGAAGCGGACATGGCTATCGCGGTGTCGCGGCCTGAAACCGGGCGACTGACGGTGCAGAAGCTGACCGATTATCGCCTGAGCCTTGCCGCCTCGCGCGATTACCTTGCGAAGCATCCTCCGATCACCGTCCCCGATTCGCTGCACGGCCACCGGATCGTCGGCTATATCCCCGACATGATCTTCGACAAGGAACTGGATTACCTCAGCCAGCTTGGTCTCGATGCGGTGCCGCTGGCGTCCAATTCGGTTTCGGTGCAACTCAACTGGCTGCGGCACGGCGCCGGAATCGGTGTGGTGCATGACTTTGCCCGCCCCGCGGCGCCGGAACTGGAACGCATCCTGCCGGATATGCGTTTGACCCGAGCGTTCTGGCTGATCCGTCACGCCGACGATCAGCGTGTAGAGCGACTCAACCGCTTTGCCGATCTCCTTGGAGACGGCATTCGTAAAGAAGTATTACGCCTGGAAGCTGTCTCTTGACATAAAATTGCGCAGGCGCAAGGCTTTGTACATGAGCCAAGGAGGTTGCCATGCATGTCGCGCAGATTCTCAAGACCAAGTCGGATGATGGGGTTGTCACCGTCGCCCCCGGCACCAGCGTCGCCGAGGTTGCGCATGTTCTTTCGATGCGCCGCATCGGGGCGGTGATCGTGTCTTCCGACGGCAAGCACCCGGCTGGCATCGTTTCGGAACGCGATATCGTGCGCGAACTGGGCAAGCGCGGGCCGACCTGTCTGGCCGAGGCGGTGGATGGGCTGATGACCACGAAGCTCGTCACCTGTTCGCGGGATGAAACGACTCATGACGTGTTGCAGAAGATGAGTGCGGGCCGCTTCCGCCACATGCCGGTGATGGAAGGGGACGAGATGATCGGCCTCATCTCCATCGGTGACGTGGTGCAATCGCGGCTGATGGAACTGGCCGCCGAGAAGGACGCGCTGGAAGGGATGATCAAGGGCTTCTGAGCCTCTTGCCGCATCGCGGCAAATTCGCACTTGCAAAGCGCCGCGCAATATTGTTGCGTGGCGCCAGCAAATGAGGGGGGAGCCCATGCGCATCGGCCTGTATCCCGGCACGTTCGACCCGATCACGCTCGGCCATGTCGATATTATCCAGCGCGCCATGCAACTGGTGGACCGGCTGGTCATCGGCGTGGCCATTAACCGTGACAAGGGGCCGCTGTTCTCGCTTGAGGAACGGGTCGCCATGGTCGAGGCGGAATGCGCCGGAATCGCCAAAGCCTGTGGCGGCGAGATCGTGGTGCATCCGTTCGAGAATCTGCTGATCGACTGCGCCCGCGATGTCGGCGCGCAGGTCATCGTGCGCGGCCTGCGTGCCGTTGCCGATTTCGAATACGAATTTCAGATGGTGGGGATGAACCGGGCGCTGGATAGCAGCATCGAGACGGTTTTCCTGATGGCCGATGCCCGGCGTCAGGCCATTGCCTCAAAGCTGGTGAAGGAAATCGCCCGGCTGGGTGGGGACGTGTCTAAGTTCGTCACGCCCGATGTTCAGGCGGCCTTGCGCCGCAAATACGGCTGAGGGGCAGGGGCTTTTCAGCCCCGGCCGTAAACCGCCTGATGCGCGATGCGATGCGCGTCGCCGGGAAACAACCCCAGATCCAGTGCCACATCCTGCGGCAGCCGCGCGATCTCGTTGCGGGTTTCGATATAGCGCGCGCGTTTTTCGGCGGCGGATTTCAGGCGGGCGATGAGGTTCGTCATATCTTTTCCTTCCACATCTCGTGGCGTCAACGTGTCGGGCCGGATGCCTGTCACACTGCCTAGATGCGCTCGAAAGGTAGCGCTAACAAGGTGAGCCCGGACAATGCCGCAATGCAGCATCCGCATGGCTGGAGGAAAAGACAAAGGGCGCCCGAAGGCGCCCCAGATCTCTTGCAGGAAATTTGCAAGGATTTTCAGAAAAATCCCTGGCGGGGCTCAGATCAGCTTGCCCATGGCCACGGCGGTGTCCGCCATGCGGTTCGAGAAACCCCATTCATTGTCATACCAGCTGAGGATCGACACGAAGCGGCCGTCCATCACCTTGGTCTGGTCCATGTGGAAGATGCTGGAATGCGGGTCATGGTTGAAGTCGGACGAGACATTCTTGAACAGCGTGTAGCCCAGAATGCCCTTCAGCGGGCCATCGGCAGCCGCCTTGATCGCGGCATTCACCTCTTCCACCGTAGTGTCGCGCTTCGCGAGGAACTTCAGATCCACGACCGAGACATTGGGCGTCGGCACCCGGATTGCGAATCCGTCGAGCTTTCCCTTCAGATCGGGCAGCACCAGACCCACCGCCTTGGCCGCGCCAGTGGAGGTGGGGATCATCGACAGGGCGGCGGCGCGGGCGCGATACAGATCCTTGTGCATCGTATCCAGCGTCGGCTGGTCGCCGGTATAGCTGTGGATCGTGGTCATCATGCCTTTTTCGATGCCGATGGCATCGTTCAGCACCTTGGCGACGGGGCTGAGGCAGTTGGTGGTGCAGGAGGCGTTGGAGATGATCAGGTCATCCGCCGTCAGAGTGTCGTGGTTTACCCCGTAGACGATGGTTTTGTCGGCACCCTCGCCGGGGGCCGAGATCAGCACGCGTTTCGAGCCATTTTCCAGATGCGCGAGGCATTTTTCCTTGCTGGTGAAGATGCCGGTGCATTCCATCACCACATCGACATCCGACCACGGCAGGTCCGCCGGGTTCCGCAGGGCTGTCACCCGCATCGGGCCACGGCCGACGTCAATCCAGTCGTCTCCGGTGGTGACTTCGACCGGGAAGCGGCCATGGACGGAGTCGAAGCGCAGAAGGTGTGCGTTGGTTTCCACCGGACCCAGATCGTTGATCGCCACGACCTCGATATCGGTGCGGCCTGATTCGATGATGGCGCGCAGAACGTTGCGCCCGATACGTCCGAATCCGTTGATAGCAACTTTGACGGTCATGGCTGCCTCCTTGTCCATGCACGGCCCGGCCGACGAATCGGCTAGCTCTGGTAGCGCTAACATGGCGAAAACAACTCAAAGATCAACCGAAAACTCCGCGACCCAAGGGCTGCGTCACTTCCAGAAGCGCAGGTAATCCATCAGGCTCAGCAACTTGCGGGCCAGAAAAATAAGACTGGCCCCGCCGTTCAGGAAAACGTCGAGGCCGACAAGACCCACAATCAGCAGGCCAAGAACAAGAGCGATGCGGTCGGTCACGACCCCTCCGTTACTGGAGGAGCCGCCCCATTGCACCGGCCACATCGGCCATCCGGCAGGAGAAGCCCCATTCATTGTCATACCATGCCAGAACGCGGACGGTCCGGCCGCCGACGACCTTGGTCTGGTCAGGGGCAAAGATAGACGAATGGCTGGTGTGATTGAAGTCGATCGAGACCTTGGGCTCCGGGTCATAGGCCAGAACCGCACCCATATGGCCGGCAGCGGCTTCGCGCACGATCTCGTTCACATCGGCGACGGTCACATCCTTGCCTGCAACGAAGGTCAGGTCGACCGCCGAGACGTTCGGAGTCGGCACACGGATGGCAGAACCGTCCAGCTTGCCCTTCAGTTCCGGCAGCACCTCGCCGATGGCCTTGGCGGCGCCGGTGGAGGTAGGGATCATCGCCATGGCGGCGGCGCGGGCGCGATACAGATCCTTGTGGCGGCGGTCCAGCGTCGGCTGGTCGCCGGTGTAGGAATGGATCGTGGTCATGATGCCGCTTTCGATCCCGATGGCATCGTTCAGTACCTTGGCCAGCGGCGCGAGGCAGTTGGTGGTGCAGGAACCGTTGGAGACGACCAGATGTTCCGACAGCAGCGAACGGTGGTTCACGCCGTAAACGATGGTCTTGTCGGCATTCTTGGCGGGGGCCGACACCAGCACGCGCTTGGCGCCACGACCAAGGTGGACGGCGGCCTTGTCGCGGTCATTGAACTTGCCGGTGCATTCCAGCACGACGTCGATGCCTTCCCAGTCCAGCTCGTCAGGGTTGTAGGTCGACATCACCCGGATCGGGCCGCGGCCCAGATCCAGCGTATCGCCCTCGACCGAGACCTTGCCGGGGAAGCGGCCATGCACGCTGTCATATTTCAGCAGATGGGCATTGGTTTCGATGGGGCCGGTGGCGTTGATCGCCACGACCTGCACATCGTTGCGGGCAGATTCCGCGATATGCGCCAGGGTGCAGCGCCCGATGCGGCCAAAGCCATTGATGCCGATGGTGATGGTCATGTCTCGCGTCTCCGTGGTTCCAGCCCCGCAACTGCGGCAGGCTATAAACTGATGCGGGGGAGTCAGGGAAGCTGGAAAACGACACATTTTCAAAATGTTAGCGCAAACTTCCGGTGTTTTCGCTAACAAATATTGCCCTTTGGCACCTTTTCGCCGCGCCGCAGCTTCGCTAGTCTGACGGGGCGTGCGATGTGGAGAATGTAATGAGCGGTTTGCTGGCACTGCTGGATGATGTGGCGGCCATTGCCAAGGTCGCGGCGGCTTCGGTCGATGATGTGGCGGCCGCGGCGGCCAAGGCGGGGGCCAAGGCGGCTGGCGTCGTGATCGACGATACCGCGGTGACGCCTGCCTATGTGCATGGTTTCTCTGCGGATCGGGAATTGCCGATCATCGGACGCATCGCGCTGGGTTCGGTGCGCAACAAGCTGCTGATCCTGTTACCCGCGCTGCTGGCGCTGAATTATTTCGCACCGGGCTTCATCACCCCGCTTTTGATGCTGGGCGGCAGCTATTTGTGTTTCGAAGGGGCGGAAAAGGTGCTGCACCTGTTCGCGCCCCATGCCGATGCGGCGGTGGAGCAGGATTTCGATACCCGTGATCCGGCGCATCTGGAGGAAGAAAAGGTCGCGGGTGCCATCAAGACCGATTTCATCCTGTCGGCCGAGATCATGACCATCTCGCTGGCCGCCATTCCCGACAGCGGCCCGTGGATGGAGGCCATCACCCTCGCCGTGGTGGGGGTGATGATCACGGCGGCGGTTTATGGTGCTGTCGCGCTGATCGTGAAAATGGATGATGTAGGCCTGCACCTGGCCCGCACCGCGCGCGGATCTGCGGCCCGGGGCCTCGGGCGCGGGCTTGTGCGGGGGATGCCGAAGCTTTTGGCGGTGCTGTCCTCGGTCGGGACGCTGGCGATGCTGTGGGTCGGTGGCAATATCGTAATTCACGGGCTGCATGAACTTGGCCTCCACGAACCCTATGCCAGCATCCATCATCTTGCCGAACTCGCCGCCGGGGCCGTGCCGGTGGCGACCGGGCTGGTGGCCTGGGCGGTAACGGCTTTCTGTGACGGGGTGCTGGGGCTGCTTTATGGATTGCTGCTGGTCCCGGTGGTGACGCGGGTTATCGGGCCGGTGGTGGCGGCGCTGACCGGGCGCAAGCCGGCGGCGCATTAACCCTGGCCCGGCGCGGGTGCCGCGACGGGGATTTTGAGTATTTTTGCAAGAAGCAAGAGGCTCAGGTCGCGGTGACGCGGAGGGCTTCGAGCCCGTGGAAATGGTAGACATCGCCGTAACGCGGCGGTGCAGCGAGGCGCAGGCCGGGCAGGCGCTCGAACAGGATCGGCAGCGCAATCTGCAATTCCAGCCGTGCCAGCGGGGCGCCGACGCAGAAATGGATGCCCGCACCAAAGCTGAGGTTTGGTTTCACCGGGCGGGCCGGATCGAAACGGGCGGGCGTATCGAAGGCGGCCGGATCGCGGTTGGCGGCAGCGAGCAGGATCTGCACCTCGGCGCCTTTTGGGATGCAGGTGCCCATGACCTCAACCTCTTCATAGGCCCAGCGGGTGAAGGCGTGCAGCGGCGGATCAAGGCGCAGGATTTCCTCCACCGTGCCCGTGATGGCCTCTGTGGAGAGGGTGCTGCGCGGGGTTTCGTGTTCAAGAAGCAGCTTCACCCCATTGCCGATACTGTGCACCGTGGCCTCGTGCCCGGCGTTCAGCAGCAGGATGTAGGTGGTGATTAGCTCGTCGGTCGACAGTTTCTCGCCCGCTTCCTCGGCTGCGATCAGCGCGGTGATCAGGTCGTCGCGCGGGGTCTTGCGGCGGTCTTCGACATAGCGGCGCATGAACGCGACGAAATCCTGGGTCGCGGCCACCGCCGCATCCTCGCGCGCGCGGTCGCGTCCGGCCTGATACATGCCGACCATGGCATTGGACCAGCGCAGCAGGTCCGGTGCCATTTCTTCGGGCACGCCCAGCAGGCGGGCGATGACGATGACCGGCAGGCGCTGGCCGAACTCCGCCAGCAGATCGAATTCACCTTGCGGAAGCCCGTCGATCAGATCGTGGCAGAGCGCGGTGATTTCCGGCGCCAGCGCGGCGATACGGCGCGAGGTGAAGGCGCGCAGCACGAGGCTGCGCAGGCGGGTGTGGCGCGGCGGCTCCAGTTCCAGCATGGAATGCGCCTCGACCGCGTAGAACGGGGCGAGCCGGTCGGGGATTGGCTGTCGCGCCCCGGGCGGGATTTCACGGCCGAAGCGACGGTCGCGGTAGATCGCATTGGCGGCGGCGTAATTGCCTGTCGAGATCAGCCTGTAATCCTGCCACAGGAAGAACGGCCCCGCGGCGCGGGCGCGTTCATAGAACGGGTAGGGGTTCTGCACAAAATCGGGATCGGTAGGCGACTGGCTGAAGCTTTGCATTCTGGTTCCGTCAGGAGGGGGATCGGGCCAGTGCGGGCCGGTGCTGTGCGATCAGCACGCCTGTGCCCACGATGGCCGCGCCCAGGGCCTGAACCCAGTTCCATGGCTGTCCCAGCAGGCTGAGAAACAGCATCACATAGAAGGGCGCCGCGTTCATATGCAGTGCCGCGAAGCCGATGCCAAGATGCGAGACCGAGGCGATCCACAGGATCTGGCACAATGCCATGCCGCAGATCGAAAATACCGCGAGTGCCGCGACTTCGGTCGGGCCGATGGCGGCCCATTGCACCGCTGGCCCGCCTGTCAGGGCGGAAATCCCGGCGCCAATGCCGGTGGCAAGCCCCGCGCCCGCCAGGGTGACGGTGGTTCGGCCCCATGCGCTCAGCCCTGGCAGGGCGGTGACGCTGAACCGCGAGCCGAGCGTATAGGCGAGGATCGAGGCGGCGGCGCAAAACGCGCCGAAGCCCAGATCCACCGCGCCGAGGGTGCCACCAAGACTGACGATACCGCCCGCGACCGAGAGGGCAAGGCCAAGGGTCAGCGGCAGGGTCAGCCGCCGCCCGTCAGCCGTGCATTCGATGGCGATGCCGATGACCGGCATGGCGGAAGAAATCACCGCCACTGTCACCGGATCGGTTGCCGCCTGTGCCATGACCAGCAGCACGCCGCTGAGCCCGAAGCTCAGCCCGCCCAGCACAAGGCCCCGGCGCCATGGTGCGGCACGGAGTCGGGCGGGGCCTTCGATCAGCAGCCAGACCGGCAACAGCACCGCCGCCGCGATCGACATGCGCATCGCAGTCAGGGGAAGGGCAGGGATCGGCCCGATCAGATATTCGGCGGCGGGCAGGCCCATGGCCCAGACCAGCATGGAGCCGAGGCAGAGAAGGTTTGCCAGAAGCGGAGTCATCGGGATGCGCATGACGCCAGACTGGCGCGGGCCGCGCGCAGCCGCGCGGCCAAATGCGACCGGCCATGTCGCTGAGGATCAAGCTGCCGACAGCGCCGCGACGATGGCGCCGAAATCGGCGGCTTTGAGGCTCGCCCCGCCCACCAGCGCGCCATTGACCTCGGCCGTGGCAAAGATTTCGGCCGCATTCGAGGGTTTCACCGAGCCACCGTAGAGCAGGCGGATACCCTTGGCCGCCGCACCGAAGCGGCTGACCAGTTCGGCGCGCAGGAAGCGGTGGACCTCGGCGATTTCATGCAGAGTGGGGGTGCGGCCCGTGCCGATGGCCCAGACCGGCTCATAGGCGATCACGATATTTTCCGGCGTGGCGCCATCGGGCACCGAGCCTTCGACCTGCCGCCCGACCACGGCCAGCGCCTGACCGGCATCGCGTTCCGTCTCGGTCTCGCCGACGCAGATCACGGCGACCAGACCGCTTGTCCAGGCGGCTTCGGCCTTCGCGCGGACCTGCGCATCGGTTTCGCCATGATCGGCGCGACGTTCGGAATGGCCAAGGATGACGTAAGACGCCCCTGCCTCGGCCAGCATCGGTGCGGAAACATCGCCGGTATGGGCGCCAGTGGCCCTGGCGTGGCAATCCTGCCCGCCAATGCGCAGCGCAGTGCCATGGGCGGCGCGGGCCATGCGGTCGATCAGCGTGGCGGGCGGGCAGAGCAGCATGTCACAACCGGGGGCCGGATGCGCGGCGGTCAGCGCCACCACTTCGGCCAGATCGGCGGCGGTGCCGTTCATCTTCCAGTTTCCGGCGGCCAGTCTGCGCATATCCATCCCTTTCCAAAAGTTCGGAAGGGGTTATGCCAAACCTGTCCGCCGGTGGGAAGGGTTCAGCTTGCGGGGGCGTCGCGGAACTTGATGGATTCGCCGCAACCGCAGGCCTCCACCACATTCGGATTGTTGAAGCGGAAGCCTGCTTCCAGCGCCGAAACCTGATAATCAATCTCGGTTCCGAAGAGGAACATCTGCGCCATGGGGGCAATCAGCACCCGCGCGCCGTCCTGTTCGATCACCTCGTCCAGCGGATTCACCTCGGAGACGTAATCCATGGTGTATTCCATCCCGGCGCAGCCACCCTTCTTGACGCCGATGCGCAGACCCTGCGCCGCCTGTTTTTCCATCAGACGGAGGATCTGCCTGGTCGCAGCGGGGGTCAGTGTGACGGCTTGCTTGCCGGGGATGCCGAACATCGGGTTGGTCCTTATGCTATGGCACAAACATAGGTTTTTGCGCCTGCCACCTCAAGGGGTGGCACGGGGGTTACATGAACCCCAGTTCCAGCCGCGCCTCATCGGACATCATTTCCATGCCCCAGGGCGGATCGAAGGTCATCAGCACGCGCACCGATTGCACGCCCGGCACGGCCTCCACAGCGTCCTGCACCCAACCCGGCATCTCACCCGCGACCGGGCAGCCGGGAGCGGTGAGGGTCATCACGATCTCCACCTCGTTCGCGCTGCCGATCTCGACCGTGTAGACAAGGCCAAGGTCGAAGATGTTCACCGGAATCTCCGGGTCGAACACAGTGCGGCAGGCCTCCACCACATTGTCGTAAAGCGGATGGTCGGTGGTGGAGGGTTTGATGAGGGGGGCGCCCTCGATCTGGTCCTGAGCCTCGGTCATGGGTCTCTCGCGATTTAGTTGACCGATTATATAGGGATTGCCGGGCGAAGGTCCAGAGCGGGCGTTACAGCAACCGGCGCGCCAGCCCGCTGCGGATCATCCCCCAGCCGAGCAGGGCAGAGCCGGCGAGTGCCCAGAGGAAAACCAGAGGGTAGGGCAGGTCGGTCAGGCGGATCGTCCAGGCCACGAAGAACACATGCAAAAAATAGATCGCATTGGCCATGGTGCCGTAATCGCGGGCGGTCGTGTTGCGGCCCATCAGCGCCCAGAGCACAAGCGCAGGTGCGGCGACGGCCAGCCCCAGCAGGTTGTCATGGCTGACGCCCTGCGGGGCGATGGCCTCCAGCGCCAGCGATTCCAGCGGCAGCGCGGCGCAGGCCAGCAGGGCGACAATGCCGACATGGTTCCGGTCCAGCCGGTCAGGCAGGTCGTGACGGCGGATCAGCAGGCCGAGCAGGAAGAAGGGCAGACCGAGGAACAGCCCGTTCCGGTGCAACCAGACCGGGCTGCCCACCCAATAGGGCGTCGGAGGCCAGATCTGCCAGGCAAAGCCCCACATCACCGCCGCTCCGGCCAGAAAGGCCAGACCGGCCAGTGCCAGCAGGCGTTGGGTTGACCAGTGCGCGACCAGAGTCGCAAGCGCGGCAGCCAGCGCGGCGGCGATCAGATACCACAGATGCCACCAGCCCACCGCCCAGACCCGTCCGATGGTCAGCCAGTCCGAGGCGAAGAAGGCACTTTGCCAGACCGGCAGGTACAGCGCCATCCAAACCAGATACAGCCAGACCAGCCGCCGCAGATAGAGGCCGACGGTGCCGGCAGCCACGCGCGGCTGGAAGAAATAGCCATTGATCACAAAGAAGGCGGGCACGGCGACCCGAAACAGCCCGTCACCGGTGATCAGCACCACGGCGCGGCTGTCGATCCCAAAGGGATTGACGTGGATGCCGACCACCATGACGGCCAGCGCCAGCTTCAACAGGTCAAGCGTGCGGCGGCGTTGCATGGCGGTCGGTCAGCTTGTCCGGGGCTCAGAACGGGATTTCGTCATCCATATCGTTGCGGCCACCGCCGCCGCCGAAGCCACCCTGCTGGCCACCGCCGCCACCTGAACGGCCACCGCCGTAACCACCACCCGAACTGCCGCCATAGCTGCCACCGCCCCGGCCGCCCTCGTAATCATTGCCGCCGCCGTAGCCGCCACCCTGATCGTCATAGCCGCCACCGCCCGAGCCGCCGCCTTCGCCGCGCCCATCCAGCAGTGTCAGCTCGCCCCGATAGGGACGCAGCACGATTTCGGTCGTGTAGCGATCCTGGCCGCTCTGATCCTGCCATTTGCGGGTTTCCAGCTGGCCTTCGATATAGACCTTGCTGCCCTTGCGCAGATATTGCTCGGCGATTTTGGCCAGCGGCTCGCTGAAGATGGCGACCGAATGCCATTCGGTGCGCTCCTTGCGCTCGCCCGAGTTGCGGTCGCGCCAGGTTTCAGAGGTGGCGATGCGCAGGTTCACGACCTTGCCGCCGTTCTGGAAGCTGCGCACCTCCGGGTCGCGGCCGAGGTTCCCCACGATGATGACCTTGTTGACCGAACCCGCCATGCGCACTCCCTCGATTCTCGTCCGCGAGGCCAAGGCTGGCCCGCTTTGGTAAACATTCCGTTGTCTCTCCTATAACGGGCCGGGGGGCGGGCTTCAACGCCTGCGAACCCCCCCTGCAACCGGGGTTGCAGGGCCGGTTCCTGCGACCCGCTGCGGATGGCGGCCCGGCAGATCACCGGGCAAATCGGCCCCAGCCCTGCCACCACGGCACGGCGCAACCCGAAACGCTCCCGAAAGGACGCAAGATGAAAACCCTTCCCCTCCTCGCCGCCGCTTTCCTCGCCGTTGCCGCTCCGGTCTTCGCTTCGGGCGACAAGATCGACGATGCGACCCGCGAGAAGGTCACCGCCGCCATGACCGCGCAGGGCTACGAGGTCCGCAAGGTCGATATGGAAGACGGCATGATCGAAGTTTACGCCGTGAAAGACGGCAAGACTTTCGAACTGTACCTCGATGACGCCATGAACATCGTCAAGTCGAACGACGAATAATCCGCCGCACCCGGCCGGTTCGTCCGGGAGGGCGGACCGGCTGTCGACGGTGTGCAGTGATGAAGCAGGATGCGAAGCATGACTGAAAAAACCTACATATGGGACGGCTTCGTGCGTCTCTTTCACTGGTCACTGGCGCTGGCCTTTGCGGCCAATGCCCTGTTCACCAATCCCGAACACGATCTGCACCACTGGATCGGGTATTTCGTGCTGGCCCTTGTCGCCGCGCGGATCGTCTGGGGGGTGATTGGCAGCCGCCACGCCCGGTTCAGCGATTTCCCGCCCAGCCTTTCCGCCGCCTTCGATCAGGCCGCCGAAATGGCTGCATGGCGCCGCCGTCCGCATCACGGCCATTCGCCGCTGGGTGCGCTGATGATCTACAACCTGCTGATCACGCTGATTATTGTCGGTATCAGTGGCTATATGCAGACCACGCTCATGTTCTTCGGGCGGGAATGGGTTGAGGAGCTGCACGAGGTCGCGGTGACCTGGGCCGAGATTTCGGTGGTCGCCCATATCGCTGCCGTTGCGCTGGAAAGCCGCCGCCTGCGGATCAACCTTCCCGTGTCGATGGTTACGGGTTACAAGAGACTTCCCCGCGACTGACCGACAGACGGAACTGCCCGACCATGCCTTTCACTCCCGCGCGCCCGATCGGCCTCGCCGCGCTGATCCTGTTTCAAAGTGTCTGCGTGTTGTTCTTCATCGCCGATGTGATCGAGGATATCGGGGCCGAGGGCTGGGCAAGCGTCCGCGACCTGCACACCATGCCGGAACTGGGGGCGACCATCGGCCTTGTGCTGGGGGTCGCTTTCGAATTGCGCTACCTGCTTCGGCTTCTGCGCCGCCAGGCGCAGCTGGAACGGCAGATGAGCGTGGCGGCCGGGGCGCTGCACGAGGTCATGGAGAACTATTTCCGCGACTGGAAGCTGACCCCCTCGGAGCAGGACATCGCGGCCTTCACCATCAAGGGCTATTCCATCGCCGAGATCGCGGGCTTCCGCGGCTCTGCCGAAGCGACGGTGAAGACCCATCTGAACGCCATCTACCGCAAGGCCGGAGTGACGGGGCGCGGGCAATTGACCTCGCTCCTGATCGAGGATCTTCTGCGCGCGCCGCTGGTCGGTGGCGGCGGGAACCTGCCGAACGCTCCGGCGCAGGGCTGACCGGGGCGGGGCGGCGGGCGGCGAATCCTCTGGAAGACGAGACGAAAATTCGTATAGTCCTGCCCAACGGAATTAGGTGCCGAAGGTTTGCTCATGCGTCGGAAAGTGGTTTCGCTCGCCCTGGTCGCGGGGGTCTCGCTCTGCGGGCCGGTTCATGCCGACGGGCTGAAACTTTCGGGCTCCACCAAGAACCGGGGTTTGCTGTTCAAGTCGCAGACGGCGCTGCTGGATGGCCGTCTGGCCAAGCAATATGAAGGTTCCGACCGTCTGAAGCCCAACAAGCCGAAGATCGAGAACGCGGCCGCCGCGGCGGTGCCGCGCTATTCGGGGCGCTACAAGGGCCAGTATCTTGAGGTCGCCAAGGCCATGGCGCGCAAGCATGGCGTGCCGGAAGACATGTTCCTGCGGCTGGTTCAGCAGGAAAGCGGCTGGAACCCGAATGCCGTCTCACCCAAGGGGGCAACCGGCCTTGCGCAACTGATGCCCGATACCGCAAGACTGCTGCGCGTCGACATCAATGACCCGCATCAGAACCTGGAAGGCGGCGCGCGCTATCTGGCGATGATGTATGGCAAATTCGGCAACTGGCGTCATGCGCTTGCGGCCTATAACGCCGGTCCGCTGGCCGTGGAAAAGCATGGGGGCATCCCGCCCTATGCCGAAACCAAGAACTATGTGAAGGTGATCCTCGGCAGCTGATCGGCCGCCGTCCCGCACCCTGCGCCTTTATCCTGGCACAAATATCCTCGGGGTGAATTGCCGCAGGCAAGAGGGGGCAGAAAGCCCCCTCCCTTCGTTCTGTCAGGCCAGATCGCCGTTCGCTGCGATGCGCCGCTTGCCGCCCAGATAGGGCCACAGCGCTTCGGGCAGATCGACAGAGCCGTCTGCCTGCTGGCCATTTTCCAGCACCGCAATCAGGCAGCGTCCGACCGCCAGACCCGATCCGTTCAGCGTATGTACAAACTCGGGCTTCCCTCCCGCAGGGCGATAGCGCGCATTCATCCGCCGCGCCTGGAAATCGCCGCAGACCGAGACCGAGCTGATCTCGCGATAAGTGTTCTGCCCCGGCAGCCAGACCTCAAGGTCATGGGTCTTGGTCGCGCCAAAGCCCATGTCGCCGGTGCAAAGCACGATGGTCCGGTAGGGCAGGCCCAGCTTCTCAAGGATCGCCTCGGCACAGCGGGTCATGCGCTCATGTTCGGCAAGGCTGGCCTCGGGCGTGGTGATCGACACCATCTCGACCTTCTCGAACTGGTGCTGGCGCAGCATCCCGGTCGTGTCCTTGCCCGCCGAGCCGGCCTCGGACCGGAAGCACTGGGTATGAGCGGTCATGCGGATCGGCAGCGCGGCCTCGTCCAGAATGTCGCCCGCGACCGTGTTGGTCAGCGTCACTTCCGAGGTGGGCACGAGCCACCAGCCATTCGTGGTCTGATAGCTGTCTTCGGCGAATTTCGGCAGCTGGTTGGTGCCATACATCGCCTCTTCCTTGACCAGAACCGGGGTCCAGGTCTCGGTCAGCCCGTGGTCTCCGACATGGGTGTCCAGCATCATCTGCGCCAGCGCGCGATGCACGCGGATCACCGCGCCGCGCAGCACCACGAAGCGCGAGCCCGACAGCTTCGCGGCAGTTGCGAAATCCATCCCCGGTTTCACGCCGGCGATGTCGAAATGCTCCTTCGGCGCGAAATCAAAGGTGCGGGGCGTGCCCCAGCGGCGCAGTTCTACATTCCCCGCCTCATCGGCGCCTTCGGGCACTTCGGGCAGCGGGCTGTTCGGAATGCGCATCAGCATGTCACGCAGCGCGGCATCCTTCTGATCGGCCTCGGCGGTCATCGCCGCGATCTCGGCCTTCTTCTGGGCCACCAGCGCGCGCAGACGCTCGAATTCCGCGTCGTCGCCCTTGGCCTTGGCCGCGCCCACCTGTTTGGAGGCCGCGTTCTGCGCCGCCTGTGCGGTTTCGGCCGCATGGATCAGCGCGCGCCGTGCCTCGTCCAGCGCCAGCACCTCCGACGACAGCGGCGAAAGACCCCGGCGTGCCAGGGCGGCATCGAAAGCGGCGGGATTTTCGCGGATGGCGCGGATGTCGTGCATTTCTCTGATCTCCAAGTCACGAATGCCCTTCATATGCAACATCGGCGCGCCGTGGTGAAGCGGAAAGGCGGTGCGCCCCTTGGCTGCCCGCTCGCTCACACCTATGTGCAGCGCGGGCAGGCACCTGCGTGCCTTGCCTTGAACCCGGGGCGCGGATAGGTTGCGCCACCGAAAGAGCCGGCCCGCCGGCCCATGCCTAACGAGAGGACGACCGCCCATGTTCGTAACCCCCGCCTATGCGCAGGCCGCCGGAGCAGGCGCCGCCTCGGCCTTTACCAGCTTCGTGCCGCTGATCCTGATTTTCGGCATCATGTATTTCCTGCTGATCCGCCCGCAGCAGAAGAAGATGAAAGACCACAAGGCCATGGTGGAACAGCTGCGCCGCGGTGATCAGGTGCTGACCCAGGGCGGGATCGTCGCCAAGGTGGTGAAGGTGCATGACGACGGCATGCTGGATGTCGAGATCGCGCAAGGTGTCGTGGTCAAGACCCCGCGCCAGACCATCGCCCAGGTGATGAACAAGACCGAGCCTGCCGCGGCCGCCTGAGGCCCGGCATCTGAGGACGGAAGGCCGCCATGACCCATACCCCGCTGTGGAAAAACCTGCTGATCTGGAGCATTGTGCTCCTCGGTGTCGCGTTTTCCGTACCGAACCTGTTCTATGACAGGGTGGAAAAGCATAACGACGCCGTAGCGGCGATCACCACAGCGGGCGGAACGGCCACGCCCGAGCAGGAGGCGGATCGCAGCCTCTGGCCCGACTGGCTGCCCTCTTATGTGGTGCCGCTGGGGCTTGACCTGCGGGGCGGGGCGCATCTTCTGGCCGAGGTCAAGGTGGCGGATGTCTATGCCGCCCGCATCGACGCCATGTGGCCCGATGTGCGCGACGCCCTGCGCGGTGTGCGCGATCAGGTCGGCAATGTGCGCCGCCAGCCCTCCGTCGACGGGGTGCTGCGCGTCGCCATATCCAATCCCGATGGCATGGCCGTCGCGCTGGAGAAGGTGCGCGCGCTGGCGACCCCGGTGGTCAGCCTGACGGGCATCGGCTCGAACGACATCGAGGTCACCTCTGAGGGCACCGATATCGTGGTGCAGCTTTCAGAGGCCGAACGGCAGGCCACCGATCAGCGCACGATCCAGCAAAGTCTTGAAATCATTCGTCGCCGGGTCGACGAGGTTGGCACCCGCGAACCGACGATCCAGCGTCAGGGCGAAGACCGCATCCTGATCCAGGTGCCTGGCATCGGATCGGCGGCCGAACTGAAATCGCTGATCGGCACCACCGCGAAGCTGACGTTCCATCCGGTTGTCAGTGTGACGCAGGATGCAGGCGCCAATCCGGGGCCGCGCAATGAGCTTCTTCCGTCGATGGATGAGAAGGGCGTCTACTATATTGTCGAGCAGACCCCGGTTGTGACCGGCGAGGAACTGACGAACGCCCAGCCCGCCTTCGACCAGAACGGTCGCCCGGCCGTGGAGTTCCAGTTCAACGCGGGCGGCGCCCGCAAGTTCGGTGACTATACCGCCAACAACATCGGCAAGCCCTTCGCCATTGTGCTGGACAACGAGGTGATTTCTGCCCCGGTGATCCAGAGCCACATCCCCGGCGGACGCGGCATCATCACCGGCAAGTTCACCGTCGAGCAAAGCACCGAACTGGCCGTGCTGCTGCGCGCAGGTGCGCTTCCGGCCGAAATGACCTTCCTTGAAGAGCGGACCATCGGCCCGGAACTTGGGCAGGACAGTATCGACGCGGGCCAGAAGGCGGCGCTGGTCGGGGCGGGTCTCGTCGCGCTTTACATGATCGCGAGCTATGGGATCTTCGGCACCTTCGCCGTGATCGCGCTGGCCTTCAACATCGCCATGATCTTTGCCGTGCTTTCGGTCATCGGGGCCACGCTGACGCTGCCGGGGATTGCGGGGATCGTTCTGACCATGGGGGTCGCGGTCGATGCCAACGTGCTGATCTATGAACGCGTGCGCGAGGAGTTGCGCGAGGGCAAATCGCCCGGCGCGGCCATCGAGATTGGTTTTGGAAAGGCGCTGTCGGCCATCGTCGACTCGAACCTGACCAGCATCATTACCGCTGTCATCATGTTTGTCGTGGGCTCGGGTCCGGTGCGCGGCTTCGCCGTCACCACCGGCATCGGCATCATGACCTCGATGTTCACCGCCGTTTATGTGACGCGGGCGATCATCAATCTGTATCTGGGGTGGCGCCACCCCAAGACGATCACCGTCTGAGGAGGGGGCAGCCATGGCTTTCCGTCTGAAACTTGTTCCGACCAGGACGAACATCGACTTCTTCCGCTGGCAGTGGATCACCTTCGGGGGGTCCATCGTCGCCTCCATCGTGTCGATCCTTGCGGTCGTCATCATGGGGCTGAACTTCGGCATCGACTTCAAGGGCGGCACCACGATCCGTACCGAAAGCACCAATGCGGTGGATGTCGGGGTCTACCGCGCCGCTGTTTCCGATCTGGGGCTGGGCGATGTATCGATCACGCAGGTGTTCGACCCGTCCTTCCGCGAGGATCAGCATGTCGCCATGCTGCGCATCGCGCCACAGGAAGGGGACGAGGCCGTGACGCCCGAGTCCATCGACGCGGTGGAACAGGCGCTGAAGAAGGTTGACGAGGCGATCACCTTTCCTTCGGTCGAATCCGTCGGCCCCAAAGTCTCGCAAGAGCTGATCTGGAAGGCTGTCATCGCTGTGGTCGCCGCTTCTGCGGGGATTGCCTTCTACGTCTGGCTGCGCTTCGAATGGCAGTTCGCGGTTGGAACCGTCGCCGCGCTTGTGCATGACGTGCTGGTCACCGTCGGCATCTTCGCGATCTTCCAGCTCAAGTTCGACCTGACCATCGTGGCGGCGCTGCTGACGATCCTTGGATATTCGGTGAACGATACCGTCGTGATCTTCGACCGGCTTCGGGAAAACCTTGCGAAATACAAGGCCATGCCGCTGCGCGACATGATGAACCTGACCACCAACGAAACCCTGTCGCGCACCGTGATGACCGCGACGACCACGCTTCTGGCGCTGGCCGCGCTGATCATCTTCGGTGGCGACGTGATCCGCGGCTTCGTCTTCGCCATGTTCTTCGGCGTCATCATCGGCACCTATTCGACACTTTATGTGGCGAAAAACATCGTGCTGATGCTCGGGGTAGACCGCAGCGAGAAGCAGAAGAAAGAGCGGTCGAAAGGCGATCACGAATTCGCCAATATCGACGCCTGAGGAGGTGGGGATGCGCCTGACCGAGATCAGCTATGGCGAGGCGCAGCCGGTCGAGGGCTATGGCCCCGGATTCTTCCGCATCGGGGGCCGCGTCCTGCAAGGCGCGGCCATCATCACGCCCTGGGACGCCGGCCCCTGGGGCGGGCTGGAGGATACAGCCGCGCTGCTGGCGCTGGCGGGCGAGGTGGATGTGATCTTCCTCGGCATGGGGGCCGACATCGCCCATGCCCCGGCGACCCTGCGCGCGGAACTTGAGGCCGCGGGGCTTGGCGTCGAGGTCATGTCCTCGCCCGCTGCCTGCCGCACCTACAACGTGCTGTTGAGCGAAGGCCGCCGCATCGCCATCGCGGTGCTGCCGGTCGGCGGCGCGGAATGACGATCACCCAGGAAGACGAGCTGGAGGCGCTGCGCCGTATCGGTCGTATTGTCGCCGATACCGTTCAGGTCATGGCCCGTGCCATGCAGCCCGGCATGACTACGCTGGAGCTCGATGCAATCGGCCGCGCGCATCTGGAGCGGGAGGGGGCGATTTCGGCGCCTGAGTCGACCTACGGGTTTCCCGGCGCGACCTGCATCAGTGTGAACGAGGAAATCGCCCATGGTATCCCCGGCGCGCGCGAACTGGCGCTGGGGGATCTGGTGAATATCGACGTCTCCGCTTCGCGCGATGGATTCTTCGCCGATACCGGCGCGACCTTCCGGCTGGGCAAGGTCTCGCCCGTGCTGGACCGGCTCTGCCGCGACGGCAAGCGCGCGACCGAGATCGGTGTGGCGCAGGTTGGCAGCGGCAAACCGCTGGCGGGGATCGGGGCGGCGGTGGGGCGCTTTGCCTCGGCGCGGGGTTACACCTTGATCCGCAATCTGGCCAGTCACGGCATCGGTCGCGCCCTTCACGAAGCGCCCGAGGAAATCGCCACCTGGCCCACGCGCGGCGACCGGCGGCGCATTTCCAAAGGGCTTGTGCTGACGGTAGAGCCCTTCCTGTCCACCGGCGGGCTTTGGGCAGAGGAGGGCGAGGATGGCTGGACGCTCTATGCCGAACCCTCGGCCCCGGTGGTGCAATATGAACATACCGTCGTCGCCACGGATCGCGGGCCGATAGTGGTGACGCTGCCGGGCTGACACAGCACCACGCGTCTGGGTAAAACCGCCGCAGGGGAATGCCCTGCGGCGGTTTTTCTTTAAGCCGTCACCGGCTTCTTCGACGGGAACATCCGCCGCACAATCACAAAGAAGGCGGGCACCATGAAGATGCCGATGACCGCAGAAGAGGTCATGCCGCCCAGCACCCCGATGCCGATGGCGCGCTGTGCCATGGCCCCGGCGCCGGTCGCAATGGCAAGCGGCAACACCCCCAGCATGAAGGCGAATGTGGTCATCAGGATCGGTCGCAACCGTTGTTTCGCGGCCATGGCGGCGGCCTCGGCCAGTGAATAGCCACGTTCGGTCAGGCTTTGCGCGAACTCAACGATCAGGATCGCGTTGCGCGCCGCAAGGCCGATGGTGGTGAGCAACCCCACCTTGAAATAGACGTCATTCGACTGGCCGAACAGCAGCGCAAACCCCAGCGCCCCCAGAATGCCGACCGGCACCGACAGCATGACGGCGAAAGGCACCGTCCAGCTTTCGTAAAGCGCGGCAAGGCACAGGAAGACTACCAGCGCCGACATGGCGAACAGCAGGGGGGCCTGATTGCCCGACAGCCGTTCCTGATAGGACAGCCCCGTCCAGGCAAGGCCATAGCCGCCCGGCAGGTCGGCGACCAGTTGCTCCACCACCTCCATCGCCTGACCGGAGCTGGTGCCCTCGGTTGGCGCGCCCGACAGTTCGATGGCGCGCGCGCCGCCGTAGCGATCCAGCGAGGGTGAGGTTTCATCCCAGCGCTGTGACATGAAGGCGGCAAAAGGCACCATCTCACCGCTGGAATTGCGGGCGAACCAGCCGTCGATATCCTCTGGCTGCATGCGCCATTCCGGCTCGCCCTGCACGATCACCGGCTTCAGCTCGGTCCCAAGCGGGAAATCATTGACCTCGCGCCCCGAGAAGATCACCGCCAGCATGCTGTTCACCTCGCTGAGGCTCAGCCCCATGGCGCGGGCCTTCTGCTGGTCGATATCCAGCCGCAGGGCCGGGCGGAAGGTCTGCTCATAGCCCCGGAACGAGCCGGTGCGCCCGTCCTCGGTCGCGCGGTCCACCAGATCGGTGGCAGCATCCTGCAGCGCGGCCTGGCCGTTCCCGGCCTGATCCAGCAGATACATCGTGAAGCCCGAGGAATTGCCAAGACCCTGAATGGCGGGCGGCTGGGTAAAGACGATGCGCCCGGCGCGATGCCCGCCAAACCGCTGGTTCGCGGTCTGGGCAAACTGCGCCGCCGTCACGCCGCCCGCGCGTTCGTCATAGTCCTTCAGCCGCACGAACAGCATGGCAGAGTTCTGCCCGCCACCGCCAAACGAAAAGCCAAGCGCGCCATAAGCAGAGGCGACGACCCCATCCTGTTCCGTCAGCAGCCAGTTTTCCACCTCTTCCAACACCGCCTGCGTCTGTGCGGTGGTCGATCCCTCCGAAAGCCGGACCTGGGCCATCAACACGCCCTGATCTTCCTGCGGCAGGAACGAGCCGGGCAGGTGTTGATACAGCCAGAACGCTCCACCGCCGATGGCACCCAGCAGGATCACCATGCGGAAAGGCCGCAACACGGTGTGTTTCACCACCCGCACATAGCCGTTGGTCGAGGCGTCCAGCCCCCGGTTGAACCAGCGCGCCGGGGCAATGCCGTCACCATGGCGGCGCGGGCGCAGGAGGCTCGCACACATCGCCGGGGTCAGGATCAATGCGACAGCCAGCGACAGCATCATGGCCGAGATGATGGTGACGCTGAACTGCCGGTAAATCACGCCGGTGGAGCCGGACATGAAGGCCATCGGCAGGAACACCGCCGACAGCACCAGCGCAATGCCGACCAGCGCGGGGGTGATCTGGTGCATGGATTTGCGCGTGGCCTCGCGGGCCTCCAGCCCTTCTTCCTCCATCACCCGTTCAACGTTTTCCACCACCACGATGGCGTCATCGACCAGGAGGCCGATAGCCAGCACCAGCGCAAACATGGTCAGCGTGTTGATCGTCAGGCCCGCCGCGGCCAGAATCCCGAAGGTGCCCAGCAGCACGACCGGCACAGCGATGGTCGGGATGATCGTCGCGCGCCAGCTTTGCAGGAACACGAGGATGACGAGGAACACCAGCACCACCGCCTCGCCCAGCGTGTGATAGACCTTCTCGATCGAGGCCTCCACAAAGGGCGAGGTGTCATAGGGATAGACCACCTCGACCCCTTCGGGCAGGGCGGCGCTGACACGGGTCAGGGTGTCGCGCACCCGCTCGGCAGTGTCCACCGCATTGGCGCCGGTGGCCAGGTTGATACCGAAACCGGCGGCAGGCATGCCGTTGTAACGCGAACTCGCGCCATAGCTTTCCTGCCCGATCTCTACCCGCGCGACATCGCCCAGAAAGACGGTCGAGCCATCGGCGGTGGTGCGCAGGATGATGCGTTCAAACTCCTCCACCGTGGCAAGCTGCGCCTGCGCGTTCAGTGCCACGCTCAACTGCTGCCCCGGCACGACCGGCTGGCTGCCAAGGCTGCCCACGGTGACTGTGCTGTTCTGTTCCGATACGGCCGAGGTCACATCTGCGGTCGTCACCCGATACTGCGCCATCTTCAGGGGATCGAGCCAGATGCGCATGGCATAGCCTGATCCGAAAGAGTTGATCGAGCCAACACCTTCGGTCCGCAAGACCGCATCCTCGACGATCTGGCCCATCAGATCGCCCAGTTGCAACGAGGTGAAGCGCCCGTCACGCGACACCAGCGCCCCCACCATCAGGATGGACGAGGACGACCGCGTGACGCTGATGCCGCGCTGGCGCACGGTTTCCGGCAGGCCGTTCTGGATCAGCTGCAACTTGTTCTGCACCTGGATCTGCGCCATGTCGGGGTCTGTCGAATCCCCGAAGGTCAGCGTGACCGTGGCGCGCCCCGATGCGTAAGAGGACGAGGTCATGTAAAGCAGGCCGTCAAGGCCGGTCAGCCCGTCCTCCATTACCGAAGTGACCGAGTTCTCAATGGTTTCCGCCGAGGCGCCGGGATAGCTTGCGGAAATGCGGATCGTGGTCGGTGCGATGTCGGGGTATTGCGAGACGGGCAGGGTCGTCAGCCCCCAGGCGCCCGCCAGCATGGTGATGATGGCCAGAACCCAGGCAAAGACCGGCCGGTCGATGAAGAAACCCGCCATCTCAGTTCGCCTTCACATCCTGCACCACGCCCATGGCGTCGATGGTGACCGGCACCGGCTTCACCGCCGCGCCGTCGCGCAGCCCGTTCAGCCCGTCGATGATCAGCCGGTCGCCCTCGGACAGCCCCGCCGTCACGATCCAGGCATTTTCATGTGTTCCGCGCGCCTCGAACCGGCGCTGTTCGGCCTTGCCGTCGGCAGTGGCAACCCAGGCTGACAGCGTGCCGTCACGGCCCAGCGTGGTGGCGCGCTGCGGCACCAGATAGGCCTGCACGGTGCCCAGAACCACTTCGCCGCGCAGGAACATGCCGGGCAGGATACGGTGATCGGGGTTGTCGAAGCGAAACCGGATGTCCTGCGTTCCGGTGGTGGGCGAGACCGTGACCGAGGGCGCGACCAGCGTGCCGCCGCTGGCATGGGTCTGGCCGTTTTCCAGCGTCAGCTTCACCTCCAGCGTTTCGTCAGGCTTCAGCTCTCCCCGCGCAATCTGATCCTGAATCGACAGGATACGCGCCGAAGGCTCGAACATATCGACATAAATCGGGTCGAGACGGGTTACCGTCGCCAGCGCATCGCCTTGCCCCGCCGTCACCAGATCGCCGACCGAAACTTCGGGCACCCCGGCAATCCCTTCGATGGGGCTGGTGACGACGGTCCAGGACAGTTCGGTTTCCGCCACGTTCAGCGCGGCTTCGGCGCTTTGGACATCCGCGCGGGCAGAGGCAGCGGCAGCCTCGGCGCTTTCGACCGTCGCGCGTGTGCTGCCCGAGCCTTCCAGCGCCCGTGCCCGTTCCAGCGTTGCCAGCGCCACCGGCAACGCCGCCTGTGCCCGCGCCAGCGCCGCCCGTGCGGTTTCCACCGCCGCCTCGTATTGCGTGCGGTCCAGCCGGAACATCGGTGTGCCGGGGGCCAGTTCGGCGCCCGGCGTGTAAAGGATTTCGGTCACGATGCCACCGACGCGGGGGCGGATATTGGCCTGCTCAAACGCCACCGCGCGTCCGGGCACGGTGGAACTGCGCCGCACCGGCTGCAACCGCATCTCGATCACGCCCACCTTGGCAGGTCCGCGCGCGGCCTCCGAAGGCGGGGTCTGCGCCCAGGCTGTCGCCGAGGCCAATGAGACGGCCAGCACGATCAGGCTGGCTGTGCGGGATGCAATCATCTGTAGGTCCTGTTCTTTTTGGGTCGCAGGCGGTGGGGCGCCCGCAGAAGCTAGGTCAGGCCACATCCTCCGGCAACCGGCTGCACGCGGTTCCGGCGGATCATACGCATGGCGCGGCATTTTCCGTCGTCACAATCCGATCAGGGCGCGAATATCTTGCGGGGTGGCGCCTTCTGCCCGGTATTTCGACAACGCGCGCGCATCGTCGCGCTTGGCCAGCCGCTTGCCCGCTGCATCGCGGATCAGGCGGTGGTGGTGATAGACCGGCGTCGGCAGGTCCAGCAGGCGTTGCAGCAGAACATGAATGGCGGTCGCCTCAAACAGATCCTCGCCCCGCGTCACATGCGTCACGCCCTGCGCCGCGTCATCCAGCACCACCGACAGATGGTAAGAGGTGCCCATATCGCGCCGCGCCAGCACGATGTCACCAACGCCGGCAATCATCTGCGCCGCGTGGATCCGGTGATGGCCGGCATGAGCAGGGCCGGTTTCGGTAAACGCCAGTGGCCCGACCGCAGCCATGGCACGCGCCATGTCCAGCCGGATCGCGGCCTCCCGGCGGTCATGCCCGGCATGGCGGCAGGTGCCGGGGTAGACCGGCCCGTCCGGCCCGATCAACGGCGCGCCTTCCTGCGGGGCGGAAAGCGCAGCCCGGATGTCGCCGCGTGTGCAGGTGCAGGCATAGGTCAATCGGCGCGCCGCAAGGGTGTCCAGCGCGGCGGCATAGGCTGGCAGGCGGTCGGATTGTCGCAGCACAGGCTGCTCCCATGTCAGGCCCAGCCAGCGCAGATCATCGTAAATCTGCGCCTCCCATTCCGGGCGGCAGCGTGCGCGATCGATATCCTCGATCCGGAGGAGGAAGCGCCCGCTATCGTCGCGCGCCATGTCATGCGCGACGATAGCGGCGAAGGCGTGGCCCAGGTGCAGCGGCCCGGTGGGCGAGGGGGCGAAGCGGGTTACTGCGCCGCCAGCCATTGCGTGAAGGCATCCTTGGCGCGGTCGGTATAGGCCTTGTAGCGGTCCTTCCGTCCCTTGCGCCCGCCCTTGGCGTCAATCGGCGGGAACAGCCCGAAATTCACATTCATCGGCTGGAAGGTCTTTGCCTCCGCCCCGCCGGTGATATGGGTGATCAGCGCGCCCGTCGCGGTTTCGGGCGGCGGCGGCGGCAGGATCTCGCCCCTGATTTCCGCCGCGGCCATGCGGCCCGCCAGCAGGCCCATGGCGGCGCTTTCGACATAACCCTCCACCCCCGTTACCTGACCGGCAAAGCGGATATTCGGGCGCGAGCGCAGGCGCATCTGATTGTCCAGCAACCGGGGCGAGTTGATGAAAGTGTTGCGGTGGATACCGCCAAGCCGGGCGAAGCTCGCATTCTCCAGCCCCGGAATCATTTTGAAAACAGCGGCTTGCGCGCCGTATTTCATCTTAGTCTGGAAGCCCACGATATTATAGAGCGTGCCAAGCTGGTTGTCGCGGCGCAGTTGCACCACCGCATAGGCCTTTTCCTCGGGCTTGTGCGCATTGGTCAGGCCGACCGGCTTCATCGGCCCGTGGCGCAGGGTTTCGCGCCCGCGCTCAGCCATCACCTCGATCGGCAGGCAGCCGTCGAAGTAACCTGCCGTCTCGCCTTCGTGGAACTCGGTCTTGTCGGCGGCCAGCAGCGCGTCGATGAACGCCTCATATTGCGGCTTGGTCATCGGGCAGTTGATATAGGCGGTGCGCTCTTCCTCAGTCTCGCCCTTGTCATAGCGGCTTTGCCGCCAGGCCACCGACATGTCGATGCTTTCGGCATAGACGATGGGGGCGATGGCATCGAAAAAGGCAAGGCTTTCGGCCCCGGTTTCTGCCCGGATGCTTTGCGCCAGCGCGCCGGAGGTCAGCGGCCCCGTCGCCACGATCCAGTGGCCCTCGCGTGGAAGTTCGGTGATCTCGCCATACTCCACCGAAATCAGCGGATGCGCCTTCAGCCGCGCAGTCACCGCTTCCGCAAAGGGATCGCGGTCCACCGCCAGCGCGCCACCCGCAGGCAGGCGATGCGCGCGCGCGGTTTCCATGATCAGCCCGTTCGCCGCTCCCATTTCCCAATGCAGCAGGCCCACGGCATTCCGCTCGTCATCATCCGAGCGGAAGGAGTTGGAACAGACCATTTCGGCAAAGCTGCCGCTGCGATGGGCGAAGGTGCCGACCTCGGGTCGCATTTCATGCAGCACCACCGGCACACCGGCCTGAGCCGCCTGCCATGCCGCTTCCGATCCGGCCATTCCGCCGCCGATGATATGAATTGTCTCGCGCATGGACCCGCAGATAGACCCATGCGCGGCTCAGATCAAGGCAATGCGCTCCCTCTGCGCGGGGTCGGGATAGGGGCGGTACAGCCCGACCTCCACCCCGGCAATCATCTGATGCATCTGGTCATAGCGCCGGGCCGCCTGTTCATCGGCATTGGCCAGCAGGGCAAAGGCCGCATCCAGCGCGGCCATGTCGGGGAGGGAGATTTCCAGCAGGAAATCGGTGTGCCGCCCTGAGGCCAGCCCCAGTTTCCGGCGCATCAACCGCCAGTCCAGCACCAGCCCCGCCGATTTCAGATAGGCCAGCCAGCCATCCACCGCCGCAGAGAAGGCCAGCGCCCGCGCCTCGGACTTCAGTTCAATCATGCAGTGATAAAGGTTCATCCGCGTCTCCCTTTCGACGCATCAGACCCCGAGTCGCCTTGCGAAACGGTTAAGGCCGGGGCGTTGCCCCGGCCTTTGTCACTCTTCCTCGCCGGTTTCGGCCACGCGGGCGACCGAAACCACCTCTTCGTCGCCGCCGGTGTTGAACACCTTCACCCCCCCGGCGGAACGCGAGCGGAAGCTGATCTGGTCCACCGGCACCCGGATCGACTGCCCGGTGGAGGTCGCGAGCATGATCTGATCCGACGGATCGACCGGGAAAGAGGCCACCAGTTGCCCGCCACGCATGGTCTTTTCAAAAGCGGTCACACCCATGCCGCCGCGCCCGCGCACCGGGTAATCATGGCTGGAGGACAGCTTGCCCAGACCCTTGGCCGTCACGGTCAGAATCAGATCCTCTGCCGCCGACATTTCGGCATAGCGTTCGGGCGAAAGCTGCCCTTCGGCCACGGCCTCTTCATCATCTGCCTCGACCTCGTCCTCCACCGTGCCCGCCATCAGGCGGCGCTGTTTCAGATAGGCCGCGCGTTCGGCCGGTTCGGCCTCGAAATGGCGGATGATCGACATCGACACCACGCGGTCGCCCTCTGCCAGACGGATGCCGCGCACGCCGGTCGAGCCGCGCGACTTGAACACCCGGATGTCGGTCGTCGAGAAGCGGATCGCCCGCCCGCCCGAAGTGACCAGCATCACATCGTCATTCTCGTCGGCAATCGCGGCATTCACCAGCGACACGCCTTCGGGCAGGTTCATGGCGATCTTGCCATTGCGCTTCACATTGGTGAAATCGCTGAGGTCATTCTGCCGCACATCTCCATCCGAGGTGGCGAAGACGATTTGCAGGCTGTCCCATTCGGCCTCGGGCACATCCACCGGCATCAGCGCAGCGATGGAAATGCCGGTTTCGATCGGCAGGATGTTGACGATGGCTTTGCCGCGCGCGGTGCGCCCCGCCAGTGGCAGGCGCCAGCATTTCAGCTTGTAGACCATGCCGTCGGTCGTGAAGAACAGAAGATGCGTATGGGTGTTGGCCACGAACAGCGTGGTCACCACATCGTCTTCCTTGGTCTGCATCGAGGCCAGACCCTTGCCGCCCCGGTTCTGGCTGCGGAATTCTGCCAGCGGGGTGCGCTTGATATAACCGCCCGAGGTGATGGTGACGACCATATCCTCGCGCTCGATCAGATCCTCGTCATCCATGTCGCCGGCCCAGTCGATGATCTCGGTGCGGCGGGGGATGGCGAACAGGTCTTTCACCTCGGTCAGTTCGGCCGAGATGATGCCCATGATGCGGTCGCGCGACGACAGGATATCAAGGTAGTCCTTGATCTTGGCGGCCAGCTCTTCCAGCTCGTCGGTGATTTCCTTGACGCCCATTGCCGTCAGGCGTTGCAGGCGCAGGTCGAGGATGGCGCGGGCCTGCGTTTCCGACAGGTTATAGGTGCCATCGTCGTTCATCTTGTGGGTCGGATCGTCGATGAGCCGGATATAGGCCGCGATGTCATGCGCGGGCCAGCGGCGCGTCATCAGCCGCTCGCGCGCTTCGGCCGGATCGGCCGAGGACCGGATGGTGGCGACCACCTCGTCCACGTTCGACACAGCGACCGCCAGACCGCAGAGGATATGGCTGCGCTCGCGCGCCTTGCGGAGTTCGTAAGCTGTGCGGCGCGCAACAACTTCCTCACGGAAGGTCAGGAAATGGCTGATGAAATCCCGCAGCGCCAGCGTTTCGGGACGCCCGCCGTTCAGCGCCAGCATGTTGCAGCCGAACGAGCCTTGCAGCGGCGAGAAGCGGAAAAGCTGGTTCAGCACCACATCCGGCGTCGCGTCGCGTTTCAGCTCGATCACCACACGCACGCCGATCCGGTCGGATTCGTCGGCGATATTGGCGATGCCTTCCACCCGTTTCTCGCGCACAAGTTCGGCGATCTTTTCGATCATCGTGGCCTTGTTCACCTGATAGGGGATCTCATCGACGACGATGGCCCAGCGGTCCTTGCGGATCTCCTCGACCCGCGTCTTGGCCCGCAGGATGACCGAGCCACGCCCTTCAAGGTAAGCCTTGCGGATGCCGCCCCGGCCAAGGATCTGGCCGCCGGTCGGGAAATCGGGGCCGGGGATCAGCTCCATCAGCCGCTCGGTCGAAAGGTCGGGGTTCTCGATCATGGCAAGGCATCCGTCGATCACCTCGCCAAGGTTGTGCGGCGGGATATTGGTCGCCATGCCGACAGCGATGCCGCCCGCGCCATTGACCAGCATATTGGGGAAGCGGGCGGGAAGGACGGTCGGTTCCTTGTCCTTACCGTCGTAATTGTCCTGGAAATCGACGGTATCCTTGTCGATATCGGCCAGCAGGAAGGCGGCAGGCTTGTCCATCCGCACTTCGGTATAGCGCATGGCGGCGGCGTTATCGCCGTCCATCGAGCCGAAGTTGCCCTGACCGTCCAGCAGTTTCAGCGACATGCTGAAGGGCTGCGCCATCCGCACCAGCGCGTCATAGATCGCGCCATCGCCATGCGGGTGGTATTTCCCCATCACGTCGCCCACCGGACGCGCCGACTTGCGATAGGGCTTGTCATGCGTGTTGCCGGTTTCATGCATCGCGTAAAGAATGCGCCGATGCACAGGTTTCAGGCCGTCGCGCAGATCGGGGATGGCACGGCTCACGATCACGCTCATCGCGTAATCGAGATAGGCCGTCTTCATCTCTTTTTCGATGGAAACCTGCGGGCCATCATAGGTGCCACGCGGCGGTTCTTCCATGTTTTCAATATCTTCCGGCTGATCGGACACGCGGGGCGCCTTCTTCTGACTTGGGGTTTCAAGGCCCCGGATCTAGTTGGCGGCACTATAGACCATCGCAGATATGGGGTGCAACCGCGCATCTGGCCGCGATCTGGCAGCCGGGGAGGCGGTCTGACAACAAACTGTTTTTATTGAAAAATAACCCGGATTTGGCAGGATGATTCCACAAGAAGAAACGTGGAGGCATGATATGGACCATCAAGAGACGGAACTGATGCTGAAGGGCTATGGCCTGACGACTGCGGAATTCTATTACCGGATGCCGGATTTCCGTCATGTGCTGAACAGCTTCATCTGGCAGGACTACGATCTGGCGCCGGATTACCCGCGTCTGTTCCGCTTTGTCGAATTCTGGCAGGAACAGATCGAGGGGCCGCTGCATTCCGTCCGCTTCACCCATCGCAAGCTGATCGGGCCGGGGGAGTGGCGCAACATGGTCGGTGAATTCCGGCTGCACTGACGGCAGGTTTAATTTGATCAAATTCTTGCGCCTGTCACACGAAGCCCGTAAGGTGGAGGCAATCCGTCGAATCCGCATCCGGGTTCCGCACTTCTGACGACGAGGCCGAGAATGAACAAGATCACCAACCACCTGCCGACGGCAGAGCTTCAGGCGCTGGACGCGGCGCATCACATGCACCCTTTCACCTCGGACGGGGCGCTGGCGAAGAAGGGCGTGCGCGTCATCACCTCGGGGCAGGGCGTCTGGCTGACCGACAGCGAGGGCAGCCGCATCATTGACGGCATGGCCGGTCTGTGGTGCGTGAACGTGGGCTACGGCCGGGGTGAACTGGCCGATGCCGCCGCGCGCCAGATGCGTGAGCTGAGCTATTACAACACCTTCTTCATGACGACCCATGTGCCCGCCATCGCGCTGGCCGCGAAGCTGGCAGAGCTGGCGCCGGGTGACCTGAACCATGTGTTCTTCGCCTCTTCGGGGTCCGAGGCCAATGACACCAATATCCGCCTCGTGCGCCGCTACTGGGATATCAAGGGTCAGCCCGAGCGTCGGGTGATCATCGCGCGCAAGAACGGCTATCACGGCTCCACCATGGGGGGCGGCAGCCTCGGGGGTATGCCCTACATCCATGCGGCGGGCGGCAAGATCGACGGGATCGAACATATCGGCCAGCCGCATTGGTGGGCCGAGGGCGGCGAGATGACGCCGGAAGATTTCGGCCTGCTGTGCGCCCGCGAACTGGAGGAGAAGATCCTTGAAGTCGGCGCCGACAAGGTGGCTGCCTTCATCGGCGAGCCGATCCAGGGTGCCGGCGGCGTGATCGTACCGCCCACGACCTACTGGCCGGAAATTCAGCGCATCTGCGACAAATACGGCATCCTGCTGATCGTGGACGAGGTCATCACCGGCTTTGGCCGCACCGGCAACTGGTTCGCCTGCGAAACCTTCGGGATCAAGCCGCATATCATCACCATCGCCAAGGGCCTGTCCTCGGGCTATCAGCCCATCGGCGGATCCATCGTCTGTGACGAGGTGGCGCATGTCATCGGCAATGCCGATGATGATTTCAACCACGGCTATACCTATTCCGGGCATCCCGTCGCCTCGGCCGTCGCGCTGGAAAACCTGCGCATCATCGAGGAGGACGGCATCATTGACCACGTCCGCAACGTGGCGCATCCCTATCTGGCCGAGAAATGGCACAAGCTGGGTGAACACCCGATGGTGGGGCAGACCAGCCTTGTTGGCCTCATGGGCTCGATCCAGCTGACGCCGAACAAGGCCACGCGGGCAAAGTTCGCGGCCAAGCCCGGCACCATCGGTTTCCGCACCCGCGAACATTGCTTCCGCAACAATCTGATCATGCGCCATGTTTATGACCGCATGATCATCTCGCCGCCGCTGGTCATCACGACTGAAGAGATCGACGTGCTGATCGACCGCGCCACCAGGTCGCTGGATGCAGCCTATGCCGAGGTCAAGGCCGAGGGGCTGTTCACCGAAGCCTGAGGCCGATTCGGCCCCGAACGCTGCGAAACGAAGATGCAGACGGGCACCCCAAAGGTGCCCGTTTCGCTTTTTTGCGCATTTCGGCGTGAAAACGATCATTCATGCGCGCGGCGCGTGAAGAAAAAGTAACAGCGACGTAACAGATTCATTGCGCGAGACTTTCTTCCGCGCTTAGATCATCTGGCAGGGCGGTGAAACAAAACTGTCACATGCCAAGAATAAGACCCGACTGAGACGAAATGGGCCGATGTGGCCCCAAGGGAGTTGACCGGAATGCAGATGAAACTCACCGCCGCCGTGACCGTGGGGATGCTGATGGCATCCACGGGTCTGGTCTCGGCCGATGCGATGGCCGATCTTGAGGCCGCGGCAAAGGCCGAAGGGATGCTGACCACCATCGCCCTGCCGCACAGCTGGTGTGGTTATGGCGACGTGATCGCCGGCTTCAAGGCCAAATACCCGGAAATCCAGGTGAACGAACTGAACCCCGATGCGGGTTCGGCTGACGAGGTGGAGGCCGTGAAGGCCAACAAGGACAACAAGGGCCCGCAGGCCCCGGATGTTGTCGACGTGGGTCTGGCCTATGGTCCCTCGATGAAGGACGAAGGGCTGCTGATGCCCTACAAGGTGTCGACCTGGGATGACATCCCGGACAGCATCAAGGACCCGGAAGGCCACTGGTATGGCGACTATTACGGCGTCATGTCCTTCATCGTGAACAAGGACCTGGTGGCCAATGCTCCGGGCGACTGGTCGGATCTGCTGAAGCCGGAATATGCCGGTCAGGTGGCCCTGGCGGGCGATCCGCGCGCCTCGAACCAAGCGATTCTCGGCGTTCTGGCTGCTGGCCTCTCGACAGGTGCCGCCTCGGGCGAAGCTGCGGGCAAGGCCGGGCTCGACTATTTTGCAGAGATGAACAAGGCGGGCAACTTCGTCCCGGTCATCGGCAAGGCGGGCACCATCGCGCAGGGCGCCACGCCGATCGTCGTGGCATGGGACTACAACGCCCTTGCCTGGTCGGACGAGCTTGCCGGCAACCCGCCGGTCGAGGTGGTCGTGCCGAAGTCGGGCGTTCTGGCGGGTGTCTACGTTCAGGGCATCTCGGCTTATGCGCCGCATCCGAATGCCGCGAAGCTGTGGATGGAATACCTGTATTCGGATGAAGGCCAGAACCTCTGGCTGAAGGGCTACTGCCACCCGGCGCGCTTCAACGCGATGTCGGCGGCGGGCAAGCTGGATGCCGATGCCATGGCCAAGCTGCCCCCGGCCGCGGCCTATGAGGCTGCCTACTTCCCGACGCTGGACGAGGTGAACGCCAACAAGGCGGCCGTGACCGGCGGCTGGGATGCCGTCGTCGGCGCCAACGTCCAGTAAGGTCTGATGTATCCGGCCCGGCCCGCGTTGCGCGGGCCGGGTTTCCCGTTCCTTCGCCCCGGAACCCAGCGCCCGCACAGCCGGAGACCCGCGCCGCATGAGCACCGCATCCACCGCGCCCCGGCGGCGCCTGCCGCTGACATGGCTGGGGCTTCTGCCCTTTGTCATCTTCGTCACGCTGTTCCTGATCCTGCCGACCATGTATATCGTCATCGGTGCCTTTCAGGACCGTAGTGGTGGGTTCACACTTCAGAATCTGCGCGACCTGAACACCGGGACCATCCCGTCAAGCTATTGGATTTCCATCAAGATTTCTGTCGCCTCCTCGGCTCTGGGATGCCTGATCGGGTTTGGCATGGCGGCGGCGGTGGTCTTTGGCGCGGTGCCAAAGGCGATCAAGGCGCCACTGATGACCTTTTCAGGCGTCGCCTCGAACTTTGCGGGCGTGCCGCTGGCCTTCGCCTTTCTGGCGACTTTCGGGCCGGTCGGCCTTGTCACGCTGTTTTTGCGCAACAATTTCGGCATCGTGCTGCAACGTGATCTCGGTTTCTCGATCCTCAGCTTCTGGGGGCTGACGGTCACTTATCTGTTCTTCCAGATCCCCCTGATGATCCTCATCATCACCCCGGCGCTGGAGGGGCTGCGGCGCGAATGGAAAGAGGCGGCCGAGGTTCTGGGCGCCACCACCGCGCAATACTGGCGCATGGTGGCCTTTCCGATCCTGTTCCCCTCGCTGCTGGGCACTTTCGCGCTTCTGTTCGCCAATGCCTTCGGCGCCGTGGCGACCGCCATCGCACTGACCGGCTCGGCGCTGAACATCGTGCCGATCCAGCTTTTCGCGCAGATCCGGGGCGATGTGCTGGGCAATCCGAACCTTGGCTATGCCATGGCCTTTGGCATGATCGTGGTCACTGCCATCGCCAATATCGTTTACATCTGGCTGCGCATTCGGGCCGAAAGGTGGATGAAATGAGCCTCTGGGGCCGCCTCACCGGCTGGATCGTCCTGATCTTCGGCCTGACCTATTTCGCCCTGCCGCTGCTGGGCCTGACCGAATTCAGCCTCAAGGCCCGGCGCGGGGTCTACAGCCTTGATGCCTATGCCAAGGTCATCGCCGACCCGGAGTTTCAGGCGACCTTCGGCTATTCGGTGATGATGGCGCTGGTCACCATCGCGCTGGGTATCCTGATCGTGGTGCCCACGGCCTTCTGGGTGCGGCTGAAGATGCCCTGGGCGCGACCTTACGTGGAATTCATCACGCTGATGCCACTGGTCATTCCGGCCATCGTGATCGTCTTCGGTTATATCCGGCTGTACAATACCTCCAGCTGGCTGCCGCTGACCGGCAGCATCATGGGCACCAACCTGCTGCTCGCCTTCGGCTATACCATCCTGGCGCTGCCCTATATGTATCGCGCCGTCGACACCGGCCTGCGTACGATTGACGTGGCGACGCTGACCGAGGCGGCGCAAAGCCTTGGCGCCGGCTGGGTCACCATCCTTGGCCGGGTGATCCTGCCCAATGTCATTCCGGCTGTGCTGTCGGGGGCCTTCCTGACCTTCGCCATCGTGATCGGCGAATTCACCCTCGCGGCGCTGCTGGATCGTCCGGCCTTTGGCCCGTATCTGCAACGGATCGGCGCCAACAAGCCTTACGAGCCCTTCGCGCTGGCGGTGATCGCCTTTGGCATCACCTGGGCCTGCATGGGCCTGATCCAGCTTGTCACCCGTTTTTCAAAGCACAGCAAGGTAGCGCGCTGATGGCCTTCCTCGAACTTTCGCATCTGGAAAAATCCTTCGGCTCCAACCGCGTGGTGAAGGATTTCAACCTCGATGTCGGGCAGGGGGAGTTCATTTCGCTTCTGGGCCCCTCCGGCTGTGGCAAGACCACCGTGCTGCGCATGGTGGCAGGGTTTGAAACCCCGTCCTCGGGCGCGATCCGCATCGGAGGCACCGATGTGGTGGGCAAGCGGCCGAACCAGCGCAATATCGGCATGGTGTTTCAGGCCTATGCGCTGTTTCCCAACATGACCGTGGCGGAAAATGTGGGCTTCGGGCTGAAGATCAAGGGCGCCGGCCGTGACGAGATTTCTGCGCGCGTGACCGAGATGCTGGGCCTGATCGGCCTGCCGGATCTGGGCGCGCGCTATCCGTTCCAGTTGTCGGGCGGCCAGCAGCAGCGCGTGGCGCTGGCCCGCGCGCTGGCGCCCAAACCGCAGGTGCTGTTGCTGGATGAACCGCTTTCGGCGCTGGATGCCAAGGTGCGGGTTTCGCTGCGCAATGAAATCCGCGAGATTCAGCGCGAGCTGGGGATCACCACGATTTTCGTGACCCATGATCAGGAAGAGGCGCTGTCGATCTCTGACCGCATCGTGGTGATGAACGGCGGCATCGCTGATCAGGTTGGCCCCCCGTTCGAGATCTACAACCGGCCGACCACACGGTTCGTGGCGAACTTTGTCGGCCAGCTTAATGCCTTCACCGCCACGGTGGAGGATGGTGCCGCGGGGCGGGTCCGTCTGGGCGGTGTGCCTGTCACGCTGCCCACGCCGGTCTCGGGGGGAAGCGTCGATCTGGCGGCACGGCCCGAGGCGCTGTATCTGGGCCGCCGCGAGGGCAACGATGTGATCCTGCCTGCCACGGTGCGCGATGTGCATTTCCTTGGATCGGTCATCCGCATTGGGGCCGATGTCGCGGGCATGCCCGTGGCGCTGGACACTTTCAACCGGGCCGACCAACCCCCGCCCGCACCGGGCGCGGCGGTCGAGCTGAGCCTGTCGTCGCGCGATCTGATCGTTCTGGGCGGCTGAGCGTTTCGTCGCGAAAGGCGGCTTGCGCTTGATCTGCGGCGCAGGCATTCCTTGCGAAGCAACGGAAGGGTAACGGCATGCGCATCGGATATGTGACGCTGGAAGAACGCGGGGCGACCGACCGGCTGCTGGCCGATCTGGCGCGCGGTCTGCTGGCCGAGGGCGTCGCCGTGGCCGGGGCGGTGCAGAACAATGTCGATTGCGGCGTGGACTGCGAAATGGATGTGCAGGTGCTGCCCGACGGGCCGGTCATCCGCATCAGTCAGAAGCTTGGCGCCGGGTCAAGCGGCTGCCGTCTGGACGCGGGGGCGCTGGAGACGGCTGTGGCCGAGGTCGGGGGCCGGATGCAGGGCGCGCGTTTGCTGATCATCAACAAGTTCGGCAAGCATGAATCCGAGGGGAGGGGCTTTCGCCAGATGGTCGCCGATGCCGTGGCAGACGGCCTGCCGGTGCTGATCGGGGTCAATGCGACCAATCTCGGTGCCTTCCATGCCTTTGCGGGCGATCTGGCCGAGCCGGTGCCGCCAGAGGCGGTGGCACGCTGGCTGTCGCAGGTGCTGGTGGAGGGCGGACAATGACAGCGGCCCGGATTGCGGTTCTGACGGTTTCCGACCGCGCCTCGCGCGGTGAGTATGAGGATCGGGGCGGCCCGGCCATCGAGGCCTGGCTGCGCCGGGCGGTGACCTCGGAGGTGGAGATCATCCGCGAGATCGTGCCCGACGGGCGCGAGGTTGTCGCTGGCGCGTTCCGTCGCTGGGCTGATGAAGGCGGTGCAGACCTGATCCTTGCCACAGGCGGCACTGGTCCCAGCCCGCGCGACCTGACGCCCGAGGCGATGGAAGATGTGGCAGAGCGGGTCTTTCCGGGCTTTGGCGAGCTGATGCGCGCAGTGTCGCTGCGCGAGGTGCCGACCGCCATTCTGTCGCGTCAGGGAGCGGGCACACGGGGCAAGACGCTGATCATCACGCTGCCGGGCAAGCCCTCGGCCATTGACACCTGTCTGAACGCGGTATTTCCGGCGGTGCCCTATTGCCTTGACCTGATGGGGGCGGGCTGGATCGAGACCGATCCCGAGGTTTGCAAGGCGTTCCGCCCCGCGAAGTGACCGGCACCTTTCAGGCGGAGCACGTCCCTTGCGGGCCGTGCAATCCTATGTCTCGCCGACCGGCTGTGCCGGATCGGCTCGGGTGCCTCCGGCAGGGATATTTTCGGACAGAAAACTCTGAAGCGCGTCGGCGATGAGCCGGGCGGCTTCCGGGGATTCGCCGATGGCGGGGAGCAACGGGCCGGAAAAACCGGCGGTGGCGAGCGCCTCGGGCACATCCTGTGCGACATGGCCTGCGCGCGTGGCAAAAAGTGGCAGGCACAGGGCAGGGCCATCAATCCGGGCGGCATCGTGCAGCAGCGGGGTTTCCTCGACATAGCCGGTCACGACGCGGAAGGTGGTGGTTGTGCGCAGGGTCGCGGCGATTTCCTCGGTCCGGTTGGCGGAGGCGCGGGAGACCTGACTGCCATGAGCGGCCAGAAGCAGGGTCGCGGTCTCGGGCAGGCCATGCTGGCGGGCGGCTTGCAGGGCGATCTCGCGGGCGAGGGCGGTCAGTCCGGCACTATGGCCGAAGGCCGGAAGCTGACGCGGTGCGGTCATTCCGGCCTCGGCCAGCCGTTTGGGCAATTGTTTGCGCGTGAACCAGCCCTCGGCCATGAAAAAGGGGAAGATCACCGCATCGGGCAGGGCCGCAATCGCCCGTTCCAGCGCGCCGGGCAGCGCCAGCGTGGTGCCACGGACGCGCCAGCCGGGGCACCAGAGACGCACCCGCGCTGCCAGCGCCTGAAGCGCGCGTTCCTGCGGTTCGGGATCGGCGGGTGAGCCATGGGCGATGAGAAGGGCGTCGGGCATGGCGCCGAAGATAGAGGCGGCGCGGCGATTGTCCAGCGCTGGCGAAGGGCGTAAGGCTTGACGGGGAGGTAAGTCATGGGCTGGACAGAATTCATCCTGGCGATGGTGGCATTTCTGGGGAGCCATATGGTGCCGTCGCGTCCCGGTTTGCGCCGGGCGCTGGTGGCGCGGCTGGGTCGGGCGGGCTATGGTGCGGCCTATGGTCTGCTGTCACTGGTTTTGCTGATCTGGGTCATCGCGGCGGCCGGGCGGGCGCCCTTTGTGCCGCTTTGGGATCAGGCGATCTGGATGCGCTGGCTTGCCAACCTTGCGATGCCGGTGGCGTTGCTGCTGGTCGCGCTCGCGCTGGGAGCAGCCAATCCGCTGAGCTTTGGGGGCAGGGCCTCGGGCTTCGATCCGGCGCGACCCGGTGTGGCCGGGCTGGTCCGGCATCCGCTGCTTTGGGCGCTGTTGATCTGGTCAGGCGCGCATCTGGTGGTGAACGGTGATCTGGCCCATGTGATTCTCTTTGGGCTGTTCGCTGGCTTTTCGGCCCTCGGCATGCTGGCCATTGATGCCCGCAACCGTCGGCTTTGGGGGGCAGAGGCCTGGGCGGAACTGTCACGCGGAACCTCCAACCTGCCTTTCGCAGGGGATTGGCGCGGCTGGCGGCCTGAATGGTGGCGGATCGGGCTGGCCATCGTGGTCTGGGCGGTTTTGTGGCACCTGCATGAGCCGGTGATCGGGGTCAGCCCGCAGCCCTGACGATGCCGCGCGCCCCGGAGGCCAGGGCGCGGGTCAGGCTTGCCAGATCACCTCGCCCTCGCGCAGGGTCAGGGTGACGCGGGCGGCATCGGCCCGTTCCGCCAGCGCAGTCAGGCTGCCGGTGACGAGAATCACATCGGCCTGCATCCCGACGCGCAACTGGCCACGACGGTTTTCTGCAAAGCCTAGGTAGGCGCCGCCTGCGGAATAGGCGGCAAGGGCATCGGCAAGGTGCAGCCGCTGGTCGGGCATGCCGGGCGCCCAGGGGCGGCGGGCCATCGCGCAATGCAGGCAGTGCAGCGGATCAAGCGGCGAGACCGGCCAATCCGTGCCGAAGGCCAGGGGGGTGCCTTGTGCCGCGATCCGCGCCCAGGGGAAGGCGGTGGGCCAGCGGGCGCGACCCATGATGCTGATGGTCGGCTCCAGCGGCAGGCCCGCGCTGCCCGGTGGATGCACCGGCTGCATCGAGGCCATAACGCCAAGATCGCGCAGGCGTGGCAGGTCGGCTTCGGTGATCGTGTCAATATGTTCGATCCGGTGGCGGCTGTCGCGCGGGCCGTTGGCGGTGCGGGCGGCCTGATACCCGTCCAGCACCGCGCGCACCGCGCCATCGCCCACGGCATGAACCGCGATCTGCAACCCCGCCGCATCGGCCATGGTGCAAAGCCGCGCGAAGGCGGTGGCGGAAATCAGGCGCGGGCCGTCATGGGCCGGATCGTCCGGGTAGCCGCCGACCACATGCGCGGTCCAGGTGTCATAAACCCCGTCCATGAACATCTTGATCATGCCGAATTCCAGCCGCCCGACCGGCGCGGCCTGCGCCTGTGCGATCAGGGCGGCGACACGGGCCTTGTCCTGATCCTCGGTCAGGTTCATCGGCAGCTTGACCCGGATCGGCAATTCCTCGGCCAGTTCTGTGAACAGCCCGGCCTGATAAAGGTTGCCATCCATGTTCACCGCGCTGGTGATGCCGTGGCGGGCGAGTTCATGGCAGGCACGCAGGATGGTGGCCTTGTCGCGGGCGCGCATCGCGGCATCGGGTGTGCCGGGCGGTTCCTGCCCGATCATGGCCGTGCTGTCACGCCCGCCGGTCGGCGTCAGACGGCGGACCAGTTCCATCGCTGCGCCTTCGCGCAGTTCGCCAGTGGCGAGGCCGTCCGGCCCCATCACCACTTCAGAGCCCGGCGGTGTTTCAGCGCCCGACAGGATGCCGGCCAGTTGCAGCGCCGCCGTATTGGCCCAGGCCGCGTGGTAATCTGTCGAGGTGATGAACACGGGCCGATCCGCCACTGCCGCATCCAGCGCATGCCGGTCGGGCCGGGTGCCGGGGCCGAGCATCTCGTAATTTGCGGCGTAGCCGCACAGGAATTCTCCGGGGGCCAGTGTTTCTGCGAAACGGCGCAACGCCGAATGGAAGCTTGCCGTGTCACTGACCGCTGCGAGGTTCAGCTGGCCAAGCGCGGTGCCGCCCAGAAACAGATGCACATGGCTTTCGGTGAAGGCGGGCAGCAGCGTGTCACCGCCCGCGTCGATGACACGCGCGGCGGCCGGAGCCTCTGCGTCTGGCCCGACCCATGCGATCAGACCGTCCTGTACCGCCAGCGCCACGGCGGCACCTTCGGGGAAGCTGCGGGCATTGCGGATCACGAGGTCCATGGCTGTCTCCGGTGAAAAAAGGCCCGGCGACAGGCGCCGCCGGGCGAGGGGATCATTGCAGAAGCTGGGTCCAGACTTTGGTCACGAGATCCTGCGCGGCGGGCGAGCAGGCGCGCGAGAACTCCACCTTCACCGTCGGGAACAGCTCGGGCGCGTTCTCCGGCGTGTATTTCGCGGTGGCGGTGTCGATCTTCACCGGGGCGGAATGGCCGTAGTAATTGTACTGCGCCGTCGCATTTTCAGGCGTCGACATGAAGTCGATGAACTTCTTGGCGTTTTCGACATTCGCCGCGCCCTTCGGCACCACGAAGCTGTCCAGCCAGCCCACCAGCCCCTCTTTCGGCATGGCATATTCGATGGGCGCGCCATCATTGGCGCGGGTCTTCATCGAATTGCCGTCCCACCAGAAATGCATCGCCACTTCACCGCCGCCGATCCGGTTTTCGATATTGTCGCTGGTATAGGCGGCGACGAAGGGCTTCTGCGCGGCCAGCAGGTCGTAGACGCGCTTCATTTCGGCCGAGTCCTCGGTGCAGAAGGGAATGCCAAGGTAAAGCTGCGCCGCGCCCACGATTTCGTCGGGATAGGAAAGCTGTGCGATCTTGCCCTTCAGGTCTTCCGTCGGCTCAAAGAACACAGACCAGCTATCCACCGGCCCCTTGTACTGGTCGCGGTTCACTGTGAAGCCAGCGGTGCCATAGGCCAGCGGAATGGAATATTCGTTGGTTTCATCCCACCACTGGCCGCGCCATTTTTCATCGACGGCCTGATAGGCGGCGAGGTCATGGGCGTCGATATCTTCCAGCAACCCCTGATCAATCATGATCCGCACGAAATGCTGCGAGGGCGTGACCAGATCATAGCCCGAGGCCCCGGCCTGCAACTTGGTCAGCAGGTCCTCATTGGCGTTGAAGCCGTCCATGGTGACCTTGATGCCGGTCTCGGCCTCGAACTTTGCCACCAGATCGGGGGCGATGCTGTCGGACCATGCGTAGATATGCAGCTCTCCCTCGGCCATGGCGGCCAGCGGCAGGGTGGCAAGGGCGGCGGTCAGGCCAAGAAGGCGGGTGGTTCTGGTCATCTGTCTCTCCTGTCAGGATGGTCGGGTCTTCATGCCCGGTCGGGGTTGCGGAAGGTCAGCACGAGGGCTGTGGTGGCAAGGATCAGCGAGCCGAGCACGATCAGCGTCGAAATCGCGTTCAGCTCGGGCGTGGTGCCCTGTTTGATCAGGCCGAAGATATAGACCGGCAGCGTGGTCGAGCCGCCGGAATTGAGCAGGTTCGAGGTGATGAAATCATCCATCGAGATCACGAAGGCCAGCATCGCCCCGGCAAAGACCCCCGGTGCGATCAGCGGCAGGGTGACACGGCGGAAGGTGACCCAGGGCGAGGCGTAAAGATCTTGTGCGGCTTCCTCGAAGTCGGCCTCCATTCCTTGCAGGCGGGCGCGGATCGGGAGGAAGGCGAAGGGGATGCAGAAGGCGGAATGCGCGATCACCAGTTTCAGAAGGCCGTTCTGCAACCCGATCTGCGAGAACAGGATCAGCACCGCCACCGCCAGCACGATTTCCGGCAGGAGAAGCGGCAGGTTCACCACGGTCTCCGACAGTCGCCGCAGTTTCACGTCGCGCCCCCGCACCAGCACCAGCGCCGCCATCAGGGCGACCGTAGTGGCGATGGCGGTGGCGATGCCGGCCACGGTCAGCGAGATTTTCACCGCATCCAGCAGCGCCCGGTTTTGCAGCGCACTTTCATACCACCGCCAGGAAAACCCGGTCCAGACCGAGGCGAGGCGGTTTTCGTTGAAGCTGTAGGCGATGACCACAAGGATCGGCAGATAAAGCCAGACGAAGAACAGCGCGGTGAAGATCCGCGCGCCGGGATAGCGCCGCACGTCACGCATGGCCCACCTCCCGCCGCGCACGCAGCGCGTTCAGCATCAGGAACACCATCACCAGCACCATGAGTGTGACGGCAATCGCCGCACCGAAGGGCCAGTTGCGCCCGCCGCCGAACTGGGTCTGGATCAGGTTACCCATCATCATGGTCTTGCCGCCGCCCAGAAGGATCGGCTCCAGCACCGCGCCAAGGCAGGGCACGAAGACCAGCACCGCGCCAGCCATCAGCCCCGGCAGGGTCAGGGGCAGGATCACCCGCCGCGCGGTGACCCAGCGCGAGCCGTAAAGATCGTGGCTTGCCTCGATCAGTGCGGGGTCCAGCTTCTCGATACTGGCGAAAACCGGCAGGATCATCAGCGGGATATAGCTGTAGACCAACCCCGTGAGCATGGCGCCATTGGTGAACAGAAGGCTGTCCATATCGGTGACAAGGCCAAGTCCGCGCAGCGTTTTCTCGATCACCCCGTCATTGCCCAGAATGATGATCCAGGCATAGACCCGCACGATCATCGACACCCAGAAGGGCAGGGTGACCAGATAGACCAGCACTGCCTTCCAGCGCGCCGGGGCCAGTGCGATGACATAGGCGGCGGGCAGGGCAAGCACCGCGCAGATCAGCGTCGTCAGCCCGGCAAGCCACAGCGTGCGCCCGATGATGGCCAGGTATTGCGGGGTAAAGGCAAGATTGCCGTCCCAATCCTCCTCGAACAGGATCTTCGCGTAGCTGTCGAAGGACAGGCCCCAGTCAAACCCGCCATAGGCGCCGCGGGTGGAAAGGCTCACCAGCACCACGATGGCGATGGGCAAGACCAGCGTCAGCGCCATGATGACCCAGGCGGGGGCAAGGCCCCAGATGCGGAAATCTCGCCAGTTCATCGGGCCAGCACCCGGGCGCTGTCGGGGCGGAATGCCAGCCGCACCGGGGCGCCGACGGCAAGGCTTGCGCCATGCGACACCGCGTTGCGTTTCGACACCCGTAGTTCGATGCCGTTCACCGTGACGGTGTAATGGGTATAGCCGCCCATGTAATTGCGCCCGGTGATCGTGCCCTGCAGCGCCTCGCCCTGCGCCTGATCCTCCATCCCGATCTTTTCGGGGCGCAGGGACAGCATGGCCTGCACGCCTGCCACCGCGCCCTTGTGCCAGGTGGTGACCGGCCCCAGCGGGGTTGTCACCGTCGCGCGGTCGCCTTCGACCGAGACCACCTCGGCGGGCAGGAAATTCGTCTCGCCGATGAAATCCGCGACAAAGCGGTTTTCGGGGTCTTCGTAGATCTCGTTCGGGGCACCAATCTGCTGCACCTCGCCCGCGCCCAGCACGCAGATGCGGTCCGACATGTCCAGCGCCTCTTCCTGATCGTGGGTCACGAAGATGAAGGTGATGCCAGTCGCGCGCTGCAAGGCGCGCAACTCGTCCCGCATCGCCTGTCGGAGTTTCAGGTCCAGCGCGGAAAGCGGCTCGTCCAGCAGCAGCACCTCGGGTTCCGAGGCCAGCGCCCGGGCCAGCGCGATGCGCTGCCGCTGCCCGCCCGAAAGCTGCGCCGGGCGGCGGCGGGCGAATTGCGTCATGTGGACGAGATCCAGCATCTGCGCCACGCGGTCCCGGATGCGCGCCTTTTCCCAGCCCAGATTTTCCAGCGCGAAGGCGATATTCGCCTCCAGCGTCATGTGCGGGAACAGGGCGTAGCTCTGGAACACCGTGTTGACCCGGCGCTTGTGCGGCGGCTGGTCGAGGATGTCGCGGCCATGCAGGCGGATGGTGCCGGAGGTCGGGCTTTCAAACCCCGCGATCATCCGCAGAAGCGTGGTCTTGCCGCAGCCCGACGGCCCCAGCATGGTGAAGAATTCGTTGTCATAGATGTCGAAGCTGACCCCCTTCAGCGCCTGAAAGGTGCCGAAGGATTTGGCGACGTTCTGAACCTCGATGGCTTTCTTGCGTTCCATGGCTCAATCCACCGCCAGTTCGGTGATTTCGCGCCGGAAGGACAGCGTATCGCCCCAGTCCTCGCCCCAGACCCCGGTATCGAGTTCGCGGGCATAGCGGTGGCCGGCATAGGTTGCCCAGGCAATCGGGCCGGGGGCGGCGGCGTCGCCGATGATCTGCACGCTGCGGATGCCGGCATCGGCCCAATCGGCCTGCCGCGCCTTCAGCCCGTGGTAAAGTGCATCGTTCGAGGCGCGCGAGGCAACCAGCACCACCGCATCGGCCTCGATCACCCGGCGGGCATCGGTATAGGCGCAGTTGGCCTCCACCCCGTCGGGGCGCAGGGCGGCGACGCCGGTATTCAGCACTATCTGCACTCCGGCCTCTGCCAGACGGCGGTGAATGGCGCCTTGTTCCAGCGTGTTGCGCGTCCAGTCCGAGACGAAGGCGGCGGGGGTGACCAGCGTCACGGCGCAGCCCGCCCGGGCGCAAAGCTCGGCCAGCACGCCGCCCATGTAATAATGATCGTCATCATAGACCACGACGCGGCCCGCAGGCATCCGCCCCGCCATCAGGTCATCGGGCGTGAAGGCGGGCAGGCTGCCCAAGCCCGGCATTGGCACCACATGCTGCCGCGCCACACCATCGGCGCGCCACTGGCTGCCGGTGGCGACGCAGATGTTCTGGAAGCCGAAGTCCAGCACCTCCTCGACGCCGAGTTCCGATCCCGGATACATCTGCACATTCGGCCGTTGGCCGATCTGATAGAGCCGGTAATCCATCACCCGCCCCCAGGCCGACAGGCCGGGCAGCAAGCGTTCGCGCGCCACACGACCGCCGAACGCATCGCCCGCCTCGGCCAGCGCCACGTCATAGCCGCGCAGGCTGAGCGCCCGCGCCGCCTCCAGCCCGGCGGGGCCGGAACCGATCACCAGCACATTCTCGCTTTCGCCCCGCGCGGCGATCTTTTCGGGGTGCCAGCCCTTGCGCCATTCCTCCATGAAGGTGGGGTTTTGGGTGCAGCGGCTGATCGACATGGTCATGTCGCCGGTGATGCAGATATTGCAGCCGATACATTCGCGGATATCCTCGATCCGGCCTTCCTCCACCTTCTTCGGCAGGAAGGGATCGGCGATGGAGGGGCGCGCGCAGCCGATGAAATCCAGGGTGCCCTGCCGGATCATCCGCGCCATCACATCGGGCGAGGTGAAGCGGCCCACGCCGACCACGGGTTTCGAGGAAAGTTCGCGGATGCCCTTCACCAGCACCTCTTGCGCGGCTTCCTCCTTGAAGCGCGATGGGCCGGAGCAATCTTCCCACGTCCCCTGCGCCAGATCCCACAGGTCGGGCAGATCGGCGTTCATCTCGATGAACTCTCGCACCTCGGCATTGGAAAAGCCCAGATCGCCGATGTTTTCGTCAAGGCTGACCCGCATCGTCAGTGCCATCGTATCGCCCACGGCGTCGCGCATATCCGCCACCACCTCGCGCGCAAAGCGCGAGCGGTTTTCCAGACTGCCGCCATATTCGTCGGACCGCTGGTTGGTGGCGCGGCTGAGGAAATGCTGGAAGATCCCGAATCCATGCGCGCCGTAAAGGCAGATCAGATCGAACCCCGCCAGTTTCGAGCGTTTCGCCGCGTTCACGAACCAGCGGCGCAGATTGCGGATGTCGCTTTTATCCATCGCGCGGGCCTGCACCGGATCATTGGTGAAGGTGCGGATCGGCAGGGCGGTCGGCGCCAGCGGCACCTCCTTGGTGTAGAAATTCGGCCCGTTGATACCGCTGTAAGCAAGCTGGATACCCGCCAGCGCGCCATGGGTCTTCATCGCCTCCGACATCTTGCGCAGGCCGGGAATATCCTTGTCCTCCCACAGCCGCAGCTCGATGAAGGGCGTGATTTCCGAGGTCTGGTGCATCTCGGTCTGTTCGGTAAAGATCACGCCCCAGCCGCCTTCGGCCTTGATGCCACGCATCGCCGCAGCGGCGGATGGATCGCGGTAGCCACCGCCATTGCAATGCGGCACCTGATAGAAACGGTTCTTCGCGGTCAGCGGGCCAATGACCATGGGCTGAAACAGGATGTCGTAGCGGGGATCGCGCAAGGCTCCGGGCTCCGTCTTGAGAGGGGCGGGAAGGGGCGTCGATGGGACGCGGGGTTGCCGCAGCAGAACCCGGCAGGGGGCTTCGGGTAAATAATCGCCTTCGGAAGCTGGAATTAGGCTGCGGCTAACGCAAGGTGGCCATGCCTTCGCTTTGGGCGAAGTGGCGTGGTCTTGTGCAACCGGAGAAGCCTAGAAATCGCGCTGCGGCCCGTCCAGCCGCAGCCGCAGCCCGGCGGCACGCTCCGCGCTGACATTGGCGCGGCAATGGTCGACGAAGGCACGCACTGTCTGCGAGGCACTGGCCCCTTCCGACAGCACCAGCCCCAGCCGCATGGGCCTGACCGGCCCGGTGAGCGGCACATAGCGCAGCCGCCGCCCGTCGGGGCTGTTGTCTGACCAGGGCCGGATATTGGCGATGGAATAGCCGAAGCCCTGACCCACAAGGCTTTGCATCACCGCCATGTCGCGGGTGCGTTCAGCAATCTGCGGCCGCACACCGATTTCGGTGAAGAAAGACAGGAAATATTCGGCGCTCAGCGGCAGGTCGAGCAGCACCATCGGATAGTCCGCCAGTTCGGCGGGCGAGACTGCGGCCAGGTGCGCAAGCTCATGCGTATCGGGCAAGACAGCGTAAGGGGGCAGCGTCGCCAGCGCCACGAATTCCAGATCTGCGGGGATGTTCAGATCATAGCTCAGCGCCAGATCCAGCGTCGCATTGCGCAATCCGTCAAAGATTTCCGACTGGTTGCGCTCGAACTGGTGGAAATCGACCTCCGGCCAGGCATCGACGAAGCTCCGCCGGAGCTGCGGCAGAACCACCTGCGCGAATGTCAGAAGGCAGCCTACATTCAGCGGCCCGCGCACCTTGCCGGTGATGCTGTTGGCAAGGTCGTTCAGCCGTGCCGCCTGTGCCAGCACCACTTTCGCCTGTTCCACGAACTGCTTGCCGCCCTGCGTCAGCGACAGGCCCTGCGCATGGCGGCGCACGAACAGCGGCAGGCCGAATTCCTGCTCCAGCTGCGAAATCGCTGCGGATATTGAGGGCGAAGACACATTCACCCGTTCCGACGCCAGCGCAATCGAGCCGCATTCGCCCACGGCAACGAGGTATTCCAACTGCCGCAGGGTGAATCGCAAGGGCATGGCTTACCTCGGCCGTGGTCAGGTTAGGGATAGCCTAACCCGGATCAGTATTTGATCCAAGTCGTCTTCAGCGCGGAATATTTGTCGAAACTGTGGATCGACAGATCACGCCCGAAGCCCGATTGTTTCATGCCGCCGAATGGGGTCATCGCGCTCAGCGCATCGACCGTGTTGACAGAAACCGTCCCCGCATTCAGCCGGTCCGAGACCGACAGCGCCCGGCCCAGATCGCGGGTCCAGACCGAGGCGGCAAGCGCATAGGGCGAGTCATTGGCCATGGTCAGCGCTTCGTCCTCGGTCTTGAAGGTCTGGATGGTCAGCACCGGGCCAAAGATCTCCTCCCGCACCACGCGAGCGTCGGGGCGCAGATCGGTGAAGATGGTGGGCTGCACATAGGCATCGGAGGCGTCGCGCGCGATCCGCTCGCCACCGCAGACCAGCCGCCCGGCCTGTTTGCCGCTGGCGATGAATCCCATCACCGTATCGGCATGTTTGCGGTCCACCAGCGGCCCCATGGCCGAGGCCGGGTCCAGCGGGTCGCCCGGCTGCGCCTGCGCGGCGCGGGCGGCCATGCGTTCGATCATTTCCTCGGCAATCGAGGCATGGACCAGCATCCGGCTGTTGGCCGAACAGACCTCACCCTGATTGAAGAAGATGCCGAAGGCGGCCATGTCGGCGGCGGCGTCCAGATCGGCATCGGGGAAGATCAGGTTCGGGCTCTTGCCGCCGGTTTCCAGCCAGACCTGCTTCATGTTCGACTCGCCGGCATAACGCTGGAACATCTTGCCCACGGCGGTCGAGCCGGTGAAAACGAGGCAATCCACATCCGCGTGACGGCCCAGTGCCTGCCCGGCATCCTCGCCAAAGCCCGGCACCACGTTCAGAACGCCATCGGGCAGACCGGCCTCGGCCGCCAGCTCGGCCAGACGCAGCGCCGACAGCGGCGATTGCTCGGCCGGTTTCAGCACGACCGAATTGCCGGTGGCCAGCGCCGGCGCCAGCTTCCATGTTGCCATATCCAGCGGGAAGTTCCACGGCACCACGGCACCGACCACCCCCAGCGGCACCCGCCGTACCATGGCCAGATCGCGGCCGCCGGTCGGGGCGATCTCGTCATAAAGCTTGTCGATTGCCTCGGCATGCCACTGGAAGAAATGCGCCGAACCGGGGGCGTCGATGGTGGCGGCATCCTTCACCAGCTTGCCCATGTCCAGGCTGTCCAGCAGCGCCAGCTCCGGCACATTCTCGCGGATCAGCGCAGCAAGACGCAACAGCACCTCCTTGCGCTCAGCCGGGGTCTTGCGGCTCCAGCGGCCATCCTCGAAAGCGCGGCGGGCCGAGGCGACGGCGCGGTCGATGTCCTCCGCGCCGCCCCGCGCCACATCGGTCAGCACGGCGCCGGTGGCCGGGTTGACGCTTTCGAACCGCGCCCCCGAGGCGGCGGGCACGGCGCGCCCGTCGATCCAGATCTGATTGCGGAAGCGCAGCGCAGCAGCGCGCGCCTGCCAGTCGGCACGGGTGAATTGCGTCACGTCATTCATCGCCGGGAACTCCGTAGGAAGGCGCCTGCGTCGGATCTTCGGCGCGTTGCACATAGGCGGCCATCTGCGGCTTGTAGACCTCCCAGGCCGTCGCCACCGCCTCGATGGGGCAGGCTTCGGTCCAGTCGCAGCGCAGATCGGCCAGCGGCCAGTCCAGCCGGTCGGCAATCTTCAGCCCCGCGGAATGCACCGGCCCGGCCTCGCCACCCGCCGCCAGCCCGGCGCGTAGGGCGGCGATCAGGCGGTCACCCAGATGGCCGGTGGCCGTCTCGAACCCCGCCACCATGGCAGCAGGCACGCCATCATTTGCCAGAAGATTGCCGCCCGCTGCACAATCCTGCCCCTGCGCCTCGGCCCAGATGCCCAGTACCTGCCGTCCGGAATGGATCGCGGTCGCGCCGCTGCCATCGACGACCAGCAATTGCCGGTAATCAATATGCGCGCGGCCAGCCGTCACCGCCTCAAGCGCCGCCTGCGCGCCAAGGCCGGAGGCCAGCGCCTCCAGCACCAGCGGCCCCAGCACGGGATCGGTGACATTCTGGCTCGCCACCACGCCCACGCCCGCCCGCACATGCGCACAGCGCGCCGCCACGGCGGGGGAGGAGGAGGAGATCACCATGCCGAACTGGCCGGTCTTCGCGCAGCGGGCGACAAGGGAAAAGGTCATGCCGGGTCTCTTTCGGAAAACGCCGGGGGCTGTCTGCCCCCGGACCCCCGAGGATATTTTCGGACAGAAAATGGCGAGGGCGCTTTACAGGCTCATTTTTTGTCCAGAAATATCCCACGGGGGTCCGGGGGTGTGAAACCCCCAGTCCTGTGGGATCAATCAGGGATGACGGCGGTGGCGTCGATTTCCACCAGCCAGTCGGGGCGGGCGAGCGCCACCACGGTCAGGCCGGTGCAGACCGGGTGCACGCCCTTGATATATTCGCCCATGGTCCGGTAGACCGCCTCGCGGTGGCGCACATCGGTCAGGTAGACCACCAGTTTCACCACATGTTCCATCTTTCCGCCGGCTTCCTCGACCAGTTGGCGGATGTTCTGCATGACCTTGTGGGTCTGTTCCACCGGGTCGTGCGAGGCGATATTCTGCGCGGTGTCCAGATCCTGCGGGCATTGGCCACGCATCCAGAGCGTTGTGCCGCCGCGGGTTGCGACCGCCTGACAGAGGTCGTTGTCGAGGCGCTGCTCGGGGTAGGTGTCGCGGGTGTTGAACTTGCGGTAACGGGTGTGGGCCATTGGGTCTCTCCGGGTCATTCTGCGGCGGCGGCGGTTTCGCCGGGCGCGCGATAGGCAAGGTAGCTGCGTTGCTTGGCGATATGGTCGGCCACGAATTTCGCATCGTGCCAGACGCCCCAGATGAAGGAGGATCCGCGCCGCGACTGATAGGGCAGGCCGAGGAAATAGACGCCGGGTTCCGACGACACGCCGCGCTGGTGCCGGGGGCGGCCCTTGTCATCCAGCGCATCGACCTGAAGCCAGCCAAAATCATTGCTGAAGCCGGTGGCCCAGAGGATCGTGGTGATGCCATCAGCCTTCAGGTCAAGTTCATGGATCGGGTCGGTCATGCAGGCGGGGTCGGGTCCGATCTCGCGGGCCTGCGGTTCCTCGGGCAGGGACAGGCCGTTGCGGGTGATCCAGGCATCGGCCTCGTCCAGCAGCGACAGATAATTGGCATCGCCCCGGCGGATATTGGTGCCAAGGTCATCGGCGAAGCGCAGCCTGCCACCTTCGAAGCTTTCGGTCCGGCCCAGCAGCACCATGCCGCGCGCGGCGAGCTTGCGGAAGTCGACCGTCGCGCCGCCATGGGCACCGCTGACCGCGATGGTGGTATGTTCGGCGCCTTCCGGCGCGTCGGCGTCCCATTTGTTCAGCACGCCCAGCCACCAGACGAAGTCACGGCCGCGATAGGCGCGCGGCGGGCGGTCATGCGGCCCGACCGAGAGCCAGACCTTGCGCCCGGAAGCGAGCAGTTCGTCCGCGATCTGCACGCCGGACGATCCTGCACCCACCACCAGCACGCCACCTTCGGGCAATTGGCCGGGGTTGCGGTAGCTGTTGGAATGGATCTGGGTGATCCCGGCGTTTTCCGGCACCAGTGGCGGGATGACCGGGGTCTGGAACGCGCCGGTTGCCGAGATCAGATAGGTGGCCTCGATCACGCCTTGCGAGGTTTCGACGCGGAAGCCCGCGCGGTCGGGCAGGCGGGTCGCGCCCTTCACCTCGACCCCACAGCGGATGGGGGCGTCATATTTGCGGGCGTAAGCCGCAAGGTAGTCGGCCACCCCCTCCTTGCCGACGAAGGCATCGGGGTCGGCGTCAAATTCCAGCCCCGGAAAGCGGTCGTGCCAGGCCGGGCCGTTCGCCACCAGCGAATCCCAGCGGCAGCTGCGCCAGCGTTCGGCGATGCGGTCCTTTTCCAGCACCAGATGCGGCACGCCCGCACGGGTCAGGTGTTCGCTGGCGGCGATTCCCGCCTGCCCGGCGCCGACCACCAGCGCCTCGGTTCTTTCGACTGACATGGGTTCCATCCTTGAGATCGGTCCTGCCTCAGGCCGGGATGCGGCGGGCAAGGTATTGGGCGAATTCGAAATTGGGCCGCTCCAGATGGCTGAGGGGGCCGGGCTGCGCGAGGTCCGAGCAAAGCCCGCGATAGACCTTCTCGGTGCAACCCTTGTCCTCGACATTCACATCGTCGAGCAGCGCGCGCACCGAGGCCAGATGCGCCCCGGCGGCCGGGTCGGCCAGCCAGTCTTCCGACATGCCGCCGCCGAACAGCACCTGCACATGGCCCGGCCCGTCGGGGGTGAGCGAGAGATACCAGAAATAGCCCGGCGTCATCGTGATCAGCAGCGAGGGGTAGATCGCCAGCAGCCAGGTTTTGCGCCGGTCATCGCCTTCCAGCGTGGTGTTCGATGGATGCGCCAGTGCCAGCGGCACGGAATCATTCTTCAGAATCCAGTGGTAGTTGAACCCCGCGCCGCCGGTCGGGCAGACCATTTCCTCCAGCTTTGACGCGCCGCCGATGGTGCCCGCGTGGCACATCGGCAGGTGGTAGCTTTCCATGAAATTCTCGGCCAGCACCTTCCAGTTGGTCGCCCAGCGGAAATTCTCGCGGAAGGTCTCGCGATAGCCGGTCATGTCGAAAGGGGCGATAAGATCGGTCACTTCGGACAGCGCCTCTGCAGGGGCGGGTGCCTCGGGGTTGAGCGTGACCATGATCCAGCCCTGCCAGACCTCGCAGCGGATGGCGGGCAGGCCAAGCACCTCTTTGCAGAAGCCTTCGTTCAGCGTCATCGCGGGCGCCCCGCGCAGGCTGCCGTCGAGGTTGTAGGTCCAGGCGTGGTAGGGGCAGGTGATGGCCCGCACCTTGCCGCGACCTTGCAACAGGGTGGACATGCGATGACGGCAGACGTTTGACATCGCGCGGATGGCGCCGTCACGGTCGCGCAATACCACAACCGGCTCGCCCGCGATTTCCATGGTCAGATAATCGCCCGCATCAGGCAGGCTTTCGGCGCGACCGGCGCACAGCCAGTCCTGTGCGAAGACGTGTTTCTGTTCCAGCGCCAGAAACTCGGGCGAGGTATAGACCGCTTTCGGCATGGCGAATGCGCGCTCGAACGGGACCGAGACATTGGCATGCAGTTCGGCGGCGGGGCTCAGCGGGGCATGGCGGTTCATCTGCGCTTGTCCTTTCCTAATGAGCGGCCACGCCCTGCGGGGCCACGGTTGCGAACCATTTCGACACGGTCGAGTCGCCTGCGCTCAGGCTGTCCCGTTCGGATATGCTTTCAGAAAGCCCGGCGCAGTCTTTCACCAGCGCCAGCGGTCCTTCCCAGTCGAAATTGCGGTAGACGGCGGCAAGCTGCGCGAAAGGCGGGCCTTGTGCGAAAAGCTGGAACGTCAGCCGGTGACCGGCGTAATCGGAGTTCAGAAGGTCGCGCGCGAAGGCCATCAGGCGGCGGCGGTCCTCGGCAGTCCAGTCGTCACCGGCATAGCAGCGGTCGAGCCAGCGGGCGGTGTCGGGCGCGCGGAAGGCGGCGGCGTCCGGCATCAGCGCAAGCTGGGCGCCGCACAATTCGCGGGTCAGGTGGATCATGGCGGGCAACTGGCTGACCGCCTGCATCCTGCCCGCATAAAGCAGGCTCTGGTTCGGCATCATCAGCCCGGCGGGCGAGCGTTCGGCCAGCGTGATCGCCGCCGTCAGATGGGCGTTGATGGTCTCACGATACAGCGCAAGCTGCGACAGCTTCTCCTGCACCGGCTGTTGCCGGTTCAGCCCGCTGCGACGGGTGGCAAGAAGCGCCACCCCGATCAGCATGTCGGCCAGACGCAGGTTGCGTTGCACGAAGGCGAAGGCCGAATAACGGTGAAGTGTTGCCCGGACCTGCATGGCCGCGCGGGTATGGCGGTAAAACAGCACGTTTTCCCACGGCACCAGCACATCATCGAAAACCAGCAGCGTATCCGCCTCGTCCAGACGGCTGGCCAGCGGGTAATCCTCTGCCGGGGAGCGGGTGGCAAAGCTCTCGCGGCAAAGGAATTTCAGTCCCGGCGTGGCCATGTCGCAGACAAAGCCGATGGCGCGGCTGGATTGTTCAGCATCGCCCCAATTCGTCAGCGTCGGCTTGATGAAGGCCTGATTGGCATAGGCGGCTGCGGTTTCGTATTTGGCGCCACGCACCACCACGCCCGCATCGGTTTCGCGCACCACATGCAGTGCCATTTCCGTGCCATCGGTGGCAGGCCCGGCATTGCCCGAGACGTGGAACAGATCGGCGGAGACCGCCCGGTCGACATGGGCGATGATATTGGGGCCGAAGCGCGGGTCGATGTCGTTCAGCGCAGCGGCGCAATCGTGCAGCGACCACATCTCGCCCACGGTTTCGTCACCGATCCGTGTGACAATGCCGCCCGCCATATCCAGCACCGCATCGGTGGCGCGGCGCTTGGCCCACCAGTCGGCCTGCGCGAAGGGCAGGGCGTTCAGCAGCACCTGCGCCTCGCCGTTGCGGGTGACGGTCATCAGGTCGCGCGTGTCCGGCGCGTGGGCCATGTCCTGCATCCGGGTACGAATCTCGACCATCGACCGGAAGGCGGGATGACTCGTGACATCCGCAACCCGGTCCCCGTTCACGAAAACCTCGCGTCCGTCTCGGATCGACTCGCGGTATTCTGTGCCAGTGCGGATCATGGTTGCGGGAGTCCTTTGGGATCGCCCCCAGAGTGCCGCACCGGCATGTCAGGCGAAAGCAAACTGTTTGTCAGCTTGGATTAGGTTTTTCCTAATATGGCCGATCCAGGTGCTCTGGCCCTGCAATCAGTTCCCGGCACTGGCCAGAACCGTCAGAATCGCGCTGTCTTCCTGCCCGGCGGCGATGGCCAGATCGTGCAGGGTCTCGGCCCCGGTGGGCACGACAAACCCGGCGGCCGTCAGGCGGTCACGCAACCCGGTTTCGCTGAGACCCAGCGCGGGCGCAACTTCGGCGGGCGTGGCCGCCAGCAGCCGGTTCGCCACGGCGAATTGGGGCGGACGCCCGCCCTGCGCGCTGCCGGACGGCAGGAAGAATACGGCCCCGGCCAGAACTGAGGCCGCCAGCGCCACGATCATTGGGGTATGGCGGAAATAGGCCGTCATCGGCCGCCAGTTCCGCCAGAGATGCAGCACGAAGGGCAGGATCAGCACCATGCTGAGCCATTCATGCATGCCATGGAAGGCCGCAGGGCCGATGTGAAGAAACAGCGCCACCCCGGACACGAGCGATACGAGGAACAGCCCGGTGGTGAACGGGGTCGCATAACGAAGAAACAGCGATTTCATGAGGAGGATTCCGGTGTATCAGGTTCAGTTCTCCTGATACGCCGCGCAGCCGGGTTTCCGTCGCGGATCAGCCCTGACCCAGGCGGGCGGCCAGTGCCTCCAGCGCCGCAATCGACGCGGCATAGGAATCACCCGATTTCGGAAAATCGAGCGGCTGCTTGCGATAGAAGGCCAGCCATTTCGGCAGATCGGCCAGCGGATAGCTGTTCGACCATGCGCCGCGCGTCAGCGCGAAGCTTTGCCCGTCTTCGGAAAGTTCTGCCTTCATGGCGGTGATCTCGTCCAATCCTGTGGCGGGGTCAAGACTGCGGCGCAGCCATGCACAGGACTTCGGCGATCGCGGCAGATGCGCGGCGTCGCAATCCGGCCTATCTTTCCTGCAACACACAGGAGGACGAGATGAGCTGGAACCCCGCACTAGACCCCGATATCCCCGTTGGCGATGCCGTGGACGCCATTGAAACCGTTGTCGTTGCCCGCGCCCGTGACCTTGGCGGTTTCGAGGTGCGCCGCGCCCTGCCGGCCGTGCAGCGTCAGATGGTCGGCCCCTTCATTTTCTTCGACCAGATGGGTCCGGCTGAGTTTCTGACCGGGCAGGGCATCGACGTCCGCCCGCATCCGCATATCGGGCTGGCGACCGTGACCTATCTGCTGAAGGGCAAGCTGCACCACCGTGACAGCCTTGGCACCGACCGCTGGATCGAGCCGGGCGCGGTGAACCTGATGACCGCCGGTATCGGGATCACCCATTCCGAACGCACTGATGGCGAACTGCGCGAGAAGCCGCATGCCATGCTGGGGCTGCAAAGCTGGATGGCGTTGCCGGTGGAGCGTGAGGACGACCCCGCCGCCTTCCATCACACGCCCAGGGGCGATCTGCCGGAGCTGGAGGGCGAGGGCAAGCATCTGCGGCTGATCCTCGGCCATGGCTGGGGCGAACGGGCGCCGGTGCCGCTGGCCTCGGAGACGCTCTATGCCGATGCGACGCTGGCGCCGGGTGCCGTACTGCCGCTGCCGGACGATCACGAGGACCGCGGGGTCTATGTGCTCACCGGTGAGGTGACGGTGGCGGGACAAAGCTTTGAGGCGGGGCGAATGCTGGTGTTCCGTCCCGGTGACCGGATCGCCGTGAAAGCCGGGGCTTCCGGTGCGCGGCTGATCGTTCTGGGAGGCGCCACTATGGAAGGATCACGCCATATCTGGTGGAATTTCGTGGCCTCCAGCAAGGAACGGATCGAGGCTGCGAAAGAGGCCTGGCGCGCGGGGGACTGGGCGCATGGCCGGTTCCGGCTGCCGCCGGGCGACGATGCCGAGTTCATCCCGGCGCCGGAAAAGTGACCGGATTTCAGGAAGATGCGAGAATGTGAAAAAATCGCATCGGGGGCGCTTGACGGCGGCGGCGTGGCCCCGTAATACACCCCCACATCCGGGCGCTGGCCCGGGCGGCAATGCGGTTGTAGCTCAGTCGGTTAGAGTACCGGCCTGTCACGCCGGGGGTCGCGGGTTCGAGCCCCGTCAACCGCGCCACCGCCCGCCAGCGCCCCGGATGTGTGATCGCGCGGTTGTAGCTCAGTCGGTTAGAGTACCGGCCTGTCACGCCGGGGGTCGCGGGTTCGAGCCCCGTCAACCGCGCCACTTCACACGAAAACAACCAGCCTGAGGCATCTGCCAGGCGGGTTTTTCGTTGTGGCTTGCATCGCTGCCGGTTTTCGTATTCATGGGGGTGAATATGAATGAGGCCGAAGATGCTGGACCTTCTCGACCAGATGCCGTTGAACCTGCTGATCCTCGCCGCGCTGACGCTGGGGCTCGCGCCTTTCGTGCCCGAGCCACATATCTGGGAAAAGCTGAAGATGCTGGCCTCGGGCACACTGGCGAAGCCGATCGACATCTTCGACCTGCTGCTGCATGCCGCGCCCTTCATCCTGATGGGCGCGAAGCTGGTGCGGATGGCGCTGAAGTAAGGCTCAGCGCGGCAGGGCGGCGGCTTCGGCGGCCAGCGCCTCGATCCCGGCCCAGTCGCCCGCCTGCATCATTGCCTTGGGCGCAACCCAACTGCCGCCGACGCAAAGCACGGTCTTCAGCTTCAGGTAATCGGCGGCCTTGGCCAGCGTGATGCCTCCGGTCGGGCAGAAGCTTACCTGCGGCAGCGGGGCACCGATGGCGGCAAGCGCGGCAGCGCCGCCATTCGCCTCTGCCGGGAAGAATTTCTGCACCGTATAGCCACGCTCCATCAGCGTCATGACCTCGGAACAGGTGGCGGCCCCGGCCAGCAACGGCAGGTCGTGCTCTTCGCAGGCGTCGAGCAGCCGTTCCGTCGCACCGGGCGAGACGCCGAAAGTGGCACCAGCCGCCTTGGCCGCTTTCACATCGGCGGGGGTGAGCAGGGTGCCCGCCCCCACGACGCCGCCCTCTACATCGGCCATGGCGCGAATGACCTCCAGCGCCGCCGGGGTGCGCAGCGTGACTTCCAGCACCGGCAGGCCGCCCTTGACCAGCGCGCGCGCCAGCGGAGCGGCATGGCCGACCTCCTCGATCACCAGAACCGGGATCACGGGGGCAAGGCGGCAGATTTCGGCGGCGCGGGCAGAGGCTTCGGCGGGGGTCATGGCGATGTTCCGGGCGTTGGGGCAGGTGGATGGGGTGGATGCCTCCGGCGGGGATATTGGGGCCAGGATGAAAGGGCAATCCTGCGCCCATGCCCCGCCGGGGCGGAATCAGACGACGACGGCGGCGCCTTCGGTGGCATTGCCGACATTGCGGCGGAAGGCCTCGAACAGGTCGCGGCCGATGCCGTGGCTGTTGGCGGAAAGGTCGGCGGTGACCGGCGTGCGGCTGTCGAAATCATCGGCCAGAACGGTCAGCGTGCCGGCGATGGCGTCGAGCCGCACGATGTCGCCGTCACGCAGCTTTGCCAGCGGGCCGCCGGTGGCGGCTTCGGGGCTGACATGGATGGCGGCGGGCACCTTGCCCGAGGCGCCCGACATGCGGCCATCGGTGACCAGCGCCACCTTCAGCCCGCGCTCCTGCAAAACTGAAAGCGTGGGGGTCAGCGAATGCAGTTCCGGCATCCCGTTGGCACGCGGGCCCTGGAAGCGGACGACGACAACGGTATCCGCAGTGAACTCGCCCGCCTTGAAGGCGGTTTTCACAGCCTCCTGATCGTGGAAGATGCGGGCAGGGGCCTCGATCACATGGCGTTCGGGTGCGACGGCTGAGACCTTGATGACCCCGCGACCGAGATTGCCGCTGAGTTGCTTCAGCCCGCCGGTGGCGGCGAAGGGCGCACTGGCCGGACGCAGGATGCGGTCGTTCAGCGTCTCAGAGGCGGCTGGTACCCATTCAAGGGTTTCGCCCGCAAGACGCGGCTCCATCCGATAGGGCTGCATCCCGTCGCCCATGATGGTGCGGGCATCCGGGTGCAGCAGCCCCGCGTCGAGCAATTGCCCGATCATGTAGCCAAGTCCGCCAGCGGCGTGGAAATGGTTCACATCGGCAAGGCCGTTGGGATAGACCTTGGCCATCAGCGGCACCACGTTCGAGATGTCGTCGAAATCCTCCAGATCAAGGTGGATACCGGCGGCGCGGGCCATGGCGGGCAGGTGCAGTACAAGGTTGGTGGAGCCGCCGGTCGCCATCAGGCCCACCAGCCCGTTGACGAAGGCGCGCTCGTCCAGGATCTCGCCGACCGGGCGGTAATCATTGCCCTGCGCGGTGATCTGCGATGCGCGCGCCACGGCGGCGCGGGTGAGGGCCGCGCGCAGGGGCGTGCCGGGGTTGACAAAGGAACTGCCCGGCAGGTGCAGGCCCATGAACTCCATCAGCATCTGGTTGGTATTGGCGGTGCCGTAGAAGGTGCAGGTGCCCGGCCCGTGATAGGAGGCCATCTCGGCCTCCATCAGCTTGTCGCGTCCCACTTCGCCGGTGGCGAATTGCTGGCGCACCCTGGCCTTTTCGTCATTCGGCAGGCCGCTGGTCATCGGGCCTGCGGGCACAAAGACGGCGGGGATATGCGAGAAGGTGGCGGCGCCGATGATGAGGCCGGGCACGATCTTGTCGCAGACCCCCAGAAACAGCGCCGCGTCAAAGGTGTTGTGGCTGAGCGCCACACCCGAGGCCAGCGCGATCACGTCGCGCGAGAACAGCGACAGCTCCATCCCCGGCTGGCCCTGGGTCACGCCGTCGCACATGGCCGGCACGCCGCCTGCGACCTGCGCGGTGGCGCCGTTCCGGCGGGCTTCCTCGCGTATCAGCTTCGGGAAATCCTCGTAGGGCTGATGCGCCGAGAGCATGTCGTTATAGGCGGTGACGATGCCGAGATTGGGCTGGCGTCCGGCGGCCAGTGTGGCCTTGTCGGTTTCCATCGCCGCATAGGCATGGGCCTGATTGCCGCAGGTCAGATGGGCGCGGGCCGGGCCTGCGCTGGCGGCGGCGCGCATCCGGTCAAGGTAGTCGCCGCGCGGCCCCTCGGACCTTGCGCGGATCCGGTCGGTCACGCGGGCGATGGTGGCGTTCAGCGTCATGGCGGGCTCCGTTCTTGCGGTGCCGGTGATGTAGCAGATTTTGTTAGCGCTAACAACCCATGTTCCCCGCCGGACCCGCAATCGGCAGGTTCCGGCGAGAAGGCGAGTCTGGACTGTCCACGCCCCCGCGTCAATCGTCCGGCGCTTTCAAAGGGCACAGTAATTCCCCGGGCTTTCCGCAACAATGCGCCGAGTCCAACGCAATTCCGCCCCGATCCGGCAGGAAAACAGATGAAAGCGCAACCGGAGAAGCCGGAGGTTGGAAATGAAATCTGCGATTCGGATTATGATTGCCCTGGGGCTTGCTTTCGGTCTGTCGGCCTGCGGCGGCGGTGTGGCGTCGCGCAGTGGCACCACGCCGGGCGGCATCACCGTGGCGACGAAGAACCCCGTGGTGATGGCATCTAAATATGACGTGCAGGGCATCCGGGTGTCGGTGCCGCGCGACCTGCGGGTCTCGGAAGCCAACATGTTCTACCCGATTGCCGACATCGTCTGGCGGGGGGATGTGCTGGGGGATCGTTACGCCCAGGTGCAGGCCATTCTTGAAGAGGGCTTTGCCAAGGGCACGGCCGCGATGCATCAGGGGCCGAAGGTCATGCTGGATGTGGAACTCACGCGCTTCCATTCGCTGACGGAAAAGACACGCTACACGGTTGGCGGTGTGCATTCGGTGCATTTCATCCTGACGGTGCGCGATGCGGCGACCGGCGCGGTGATCGAGAAGCCGCGCAAGGTCTGGGCCGATGCCAAGGGCGCGGGTGGCACGCGCGCCATTGCGGAAGAGGCGGCGGGGCGCACCATGCGGGTGGTCATCGAGGAACGTCTGGCCGAGGTGATCCGCCAGGAACTGTCGATCCCGATGCCGGAAAGCACCGCGCCGATGTCGCGCAACAGCACGCTCGCGACCGGGACTGTCGCCGCACTTTACTGACGCCGGGCTTTCGTTACCGGCCGTGACAGGCTAGAGGGGGGCATTGCCCCCCTTTTTCGCATGTGAGCCGATGACCGAGACCCGCCGCACCGTAAGACTGAAACCCAAGGCCGAGGCGCGGGCGATCCGCCATGGCTTTCCCTGGGTCTATGCCGACGAGCTGGTGACCGACCGGCGCACCCAGGCGCTGGAGCCCGGTTCGCTGGCCGTGCTGGAAGATGGCGAACGGCGGCCGCTGGGCCTTGTCACCGTCAATGTGAAATCGAAGATCATCGCCCGTATGCTGGATCGCGACCCCGAGGCGGTCATCGACGAGGCCTGGTTCGCCGCCCGTCTGCACAGGGCGCTGGACATGCGCGCGCGGCTGTTCGACGCGCCGTTTTACAGGCTGGTCCATGCCGAGGCCGATGGCCTGCCCGGCGTGGTGATTGACCGTTTCGGCGATGTGGCGGTGATCCAGCCCAATGCCGCCTGGGCGGAGGCGCATCTGGAGGCGCTTGCCGCCGCGCTGCGCGCCGTGACCGGGGTCGGCACGATCATCAAGAACGGCACGGGCCGCGCCCGCGGGCTGGAGGGGCTGACCGAGGAGACGGCTGTGCTGTCGGGCGGGATCGACGCGCCGGTGCCGGTCCAGATGAATGGCGCGACCTATATGGCCGATGTGCTGGGCGGGCAGAAGACCGGCCTGTTCTTCGATCAGCGGCCGAACCACGCCTTTGCCGCACGTCTGGCGAAAGGCGCGCGGGTGCTCGATATGTTCACCCATGTTGGGGGGTTTGCGCTGGCGGCGCTGGCGGGTGGTGCGGAAAGCGCGCTGGCGGTGGATGCCAGTGCGCCCGCGCTGGCGCTGGCGGCTGAGGGCGCAAAGGCGACGGGCGTCGCCGACCGCTTCAGCACCCGGCAGGGCGATGCCTTTGACGTTCTGGAAACGCTTGGCAGGGAGGGCGCGCAATTCGATCTGGTGATCTGCGACCCGCCCGCCTTTGCACCCGCCAAGCCCGCGCTGGAGGCGGGCCTGCGCGCCTATGAACGCATCGCCCGCCTTGCCGCGCCTCTGGTGGCGCCGGGCGGCTATCTGGTGCTGTGTTCCTGTTCCCATGCCGCCGATCTGACCGCTTTCCGTAATGCCAGCGCACGCGGCATTGGGCGCGGCGGGCGGCGGGCGCAGGTGATCCATACGGGCTTTGCCGGGCCGGATCATCCGCTGCTGCCGCAGCTTGCGGAAAGCGGCTATCTGAAAGCCGTGTTCTTCCGGCTGGATTGATGCGCGTCGTTCTCGACGCCTGCGTGCTGTTTCCCAGCGTGTTGCGCGACATCCTGCTGGGGATGGCAGCCCGTGGGCTTTACGAACCCGTCTGGTCGGAACGCATTCTGGAGGAATGGGCGCGGGCGGTGATCCGTCTTGGCGCTGATGCGCAGGCCGAGGCGCAGGCCGAGGGGCTGCTGATGCGGACGGCTTTCCCCCGCGCCATGCAGCGTGCGCAGCCAAATATCGAGGCGCGGCTGGTGCTGCCGGATGAAAACGACCTGCATGTTCTGGCGGTGGCGATTTCGTCGGGCGCCGATGCCATCCTCACCTTCAACGCCAGCGATTTCCCCCGGCATGTTCTGGCGGCCGAGGGGATCGAGCGTCGTGACCCCGACGGGTTCGTCTGGGAACTCTGGTCGCGTAACCCTGCCGAGGTGGGCGCGGTCATCGCCAGGGTTCATGCCGAGGCGGAACGCCGCGCGGGGCAGCCCGTCTCGCTGAAAGCCCTGCTGAAACGGGTGAAGCTGAACCGCTTCGCCAAGGCATTTGGCGCCGGGGGCGTCTAGCCGTTCACTTTCCAGCGCGCCTCGTTGGTTTCGATGGCGCGAATGCGCTCCTCGGCAGCAGGGTGGCTCAGAAGCCAGGCGGGCAGGGCGGTACCACGGCTCCCGGTCAGCCCGGCCAGTTTGCGAAACAGCGATTTCTGCGGCGCGGTGCCGATCCCGGCCTTCACCAGCAGGGCCGAGGCATAGGCATCGGCCTCGAACTCATCGCGCCGCGACAGCCGGGCCATCAGGGCAGTGGAAATCAGGTTGGCGATCCAGATGCCCAAAACCGGGACGAACCGCGCGAGCAGCGCGGTCAGCATCACGAAAACCGCATTGGCCCCGGTGAAGTCGATCATCCGGCGGCGGGTATGGCCCAGGGCGACATGGCCAAGTTCATGCGCGATGACGCTGGCAAGCTCATCCGCCGACACTTCGCCCGCGCGGTATCTCTGCATGAACCCCGAGGTCAGGAAGATGCGCCCGTCCGGAGCCGCGAGGCCATTGACCGGCGCCACGTCATAGACATGTACGGCGATGCGCGGAATCTCCAGCGCCGTGGCCATGCGGCGCATCACCGGCTCCAGCCCCGCATCGCGCAGCGGATGCGAGCGGGCATCAAGCTCTTTCGCGCTGCGCCAGACCGAGAAGCGGTACATCAGCAGGGCATAGGCGATGGCCAGAAGGATGGGGGCGAATTTCAGCATGGAGGGAATATGGGTCAGTCCGGCCTGTGGGGCAAATCCCGCTCGCGCCGGGCCAGCGTCAGCAGCCACCAGCCCAGACCCAGCACCGCCGCACCGCTGGCGACAAGGCCCAGTACGGACCCAAGCAGATCGGAAGCGACCGCGAGATTGCCCGCGAATGCGCGGCCCATGAGGATATAAAGCCCGCACCAGACCGCTTCACCCGCCACGCCCCAAAGGGTGAAGGCGGCCCAGCCCTGTCGCATGGCGCCTGCGATCAGGTTGACATAAGGCCCCAGCGGCGAAAACAGCCAGCGCGACAGAAAGACCGCGATACCGCCACGCCGCTGCATCAGGTCGCGAGCGCGGGTCAGGATCGCGGCGCGGCTGCCCTCGTGGCCCAGCCTTTCCACCAGCGCAGCCCCGCCGGTGCGGCCCGCCAGATAGCCGGTCTGGTCGCCCAGTGTCGCCCCCAGCAGTGCCGCGCCGATCACCTGCCACAGCACCAGATCGCCCGAGGCGACAAAGCCGCCCGCCGCCAGCATGACCACCGAGGCCGGGATGGGCAGGGCAAGGCAGGAGGCATAGGTGCAAAGCCCGATCAGCCACAGCCCCCAGGTGGGCACAAGCGCCAGCAGCCAGTCGGTCATGGCTTTGGCGATGCGGCGCGCAGGGTGGCGATGGCGGCCTCGACCTCGGCAATCACCTGCGCCACCGGCACACCACGACCGGCGGCAATCTGTTCCAGCGTCAGCGGCCGCCCTTCCGGCGGCGGCAGGCCCGCCTCTGCATCTATGGCGCGCGGGTCAAGCCGCCAGCTGCGCCCGACATAGCCCACGGTCATCCAGGGGGCCACGGCTTCTTCCCGGTGCTGTGACCAGTAGACCGCCCGCACCACGATCCGCCCGGCGAAGAACAGCGCCAGCACCAGCGCCAGCACGAAGGCCGCGAACAGCTTCGGATGGCGACGGGCAAGCGGGATCATCGCAGTTCCTTGATCCCGCGAGAGATGCCTTCCAGCGTCATCGGCACCATGCGATTGGCGAAGATGCCCTGGATGAGCCGGATGGATTGGGTGTAGCCCCAGTGTTCCTCGCGGACCGGGTTGATCCACAGATGGTTCGGCCATTGTGCGCAGGCGCGTTCCAGCCAGACCTGACCCGCCTCGGGGTTCCAGTGTTCATTGGCGCCGCCGGGATGCAGGATCTCGTAAGGCGACATCGAGGCATCGCCCACGAAGATCGCCTTGTAATCGGCGCCATAAGTGCGCAGCACCTCCCATGTCGGGGTCTGTTGATCCCAGCGGCGGATGTTGTCGGTCCACACCCCTTCGTAAAGGCAGTTGTGGAAGTAGAAATGCCGCAGATGCTTGAATTCCGCCTTGGCGGCGCTGAACAATTCGTCCAGCACGCGGATGTATGGGTCCATGCTGCCGCCGACATCCAGAAACAGCAGCACCTTCACCGCATTGCGCCGTTCGGGCCGGGTCTGGACGTCCAGATAGCCGTGATCGGCAGTGGCGCGGATGGTGCCGTCCAGATCCAGTTCATCCGCCGCACCGTCGCGCGCCCAGCGGCGCAGACGCCGCAGCGCGACCTTGATGTTGCGGGTGCCCAGTTCCACCTTGTCGTCCAGATTGCGGAACTCGCGCTTGTCCCAGACTTTCACGGCGCGCTGGTGGCGGCTTTGATCCTGCCCGATGCGCACGCCTTCCGGGTTGTAGCCATAGGCACCGAAGGGCGAGGTGCCGGCGGTGCCGACCCATTTGTTGCCGCCCTGATGGCGGCCCTTCTGTTCCTCCAGCCGCTTCTTCAGCGTTTCCATCAGCTTGTCGAAGCCACCCAAGGCTTCGATCCGGGCTTTTTCCTCGGGCGTCAGGTGCTTTTCGGCCAGCTTCGCCAGCCAGTCGCCCGGCAGGTCGATCGCCTCCAGCACCTGATCGGCGGTGATGGCATCCAGACCCCTGAAGCTTTCGGCGAAGGCGCGGTCGAAACGGTCCAGATGGCGCTCGTCCTTCACCATGGCGGTGCGGGCGAGGTAGTAGAACGCCTCCGCATCATAGGTGGCGAGCCCTGCGGCCATGCCTTCCAGAAACCCAAGATACTCGCGCAGCGAGACCGGAACGCCGGTGCGGCGGAGGGTTTCAAAGAACGGCAGGAACATCGGCTCAGATCGACCTTTCAATGATGATGGTAACGATCATGCCGACAACCGCGAACAGGATGGCGAAGCTGCCGCCCCATTGCAGCATGTCGGCCAGCCGCCCGCCATGGGCGCGGGCGCGTCCGGCACCCAGAAGCGCCCCGAATATCGCGGCGGTAATGACGATCATGCCTCAGCCTCTCCTGCTGCTGCCGCGCGGCGCCGGGGCGCCATCGCGGACGGGCAGGGGGCGCGCGGCCCCTCAGCCCCTGAACAACTGCCGCAGTTTCGAGGGCACCAGCGATGCGATGTCACGCATCCGGGCCCGCGTCGCCGCATCCGAGCCGAAGCCATACCGTGCCCAGCCCTGACTGTCGAGCCGCAGCGCCCGCGCCGCCGCCACGTTGCCCTGCGCCTCCAGCGCCTGCGCCTTGACCAGCATCACGGTCGCCAGAAGCGAGGCGTTCTGCGCCTGACGCGCCACCGGGATCGCGCGGTCGGCAAAGGCGATGGCCTGAGCCGGGTTGGCCTGGCTCAGCGCCAGGGCGGCAAGCTGCATGTCGACATGGGCGGCCTGGATCTGCGCGCCCGGCAGGCGGCGGTAGATACGTTCTGCATTGGCGAAGGCATTGGCCGCAGCCACCGGATCGTTGCTGACATTGAGACGCCCGACAGCGAACCAAGAGAAAGCCAGGCGGCTCGCCTGCCAGCCCTGCGCATGGGCGATGGCCAGCGCCTCATGTGCGGCGGCATTGCGGGCAGAGACGCTGCCACGCGGTCCAAGTGCGGTTTCCATGGCGCGAATCCAGGCCCGTGGCGTCTGGCCCCCCTGATGGGTGCGGCCGGTGGCGCCGGTGGGGTTCAGCCGCGCCAGCAGGCCGGGCAGCACTGCCGCCACCTGCTCGCGTGTCATGCCGCTGCGCAGTTCCGGCGCATAGTGGACGCGCAGCATCAGCATGTCGAAGCTGGTCAGGACGGTGTGGAAATTGTCGTCGTTGAACACGCTGTCCGGCAGTTGGTACAGGTCGTTCAGCGGCCCCATGGCCTGTGCGATTTCCTCGTGCAGGCAATCCCGCACCTCTTGCGGGGTGGAATCCGCCGGGGCGAAGATCGCCAGCCGCTCGCGCTGACGCAGCGTTGTCCAGTCCAGCGTGCCAGTGCCGCGCGCAGCCTTGTATTCTTCCCAAGATGCAACGCGGGGTGCCACGAAACAGGCAACATTGCTGAAGGTCGCGCGGATGGTCTTGCGCGGCACGAAGACCACGTTGATATTCGCCGGTCCGCTGGCGCGGCGCACATCCAGCCCGGCCTCGTTGCGGAAGCGCGAGATCAGCCGCGCCAGATCGGCCTCGGCTGTGGGCGGCACCTGTCCGGTCAGGGCGACGGTGATCGGGCCGTCCTCGAACCGGGTCAGAACCGGCAGTGCGCGCCCGCTTTCCATGCGGAATTCGAGATCAAGGAAATCCTGTGCGATTTCCGCGTTCGAGCGGCTGACACGCTGCGGGGTCTGGCCCGAAAACAGGTTGACCGCGCTGGTGACGGATGAACCCGGCTGTTCGACCAGCCGGTTCATCGAGACCTCGGCACGATAGCCGGAATCGGGTGTCTGGGCGCAGGCGGTCAGTGCGGCGAGCGCGAGTACGGCGGTGATACGCATGGGTTGGCAGCCCCGTGAGTGCGGTGGTCGTATGAGACCGCGATCCGGCGGAGCAGACAGATGCGCCGGATCATGGCCCCGGTTGTGCGGGGCCGTGCCTGACCCTGTGACGATGCCCCCGCATCGCCAGCCCGGCCGGTCCCCCGGAAACCGGAGCCTGCGTCCTGTCTCCCCCGAGACAGGATGAACCGCAGATCCCCGGCACCCTTCGCCGTCCTGCCGGTCAGATGGGCGGCCCCCGCCGCCCTTCTGCCCGACTGTCCGGCATCGCCCCGGTCCCCCGACCGGCGCGAAACCCGCATCCCGGCCGGCAGGGCCGGGGGCGGGGTGTCACAGGACGTTTGCAGAACCGGAACCCGTGTCACGGCACAGCCCACCGGCGCCGCCGCAGCAGCGGGGCCGGAATCTTGCGCATACGCCATCGACTGGCGCAGCGGGCTGCACGTTACAGGGGTCATGTCTCCGCTCGACCTGTGCTTGTTGTTGTCACGTTCTTCATTGCAGTCAGAGAACGTGAGCAGAGTGTCTGCACCGGGGCCGATTTATGTCAATCTCGGGAAATCCTGGGGCGTGACGGCATTAGGGCGCGCCACAATCCATCGCGGTCGCGTGAGGACCGCGCGCCAGATTTGCGATGCGGTTATCACGGAATATTTCAGAATGTTTCTTTAATTGTGGCGCTAGTGAGGTGAAATTGGCTTAATTGTGGCATGATTGTGGCGGAAGCGGCGAATCTATGGCGCTGATTCTTGCGGTTGGGCAAGGGTTTGCGGGGCGTTGTTGAAACTATCCACAGGCCCCGCATTTTTGTCGCGGATCAGCCTCGCCCCCTCGCCATAAAGGCGAGTCTTTCGAAAAGATGAACGTCCTGTTCGTTCTTCAGCAGTGCCCCATGCAGGCGCGGCAGCAGGTTGCGCCCGTCGCGCTTGAGATCCTCGGGGCCCAGATCCTCGGCCAGCAGGAGCTTCAGCCAGTCCAGCACTTCCGAGGTGGAAGGTTTTTTCTTCAGTCCCGGCGTTTCGCGGATTTCGTAGAACTGCGTCAGCGCGGTGGTCAGCAGTGCCTCCTTGATGCCGGGGAAATGCACGTTGACGATGGCGCGCAAGGTGTCGATTTCGGGGAAGCGGATGTAGTGGAAGAAACAGCGGCGCAGAAACGCGTCGGGGAGTTCCTTTTCATTGTTCGAGGTGATGATGACCACGGGGCGATGCTGCGCGCGGATCGTCTCGCCCGTCTCGTAGACGTGGAACTCCATCCGGTCGAGCTCTTGCAGCAGATCATTCGGAAATTCGATGTCGGCCTTGTCGATCTCGTCGATCAGCAGAACCACGCGCCCTCCGGCCTCGAACGCCTGCCAGAGCTTGCCCTTGCGGATATAGTTCTTCACGTCATGGACGCGCTCGTCCCCAAGCTGGCTGTCGCGCAGGCGCGAGACGGCATCGTATTCGTAAAGCCCCTGCTGCGCCTTGGTGGTGGACTTGATGTTCCATTCCATGAAGGGCAGACCCAGCGCAGTGGCCACCTGCCGCGCCAGTTCGGTCTTGCCGGTTCCGGGCTCGCCCTTCACCAGCAGCGGGCGTTGCAGCGCCACCGCCGCATTGACCGCGACGACCAGATCGGGGGGCGCGACATAATCGGCGGTGCCGTCGAAACGCATGGGACTGTCCTTCGTGAAGCGGATACCGGACCGAGGGGTAAGCCCTCGGGCCGACGAGGGCAAGGGCAGGGGCGGCAGTTCAGTCGCCCGACAGGGCGAAGGTTCCGGCGCGGCTTGATGTGGCGGTGCTCCACCCCGTCAGGTTCTGCCAGCATTCCTCGACCTTCAGCATGGCAGCGGTGGCGCCGTCCAGACCGACATCCGCGACCGCCGGGCCGATATTGGCATAGATACGGCTTCCGGCGGCTGCCGCCTTGCGCATGTTCAGTGGGAAGGATGAATACATCCACTCGCCATCGCCGTAATACTCTTCCGTGAAGCTGGACTTGTCGACGTCGATGGAACCCGCGAATGTGCCTTCTCCGCCCGAAGTGCTGTAGGGGAAGATCAGTTGCCAGCCGCCTGCGGGCGGGGTGTTGAAGACGATGGGCATGGCCTCGGGATAGGCTGAACATCCGTAGCGGTCGCTTTGCACGACGGTCCAGCCCCGGACCGAGGCGTAGACCTTGCCGCCGCCTGCGGAATAATCGGGGGTTTCGGCAAGGGCGGGTGCTGCCGTAAGGGCAAGCACGGCGCACAGGAAATGGATCTTGGGCATCATGTCCGGGTCCGCTGGAGGAAAGGTGATTTGGTGTATCCCGCATGAGGAAACTCAGGGCCCGCGGGAAAAGCCTTGGCCGATGTCTAGCACAGGGCGGCACAATAGACAGAAGAGCTTGGGGTCGCGCGCCATATTTCTTGTAGTCCGGGACGGAAATCAGGTGGTCCCGCTGTCCGCCGCCTGCAAATCGTTAACAAGCGTGCCGTGCCGCCGCCAAATCGGCGCAACGGCTAGTGACAATGCCTGACGCTTCCGTTACGAGGGCGCACACGACGCGCCTTCCGGCCTTGGTCGGCCGAATCCGGCGCAGATCGCCTATGTGGAGTGCTGCGATGAAGGCAGAGATGTTTCTCCCCGACGATTACCGCCCCGCGGAGGACGAGCCGTTCATGAATGAACGGCAACTGGAATATTTCCGCCGCAAGCTTCTGGTCTGGAAGCAGGAGCTTCTGGATCAGAGTGCCGAGACGCTGGACAACCTGACCGAAAGCGCGCGCAACGTTCCCGATCTGGCGGATCGCGCCAGCGAGGAAACCGACCGGGCGCTGGAACTGCGGACCCGCGACCGGCAGCGCAAGCTGATCTCCAAGATCGATGCGGCGCTGCGCCGGATCGAAAATGGCGAATATGGATATTGCGAGATGACGGGCGAGCCGATCAGCCTCAAGCGGCTGGACGCCCGCCCCATCGCCACCATGACGCTGGAAGCTCAGGAAAAGCACGAGCGTCGCGAAAAGGTTCACCGCGACGACTGAACGCAGCCGCTGCCGCTTGCGGTGGCGCGGGCGGAACGGCAGTGTGAGGCCGGACCCTCAGGTCCGGCTTTTGCATGTTCGGGGGATGGATGGGACGGCTGAACGGCACCGAGATCACGGTTCTGGGGGCGGGTGTCGCGGGGCTTGCGCTGGCCGTTGCGCTGGCGCGGCGCGGGGCCAGCGTCACCGTGCTGGAACAGGCCGAAGCGATCCGCGAGGTCGGTGCCGGATTGCAGATCACCCCCAACGGTGTGGCCGTGCTGCGCGCGCTGGGTCTGGGCGAGGCGCTGGCTGCGGTGGCGCCACAGGCGCAGGCGGTGGAACTGCGTGACGGCTATGGTGGTGGTACCGTCCTGCGGATGGATCTGGCGCGGCTGCGGCCCGGCCTGTCCTGGCATCTGACGCACCGGGCCGACCTGATCGAGCTCTTGGCGGCTGCCGCACGGGCGGCCGGGGTGCAGATCCGCCTGCTTCAGAAGATCGAGAAGGTGGATCTGTCCGGCGATCAGCCCAGCCTGATGACGGCGCAGGGCGTCGAACTGCGGCCTGCCCTGTTGATCGGGGCGGACGGGCTGCATTCCCGCCTGCGCGCGGCGCTGACCGGCGTGGTGGCGCCGTTCTTTACCCGGCAGGTGGCCTGGCGGGCGGTGATCCCCGAAACCACCGACACCGCGCCGGTGGCCGAGGTGCATATGGGCGCGGGGCGGCATCTGGTCAGCTATCCGCTGCGCGGCGGGCGGCTGCGTAATATCGTGGCGGTGGAGGAACGGAACCGCTGGGTCGACGAGGGCTGGAACCTGCGTGACGACCCGCTGGCGCTGCGTCTGGCGTTCGAGGAATTCGGCCCGCGCGTGCGCGGCTGGCTGGACAGGGTGGAGGATCTGTGGCTCTGGGGGCTGTTCCGTCATCCGGTGGCAGAAAGCTGGGGCAGGGTGCTGCCTGCCGGGTTTGCCGCCATTCTGGGGGATGCGGCGCATCCGACGCTGCCGTTTCTGGCGCAGGGCGCCAATATGGCGCTGGAGGATGCCTGGGTGCTGGCCGATCTGCTGGACCGGCACGGGCCGGGTGAAACTGCGCTGGCGGCCTATACCGCCGCCCGCGCCCCGCGCTGTGCGAAGATCGTTGCGGCAGCGAACAGCAATGCCCGCGCCTATCACCTGCGGGGCGTGGTGCGCGAGGTGGCGCATCTTGGCCTCAGGATCGGCGGCAGGGTGGCACCGGGTGCGGGGCTGGCCCGCTATGACTGGGTTCACGGGTTCGACGCGACCGCCTGAAGCGGAAAGACCCAGAGGATGACCGGAATCGCCACGGCGGCCACCACCGCCTCCAGCGGCAGGCCCAGCCGCCAGTAGTCGCCAAAGCGGAATCCGCCGGGGCCAAGGATCAGGGTGTTGTTCTGATGGCCGATGGGCGTGAGGAAGGAACAGGACGCGCCGATGGCCACCGCCATCAGAAAGGCATCGGGATTCACCGACAGCGCGCTGGCCGCTCCGAGGGCGATAGGGCACATGACGGCTGCGGTGGCCGCGTTGTTCATCACATCCGACAGCGTCATGGTCACGACAAGGATCAGGCCCAGTGCGACAACCGCATTGCCCTGCGCCACATGGGTCATCAGGGTTTCCGCAACCAGCTTTGCCGCGCCCGAGCTTTCCATCGCATCGGCGACCGGCATCATCGCCGCCAGCAGCACGATGACTGACCAGTCGATGCTGTCATAGACATCGGACAGCGGCACGAGGCGGGTGATCATCACCGCCAGCATGCCGCAGGTAAAGGCGATGGCGGGCGGGGCAAAACCCAGTGCCGCTGCCGCAACCGCCGCCGCCATGATGCCCGAGGCAAGCAGCGCCTGACGCGGGCGCGGCAGATGCAGATCACGCTCGGCCAGCGGAATGAAGCCCGCATGGGCGCTGAAGCCTGAAAGTGCCTCGGCCTGTCCCTGCAGCAGCAGCACATCCCCCGCCCGGATGCGCCATTCCCGAAGCCGGGTCGCGGCACGCTGGCCACTGCGCGCGACGGCAAGCAGGTTGATGCCATAGCGCGAGCGCAGGCCAAGGTCGGCGGGGGTCGATCCTGCCAGGGCACTGTCAGGCCGCACCACATATTCGCGCAGCAGAACCTCATCGTTGCGGCGGCTTTCCTGTTCGGGATCGCGTTCCGCCAGCTTCAGACCCAGCGGCTGTGCCGCCTCGATCAGCGTGGCAAGATCGGCCTCCATCACCAGCAGGTCGCCCTCGATCACCTTGCGGCTGGCGCGCGGTGCGGTCAGCCAGGTGCCGCGCCGCTCCATCGCGACGATCTGGCCTCCGGCCTCTGCCAGCTTCGCCTCGATCTCTGCCAGCGTCATGCCGATGGCCGCGGCCTCGGGCGGGACGGTCAGCTCTGCCATATAGGCGCCGGTATCGAAATCCTCGCCGGTGCTGCCCTGCCGTTTCGGCACCAGCCGCCAGCCGACCAGCGTGATGAAGGCAAGTCCGGCCAGCGTGACCGCCAGACCGACGGGGGTGAAATCGAACATGGCAAAAGGTGCCTCGCCCGAGCGTGCACGAAAACCCGCGACGATCAGGTTGGGCGGCGTGCCAATCAGCGTGACGGTCCCGCCCAGAACCGTGCCGAAAGCCAGCGGCATGAGCGCCTGACCCGCGGTCAGCCCCGCACGCGGTGCGATCTGAAGCGCGACAGGCATCAGCAGCGCCAATGCGCCGACGTTGTTCATGAAGGCCGAGAGAAACGCGCCCAGCCCGCAGAGCGTCAGGAGCGTGCGCACCGGCCCGCCCGAAGATGGCAGCGCGTTCCGCGCGAGCCAGTCGACAGCCCCCGAAACCTGCAAGGCCCGGCTCAGCACCAGAACGCAGGCCACGGTGATCACGGCAGGCTGCGCGAAGCCGTCGAAGGCCCTGTCTGCCGGAACCAGACCAACGGCCACGGCAGCAATCAGGGCGGACAACGCCACGATGTCATGCCGCAGGCGCCCGCTGAGGAACAACAGAACGGTGGCGCAGATCAGAAGCAGGCTGAGCCCTTGGTCCGTGGTCATCGCAGCTCCTGTTCCGGGGGATCAGGCGTCGAGGTCGATCCAGACCGGGACGTGATCGGAGGGTTTTTCGCCGCCCCGCACCGCCCGGTCGATCTGCACATCACGCAACAGATCTGCCGCCTGCGGAGAGAGGAGCAAGTGGTCAATGCGGATGCCGTTGTTCCGTTCCCATGCTCCTGCCTGATAATCCCAGAAACTGTAATGGCCCGGGCCTGTTACCCGCGCCCGGAAGGCATCGGTGAAACCGAGATTCACGATCCGGCGGAAAGCCGCGCGGCTTTCGGGCAGGAACAGCGCGTCCTTGGTCCAGGTCTCGGGACGCGCCGCATCCTCGGGCTGCGGGATGATGTTGTAGTCACCGGCCATCACCACCGGCTCTTCCGTCGCCAGAAGTTCGGTCGCGCGCTGGCGCATGCGCGCCATCCACGAGAGCTTGTAGCCGTATTTCCCGTCGGCCTCAGGGGCGCCATCGGGGCCGAAGCTGACGGGGTTGCCGTTCGGCAGATACAGCCCGCAGAACCGGACGGCGCGTTTCTCGCCGATCACGCTCGCCTCGATCCAGCGGGCCTGTTCGTCTTCGGGCGCGCCGGGCAGACCGCGTGTCACATCTTCCAGCGGCAGGCGCGACAGCAGGGCGACACCGTTGAAGCTTTTCTGCCCGTGGGTTTCGACGCGGTATCCCATGTCCTCGAACAGGGCGCGCGGAAAGCCTTCGTCGACCGACTTGATTTCCTGCAAGGCCACGACATCGGGGCGGGCGCTGTCCAGCCAGCGGGGCAGGGCCTCGATCCGGGCCTTGATCCCGTTGATGTTGAAAGTTGCGAGTTTCATCGGCTCTCCGCTTCTGTCGGACATCTGGCCAGACCTCTATCGCCCGCGAGGGGACAGACCGCAACCCCGATGCGTTGCGCCGGGAGTGCCGCTCGGAAATGCTGTGGAATTAAGGCTTTGTTAATATTCGCGAATCATGCTTTCCGGCCGGGGCTGTGGATTGTTCGCATGAGACTGACGCGTGGATAAGTCATAATTTCGCCCAATTGGTTAACTCTATCCGATAGTTGTTGCCAGCCCGGCATGTGGATAAGGCTGGATACAACCTGTGAATGCAATTTTCTTTGAAAAATCAATTACTAGGTGCAAGGCTCAGGGGGCAAACACTGCTCGAACCACGGGGGTTTATCATGAGCGCACTGCGTAAATTCGTCGAAGTCACCGAAGCGTCCGATGTGGCGGACATGACCATGGGTCTTGGCGCCGATCTGATGCCCTGCTCGAACATCGAGGGCACCGAGATGATCCTGGGTGGCGGCGTGGCGCTGATGCCGGCGTCGAACATCGAAACCGGCGTGGCCGCCGATCTGATGCCCTGCTCGAACATCGAAGGCGAGACCATGGTTGCAGGCGCCGGCGTCGCGCTGATGCCCTGCTCCAACTGATCTGACAGCCCCCCTTTTCGCCCGGGCCCGGCGCCAAAGGGGGGCTTTCCTGCCGGGCAATCTGCCGGAGAGGGCCAATGACCAACATCGTGAGTTTCGCCGCGCGTCGCGCGGTCCGTCCTGCCATGGGCGCAACCGGCGGGCTTGTTTCGCTGCTGTCGGGCTTTGCCACCGGGCGCAGGCGTCAGGGCGATGCGTGGTGGCTGAAGGAAAATGCCGAACTTCTGATGATCCTTTCGGCGCTGAACCACGATGTGCCTGAGGCAGCGCTTGCGGTCTACCAGCCTTTCCACGACGGGCTGGAGGATCAGCTTGCCTTTCACCCGCAATATTACCGCATGATGCTGGGTGTCGCGGTCTGGCTGGAGGATCTGGGCCAGCCGGGCGATACAGCGGCGCGCATGGCCGCGCGCATCGCCTCCGAAGGCTTGATCGGAATGGAGGTGAACGATCTCCAGCGCGCCGAAAGCCGTTTTCTGATGGCGCGCGCGGGACAGGCCGTCGATCTGCCGGGGCTTGACGCGCGGCTCACCGGCTTCATGTCCCGGCCCGAAACTTTTGCCCTGCCAAATCCGCGCGCCGCCTATGACCTGCTGCATGCGGTGTTTTACCTGTCCGAATATGGCCGCCGTCCGCTGCACCTGCCAAAAGCCGCGCAACAATCACTTCATGTTCTGGGAAATCTGGCCTGGCTGGAACAGAACGGAGACCTTCTGGGCGAGGTCTGCATCGCCCTGCGCTATGCCGGACTGCCGGTCCCGCCGCTGTGGCTGGGCCATTTGCACCGGGAATCTGCGGCCTTCCGCATCGAAGCGGGCGTCTGTGAAGATTCTTCCGACGCCTACCATAATTTTCTTGTCAATCGCTGGTTGATGGGGACTATGGGAGAAACCGCCTTTGGCGAAGATTACCCGGTTGGTCCTATGCGATTTTCTTTGGTGCGTCCCCTGATCTCTCCGCTGCGCGAATGGTCGCAGGCCCTTATGGCCCTTGGAGGACGGCGCGAGGCGGATTACCCTGCCATGCGGCGGGCCTGCGCGGGGCGGCTGTCGCCCGAAGCACTGGAAATCGCGGACAGGGCCATGGCGGAGGGACCACAGTTCGAGGCGTTTTTCGCAACCTTTGCCCGGCCAGTTCTGGCGCACGGCGCCGTGCGGAAGGGGGCCTGATGACCGCAGAGGTTGGACTGCACCCGGTCTTGCAGAAAACCGCCCTGATCGGGGCGGGGCTTGTTGTGCTGAACACGCTCATTTCGGTCAGCGCCGATGCGATAGCCAAGGATCTGATCGCAACCTATGCCGCGCCGCAGCTGATGCTGCTGTCCGGTCTGATTGCGGTGCTGGTCGGTCTGGGTACGGCGGCGGCGGGGCAGGGCAGCCGCGTGTTCCACACCGGCAGCCCTTGGCTGGTTGCGCTGCGCTCGACCCTGGGGGCCATCAGCACGACCGGCTTTTTCTATGCCCTGCGTTTTCTGCCCTTCGCGGAAATCTTCGTTTTCATCGCCATCATGCCGATCTTTGGCGCGGTCCTGTCGGGCCTGATCCTGCGCGAGCGGCTGGCGCCCGCAGTCTGGTGCGCGCTGGGGCTGGGGCTGGCCGGGATGCTGTTCCTGTTTCCCGAAGGTCTGGGCGGCATCACCCCCGGTCACTGGATCGGGCTTGCCGCCAGCCTGTCTGGCTCGGCTTCCATCGTCCTGTCGCGGCGGATCTGCAAGAGCCACACGCATTCCATGGCGCAGGTCTTCTATGCTCAACTCGCCTGCATGATTCTCGGCGCGGTCGTGGCGCCCTTCGTCTGGCAGCCGATGGGCTGGGCGGATCTGGCGTTGCTGGTCGCCTATACGCTGTTCATCGTCGGCACGCGCTGGCTGATGGTCATCATTCTGCGGATGCTGCCCGCCTATGTCGTCATGCAGATCGCCAATGTCCAGTTCCTGTGGATGGTACTGCTCGGCGAACATCTGTTCGGCGAACTCACCGGCGCGCATCTCTGGGTGGGCTCTGCGCTGGTCGTTGCCTCAGGGCTGTGGCTGATCCACAGCCAGCGCGCCGCGCCGGCGCGCTGAGCCGCCGGAATCGGGAAAGATCAGATCGAGAAGGACGTGCCGCAGCCGCAGCTGGACGAGGCATTCGGATTTTCAATCACGAAACGGGCGCCGATCAGCTCTTCGGTGAAATCCACCACGGCATTTTGCAGGAAGGGCAGCGACACCGGATCGACCAGCACCTGCTGGCCATCCTTTTCCAGCACAAGATCGTCGCCCGCCGCATCGTCCAGCCGGATGTCATACTGGAAGCCCGAACAACCGCCGCCCTCGACCGCGACGCGCAATGCCTTGCGCTCGCCCGTCATCTCGGCGATCTCGGCCAGACGGGCAAAGGCCCGGTCGGTGACACGCGGCAGGGCCGCATCTGCGGGAAGCTGAAGGTCCATCGTCGGAATTTCCATATCCTTCATGGGGTTTTCATCATATAGGGGCAGCAGGTTTGCCAAACAAGCCTCTGCCAACCGACCGGAAGAACGACCTGCGACCATGACCCAGATCCTCGCCCCCTTCGCCTGCCTGCCCGAAGCCTCGCGCGGGCGGCGCCATGATGAGGGCATGTCCACCTTCCGTTCGCCGTTCCAGCGTGACCGTGACCGCATCATCCATTCCTCCGCCTTCCGCCGGCTGAAACACAAGACGCAGGTGTTCATCGAACACGAGGGGGACTACTACCGCACGCGGCTGACCCATTCGATCGAAGTGGCGCAGGTCGCACGCACAATTTCCGGCGTGCTGGGGCTGAACACCGATCTTGCGGAATGCGTGGCGCTGGCGCATGACCTTGGCCATACACCCTTCGGTCATACCGGCGAAGATGCGCTGGCCCGGCTGATGCAGCCCTATGGCGGCTTTGACCACAATGCCCAGGCCTTGCGCATCGTGACGAAGCTGGAACGGCACTACGCCGGTTTCGACGGGCTGAACCTGACCTGGGAAAGCCTCGAGGGCATTGCCAAGCACAACGGTCCGGTGATCGGCCCCTTCGCTGACAAGAAGCATGAAGGCCCGCTGCCCTATGCGCTGGCTGAGGTGAATGCCGACTGGGATCTGGGTCTCGACACCCATGCGAGTGCCGAGGCACAGGTTGCTGCCATCGCCGATGATGTGGCCTACAGCCACCACGATCTGCATGACGGGCTGCGCTCGGGCCTGTTTACCGAGGAAGACCTGATGGAGCTTCCGGTGACCGCCCCCGCCTTCGAGGAGGTGGACCGGCTTTACCCTGGCCTTGAAAAGATGCGCAGACGGCACGAGGCGCTGCGCCGCGTCTTCGGCCGCATGGTCGAGGATGTGATCCATGTTGCGCAGAACCGGCTGGAAGCCGCGCAGCCGAAATCGGTCGATGACATCCGGCACATGGGCACCACCATCATCCGCTTCTCTAAACCGCTGTATCAGGAATTGAAGGCGGTGCGCAGCTTCCTGTTCCACCGCATGTATCGCGCGCCTTCAGTGGTGAAGATGCGGACCGAGGTAACGGCGATGCTGGACGATCTGTTCCCGCTGTTCCTGCGCCGCCCCGATCTGCTGCCCGAGGAATGGCGCGCCGATATCGAAGCCGCGACAGATGACACGCAACTGGCCCGCATCGTCGCTGATTACGTCGCCGGCATGACCGACCGCTTTGCCATTCAGGAACACGGCCGCCTGTTCGGCTGATCTGCTTTTACCTTGATTGAAATATCCTCGGGGGTGAGCCCCGCAGGGGCGAGGGGGCAGACAGCCCCCTTTCTTCGTCAGCCGCGCCGCGCAGACGCCACCCAGATCAGCGCCAGCACCAGCGAGATGATCACGTTCCAGCCCGCCATGGAAATGCCAAACAGACTCCAGGCAATCGCGTCGCAGCGCACCACCGCACCGACCGCAATATCGGTGTTCAGCAGGTCCGCCCCGCTGAGGCCGGTGATCGAGCCGGAAGAACAACTGGCCAGACCGGCCCACCATTTCTGCTCGACCCCGACATGGAAGATGCCGATGCCCGCAGTGGTCAGTGCCGCCAGCGCGCCCAGCCAGCCCAGAACCCGCGTGCCGAAAGCCACGGCCAGCAGACCGATGACCACCGCCGCGACATGCGGCCAGCGTTGCCACAGGCACAGCGGGCAGGGCGCCATCCCGCCGATATACTGAAAGGCCAGCGCGCCCAGCAGCAGGGCGGCAGAGCCTCCGGCGGCGACAAGCGCCAGAAAGCGGGAATAGGTCATGGCGGTCTCCTTCCGGGGCGGTCAGCCGAGATATTTGACGGCGGCAAAACCGCCGATCAGCAGCGCCAGCGCCAGCGTGAACATAAGCCCAAGCCGCCGCTCGATGAAATCACGGATCGGTGCGCCAAATTTCCACAGCAGGGCCGCGACGATGAAGAACCGCAGCCCCCGCGCCACGATACTGGCGACGATGAACACCGGCAGCGACAGTTGCGTGGTGCCCGACAGGATGGTGATGACCTTGTAGGGAAAGGGCGTCACCCCCGCGATCAGCACAGCCCAGGCGCCCCAGGCATTGTAGCTTTCACTGAATGTCTCGAACTCGGCGGTCATGCCATAGAAGGCCAGCACCGGCTCGCCCACCGTGTCGAACAGGAAAAAGCCGATCCCGTAGCCCGCAAGACCGCCCAGTACAGAGGCCACGGTGGCCACCAGCGCGTAAAGGAAGGCGCGTTGCGGGGCGGCAATGATCATCGGGATCAACAGGATGTCCGGCGGAATCGGAAAGACCGAGCTTTCGATGAAGGCCACGGCTGCCAGCGCCAGCAGGGCATGGCGATGGCCCGCGAGCGCCATGGTCCAGTCATACAGCCGCCTGATCATCGGAACCGCCCCGCCTGTTGTCCGTTGGGGTTCATCACGCCGGAGGGGCGAGGTCAAGCCGCTTGCGATGCGGCGGCATCGGGGTAATCTGCGCCTGAGGGTCGCAGGCGTAACGGGGCAGGGAGTTTCACATGGAATGGAAAGGTCGGCGCGGCAGCCGCAACATCGAGGATCGTCGCGGCATGCGCAGCGCCGGCGGGGCCGTGGGCGGTGTCGGCGTGATCGCCGTTCTGCTGATCGGCTATTTCCTTGGCATCGATGTCACCCCGCTGCTGGAGGGCGCAGGCTCGGCACCGCAAAGCCAGACCACGCAGGCCGATCTCAGCCCTGCTGACAAGGCGGCGGGCGAGTTCGTCTCGGTCACGCTGGCCGATACCGAGGAGGTCTGGGGCCACGTCTTTCCCGAACAGGTGGGCAAGGCATATCGTCCGCCGGTGCTGGTGCTGTTCAAGGGCGTGACGCCTTCGCCCTGCGGCGATGCCAGCGGCGCGACCGGCCCGTTTTACTGCCCGCCCGACCGCAAGGTCTATCTGGATACCGATTTCTTCACCACCATGTCGCAGCAACTGGGCGCGGGTGGCGATTTCGCTGCGGCCTATGTGGTGGCGCATGAGGTCGCGCACCATGTGCAGAACGAAATCGGCATCCTGAACCGCGCCAATCAGGTGCGGGCGCAATCCAGCCAGGCTGAAAGCAACGCGATCTCGGTTCGGATCGAGCTTCAGGCCGATTGCCTTTCCGGCATCTGGGCGCGCGAGGCCGATGCGCGGTTCGGCACGCTGGAGGAAGGTGATATCGAGGAGGCGGTGAATGCCGCCCGGCAGATTGGCGACGACACGCTGCAACGGAATGCGGGGCGCCGCCCGATGCCGCATACCTTCACGCATGGCACCTCTGAACAGCGGTCACGCTGGTTCCTGCGCGGCTATCGCTCGGGCGACATGGGGCAATGCGACACCTTCGCTGCCCGGCAGCTTTGACACAGCACGCGGCCGCGCTTGACAGCCCCGTCGCCGCCCCATAGATCGGTTGGCGATGCGGGTGTGGCGGAATGGTAGACGCGAGGGTCTCAAACACCCTTACCGCAAGGTGTGTGGGTTCGAGTCCCACCGCCCGCACCAATCGGGACCGGCCTGCCGCAACGGCGCCGCGCCCCGGACGACCCGACAGCGAAAGTTCCAGGCCCTCTGACCCGCGCCGCGCGAGGTGGCGAAAATCGCCGCTGCACGGTCGCCCGTCCGGGCGGATTCCCGCACAGGTCTTGCGGCGGGCATACCCCGCTCCGATCCTGCCTTCTTTTCGCCGTGATTCTGCGTGTGATTCGGATTTCGGCTTTTCGGGCCGTCTCCCGAGCCTGTCCTATCCCTGTCAGAGCGCCGGATTGGTTCTTCGGAGTGAACGGAAGGTTAAACATCATGGCAAAACTCTGGTCCTGGTTACCCTAAAGTAAGGCGGAGCCACTGTTTCCGCGGTGGGAACAGTCTCGTGCGGAGCCGACCAGAGGATGCGTCGGGATGTGACGAAAAGTCCCAATAAAGACGCGCATTTTCGTATCCGTGACCGCGCCGGAACTGCGTCCATCGCGCGAACAATCCAGCGTCAAATGGGGCAAAAATATGGCGAAGGCTGGGCGGTGACGTGTCCGGAATGCGCGCTAAGCGGCGAAAATGTGGAGAATTTACTTTTCGACACGCCGAACAAGAGGTATCCATAGGATGTCTTTCTGGGAAGGACATTGGCCGTGGGGGCGGCCGTAAAGGGTGCGCGTCAGTTGACGCAGGAGTTGTGAAAAGAGCTGCCAGGCTTCGTACAATCATTTTGCTGTGCGCGTATTTTACGCGCCGCTTCGTGATGCCGGATTTCAGGCACTTTTTATTCTCCGAACTCTGAACGGTTGGCTTCCCGGCACGCCCTCGTGGTTTGTGCCGGTCACATGCCCGCAAGGGTCCATTTGATCGGGCGGGGCCGTACGGGCCGCGCTGAAACGGGGAAAAGACGATGCCGGTTTTCGCGCTCTACAATTTCGAGGATACGGACACCCACGCCCGCGACTCGGCTCTCGACAACGGGGCGCAGGACGGGATTTACCTGAACGGAGCCGCTTCTGACGGCACCCGCGCTGTTCTGGACGGCGACAATGATCTGGTGAAGATCTATCCGAACCCGGCCTTCCAGCTGGATCGCGGGACGCTGGAAATCCAGTTTTCCTCGTCGGAAAATCCGGTTTCGGGCACCCAGACCATCCTGTCGCGCGACAGCGTCGGCGAAACCCCCGGTGGATACCGGGTGGAGCTGCTGGACGATGGCAGCATCGTCATCACGCATGAAACGGATACCAGCTCGACCGTGTTCACCACCGGGCCGGGTTTCTCGGCGCCGGGTGACGAGATCAAGCTGACCTATTCCTGGGATGCGGCCAACGGCGGTCATCTGGATCTGGAAAACTTCACCCAGGGCACCAGCTTTGGCGATGCGGTTCCGCCCGGCCTGACCATGGACCAGAGCAGCGAGGGCATTGACCAGCCCTGGATGATCGGCGCGGGGCAGGCGCATTCCAACCCCAACATGCTGAACAACATTGATCAGCATTTTGCGGGTTCGGTCGAGTATTTCTCGATCTCCGATACCGTTGACAACCAGTCGCAGGACCCGGTTGCCAATCCTGACACCGCCGAAACCGACGAGGATGTGCCCGTCGATATCGACGTGCTGACCAATGACACCGATCCGCAGGGCCAGACCCTGACGGTGACGACCGGCTCGGCGACGAACGGCGCGGTCACGGTCAATCCCGACGGCACGCTGCATTATGTGCCGAACGCCGATTTCAACGGCACGGATACCATCACCTACGAAATCCGCGATCCCGACGGGAATACCGCAACCTCCACCGTGACGGTGACGGTGAACCCGGTGAACGACGCGCCGGATGCGGTGAACGATCACGCCAATACCGATGCGGGTACGCCGGTGGTCATCGCCGTTCTGGCGAATGACACCGATGTCGACAATGATCCGCTGTCGGTGGTTTCGGCAGGAACCTCGCCGGATGGTACGGTGACGGTGAATGCCGATGGCACGATCACCTTCACCCCCAATGCGGGCTTCTCGGGTGACGCGACCTTCGAATACACCATCACCGATCCCGATGGCCTGACCGACACCGCCACGGTGACCGTCACGGTGGCCCCGCCGCCGCGCGACGGCTGGGTCGATGGCACGGCCGGGAATGACCTGATCGACACCAGCTATACCGGCGACCCGGATGGCGACCGCATCGACGCCAATGACGCGATCATTCCGGGCGACGACCCGAATGATGACCGCGTGCGCGCGGGCGAAGGTGATGACACCGTCTATTCCGGCCTTGGCGATGACACGGTCTTTGCCGGAGCGGGCAATGATCTGGTTTATGGCGGGCCGGGCGATGACTCGATCGTGGGCTGGGATGGCGATGACACGATCTATGGCGGCAATGGCCGCGATATCGTGCGCGGCGGCCAGGGCAATGACCTGATCGACACTTCTGCCACCGGCATTCCGCGCCCGGATATGGGCTATCCGGGGCTTTACCCGGATGACGCCAATCCGTTCAACGACATGGACACCGTCTATGGTGGCGATGGCGATGATACGATCCGGACCGGCGATGATGCCGATCTGATCTACGGCGGTGACGAGAACGACCTGATCGACGGTGGCATCGACGCCGACACGATCTATGGCGGCCGCGACGATGATACCGTTATCGGCGGCGAAGGGTCCGACCTGATCCACCTTGGCCATGGCGATGACCTTGCCTATGGCGGCCTTGATCCGTCCTACCCGGACGAGCTGAACATTCCCGATGCGACCGATCTGCGCCCCGACAATGGCATGGACACGATCTATGGCGGTCTGGGCAACGACACCATCTTCGGGATGGACGACAATGATGTCCTCTATGGCGGTGTCGGCAATGACATGCTGGACGGCGGCATTGATCAGGACACCATCTACGGCGACGAGGGCAATGACACGATCCTCGGCGGCGAGGGGGCAGACAGCCTGTCGGGTGGCGATGACCGCGACACCTTCGTCATCGGCTCGGCCAATGACGGGATCGGCGATGTGATCGACGGCGGCGAGGGGGGCGACGATTACGACACGCTCGACCTGCGCAGCGCCGGTCCGCTGGTGGTGCATTATGCCGCCGACAACCCGGAAAACGGCACCGTCGATTTCCTCGATGCCGATGGCAATGTCACCGGGACGATGACCTTCACGAATATCGAGAATGTCATCCCCTGCTTCACCCCGGGCACACTGATCGCGACGCCGCGTGGCGAGGTGCCGGTGGAAGAGCTGAAGGCCGGTGACCGGGTCATCACCCGCGACAACGGCATCCAGCAGATCCGCTGGGTGGGCCAGAAGGCGCTGAACTGGACCGACCTGTCGCTGAACCCGCATCTGAAGCCGATCCTGATCCGCAAGGGCAGCCTCGGCAACGGCCTGCCGGAGCGCGACATGATGGTCAGCCCGAACCACCGTGTTCTGGTGGCCAACGACCGTACCGCGCTTTACTTCGACGAGCACGAGGTTCTGGTGGCCGCCAAGCATCTGGTCGCCGGGCGCGGGGTGCACGAGGTGGACAGCATGGGGACGACCTATATCCACTTCATGTTCGACCGCCACGAGGTCGTTCTGTCGAATGGCGCCTGGACCGAAAGCTTCCAGCCGGGCGACTATACGCTCAACGGCATGGGCAATGCGCAGCGCAACGAGATTTACGAGCTCTTCCCCGAGCTGAAATCCGATGTCGGCCGCGAGGCTTACGGCGCGGCGCGGCGCACGCTGAAAAAGCACGAGGCGCGCCTGCTGGTGAAGTGACCGGCGCGGCCAGCGCATACCTTCAGAAAAGGAGCCCTTCCGGGCTCCTTTTTGCTTTCAGGTCTTGAAAAAAGATACACAGGCAGTTTCCGCAAGGGAAACGAAGATCGCGCGGCAACTTATTGATTTTATTTTTAAACACAGTGTCTTTATTTTGCCGTATTCGGTGCCTCCAAAGGGCACGAAGTCAATAATCTGTCCATCCAGAACCACTATTCAGCCATGATCGGCGCCTAAGCCGATCCTGTACCAGCCTGTCGTCTGCCCGCAGGGGCGGATGGGGGCGGACATGAATTTAGAAATGGATCGGATAATGGGTCACGCAAGCCCCGGATTGCCTTTGTTCCCGAACCGCCCGCCGCTTTGGCGGGGTGCCGGAACATGCCCGCTTGCCGCCGTTTCTTTTCCGCCTTCCCTCCCTCAAACCGTGAACGAGTGACGCCATGCCGGTTGCAACCGAACTTTCGATCAATACCGCCGCAACTGCGGAGCAGATGTTCAATGCCATCTTCGGGAATGGCGTCCAGCTTGTCAGCGGTACGGCGACCTACAGCGGGGCGGCGGCTTCCTCGGCGACCTATACCGGCGCGCTGACCACGATTGCGGGGGTTTCGCCCACGGACACCGGGGTGATCCTGTCAACCGGCAATGCGGCGGATTTCACCAACAGCTCGGGGACGACGAACACCAACGTCAATACCAACACCGGCACCGACATGGCCGGCGGTGTGGACGGCGACGCGCAACTCAATGCGGTGTCCGGGGTCAATACCTATGACGGCGCGATCCTTCAGGCCAGCTTCGTGCCTGACGGTGACATGATCACGATGCAGTTCGTGTTCGCCTCTGAGGAATACCCGGAATACATCAACCAGGGCGTCAACGATGCCTTCGGCGTCTGGGTCAACGGGGTTTTCGCCCCGATCAGTGTCTCGACCTCGGGCAATGTGGCCATCGACACGGTGAACTCTGGCTTCAACAAGAACCTTTATCGCGACAATACCGCCGATCAGTACAACACCGAGATGGACGGCCTGACCTATGTGCTGTCGATCAAGGCGCCGGTGAATGCGGGGCAGGTGAACACGATCAAGATCGGCATCGCGGATGGCGGCGACGCGGTTTACGATTCCAACCTGCTCATCATGGGCGACAGCGTGCAGACCTATACGCTGGCCAATGATGATACGGTCAACTTGCTGACCAATTCGTCGCGCAGCTTCGACATTCTGGCGAACGACGAACATCCCTCCGGCTCGAACCTGACCATCACCAAGATTAATGGCCAGAATGTCGTGGCGGGGCAGACGATCACCCTGCCGTCAGGCCAGCAGGTCCGGCTGAACGCGGATGGCACGATCACCATTTTCTCGAACGGGACGACCGGGAATGAGCCGTTTTCCTATACCGTTTCCGACGGGCTGGGAAATACCGATGTTGGCTTCGTCACCATCCATACTTCGACCTCGGTGACGAAGGATGGCATCGTTTCGGGCACGTCGGGCAATGACGTGATCGACACGAACTATACCGGCGACCCGGATGGCGACCGGATCGACAACAATGACGGTCTGGGTGTGCAGGGCACGACCGGCAACGCCGACCTTGTCTATGCGGGGGCAGGTAATGATACCGTCACGTCCGGCGAGGGAAATGACATTGTCTATGGCGGCAGTGGCAATGACTCGATCTCCGGCGGCAACGGGTCGGACCGGTTGTATGGCGATGAGGGCGCGGACACGATTTCCGGCGGGGCCGGAAACGATCTGATCCACGGCGACGACGGCAATGACTCGCTGCTGGGCGATGCCGGGAACGACACGTTGTTCGGCGATGCGGGGAATGACACGCTGAATGGCGGCCTTGGCAATGACAGCCTGTCCGGCGGGGCCGGGGATGACCGCTTCTACCTGACAAATGGTGGCACTGGCGAGTCAGACACCGTAGTGGGCGGCGAAACCGGCGAAACGGCGGGCGACGCGCTGGACGGCAGCCTTATCTCCACCGGCATCAACGTGACCTTCTCGGGCAACGAGAATGGCACCGCAACCTATACCGGCGGCTCCACCACCTTCTCGGAGATCGAGAACGTCTATGGGGGCAGCGGCAACGACACGATCAACGCCGCCTCCAGCACGACCGGGCACCTGCTCGACGGCGGGGCGGGCAATGACAGCATCACCGGCGGCTCCGGGGCCGAAAGCCTTTATGGCGGCATCGGCAATGACACGATCACCGGCGGCGGCGGCGCGGATGTGCAAAGCGGTGGCGCGGGAGATGACAAGTTCGTCCTCTCCGGCAGCTATGGCAATGACACGATCCTCGGCGGCGAGACCTCTGAAACCACGGGCGACAGCATCGACGCCTCGGCGCTGACCACCAATGTGACGCTGACCTTCACGGGGGCCGAAGCGGGCACGCTGTCCTCAACCGGCGGTACCGCCGGGTTTGGCGAGATTGAAAGCATCACGCTCGGATCGGGCAACGATACCGTCTACGGCGGCGTCGGCAACGACAGCGTGGCGACCGGGGCGGGGAATGACTCGATCCTCGCCGGGGCGGGTAATGACACGATTGATGCGGGGGCGGGCAACGACTCTGTCAGCGGCGGCGACGGCAATGACTCGCTGATCGCGGGGGCGGGCAATGATACGGTCGATGGTGGCACCGGCAACGATACCCTGGACGGCGGCGCGGGGAATGATGTGCTTTATGGCGGGGCGGGCAATGACCTGCTGACCGGCGGCGCGGATGCCGATACGATCTGGGGTGGCGCGGGCGACACGATCATCGGCGGCGAAACCGGCAATGACAATGACGTGCTGGTGGTCGAGGCGGGTTCGACCATCACCTATGCGGGCGGCGACAACGAATCCGGCACTATCGCGCTGGCCTCGGGCGGTACGCTGACCTTCAGCCAGATCGAGCGGATCGTCTTTGCCGGGCCGGTGGACGGCACGGCCGGGAACGATGTGATGAATCCCGGCTATACCGATGTGAACGGCGATCAGATCGACGGGACCGACGGGCTGAACGATACGATCTATGGCTATGGCGGGGATGACCAGATCGCTGCGGGCCTGGGCAATGATACGGTTTATGGCGGCACCGGCAACGATACGGTTGCGGGCGGCGCGGGCAATGACAGCGTGCTGGGCGAAACCGGCAATGACGTCCTGGCCGGGGGCGACGGCAATGACACGCTGGATGGGGGCGACGGCAATGACAGCCTGGCCGGTGACGCCGGAGATGATCTGGTCTATGGCGGCGCGGGCAATGATACACTCACGGCAGGGCTGACCACCGGGGGCACCGGCAACGACACGCTTTATGGCGGCACCGGCAATGACGTGTTCACCATTGCGGGCGATGCGGGCACCGTGACGGCAGTGGGCGGCGAGAATCCCGGTGATCTGGACCGGCTTGAGCTGACGGCAGCCGGATCGGGCGTCAACGTCAACTTCAGCGGGACGGAATCGGGCAGCTTCACCTTCGGCAGCGGTGCTTCGGGCACCTTTTCCGAGATGGAGCAACTGGTCACCACTGACCTGAACGACAACGTCAATGCCTCGGCCGCGACCGGCAATACCCAGATCTTCACCGGGGGCGGCGCCGATTTCGTCACGGGCGGCACCGGCAATGACTACATCGACGCCGGAAGCGGCAATGACGAGGTGTTTGCCGGGGCGGGCCATGATTCCATCATCGGTGGCACCGGCAATGACAACCTCTATGGCGGTGACGGCAACGACACCGTTCTGGGCGGCGACGGCAATGACTACATGCAGGGCGATGCGGGCAATGACTCGCTCGATGCCGGCGACGGGGATGACTTCCTGCGCGGCGACGCCGGGAATGATGTGGTCTATGGCGGTGCGGGGAACGATTCTGTCTATGGCGGGGCCGATGACGACTCGGTCTTTGGCGGCGCTGGCGACGATCACGTCTTTGGCGGCTATGGCACGGACACTGTCTTTGGTGGTGCGGGCAACGACAGCGTTACCGGCTCGGGCGGCGATGACATCGTTCATGGCGATGAAGGCGACGACCTGCTGCAAGGCTCGGACGGCAATGACACGATCTACGGCGGCACCGGCAACGACACGATGCTGGGCGAGGAGGACGCCGACGTCTTCTATGGCGGCGCAGGCGACTATGTCGATGGTGGCGAGGCAGTCACCACCGGCACCGACAATGATACGCTTCATGTCACGAACATCGACCATATCGTCTGGGATCTGCTGAACCCCGAAAACGGCGTGGTGCATTACGCCTCGGGTGAAACGCTCCAGTTCTTCAACATCGAAAATCTGTTCGTGGATGGCGCACAGGTTTTCCCGCCCGATTTCATCGTCGAGGGCACCTCGGGCAATGATCTGATCGACGGGTCTTATACGGGCGACCCTGAAGGCGATATGATCGACGCCAATGACAACCAGTTCGGCAATGCCGACGACGTGGTCAAGGCGGGCGCTGGCGACGATACCGTGCGCGCAGGCGATGGCGCGGATCAGGTTTATGGCGAGGCCGGGAATGACCTGCTGGAAGGCGGCGCGGGCAATGACACGGTCTATGGCGGCGAGGGGGACGATGCCCTTTATGGTGAGGGCGGTTCGGATTCGCTGCTGGGCGACGCCGGAGAGGATACACTGGTCGGCGGTCTGGGCGATGACACACTGGCGGGCGGCGCCGACAATGACGTGTTGCAGGGCGACGAGGGCAATGACGTCCTTGATGGCGGCACGGGCGACGACTCGCTGACCGGCGGCAGCGGCACCGACAGCCTGTCTGGTGGCGGTGGCAGCGATACGCTTTACGGTGGCAGCGAGGCCGATACGCTGGATGGCGGCGACGGCAATGACCGGCTGTTCGGCGGGCTGGACAATGACCTGCTGACCGGCGGTATCGGCAATGACATGCTGTCCGGCGATGCGGGCGACGATCAGCTTTACGGCGGCGCGGGTAATGACATGCTCAGCGGCGGCGCGGGCAATGATCTGCTCGACGGTGGCGCCGGGGATGACAACATCCAGCTTGACGGCGGCGCCGATACCGTTGCCGGTGGCGATGACCGCGATACGATCACCCTTGGCGCCGGTGCCGGGATCGGCGCGGTGGTCGATGGCGGGAACGGCGGCGATGATTTCGACACCCTTGACCTCAGCGCCTGGGGCAAGGACCTGACGAACATCATCTACGACAGTGCCAATCCCGAAAATGGCACCGTCCAGTTCCTTGATACCGACGGCAATGTCATCGGGACTATGACCTTCACCGATATCGAGAAGGTCATACCCTGTTTCACGCCGGGCAGCCTTATCGTGACAGAGCGGGGCGAGGTTCCGGTGGAACAGCTTGAGGAAGGTGATCTGGTTCTCACCCGTGACAACGGCTATCAGCCGGTCCGCTGGATCGGGCGCCGCGATCTCTCGGGGGCCGAATTGCAGGCCCATCCCAATTTCGCGCCGGTGCGCATCGCGCGCGGTGCGCTGGGGGGGGAACTGCCGCTGCGCGACATGATGGTCAGCCCGCAGCACCGCATCCTGTTTACCGGCCACCGGGCGGAGATGCTGTTCGGCGAGCATGAGGTTCTGGTGGCGGCGACCCACCTGACCGGCCTGTCCGGAGTCACGCGAGCGATGCCGCAGCAGGTCAGCTATATTCACCTGATGTTCGACCGGCACGAAATCGTGCGGGCCGATGGCGCCTGGAGCGAGAGCTTCCAGCCCGGCGACATGACGCTGGCGGGCATGGATGATGCACAGCGCAATGAACTTCTGGCGCTGTTCCCCGAACTGGCAGCCGGGCAGTATCGCCCGTTCCTGTCGGCCAGGCGCAGCCTGCGGGCACATGAGGCGCGGGTCTTGCTGATGGCCTGAGGGGGTGGGCTAACGCCCCTGCCGCCAGAGCGCCCAGTCCTCGGGCGTGTCCAGATCGGTCAGCGCTGCCCGGCCGGGCAGCGGAACCAGCCGCAGGCGCCCGCGATGGGCGGCGATAACCGCGCGCGCGCCTTCGTCGCCATTCAGCCGGGCCAGTTCCGGCAGCAGATCCGCCGGAAAGATCACCGGATGACCGGGGGTGTCGCCACTGGCTCCGCGCAGGATTGCCTCCGGCGCAGCGGATTGCGCGGCCTGCATCTGCCGCAGCGCTTCCTGGTCCAGTTCCGGCATATCGGCGGGCAGGATCATCACCGGGCCGTCCAGCCCGGCAATGCCTGCACGCAGCGAGGCCGACATGCCGCTGGCGGCGTCACGGGCAATCACGATCCCGACCGCCAGACCCTTTAGCACCGCCTGCCGCTCTGGCCGGTCTGCTGGCAGCACCACGCGCACCGGCCCGCCCGCGCGGATCGCGGCCTCTGCGAGGCGGCGCAGCAGGGGCTGCCCCTCCACCACTTCCAGCAGCTTGTCGCCGCCACGCATCCGGCTGGACGCGCCAGCGGCAAGGATCACGGTCGTCAGCAACACTCCGCCCTCCCTGACAGAAACCCCCGCCCGGGACCGGGGGCAGATTTCCTGCTGAAGAAATTTGCAGAAGCTTTCGACGGATTTTGCGCCCGCCTGTCAAGCTGCGCGTGGTGTGTCAGCCGCGCATCCGTGCGCCATCCCCATCCCACAGCGGTGCCAGATGTACTGTTGCGGTGCGGCGTTCGCCCAGAATTTCGATCTCACAGACGAGCCCGTCCTGCACCTTGTCGGCGGGGAGGAAGCCCATGGCGACCGATTTCCCGGTCCAGTGGCTGAACCCGCCCGAGGTGCAGAAACCCACCACCGCGCCGTCCAGCCAGATCGGCTCCCATGCCACCACATCGGCATCCGCTGCATCGACGATGAAGCTGACCAGACGCCGCTTCGGCCCGGCCTCCTTTTCCGCCATCGCGGCGGCTTTGCCGATGAACTCCTTGTTCCAGCGCATGAAACGGTCAAGCCCGGTTTCGGCCGGCGTATAATCGGGGCTGAACTCGCGGCCCCAGCTGCCGAACCATTTGTCGAGCCGCAGCGACATCATTGCCCGCATACCAAAAGGCCGCAGCCCCAGATCCTGCCCGGCGGACCAGAGCGTATGCCAGAGGTGCCGCACCGACATATGGTCGGTATAGATTTCGAACCCCAGATCAGCGGTGTAGCTGACGCGCTGCACGATGCAATTGGCCATCCCGATGGTCATGCGCTTCACATCCATGAAGCGGAAGGCTTCGGCACTGACATCGGCTCGGGTGACACGGGCCAGCAACTCGCGCGCCTTTGGTCCGGCGATCTGGAAGCCCGAGCGCGCGTCCGAGATATTCTCGACCGTCACCCCGTCTTCCAGATGCTGTTCGAACCAGCGGCCGTGCCAGCCCTGCGCGCCATAGCTGGCGGTCAGTTGGAATTCGGTTTCTGACAGGCAGGAGACGGTGAAATCGCCGATGATCTTGCCGCTTTCCGCCAGCATCGGCGTCAGCGACAGCCGCCCCGGTTTTGGGATCGCGCCCGCCATGATCCGGTCGAGCCAGGCGCGCGCCTTCGGGCCTTTCACCAGATATTTTCCGAAGTTCTGCACCTCGTTGATGCCGACGCCCTCGCGCACCGCCAGCACCTCCTGACGCGTCGACTCCCAGGCGTTGGAGCGTTTGAAGGTCGGCGTTTCCAGCCGCAGCTCGCCCGGCAGGGCGTGGTAATTCACCACCTCCAGCCCGTATTGCTGGCCCCAGACCGCATTCATGCCGTCGAAGATGTCATACATCGGCGTGGTGCGGAAGGGCCGCGCGGCGGGGCGTTCCTCGTTCGGGTAGGAGACGTTGAAACGCATCTGATAGTTTTCGATGACCTTCGGCACGGTATAGCCCGGCGAGGTCCAGTTGCCGAAGCGGGCCACGTCAAAGCCGCGCGGGTCGCGTTCGACCTCGCCTTCGATCATCCATTGCGCCAGCGCAAGGCCCATACCGCCGCCCTGGCTGAAGCCGGCCATCACCGCGCAGGCGGACCAGTAGTTGCGCAGGCCCGGCACCGGCCCGATCAGCGGGTTGCCATCGGGGGCGAAGGTGAAGGGGCCATGGATGACCCGCTTCACGCCCGAGCGTTCCAGCACCGGGAAGCGGCGATAGGCGAAGGCGACGCTGTCCTCGATCTTGTCCCATTGCTCGTTCAGGAGTTCATGGCCGAAATTCCACGGTGTGCCGTCAACGCTCCACGGCTCACACGGCTTTTCATAGAAGCCGATGCACAGACCGCGCCCTTCCTGCCGCAGATAGCTTTCGCCGCCGGGGTCCATCACATGCGGGAATTCACGGCCCGATTTCAGGATGTCCATGATTTCGGGAATGTCGTCGGTGACGAGGTATTGGTGCGCCATCGGCAAGAGCGGCAGGTAGACGCCCGCCATCGCGCCGATCTCGCGCGCCCAGAGGCCGCCGGCATTCACGACATGTTCCGCGATGATCGTGCCCTTTTCGGTGACGACCTCCCACGAGCCATCAGGGCGCGGGTTGGTTTCCAGCACGCGGTTGTGCAGAACGATCTCGGCCCCGCCCATCCGTGCGGCCTTGGCATAGGCATGGGTGGTGCCCGACGGGTCCAGATGGCCATCCAGCGGATCGTAGAGCGCGCCGATGATGCCTTCGAGGTTCACCATCCCGTCGGTGAATTTCTCGATCTCGGCCGGGCCAAGGATTTCGGTATCCAGCCCCATGTAGCGGTGCTTGGCGCGTTCGGCCTTTAGCTGTTCAAACCGCGCCGCATTGTCGGCCAGCGTGATGCCGCCGACATGGTGCAGACCGCAGGACATGCCGGTGATCTCTTCCAGTTCTTTATACAGGCGGATCGTATAGCCCTGCAGCGCCGCCATATTGGTGTCGCCGTTCAGCGTGTGAAAGCCGCCCGCCGCATGCCAGGTGGAGCCTGAGGTCAGCTCCGACCGTTCCACCAGCATGACATCGGACCAGCCGAGCTTTGTCAGGTGGTAAAGGACCGAACAGCCGACGACGCCGCCGCCGATGACCAGAACGCGGGTATGGGTTTTCATGGAGGGACTCCCTGCGGGTTTGCGCCAGAATGGCCGGGGCAGGGCAAAGGGTCATGCGGTTTTGCGACGCGAATGTGTCGCAAATATCTGGCTCTCCCGGAAATGCGAAGGGGCGCCCGCAGGCGCCCCTTGCCGGATCGTATCGCTTTCGCTCACTTCTCGGGGATCAGGCCGCGCGGGCTGAAGCGCAGCACCAGCAGCAGGATGATGCCCATGGTCAGCAGGCGCATATGTTGCGCGCTGTCTACCAGATGCGATTTCAGCGGGCCGGGGGCCATTCCGGCGGTGATACCGCCCATGACCATCGGCCCGAGCGTTTCCACGATCAGCCAGAGCCAGCCGACCAGCAGGCCGCCCAGCAGTGCGCCCCAGTTGTTGCCCGAGCCGCCCACGATCACCATGACCCAGATCAGGAAGGTGAATCGCAGCGGTTGGTAGGTGCCGGGGTTCAGGATGCCGTCCATCGAGGTCAGCATGGCGCCCGCGATGCCGATGACCGCGCTGCCGAGGATGAAGATGTGCAGGTGTTTCTTCGTCACATCCTTGCCCATCGCACGGGCGGCGTCTTCGTTGTCGCGGATGGCGCGCATCATGCGGCCCCAGGGACTGTTGAGCGCGCGTTCCGACAGCCAGATCAAGAGGCCCAGAACGATGAGGATCATCACCATGTAGCAGAGCTTCACCACCACAGACGAGGCCGAAACCGGATCAAAGCCCGAGTTCGCCGCCAGTTCAAGGAAGCGCGGGTTCTGTTGCAGGCTGACCTCGTAAGGCACCGGCCAGGGCCGTTCCTTCAGGTCCATCATCTTGACGCCGCGCGCCAGCCAGTCCTCGTTCTTCATCACCGCAACGATGATTTCGGCGATGCCCAGCGTGGCGATGGCCAGATAGTCGGACCGCAGCCCAAGCGCCGTCTTGCCGATGCCCCAGGCGGCCAGTGCGGCCAGCAGGCCACCCGCAGGCCAGGCCAGCAGGACCGGCAGGCCAAGGCCGCCAAGGTTGCCCTGGATCGTCGGGTTGATCGCCTCCACCGCATCCACAGCCGGGTCAAAGACCGCGCGGAACAGGAAGAAGCCCCCGACCAGCAGCGCGACCGTTGCAAGGCTGCGGGCGCGGCCCTTCCCCATGCGGCGGCGCAGGAAGATCGTGGTGGCGATCGTCAGGGCTCCCAGGGCGAGACCGGCAAGAATGCCGAAGCCGCCAGCGGACCATGCCTCGGGCACAGGGCGCGAGTTCACCAGAACCACGGCTAGACCGCCCAGCGCGGCAAAGCCCATGACGCCGGTGTTGAACAGGCCCGCATAGCCCCACTGGATATTCACCCCCAGCGCCATGATGGAAGAGACCAGTGCGAAGTTCAGGATCAGCAGCGTCTGGTTCCAGCTGGTCAGCACCAGCCCGGTAAACAGAAACAGTGCGACAACGCCCGCGAAGAGATAAAGGTTCTTCGACATCAGACCGATTTCCCCTTGAACAGGCCCGTAGGCATGAAGATCAGCACCAGAATGAGGATCGAGAAGCTGACCGCGAATTTGTAATCGGTCGACATCAGTTGCAGCAGACCATCCGGCGCCATGCTGTCAGGCAGCAGATAGGCCGCCACCTTTTTCCAGGCATAGGTCACCATCACTTCGGAAAAGGCGATCACGAAGCCCCCGGCAATCGCCCCCAGCGGGCTGCCCAGACCGCCGACGATGGCTGCGGCAAAGATCGGCAGCAGAAGCTGGAAATAGGTGAAGGGTTTGAAGCTCTTGTCGAGGCCATAGAGCACGCCCGCGATGGTCGCCATGGCGGCGGCCAGAATCCAGGTCACCTGCACCACGCGATCGGGGTTGATGCCCGACAGCAGCGCCAGATCCTCGTTGTCCGAGAAGGCGCGCATGGATTTGCCGGTGCGGGTCTTTTGCAGGAACCAGAACAGGAAGGCCACGGTCAGCCCGGCGGTCACCACGGTCACGGCCTGCGTCGTCTTGATGGCCAGACCTTCAGTCAGGCCGGTCATGGTCTTGAAATCGCCTGCGGTGATCAGGAAGCGTGCGCCATCGGCAAAGTTCTGATCCTCGACCCCGATGATCAGGCGGACGATGCCGTTCATCACGAACATCACCCCCAGCGAGACGATCACCAGAATGGTCGGCGCGGCCTTCTGCTTGCGATAAAAGCGATAGACCGCACGATCTGTCAGCAGCAACAGCGCCGCTGTGGCGGCAATGCCGAAGGGCAGGGCCAGCAGGGCGGTCGGCAGCGGACCAAATCCGATGCCCATGGATTGAAACCACCAGGTCACGAGGATGGTGACCATGGTGCCAAAGGCCATAGTGTCGCCATGGGCGAAGTTGGAAAACCGCAGGATGCCGTAGATCAGCGTCACACCCAGCGCACCCAGCGCAAGCTGGCTGCCATAAGCGAGGCCCGGAATGAACACGAAGTTGAGGAAAGCCACGAGGGCGTTGAGAATATCCATGGCTCAGCCCCCGAGGAAGGAACGGCGGACCTCGGGGTCGGCCATCAGGGCCTTGCCGGTGTCGGTGAAGCGGTTGGCGCCCTGCACAAGGACATAGCCCTTGTCCGCGATCTCCAGCGCCTGCCGGGCATTCTGTTCCACCATGAGGATGGAAATGCCGGTGCGCGCGATCTCGATGATCCGGTCGAACAACTCGTCCATCACGATGGGCGACACGCCTGCCGTGGGTTCATCCAGCATCAGCACCTTGGGTCGCGTCATCAGCGCGCGTCCGACCGCCACCTGCTGCCGCTGGCCGCCCGAAAGCTCACCCGCCGCCTGATGGCGCTTTTCCTTGAGGATGGGGAACAGGTCATAGACCTGCGCCATGGTATCGGCGAAGCCGTCCTCGCGGATGAAAGCGCCCATTTCCAGATTTTCCTCCACCGTCATCGAGGTGAAGATGTTGTGGGTCTGCGGCACGAAGCCCATGCCCTTGTGGACCCGCGCCTGCGGGGTGAGCGTGGTGATATCCTCGCCATCCAGCACCACACGGCCACCGCGCAGCTTCAGCATGCCGAAGACCGCCTTCATGGCGGTGGATTTGCCCGCGCCGTTCGGGCCCACGATCACCGCGATCTGGCCCTTTTCCACCGCAATGGTGCAGTTGTGCAGGATGTCGGCCGCGCCATAGCCGCCGGTCATCCCGTCGCCGATCAGGAAGGGCTCAGCCATGGGCGGCTTCCTCCTTCACCTTGTTCTTCAGGCCGGTGCCCAGATAGGCCTCGATCACCCGTTCGTCGTTCTTCACTTCGTCTACCGTGCCTTGCGCCAGCACCTTGCCCTCGGCCATCACGATGACCGGGTCGCAGAGGCGGGCGATGAAATCCATGTCATGTTCGATGACGCAGAAGGTGTAGCCGCGTTCCTGGTTCAGCCGCACGATGGCGTCGCCGATGGTGTTCAGCAGCGTGCGGTTCACGCCTGCGCCCACCTCGTCAAGGAACACGATCTTCGCATCCACCATCATGGTGCGGCCCAGTTCCAGCAGCTTCTTCTGCCCGCCGGAGATCTGGCTGGCCTTCTGGTCGGCCAGATGGCTGATGGTCAGGAACTCCAGCACCTCGTCCGCCTTGTCGCGGATGCGCGCCTCTTCGGCGGCCACGGCGCCACGGCGGAACCAGGCATTCCAGAGCCGTTCGCCCGATTGCAGCGCGGGCACCATCATCAGGTTCTCGCGCACCGTCATCGAGCCGAACTCATGCGCGATCTGGAAGGTGCGCAACAGGCCCTTGCCGAACAGCTCGTGCGGCGGCAGGCCGGTGATATCCTCGCCCGCCATCAGGACGCGGCCCGAGGTCGGCTGGTATCTTCCGGCGATGACATTGAAAAGTGTGGTCTTGCCCGCGCCGTTCGGACCGATCAGCCCGGTGATCGAGCCTTTCCGGATTTCGAGCGAGGCACCGTCGACGGCATGGAAGCCCCCGAAATGCTTGTGCAGATTTTCGACAACGATCATCCGTTATCTTCCCCCAAGGTGCCGGGTTCGTGCTTCGGAGTTGGTCCCCGATAGCCCTGCGGCACATGCGTTACGGCAACGGCCCGGGGAGCACCCGGGCCGCACCTTATGGTCGTATCGACCGCGATCAGCGGAACTTGTCGGTCACGAAAGCGCCGTCGGTGACGGAATATTCGCGGAAGTTGCCAGCGGATTCACCGGGCCCGATCAGTTCCACGGCGGTGGCACCAACGTAGTCGATGTCCTTGCCTTCCTTGATCAGGTCAAGCGCCTTGCCCAGCTCGCCCGGCAGGATCTGCTCGCCCGGACCGTTGGCCACGTCGAACACTTTCTTCGACCATTCCTTCGAGTCGGTCGAACCAGCCGCCTGCATGGCCAGCATCATCAGCGCCGCCGCATCATAGCTTTCGCCGGAATAGGCGGTGGCACCGTCGAAGCCCGAAGCATTCGAGATTTCGACATATTTCGCCGCGCCGGGGCTGTCAGTGCCGGGCACGTCGCCGTAGGAGCCGTTCAGCGGCGCGCCGATGGCGTCGATCAGGCTCTGGCCATACATGCCGTCGGGCAGGAAGAAGGTCGAGAAGGCGCCGGAGTCGACCGCAGCCTGGATCATGCCCTTGCCGCCCTGGTCGACATAGCCCGCAACCACCAGAACCTCGCCGCCAGCCGAGGACAGCGCCGCGATTTCAGCCGAATAGTCGGCCTTGCCGTCTTCATGCGGCGCGGCCAGCGTGACCTTGCCGCCCTTGGCCTCGAAAGCCTTCTGGAAGCTTTCGGCAACGCCCTTGCCGTAGTCGTTGTTGGTGTAGGTGACAGCAGCTTCCTTCACGCCACGGTCCGAGATGATGTCGGCCATCACCTCGCCCTGACGGGCGTCGGACGGGGCGGTGCGGAAGAACAGGCCGTCATCTTCGGCCGCCGACAGCGCGGGCGAGGTCGCCGAGGGCGAGATCATGCCAATGCCGTTCGGGCGGGCAACGTTTTGCAGAACCGCGCCGGTCACGCCCGAGCAGTCGCCGCCGACGATGCCGGAAACCTTGTCAGAGGTCACCAGACGCTCGGCTGCCGATTGTGCCGCAGCGGCGTCGACGCAGGTGGTGTCGCCGCGCACCGGGGTGACGGTCGCGCCATCCAGCAGCTTGCCGGATTCGCTGACTTCCTTCATCGCAAGTTCCGCACCGTTGGCCATGTTCGGCACGGTGGATTCCAGCGGGCCGGTGAAGCCCAGCAGAACACCGATCTTCACTTCTTCGGCCGATGCGGCCCCCGCAACAAGAGCGGTCGCCGCGGTGGCAAGCAGCAGTTTTTTCATTTTTGACTCCCATGTCGGACGTGTCTGTGTCCAAGGCTAGAATGCAGGAGGATAAAAGGAAAGTGCCCAATTGACAGGCTTCTGCCGATCCTCCGCGCAGACTGACGCCAGATTGCCGTGCGGTTTGGTTCCCGCAAGAGAAAAGGCCGGGTTTCGTCATTTCGCCCGTATGATCCGGCGATTTGCTGGACATGCGGCGGCTCCGGCCTAACTCTGACCGACAGGGCAAGGAGTTGACGATGCGTCATTTTCGCTATGCGGCGGTTGTAGGTCTGGGCGTCATGCTCGCGGGTGGTGTGATCGCGGGCGAAGTGCAGACTTCGGCCGGCGTGATGCAGATTTCCCCGGTTGCCACCGGATTCGAGGAGCCTTGGGCTTTGGCCTTCCTGCCGGATGGCGCGGTGCTGGTGACCGAGCGGGCAGGCCAACTGACCTTGCTGCGGGGCGAGACGCGGCAGGTCATCGCGGGGCTGCCTGAGGTTTTCGCCCGTGGGCAGGGGGGATTGCTGGATGTTCTGGTGCCGCGCGATTTCGCGCAAAGCCGTGAAATCTGGCTCAGCCTCGCCGCGCCCGTGAAGGGCGGTGCGGCGACCGCCGTGGGGCGCGGCCACCTCTCGCAGGATGAGACGCGGCTGGAAGATTTCCGGCTGATGTTTACCGCCGAGGGCTATCTCGGCGGGCGGCATTTCGGCGCCCGGCTGGTGGAGGCGCCGGATGGCACGCTGTTCCTGACCACCGGCGACCGGGGCACCGGCCCTGCGGGCATGGCGGCGCAGCAGGCGACGAAGGCGGCTGGCAAGATCATCCACCTGAACCGCGACGGCAGCCCGGCGACGTCCTTGCCGGGCTGGCAACCCGGCGTCTATTCGCTGGGGCACCGCAATGTTCAGGGCGCCGAGCTGGCGCCGGATGGGCGCTTGCTGACCGTCGAACATGGCGCACGCGGCGGGGATGAGGTGAACGCAGTGCAGCCGGGGCGCAACTATGGCTGGCCCGTCATCAGCTACGGCGTGAACTATGATGACAGCCCCATTGGCGAGGGCACCCGGAAAGAGGGGATGGAGCAGCCCCTGCATTACTGGGACCCTTCCATCGCGCCCTCTGGCCTGATGGTCTATTCCGGCGCACTGGTGCCTGACTGGACGGGCGATCTGTTCACCGGCAGCCTGAACAGCGGTTTCCTCAGCCGACTGGACCCCGACAGGCCTGCCGGGACCGGCTTTGCCGAAGAGCGTATCGCCGCGGAGGAAACCGGCCGTCTGCGCGATGTGGCCGAAGGGCCGGATGGTGCGATCTGGTTCCTGTCAGTGGAAAACGGCGCGCTTTATCGCATGGCACCCTGAGGCAAAGGTGCTGGACGGCGGGCGCTGTCTGCGCCAGATTTGGACCTTATTGCCCGGAGGCCCGCATGACCGCTGTCGATGCCGTGAAATCGGCCTATCGCAATTATGCCAGTTTTGAGGGCCGCGCGGCGCGGTCGGACTTCTGGTGGTTCGTGCTGTTTCAGATCGTTGTCGCGGCACTGATCTCGCAGATCGACGGTACCAGCCAGATGATAACGGGGCCTGGCATGATGCGTTATACCTATTCGCCGGGCCTTTTGGGGGCGATCTGGCATCTGGTGAATCTTTTGCCGATTCTGGCGCTCGGGGCGCGGCGGCTGCATGATCTTGGCAAATCAGGCTGGTGGCTGCTGCTGGGGCTGATCCCTATGATCGGGGTGCTGTTCCTGCTTGCCTGGGCCAGCCTGCGCGGCACGGCGGGCCCGAATGCCTATGGGCCGGACCCGCTGGCCGTCTGACGCGACCTCAGATCGACAGCCGCGTCCCGATTCCGGGCATCCCGCTCTGGGTTCCGCGCTCGCGGTAGGGCGTGGTATTATAGTGGCTCCGGTAGCATTTCGAAAAATGCGACGGGCTGGCAAAGCCGCAGGCCAGGGCCACGTTGATCACGCTCATATCCGTCTGCATCAGCAGATTGCGCGCCTTTTGCAGCCGCAATTCCATATAATACCGCTTCGGACTGCGGTTCAGGTAGCGGCGGAACAGCCGCTCCAGCTGCCGGGTGGACATGCCCACTTCCTCGGCCAGATCGGCCGGGCTCATCGGGTCTTCGATGTTGTTTTCCATCTTCTGGATGACCTGGCTGAGCTTGGGATGCCGCACGCCGATCCGGGTCGGGATCGACAGACGCTGCGTATCCTGATCGGTGCGGATCGAGCTGTAGATCAGCTGATCAGCCACGGTATTCGCCAGATCCTCGCCATGGTCGGCGGCGATCAGCTTCAGCATGAGGTCGATGGAGGCGGTCCCCCCGGCGGTGGACAGCCGGTTGCCGTCGATCACGAAGACCGATTTGGTCAGCTTGACCTCTTCGAACTCTTCCAGAAATCCGTCCTGGTTTTCCCAGTGGATCGTGGCCTTGCGCCCCTCCAGCAGCCCGGCCTTGGCCAGCGAATAGGCGCCGGTACACAGCCCCCCCATCACCACGCCGCGCCGCGCCTCGCGCCGCAGCCAGCCGGTGACGCCGCGCGTGGTGGCCCGGCCAATGTCGATGCCACCGCAGACCAGCAGGGTATCCTCGCGGTCGATCTCGTCCAGCCCCATGTCGAGCTTGAAGGATGCGCCGTTGGAACAGGTCGCCTCCATCCCGCCTTCGCCCGCCAGTTTCCAGGTATAAATCTGACGCCCCGCAACGCGGTTGGCGATGCGCAGGGGTTCGATCGCGCCGGCAAAAGACAGCATGGTAAAACGGTCCAGCAACAGGAAAATGAAGCGGCGCGGCGCTGCATCCTTGGCGATAGACGTGGCTTTGCGCGGCAGGCTGGACATCATGCGACCCGTTTGCGTCGATTTCGGCACATCTAGGCAGGAAACAGCCCCCCCTTCAAGGGGCGATCCTTGCTTGGCTCTTTGCATTTCCGACACGACTCCTTATAGGCAGTCGGATTACCGCTAACGCACGGAGACACCCCATGACGAAGGGCTGGCAAAAATCGGATTGGCGCGCAAAGCCGCGGGTCCAGATGCCGGACTATCCGGATCAGGCCGCACTCACTGCCGTTGAGGCACAGCTTGCGAAATATCCGCCCCTCGTTTTTGCGGGCGAGGCGCGCCGTCTGAAGAAAGAGCTTGCACTGGCTGCCGAGGGCAAGGCCTTCCTGCTGCAAGGCGGCGACTGTGCCGAAAGCTTCGCCGAATTCAGCGCCGACAATATCCGCGACACGTTCCGCGTCATGCTGCAAATGGCGGTCGTGCTGACCTATGGCGCCAAGGTGCCGGTCATCAAGGTCGGCCGCATGGCGGGCCAGTTCGCCAAGCCGCGTTCGGCGCCGACCGAAGTGGCGGGCGGCGTAGAGCTGCCGAGCTACCGTGGCGATATCATCAACGGCTTCGACTTCACTGCCGATGCCCGCGTGCCCGATCCGGCACGGATGCTGCAGGCATATACCCAGGCGGCGGCCAGTCTGAATCTGCTGCGCGCCTTCTCGACCGGCGGCTTTGCCGACATCCACCGCGTTCACAGCTGGACTCTTGGCTTTGCCGAACATGACAAAGCCGAGCGTTACCGCGAACTGTCGAACCGCATCTCGGACGCGCTCGACTTCATGAATGCAGCCGGGGTGAATTCCGACACCGCGCATGAACTGAGCCGGGTAGACTTCTACACCAGCCACGAGGCGCTGCTGCTGGAATATGAAGAGGCGCTTTGCCGCGTCGATTCCATCACCGGGCAGAATGTGGCGGGCTCCGGCCATATGATCTGGATCGGCGACCGCACCCGTCAGCCCGATGGCGCGCATGTCGAGTTCTGCCGTGGCGTGCTGAACCCGATCGGTCTGAAATGCGGCCCCTCGACCACGGCGGAGGATCTGAAGGTGCTGATGGCGAAGCTGAACCCGGCGAACGAGGCTGGCCGGCTGACCCTGATCGCGCGCTTCGGTGCCGGCAAGGTGGGCGAGCATCTGCCGCGCCTGATCAAGGCCGTTCAGGAAGAAGGTGCCAATGTCGTCTGGTCCTGCGACCCGATGCACGGCAACACCATCAAGGCGGCCTCGGGCTACAAGACCCGGCCCTTCGATTCGGTGCTGCGCGAGGTGCGCGAGTTCTTTGCGATCCACAAGGCCGAGGGCACCATTCCGGGCGGCGTGCATTTCGAGATGACCGGCCAGGACGTGACCGAATGCACCGGCGGCCTGCGGGCTGTAACGGACGAGAACCTGAGCGACCGCTACCACACCGCCTGCGATCCGCGTCTGAACGCCTCGCAATCGCTGGAACTGGCCTTCCTCGTCTCCGAGGAGCTGACTGCGCGCCGCGACGACCAGCGCCGCGTGGCGATGTAATCCGGGTCAGCCTGGATCGGATGAAACGGACGGCGCGGGGGGCAACCCTCGCGCCGTTTACTTTGATGCGGGCATGATCGGGGCCGCGGCGCTTCGGCGTGGAATAAATTTTCCAATTCTGCTAGCCTGCAGTCAATCTGTCGGGGAGTGATCCATGTCGAATGTTGACGCGTCGGTAGCGGCGCCTGCCAGTGTCGAGGAGTTTCACGACCGTCTGGCGCAGATCGGGGGCGATTTGCCCAAGCGTTTGCGCCAATGCGCCGATCACATCGCCGCGAATGTGGACCGGATCGCCGTGTCGACGGTGGCGGAACTGGCGGCGGGGGCGGATGTGCCGCCCTCGGCCCTGATGCGCTTCTGCCAGATCCTCGGGTTTTCAGGCTTTTCCGAAATGCAGAAGCTGTTTCGCGAGGCCTATGCGCCGGGGCGGCCGGATTATGCAACGCGGCTGAAAAACCTGAAGCAGAACGGGGCTGGCAGCCCGGCAGCGCTTCTGGCGGAATTTGTCGAGGCAGGGCGGCAGAGCCTTGAGGCCCTGGCGAAAGCGACAGACGAAGCCGCGCTCGCGCGGGCGGTCGCTTTGTTGGCCGGGGCCGGGATGCTGCATGTCGCCGGATTCCGCCGGGCCTATCCGGTGTCGAGCTATCTTGCGTATGTCTTTGAGAAAATGTCCGTTCCGGCGATGTTGCACGATGGGGCGGGCAAGCTGGATCACAGGTTTGCGTTGCGCGCGGGCGATGCGCTGGTCGCCATCACCTTCGCGCCCTATTCCGAGGAAACGCTGGCTTTGGCGACCGAGGCGCGGGAGCGGGGCGTTGCAGTGGTGGCAATCACCGATCATGCCTCAAGCCCGCTGGTGCCGCTTTCGGATGCCATCCTGACCGTGCCCGAGGTGGATTTCGGGGCGTTCCGTTCGCTTTCGGCAACCATTGCGCTCGCTCTGGCCCTGGCCGTTTCCGTGGGGAGTGCGCGGGACAGCGCGTGAAACTGCTTTCTTTGCAGATCGAAATGGAATAAATATTCCATTAAGGGAGTCGCGCCTTTTGGGTGCGGCAGGCAGGGAGGGGTGGATGAAGACGCTGGATGTGATCACCATTGGCCGGTCGTCGGTCGACCTTTACGGCGCACAGGTGGGTGGCCGGCTGGAGGACATGGGATCGTTCCAGAAATACATCGGTGGCAGCCCCTGCAATATGGCGGCAGGCACCGCGCGTCTGGGGCTGAAATCGGCATTGATCACGCGTGTCGGCGACGAACACATGGGGCGCTTCATCCGCGAGGAACTGGCGCGCGAGGGTGTCGATGTGCGCGGGGTGAAGACAGATCCCCAGCGGCTGACCGCGCTCGTTCTGCTGGGCATCCGCGATGACAGCCAGTTCCCCCTGATCTTCTACCGCGAGAACTGTGCCGATATGGCGCTGTGCGAAGATGATATTGACCCGTCCTTCATCGCTGAGGCGCGCGCCGTTGTGGCGACCGGCACGCATCTGAGCCATTCCCGGACCGAGGCAGCGGTCCTGAAGGCGCTGCATCTGGCGCGCGAAAGCGGCGCGCAGACCGCGCTGGATATCGACTATCGCCCGAATCTCTGGGGTCTGTCCGGGCATGGCGATGGCGAGAACCGCTTCATCGCCAGTGCGGCGGTGACGGCGAAGCTGCAATCCACGCTGCATCTGTTCGACCTGATCGTCGGAACGGAAGAGGAGTTTCACATCGCGGGTGGCAGTACCGATACGGTGGCAGCGCTCCGGGCCGTGCGGGCGGTTTCGGGCGCGGTTCTGGTCTGCAAGCGCGGGGCGGCTGGGGCGGTGGCCTTCACCGGCGCCATTCCTGATAAACTGGAGGACGGCGAAACCGGCCCCGGATTCCCCATCGAGGTATTCAATGTGCTCGGGGCGGGCGACGGCTTCATGTCGGGTCTGCTGAAGGGTTGGCTGGATGGCGAAAGCTGGCCGGTCGCGCTGAAGTACGCCAATGCCTGCGGGGCCTTTGCCGTCAGCCGCCATGGCTGCACCCCGGCCTACCCAAGCCTTGAGGAGATGAATTACTTCCTCAGCCGCGGGGTGCGGGAAAAGGCGCTGCGCAAGGATGCGGCGCTGGAGCAGGTGCACTGGGCGACCAATCGCCATGGCGACTGGTCCACCATGCGGGTCTTCGCCTTCGACCACCGGATGCAGATGGAGGCGATGGATGGCGCGACGCCCGAAAAGATAGGCGCGTTCAAGCTCTTGTGTCTGGAAGCTGCGAAAAGCGTTCAGGCCGGGAGGCCAGGCTATGGCATCCTCTGCGATGGCCGTCTGGGGCGACAGGCGCTTTACGCGGCTGCCGGTTCGGGGCTGTGGATCGGGCGTCCGGTGGAATGGCCGGGCTCGCGGCCGCTGGAACTGGAACCCGAGATCGGGCCGGATTACGGCGGGCTTTCGGAATGGCCGCTGGAGCAGGTGGTGAAGGTTCTGTGCTTCTGCCACCCTGATGACCCGCCCGAGACGCGGGCGGAACAGGAGGCGACGGTGACGCGTCTGTTCCACGCCTGCCGCCGCAACCGTCTGGAAATGTTGCTGGAAATCATTCCCTCCAAGGTGGGGCCGGTGGAAGAAGACACCTCGGCCCGGCTGATCCGGCGGTTTTACGAGATCGGGATCTATCCTGACTGGTGGAAGCTGGAACCCTTCACCTCTGCCGTCGCCTGGGAAAAGGCCTGCGCAGCGATCACGGAAAATGACCCGCATGTGCGCGGCATTGTCGTCCTGGGTCTGGATGCCCCGGCAGACCAGCTTGCCGAGAGCTTTGCCCTTGCGGCGCGGCACGATCTGGTGCGCGGTTTCGCCGTGGGTCGCACCATTTTTGCCGATGCCGCCCGGCGCTGGCTCCGGGGCGAGATCGGCGATGCCGAAGCGATTGCGGCGATGGTGGCCCGGTATCAGGGTCTTTGTCAGGTCTGGGACAGCGCGCGTGCGCAGAACGGAGCGGGAGCATGACACAGACCATCCGGCTGACCGCCGCGCAGGCCATGGTGAAATGGCTGTCGGTCCAGATGACCGCCGAGGGCGAACGTTTCATCGAAGGCTGCTGGGCGATCTTCGGCCATGGCAATGTGGCAGGGCTGGGCGAGGCATTGCACCAGGGCCTGCACGGGCAGCTTTGCGGCAATACGCCGTTTCCGACCTGGCGGGGACAGAACGAACAGACCATGGCCCATGCCGCCATCGCCTTCGCCAAGGGACGGGCAAGGCGTCAGGCCCATGCCGTTACCTCGTCCATCGGGCCGGGGGCGACCAACATGGTCACGGCGGCGGCCTTGGCGCATGTGAACCGCCTGCCGGTCCTGTTCATCGCGGGGGATGTCTTTGCCAGTCGCCGCCCCGATCCGGTCTTGCAGCAGGTCGAGGATTTCGACGACGGCACGGTCAGCGCGAATGACTGTTTTCGCCCGGTGGTGCGCTATTTCGACCGCATCCAGCGGCCCGAACACCTGTTGACCGCCTTGCCCCGTGCCTTGCGGGTGATGACCGATCCGGCGGATTGCGGCCCGGTTTGCCTGGCGTTCTGCCAGGATGTGCAGGCCGAGGCCTTTGACTGGCCGGAAACCTTCTTCACGCCGAAGGTCTGGCATATCCGGCGTCCGGCCCCGGATGCCCGAGAGCTTGCAGAGGTTTCGGCGCAGATCCGGGCGGCAGAGCGTCCGGTAATCCTTTGCGGGGGTGGGGTGATCTATTCCGGCGCCGAGGCTGTGCTGGCGGCTTTCGCCAGCCGCCATGGGATTGCGGTGACCGAGACGCAGGCGGGAAAGTCGGCGCTGGCGCAGGCCCATCCGATGAACTTTGGCGCAGCGGGCGTCGATGGCTCTGCCGCCGCCAACGCGGCGTTGCGCGCGGCGGATCTGGTGATCGGCATTGGCACGCGCTTGCAGGATTTCACCACCGGCTCACGCACGCTGTTCGCGCCGGATGCGCGGCTGGTTTCGATCAACGTCCATGGTTATGACGCGGCCAAGCATGGCGCCCTGAGCCTTGTGGCCGATGCCAGGATCGCACTGGAGGCGCTGTCGCCGTTGCTGGACGGCTATTGCGCCGGGGTCGACGCCGCGGCGCGGGCCGATTGGCTGCGGGCGGTCGATGCCCATTGCAGCGCCCCGGTGGCGGAGGATGCGCTGCCCAGTGACGCCCAGGTGATCGGTGCCGTGCAGGCGGTCAGTACGGAGGCGACCATCGCCCTTTGCGCCGCCGGAACCATGCCGGGCGCGCTGAAGCTGCTGTGGCAGGCGGCGCCGGGCGGCTATCACATGGAATACGGATATTCCTGCATGGGGTATGAACTGGCCGGGGCCATGGGGCTCAAACTGGCGCAGCCTGCGCGCGAGGTGATCTGTTTCGTGGGCGATGGCAGCTACATGATGGCCAATGCCGAACTGGCCACGGCGGTGATGCGGCGCATCCCCTTTACCGTGGTCCTGACCGACAACCGGGGATATGGCTGTATCAACCGGCTGCAAACACTGGGCTGTGGCGGGGCGGCCTTCAACAATCTTTACGAGGACTGCCTGATCGAGGATCAGCCCCGGATCGACTATGCGGCCCATGCGGCCTCGATGGGGGCGCATGCGGTGAAGGTGGCGGGTCTGGCAGGCTTGCAGCGCGCCATCCGCGAAGCACGGGGCCGGCAGAAACCCACCGTCATCGTGATCGAGACCACCGCCCGTGATTTTCCGGGCACCGGCATCGAGACAGTCGCGGGCCCGCACGGTCATTTCTGGGAAGTGGCGGTTCCCGCAGTGGGCGACCGTGACACGATTCGGGAGGCCTATGAGCGCTACATCGCCAACACCGCCCGCGCGCGGCTGACGAACTGAGGACGCAGCCATGATCCGCTTTGGCACCAATCCGATCGCCTGGGCCAATGACTACGATCCCAGCATCGGCGCGCATATTCCAACTGCCCTGATCCTTGACGAGGCCGGACGCCAGATCGGCTTTGACGGGATCGAGAACGGGCATCGCTGGCCCGACGACCCGGAGGCGCTGCGCGCGTTGCTGGCGGGGTACGGGCTGCGCTTCGTCTCGGGCTGGTACTCCTCGGAGCTGCTGACCCGCACGGTGGCCGAGGAAATCGCGGCGGTGCAGGGCCATCTGGCAAAGCTCAAGCACAATGGCTGCAAGGTCTGCATCGTCTGCGAAACCTCGAACGCGATCCATTGCGAGGCGGACCGGCCAATGCGCGAGAGGCCCATGCTGTCCGCGGCCGGGATGCGCGCCTTCGGGGCGCGGCTGGAGGCTTTCGCGGCCTATCTGGCGGGCGAAGGGGTAACGCTGGTCTATCATCACCACATGGGCACGATCATTGAAACGCCGGAAGACATCGACGCGCTCATGGCGGCGACGGGGCCGCATGTGCAGCTTTTGTTCGATGCCGGGCATTGCGCTTTTGGCGGTGGCGACCCCGAGGCGGTGTTGCGCCGCCATATCGGCCGGGTCCGGCATTTCCATGCCAAGAACATCCGCCCCGATGTGGTGCACCGGGCCCGGACGGAGGAGATGAGCTTTTTGCAGGCGGTGCGGGCGGGCGCCTTCACGGTGCCGGGGGATCAGGAAGGCGGGGTGGATTTCGCGCCGCTGATGCGGATACTCAAGGCCGCCGGATATGACGGCTGGATCGTGATCGAGGCGGAGCAGGACCCGAGGCGCTGCAATCCGCTGATGTATCAGACGCTGGGCCTCGCGACGCTGAAACGGCTGGCGCGGGCCAGCGGGCTGATGTGAGGGGGACGAAGACCGGGGGCTGTCTGCCCCCCGTACCCCCGAGGATATTTTGGAACAGATGAGGGGGCGAAGGATGGGCGATCTTCTGGTGCGGCCGCTGGGCACACGCGGCAAGGTGCATGACGTGACCCCCGACAGCGCGGGCTGGGGCTATGTGGGGTTCGCTCTCTATCGCCTTGAGCCGGGGGACCGCGTGGCCGAGACGACGGGCACGCGTGAAGTCATCCTTGTGCTGGTCGAGGGCAGGGCCCGGCTGACGGCCGCCGGTATTGCCTTCGGTGAAATGGGCGAGAGGATGGATGTTTTCGAGAAGACGCCGCCGCATTGCCTTTATGTGCCGAACGGCAGCAACTGGTCGGCGGAGGCCACCACCTCCTGCACGCTGGCAGTCTGTTCCGCGCCGGGCAAGGGTGGTCATCCGGTGCGGCGGCTGGGGCCTGACGGCATCACGCTGACCCCGCGCGGCAAGGGTGCCAACACGCGTTTCGTCAACAACATCGCGATGGAGATGCAGGAGGTCGCTGACAGCCTGCTGGTGACCGAGGTTTTCACCCCCGCCGGTAACTGGTCAAGCTATCCCAGTCATCGCCATGACGAGGATGATTTCCCCCGAATGACCTATCTGGAGGAGACCTATTACATGCGGCTGAACCCGGCGCAGGGCTTCGGCGTGCAGCGGGTCTATACCGAGGATGGCAGCCTGGACGAGACCATGGCGGTGCGGAACCATGATGTCACGCTGGTCCCGAAGGGGCATCATCCCTGCGGCGTGCCCTATGGCTATGAGATGTATTACCTCAACGTCATGGCCGGGCCGCTGCGCAAATGGCGGTTCCGGAACGACCCGGATCATGACTGGATCTATCAGCGCGACCTGTAACCGGGGTATTGCCCCGGCGTGATCACATGAACCGGAAGGCCGTCGGCCAGCGCGGTCAGTTCTGCCGCGACAAGGGCCGCATCGGGCAGGTCCGGCGCGATGGCGCAGATCCGGCCGGTGTAGCCGAAGGTCCGCAGGCGCTCGATCACCTGCACCGCGTCAAAACCGCTGCCCAGCAGCGGCAGGGCGACGCAATCCGGGGCAACAACCTCCAGCAGCGTGCGGCTGAGCTGGCGGAAGGCGATGGAGATGACCATCGGCGGCGGCTCCAGGTTTTCGGCGATCCGCATGGCCTCGGGGCAGTCGATGACCAGCACATTCTGCGGGGGATCGGGCGGGTGTTCGGTCATCGGGCAGGGCTTCCTGTTGCGGCAAGGGCAGGAGGGCGGTAAGCCTGCCTCAACCCGGGAGGCCCGAGCGGATGCAGGATATGGATGGTGAAACGGCGCGGATCGTGGCGGAACGCGAGGCTTTCATGCAGGCGGTGCCCCTGCCGATGCTGCATGTCGGCCCCGACATGCGGATCGGTGTGGCCAATGCGCGGGCGGTGGTCCTTCTGGGGCCACAGGCCGTCGGGCGGCATTTCGGGCTGAGCCTGCGCCAGCCGGCGCTGGTGGCCGCGATCGAAGAAGTCATGCACGGCGGCGAGAAACAGCATCTGCGCTGCAATCTCAGCCCCAGCGCGCATGAGGTGGTCTATGACATCACCGTCGGCCCGACGCCGGGAGGCGGGGCGCTGTGCAGTTTCTTCGACGTGACGGAACAGGAGCTGATCGGCCAGTTGCGGCGGGATTTCGTGGCCAATGTCAGCCACGAGCTGCGCACGCCGCTGACCGCGCTGCTGGGGTTCATCGAAACCCTTCAAGGTCCGGCGAAGAACGACGCCAATGCCCGCGAGCGGTTTCTGGGCATCATGTCGCGCGAGGCCGAACGGATGACCCGGCTGGTGCGCGATCTTCTGTCGCTCAGCCGGGTGGAATCGCAGGAGCGTATGCGGCCCGAGGGCGTGGTCGATCTGTCGGGTCTTCTGGCCAGCGTGCTGACGACGCTGCGCCCGATGGCCGAACAGGCGGGGGTGACGCTGGAACTGACCGGCGGCGCGGCGCCGGTAAAGCTGAGGGCCGATGCGGACCAGTTGACCCAGGTGTTTCACAATCTCGTCGAGAATGCGGTGAAATACGGCACGCCCGGCAAGCTGGTCACCGTCAGCATCGGCCGCGAGGCGGCTTTGCCCGGATCGCCGGGCGGTGCGGTCTCGGTGGCGGTGCGCGACAGGGGCGAAGGCATCGAGGCGCAGCACCTGCCGCGCCTGACCGAACGATTCTACCGGGTCGATACCCACCGCTCGCGCGAGAAAGGGGGCACCGGGCTGGGGCTGGCCATCGTCAAGCATATCGTCAACCGTCATCGCGGACGGCTGCGCATCGAAAGTGAAAAAGGGCAGGGCAGCACCTTCACCGTGGTTCTGCCGCTGGGTTAAAGCCGGGCGATGCGCTCGGTCAGCAGCGCATAGAAACCGTCGGCATCCAGATCCCCGATGAACAGTGCATTGGGCTTGCGGTCGGTCACGCCCCACCAGTCGGCGACGGTCATGCCCAGTGTCAGCTCGGACTGCGTTTCGATCTCGACATTGATGTGCCGCCCGGTGAACAACTCGGGCCGGATCAGCCAGGCGATGACGCAGGGGTCATGCAGCGGGGCGCCTTCGCTGCCATACTTCTGCACGTCGAAACGTTCGAAAAAGTCGGTCCATTCCGCCACCATGCGGCCCGGTTCGGTGCCCATGGCGCGGAAGGCCTCGATCCGGGGGCGGGTGGTCAGCGCCTTATGGGTCACATCGAGCGGCATCACCACCAGCGGCGCGCCGGAGCGGAACACGATATCCGCCGCCTGCGGGTCGACATAGATGTTGAACTCCGCCGCCGGGGTAACATTGCCCACCTCGAAATAGGCGCCGCCCATCAGCACGATTTCCTGAATGCGCGAGGCGATGTCTGGCGCGCGTTGCAGGGCGGTGGCGATATTGGTCAGCGGCCCCAGCGGGCAAAGCGTGACGGTTCCCGCGGGTTCGGCCCGCAGCGTCTCGATGATGAAATCGACGGCATGCCGGTCCTGCAATGGCATCACGGGATCGGGCAGTTGCGGCCCGTCCAGCCCGGTCGCCCCATGCACATATTCCGCTGTCACCAGCTTGCGGCTGAGCGGCCGGTCGCAACCCGCAAAGACCTTCACGCCGGGCTGGCCCGCAAGTTCACAGACGATGCGCGCATTGCGGGCGGTCAGCGCCAGCGGCACATTGCCCGCCACGGCGCAGATGCCCAGGACCTCCACCTCTTCGGGGCTGGCAAGCGCCAGCAGGATCGCCACGGCATCGTCCTGCCCCGGATCGGTGTCGATGATGATCTTGCGCGGGCCTTGAGGCATCGGTCTCTCCTGTGCGACTCTGTCGGACACGCTGGCATAGCAGGGCCGGAGTTGCACGTTCAACCCGGAGTTTATCGGCGATCCTGCCTGGCATGTCAGCGGCCTGCAAGGTTTATTCTGGCAGCGGACATTTGACCATATAGTAAAAACGGGCGCCAGAGGCGCCCGTCTGCCGTGCCGGAGCAGGATCCGGGATCAGCCGTCGAAATCGACCTGTTCCATGATCTTCAGCGCCTCGGCGCGGTGCCCGGCGATATCGGCCAGCGACAGGCCATCGGGGGTGAAGGTGCCCCAGCTTGCCACCAGTTCCGACGCAGGCACACCCGGCTTCACCGGGAATTCGTTGTTGGTTTCGGCATAGATGCGCTGCGCCTCGTCCGACGACAGCCATTCCATCAGCTTCAGAGCCGCATCATGGTTCGGGGCGGCCTTGGTCATGGCAACGCCCGAGATGTTCATATGCGTGGCGCCGCCTTCAAACACCGGGAAGACGATGCGAACGGAATTGGCCCATTCCTGCTGCTCCGGGTCGGCCAGCATCTGCCCCATGTAATAGGTATTGCCTATCGAAATGTCGCATTCGCCGGCCCAGATGCCCTTGACCTGATCGCGGTCATTGCCCGTGGGCTTGCGCGCCAGATTGGCCTTCAGACCTTCGGCCCATTGCGTCGCGGCTTCGCTGCCGTGGTGGGCGATATAGGCCGACAGCAGCGCAATGTTGTAATCATTCGTCCCCGAGCGCGAGCAGATGCGGCCCTTCCACTTCGGATCGGCCAGATCCTCGTAAGTGGTGACCTCGCCGTCCTTCACGCGCTCTTTCGAGGCATAGACGATGCGGGCGCGGCTGGTCAGGCCGAACCACTGATTATCCTTGTCGCGGAACTCGGCCGGGATATTGGCATTCAGAACGTCGGACTGGACGGCCTGGGTCACACCGGCCTCGACCACCTGGCTCAGCCGGGCGATGTCAACGGTCAGCACCAGATCGGCGGGCGAGCGGTCGCCCTCGGCCACCAGACGTTCCACCATGCCCTTGTCCACGAAGGCCACGTTGGTTTCGATGCCGGTCTCGGCGGTGAAGGCGTCCAGCAGCGGCTGGATCAGTTCGGGCTGACGGTGCGAATAGATGTTCACTTCGTCCGCGAAGACGGGAAGGGCCGTCGAGCAGAGGGCGAGTGCCAGCAGGGCGCGCTTCATTGTTGACCTCTTTTGTCAAAAATTCTGGCGCCGTGATAACCCGAGTCTTTCACTTGGGTCAATGCCTGACTGAACGAGTCGGAATTGAGCGGGCAAATTTCTTCGGGAAGAAATTCGCATATTCGTTCACACCGAATTTGGCGTCCGCCTCTCGCCTCTTGCCTTTTCCTCCGTCTTGGCCCGGTTCCACAGCGCGTCCATTTCCGCGAGGTCGCTGTCGGCGGGGCTGCGGCCTGACTCGGCCAGCCAATCCTCGATCCGGCCAAAGCGGCGGGTGAATTTGGCATTGGCGGCGCGCAGCGCGGCCTCAGGGTCGATCTTCAGGTGCCGCGCCAGATTGGCGACGACGAACATCAGATCGCCGAATTCCTCGAACACCTCGGCCTCGGTCAGCCGGTCGCGGGCCTCGGTCAGTTCCTGCGCCTCCTCGACGATCTTGTCGACGACCTCGGCGGTCGAGGGCCAGTCAAACCCCACCCGCGCCGCGCGCTTTTGCAGCTTCACCGCCCGCGTCAGCGCCGGAAGTGCCATGGCCACACCGTCCAGCGTGCGGGCCGGGCCGCGTTCGGCGGCCTTGACCCGTTCCCAATCCGCCGTCTGCTGTTCGGCGCTTTTCGCGTTGCTTTCGTCGCCAAAGACATGGGGATGCCGGGCAACCATCTTGTCGGAAATCGCCAAAACCACATCCTCGAAGGCGAAAAGCCCCGCGTCTTCCGCCAGTTGCGCGTGATAGACCGACTGGAACAGCAGGTCGCCCAGTTCAAGCCGCAGCTCGTCCCATGCCTCGCGCGCGATGGCGTCGGCGACCTCATGCGCCTCTTCCAGCGTATAGGGGGCGATGGTGCTAAAGTCTTGTTCGCGGTCCCATGGGCAGCCGTCAGGTGCACGCAAGCGGGCCATGATCTCCAGCAGGCGGGGCATGCCTGCCGTAGCGTCATGCACGAGGGCGTCGCTTTCGGATCGGGGCAGGGGACGCTTGGGCATTGCGGAGGCTCCGGTTTTCGGCTTCCCTCCGGGCTTAGACCTGAAACGTGCCGGGAGTCCACCTCATGCCAGTCCTGAACCGCATCGCCGATTTCGCCGAAGAGATGAAGGGATGGCGGAGGCATCTGCACCAGTATCCCGAACTGGAATTCCAGTGCCACCAGACGGCGGCCTTCATCGTGGAGCGCCTGCGCGAGATGGGGGTGGATGAAATCCACGAAGGGATCGCGACCTCGGGCGTCGTGGCCATCATCAACGGGCAGGATGGCGGGCGGACCATCGGGCTGCGCGCCGATATGGATGCGCTGCCTATCGACGAGGCGACAGGGGCGGAACATGCCTCGAAAGTGTCGGGCAAGATGCATGCCTGCGGTCATGACGGCCATGTGACCATGCTGCTGGGCGCGGCAAAATACCTGTGCGAGACGCGGCGGTTTTCGGGCCGGGTGGCGCTGTTGTTCCAACCGGCCGAAGAGGACGGCGGCGGCGGCAATGTCATGGTGCAGGAAGGGGTGATGGACAGGTTCGACATCGCCGAGGTCTATGGCATCCACAATGCGCCGGGTCTGCCCTTCGGCCAGTTCCAGACCACACGCGGGGCGCTGATGGCCTCGGTCGATACTGCCGTCGTCCATGTCACCGGGCGCGGCGGCCATGCGGCGACCCCGCATGAATGCATCGACCCGATTCCGGCCGTGGTCTCAATGGTGCAGGGTTTGCAGACCATCCTGTCGCGTAACATCTTTGCGATGGATGAGGCGGTGCTGTCTGTCACCATGATCCATGCCGGGACGGCGAGCAATATCGTGCCGGAAGAGGCGATGTTTGCCGCCACCATCCGCTGCTTCAAACCCGAGGTGCGGGCGCTGCTGAAAAAACGGATCTACGAGATCATCGAAGGGCATGCCGCTGCATTCAATGTCGCCGCGCGGATTGATTATGACTGGGGCTATCCGCCCACGATCAACCATGCCGAACAGGCTGATTTCGCGGCCTCTGTCGCGCGCGAGGTCGTCGGCCCTGCTTTGGTGAATGCCGAGGCCGGGCGCGAGATGGGGTCCGAGGATTTCAGCTATATGCTGGAGGCGCGGCCAGGCGCCTATCTGTTCCTCGGAACCGGCCCGGGCGCGGGGCTGCATCACCCGGCCTTTGATTTCAACGACGAGGCGGCGCCGGTCGGGGCCAGCTTCTTTGCCCGGCTGGTGGAAACCGCGCTGCCTGCGAAATAGGTGTTTCCAATTTGTTCCGGTTGGCCCAGACTTCCTGAAAAGGGAGATGTCACATGGACCAGCCGGTAAAGTTTGAACGGTTCCGGGCGCTGCATCAGGCGCCCGGCGCTTTTGTGGTGGCAAATGCCTGGGATGCAGGCTCGGCCCGTCTGCTGACGGCGGCGGGGTTTGCGGCCCTTGCGACCACCAGCGCGGGCCATGCCTATGCCCAAGGCCTGCGCGATTCCGCCGGGGCGCTTGGCCGCCGGGGCGTTTTGCAGAATGCAGCCGAAATTGCGGCGGCGACCGACCTGCCGGTCAGCGCCGATCTGGAGGATGGCTTTGGTCCGGCGCCGGAGGATTGCGCCGAAACCCTGCGTCTGGCGCTTGCTGCGGGTCTGGCGGGCGGTTCCATCGAAGATGCGACCGGCGACGCCACCGACCCGATCTTTCCCTTTGAACATGCGGTGGAACGGGTGCGCGCCGCTGCCGAGGCGGTGCAGGGGCAGCCTTTTCTGCTGACCGCGCGGGCCGAGAACTTTCTGTGGGGGCGCCCTGATCTGGATGACACCATCGCGCGGCTGCAAGCCTTTGCCGAGGCGGGCGCCGATGTGCTGTTCGCGCCGGGCCTGCGTGACCTGGCAGCAATCCGCAGTGTCTGTGCGTCGGTCGACCGTCCGGTCAATGTGGTGATGGGCTTGACCGGGGCACGTTTTACCGTGGCGGAACTGGCCGGGGCCGGGGTGAAGCGCATCAGCCTGGGCGGGTCACTGTTCCGCACGGGCTTTGGCGCGGTGCAGGCTGCTGCCAGACAGATCCTGAGCGAAGGCTGCTTTGACTATGCTGCTGCCGCGATGCCGGATGCGGAGGTTTCGGCGCTGATGTCGGATCGCCGCCTGCCGGATCGGCTGGCCTAGCCGAATCGCTTTAAAGCGGGCGGCTTCGGCATATCGTGGTGGATCAACCTTTAGGCCACCATATCTATGCAACCGCAGCCTTTGGTAGGTGGCTCCGGCTGGCCAAATTTTGATCAAAATGCTACAGTCGCTCCTGACGCCAACCGCAACGGAGCGAGTGATGACCGCCGATTTTCCCCGCAATAGCCCCAGCCCACAGGATGTGCAGGCGATGGACAAGGCCCATCACCTGCACCCCTGGACCAACTTTGGCCCCTTCGAGGAGAAGGGGGCGCTGGTGATGTCGCGGGGCGAGGGCTGTTGGCTGTGGGATGCCGGGGGGCGGCGCTATTTCGACGCGATCGGCGGCATGTGGTGCACCAATATCGGCCTTGGCCGACGCGAGATGGCCGAGGCGATAGCCGATCAGGTGACGCGGCTCGCCTTTTCCAACACCTTCGTTGACACGACCAACGAACCGGCGGCGCTGCTGGCGGCGAAGCTTGCCAGCCTTGCGCCGGGCGATCTGAACCGGGTGCATTTCACCACCTCGGGCTCCACTGCTGTCGATACGGCCTATCGCATGGTGCATTACTATCAGACCGCGATGGGGAGACCCGAAAAGACGCAGATGATCGCGCGGGATTACAGCTATCACGGCTCCACCTATATCTCGCAATCGGTGGGCAAGCGCCCCGGCGACCGCGTGCCATTCTTCCGCTATCAGGAAACCGGCATCCATCACCTGACCGCGCCGAACCCCTATCGCGCGCCGGAAGGCATGGACGAGGCCGCCTTCTGCGACTGGCTGGTGGCGGAGTTCGAGGCGAAACTGGCCGAGATTGGTCCCGAGAAGGTCGGCGGATTCTTCGCCGAGCCGATTCAGGCCTCGGGCGGGGTGATCGTGCCACCCGAAGGCTATCTGCAACGCATGGCCGCGATCTGTCGCCAACATGACATCCTGTTCGTGGCCGATGAGGTGGTCACCGCTTTCGGACGTCTGGGCCACTGGTTCGCCAGCGAGGCAGAATTCGGCATCCAGCCTGACATGATCACCTGCGCCAAGGGGCTGACCTCGGGTTATCTGCCGCTGGGCGCGCTGATCTTTTCCGACCGGATCTGGCAGGCCATGGCGGCGGATGGCGCGCGCTGGTTCACCAGCGGCTTCACCTATTCCGGGCATCCCGTCGCCTGTGCCGCCGCGCTGAAGAACATCGAGATCATCGAGCGGGAGGACCTGCTGGGCAATGCCACCCGCGTGGGTGCGTTGTTCGAGGCGCGGATGAAGGCGCTGGAGGCGCTGCCCATGGTCGGGCAGGTGCGTGGCCGCAAGCTGATGATCTGCGTCGAGAATGTTGCCGACAAGGCCACCAGGGCGCTTCTGCCCGAGGATCTGGACGTGGGCACCCGGATTGCCGACACCTGCGAGGCGATGGGCCTGATGGTGCGCCCGCTGGGCCATCTGAACGTGATGTCGCCGCCGCTGACCCTGACGGCCGAGGATGTCGGGATGGTGGGCGATACGCTGGAGCGTGCCATCCGGCAGGTGGCCGACGATCTGGTGCGCGAAGGCGTGAAACTGGGTTGAGCGGAACCCGCAGGCGGCAATGCACGTTGCCTGACTGACCGCCGGGGCATCCCGCCCCGGCCATCAGGAAAGGAGACTGCCATGACCGATGTTCTGGACACCGTCCCGCAGGCCGACCGGATCGACACCGGGGTTGTGAATGTGCTGGCCATTTCCGAGGGCCTGTCGCAGGCCGTGGCCGATACTTACCGGCTGCTGTTTAAATCCCATGCCTATCACTGGAATGTGGAAGGGCCGCTGTTCCATCCGATCCATCTGCTGACCGAGGAACAGTATAACGACCTGTTCCAGGCCGCCGATGATCTGGCCGAACGGATGCGCGCGCTGGGTCGTCTGGCGCCGTTCCAGCTGGATGCCATGGCCAAAGGCTCGATCATCAGCGACCCGGCCAAGCTGCCCTCGGCGCATGAGATGATCGAGGATCTGGCCTCGGATCACGAGGCGGTGGCCAAGCGGATGCGCAAAGTGATCGCGGCGGCCGAAAAGGGCAATGACCCGGTCACGGCCGATCTGCTGACCGGGCGTTGTGCTGCGCATGAAAAGGCAGCCTGGATGCTGCGCGCTACTGCAAAATGATCAAATTCTGCCGCAAGGCTTGACTTTGGCGACCGGGGCGGCAATCTCGCCGCACCCGGATCCGGCGCGTCTCCGATGACCAGAATGACGACCTTCAGACCCGAGGAGCGTTCCATGGCCCTTGAAGATGCCAAGAACGAAGTCGATACCGCCTTCACCCGCAAAAGCCCGCGCGGCTATGCCTTTGAAAACGCCTTTGCCGGTGCCACCAGCTTTCTGCGCCGGACATATACCAAGGATCTGACGGGGGTGGATGTCGCCGTGACCGGCGTGCCCTTCGATCAGGCGGTGACGCACCGCACCGGCACACGCTTCGGCCCCCGCGCGATCCGCGAGGCATCGAGCCTGCAACCCTATGATCCGCCGCAGGGCTGGGGCACTGATCCGCTGGAGGATCTGGCGGTGATCGACTACGGCGATCTGGCCTTTGACTACGCCAAGGTCGCGGATTTCCCCGACCGGCTGACCGATCACATCCGCACGATCCTCAACGCAGGTGCCGCCAGCATCACGCTGGGCGGCGATCACTTCATCACCTGGCCAATCCTCAAGGCCTATGCCGAGAAATTCGGCCCGATGAGCGTGATCCATTTCGACGCCCATTCCGACCTCTGGGCCGATGACGACCTGACCCGCATCGACCACGGCACCATGATGTATAAGGCGGTCAAGACCGGGCTTGTGGACCCCAAACGCTCGGTCCAGATCGGCATTCGCACCTTCTGCGACGATTATCTGGGGATGAATGTCATCGACGCCCGCGAATGCCATGAAATCGGCGTGGCGCGGATCGTCGAGAAGGTGAAGGCGATCGTCGGCGACCATCCGGTCTACCTGACCTTCGACATCGACGCGCTGGACCCGGCCTTCGCGCCCGGCACCGGCACGCCGGTCTGGGGCGGGCTGGCAAGCTGGCAGGCCGCCGCGATCCTGCGCGATCTGGCGGGGGTTAACCTCGTCGGGGGCGATGTGGTCGAGGTTTCGCCTCCCTATGACACCACCGGGGCCACGGCCATTGCGGGCGCCCATGTCGCCTACGAAATCCTCTGCCTGCACCATTGGGCCAAGACCCGGCGATGAAACTGATCCTCGCCGTCACTTTTGGTCTGCCGCTGCTGGCTGTGCTGTGCCTCGCGCTGGCGGTGCGGTTCGCGCCGCTTGATCCGGCGGACTGGCATGTGAGCCTTGCCGAGCCTCTGCGCACCGGCAAGCCGAATGACGTGCGGGTGCGACCCGAGGGCGGCGAGATTGCCGCCCCGGTGTTCCCTGGCCTGACAGACTGGGAACTGGCCGAACGTCTGCAAGCTGTGGCGCTGGCCGAGCCGCGCACGACCCTGATCGCGGGCAGCCCGGCGGAAGGGCGCATGACCTTTGTGCAGCGGTCTGCCCTTTGGGGTTTTCCCGATGTCATCACGGTCGAAACCTTCGCCACACCGCAAGGCGCCAGCCTCAGGCTCTGGTCCCGCGCGCGGTTTGGCTATTCCGATATGGGGGTGAACCGGGCGCGTGCCGAACGCTGGCTGGCCTCGCTGTCCCCATCCGCCTCTTGACCGCGCGCGGCCTTCGCGCCACATCGGTCGCATGGTTCCCTTCGATAAACTCGACCAGATCACCCGCCGCTTCGAATATCTGGAAGCGAAGCTCGGACAGGGCGCCGCCCCGGCCGAGATTGCCGCGCTCAGCCGCGAATATGCAGATCTGAAACCCGTGGTGGCGGAAATCGTGGCCTATCGCAGTGCCCTGGCCGATCTGGCCGAGGCCGAGGCCATGCTGACCGATCCCGAAATGCGCGCCTTGGCCGAGGAAGAGCTTCCCCGCCTGAAAGACCGCATCCCCGAGATGGAGCAGGCCCTGCGTCTGGCGCTTCTGCCGAAAGATGCCGCCGATGCGCGCCCGGCGATCCTTGAGATCCGTCCGGGCACCGGCGGCGAGGAGGCAAGCCTTTTCGCCGGTGATCTGGCCCGGATGTACCAACGCTATGCCGAACGCATGGGCTGGCGCTTCGAGGTGCTGGAACAGCAGCTTTCCGATCTTGGCGGGCTGAAGGAATTCACCGCGCATGTGCAGGGCGAGGGCGTCTTTGCCCGGCTGAAATATGAGGCGGGCACCCATCGCGTGCAGCGCGTGCCGGAAACCGAGGCGGGGGGCCGCATCCACACTTCCGCCGCCACCGTCGCCGTGCTGCCCGAGGCCGAGGAGGTCGACATCGACATCCCCGCGACCGACATCCGCATCGACACGATGCGCGCCAGCGGGGCAGGTGGCCAGCACGTCAACACCACCGACTCGGCTGTGCGCATCACCCATATCCCCAGTGGCATCGTCGTCACCTCTTCGGAGAAGTCGCAGCACCAGAACCGCGCCATCGCGATGCAGGTGCTGCGTGCCCGTCTGTTCGAGATGGAGCGAGACAAAGCCGCTTCGGCCCGCGCCGCCGACCGCAAGGCGCAGGTGGGGTCCGGCGACCGTTCCGAGCGCATCCGTACCTACAACTTCCCGCAGGGGCGGATGACCGACCACCGCATCAACCTGACGCTCTACGCCCTGCCGCAGATCATGCAGGGCGATCTGGGCGAGGTGATCGAGGCGCTGGTTTCGCATGATCAGGCCGCCAAACTGGCGGAGATGGAGGCGTGACCGCTGCCTTGGCCTATCGCGAGGCTGTCGCCCGCCTGACGGCCGCCGGTCTGCCCGATGCCGCAAGGGATGCCCGGCTTCTCATGGCACATGCGCTTGAGATCTCGGCCGACCGGGTGATGCTCGCGCTGCATGATCCGCTGCCCGAAGCGGCGGCGATGCGGCTGGAAGAGGCCGTGACCGCGCGTCTGGCGCGTCAGCCGGTCAGTCAGATCACCGGGCAGCGACAGTTCTGGGGGCGCAGTTTCCGCGTCACCCGTGATGTGCTGGACCCGCGCCCCGAAACCGAAACGCTGGTCGCCGAAGCCCTGGCCGCGCCGTTCTCCCGTGTTCTGGACCTTGGTACCGGCTCGGGCGCGATCCTGCTGACGCTGCTCGCAGAACGGTCCGGGGCGACGGGAATTGCGACCGACCTGTCGGACGCCGCGCTGGAGGTGGCGCGCGGCAATGCTGTGGCCCTCGGCCTCACGGACCGCGCGTCCTTCCTGCAAGGCGACTGGTTCGCCCCGATCAGCGGTCGCTTCGATCTGATCGTCTCCAACCCGCCCTATATCGCCGCCGATGAAATGGCCGGGCTTTCCCCCGAGGTCCGCGAATGGGAGCCGCATCTGGCCCTGACCCCCGGTGGCGACGGGCTGGATGCCTACCGCGCCATCGCAGCCGGTGCGCGCGACCATCTGCTGCCGCAGGGCAGGCTTCTGGTGGAAATCGGCCCGACACAGGGGGCCGCCGTTGCCGCGCTGTTCACCGCCGCCGGTCTGGCACAGGCACGAATCCTCGCCGATCTGGACAATCGCCACCGCGTCGTTTCCGCCATTGCACCGCAATGACCGGCGACTTCCGGCCATTTTGGCACAAAATCGAGGTTTTCCCCAATTTTCTGCGCAGAATCTGCTTGTCACGCAGCACGTCGCATGGTTACTCCGGTTTCAGCGGCGGGGCGATTGGCTCGCTCCCCGTTTTCAAGCTGAAAGCATGACAGCATACCTCCGGAGGGAATTTCCCTCGCGCGGCAGACGATGCAGGTCGGCCAGTCACCCCGGACTACCGGATCATAGGACAAGATGAGATCCTCTAAATCCCGCTCGCGTTCGAAGTCGAACCGCCCGCGCACGATGGGCAACATCATCAACCGTGTCTTCGACAGCTCCGGCCCCGAAGGCAAGGTGCGCGGCACGCCGCAGCAGATCATCGAGAAGTACCTCATTCTCGCGCGTGACGCGCAGCTCTCGAATGACCGCGTCGCCGCCGAGAATTTTCTTCAGCACGCCGAGCATTACACCCGTATGCTCAGCGAGGCGCAACGCGAACTGGCGGCCGAGCAAGAGGCGCGTCAGCAGCAATATCAGAACCACAACAACCAGCAGGGCGGCGGCCAGAACAACGGCCAGTCCGGCGGCAATCCCCGCCATCAGGACCGCAGCGACCGGAACGACGCCCGCGATCCGGGTGCAGGCGACCAGCCCGAGGTTCCGGCAGAGGCCATGACGCTGACCGCTGACGAGGAAAGCACGCTGGTCGAAACGCCGGAAATGAAGCGAGAGGGGCAGCCGCAGGCAGGGCAGAACCAGCGCCGCGAGGGCGACCGTAGCCGCCGCGATTTCCGTGGCCCGCGTCCGCAATACGACCGTCGCGCCCCGCGTGGCGAAGGCACTGAAGGCGCCGCCGAACATCCGGCCACGCCCGAAGCACCTGCCGAACCTTCGGCCCCGGCGCCGGTGACGGCCGCCCCGGAAGCCCCGGCCACCGAGGCCCCCGCTGCCGAGGCGCCGAAGCCGCGCAAGCCGGCTGCCCCGCGCAAGCCGCGCACGCCGAAACCCAAGACCGAGGCGGAAAAGCCGGAAGCCGCAGAATAAGAAACGGGGCCACGCGGCCCCGTTTTCATTTTGCCATCTCGCGCGCCAGGGCGCAGAACCCTTCCAGCGGGATTTCCTCCGCCCGCGCCGTCGGTGCAATCCCCGCCGCCTCCAGCCGCGCCTCGATGTCCGGCCCCAGCCCCTTCAGTGAGGACCGCAGCATCTTGCGTCGCTGGTTGAAGGCCATGGCGGTGATCCGGCTCAGGATCTTCTCATCCGCCGGAAAGCGCGGCCCCGGCAGCCGGGTCAGATGCACCACCGCCGAATGCACCTTGGGCGCAGGGGTGAATGCCTCGGGCGGCAGATGCAGGACGATCTTCGCCTCGCAGCGCCATTGCGCCAGAAGCGCGAGCCGCCCGTAGTGGTCGCCCCTCGGCTTCGCCACGATCCGCTCGGCCACTTCCTTCTGGAACATCAGCGTCAGGCTTTCCCAGAACGGTGGCCAGTTCGCGGGCGTCAGCCAGCGGATCAGCAGTTCGGTCCCCACATTATAGGGCAGGTTCGCCACCACGCGGATCGGCGGTGTCAGATGCGCCAGCACATCGACCTCCAGCGCATCGCCGTTGATGACATCCAGCTTGCCCGGATACGCCGCCTGAATCTCGGCCAGCGCGGGCAGACAGCGAGCGTCTTTCTCCACCGCCAGCACCCGCCGCGCACCTTCCGCCAACAGCCCGCGCGTCAAGCCGCCGGGGCCGGGCCCGACCTCCAGTACATCGCAGCCCGACAGATCGCCCGCCTGCCGCGCGATCTTGGCCGTCAGGTTCAGATCCAGCAGAAAGTTCTGCCCAAGCTGCTTCTTCGCCACCAGGTCATGCGCCCGGATAACCTCGCGCAGCGGCGGCAAACCGTCGATCGTCGCCATGAAACCGGCTCCTGCTTTTATTCTGGTCCAAATATCCCGGGTCCGGGGCAACCCCCCGGGGCTTACCGGCCCCGCGCCGCCGCCATGTCATGCGCCATGCGCAGCGCCGCCACAAGGCTTGACGGCTCGGCAATGCCCCGCCCGGCAATGTCGAGCGCCGTGCCATGGTCGGGCGAGGTGCGCACGAAGGGCAGGCCCAGCGTCACATTCACGCCGCCGTCGAAATTCACCGTCTTGATCGGGATCAGCGCCTGATCGTGATACATGCAGATCGCCACGTCATAAGCGGCGCGGGCGCGGGGGTGGAACATCGTATCGGCGGGCAGCGGGCCAAAGATCGCCATGCCTTCGGCCGCCAGCCGGGTGACCACCGGCGCGATCACGGTGGCATCCTCATGCCCCATGGCCCCGCCTTCACCCGCATGGGGGTTCAGCCCGGCCACCGCAAGACGCGGTGCGGAAATTCCGAAATCGCGGACCAGCCCGGCATGGGTGATGCGAATGGCCCGCTCAAGCAGATCAGCGGTCAGCGCAGCAGAAACCTCGGCCAGCGGGATATGGATGGTGACCGGCACTACCCGCAATTCCGGGGCGGCCAGCATCATCACCACATCGGCGCCGCCCGCGAGATCGGCCAGGAATTCGGTATGGCCCGGAAAGGCAAAGCCCGCGCCGTCCTTCAGCGCCTTCTTGTGCAGGGGGGCGGTGCAGATCGCGGAAGCCTCGCCCGTCTGCACCAGTTCTACCCCCCGCCGTATCGCGGCGATGACTCCCGCCGCATTGGCAGGTTCCAGCACGCCGGGGGTGGCAGGGGCGGCGAAGGGCAGTGGCAGAACCGGAAGCCGGTCGGGCGGCACAGCGACCGCCTCTGCCGGGCGGGCGATTTCCGTAAAATCGGTGCCCTGAGGCAGATGCCGGGGATCGCCGATCCATAAGAAAGGCAAGGCGCGCCCCAGAACGGCACGCGCCTTCACTGCGATTTCCGGGCCGATGCCCGCAGGCTCGCCACAGCTCAGCGCCACCGGCGCCAGATCGGCCATGGCTCAGGGCTCGCGGATCAGGGCATTGGCGCGCAGTTCAGCCAGATAAAGGTCGCTCTGCGCCTCGACCTTGCGGTTGAGGATCTGGTTGCGGATCGCGCTGCGGTCGACCGGCGTTTCGCTGACCGGCTGGCGCGAACACAGCATCAGCATTTCGGTGGCCCCCCCCAGATCACGCAGCACGCTTTCGCCCGGGTCCAGCCGCGCCAGTTCCAGCCCCAGATCGGCGGGAACCGCCGACATCGGCTTGGTCTCGATCTGAAGCTGGTTTTCCGGCAGGCCGCGCGCCGGGGTATAGAGATCTTTGCAGGTATCGGCATTGGCCCGGATCCGCGCGAAATCGGTGGCGGTGGTCTCGGTCTTCGGCAGGCGCAGCCGGGCATATTCCACCTGCACCATCGCCGGGCTCGCCTCTTTCGAGGCGGTCACGTCGCGCAGCTGGAACAGGGCAACCCCACCCGGAATGGTGATCGGAGCTGAAACCTGACCGGGGCCAAGCGCGAGGATGACGCTGGCGATCTGCGGCGGCAGGTTGCTCAGCGGCATCGGCGCCAGCCGCCCCCCCCGATCCCGCGATGCTGCGGCGGAATAGCGCGCCACGGCCGAGGCAAAGCCACCTTCGGTATTGATCTGCCCCTGAATGCTGCGCGCCTGCGCCATCGCCGCATCCTCCTGACCCGGAGGGGCGGGGATGATCAGTTCCGACAGCGCAACGGTCAGCGCGGTCTTGCGGGTTTCGGCTTCCAGCGCGCGGTCGATCTCGGCCTCGGTCACTTTGGTGGTGGCGCCGTATTTCGCCCGCACCACCTCGCGCCATACCATCCCGGCGGTTACGAAATCGCGGAAGGTCTCGGGCGCGATTCCGGCCTGACCGATGACCTTCAGAAATTCATCGGCGGAAAGGTTGGCGCGGCTGGCAAATTCTTCCATGCCCTTGCGCACCTCGGCCTCGGTCGGCTTGACGCCGATCCGCTTGGCCTCCTGAAGGCGCAGCCGGTCTTCGATCAGCCCCTTCATCGCCTCTTTTTCCAGATCGCCCGGCGCGCGCAGGATCTGCATGAACAGCAGGCGCTGCTGGTATTCGTATTCGGTGACCGCCCGGTCATTGATGATGATCCGCGGTGCGAACAGGTTCTGTTGGGCGGCTCCGGGGCCGGAAACAGCGGCCAGCGCGAGGAAGCTTGCGGTCAGGAGGGGCAGAACTCGGGTCATTCGGGCAGTCTCTTGGCTATGGCCTTCGCGGCGATCTGGCGGTTCATGGCAGTTCAGCCCCGGCACTTGCGGGCCGGACCGGGCTTGGCGCTGCCGCCGAAACCGAGCAGATCGACCGAAAGGCCGAAATCCGTAGTTGGCTTCACACTAGTCGAGGAGGTGAAGCGGCGCGAGAGGGAAAGATCGACAAGAAGGCATTCGTTGCGGAACTCGAGCCCAAGGCCCGCGCGGGTGGCACGGTCGGCCTCGAAATCGTAACGGCCGCTCAGCTTGCCGGTCCATGTATCGGTCAGCGCATATCGGCCGTTCAGATAAAGCTCCTGTGTGTCGGCGATGCGGTTTTCCGCGGCATCAGCCTGCAACCAGATGTAGGAGGTGCTGAGCGCGTATTTCTCGCGGTCGAGGTCCAGCCGGAACTCGGCCTTGGTGATGCCGAACGCACCGTCGAACAGCGCGCGGTTGGTCAGTGACAGCCCGCCCGGCACTGTGACCTGCGCGGTGGCGAGCCAGTCCGAGGTGACGCCATCAAGGCCCGAGGCGGTGCTGAACTGGCCGAAATCCTCGCGCCGGAACACCCGGCCCCCGGCGAGCGCGAGGCTCCAGCCCGAAGGGGCATAGCGGGTCCAGCTGAGACCCACATTCAGCCGCGCGCCGTCTTCATGGGCGTCTGACCCTGCGAAACGGTCCAGCGCGAACAGATTGCCCTCGTCAAACTCGACCAGCGCGCTGTCCTCGTTGGGGATATCGCTGCCATCACGGCTGGCCAGAACCAGCTGCATCACCGGCTCGATCACATGCGTGGCGCCGTCCGCGGTGCCGCCCACCCAGGGCCAGCGCAGTTCAAGCCCGGTTGCCCCATGCAGACGGCTGTGTGTGCCGCCATAGGTGGCATCCTGCCGGATGTTGTAAAGATCGGCAGAAACCTCCGCCATGGTCGAGACGACAATTCCCGGTCCGGTCACCCAGTTGCGGCGCCAGTCCAGCCGCAACGAGGCGTGCGACATGTCACGGCCATCGGCGATGTCATCGGAATCCACGTCGGTGTCATAATCCAGCGTAGAGGTGCGGTAATGCGAATGGGTCTGGAACATCAGCCCCGCCTCGCCGCCCAGCGGCCCGCCGGAAAAGCGGCGGTGCAGGGTGAAATCCCCGATCAGCGTCGGCAGCGTCGCATTGCTTTCCGGCACGCCGTCGATGTCACGGATCGACCGGAAGTTGATGAACCGGCCCGAGATATATTCGTTGCGCCGGGTGCGGCTGACCTCGATCCGGCTGTCCAGCCGGTCCTTGTCGGAAATGCCGTAATCCAGCAGATAGGCCGGGTCGCTGACCGCTTCGGCCTGGAAGGTCAGGCGAAAGTCACGGGGGAGCGCGAAATCGCCGCTGGCATGCAGATAGCCGCGCGCCTCGCCCGGCAGGATGTCATCGCGCGAGGTGGCGCCGGAGACCTCAATCTGGCCGGTGCGGAAGGCCTCGCGATAGCGCAGTTCCAGCGTGCGCCCGTTCTTCGTGCTCAGATAGGGGGTCACTGTCAGGTCGCGTGACGACCCGAGCGTGATGAAATACGGCAGCTTGATCCCGGTGCCGAGACCCGAGGTGGTGCGGATGTCGGGCATCATCACCCCGGTCGCCCGGTCCAGCGTCGGATCGGGCATGCGCAGGCGCGGCAGATAGAACACCGGCACCCCGGCAAAGCGCAGTTGCGCCCGGTCGAAGTAAAGCTGCTGCTCCAGCTGGTCGTGGACCACGCGCTTCGCCCGGATCTCCCACAGCGGGACCGGGTCAATGGTGCAGACCTGACAGGAGGAGGCGACGGTGTCCGTGAGCTGTGTATATCGCCCGCCCGCGCGGAACATCTGCCGTGCGGCAATCTGCATCTGCCGGTTCAGCACCATACGGGCGGAATTCATCACCCCTTCGGTCAGATCGGCGCTCAGATCCGCGGTTTCGGCGCGGACGAAATTGCCGTTGTCATCGGTCAGGTAGATCGGTCCCTCGAACCGCAGCCGGTCGGCGGCGCGATCATAGGTGATGCGCTGCGCCCGGAGCCGCTGGCCGCGATACCGCACCTCGACATCGCCTTGCGCCACCAGCAGGCTGTCGCCGCTGACCGACACCTGATTGGCGGTCAGGGTCGCACGGTCGACCGTCTGGCCATTGCCGCCGAGGGGCAGCAGCGCCAGAGCCAGCGCGAAAAGGGAAGCGCGCCAGCCCATCAGCCGTCCTCCAGATGCAGCAAAAGCCCGATGGCGCAAAGCGTCGCGGTCACCGGCGGGGTCCAGGCGGCCATGGCCACGGGGATCTGGCCGTTCTCACCCAGCACCTGCGCGAAGTTGCGCAAGAAGAAAATGGCGAAACCGCCAAGAATGGCGAACATCACCAGCATGCCGGTGCGCCCGAAGCGCGCGTGGCGCATGGTGAAGCCCGCCGCGATCAGCACCATGGCGGTCATCAGGAGCGGCAGCGCCAGTTGCATCTGGAACCAGACCTGATGGTTGCGCGCTGTGAAGCCCGCGCGTTCCAGCCCGCGGATATAGGAAGGCAGTTCCCAGACCGGAATGGCCGAGGGGCTGCCGAAACTGTCACGGATGGCCGCCGCCGTCAGATCCGAGGCGAACGTGCCACTGGCCATGGTTTCAACCGCCGACTGGGGGTTGGCCGCATCCAGCGACCAGCGCCGGGCCTCGGTCAGCGCCCAGGCACCGGGTTCCAGCCGGGCCTCTGCGGCCTCGACCCGCTCACGCGGGACGCCGGTCGCGTCGAAAGACAGGAAGGTCGCGTCGAACAGCCGGGTTCCATCGGCGCTGGCACGGGCGGCATGGATCACAGTCTGCGACCCGCCGCCGCCCTGACGCAGCCAGAGCCCTTCGTCCGATACCGACAGCACCCGTTCCGCTCCCCGTGCATAGCGTGCGTAAAGCACGTCATATTCCTTGGTCGTCGCCGCCACCAGCGGATTGAGCACCGCAACCGCAAAGGCACCGATCAGCAGGGATACGATGACCGGCGCCATCAGGAACCGCAAGCCCGACCGGCCCGCCGCGCGCACCACCACCAGTTCCGACGACCGCGAAAGGCCCAGAAACAGCGCGATGGCGGACAGGATCATGATGAGCGGCAGGATGCGGTAAAGGCTGTCCGGCACATTCATCAGCGCCAGTTGCGCCGCCTGCGCCAGACCGGCGCCCTTGTCGGAAAACCGGCGCAGCTGCTCCAGCATGTCGATCAGCATGAGGATGCCGAAGAAGATCAGGAATACCCGGACGAACATCCACAGGAAGCGCCGCGCGACATAAAGGCTCAGCGTCATGTGGTGGCCTCCGCCGGTTTGGGTCGCCTGCGCGGGCGTTGCGACCACCACAGAAGGAAAAGCGAGATCGCAAGCCCGGTCAGCGGCGCGGCATAGACCAGCGGCCAGGCCATCGGGTCGCGCAGGCTTTGCGACATGGCGGTGGTGTGGATCAGCTGCACGAAGATCAGAAGCCCCACGGCGATGCCGATCTGCCGCCACAGGCCAAAGCGTGAAAATCCCCCCAGAAGCAGCGCCGAAAAGCCCAGCAGGGCCGCCGCCGTGCCCAGGAAGGGCATGGCAAACCGCGCATGCGCCTCGCTGAGGAAAGCCGCGCGGCTTTCGCCGGTTTCGGCCAGCAGCGCGGGATCGGCGCGCAGCAGGTCAAGCGTCGAGAGATCCTCGACATCGCGATGCGGCAGGGCGCCGGTTTCGATCAGCCGGCCAAGGTCATAGGTGAAATCCTGAAACCGGGTCACTGACAGACGCTCGGTGCCGGACAGGTTCTGCACCATACCGTCGAACATGATCAGCTTGGGGCCGGTATCGCTGCGCGCCAGCAGGGCGCGGCTGGCGGTATAGACGGCACGCGCCGCCGGGTCGCGATCATCGGCGATGAACAGGTCACGCAATTCGCCGGTCTCGGTGATCTCGCGGATGAACAGCGTCACATTCTTTGACGGATGCATGAACTCGCCATCTGACAGATAGCGCGAGGTCACGTTTTCCGCGATCTCCGCCGACCGGCTGGCCAGCATGGTGCGGCTGGCGGGCACCAGAACGTGCATCAGAACCAGCATCATCAGTGCGACGATCAGCCCGAACCAAAGAACGGGCCGGGCAAGCCGGAACGAGGAAAAGCCGGTGGCCTGCATCACGATCAGCTCACTGTCGGCCATCAGGCGATTCACGCCGTAAACAGTTGCTGCAAATGCGGAAATCGGCAGTACCAGACGGATGACATTGGGCAGGGTCAGCAGAGAAAACTCAAGGAAGACCAGCGCCGACTGGCCGTCGCCGATCAGCTCGTCGAACAGCCCCACCGCCCGGTTGACCCAGTAGATCGCAACCAGCACCAGCGAGAAGAACCCGAACAACGCCAGCAAATGCGACAGCAGATATCTGTCGAATCTCGACACGCGGACCCTCGCTTCAACCCCGGAACGGGCGCGACGCTAGCCGAAATCCCCGGCGGGGAAAACTGCTATCTGGTCAAGGACGGCGCGGGCGGCTAGCCTCGCGGCGAAAGCCTGCCCGGTTTCAGGGTGGCGGGCAAGACCGACAGCCGGAGAATGAATATGTCGCATCCCGTTCCGATCCAGTTCCAGCCCGTCGATGCCGAGGCGCTGGCCAAGGCCACGGGCCGTATTGTCGTGGTGGTGGACGAGGGCGGCAAGCTGGGCGCAGCCGGGCGGCGGCTTGACCGGCTGATGAAGGGCGCGCTGGCGCGTTATCTGGCGGCGCCCGCCTTTGTGGATCAGAAAGCGGGCGAGGGCACGGTTCTGGCCTGGCCTGCGGGTCTGGCGGCCGAGGCGGTGCAGGTGGTGAAGCTGGACCGCAAGGCCGATGTGGCGCAGGCGCGCAAGGCGGGCGGCGCCATCGGCCGCGCGCTGTCCGAGGCAGGGACGCTGGTTCTGGCCGAAGGCGGACGCCATCTGGCGGAACTCTCGTTCGGGCTGGCGCTGCGGGCCTATGACTTCACCGCGCACAAGACCGGCACGGCGAAAGCGCCTGGCCCGGTGACGCTGATGGTGCCGAACCCCGAGGCGGCGGCGGCCGAGGCGGCACCACTGGCCGCGCTGGCGGAAGGCGTGTTCTTCACCCGCGATCTGGTGAACGAACCGGCCAATGTGCTGACCACCTATGATTTCGCTGCCCGTCTGGCCGCGATGCAGGAACTGGGTCTGGATGTCGATATCCTGGAGGAAGAGGATCTGTCAAAACTGGGCATGCGCGCGCTTCTGGGCGTGGGGCAGGGCTCGGAAAGCCCGTCCAAGGTCGTCGTCATGCACTGGCGCGGCGGCGCGAAGGACGAGGCCCCGCTGGCGCTCGTCGGCAAGGGTGTGGTGTTCGATACCGGCGGCATTTCCATCAAGCCCGCGGGCGGTATGGAAGAAATGACGATGGACATGGGCGGCGCCGGTGTGGTGGCGGGCGTGATGCGGACGCTGGCACTGCGCAAGGCCAAGGCCAATGTCGTGGGTCTGGTCGGGCTGGTGGAAAACATGCCCGACGGGCGCGCGCAGCGTCCGGGCGATGTGGTGCGCTCGATGAAGGGCGACACGATCGAGGTGATCAACACCGATGCCGAGGGGCGGCTCGTTCTGGCCGATGTGCTGTGGTATGCGCAGGAACGTTTCAAGCCCTGCGGCGTGATCGACCTCGCCACGCTGACCGGCGCGATCATCGTGGCGCTGGGGCATGAAAACACCGGCGTATTCTCGAACAACGATGCCTTCTGCGAACAGTTCCTGAAGGCGGCAAAAGCCGAGGGCGAGGGCGCGTGGCGCATGCCGATGGGTGACGCTTATGACGCCAAGCTGAAATCACGCATCGCGGATATGAAGAATATCGGCGGGCGCGATGGCGGCTCGATCACCGCGGCGCAGTTCCTGCAACGCTTCGTGAAGGCGGAAACGCCGTGGATTCACCTCGACATCGCGGGGACGGCGCTGTTGCAGGCCGATGCGGCACTGGCGCCCAAAGGGGCAACCGGCTGGGGCGTCGCCGCGCTGAACCGGATGATCCGCGACAGGTTCGAGAAGTAAGCGCATGTCGCGTGTGCTGTTCTACCACCTGACCCGCAGCGGCGTGCCGGAAACGGTGACGCAGCTTGCGGGGCGGGCGCTGGGTCAGGGCTGGCGGGTGATGCTGCGCGGCACCGATCGTGGACGGCTGGAATGGCTGGACGAAAAGCTGTGGCTGGAACCGGAAGACGGGTTCCTGCCGCATGGTCTTGAAGGCGCAGGGCGCGAGGCGGCGCAGCCGCTGCTGCTGGGCCTTGGCCCGGTCGCCAATGAAGCAAGGGCGCTGATGCTGGTGGACGGGGCCGAGCCGCAACCGGGCGAGGCGGCCGGGCTCGAAAGGGTCTGGGTTCTGTTCGACGGGCAGGATCAGGGCGCAGTGAATGCGGCGCGGGGCCTCTGGAAGCGGCTCGCGGGCGAGGGGGCACATCTGCAATACTGGTCCGAGGAATCCGGCCGCTGGGCCATGCAGACCGAACGGCCGGCGCAAGCTACCGGCTGAGGATCATCTGGTCGCCGTCAATCTCCATCCGGTAGCGGCGCAGGTAATCCATTCCCAGAAGCGAGCCATCCATTGCGCCATCGGTGACATAGGCGGTGACGCTGTCGTCATGGAAGGGGCCAAGCTGCACATCCTTCAGCCAGACCCGCGCAGTGCGCACGGTGCCATTGGCGGTATTGGCCTCACCCATGTAGACAAGACCCTCGGTCGTCACGCCAAGCCGTGCCGCATCGCGCGCCGACAGCACGATGTTGGTGGCGCCGGTATCGACCATGAAGGGAATGCTGCGGCCCTCTATCTCCAGCGTCAGGTAGAAGTGCCCGTCTGCGGCGCGGGGGATGTGGATGCTCTGGCCCTCCACCTGCTGCATGGGCAGGATGTTGCTGCGCATGTCGGTCCAGAGACCATATCCCGCCATCAGCCCGACGATGATCATGCCCCAGGCCATCAGCGTGCGCAGACCAGCGCCCAGCTTGCCGCGATATTCCGCCATGGCCCAGCCGCCGACAGCGGCCACCAGCAGGCTGAGGTAGAGAATGCGCGCGGTCATGTCGCCGTCCATCGGGGTCTCCTTTTCCCCCGATCTGGGGCGCAGGCGGGCAGGGTGCAAGGGCGCGGCGTCAGATCAGCCCGGTGCCGCGCACCCCGTCGATGACGAACTGGACGGACAGCGCCGCCAGCAGCATGCCCAGAAGCCGGGTGATGACCACGGTTCCGGTGCGGCCCAGCGCGCGTTCGATGGGCGGGGCGGCCAGCAGGAACAGGAAGGTGGCCACCATCATCGCCAGAAGCAGACCCAGCACCTGCGACGCCCCCAGCCAGCCACCACCCGATTGCCCCATCAGCAGAATCATCGTGGCGATGGCGCCCGGCCCGGCGATCAGCGGCGTGGCCAGCGGAAAGACCGAAGGGTCATGGTCAGGGTCCGCCTGTTGCCCCTCGCGCCGCTGGGTGCGGCGTTCGAACAGCATGTCCAGCGCGGTCAGGAACAGAAGGATGCCGCCCGCGATGCGAAAGGCGGGCATGGAAATGCCGATGAACCCCAGCAGCGCCTCGCCCATCAGCGCGAAGGCTGTCAGCAGGATGGTGGCGATGACGCAGGCCCGCAGCGCCATGGACCGGCGGCGTTCGACATCCATGCCGCGGGTCAGCGCAATGAACAGCGGCACCAGACCCGGCGGGTCGATCACCACGAACAGGGTGGCAAAAGCGGTAATCAGAAAAGCGGTGTCGATCATGTCCTGCCCTGTGCGCGCGGCGCATGGTGGACCGGATCTGGGCGCAAGGCAATGGGGCGCCCGTCACGGGCGCCCCGCTGCGATCATTCGGCGGCGACGGCCAGGCTGTCGAAGGTGCGGAAGCGGTTGTCATCCTCGATGAAGGTCTTGTCACCGAACCCGCCCTCGTGCGAGCCGAACGGCATCTGCGCGCGCAGCTTCCAGCTGGACGGGATGTCGAACTCTTTCGCGACGGCCGCATCGACAACCGGGTTGTAGTGCTGAAGGCTTGCGCCGATACCGGCATCGGCCAGAACGTTCCAGACCGCCAGCTGCGCCATGCCCGCCGAATGCTCCGAGAAGCCGGGGAAGGCATCGGCGTAAAGCGGGAACTGCTCTTGCAGGCCCTTCACGGTGGCCTGGTCTTCATAGAACAGCACGGTGCCCGCACCGGCGGCGAAGGCTTTCATCTTGCCTTCGGTCGGGCCGAAAGCCTCGGCCGGGACGATGGCGCGCAGGGCTTCGGTGGTGATTTCCCAGAACCGTTCCGAGGCTTCGCCGAACAGGATCACGGCGCGCGAGCTTTGCGAGTTGAAGGACGAGGGCGAAAGCCGCACGGCCTCTTTGATCAGCGCCTCGACGGCCTCGTTCGAGAGCGGCAGCTTCTTGCCCAGCGCATATTGCGTGCGGCGTTTTTTCAGGGTTTGCAGGGTTGCGTTGGTCATCGTCTTGCCTCTTCCGAACTATGATGCGGTTGCAGCAAGTATGTGTGCCCAAAGGCTTGGCGGCACAACCGGGCAAACTGTGCGCCCATGCAGGGCTCGCGTTCACCCATGCGCCGAGGGGCGGGGCTTCAGCCCGCCCCGGCGGTTTCCAGCGCCTCCTGCGCGTCCAGCCACAGCGCCTCGGCGCGGTCCAGCGCCTCCATCACCTCGGCGTATTTCTTGTTCCAGACCGCCAGATCGCCCTTGTGGCTGTCCTCATACAATTCGGGGTCGGCCAGCTTGGCGGCGAGCTTGTCGCGCATGTCGTTCAGCTTGCACAGACGTTCCTCGCATTTGCGGACCTCGGCCCGCAGCAGCAGGATTTCATCACGGCTGGCGCGTTTCGGCTTTTCTGCAGGCTTCGCCGCCGGTTTCGCGGGTTCGTCGCCGGCCAGCAATTCGGCTCGGTAACTTTCCAGATCCTTGTCGTAGGGCGTGACCGCGCCCGCCTTCACCAGCCACAGCCGGTCGGCGACAAGGCCCAGAAGGTGCATGTCGTGGCTGACGAGGATCACCGCGCCGCGATATTCGGTCAGCGCCTCAACCAGTGCCTCGCGGCTTTCGATGTCCAGGTGGTTAGTCGGTTCGTCAAGGATCAGCAGATGCGGAGCGTCAATGGTGGCCAGCAGCAGAGACAGCCGCGCCTTCTGCCCGCCGGACAGCCGCCCCACCACAGTTTCCGCCTGTTCCGCCATCAGCCCGAAGCCCGCCAGACGCGCGCGCAACCGGGCCTGATGTTCCTCGGGGCGCAGCCGCTGCACATGTTGCAGGGGCGTTTCGTCGATATGCAGCTCTTCCACCTGATGCTGCGCGAAAAAGCCGATGCGCAGCTTGCCATGGCGGTGCAGTTCACCGCCCATGACCGGCAGCTTGCCCGCCAGCAGTTTCGACAGCGTGGATTTACCCTCGCCGTTGCGGCCCAGAAGCGCGATGCGGTCGTCCTGGTCGATGCGCAACGACAGGTGGCGCAGGATGGCCTTGCCGCCGTAGCCGACGCTTGCGCCTTCCATATTGATGATAGGAGGCGACAGTTCTTCCGGCTCGGGGAAGGTGAAGACCATCTTGCGCGCCTCTTCAGGCGGCGTGATGGGGGTCAGCTTTTCCAGCATCTTCACCCGGCTTTGCGCCTGCACGGCTTTCGAGGCCTTGGCCTTGAACCGATCCACGAAGCTTTGCAGATGTGCCCGCCGCGCCTCGACCTTCTTGGCCTCGGCCGCCTGAACCGCACGGCGTTCGGCGGCCTGACGGGCGAACTGGTCATAGCCGCCCTGCCAATAGGTGAGCTTCCGGTTATCGAGATGCAGGATACCCTGCACCGCCCGGTTCAGAAGCCCGCGGTCATGGCTGATGATAATGACGGTGTGGGGGTATTTCTGAAGATAGTTCTCCAGCCACAACGCGCCTTCCAGATCCAGATAGTTGGTCGGTTCGTCCAGCAGCAGGTAATCAGGCTGCGCGAACAGCACGCCCGCCAGCGCCACCCGCATTCGCCAGCCGCCCGAGAAATCGGAGCAGGGGCGCAATTGCGCCTCGGCGTCAAAGCCAAGCCCGCGCAGGATGGCCGAGGCACGGCCCTCCGCGCTCCAGGCATCAATATCGGCCAGACGGGTCTGGATTTCCGCGATGCGATGCGGGTCGGTGGCGGTATCGGCCTCGGCCAGCAGGGCGCTGCGCTCGGTATCGGCCTGAAGCACCGTCTCCAGCAGCGAGGTGGAGGACGAAGGCACCTCTTGCGCGACGCCCCCGATACGGGCGCGGGCGGGCAGGGCAATTTCGCCGGTTTCCAGCGCCAGTTCGCCCCGGATCAGCCGGAACAGCGTGGTCTTGCCCGCGCCGTTCCGCCCTACGAGGCCAACCTTGTGGCCGGTCGGAATGGTGGCCGAAGCGCCCTCGAACAGAGGGCGGCCTTCGACAGAATAGGTGATGTCTGATATCCGAAGCATGGTGCCCAGCCCCTAACAGCTTGGGCCGGGAACGGCAATGCGCCGCTAATCCATCAAACCGGCCAGCAGATCGGCAGGCCAGCTTTTCAGCGCGACAAGCGGCTGGTCGCCATCTTCGGAAAAGACGAAGACATTCAGTGCGTCATTATGGGTGGTCAGGCGGCAGAACCGGCCCGGCCCGTCCAGATCCACGGGGCAGGCAAGCAGGTCGATATGCGGCACCGCCTGCTCGAAGGCTTCATAGGTCATCACGAAGGGATCGGCGGCCAGCGGGGTGGCCAGAAGGGCGAAAAGGGCGGTGGCGCAGAAGCGCATGGCGGAAACTCCGTTTGCTTGCAGATATCCTTACTAAAAGAGTGTGATATCGCAATGCACCGCTTTGTCGCAGCTTCCGCCGCAGAGCGGGCGGGAAGCGACGCGCATGCGTCACGGGCTTTTCAACATCGCCGTCGCATGGTAGGAGGCGCCCACAAAACCGGCGCGGGGGGCCACATCCCGCGCCTATTCACATGGAGAGCCTCATGGCCATCGAACGCACCCTGTCGATCATCAAGCCCGACGCCACCAAGCGCAACCTGACCGGCAAGATCAACGCGAAATTCGAGGAAGCGGGCCTGCGCATCGTCGCGCAGAAGCGCATCCACCTGTCCGCCGCGCAAGCCGGCCAGTTCTACGCCGAGCATTCGGAGCGTCCGTTCTACGGCGAACTGTGCGAGTTCATGTCGTCCGAGCCGGTCGTCGTGCAGGTTCTGGAAGGCGAAGGCGCCATTGCGAAGAACCGCGAAGTGATGGGCGCGACCAACCCGGCCAATGCCGCTGAAGGCACCATCCGCAAGGAATTCGCCCTGTCGGTCGGCGAAAACTCGGTCCATGGTTCGGACAGCCCCGACTCGGCCAAGCGCGAAGTCGGCTTCTTCTTCTCGGGTCTTGAACTGGTTGGCTGATTGCCGCCCGGTTCGCCGATGAGGGCCGCCCTTTGGGGCGGCCTTTTCATTTGAGCGCAGGTCTTATGAGCGCAGGTCTTACACCGATCAGATCCAGCGCCTCGTCCAGCGCGCGGGGCAGGCCCGACAGCGCGGGCGTGGCCAGCGCCTCGGCCTTCAGCGCGTCGAAGCGGCTGCGCAGGGCCTTCTTTTCCTCGCCCTTGCAATCGTTCCACGGGCGGCCCTGCAAGCCCATGACCAGCACATAATACCCGATGAAATGTGGCGGCGTGCCGGACCGCATCAGCGCCAGATAGGCTGCGTCCGCCCCCATGGCCCGGATCTCTCCGGCTGAGCGGATGCCCGCACGGGCAAAGGCCGCCTCGGAGGCCGGGCCAAGGTTTGGGATCGAGGAGACGGGGTCAGGCATTGCGGCACCGCGCACAAGGAAAAAGTTGGGGCCAACCTTACGGCTGGCCCCGGCTGTTTCAACTCGTTCTCACCGACACGCGGATGTCGAAGATCGGCGGGTTCAGATCGACGCCCAGTCCCGGATAATCGGGGTGCCGCCCTGCTGCTGCGGGGCGGAGCCGCTGCTCTGGCCCTGCTGTTGCGCGGGAACCGACGCGCCGCCTTGCTGCGGCTGGGATTGCGACGGGGTCTTTGCCATGATGATGCTCCGTATCCTTGGCACGACTATACTTGTACCAGTTCTCGGAGACTGACAGCGCTTTCTGTCGCGCGTGAGGCCGGGAAGTGGCGTTGTTTGTCGGAAATACGTCCGAAACGCCGGGCAAACAAGGCAGGCCACGAAGCGGCGGGGACACAAGCCTGTGAAAAGCCTGTATCCCATGCAAAACTGTCACACATCGGCGGGAAGTCGCGATTTCCCGTCGGTTTCAGGCCTTCTGGCTGGCCGGAAAGCCGATTCCGTCCAGCGCCTGCACCAGAACCGCTACCGGCGCATCGCCTTCAATGGTTGCCGTGCGGGCCTCGGCGTCGAAGCTCAGCCCGGTCACACCGTTCAGCGGCTTCAGTGCGGCTTCGATGGAGGCGCGGCAGTGACCGCAACTCATGTCGGGAATCGAAAGGGTGACAGCCATCGTCTGCTCCTCCATGCCGCCGGGTATGATACGCGTTGCGGAATGGCGTAACTGGATCGCCTGCGGGCGGCGGCGTCAAGGGGCGGCGGGGGGACGGCGGCGAATTGCCACGTTCCGGGGGCGGTTGAAACGGGGGTCTTGACCTTCCAGTTACTGGAGGCCCCATATCCGATGGCGAAAGGAAACCGCCATGACCGATCCAGCCGAATCCACCCTGCGCCTGCGCCCCGAGGGGATGACCTGCGCCTCCTGCGTTGCCCGTGTCGAGCGGGTGCTGAAAGCCCAGCCGGGCGTCAGTGCGGCGCGGGTGAATCTTGCCGATGAAAGTGCCGACATCCGCTTTGCCGCACCGGCCGAACCGGCCGCGCTGGCCGGGGCGCTGGCCAAGGCGGGCTATCCCGTGCGGCAGGCGACACTGACCCTGTCGGTCGAGGGAATGACCTGCGCCTCCTGCACCGGGCGGGTCGAACGGGTGCTGAAAGCGCAACCCGGCGTGATCGACGCCACTGCCAATCTGGCGGCCCGTCGGGCGCAGATCACCGTATGGGAGGGCGCGACGACGGCCGAAAAGCTGGCCGAGGTGGTTAGCCGGGCAGGCTTTGCCGCCACCCCGCCGGAGGAGGCCGCGCCCGATGCCCGTGCCCGCGAATATGCCGCGCTGAAGCGCGACGGCTGGATCGCCGGGCTGCTGACCCTGCCGGTTTTCCTGACCGAGATGGGGGGCCATGCCGTGCCCGCCTTCCATCACTGGCTGATGGGGCTGATGCCGCAACAGATGCTGTGGATCGCGCAATTCGTGCTGGCGACGCTGGTTCTTGTGTTTCCGGGGCGGCGCTTCTTTGCCAAGGGCATTCCGGCGCTGCTGCGCGGCGGGCCTGACATGAACAGCCTCGTCGCGGTCGGCACTGCCGCCGCCTGGGGCTATTCCACTGTGGCGACCTTTGCGCCGCATCTGCTGCCCGCTGCGGCGCGGGCGGTCTATTTCGAGGCGGCGGCGGTGATCGTCGTGCTGATCCTGATCGGTCGTATCCTTGAGGCGCGGGCGCGCGGGCAGGCGGGGGCCGCGATTGCCGGGCTGATCGGCCTGCAGCCCAGCCATGCGCGGGTCGAGGGGCCGCAGGGTTTTGCCGATGTGCCGGTGGCGCAGGTGCGGCCCGGTGACCGGCTGATGATCCGCCCCGGCGAACGCATCCCGCTGGACGGCGAGGTCGAGGAGGGTCGATCAGCGGTGGACGAGGCCATGCTGACGGGCGAGGCGATGCCGGTGGAAAAAGCCCCTGGCGACCGGGTGACCGGCGGTACGGTCAACGGCACCGGCACGCTGGTGATGCGGGCAACCCATGTCGGCGCCGATACGGCGCTGGCGCGCATCATCGCCATGGTGGAACAGGCGCAGGGCGCGAAACTGCCGGTGCAGGCGGTGGTGGATCGTATCACGCTATGGTTCGTGCCGGTGGTGATGGGGCTGGCTGTGCTGACCGTGATCCTGTGGCTGATCTTCGGCCCCGGTCTGGCCGAGGCGCTTGTGGCGGGGGTCTCTGTGCTCATCATTGCTTGCCCCTGCGCCATGGGTCTGGCTACGCCGGTCTCGATCATGGTGGGCACGGGCCGCGCCGCCGAACTGGGCGTGCTGTTCCGGCGGGGCGAGGCGTTGCAGACGCTTGCCGGGGTGCAGACCGTGGCTTTTGACAAGACCGGCACGCTGACCGAGGGCAAGCCGGTGCTGACCGATCTGAAACCGGCCTCGCCGCATCTGCTGCGTCTGGCGGCGGCGGTCGAGGCGCAATCGGAACATCCGCTGGCGCTTGCGGTGGTGCAGGCCGCTGCCGCGCAGGGGCTGGAGGTTCCGGCTGCGCGCGATTTCAGTGCCACGCCCGGCCATGGCGCCGAAGCGACGGTGGAAGGGCAGCGCGTGGCGCTTGGCGCGGCGCGGATGTTCCCCGATCTGCCGAACCATTGGCGGGTCGAGGGCGAGGGCTTTGCCGTTCAGGGCAAGACCCCGATCTATCTGGCGGTCGAGGGCAAGGTCCTGGGTGTGCTCGCAGTGGCCGACAAGGTGAAACCCGGCGCAAGGGGCGCCGTCGTGGCACTGGCCGATCTGGGCGTGGACAGCGCCATGGTAACGGGCGATGCGCAGCGCGTGGCGGCAGCCATCGGCTCGGAATTGGGCATCAGCCGCATCGCGGCTGAGGTTCTGCCGGGCGGCAAGGTCGCGGCGGTGGAAGACATGCGCCCCGGCGTGGCCTTCGTGGGGGATGGTATCAATGATGCCCCCGCACTGGCGGCTGCCGATGTCGGCATCGCCATCGGCACCGGCACCGATGTCGCCATCGAGGCGGCAGAGGTGGTGCTGATCTCGGGCCAGCCCGCCGGAGTCGCCACCGCGATCACCGTCAGCCGGGCCGTCATGCGCAATATCCGCCAGAACCTTGGCTGGGCCTTCGGGTACAACGCCGCGCTGATCCCTGTGGCGGCGGGGGCGCTGGTGCCCTTTGGCGGGCCGCAGCTTTCGCCGATGCTCGCCGCCGGGGCGATGGCGCTGTCATCCGTCTTCGTGCTGACCAATGCTTTGCGCCTGCGGCGGCTGAAGGCGGTGGAGGTCAGGCCATGAACATCAAGGAGGTCGCCACCCGCGCCGGATTGCCGGTCAAGACCATCCGCTATTACGAGGAGATCGGCCTGATCGCGCCGCGCCGCCAGGCCAACGGCTATCGTGTCTTTGCCGAAACCGATCTGCACAAGCTCGCTTTCATCGGTCGTGCCCGAAGCCTTGGTTTCACCATCGATGATTGTCGCCGCCTGCTGGCGCTTTACGACGACAAGGATCGCGCCAGCGCCGATGTCAAACGGCTTGCCCGCACGCATCTGGTGGAGATCGGCACCAAAATTGCCGAACTGCGGGCCATGCAGCGCACGCTTTCCGATCTTGTTGCCGCCTGTGCGGGCGACGAGCGGCCCGATTGCCCCATCCTCGGCGGGCTTGCCGCACCCTCGGGCGGTTAGGCTCTGGCCTTCCCATGCCACCCGTGGCAGGCTCCTCCGAAACAAGGGAAGGGGAGAGGCACAATGACCGCCGCGCCGGTATTCGATGGCCACAACGACATCCTGCTGCGCCTGCAAATGGCGCCAGGCAAACGCGAGGCCATCTGGCTTACGGGCGAGGGGCAGGGCCATCTGGACCTGCCGCGCATGCAGGCGGGCGGCTTCGCGGGCGGTCTGTTCGCCATCTATATCCCCAGCCCCTCAGCTCCCGGCGCGCCGGATTACGACGCGATGATGGACAACCCGCCCTATGAGATCGAGCTGCCCGCGATGATCCCGCTGGGCGTGGCGCAGCCGGTCGCGCTGTCTATGGCCGGTCATCTTTTGTGGATGGCGCGGTCTTCCGGCGGGGCGTTTCGTCTGTGCCGCAGCGTGGCCGAGATCGAGGCTGCGCAGGCCGACGGCGCCATCGCGGGTGTCATGCATATGGAAGGGGCCGAGGCGATCGACGAACGGCTGGACGCGCTGCACGCCTTTCACGCCATGGGGCTGCGCTCGCTCGGGCCGGTCTGGTCGCGGCCGACCATCTTTGGCCATGGCGTGCCATTCAGGTTTCCCGGCTCCCCCGATACCGGGCCGGGGCTGACGGCTGCGGGCAAACGGCTGGTGAGCGAATGCAATGCCTTGCGCATCCTGATCGACCTCAGCCACCTGAACGAGGCGGGGTTCAATGATGTGGCCGCGCTGTCCGATGCGCCGCTGGTCGCCACCCATTCCAATGCCCATGCCGTGACCCCCTCGACCCGGAACCTGACCGACCGGCAACTGGCGATGATCCGCGAAAGCCGGGGCATGGTGGGGCTGAACTTTGCCACGGTGTTCCTGCGCCCAGACGGCAAACGCGGCACCGACATGGGCTGGGCGCCGGTGATGCAGCACCTCGACCATCTGATCGACAGGCTGGGCGAGGATTGCGTGGGCTTCGGGTCGGATTTCGACGGTGCCGCCGTTCCCGACGGGATTGGCGATGCCGCAGGCCTGCCGCGCCTCCTGGAGGCGATGGCGGCGCATGGTTATGATGCCGCGCTGATCGAAAAGCTGCGCTGGGGCAACTGGATGCGCGTCCTGCGCGAAACCTGGGGCGGCTGAGCGGGTCAGGCCACTTTCAGCAGCCGTTCCAGCGCGTCATTACCTTCGGTCATGTCCGACAGGCGCAGCCGGTCCAGCGAGCCATAGAAGGCGTCCGCTGCCTCGGCCAGCGCACATTTCAGGCGGCAGCATCCGGCAAGCGGACATGTATTGTTGCCACGCGCGAAACATTCGGTCAGCGGCAATTCGCCCTCGAAGGCGCGGAACACCTCGCCCAGCCCGATCTGCTCAGGGGGCCGCGCCAGCGTCAGCCCGCCGGAGCGGCCCCGGACCGTGCGCAGAAATCCCTTCTGGGCCATCAGGTGTATCACCTGTGCCAGATGGTTCTCGGATGCATTGCAGGCGGCGGCGATTTCGGCCTTGCGGACGATGCGCCCCGGATTGACCGCGCAGAACATCAGGGTGCGCATGGCCAGATTGGTGCGGATGGTGAGTCTCATGTGGCGCTTTCGGCTTCTTGGGTGACCGGCGCATTATGCCCGGCGCGGCGCGGCAGAAAATGATCTGGATCAGATAACGCAATTCCCCGGTGCGAAACCGCACACGAATCGTTGCAATCGCTCCAAATCGGTTTGATTCTTCTATCCGTCTGGAAAGACGCTCAAAATTTTGAGTGATTTCTGAAAATGATTGCGCTAACAGAGGTCATGATTTCAGCAGACCGCGCCGGAGCAGCGTTCCGGTGTGGAACCACCGGGCGGGCAATTCTCCGCCGTCTTGCCGCCGCCGGTGGTTCCCGCTCTGATGGGGCAGGCATTCGACAGATTGGAACATGACGTGACAGAGCTGACGCCAACGCATCTCAGGGCCGACATCCTGCGCCACCTGACCTTCACGCTGGGCAAGGACGCGGATCATGCCAGCCTTTACGACTGGCGCATGGCGCTGAGCTTTGCCATTCGCGACCGGATCGTGGAGCCGTGGTTCACCTCGACCCGCAAGACATGGGAGACGGGGCACAAGCGTGTCTATTACCTGTCGATGGAATTTCTGATCGGGCGTCTGCTGGAGGATGCGACGATCAACCTCGGCCTGCGCGACATTGCGGAAAGCGCCATGGCCGAACTGGGGCAGGATTTCCGCGCGATTGTCGAGGATGAACCCGATGCCGCGCTGGGGAATGGCGGTCTGGGGCGGCTGGCGGCCTGTTTCATGGAAAGCATGGCGACGGTGGGCTGCCCGGCCTATGGCTATGGCATCCGTTATGAACACGGGCTGTTCCGGCAAAGGTTCGAAAGCGGGCGTCAGGTCGAAACGCCCGAGGACTGGCTGAGCCAACGCCATCCCTGGGAATTCGAACGCCCGGAATCCGCCTATACCATCGGTTTCAAGGGCGAGATCATCACCCGCGACGGCCGCGAGGTCTGGCAGCCCGGCGAAACCGTACTGGCCGAAGCTTATGACACGCCGGTTATCGGCTGGGAAGGCAAATGGGCCAATACGCTGCGGCTGTGGGGGGCGAAGCCCACGACGCAGTTCGATCTGGAACGCTTCAACCGGGGCGATTACGCCGCCGCCGCCGAACCCGAAGCGCTGGCCCGCACGCTGAGCCGGGTGCTTTACCCTGACGATACCACTTATCAGGGCAAGGAGTTGCGGCTGAAGCAGGAATTTTTCCTGACCTCCGCTGCGCTGCAAGACATCCTGCGCCGGCATCTGGCGGGGGGCTATGCCGTGGCTGACCTGCCGCGCCATGTGGCGATCCAGATGAACGACACCCATCCTGCCATCGCGGGGCCGGAGCTTATGCGGCTCCTGATGGATGAGCACGGGATGGAGTTCGATCCGGCGATGGAGGTGGTGCGCGCCTGTCTCGGCTATACCAATCACACGCTGCTGCCCGAGGCGCTGGAACGCTGGGCGACCTATACTTTCGGGAATGTCCTGCCGCGCCATATGCAGATCGTCGAGCGCATCGACAGCTGGCACCGCCGCACCTTCCACCCGCCGCATTATGTGGGCATCGTCAAGCACCATGAGGTGCGGATGGGCGAACTGGCCTTCATCATGGCCCATAAGGTGAACGGTGTTTCCGCGCTGCATTCCGATCTTGTGAAGCAGAACCTGTTCCCCGAACTGGAAAAGCTGCATCCGCGTATCATCAACGAAACCAATGGCGTGACGCCGCGCCGCTGGCTGAAGATGTGCAACCGCCCGCTGGCGGGGCTGATCACCGACACGATCGGCGCAGGCTGGGAGGCCGATCTGGACCGGCTGAAGGAGTTGGAGCCGCATGTTGCCGATGCGGGGTTCCTCACGGCCTTCGGCGCGGCGAAGCGGCAGAACAAGCAGGCTTTGGCGGGCTGGATGCAGGCGCATTGCGGCGTCAGCGTCTCGGCCGATGCGCTGTTCGACGTGCAGGTGAAGCGCATCCACGAATACAAGCGCCAGCTTCTGAACATCCTCGAAACCATCGCGCGCTGGCACGACATCCGGCAGAACCCGGAAAAGGACTGGGTGCCGCGCGTCAAGATATTCGGCGGCAAGGCCGCGCCGGGCTATGTGGTGGCGAAAGAAATCATCCACCTGATCAATGATGTGGCGGCGGTGGTGAACGCCGATCCGCTGGTCGGGGACCGGCTGAAGGTGGTCTATCCGCCGAATTACAACGTCAGCCTTGCCGAACGCCTGATCCCCGCTGCCGATCTGTCGGAACAGATCTCGACTGCGGGGAAAGAGGCGTCGGGCACTGGCAACATGAAGTTCATGATGAATGGCGCGCCGACCATCGGCACGCTGGACGGCGCGAATGTGGAAATCCTGCAAGAGGTGGGGGCCGAGAATTTCTTCCTGTTCGGTCTGACCGCCGAAGAGGTGGTGAAACGCCGCGCCAACCCCGATCATGCCCGCGATGCCATCCTCGCCAGCCAGTCCTTGCAGGATGTCTTGCAGATGATCGCGGAAGGGCGGTTCTCGGAAGGCGATCCTTCGCGCTATCATCAACTGGTGCACCGGGTCTGGCACCACGACTATTTCCTCGTGGCGGCGGATTTCGACGCCTATCGCGCCGCGCAGGCCGAGGTGGATGCCGCCTATGCCGACCGGACGCGCTGGCTGCGCATGGCCGCGCTGAATACCGCGCGGTCGGGGTTCTTCTCCTCGGACCGCACGATCCGGGGTTACATGGCGGATGTCTGGTCCGTCGAACCGGCCCTTTGAGGGCGGAAACGGGAGGAAGCGATGGCCAAGGCTCGGGGAGGAGACGGCTGGATCGCGGCGACCGAGGCGGCCGCGCTGGTCGAAGGCCGGCATGGCGATCCTTTCGCCGTGCTTGGCCCGCATCAGGACGGCAAGCGCCTTGTGCTGCGGGTGTTCCAGCCGGGGGCGGAGCAGGTCTGGGCGCTGACGCCTGATGCGCTGGAATTGCAGGCCCTGGGGCAGGGGCTGTTCGCCGGCGAGCTGCCGTCGGCCGATTACCGGCTGCGCGCCGAGGGCGGTGGCACGACATGGGACTGGGACGACCCATTTCGCTTTGGCCCTGTGCTGGGCGAGATGGACGAATATCTGCTGGGCGAGGGCACCCACAAGCGGCTCTGGCAGGTGCTGGGCGCGCATGTGATCCACCATGAGGGCGCGGAGGGCACGCATTTCGCGGTCTGGGCGCCCAATGCCGAGCGGGTTTCGGTGGTGGGGGATTTCAACCTTTGGGATGGCCGCCGCCACCCGATGCGCCGCCGCGGCGCGACCGGCGTGTGGGAGACTTTCATCCCCGGACTGGGTGAAGGCACCGTCTACAAATACGAAATCCGCGGTCCGGACGGGCAGGTTCTGCCGCTGAAAGCCGATCCGGTGGGGTTTGGCAGCGAACACGCGCCGCAGAATGCTTCGGTCGTGCGGCGGATTGACGGGGCGGACTGGGGCGATGCGGGCTGGATGAACCACCGCAAGGGCCGCCATTCCATTGACGCGCCGATTTCGGTCTACGAGGTGCATCTGGGAAGCTGGCGTCGCGCGCCGGGCAACCGGATGCTCAGCTATACCGAGCTTGCCGAACAACTGGTCGATTATGCCGCCGACATGGGGTTCACCCATCTGGAGCTTCTGCCGGTGTCGGAATATCCTTTCGACGGCTCATGGGGCTATCAGCCGGTCGGGCTGTTTGCACCGACCATTCGTCACGGCACGCCCGCCGAATTCCGCGCGCTGGTAGATGCGGCGCACCGCAAGGGGCTGGGCATTATCCTTGACTGGGTGCCGGGGCATTTCCCGACCGATCCGCATGGGCTTGGCCGGTTCGATGGCACGCCACTTTACGAACATGCCGACCCGCGCGAGGGCTTCCATCAGGACTGGAACACGCTGATCTACAATTACGGCCGGACCGAGGTGCAGAACTTCCTCGTGTCCAACGCCTTGTATTGGCTGGAGGAATACCACATCGACGGGCTGCGCGTGGATGCCGTGGCTTCCATGCTGTACCGCGATTATTCACGGGGTGAAGGGCAATGGGTGCCCAACAAGGATGGCGGGCGCGAGAATTACGAGGCCATCGCCATGCTGCGCCGGATGAACACGGTGGCTTACGGCGAATGCCCCGGCATCGTGACGGTGGCCGAAGAAAGCACCGCCTTTCCGGGCGTGTCGCGCCCGGCGGACTGGGGCGGGCTGGGTTTCGGCTTCAAGTGGAACATGGGCTGGATGAACGATACGCTGGCCTATATCGGCCGCGATCCGGTCTATCGCAAGTTCCACCATCACCAGATGACCTTCGGCCTGCATTACGCCTGGTCCGAGAACTATATCCTGCCAATCAGCCATGACGAGGTGGTGCACGGCAAGGGCAGCATGTTGACGCGGATGCCGGGAGAGAGTGAACAGAAGTTCGCAAACCTGCGCGCCTATTACGGCTTCATGTGGGGGCACCCCGGCAAGAAGCTGCTGTTCATGGGCTGCGAATTCGCGCAGGCGCGGGAATGGAACTACAGCCAGAGCCTTGACTGGCATCTGCTGGATGACCCGGGCGAGGGGCCGCAGCATCGGGGCATGCAGCGCCTGATCCGCGATCTGAACACGCTGTATCGTGCGACACCGGCGCTGCATGTGAACGACTGCCGCCCCGAAGGGTTCCAGTGGCTTGAGGCCAATGATGCCGAGGGATCGACCTATGCCTGGCTGCGGAAGGGCGCGCCGGGCGAGGCGCAGGTGGCTGTGGCGGTGAACATGACGCCGGTGGAGCGGCGCCTGCGCATCGGGCTGCCCGCAGGCGGTGCCTGGACCGAGGCGCTGAACACCGATGCCGAAATCTATGGTGGCGGCAATCTTGGCAACATGGGCGGCGTGACTGCCGAAGCCGTGCCGCATCACGGGCAGGCGCATTCCGCCGAAATCACGCTTCCGCCGCTGTCGGCAGTCTTTTTGCGGCAAGACATTCATTAGTGCGGGCGAGGAGGCCCGGAGGAGGACACCATGAAGGCAAGACCGAACCAGAGACTTTCCTCGCAGGCCATGGCCTTCGTGCTGGCAGGCGGACGCGGCTCGCGCCTGAAGGAGCTGACCGACCGGCGCGCCAAGCCTGCGGTCTATTTCGGCGGCAAGACCAGGATCATCGACTTCGCGCTGTCGAATGCGCTGAACTCGGGTGTGCGCAAGATGGCAATTGCCACGCAATACAAGGCGCACAGCCTGATCCGCCACATGCAGCGCGGCTGGAACTTCTTTCGCGCCGAACGCAACGAATATCTGGACATCCTGCCCGCCAGCCAGCGCGTCGATGAAAGCAAATGGTATCTGGGCACCGCCGACGCGGTGGCGCAGAACATCGACATCGTGGACAGCTACGGGGTGAAATACGTCATCATCCTGGCGGGTGATCATATCTACAAGATGGATTACGAAATCATGCTGGTGCAGCATGTGGCGACCGGCGCCGATGTGACCATCGGCTGCCTCACCGTGCCGAAGGCCGAGGCGACGGCCTTTGGCGTGATGCATGTGGACGGCGACGGGCGCATTACCGATTTTCTGGAAAAGCCGAAGAACCCGCCGACCATTCCGGGTGATCCGGCGCACAGCCTTGCCTCGATGGGGATTTACGTCTTCAACTGGGACTTCCTGCGCGACCTGCTGCTGCGCGATGCCGAAGACCCGAACTCCAGCCACGATTTCGGCAATGACCTGATCCCCGACATCGTGAAGAACGGCAAGGCCATGGCCCATCGCTTCAGCGAAAGCTGCGTGACGACGGGGCTGGAGGATGAACCCTACTGGCGTGATGTCGGCACTATCGACGCCTTCTGGCAGGCCAATATCGACCTGACCGATTTTGTGCCGAAGCTGGACCTGTACGACAATTCCTGGCCGATCTGGACCTATGCCGAGCTGGTGCCCCCTGCGAAGTTCATCCATGACGAGGATGGCGGGCGGCGCGGCTACGCAGTGTCCTCGCTCGTCTCGGGCGATTGTATCGTCTCGGGGTCGGAAGTGCGCAATTCCCTGTTGTTCACCGGCTGCCGCACCCATAGCTGGGCCTCGCTTGACCATGTGGTCGCGCTGCCGCAGGTGGATGTGGGGCGCCGTGCGGAACTGAGCCATTGCGTCATCGACCGTGGCGTGAAAATCCCCGAGGGTCTGGTGATCGGCAAAGACCCGGAGGAAGATGCGAAATGGTTCCGGCGCAGCGAAGGCGGCGTGGTGCTGATCACGCAGGACATGATCGACCGCTGGTCACGGGCGAAGCTGTAGGGGCAACACGCCAAATGGGGGGCGTGACCTGACTTCAAAGACCCGGGGGCTTTGCCCGTCGCCGATCGGTCTTGAACCGATGGTGCACGATCTGCGACCCCCCAGGATATTTGTGGACAGAAAATGAGGGGCCGGGGATGACGATGAAACGGGTGCTGTCTGTGGCGTCGGAATGCGTGCCGCTGGTCAAGACCGGCGGGCTGGCTGATGTGGTGGGGGCGCTGCCGGGGGCGCTGGCCGGGCAGGGATGGGAGATGCGGGTGGTTCTGCCCGCCTATCGCGCCCTGCGCCCGCTTTGTGCCGATTGGCCCGAGGTTTTCGCGCGGGACGATCTGTTCGGCGGGCGTGGCGTGGTGAAGGCGGGCGAGGTCGACGGGATTGCGGTGCTGCTTCTGGACGCGCCGCATCTTTATGACCGCGAAGGCGGCCCCTATAACAGCGGCGGTGCGGACTGGCCGGACAATCCCCAGCGCTTTGCCGCGCTGAGCTGGGTCGCGGCAGAAATCGCGCGGCATGGTTTGGTCGATGGCTGGCGCCCGCAGGTGCTGCATGCGCATGACTGGCAGGCGGGCTTCGCCCCCGCCTATCTGGCCTTCGGAGGCCCGCGCGATGTGGCGACGGTGATCACCATTCACAACATCGCCTTCCAGGGCTGGGCCGAGGCTTCGATGCTGTCCACGCTGCGGCTGCCCGCGCATGAGTTCCACGCCGCCTCGCTGGAGTATTACGGCGGGCTGTCCAGTCTCAAGGCCGGGATGGTCACGGCGGATCGCATCACCACGGTCTCGCCCCGCTATGCAGAGGAGCTGATGCGCCCCGAATTCGGCATGGGGCTGCAAGGCATCGTGGCGGCGCGCGCGGCAGAGGTGCAAGGCATCCTGAACGGCGTGGACGAAAGCGTCTGGTCGCCCGAGGCCGAGGCGGTGCCCTATACCGCCACCCGGATCAGGGGCAAGGCCGCGAACCGCGCCGCGCTTTGCACCGAATTCGGGCTGGAGGAGGTGCCGGGGCCGCTGGCCATCGTGGTCAGCCGCCTGACCGACCAGAAGGGTATGGACCTGCTGCCCGAGGTGCTGCCTGAATTCATCGGAGCGGGCGGCGGGCTGGTGATGCTCGGCTCCGGTGACCCGGCGCTGGAAGCGGCGATGCTGGATCTGGCAGCGCGCTTCCCCGGCAGGGTCGGCGTGCGGATCGGCTACGACGAGGCGCTGAGCCACCGGATGTTCGCGGGCGGCGATGCGGTGCTGGTGCCCTCGCGGTTTGAGCCCTGCGGGCTGACGCAGATGTACGGGTTGCGCTACGGCACCATTCCGGTGGTCGCGGCGGTGGGCGGGCTGGCCGATACGGTGATTACGGCGAATCCGGCGGCGCTGGCGGCGGGAACGGCGACCGGCATCATCTTCCACCCGACCGATGCCACCGCCTTCGCGGGCGCGCTGCGGCAGTTGGCGGCGCTTCATGCCGATGCGAAACTCTGGGCGCAGATCCGCCGCCGCGCCATGGCGCAGCCGGTCGGGTGGGCGGCCTCGGCCGCGGCCTATGCCCGGCTGTATGACGGTATCCTGCGGCCATGATCGCGGCGCACGGCCTTCCCGACCGGCTGGCCGGGCATACGCTGACCCCCGGCCGCCCCTGGCCCCTGGGGGCGAGTTTCGACGGTGAGGGGGTGAATTTCGCGCTCTTCTCAGCCCATGCCGAACGGGTGGAGCTGTGCCTGTTTTCTCCCGATGGCCGGCGTGAGCTGTGCCGTATACCGCTGCGCGACCGGGATGGCGACATCTGGCATATCCATATCGGCGGGCTGACCCCGGGCACGCATTACGGCTTTCGCGTGCACGGGCCTTACGCCCCTGAAGGCGGCCATCGCTTCAACCCGAGCAAGCTGCTGCTGGACCCTTATGCGCGGCAGCTTTCGGGGCGGCTGAAATGGTCGGATGCGCTGATGGGTTACAAGGTTGGCAGCCCGCGCGCCGATCTGTCCTTTGACCCTCGCGACAGTGCCTTTGCCGTGCCGAAATCGGTGGTGGTGGACCCGTCATTCAACTGGGGACCGGATCGTGCGCCGCGCCGTCCCTGGCACGAGACAGTGATCTACGAGGCGCATGTGAAGGGGCTGACCGCGCTGCACAAGGGGGTTGAAAAGGCGCTGCGCGGCAGTTTCCTTGGCCTCGCTTCGGATGCGGTGCTGGAGCATCTGGTGAAGCTGGGCATCACCGCCATCGAACTGCTGCCCGTCCATGCCTTTCTGGATGACCGTTTTCTGGTGGCGAAAGGGCTGCGCAATTACTGGGGCTATCAGAGCATCGGCTTCTTCGCCCCCGAACCGCGTTATATGACCAAGGGCGAGGTCTGGGAGTTTCAGACCATGGTGCGCCGCTTCCACGCGGCGGGGATCGAGGTGATCCTCGACGTGGTCTACAACCATTCCGGTGAAGGTGACGAACTGGGGCCGACACTGTCGTTCCGCGGGCTGGACAACCGCAGCTATTACCGCCTGCGCGATGGCGGGCGCTTCTATGTCAATGACACCGGCACCGGCAATACACTGAACCTGTCGCATCCGATGGTGCTGCGCATGGTGATGGACAGTCTGCGCTACTGGGTCGAGGTCATGCATGTCGATGGTTTTCGCTTCGATCTGGCTTCGGTACTGGGGCGCGAGCCGCATGGGTTTGATCCGAACGGCGGCTTCTTCGATGCGATCCGGCAAGACCCGGTGCTGGCCCGCGTGAAGCTGATCGCAGAGCCCTGGGATATCGGCCCCGGCGGCTATCAGTTGGGCAATTACCCGCATCCGTTCAGCGAATGGAACGACCGTTTCCGCGATGGCATCCGCAGGCTCTGGCGCGGCGATGCGGGCGTGGTGCCCGATCTGGCGCGGCGGCTTCTGGGCAGTGCGGAACTGTTTGACAAGGCCGGGCGCACCGCCTGCGCCTCGGTCAATTTCGTGACCGCGCATGACGGTTTCACGCTGGAGGATCTGGTCAGCTTCACCGTCAAGCGCAACTTCGCCAATGGCGAGGACAATCGCGACGGCCATGACGACAACCACTCCTCGAACATGGGGGTGGAGGGGCCAAGCGACGATCCCGCGATCCGCGCCGCGCGGGGCCTGCGCAAGCGCAACCTGCTGGCGACGCTGATGCTGTCGCAGGGGGTGCCCATGCTGCTCGCGGGGGATGAGATCGGCAACAGCCAGCAGGGCAATAACAACGCCTATGCGCAGGATAACGAGATCGGCTGGGTGGATTGGGCGCGGGCGGATCACGGGCTGGCCGCCTTCGTTGCGCGGCTGATCGCGCTGCGGCAGGATCATCGCGTGTTGCGACAGCGGCGCTTTCTGCACGGGTTGCCGCGTGCGGTGGATGGGCTGCCCGATGTGATCTGGCGCCGCGCCGATGGCGCCACGCCCCGGCCCGAGGACTGGCACGACCCGGCCTTCCGTTGTCTTTGCGTCGAATTGCGCCGCGCTGCCGAAGGCGACCTGACCGACCGTGAGGCGATTTTCGCCGTGTTCAATACGGGGTCTGCGGTGAAGCTGACGCTGCCCGATACCGCGCCGGGCTGGCAGCTGGAACTGGATACCACCCGTCCGGATGCCGGGCGGGAACCCGCCGTGCCGGGGCTTGAGGTTCCGGCGCATTCCGTGCTTGTCTTTTCGGCAGACTTCGATCGAGGATCAGAATGACCGTATTGACCATCGCCACCCAGCCCATCGCCGGGCAGAAGCCGGGCACCTCGGGCCTGCGCAAGAAAACCCCGGTGTTCATGGGGGCGCATTATCTTGAAAACTTTGTGCAATCCATTTTCGACGCCATTGGCGGCGCGGCGGGCAAGACCTTTATTCTGGGCGGTGACGGGCGTTATTTTAACGACCGTGCGGCGCAGACCATCCTGAAGATGGCAGCGGCCAACGGGGCGGCGAAGGTGATCGTCGGACAGAATGCCGTTTTGTCAACTCCGGCGGCCAGCCATTTGATCCGGCTCAATAAAACCGATGGCGGCATCATCATGTCGGCGAGCCATAATCCCGGCGGTCCCGAAGAGGATTTCGGCGTCAAGTTCAACATGGCCAACGGCGGTCCGGCGCCCGAGGCGGTGACGGAGGCCATGTTCCGGCGCACGACCGAGATCACCGAATACCGCATCTCCGACGCGGCGGATATCGACCTTGGCCGCATCGGGGCCACCACGGTGGATGGCATGGCGGTCGAAGTGGTTGACAGCGTGACCGACTATGCCGCGCTGATGGAAACCCTGTTCGATTTTCCGGCAATCCGGGCGATGTTCGCCGGTGGCTTCCGCATGCGCTTTGATGCGATGTGCGCCGTAACCGGCCCCTATGCCACGGAAATTCTGGAAAACCGCCTTGGTGCGGCCAAGGGCACCGTGACCCATGGCACGCCCTTGCCGGATTTCGGCGGCATGCACCCCGACCCGAACCCGACATGGGCGCACGAGCTGATGGCCGAGATGATGGGAGCCGATGCCCCCGATTTCGGCGCAGCATCCGATGGCGATGGCGACCGCAACATGGTGGTGGGGCGCGGCGTCTATGTCTCGCCCTCGGACAGTCTGGCGGTGCTGGCGGCCAATGCCCATCTGGCGCCCGGCTATGCGCGCGGGCTTGCGGGCGTTGCGCGCTCGATGCCGACCTCGGCCGCCGCCGATCTGGTTGCCGATGCGCTGGGGATCGGCAAATACGAGACGCCGACGGGGTGGAAGTTCTTTGGCAATCTGCTGGATGCGGGCCGCGCCACGCTTTGCGGCGAGGAAAGCTTTGGCACCGGGTCAGACCATGTGCGTGAAAAGGACGGACTTTGGGCGGTGCTGCTGTGGCTGAACATTCTGGCCGTGCGCCAGCAATCGGTCGCCACGATCATGGCCGAACATTTCGCAAGATTCGGCCGTAACTATTACTCCCGCCACGATTTCGAGGCGATTGCCACCGACAGGGCCGATGCGATGATGGCCGGGTTGCGCGACAGCCTTGCGGGCCTGAAGGGGCAAAGCGTGGAAGGTATGGAGATCGCGGGGGCCGACGATTTCGCCTATACCGATCCGGTCGACGGCTCGGTCAGCCAGAAGCAGGGCGTGCGTATCCTGTTCACCGATGGTTCGCGCATCGTGATGCGGCTTTCCGGCACCGGGACGGAAGGCGCGACGCTTCGGGTCTATCTGGAACGCTACGCGCCGGGGCCGGAGGGGCTTGACCGTGATCCGCAAGAGGCGCTGGCCCCGGTGATCCGCGCGGCACATGCGCTGGCGAAGATCGCGGCACATACCGGCCGAACCGAGCCAAATGTGGTGACCTGAATTTCGCGCAGGCCGGAAGTCTCGTTGAAACCGCGACTTTCGGCTTGCTTGCCACTCGCCCGTGCAGGCGTAAACTGAACGCAGGAACGGAGGTCATGCCATGGCGGAACGTGTGGTAAATACGGCGCTGATCATCGACGATCATCCGCTGTTCTGCGACGCGCTGTCGATCACATTGCGCGCCGTGGCCGGGGTGGCGCAGGTTGAAACGGTGGACCGGCTTGAAACTGCGCTGGCGCGGCTGGAACTGTCGCCAACACCTGACATCGTTGTGCTGGATCTGAACCTGCCGGATGTGACCGGCCTTGACGGGCTGATCCGGCTGAAGGCTGCGGCGGGCTCGGCGCCCGTGCTGGTGGTGTCAAGCCTTGCCGATAACCGGGTCATCGCGGCGGTGTTTCAGGCGGGGGCGGCGGGTTTCGTGCCGAAACACGCAAGGCGAGAGGTATTTCGCGCGGCGTTCGAGGCTGTGCGGGCAGGCGGTATCTATCAGCCCGAAGGTTATGTGCCCCCCGATGACGAGGATGGGCCGGTGACCTCGCGCGAACAGGCGCTGGCGCGGCTGGCGCTTCTGACCCGGCAGCAGGCAAAGATCCTCCAACTGATCTGCGAAGGGCGGCTGAACAAGCAGATCGCCTATGATCTGTCGATTGCCGAAACCACGGTGAAGGCGCATGTGACTGCCATCATGCGCAAGCTGGGGGTGCAAAGCCGCACGCAGGCCGTACTGATCGCGGGCGAGGCGAGCTTCAGCGCCATCATGCCGGAAAACGGCTGAGGCGCCGGTGCTGGGGGGGATCGGCGAGGGGCTGGTGACAACGGCGCAGGTGCCTGCGGAAACGCCCGGCGCCGCTGCGCGTCTGGCGGCAGATCTGGGGGCGGGACCGTTCGCCTGCATCTTCCTGTTCATCTCGCCCGAGGCCGATCTGGCGGCACTGCTGGCCGAAAACGCCTTTGACGCGCCGGTGATCGGCTGCACCACGGCGGGCGAGATTTCGGCGGATGGCTATGCGGAAGGCAGTATCGTGGCCTTCGGGCTTCATGCCGAATATTTCGCCACTGACATCCTGCTGATTCCCGATCTGGCCACCATCGAACGTGACGCGCTGATCGGGCGGCTGATCCGCAGCCGGCACGGGCTGGCGGAACGCGCACCGACCTGGGAACATGAATTTGCCTTTCTCATGGTCGACGGCCTGTCCACCCGCGAAGATGAACTGACCGCCGCGCTGGCCTCGGGCCTTGGGCCGGTGCCGCTGTTTGGCGGATCGGCTGCCGACGGCACGCGCTTCCGCGAGACATTCGTGATCCACGAGGGTCGCGCGCTGCGCAATGCGGCGGTGCTTGCCATGGTGCGGTCACGCTGCCGGGTGAAGGTGTTCAACCTGGATCATCTGGTGCCGACCGAAACCCGCATGGTGGTGACCGAAGCCAATCCTGCGAACCGCACCGTGCGCTGCATCAATGCCGAACCGGCGGCACGGGAATATGCGCGGCTTTTGGGGAAAGATCCGGGCCAGCTGGATACGTTCACCTTCGCCGCCCATCCGGTAGTGGTGCGGATCGGCGGGCGGCATCATGTGCGCGCCATCCAGCGCGTCGCGCCTGACGGCGATCTGGTGTTCTTTTCCGCCATCGACGAGGGGCTCGTGCTGACGCTGGCCGAGCCGCAGGACATGGTGACCCACCTTCAGCGCGAGCTGGATGCGCTTGCCATCGGCAGCGCGCCAGCGGCCATTCTGGCCTGCGATTGCATCCTGCGCCGGATGGAGGCGATGGAGAAACAGAAATCCGGTGCATTGTCCGCCATTCTGCGCGATCATCGGGTGGTCGGTTTTTCCACCTATGGCGAGCAGCTCAATTCCATGCATGTGAACCAGACCATGACCGGCGTCGCCATCTACCCGCCGGGGGTCTGAGACGCGATGCCTGACCGGACGCCGCGGGCCGCCAGCCTGCTGAACCCCGCCGATCCGCCGGAACGTCAGCGAGAAAAGCTGATGACCATTGCCGAGGTGCTGATGCGCCGGGTCGAGCAGGTGACCGATGACAGCGGTGCCGCCTATGCCCAGTTCCAGCGTGCGGCCCTGCTGGAAGATCAGGTTCGCGCGCGTACCCGTGATCTGGAACGCGCGCTGGACCTTTTGAACCAGTCGAACGCCCGGCTGGCCGACGCCAATCACGAGGCCGAAGCCGCACGCCGAAACCTCGCCGATGCCATCGAGACGGTGCAGGAAGGCTTTGCCCTGTTCGGCCCCGACGAGGTGCTGGTCATGTGCAACTCGCGCTTCTGCATGCAGATGCTCGACCTGCGTGACCATCTGCGCCCCGGTCTTGCCTTTGACGATTATATCGACCTTGTCAGCCGCTCGCGCTTCATGGCGCTGCCCGCAGGCGAAACGCCGCAGGACTGGGCGGTGCGCCGACGCCGGCGGCATCAGGACCGGCATGTCATCTTCAATGTGCGCCTGATCTGGGATCGCTGGTTGCAGGTGTCCGAGCACCGGACCGCCAATGGCGGCACCGTGATCCTTCAGACCGATGTGACCGATATCATCCGGCTGGAGCGCGAGGAACGCGGCAAGATGCTGGACGATCAGGCCCGCATCATCCGCGCCACGCTGGATCACATCAGCCAGGGGGTCTGCATTTTCGACAGCGCGACCCGGCTGGTGGGCTGGAACGCGCGACTGGGCGATCTGCTGGCGATTCCCGTGACGCGCTTTCGCCCGGGTGTCACCTTCGATACGCTGATGGAACGCTTTGGTGCTGAGGCGAGTTTTGGCGATGGCATGACGGCCGAGGTGCTGCGCTCCTGGGCGTCGGCGAAGCAACGCCAGACGCTGAGCTTCGAGTTGCGGCGCGGGCCGTTCATCCTTCAGGCCGATGCGCAGGAAATGCCGGATGGCGGCTTCGTGCTCAGCTTCACCGACATCACCGCCGAACGCGCGGCGCGGGCGGCGCTGGCTGCGGTGAATGAAACGCTGGAGGCGCGCGTGACCGAGCGCACGCTGGAGCTGGCCGATGCGCTGGCCGATGCCGAACGCGCCAATGCCAGCCGCGCGCGTTTCGTCGCGGCGGCCAGCCATGACCTGCTGCAACCCTTGTCGGCGGCCAAGCTGTTCATCGGCTCGATCCCGGCGGAGGAACTGGACCCGGCGGCGGAGGAGGCCGTGACCAAGGCCCAGAACGCGCTGGTGCAGGTAGAAGGCATCCTTGGTGCGCTGCTGGATATTTCCAAGCTGGAAAGTGGCCGTCTGGCGGTCACGCCGCGCGCGCTGACGCTGAACCGGGTGCTCGATCCGCTGCGCGAGGAGTTTGCCGCCATCGCCGCCGCCAAGGGGCTGCGGCTGACCGTGATGCCCAGTTCGGCCGTTGTGGTGTCGGACCCGGCCTATCTGCGGCGCATCCTGCAAAACCTGATCGGCAACGCTGTGCGCTATACGATGCAGGGCCGGGTTCTGGTGGGCGTGCGGCGGCAGGGCGGGCTGATCCGGCTGGAGGTGCGCGATACCGGCCCCGGCATCGCGGAGGAAGATCAGGACGCCATCTTCCGCGAGTTTCACCGGCTGGATGCCCCGGCCTCTGCCTCTGAAGGCATGGGGCTGGGCCTTGCCATCGTCGAACGCGCCTGCGCGGCGCTTGGCCATCCGCTTGGCCTGCAATCCGAGCCGGGGCGTGGCAGTTGCTTCATGGTGCAGCTTGCCCGTGCCGAACCGGGAGTGGAGGCACTGCCCGCCCCGCCACGCATCGAACCTGCCGCGCGGCCCACGCCGGATCGCATTGTCTTTCTGATCGAGAATGAACCTGACCTGCGCCGTGCCCTTGGCCTGATGCTGGAAAAATGGGGCATGACGGTGCTGGACGCCGCCAATGCCGAAGAGGCCGAGGCGCTGATCGAGGAAATCGGTATCCTGCCCGATGTGTTCATCGTGGACCAGCAGCTTGGCGAGGGCCGCTCGGGCCTTGATTTCCTGCGCGAGATCCGCGCACGGCACCCGCATCTGCCGCTCAGCCTGATCACGGCGGGCCGCGAAACCGGGATCCGCCGCGCTTGCCTCGATCTGGGGGCAGAACTGTTTCTGAAACCGCTGGACCCGCGCGCGCTGGAATCCTGGCTTGCCCGACTCCCCACGGGGATGTGAGACTTACGACTATGGTTTGATAGCGGCCTGCGCCGGATTGCTGTTAGCGTAGGTCAGAACGAGGGGGATTTCCATGCAACTCACAGACCAGCGCGACATCAAGGCCGATCCGAAAACGGTATGGGACGCCATTCTGGACCCGGAGATGCTGCGTGCTGCGGTGCCGGGCTGCGAAAGCGTGACCGGCAGCGTCGCGGATGGCTATGAGGCCGTGGTGGTACAGAAGGTCGGCCCGGTGAAGGCGAAGTTCACGGGCGTCGTGACCATTTCTGACATTGTGGAAGGCGAAAGCCTGACCATCACGGGCGAGGGCAAGGGCGGTGCTGCGGGCTTTGCCAAGGGCGGCGCCAGGGTCCGGTTCGAGCCGATCCCCGAGGGCACGCGCCTGAGCTATGAGGTCGAGGCCAATGTCGGGGGCAAGCTGGCGCAGCTTGGCAGCCGCATCATCGACGGCTTTGCCAAGAAGATGGCCGATGAATTCTTCGAACGGTTCCAGCAGGCCGTCGAGGGCCCGGCAGAACCCGAGGCCGAAGCCGCCGCCGACGAGGCCGCGCCGGAACAGAAAAAGGGCTGGTTCAAGAAGCTGATCAGCTGAGAACCGCAACCCAGCACGCAATAAAGCCAGGGAGGAAGAAATGGCGAAAGTCTCGATGACGGTGAACGGTAAGTCCGTTTCCGGCGAGGTGGAAGGGCGCACGCTCCTTTCCACCTTTTTGCGCGAGGGGCTGGGGATGACCGGCACCCATGTCGGCTGCGATACCTCGCAATGCGGTGCCTGTGTCGTGCATATCGACGGCAAGGCGGTGAAAAGCTGCACCACCTTCGCGCAGGATGTGGCGGGCGCCGAAGTCAGGACCATCGAGGGCATGGCGAATGCCGATGGATCGCTGTCGACGATCCAGCAGGCGTTTCAGGATCACCACGGCCTGCAATGCGGCTTCTGCACCCCTGGCATGGTGATGAGCGCGGCGGCCCTGCTGGCCGACAACCCCAAACCGACCGAAGCCGAGGTGCGACACCATCTTGAAGGCAATATCTGCCGCTGCACGGGCTACCACAACATCGTCAAGGCGGTGCTGGCGGCCTCGGGGCAGGATGTCGGGCAGATTGCAGCGGAATAAACTTCAGGAACAGGGATTTGCGGTGCGTTTCTGACGTATCGCTATAAGGGAGGTATTCATGCCGAAAGACGGTGGCATCGGCGCCAGCACCAAGCGGCGCGAGGATGTGCGGTTCCTGACCGGAAAGGGCCGCTATACGGACGACATCAATATCCGCGGCCAGGCTCATGCCTGGTTTGTGCGCTCGGATGTGGCGCATGGCATGCTGAACAAGGTGGATGTGGCGGCAGCCGAGGCGATGCCCGGCGTGCTGAAGGTATTCACCGCCGCCGATTTCGCGGGCGTGGGCGGCATTCCCTGTGGCTGGCAGGTGACCGACCGTTTCGGCAAGCCGATGCTGGAGCCCAAGCACCCGGTTCTGGCCGAGGGCAAGGTGCGCCATGTCGGCGACCCGATCGCCGTTGTGGTCGCCGAGACGCTGGAACAGGCGCGCGACGCGGCAGAGGCGGTTGAGGTGGATATTACCCAACTGACCCCGGTGCTGGACATGAAGGCTGCGATTGCGGCCGATGCGCCGAAGGTACATGAGGAGATCGGCTCAAATCTCTGTTATGACTGGGGTTTTGTTGAAGAGAATAAGGCGGCGGTGGACGAGGCGTTCAAGGCTGCCGCCCATGTCACCACGCTGGAACTGGTGAACAACCGTCTGGTCGCCAACCCGATGGAACCGCGCGTCGCCGTCGGCGATTTCGACAGCGCGGGCGGGATGCACACGCTTTACACCACCTCGCAGAACCCGCATGTCATCCGCCTGCTGATGGGCGCCTTCGTGCTGGGCATCCCGGAACACAAACTGCGCGTCGTGGCGCCGGATGTCGGTGGCGGTTTCGGGTCCAAGATCTATCACTACGCGGAAGAGGCTTTCGTCACTTTCGCCGCCAAGACCTTGAATCGGCCGGTGAAATGGACCTCGACCCGCTCGGAGGCGTTCATCTCTGACGCGCAGGGCCGTGACCATGTGACCAAGATCGAACTGGCGCTGGACAAGGACAACAACTTTACCGCGCTGCGGACGGAAACCTACGCGAATATGGGGGCTTACCTCTCGACCTTCGCACCGTCCATTCCGACCTGGCTGCATGGCACGCTGATGGCGGGCAACTATCGGACGCCGCTGATCTATGTGAATGTGAAGGCCGTGTTCACCAATACCGTGCCGGTGGACGCCTATCGCGGCGCGGGTCGCCCTGAGGCGACCTTCCAGCTGGAGCGTCTGGTGGACAAGGCGGCGCGTGAGCTGGGCGTCAGCCCGGTCGAACTGCGCCGGCAGAACTTCATCAAGCCTGACCAGTTCCCCTATCAGACCCCGGTTGCCGTGGTCTACGATACGGGCAACTATCACGCCACGATGGATAAGCTGCTGGAAATCTCGGATTACGCGGGCTTCGAGGCACGCGCAGCCGAGGCGAAGGCGCGGGGCAAATGGCGCGGCTTTGGCGTGGCGCATTATATCGAAGCCTGCGGTATCGCACCCTCGAACCTCGTGGGGCAGCTTGGCGCCCGTGCGGGGCTTTATGAAAGCGCCACGGTCCGGGTGAATGCCACCGGCTCGCTGTCGGTCTTTACCGGCTCACACAGCCACGGTCAGGGGCACGAGACCAGCTTCGCACAGGTGGTGGCCGAGATGATCGGCATTGACGCAGGCCAGATCGAGATCGTGCATGGCGATACCTCGAACACGCCGATGGGCATGGGCACCTACGGGTCGCGCAGCCTTGCGGTCGGCGGGTCGGCTATCGTCAAGGCGACGAACAAGATCATCAATAAAGCCAAGAAGATCGCGGCGCATCTTCTGGAAGCGTCTGAAGCGGATATCGAGCTGAAGGACGGCAAGTTCTCGGTCGCGGGCACCGACAAGTCGGTGGATTGGTCGGGGGTGACGCTGGCCGCCTATGTGCCGCATAACTACCCGCTGGAAAGCATGGAGCCGGGGCTGGAGGAAACCGCCTTCTACGACCCGTCCAACTTCACCTATCCGTCGGGCGGCTATGGCTGCGAGGTCGAGGTCGATCCCGAAACCGGCAAGGTGGAGATTGTGGCCTTCAGCGCGGCGGACGATTTCGGCAATATCGTCAACCCGATGATCGTCGAAGGCCAGGTGCAGGGCGGGCTGGCACAGGGCATTGGCCAGGCGCTGATGGAAAACTGCGTCTTCGATGAAAACGGCCAGCTTCTGTCGGGGTCCTTCATGGATTACGCCATGCCGCGCGCCGAGGATGTGCCGTTCTTCAAGGTGGATCACAGCTGCGTCACGCCCTGCACCCACAACCCGCTGGGGGTGAAGGGCTGCGGCGAGGCCGGGGCCATCGGCTCGCCCCCCGCCGTGATCAATGCGGTGATTGACGCCTTCCATCGTGCCGGTCGCACCGACATCACCCATATCGACATGCCCGTTTCGCCCGCCCGTGTCTGGTCGGCGCTGAACGGCTGAGGAGGTCAGGATGTACAACTTCGAATTCGTCAAACCCTCCAGCATCGCAGAGGCGGTGAAGGCACTGGCCGAGGAGGGTGCCCAACCGCTCTCCGGTGGCCAGACCCTGATCCCGACGCTGAAACAGCGCCTGAACCAGCCCGACATGCTGGTCAGTCTTACCGGCATCGCCGAGATGAAGGGCGTCAAGGCGGAAGGCGGCGCGCTGGTCATCGGTGGCGCCACGCCGCATGCGGTGGTGGCGGCCGAGGCGGCGGCGCGGTATCCGGCACTCGCGGCGCTGGCCGGGAACATCGGTGACCCGGCGGTGCGTAACCGGGGCACCATCGGTGGCAGCCTTGCCAACAATGATCCGTCGGCCTGCTATCCGTCGGCGGCGCTGGCCTCGGGGGCGACCATTGTCACCGACCGGCGTGAGATTGCGGCGGACGATTACTTTCAGGGCATGTTCGCCACCGCGCTGGAAGAGGGGGAGATCATCACCGCCGTGCGTCTGCCGATCCCGCAGAAAGCGGCCTATGTGAAGTTCAACCAGCCGGCCTCGCGCTTTGCCCTCACGGGCGTGTTTGTCGCCAAATACGCCGATGGCGTGCGGGTGGCGATCACCGGGGCGTCGAATGACGGCGTGTTCCGCTGGACCGAGGCGGAAGAGGCGCTGAGCGCGAATTTCGCGCCCGAGGCGCTGGAGGGGCTGAGCCTGTCGGGCGACAACATGATCAGCGACCTGCATGGCACCGGCGCCTATCGCGCGCATCTGTGCAAGGTGCTGGCCAAGCGCGCCGTCTCTGCGGCCTGATCTTATAACGAAAACAAGAAAAGCCCGCCAACCGGCGGGCTTTTCTGCATTTTCAGAGGTTATCGAGGTAGACGGCGCATCCGGTCAGTGCGGCATAATCATCCTCGATCACCGAAACGGTGAAATTGGCCATGAAGCCCGCGAAACGCCCCTTGTCGCGGAAGGCTTCGGTGAAACCGAACCGCTCCAGATAGGGCTGGAAGGCACGGGCGACACCGCCGATCAGGAAAATGCCGCCGAAGGGCAGATGCACCAGTGCCAGATTGCCGATCTCGGCCCCCAGCAGGCGAACGTAAAGGCGCCCGGCAGCCTCGGCCTCCGGGTCACCTTCGGCGAGGGCCTCCATGATTTCGGCAGCGGATTTTTCGCCCGGATGACCGGCTTCGCTGCGCACGAAGGCGTAAAGCCGCTCCAGCCCGCGACCGGCCAGCACATCCTCCACCCCCGGAAAGCCGTGAGCGGTTTCCACGAAACGGGCGAGCCGCAGATCGGCCTCGGTGCGAATGGGCATGTTGATATGGCCGCATTCTGAGGCGGCGACAATGCGCACCCCGCGCGCGTCATGCACCGGCGCTGCGTTGAAGCCGGTGCCTGCACCGACCACCAGTTTCGCATCCTCTGACTGCACCGGGCCGTCGATGATGCGGGCCAGCTTGTCCTCGGCGATATGGCCAAGGGCATGGCCCTGCGCCTGAAGATCGTTCAGGATCGCGACGCGTTCGGCGCCGGTGGCACGCGTCAGCGCCGCGCCGTCTATGGTCCAGCTCAGGTTGGTCATCGTCGCGATGCCATGCTGCACCGGACCTGCCGCCGCGATGCAGGTGCCTGCGCAATCTTTCACGCCCGCATCATCCAGATAGCGACGCAGGATGGTTTCCAGCCCCGGAAACTCGGCGTTGCGGAAGCGGCGGATGCTGTCAGGCCGGATGGTCTTGCCATCCGCAAGGGCCACGCGGGTATTGGTGCCACCGATGTCGGCTACCAGCGAGAAGGGGTCACTCATGCTTTCCTCCGTTGCATAAGCGGATGCCGGGCCAGAGCAACCGTAGGGGCATCAGTTGTGTGCCAATGCCTGTGCGAGCGCGTGATAAGATGCTTTCGGGGTCCTTGCCAAGGTCTCGAAATCAACATGCACGAGGCCGAAACGCTTTTCATAGCCTTCGGCCCATTCGTAATTGTCCAGCATCGACCAGTAGAAGAACCCCTGCACATTGGCACCCGCCGCGATGGCGCGTTGTGTGGCGCGCAGATGGGCCGCGACAAAAGCCGTGCGGGTGGAATCGTCCAGCGGCTCGGCCAGTGCCATGCCGTTTTCGGTGACATAGACCGGCAGGTTGCCGACGTGATCGCGGGCGAGGCGGGTCAGGAAATGTTCCAGCCCCTCGGGGTGGATTTCCCATCCCATCTGGGTTTTCGGCAGCGGGCCTTCCACCTCGCGCGTGGCGGGCCAGGGGCCGGTGGCGGCGGCATGGATGTGGCGGGTGTAGTAGTTGACGCCCAGCCAGTCGAGCGGCTGACGGATCACCGTCATATCGTTCTGCCAGCCTTGCGGCAGATGCGGCGCCAGTCCTTCAAGCGCCTCGGCCGGGTAAGCGCCTTTCGTGATCGCCTCGATGAACCAGCGATTGAAGATCGCGTCCTGACGGGCAGCGGCGTCAAGGTCGGCGGGGGCGTCGCTGGCAGGCACCGCACGGTCAAAGTTCAGCACGATTCCCAGATCGCGCTGTCCCAGCCCGCGCAGCCGCTCCATCGCCATGCCATGTGCCAGCAGGATGTGGTGCATGGCGCGGGCGGCGGCGCGGATGTCGCGCAGGCCCGGCGCATGGGCTCCGAGGAAATGCGACAGCCAAGCCACGCACCATGGCTCATTGATTGTGGCCGTGGCGGCGATGCGGTCCCCAATACGCCGGGTCACGATTTCCGCGAAATCGGCGAAACGAGCGCAGGTGTCGCGGTTGCGCCAGCCACCCAGATCGGCCAGCGTAGCGGGCAGATCCCAGTGATACAGGGTCAGAAACGGTTTCAGCCCGCGCACCAGCATGCCGTCGACCAGCCGGTCATAGAAATCCAGCCCTTCGGGGTTCACCGTCATGCCATCCGACATCACCCGCGACCAGTTGGTCGAAAAGCGCCAGGCATCCATGTGGGCGCGGGCGGCAAGGTCCAGATCCTCGGGCCAGCGGTGGTAATGGTCGCAGGCGGTGGCGCCATCCTCGGCCCGCACCACATTGCCGGGGGTGGCGGCGAAAGTGTCCCAGTGCGAGGGGCCACAGCCGCCGAAGCGCGTGCCCTCCACCTGATAAGCGGCGGTGGCGGCACCGAACAGGAAGCCCGGCGGGAAGGTGGCGCGCGGCGGGATCGGATCAGCCACGATACGGGCCTGTGGATTGACCGATGATCAACTCTGCCTCCATCAGCAACTCGCGCGGCGCCCCCGCCTCACCCCGGATCAGCCCGATCAGCATGGCCGCCGCCTGCCGCCCGGCCTCGCGCACGGAAGACCGGGTGGCAGTGAAGATTGGCAGGTCGTCACCGTTGCGCAGATAGCTCAGCTCGTCATCGTGAACGATGACGGAAACGTCCCGGCCCATTTGCAGACCACGCTCTTCAATCGCGCGGCGGATGCCAAGGCCCATGATGATGGACGAAACCAGAAAGGCCGTGGGCGGGTTGGGGCCGGACAGCAGCGCCGCCCCGAGCCGGTGACCGCTGGTTTCCGTCATTTCCTCGCTGGCCATGATCGCGGGATCGACGGGAATGCCGCGTGCAGCCAGCGCAGCCTCATATCCGGCCCGGCGACGCAGCGCGAAATCCATGAACTCCAGCCCGTTCATCAGCGCGATCCTGCGATGGCCGAGATCCAGCAGGAATTCGGTGGCCCGCTGGAAGGCGCGCCGGTTGTTCACATCAACCCAGGGGTAGGGGCGCGGGCTGTCGGTGGCGCGGCCATGGACGACAAAGGGGATGCCAAGGTCGTGCAGCAGCGGAATGCGCTCATCGCGCATCCGTGGCGAATGCACGATCACCCCGTCGACCGTCCCCCGAGATTTGAGCTCGCGATACGCGCGTTCCTCATCATCGTCCGAAACGACGGACAGCAGCAGATCATAGCCGTTGCGGGAATAGACTTCACCCGCACCGGCAATGAAATCGGCGAATACCGGGTTGACGATCTCGTGCCGTGTCGCCAGCGGAATGACATGGCCCACGGCCATGGCGCGCCCTGTCGCCAGCCGGATGGCACGGGTATTCGGCTGATAGTTGTATTTTTTGGCTGCGGCAGCTACTCTTTCGCGAGTGGCCTCGTTCACTTCGGGATAGCCGTTCAGGGCCCGGCTCACCGTTGTGGGTGACAGGTCGAGTTTGCGGGCCAGCTCCTTGAGATTCATGTGCGTGCAGCCAAAGCGTTTCAAATTCGCCGGGATGTTAGCCGTCCGGGGCGGGGGCGTCAAAGCCCAAATCATCTGTTTTTCCGCCGTGATCTCAAGGGTTGCGTGCGACTTTTGTCGAAGATTCGTTGACATCCGGGCCGGGGATGTCTTAGCTGTGCCAATCCAAAGCGGTTTGAAATGTGATTCCGCGACGGGGACGGTGCCGGAATGAAGCACCGATGGAGGAGGAACGGGAGGATGACAATGAAACGGAGCCTGTGCGCCGGTGTGGCGGTTCTGGCGCTGATGGCCGGGCAGGCCGGGGCGCGTGACCTGAAATTCGCGCCGGGCGAGGATGCGCGGCTGAACTGGGACAGCTTCGAGGCGTTCAGACAGGATCTGTCGGGGCAGGAACTGACGATCCTTGGCCCCTGGCTTGGGCCTGACAAGGATCTGGTCGAAAGCGTCATCGCCTATTTCGAGGCGGCAACCGGCGCCAAGGTGAATTACAGCGGCTCCGACAGTTTTGAACAGCAGATCGTTATTGACGCGCAGGCGGGCTCGCCGCCCGATATCGCGGTTTTCCCGCAGCCTGGCTTGCTGCGCGATCTGGCCAGCAAGGGCTTTGTGGTGCCGCTGGGCGACGAGACCGCGAAATGGGTGGCCGAAAACTATGCTGCCGGCCAAAGCTGGGTCGATCTGGCGACCTTCCCCGGCAAGGATGGCACGCCGGGACTTTACGGCTTCTTCTACAAGGCCGACCTGAAATCGCTGGTCTGGTATGTGCCCGAGAATTTCGAGGACGCGGGCTATGAAGTGCCAAAGACCATGGAAGAGCTGAAGGCGCTGTCGCAGCAGATCGTCGATGACGGCGGCACGCCGTGGTGCATCGGGCTTGGCTCGGGCGGGGCGACCGGCTGGCCCGCGACCGACTGGGTCGAGGACATGATGCTGCGCACCACCACGCCCGAGAATTATGACCGCTGGGTCAGCAATGATCTGAAGTTCGATGATCCCATCGTGGTCAATGCCATCGAGGAATATGGCGCCTTCGCGCGCAACGATGCCTGGGTGGCGGGGGGCGCGGGCGGTGTCGCCTCCACCGATTTCCGTGACAGCCCGAAGGGCCTGTTTGCCTCGCCGCCAGCCTGCTACATGCACCGTCAGGCCAGCTTCATTCCGTCCTTCTTCCCCGAAGGCACGGTGATCGGGCAGGATGCCGATTTCTTCTACTTCCCGGCCTATGCGGGCAAGGATCTGGGCCAGCCAGTGCTGGGCGCGGGCACGGTGTTCGGGATGATGAAGGACAGCCCCGCCGCGCGCGCCTTCATCCAGTTCCTCGAAACGCCCATCGCGCATGAGGTCTGGATGGCGCAGAAGGGCTTCCTGACCCCGCACAAGGGCGTCAACCCCGAGGCTTACGGCGACGAGACGCTGAAGAAGATGGGCGACATCCTGCTGAACGCCACCACCTTCCGCTTTGACGCCTCTGACCTGATGCCCGGACCAATCGGCGCCGGGGCCTTCTGGACCGGCATGGTCGATTATTCCGGTGGCAAGGATGCGGCGGCCGTGGCGGCCGAGATCCAGAAGACCTGGGATACGCTGAAGTAAAACGCGCGATGTAACGAGTGCATCCCGCCCGGAGCAATCCGGGCGGGGAGTCTGCGGCTGTCTTGGAGGCTTGGGGGAAACATGGAACAGCTACTGATGGCGGGCGGCACCATCGTGATCGGTGTCTTCGGATGCGTCGCCTATTTCTTTCTGTCGAACCTGATCCTCGATACGCTGCTGCCACCACGCGGGGCAGATGCCGGGCGCAATATCGCCCGTGCGGCCCAGATCCGGCCCTGGCTGTTCCTGCTGCCTGCCGTGCTGCTGCTGGCGGTCTATCTGGTTTATCCGGTTTTCGTGTCGGTCTGGTATTCGTTCCACGATTCCACCGGCCAGACCTATGTCGGCTTCGACAATTATTCGTGGCTGGTCAGCGATTCAAAGTTTCGGGAATCGATGCGCAACAACCTTCTGTGGCTGCTGGTGGTGCCCGCCGCATCGACCTTCTTCGGTCTGATCGCCGCCGCCCTGACCGACCGTATCCGCTGGGGCAATTTTGCCAAGGCGATGATCTTCATGCCGATGGCGATTTCCTTCGTCGGGGCCTCGGTGATCTGGAAATTCATTTATGACTATCGCGGCGACGGCCAGACCGAGATCGGCATGCTCAACGCGATCTGGGTCTCGCTGGGCGGGCAGCCTCAAACCTGGCTGACGCTGGAGCCGGGCAACAGCTTCATGCTGATGATTGTGCTGATCTGGATTCAGACCGGCTTTGCCATGGTGATCCTGTCCGCAGCACTGCGCGGCATCCCCGAGGAAACGGTGGAGGCCGCGATCCTCGACGGTGCTTCTCCCTTGCAGATCTTCGCCCGCATCAAGGTGCCGCAGATCTGGGGCACCATTGCAGTGGTCTGGACCACGATCACCATCACCGTGCTGAAGGTTTTCGACATCGTGCTGGCGATGACCAATGGCCAGTGGGGCACGCAGGTGCTGGCGAACCTCATGTTCGACTGGATGTTCCGCGGCAATGATACCGGGCGCGCCTCGGTCGTGGCGTTGGTCATCATGCTGATGGTGACGCCGATCATGATCTGGAACATCCGCAATGCCCGGAAGGAGATGCGCTGATGGACAATATCGCAGGAACCAAGTCCTCGCTGGTCTGGGCCGTGCATCTGGCAACCGCTGCGCTGGTGCTTCTGTGGGTGCTGCCGACCATCGGGTTGCTGGTCTCGTCCTTTCGTGATCGCGACCAGATCACCACCTCGGGCTGGTGGCGGTCGCTGTTCCCGGCTGAACAGAACATCGTCTATCGCGCCGGGGATGCAGATACGCAACGGCAGGACGGACCGCTCTGGGTGATCGACGGTAATGTGTTTGACGGCGCGGGGGGCGAGGTCACGGCCTTCGGCGTGAACTCCCGCGCGCCGGATGCCTTCGCCCCGGGGGCCGAGGCCGATCTGAAGGACGGGGTAAAGCTGGCGGTGCAGGCCAATGGGGACTACCGCCTGACCGCGCCCGCGCAGTTCGAGGGCCGCTCGCCCCGCATCTTCGTCAGCTCCGTCACCCCGCCGCGCTTCACGCTCGACAACTATCGCCGCGTGATGTTCGCGGAGGGGCTGGGCCGCGCCTTCCTCAACACCATGACGGTAACCATTCCTGCCACCATCATCCCCATCCTGATCGCGGCCTTCGCGGCCTACGCACTGGCGTGGATGGAGTTTCCGGGCCGCGCGCTGCTGATCGCCGCTGTGGTGGGCCTGCTGGTCGTGCCCTTGCAGATGGCCTTGATCCCGCTTCTGAAGCTGCACAACCAACTGGGCATCGGCAAGGAATACATCGGGATCTGGCTCGCGCATTCCGGCTTCGGCCTGCCGCTGGCGATCTACCTTCTGCGCAACTACATGGTCGGCCTGCCGCGCGAGATCATCGAAAGCGCGCGCGTCGATGGCGCGACCGACTTCCAGATCTTCCTCAAGATCATCCTTCCGCTCAGCTTTCCGGCGCTGGCTTCTTTTGCGATCTTTCAGTTCCTCTGGACCTGGAACGACCTGCTGGTCGCCACCGTCTTCCTGGGCAACAACCCCGACCAGCTGGTGATGACCGGCCTCCTGCGCGAGCTGATGGGGTCTAAAGGAGGCGAGTGGGAAATTCTTGCCGCCTCGGCCTTCGTGTCCATCGCTGTGCCGCTGATCGTGTTCTTCGCAATGCAGAAATACCTGGTGCGCGGCCTGCTGGCCGGCTCCGTGAAGTGAGAGACCCATGACCCTTCCCAAAGACCCCGACTGGTGGCGCGGCGCGGTGATCTATCAGATCTACCCGCGCAGCTTTCAGGACAGCAACGGCGACGGTATCGGCGACCTGCCGGGCATCACCTCGCGGCTGGATCACATCGCGACCCTCGGCGCCGATGCCATCTGGATCAGCCCGTTCTTCACCTCGCCGATGAAGGACTTCGGCTATGACGTCAGCGATTATTGCGGCGTCGATCCGATGTTCGGCACACTGGCCGATTTCGATGCGCTGGTGACGCGGGCACATGATCTGGGTCTGCGGGTGATGATCGACCTCGTGCTGTCGCACAGTTCCGACCAGCATTCCTGGTTCCGCGAAAGCCGGCAAAGCCGCGATAATCCGAAGGCCGACTGGTATGTCTGGGCCGATCCGAAGCCTGATGGCACGCCGCCGAACAACTGGCTGTCAATCTTCGGCGGCTCGGCCTGGAGTTGGGATGCACGGCGCGAGCAATATTACCTGCACAACTTCCTGACCTCGCAACCCGATCTGAACTTCCACAACCCGGATGTGCAGGAAGCGCAGCTTGACGTTGCGCGGTTCTGGCTGGAACGCGGAGTGGATGGTTTCCGACTGGACACCATCAATTTCTATTTCGCAGACAAATACTTGCGCGACAATCCTGCGCTGCCAAAGGAACTGCGCAACGATTCCATTGCGCCCGCGGTGAACCCCTATAACCACCAGATGCACCTGTTCGACAAGAACCAGCCGGAGAACCTTGAATTTCTGCGGAAATTCCGTTCCGTTCTGGCGCCTTACGGTGCGGCCGCGGTGGGCGAGGTCGGCGATGCGCAGCGCGGGCTGGAGATCATGGCCGAATATACTTCGGGCGGCGACAAGGTGCAGATGTGCTACCCGTTCGAGATGCTGCAACCCAGGCGCCTGACCGCCGAGGGGGTGCAGGCGACCTTTGCCCGTATGGCCGCTGCTGCGCCGGATGCATGGCCGTGCTGGAGCTATTCAAATCACGACACGGTGCGCCACATCACCCGCTGGCAACTTTCGGAAGAGGGTGCAAAGGCTTATACCGCGCTCCTGATGTGCCTGCGTGGCTCGGTTTGCCTGTATCAGGGCGAGGAACTGGGTCTGCCCGAGGCAGAAATTGCCTTTGAGGAACTGCAAGACCCCTACGGAATCGAGTTCTGGCCCGAGTTCAAGGGTCGTGATGGCGCACGCACACCGATGACCTGGCAGAAGGACAATGCGCAGGGTGGCTTTACTGCGGGTCCGCGCGCCTGGCTGCCGGTGACGCCACCGCATCTGGCGCGGGCCGTTGGCGCACAGGCAGGCGTGGCGGACTCCATGCTGGAATTCTACCGCGCCGCGCTGGCCTTCCGCCGCGCCCATCCGGTGCTGCGCTATGGCGATATGACCGGAATTACGGCCGAGGGCCCGGTGATCCGCTTCACCCGGCAGGGCGCGGAAGAAATCTTCTGTGCGTTCAATCTGGGAGAAGCATCGCAAGACATTCACCTGCCCGACGGGCGGTGGGAGGCGATTGGCGGTGCTCTTGGCGCGCAGCCGGTGATCGAAGGAAAGGCTAACCTGGGTCCATGGCACTATTGCCTGGCCCGTCGGGTCTGAGGGAGGGGCGCTTATGGCCGATCTGAAGCTGACCGGGGTCGAAAAGGCCTATGGTGAGGTCAAGGTTCTGAAGAACATCGACCTCGATATCAAGACGGGCGAGTTGATCGTGTTTGTCGGGCCCTCGGGCTGCGGAAAGTCCACGCTGTTGCGCATGATCGCTGGGCTGGAGCGCATCACCGGCGGCAATTTCACCATTGACGGTGTGCGCATGAATGAAGTGCCGCCTGCGCAGCGCGGCATCGCCATGGTCTTCCAGTCCTATGCGCTGTATCCGCATATGACCGTACGGCAGAATATGGAATTTGCGCTGAAAATCGCGAAGAAGCCGCAGGCGGAGATTGACGCGGCGGTCGACAATGCCGCGCGTATCCTGCAACTGACGCCCTATCTGGATCGTCTGCCCAAGGCGCTTTCCGGGGGGCAGCGGCAGCGCGTGGCCATCGGGCGGGCGATCGTGCGCGACCCGAAGGTCTATCTGTTCGACGAACCGCTCTCGAACCTCGACGCTGCCTTGCGGGTGGCGACACGGATCGAGATTGCGCAGTTGAAAGAGGCGATGCCCGGATCGACCATGATCTACGTCACGCATGATCAGGTGGAGGCGATGACGCTGGCCAGCCGTATCGTGGTTCTGGCCGGTGGCGGTATCGCACAGGTTGGCACCCCGCTGGAGCTTTATGAACGGCCCGAGAACGAATTCGTGGCGCAATTCATCGGCAGCCCTGCCATGAATCTGCTGCCAGGCAAGATTGTCGCCACCGGCGCCGAGACGCGGGTCAAGCTGGTTGGCGGCGGCGAGGCCATCGCGGCGATCCCCACCGGGGACGCGGATCTGGGGCTGTCGGTCAACCTTGGGGTGCGGCCCGAGGATATGGTGCCCAGTGACACCCCCGCGCTTTACACCGGCGAGGTGGAAATTACCGAGGCGCTTGGCGAGGTGACGCTGCTTTATTTCAAACGCGCGGGCGAGGCGGCGCCGGTGGTGGCGAAGCTGCCGGGTATCCATCAGGGGCTTCGGCACAGCGCGGTGCATCTGACTGCCGATCCGGCCAAGCTGCACCTGTTCCACAACGGCCGTTCGCTGCTCTATCGCTGAAACAAGCGCCAGCCCGGCGAGGAACAGCAGCGATAGCGCCAGTGCGATCAGCGTGGGCACCAAAAGTGTCAGGCGAGGCGGTTGTGGCAACTTCTCCATGACCGCTTCATCGCATCTTAAACTTTCCTGCCGGTTAATGGCGGAATGAAAAGTCTGACCGATTCCGAATGGGACATACTGGTCCCCGCGCCGCCCTTGCAGCAAAGCCGCAGCTATGGGTCGGCTCTGGCACGGCTTGGGGCGCGGGCAGAGCGTGGGCTGCTGCACAACGTCCCGGTGCAGGTGATTACACGGCGCGGCCTGCGGATGGTTCACCGACCGCCGCCCGATATATGCCTCGCGCCTCTGGCACGTCATGCCGGGGTGACAGTGGCGACCAGCACAGCAGCGGGGATTCTGCCGCTGATCACGGCGCGGCACCATGCGGAATGGGATGTGAGTCCGACGTCAGAGGCCTTGCGCAAGGCACTGGCCCCGAAATGGCGCGGTCATCTGAATTCGTCAGAATGCACAGATATTTCAGAGGGTCACGATGCAATCCTGCAAGACCTTCTGAACAAGGATATCGCGCAGGGCAGGGCGCGCGGTTACCGCAATCTGGGGGCCGCCTTTCTCGCCGCCTGGCGGGGGGAGCGGCTGATCCTGCATGTGTCCCGCAAGGGCGAGATGCTGGCTGCCATGCTGTTCCTGATCCATGGCGCGGCGGCGACCTATCTGATCGCCTGGACCAGCGCAGAGGGGTGCCGGATCGAGGCGCATCGCGCGATGCTCTGGCAGGCTGCTTTGCTGCTGCGGGGACGCGGCGTGACCCGCATCGACCTTGGGCCTGTCGATGCGGGCAATCCGGGCCTTGCCGGGTTCAAGCTCGGCACGGGCGCCAGGCTGGTGAACCTTGGGCCGACCGGCCTTGTGTTACCGCTGTGACCGCGTATGGAAGATGAAACCGAGGAAATTCAGCAAGACCTGCGCGGCGAGGATGGCCGTTGACTGGCTCGGGTCGTAGTCTGGCGCCACCTCGACCAGATCAATGCCGACAATCTCGTGGTCACGGGCGACACCTTGCAGGATCTCCAGCACCTCGTAGTAAAGGAACCCGCCGTGCGAAGGTGTGCCGGTGCCCGGCGCGATCGAGGGGCAGAAGCCGTCGATGTCGATGGTGACGTAAAGCCGCGCACCCTTCGGGATTCGGGCCAGAACCCCGTCGTAACCCAGCTTCCGCACCTGTCGCACGCTGAGGATGTCGTCGCCCATGGCGCGCGCGGCCTCATATCCCTCTTGCGTCGTGGAAGAAACATTGCGGATGCCCAGCGCGGTGATCCCGGTCACATAATCCTTCTCCGCCGCGCGCCGCATCGGATTGCCATGGCCGTGCCGGACACCGTGACGCACATCGACGAAATCCAGATGCGCGTCGATTTGCAGAATGTGGATCGGGCCCTGATCGTCGAAGGCGCGGATGCAGGGGATGTTCACCGAATGGTCGCCACCGATCACCACGGGCAAGGCGCCTGCCTTCAGGATGGCGCGGACTCCGGCCTCAATATTGGCGTGGCTTGTCTCGGTGTCGGTATGCACAATGTCGGCGTCGCCGATATCCACGATGCGAACATCGCTGCCAAGATAGGTACAATCGTCCTCGTGATCATAGGCGCCGGCATGGCCAAAGCTGAACAGCGTGGACGCCTCGCGCACCGCCCGTGGGCCAAAGCGCGCGCCCGCACGGAACTGGGTGCCGAAGTCGAACGGCGCCCCCATCACGGCGACATCAGCCTCGATCCGGCTCCAGTCGGCCTGATAGGGGCGCTTGCCGAAGGTGGAAATGCCCACGAAGGGCAGGTTGAGGCGTCCGGTCTCGTAGGCGTGGCCGCTCATCGGAATCTCCCTGTTGTTTCGGGCGATCCTGACCGGGGTTCAGCCTTTCGGCAAGAAGCCCCGTCGCGCGGCGATCAGACGGGCCAGCCGCTCGCCCGCAGGCGACAGCGCATTGTCGCGCGCGACGGCAAGCACCAGTGGCTCACCCGCACCGGCATCCAGCACCGGGCGCGTTACCAGCGCGGCGCCATCATAGCTTTGTCCCGGCACCGGCGCGGTGTAGCTGAGCCCGACCCCCAGCCCGTTGGCCGCGAAAGAGCGCATCAACTCCAGCGTCGCGGTGCGATGGGCGATGCGGGGGGTAAGGCCGCGCCGGGCGAACAGCGCCCGCATATGCCCGACTGACAGCCCCTGATCGGCGAGGATAAGCGGTACATCGGCCAGTTCCGCCAGCGACACCCCGGCGCGCAGCGCCAGCCGGTGACGCGGACCCATGACGGCATGCGGCTTCACACGGGCGACCTCTTCCCGCGTCACGCTGAGCGGCAGGCCCAGATCCCATGTCAGGGCAAGGTCGATCTGGCCGCGACCAAGGCCATCGGTCATCGCCTCGAACCCCAGCACTCCGGGGGTGACGGGAAGGTCGGCGGGCAGCGCTGCCAGCAGGGGACCGAGGATCACCGGCGCCAGATCCTCGAACACCGCAAGCCGCACCGGGGCGGCGGGCGCGGCATCCCCCGCCATCAGCCGCGCCATGGAGGCCAGCTGGGTCTCTGCCGCTTCCAGAAAATCGCGGCCAAAGGCGGTGGGAACGGCGGGGCCGCGTGGGCGCCGCAGGAACAACGGTTTGCCGAGCTGCGCCTCCAGTTGAGACAGGGCGACCGACAGCGCGGGCTGGCTGATGTTCAGTGCCTGCGCGGCAGCCGTCACGCCGCCGTTGCGGGCCACGGCCACGGCATACTCCAGTTGGCGCAGGGTAACTGATAGCATATACCTATCTCGAACATGTGAAGATATTATTTGAAACTATGTTAGCCACGCGTCACCTTTCTGCCAAGCGCAACAGGAGGCCCGCGATGGCGAAGATCGAGATCACCCCCGAAATGATCGAAACCTACCAGACCGAAGGAGTGGTGCTGGTCCGTGGCCTCTGGGCCGACTGGGTGGAGGATCTGCGCGCCGGGGTGGAGCGCAATATGGCCGAACCGGGTCCCTATGCGGCCGAGAACCTCAAACCCGGCGAGGGCGGCCGCTTCTTCGATGACTATTGCAACTGGGATCGCATTCCCGAGTTCGAGCGTGTGATCCGCGAAAGCGCCGTGGCCGAGGTGGCGGCGAAGCTGATGGCGTCTGATCGGGTGCAGATGTTCCACGATCATGTGCTGGTGAAAGAGCCGGGCACCTCGAAACCGACGCCCTGGCATCAGGACGGCCCGTATTACTTCGTCGAGGGGCAGCAGACGGTCAGCTTCTGGTCGCCGCTGGACCCGGTGCGCGAGGCCAGCCTGCGTTGTGTCGCGGGTTCGCATCGGTGGGAAAAGGAAGTGCTGCCGACGCGCTGGCTGGCCGAGACGAGCTTCTACCCCGACAGCGAAAAATACATGCCGGTCCCCGACCCGGATGCCGAAGGCATGCCGGTGCGCGAATGGCAGATGGAGCCGGGCGATGCCGTGGCCTTCAACTATCGCACACTGCATGGCGCGCGCGGCAACAATGCCGCTACGCGGCGGCGCGCCTTCAGCCTGCGGCTGGTGGGGGACGATGCGCGCTATGTGGAGCGGCCGGGCCGAACCTCGCCGCCCTATCCGGGGCACGAGATGCAGCCGGGGCAGCGCCTGCGCGAGGATTGGTTTCCCTATCTGCGCTGATCCGGCAGGGTGCGGCTTTGCCGCACTTTCGCGGTTTCCTCCGATAGGCTAGGGCTGGGACAACCCGAACCGGAGGTGCCCATGCCCGACCCCAAGCCCGCACCGCAGATGAACCGGCCGCGCGTCTATCCGCCGCCCGAGTTTCCGCCGCGCCGCCCGGCGCTGTTCGCGCGGATGCCGCCCGCAGTGTTTCCGGTTCTGATGGGCGCTCTTGGCCTGGGTCTTGCCCTGCGGCGCGGGCTGCCAGCGCTGGGGCTGCCTGCGGAGATCGGCGAGATGGTGCTGGGTGCTGCCGTCGCGCTCTGGCTGTTCGCGGCCTTCGGCTATCTGGTAAAGCTGACCCGCCGCCCTTCGGTGTTGTTCGAGGATCTGCGGGTGCTGCCGGGCCGGGCGGGCCTTGCGGCGGGGTCGCTGGGCTTGCTGCTGACCTCCGTCGCAATTCTGCCCTATGTTCCGGCCATGGCGCAGGGGCTGCTTTTTGCGGGTCTTGGCCTGCATGCCGCGCTGGCTGCTGCGCTGATCTACAGTTTTGCCACCGGCCCGGCCGAGGCGCGCGAGGTGACCCCTGCCTGGCATCTGCATTTCGTGGGCTTCATCATCGGCGGGCTGAGCGCCGCGCCCCTGGGGCTGATCGGGTTGTCGCTGCTGATCTTTGCCGCCACTGGCCTGGCCGCGCTGGCGATCTGGGCGGTTTCGCTGTGGCAACTGTTCCGCCGTATTCCGCCGGCGCCGCTTCGGCCGCTTCTGGCGATTCACCTGTCTCCTGCCTGCCTGCTGTCCGGCGTCGCGAGCCTTCTGGGCTTGAATGACTGGGCTCTGGCGTTTCTGGCCGTCTCGGGGGCCATCTTCCTCGCGCTGGTCGGGGCGGCCCGCTGGATCACGGTCAGCGGTTTCAGCCCGATGTGGGGGGCCTTTACCTTCCCGCTGGCGGCTTTCGCCTCGGCGCTGTTCCTTCAGGGCTTTGATGTCACCGGAACCATCGTTCTGGTTCTGGCGCTGGGGCTGGTCCCTCTGGTGCTGTTCCGGGTGCTGAAAGCCTGGGCCGGGGGCAGCCTTGCCGCCCGCACGAACGCGGCAGAGGCCTAGGGCCTCCGCCTGCCACTGATGCCGGGAGGCGCCAGAGCGTCCCGGGCGTTGCAGGGTTTGTTCAGACGCGCAGCGGATCGGCCTTCGCCAGCCGGTCGAAAGCCATCAGGCTGTCGATGAGCGCAGGCATCTGATCCAGCGGAATCATGTTTGGCCCGTCCGAAGGCGCGCTGTCCGGCGCTTCATGCGTTTCGATGAACACGCCCGCGATCCCGATGGAGACGGCGCAGCGCGCCATGACCGGGGCAAATTCGCGCTGCCCGCCGGAACTGCCGCCCTGACCGCCGGGCTGTTGCACCGAATGGGTGGCATCCATGATCACCGGCCAGCCAGAGCGCGCCATGGTCGGCAGGCTGCGCATGTCGGCGACCAGCGTGTTGTAGCCAAAGCTGACGCCGCGTTCCGTCAGCAGGATGCGGTCGTTGCCGGTGCTTTCCACCTTTTCAGCCACATTCGCCATGTCCCAGGGCGCGAGGAACTGGCCCTTTTTGATGTTCACCACCGCGCCGGTTTCCCCGGCGGCGATCAGCAGATCGGTCTGGCGGCAGAGGAAGGCAGGAATCTGGATCACATCCACCACCTGCGCTGCCGCGCGGGCCTGTTCGGCATCATGGATGTCGGTCAGGACCGGCATGCCCATGGCGCGCACCGCCTCCAGCACCTTCAGCCCGGCATCCATGCCCAGACCACGCTTGCCTTTCAGGCTGGTGCGGTTGGCCTTGTCGTAGCTGGCCTTGAACACATACTGCGCCCCGGCGGCCGCACAGGCCTCGGCCATGCGGCCTGCGATCATCTGGGCGTGATCCAGACTTTCCAGCTGGCAGGGCCCCGCGATGACCAGCAGCGGCTGGTCGTTACCGGCGGTCAAGCCGCCGATCTGCACCTGTTTCATCCGTCTCTCCTTATGCCGAGACCTGTTCGCGCAGGATGGCGACGGTCATCGAGATCATCAGGTAGATACCGGCAAAGATGAACAGTGCAACCATGGTATATTCAAATGCGCGGGGGTAGGTGGGCTCGTCCGGCGGAATCGGGCTCACCGAAAGCGAGAGATACCGCACCTGACGGTTGACCTCGATCCGCGCAGCCTCCATCGCCTGCAGTGCCTGCGCCAGCAGAAGGCGGCGGGTTTCCACATCGGATTGTGCCACCATCAGCTCCCCCTGCACGACAGCAAGGCTTTGCTGGCCATCGCCCGCCTCGGTCAGCTTGGCGCGCAGATTGGCGATTTCGCTTTCCAGCGTGGCGATCCGGCGTTTCAGCGGCTCCATCCGCGCCTTGTTGGGATTGGCGTTGCTTTCCATCTGTTGCAGCGACAGCCGGTCGGCGGTCAGCTGGGTGTCCAGATTGCCGATCTGCGTGGTGATCAGGCTGACTTCGACCTCGGAGCTGAGCACCTTGTAGCGTTCCTGAAGGTCGACCACCTTCTGCTGTGCCGCCAGCATATCGCGTTCGGTATTCTCATAGGTTTCGCGGGCACCCTTCATCTGGTCCTCGCGCAGGCGGTGGGTCAGCTGATCCACCTGTTCCTCTGCATAGCCGACGAGGGCACGGGCAAATTCGGCAGATTTCTCGGGGTTGGCCGCCACGACTTCCATCTTGATGATGCCCTCGCTCGGGTCATAGGAGATGTGGATGTGGCGGGTATAGGCCTTGTAGGCGGATTCGAAACTGGCGTCCGGGGCAAGGCGCTGGATCGGGTCGATCTGGTCGCTTTCGAAATGCGCGCGGAAGCCGTGATCGGCGTCGAGCCGCAACATCGCATCCCGTGATTGCAGATACCCCTGCACCGTGATCGAATCCTGTGAGGTGGCAAAGCCGGTGCCTGTCAGCAGGCCCCCCAGGCCCCCTGCGCGACCCGCGCCCATACTGTCGCCGGATTGCTGGATCACGAATTCGGTTTTTGTCGCATACATCGGAGTCGCGACGAAGAAGAAGTAAAAGCCTGTCAGCAGCGTGGGCAGGCCGATGAAGAACATCAGTCGCAGCGACAGCAGCGCCGCGCGGCGGCGGCGGCGGCGGGCCAGATCGCGCTGGATGCGCATGATTTCGGCCGCATGGTTCGTTTCGGCCCGCACTTCGGTCGAGGGAACCTGCACCGGCTTGATGGTCTGCGGCAGTTTTACACCGTCGCCCTCGGGCACCAGCGCGCGGCTGCCCGGCGCAGGCGGCAACCCGCCGCCATCCCCGCCCGCTTCGGTTTCAGTGCCACCAACCAGTTCGATCAGGTTGGTCCGCTGGAACGGATCAATCCCCGCCTGCCGCAGCAGCCGCACCGCATCGAAATCAGATGTGGCGGGCATTTCATGTTTCTGTGCCAGACGGCGTGCCAGCCGGAGTTGCCGCCCGGTCAGCCCCTCGCGACGGATCGCCTCAAGATCGGTCGGCCCGATATCGCGGGTCGTCCCCTGGTCCTGCGGGCGTGGCGTGACAAAGGTCATGTCGCCGAAACCGTCTTCCGGCTGCTCGAACAGCATGCCGTCCTTCGGCGCAGGCTTCTCCGCCGCGCGCGAGGGCAGCGGTTGCACCGGATCGGGGCGACGAATGCGGAATCGCTTAGCCGTTAGCTTTGTAGTCATAAAGACGTTTCGCTTCTTCCAGAGAGTCGAACATGTAAAGCCGACCACCCGCAAGAACGGCGGCCTGGTGGCAGAATCTTTCCAGTGTCGAGGCCTGATGCGAGACCACGACAACGGTGGTGTTTTGCAGACGTTGCTTCAGGATCGACCCGGCCTTGCGGTTGAACTCGGGGTCCGTGGTGGCGGGCATACCCTCGTCGATCAGGTAGATGTCGAAATCCAGCGCCAGCATCAGCGCGAAGCTGAACCGCGAGCGCATCCCGGCGGAATAGGTGCCCACCGGCATGTCGAAATATTCGTTCAGCCCGCACAGCCAGCGGCAGAAGCTTTCGACGTAATCGGGGTCAAGGCCGTAAAGCCGGGCGATGTAGCGCGAGTTTTCGGTGGCGGTGTGCTTGTTCACCACGCCGCCCATGAAGCCCAGAGGGAAGGAAATGCGCGAGGTGCGGATGACGCGGCCCTCGTCAGGCTTTTCCAGCCCGGCCATCATGTTGATGATGGTGGTCTTGCCGGTGCCGTTCTTCGCCAGAATGCCGAGCGATTTGCCGATCTCGACCCGGAACGACGCCTGGTCAAGGATGACCTTGCGCTGCTTGCCGGTCCAGAAGGACTTGCTGACGTTCTCGAACTCGATCATCGGGGCCTCACCGCATCTGCCTGATGCGTTCGATCCGTTCCGGTTGTCTCCCCGGATAGGGCATATTCCTTAATACCTCGTCACGCTTTACCGCACCGATATGCAAAAGCAATCAGGCTATATTATGTCAGCCGCAGGCCGGGTTTGGCAATCGTCAGCGGGACGGACGGGCGCGGGACAGCAGAAGAAGCAGCGGCCCCGCCAGCAGGGTCAGGGCGAGGCCAAGGCGGGCGGCCTCGGCCATGGCGCCACCGGGGATGGCGGTATCCAGCGACAGGACCGGCACGGTGAAGCCGATTCCGGCGATGGCGCCGATGCGGGCCATGTCGGCAAGGGTCAGCCCCTGCGGCAGCGGCAGGCCGAACAGGCGCAGCGCGATCAGCGTGCCCGCCATCAGGCCCAGCGGCTTGCCGATCCAGAAGGCGGCAAGCGTCACGAGCGTGGTAGGAGCAAAGGCACCAAGGTCGATGCCGCCGCGCGTCAGGCCGAACAGAAACAGCACACCCACCAGTGGCCGCATCAGCAGATGGGCAAAGCGGTTGAGCGGATCGTGCAGAAACTCCTCTGCCTCGGCGAACAGGCCGAAGGCACGACGAGCATGCGGAATGGCCGGAATGACCGGAAGCAGCCCCAGCGCGCCCGGAAGGCCCGCCGCCGCGACGCCGGTCCAGCTCAGCGCGCCTGCCACTACATAGGGCCAGAGGTGCAGCGCCCGCTGACGTTCGGTTTCCCGCTCCGACCGGGCATGGCGGCCGTAAAGCAGCCAGACCCCCGCCGCCGCCGCAAGGGGCAGCAGCAGCCACAGCAGGCGCAGCGCCTCGTCCGGGCGCATCAGGGCCAGCGCCAGCAACCCCGCCAGTTCCGCCCCGATGGTGATCAGCAGCAACATGTGCAGCGCCGGATGCTGCGGCCCGAACAGCCGCCGCCCGATCGCATAGCCGATCACCACGTCGCAGCCGACGGGCACCGCCCAGCCGCTGCCGAAACTGGCCTCTTCCGCCGTTTCGATCAGGGCAGAGACCAGCAACCAGACAAGCACCGCCCCACCGACCGCGCCCATGGTGGCCATGAAGGGCAGCGCTCCGCGCCGCCCGTGCAGGGCACCGCGCTCCAGCATGTTGGCCTCCCAAAGCTCTTTGCCAAGCAGGAAGAAGAAGAACGCCATCAGCAGGTCAGAAGTCAGCGTGATCAGGGTCGCGCGCACATGGTCGGCAACGATCCAGCCTGGAAAAGGCAGCGGGAACAGCCCATGCTCCATCACATCGTAATAGCTGGCGGGATCGAGATTGACCCAGAGGGTCGCCACGAGGCTGCCCGCCAGCAGGGCGCGGGCGAAATGCAGGATGAAGCTGGAAACGCGATACATCAGTTCACCATGGCGCTGGTCTTTGTGCTGTCCTATCCTCGGGGGTATGGCGCGGCAACGGCACGCAGGGGCGGGGCGGCGCCGGTGTTGCAACGAGGCACCGGAGGGGATGCAGGAACTCGCCGCGGAAATCGCCGCCTGCCGGCTGTGCGCTGCGCGCTTTGCGGCGACGGCAACCGCGCATGTGCCGCGCCCGGTGCTGTGGCATGGCGCGCGGGCACGGGTGATCGTCGCGGGGCAGGCACCGGGGCTGCGGGTGCATCAGTCGGGCAAGCCCTTCACCGATCCTTCGGGCGATCGGCTGCGCGACTGGATGGGGCTGGACGAGGCTGCCTTCTATGACCGGAGCCGCATTGCAATCCTGCCGATGGCCTTCTGCTTTCCCGGTTACGATGCCAGGGGCAGCGACCTGCCGCCGCCGCCCGTTTGCGCACAGACCTGGCGGGCGCGGGTGCTGGCTGAACATCGCGCGGCACGGCTGGTGCTGGCGGTGGGCGGGGCGGCAATCCGCTGGCATCTGGACGACCGTCGCCCGGTTGCACAGGTGGTGGCGGATTGGCGCAGCACGGTGGCGCGCGGGATTATCCCCTTGCCTCATCCCTCGTGGCGCAATAGCGGGTGGCTGAAACGCAACCCGTGGTTCGCCGCCGAGCTGTTGCCCGAGCTGCGCGCCCGCATCCGCGCCGCGATGGAGGGCCCCGATGACCTCGCTTGATCTTGCCTATGAGGCCATGGCCGCCGCGCCCGACGGCGATGACGCGCCGCGTCTGCGGTTCTATGAGCGGATCGCCGATGGCGAGATGATCCTGCTGCTGGAAAAGGAAGCCGAGGGCGAGACGCTGGCGCCGCGTGTCTTTGATCTTGAGGACGGGCCGGTGGTTCTGGTGTTCGACACCGAGGAGCGGCTGGGCGCTTTCACCGGCATGCCCGCGCCCTATGCGGCGCTGCCGGGGCGGGTGATCGCCGGGCTGCTGGCCGGGCAGGGCATCGGGCTGGGGGTGAATCTCGGGGTGGCGCCGTCCTCGATGCTGCTGCCACCCTTCGCGGTGGACTGGCTGGCCGAAACGCTGGCCCATGGCCCCGAGGAAGCCGAGGCGCGCCCCGAGCGGTTCGAGCCACCGCGCGGGCTGCCGCAAGGCCTGATCGAGGGGCTGGATGCGAAACTCGCCCGAGCGGGTGGTCTGGCGGCGCATGCGCTGCTGGCGGCGGTGATCTATGAGGGCGGGCGGCAGGGGCATATGCTGGCTTTCGTCGATGCGGTGGAAGGCGCACAGACCGCGCTCGCCCGTGCGGCGGCCGAGGCGCTGACCTTCTCGGGCGTCGAGGCGGGCGAGATGGATGTGGCCTTCCTGGACGGGGACACGGCGGTGGTAGCAGCCATGGCCCGCGTCGCGCTGCGCTTCGACCTGCCGGTGCCGGTGGCGGCAGAGCCACCCGCGCCGCAGGCGCCCGGCATGGACCCTGCGAAACCCCCGGTGCTTCGGTAACTTTTGAGATGGCGCCGCCTGCGGCGGCAAGCTTTTCTGTCACCGGGCGGGCTGCGCCGCCCGGTTCCGGGGGCCTCCGGCGGGGATATTTGGGCCAAGATGAAGGCGGATTTTTGGGGTATTTTGATACCTATTTCGTATGTCGATGTTTTTGCTGGAAATTATTGATTGCGCGACGCTTGACCGGCGCGTGGAAATGCAGGAAAAGCCCGCATCCGAGATAGAGGGGCGTCCGCGTCCCGACAATTCCATGGGTCTGATATGAAAACCTTCACCGCTACTCCGGCGGATATCGAGAAGAAGTGGATCCTGATCGACGCTGAAGGCGTCGTTCTGGGCCGCCTCGCCACGATTGTCGCCAATATCCTGCGCGGCAAGAACAAGCCGACCTTCACCCCCCACATGGACATGGGTGACAATGTCATCGTCATCAACGCCGACAAGGTGCAGATGACCGGCAACAAGCGCAATGACAAGCGTTACTACTGGCACACCGGCCATCCGGGCGGCATCAAGTCGCGCACCGCGCGCGAAGTGCTTGAAGGCGCGCATCCCGAGCGCGTGGTGACCAAGGCCGTCGAGCGCATGATCACCCGTAACCGTCTGGGCAAGCAGCAGATGACCAACCTGCGCGTTTACGCCGGGGCCGAGCATCCGCATGAAGCGCAGCAGCCGACCGTCCTGGACGTGAAGGCTCTGAATCCCAAGAACACCCGGAGCGCCTGATCATGGCTGACATCAAATCCCTCGACGATCTGAAAGCGGCCGTCTCGGGCGAGGCTGCCGCGGTTGCCGAAGCGCCCGTGCGTGAGCCGAAGCGCGATTCGCTGGGCCGTTCCTACGCAACCGGCAAGCGGAAGGACGCGGTTGCCCGCGTCTGGATCAAGCCCGGCTCGGGCAAGGTCACCGTCAATGGCAAGGAAATGGCGGCTTACTTCGCCCGCCCGGTGCTGCAGATGATCCTGCGTCAGCCGTTCCAGGTTGCCAATGTCGAAGGCCAGTTCGACGTTTACGCCACCGTTGCCGGTGGTGGTCTGTCGGGTCAGGCCGGTGCGGTGAAGCACGGCATTTCGAAGGCGCTGCAACTCTACGAACCCTCGCTGCGCGGTGCGCTGAAAGCGGCGGGCTTCCTGACCCGCGACTCGCGCGTTGTGGAACGGAAGAAATACGGCAAGGCCAAGGCCCGTCGTTCGTTCCAGTTCTCGAAGCGCTGATCCGGTTTTCCGGTTTTACGAAAGGTCCGCGGTGTTCCGCGGGCCTTTTGCTTTGCGGCGGGTGCGCGGGCAAAAGCAGGCAAAAAAAGAGGGCCGGAAAACCGGCCCAGTCAGGGGTACGACAGGAAGGGAATGGGCTCAGTCGCGCCAGAACGGCTTTTGTGACTCTTGCGCGGCGGTCATCGGGTCGAGGCCGATGTCGCGCAGCAGATGGGTGTCGAGCTTTGCGATGCCACGGCGCGCCTGACGGCGCAGTTCCCAGGTCATCACCTTATGCGCCACGGCAAACACCAGCCGCGACACGGGCGGCAGCGAAAGCATGGGGGCGGTCAGATCGGTCCGGGTCATCATGGCACCTTTTGTATTGATACAAACCTCGGTTTCGGTTATGCGTCATTGATACAATGGCGGCGTGGCGAATGCGAGGGCTAGATTGTGACTGATACAAATTGGCAGCCGGACCTCGACAGCCATCCGGGGCCGAAATATCTCGCCCTGACCCGCGCATTGCGCGAGGCGATCCGTCTGGGAGAGCTCGCGCCCGGTGCGCAGCTCCCGACCGTGCGCGATCTGGCCTGGCGGCTGCATGTGACGCCGGGCACGGTGAGCCGCGCCTATCAGCTTGCGACGCAGGAGGGGCTGCTGGCCGCGACGGTGGGGCGCGGCACGTTCGTTGCCGCCCGTGCGCCGCGTCTGGGGCCGACTCAGGCGCTGTTTCAGGAGCGTGACCTCAGTGACGAGCCGTGGCTGGTTGATCTGCGGTCGCCGCAACTGCCCGATGTCGGTCAGGGTGCGGCCTTTTCGGGAGCGTTGCAGAAGATCGGGCAGGGGCTGGATGCGGCCTGGCATGATTATCCCTCGCAGCGGGGCGAGGCGCCTTTGCGCGCCGCCATTTGTGAATGGCTGTCCGACCGTCTTCTGGGCGCCTTCGGGCCGGAGGATATCGCGCTGACCCATGGCGGGCAGAATGCGCTGCTGCTGGTCTTTCTTTGTTGCCTGCGCGGCGACCGGCCGGTTATCCTGACCGAAGATCTGGCCTATCCCGGCATCCGTCATGCCGCGCGACTGGTGCGCGCCGATGTGGTGGGGGTGGAAATCGACGACGAAGGCATGTTGCCCGACGCGCTGGAGGCCGCCTGCCGACGCCATGGTGCGCAGATCCTTGTCCTGACGCCCGAGGCGCAGAACCCGACGGCCTGCCGGATGGGGGCGGCGCGGCGCGCCGAAATCGCCGCCATCGCCCGCCGCTATGACCTTCAGATCATCGAGGATGATTGCTATTCGATCACGGAAAGCAATCTGCCCACGCTGCATGCGATCGCGCCGGAACGGACGTGGTATGTGGGGTCGATGTCCAAGTCGGTCTCGGCGGCTCTTCGGTTCGGTTATGTGGTCTGCCCCTCAGGCATGGGCGAGGCGGGGCGGCTGACGGCGCAGCACGGGTTCTTCGCGCTGGCGCGGCCGGTGTCGGATCTGGCACTGGAACTGCTGGAAAGCGGGGCCGCGCAGGAGATCCGCCGCAAGGTGCAGGAGGTGTTTGCCAGCCGGTTGATGACGGCGGTGAATGCGCTGGGGCGGTTCGATATCCGCTGGCAGGCGGGGTTGCCCTTCCTGTGGGTGCCGCTGCCTTCGGGCTGGCGGGCCTCGACCTTCGCCCGGCAGGCGGAGGCGGAGGGCGTGCTGATCCGGCAGGCCGATGAATATGCGCTGATCCATGGCCGGGCGCCGCATGCGCTGCGCATCGCGCTGGCGGGGGCAATTCCTGCGGATCGTTATGCCAGCGCGGTTGCGACTTTGGCGCGGCTTCTGGGGCATCCGCCGTCGGATATGGCGGTCTGATTCCGGCCCATGCCGGTTGCGGCGCTGTTTTCAAGGCTGCCGGGCTTTGTGCGAAGCCTGGCCGACCTGTCGTATTTTGCGGCAATTCCGCAGCGGCAGGCCTGGCGGCACATGAAAAAATGATCAAATTATTTTTTGCGAGATTTCATGGTCTTGTAAAGATATGTCCATGGTCTGTTCCGGCCTCGCAGGCCGGATATCCGATTTCTCCCCTTTTCTTGTGAGCGGCCCTATGCCAGAAAATCGGGTATAAGGAACAAGCAATTGGCAACAGGCGCCCCAAGGTGCCGGGCCGTTCTGGACAGGGGGCATGATGGAACAGGGGGCTGCACGCGGCCGCTTCAGAAATTCCGAGGCGGCCAACGGGCTTGCGCTCGTATCGCCCACGGCGATCTATGCGATCCTGCTGCTTGCCGCCCCGCTGGCGGCAGTGGTGCTTTATTCTTTGATGGTCGACAGCAAGGTGGGTCTCTCCTCGGGCCTGACCTTCGACAATTACCTGAAGGTCTGGACCGGCCGTATCGACCAGGCGCTGATGATACGGTCGCTGACGGTGTCCAGCGTGGTGACGCTGGTAACGGTGCTGCTGGCCTATCCGGTGGCCTATTTCGTCAGCTTCCATGTGAAGCCAGAACGCAAGTCGATGTGGATCTTCCTGATCACCATTCCGTTCTGGACCTCCTACCTGATCCGCGTCTTCCTGTGGAAGGTGATCCTTGGCTATAACGGCGTGATCAATTCGGGGCTGATGAGCCTTGGTATCATCGGCGAGCCGCTGACCATCATCAACTATTCGCTCGGCTCGATGATCATGACGCTGGCCCATGCCTATGCGGCCTTTGCCATCCTGCCGATCTTCGTGAGCCTTGAAAAGATCGACCGCTCGCTTCTGGAAGCCGGGCAGGATCTGGGCGAGTCGAAGCTGATGACCTTCATCCGTGTCACGCTGCCGCTGTCGATGCCAGGTGTCATTGCGGCGGTGCTCATCGTCTTTATCCCGACCATCGGTGACTATGTGACGCCCGAACTGATTGGCGGCGGCAAGCTTCCGATGATCGCCAACCGGATCGAGGCGATCATGCTGAAGCAGAACGACAAGGCGCTGGGATCGGCCATCGCGGTGACCGCCATGCTGATCGTGACCGTGGTATCGGTGGTGTTCCTTCTGCTGAACCGCCGCTTCCTGAGGGGGCAGAGCAAATGAGGAAGAACCCGTCGTTGCGCATTTACGCGCTGGCCTATCTGGCCTTCCTCTATGCGCCGATCGTGCTGCTGCCGCTGTTTGCCTTCAACGACAGCCGCGTCATTGCCTTCCCGCTGCAAGGGTTCACGACCAACTGGTTCGCCGAGATGTGGGCGGACAAGACCCTGTTCATCGCCTTCCGCAATTCGCTGACCATCGCGGTTTCGGCGGCGGTGTTTTCCACCATCCTCGGCATCTTCGCCGCCCGCGCCTCGACCCGCTACAAGTTTCCGGGCAAGCCCGGCATCCTGGGCCTGATCATGCTGCCCATGGTGCTGCCGGAAATGATCGTGTCGATGGCGCTGCTGGTCGTGCTGATCGCGATTGGCGTGCCGCTGTCCTTGTTCACCATCATTCTGGGGCATGTGCTGATCTGCACGCCCTTTGCGGTGGCGATCCTGACCTCGGCCTTCCAGTCGCTTGACCGCTCGCTGGAGGAAGCTGCCTATGATCTGGGTGAAACCCCGGCCTCGACCTTCCGGCTGATCATTCTGCCGCTGGTGATGCCTGGCATCATCTCGTCGCTCTTGATCAGCTTCACCATCAGCCTGGATGAATTCATCATCGCCTATTTCCTTGGCGGCAATCAGACCGTGCTGTCGGTCTATATCTTCGGGCAGTTCCGCTTCCCGGCCAAGGTTCCGGCGGTGATGGCGCTTGGCACCATCCTCGTCTGTATCTCCATCGTTCTTCTGACCATCGCTGAATATTTCCGCCGCCGCGGCATCGCAAAATCGGGCGGCAAGGATACCGGAGGCTTCCTGTGACCACGACCGAAAAGCCGAACATGATTGAGTTCCGGGACGTCCATAAATATTATGGCGATTACCACGCCCTGCGCGGGATCAACGCCACGATCAAGGCGGGAGAGTTCTTCTCGCTTCTGGGCCCCTCGGGCTGTGGCAAGACCACGCTGCTGCGCACCATCGCGGGGTTCGAGGATATTTCCTCCGGTGCGGTGCTGATCGACGACAAGAAGATGGACGATGTTCCGGCCAACAAGCGGCCGACCAACATGGTCTTCCAGAGCTACGCCATCTTCCCCCACCTGACGGTCGAGGAAAACGTGGGCTTCGGCCTGCGCCGCGATCCGCGATCAAAGGACGAAAAGGCCAAGGCTGTGGCTGAGGCGCTGGAGATGGTGGGCCTGAAGGGGTACGGCAAACGCGCCGCCCATGCGCTTTCAGGCGGCCAGCGGCAGCGCGTGGCTTTGGCCCGCGCGCTGATCCTCAAGCCCAAGGTACTGCTGCTGGACGAGCCGCTTTCGGCGCTGGACAAGAAAATCCGCGAACAGATGCAGGTTGAACTGATCAAGCTGCAACGCGAGGTCGGCATCACCTTCGTTCTGGTCACCCATGACCAGGAAGAGGCGCTGGTCATGTCGGACCGTATCGCCGTGATGTTCGAGGGGCAGATCGCTCAGCTTGCCGACCCGGAAACGCTCTATCGTCGTCCGAACAGCCGGAAGGTGGCGAATTTCATCGGCACGATGAATTTTCTGCCAGCCGAGGTTCTGTCGGAAGGCGCGGGCGGCATCGAGGTGGAGGCGCAGGGTTTCGGCCGCATGACGCTGAGCGCCGATCAGGTCATGGCGGGCGAGGCCGGGCAGGGCGCCGTCGTCGGCTTCCGCCCCGAGACGCTGACCATCCTCTACGACAGCCAGACCGCCACCGACCGCGAGGTCATGGGCACCATCGAGGAGGTCGTCTATTTCGGTGACATGACCTATTACGATGTGAAGCTGGATGGCACCACCGAGGCGCTGCGGATTTCGATGCGCAACGTCTTTGGCCGCCCGGTGCTGGAAATCGGCACCCGTGCCCGCGTGGCATGGAGCCCCGGCGCGCTGGTGATGTTCCGCTGATGCGCTTGCAGGCGCGGGAAGGCGGCTGGCTGACCCGCGCGCGTCTGGACGGCTTGCCGCCGACGCTGATCTTCCACGCCCGCGACAAGCTGGCCGCCACGCTGTGCCGTGGCGGCTTTCGCCTGTTGGGGGCGCTGGCGGATCATGCGGCGGAGGCTGGCTGGGGCGTCGAGGTCGTGCCCTATAGTGCCGAGGGGGCGTCCCTGGCGGTGGCGCAGGGTGGGCATCTGCATGTCTTCATGGAAGACCGGCCGGGATACGCGCCCAACGCCTTTCACTCGGTCCCCGGCTATCTGCGGGGCTACTGGTATTTCGATGAAATCGGCAGTCGCAACAACTCCAGCCACCGGCTGCGTGTCTTTGATGAAAGGCTGGTGGCGGATCGTTTCGCGCAGAAGTTCCATGCGCGACTGGCGGAGCAATTCATCGGCGCCAATTTCTCGAAGTTCCCGCAAGCGGAACGGGGGGAAGATCTGCCTGCGGGCTGCCTTGCGCTGTTCGCGCAGGATTTCAAACCGCCCCGCTTTCACCGCCATTACCTGACAGTGCCGGAACTGGTGGAGGCGGCGATTGCCACAAAGGGCGCCCGCGCGCTTTGTATCAAACCGCATCCGAACAATACGCCCGAGGAGCTGGACTGGCTGCGCGCACGCCATGATCCGGGGCGGGGCATCTATGTCACCGATGCGTCGATCCACGATCTGCTGGCCGTCTGTGCCTGCGTGCTGACCGTCACTTCTGCCGTGGGGTTCGAGGCGTTTCTGCATCGCAAGCCGGTCGTCCTGGCGGGGCAGACCGATTTCGGGCAGAACGCAATCACGCTGACCGATCCGTCGCGACTGGCCGAGGCCATCGCTGCGGCGATGTCACGCGACTGGCCGCATGCGAAATTCCTGACCTGGTTCCTCAGGCAGAATTGTATCGAGGATCACCCCCGCGCCCTGCCGATTGTATTGGAACGCATCCGCGCCAAGGGCTTTCGCATTGGTCAGGATGACGGTTTCTACTGATCCGGCCGCAACAGGCCAAGTCCACGCAGATAAATCCCGATCCCGGCTTCCAGCAGGTCTTCGGCCGGGAAGGGGCTTTTCGCGCCGTTGCCGCGCATGAACAGCTCGACCACGCCGTGACTCATCGCCCAGATATGGGCCGAGAACATCGAGGCCGGGGGGCGCCGGTCGGGCGGCATATGCTCTGACAGATGCGCGGCCGCCCGTTCCAGCACCGCCCGCGCCTTGGCAGAGGCCAGCGCGAGGTCCGGGTAAGCCTGCGGCGACAGCCCGCTTTCGAACATCGCCATGTAGTGACCGGGATATTTGCGGGCGAAGGCCAGATAGGCCCGACCCGTCGCCTCGAACGCCGCCAGCGCTGAAGGCTTGCCGTCGTCATAGGCATATTCCATCAGCGCGGCAAAGATCTCATAGCCCTGCCGCGCCACTTCGGCCAGCAGGTCGTCCCGCCCCGCGAAATGGCGGTAGACAGCGGCGGGCGTCACATCTGCCGCCTTCGCCGCTTCCGACAAGGTAAAGCCCTGCGGGCTTTTTTCCGCAATCAGTGCCAGCGACGCCTCGACCAGCGCCTGCCGCAGATTGCCGTGATGATAGCCGCGCTTAGTCATCCGCCCCGTCAGACCACATTTCCGGCCCGCCGCAGATCGCCGGATCGGGCTGGCCGATGGCACCGCGATCCTTGCCCTTGAACTCCAGTGCGTTCAGCACTGTCTGGATTGCCGCGATGCGCGCGCGTTTCTTGTCATCCGAGCGGATCACCGTCCAGGGGGCAAAGCCGGTGTGGCTGCGTTCGAAGGTTTCGGCGATCGCCTCGCAATAGGGCTGCCATTTGGTCAGCCCCTCGACGTCGATGGGCGAGAGCTTCCACTGTTTCAGCGGGTCGCTTTCCCGGGCGAGCATACGGCGCAACTGTTCCGGCTGGCTGACATCCAGCCAGAATTTCAGGAAGGTAATGCCCTCCTGCACGATCATCTGTTCAAACTCCGGCAGTTGACGGAAGAAGCTTTCCTTCTGGTTCTGGGTGCAGAAGCCGAAGACCGGCTCGACAATCGCGCGATTGTACCAACTGCGGTCAAAGATCACCATTTCGCCCGCCGCCGGAAACCAGTCGATATAACGCTGGAAATACCATTGCGAGCTTTCGCGGTCCGAGGGTTTCGACAGCGCAACAACCTGCGCGCCACGCGGGTTGAGGTTTTCGGTCAGCGCCTTGATGGTGCCGCCCTTGCCCGCCGCGTCGCGGCCCTCAAACACAAGGATCACCCGTTTGCCGGTTGCCTTGATGTCGGATTGCAGGCGTACGAGCTGCGGTTGCAGCGCCTCCATCCGCGCCTCGTAGTCTTTCTTCGAGATTTCCTCGCGGTAGGCATAGCCCTTTGACAGAATGTCATTCTTGCCGCCCTGTTCAATGGCCTTGCGCACCGATTTCGGGGCGTCTTCCTTGAAATAGCGGCTGATCGCGCCGTCGAAGGGCAGGTCCATCACAGTCTCCACGGATACCGAACTCTGGGTTACTCTAGGCGCAGGCTGGCACGGGCCGCAAGGCGCATCACGGCGGCCTCGACAGCCTCGGGGTGGGTCTGGTGCGGCATATGGCCAAGGCCGGGCAGCAGGGTGACCGCCGCATCGGGCAACAGGGCTGCCAGCGGCCCGGCATGGACATGGGCCGGCACGATTGTATCGGCGTCACCATGCAGGATTTCGACAGGCGCGCCAATTGTATGGTATTGTGATTGCATGGCCCTGATATGCGGCAGCAGCGCATTCACCTGACGCGCATTGCGGGCCAGTGTGTCGCGGCGCAGCAGAAGCCCGACACCGGCGGCTTTGGAATAGCCGGGCGGCGGCTGTTGCGGCAGGAAGGTGGCCGCGATGCTGCGGTCGATCTGGCGGGCAGGCACGAAAGCGCTGACCAGCGGAATGACCAGCGCACGGCCCATGCCAGAGGCGGTCAGCCGGTACCAGGGGCCGAGCCCGCCCTCCCACGGCATCGCGGCCCCAGCCAGCATCAGCACCCCGGACACCTGTGCCTGCAACGCCCAGGCCAGCGCCACCGCGCCGCCGTAGGAATGGCCGAGCACCAGTGGCCGGGCGACACCCGCGCTTTCCGCCGCCAGCCGCATCAGGCGCGCCTGTTCCCCCGGCGTATCTTCCGGCACAGGATCTGACCAGCCGAGGCCGGGCCGGTCAATCAGCGTGACGCGAAACCGCCCCGCCAGACGCGGCGCCAGGTCCATGGCGAACTCGCGCAGGTTGGCGCTGGCTCCATGGATCATCACCAGATCGGGACCGCTGCCCATCCGCAACAGATGCAGTCTGTGGCCTTCCACGGTCACCAGCCGCCCCAGGGGGGGAAAGGCTGCCTTACGCCGTGCCTCGCGCCGGGCGGCACGGCGGCGGGTGCCAAAGGCCCCGAAAGCCGCCAGCGCGCCCCCGGCGATCAGGCTTTCAAGCACCGATCTCCTCCGGCTTGAACGGCGTGGTCTGATAGATCTCGTTGATCCAGTTGCCGTAAAGCAGATGCGCATGGCTGCGCCAGCGGTTCAGCGGCGGACGGGAGGGATCGTCGTCGGGGTAGTAGTTCATCGGCACGTTGATCGGCGTGCCCTGCGCCACGTCGCGGTCATATTCCTGTTTCAGCGTGTCGCTGTCATATTCGAAATGGTTGAAGATATAGAGCGCGCGATGCGCCGGGTCTTCAACCAGACAGGGGCCGACCTCGTCAGAGCCAAGCAGGGTCCGCAAGGCCGGGCGTGCCGCTACCTCTGGCTGTCGGATCTCGGTCCAGCGGCTGACCGGAATGACGAAATCATCCGAAAACCCGCGCAGATAGGGCGAGGCTGGGGCAAGGTTGCGGTGCCGGAAGCAGCCGAAGGCCTTGTGATCCAGAATATGTTTCTGCACGCCGTGGAAGTGGTAGATCATCGCCATGCCACCCCAGCAGACGCCGAAGGTGGAATGCACATGGGTCTGCGTCCAGGCAAAGACCCGGCGCAATTCTTCCCAATAGGTCACCTCGTCGAAGGGCAGATGTTCGATGGGCGCGCCAGTGATGATCAGGCCGTCAAACTTCTCGCCGGTCTCCTCCACTTCGGAGAACGGGCGGTAGAAGGTTTCCATATGTTCGGCGGCGGTGTTCTTCGTCTGATGTTCGCTCATGCGGATCAGCTGAAAGTCGATCTGCAGGGGCGTCGCGCCGATCAGCCGGGCGAACTGGTTCTCGGTCTGGATCTTCTTGGGCATCAGGTTCAGCAGGCCGATGCGCAGGGGGCGGATGTCCTGACGCGCGGCGCGCTCGGGGCTCATGACCATGATGCCCTCGCGGCTCAGCACATCGAAGGCGGGCAGGGTTTCAGGCAGGGTAATCGGCATGTCTTTCTCCGTTCGGCGGAGCAGTTATGTGCGCGGGGCGCGCGCTTCAATGGCCCTGGCGATCAGGTCGATGAAACCCGCCTCGTCGCGCACCTCGGCGACCTCTTCGGCGGTGACCGTCACACCCCAGTCGGCCATGGCGGCATATCGGGGCTGGCGATGGGCAAGAGCCTGGGCATAGGTCCAGCGGACAAAGGCGTCCGGGTCGACCTGCATGGCATCCTCGCCCGTCATGCTGCGGTATTCGTCCCACATTCGTTCCAGAAAATGCGGCTGGTAATACATGGGCTTGGGTGCCCGGTCGAAGCGGCGGACCAGTTCGGCCGTATGAGCATCAGACCCCTTGATCCAGACCATCAGCAGGTTCTGCGACAGCGCCGTCATCACGGGATCGGCCGGGTTCCACGGGTCCACCACCTCGCAGATCGAGCCGCCGGAATCGCAGACGAAATTGCCGTAGCCATAGATGTCATCGGCGCGGTCGATGAAACGCATGGTATCCAGAAGCGCCGCCACCTCGGCCTCGCGGTGCTGGTCCTGCCGGCGCATGTATTCGGCAAAGGGCAGGCCGCCTTTCGCCGGATTGCCGGGCTTGCCAAGGTAGGTGGACAGCGGGGCGAGGTTATCAAAGGTGATGTTCGAGGCAATATAGACGGAATCCGTCAGCAGCAGTTCCCGCAGGAACGGCACTTTCATCGCCTCGCGCTTGAAGTTGTCGGCGATGTATTCGCCCATGTAGCGGGTGCCGATCCGGTAGTCGATGGAGTAATGGAACCAGCCGCCCGCACCGCGCAGCATCGAAGACAGATGCGTCTTGCCAAGGCCCGACATGCCGAACATCAGCACGCGCCGCCGCTCTGCCTTTCGCCAGTCCTGTGCCGAGCCGTAGATCATTCCAACCGCCTTCGCTTGATCCTTGCCGTCTTCCTAACGCGGGGCGAAACCGGATACACGCGAAAAAGAAAGCCCCGCAACGGGCGCGGGGCTTTCCGGTCGGGATGATCCGGTGATCAGAAGGTAAAGCCAACCTTCACACCGACGGCGATGGCGGTGTTGTCGCGCATATTGGCGCGGGCCACATCGGGCGTGCCGGTTTCCGGGTCCGCATCGCCAAGACGCAGGTAACGGGCGCCCATCGTCACCTTCATGTTGTCACGGGTATAGACCGCCGCGACACCGATCCCCTTGTAGCCATTCGTCGGCGCCAGCGGCGACACGAGCTTGCTGCCACCCGGCTCCCACGTCGCGAAGATCGACCCCGACCAGTTTTCATTGAACCGGCGCCCGACGCCCAGCGTATAGGTGGTGGTGTCTTCCAGATCGGTCAGACTGCCTGCGGTGGGGCCGAAGAAGGTGCTCGGCGCCACCTGAAAATCGCTCCAGTCCACCCAGCGGACCGAACCGAAGACCAGGGTATCCTTGGCGACGCCGGTCTGGAAATCTAGGTTCACGGCCTGCGGCGTATCGGTTTCGGTGATGGCGGCCACCGTGGCTGCGCCCGCCGCTGCCGCAGCACCGCCGGGCAGGGTTTCGACCGAGTCGAACTTGTGGCTGATCTTCGAGAAGTAGGTCAGCGCGACACGCAGCGCGATTTCCGGTTTTTCATAGGCCGCACCAATGACATAGCCCGCGGCCCAGTCATCGGCCAGATCGACGGAATAGCCATTGAGCGAGCGATAGGTCGTCGGGTCCGCCGGGTTGAAAGCCGGGCCATAGGCCAGCCCCTTCAGCGTCACATGCCCCGAAGCCTTGGAAGCCCGAACACCGCCATGGACCGAGAAATTCTCGTTGAACTTGTAGCGCAGCAGGGCGGTCAGGCCCTGGCTGTTCACCTTCGCCTCGGTACCGCCCAGCATCACCGATTGCGCAGGATCATACAGGATGTCTGCCCCATAAGCCTGATCGTAGATCAGGGCGCCCGACAGCTTGTCATTGAAGTCGTATTTGAGGGCGAGTCCGGGCAGGCTGTGCTTGTCAGCCACGCTGCCGGTCGGACGGCCACCATAGATTGCCAGATCGTTACCGGTCACGCTCGGGTTGATCTGACCATAGCTCAGTTCGACGTAGTTGCCTGTCTCGAAAATCACGCCGATCGGCTGCCCCGAACGGTCAATTCCCCCGGCCTGCGCCGCGCCTGCGCAGGCGGCCAGAGCCGCAACAGATGTCATGATGCTTTTCATGACGTCCTCCCCTCATTCCTGAAACCCGGCCGCATCCTCCGCCGGTTGACTGAAAGCCTAGGGTGTGCCGGGCTTTTCGGTCAATCAATGACGCCACGTCAGGGATTCGTTACGTTACGATGTGACAAATTAGCGCGGGTGGCCGCCCGGATGTTCAAAAGATTTGCGCCCAGAATGATCAGGCCGCCAACCAGAACCCAGGCGTCAAGCGCTTCGTGATACAGCGCCATACCGACCAGTGCGATGATCGGGAGGCGGGCAAAATCAACTGGCACGACGACCGAGGCAGAGGCCAGCGACAGCGCCTTGGTCAGACACAGATGCGCAACGACGCCACAGGCACCGATCAGCACGAGCCAGGGCAGGGTGGCCTGGGTCGGCAGGGCAATCTGGCCATCCATCCCGGCGGCCGCGAGGCCCAGCCCGGTCTGCATCAGTGTGAGCCAGAACAGGATCGACACAAGGCTTTCATTGCGCGTCAGCTGTTTCGTCATGATGACCGATCCGGCAAAGCCGATGGCCGAAGCGGCGGCAGCCACCACGCCCGGATTGAGCGCCCCGAAATCCGGCCGCGCCACGATCAGCGCGCCCGCAAAACCAAGTCCCGCTGCCAGCGCACGCACCAGGGTCAGCTTTTCACCAAGGAACAGAGGTGACAGCAGCACGACCCAAAGCGGCGAGGTAAACTCCAGTGCGAAGACCTGCGCCAGCGGAATGCTGGTCAGCGCCCAGAACCACAGGTTCTGCCCGGTGAAATGCGAGATGTTGCGGGCCAGATGCAGCGGCAGGCGCCTGGCCTGCACCTCGCCCAGCCGACCGAACAACGCCGCCGCCCCGACCACGAGCACAATGCCGGTGACCGAGCGCCAGAGCATGATCTCGAACGTGTCATGCACCCCGGCTACGGCCCGGCCGGCGATGGCCATGGCCGTAAACGACAGGATCGAGCCGATCATCCAGATCGCCGCCTTCAGCGGTTGTTGCTGTTGCATCGCCCGTTCCTCCCCGTCGCGCCGCAAAGTGGTGGCGCGCGGCGGGGGGAATGTCCAGCCCTGCGAACCGGATCAGTCGCCGATTTCCTCGATGCGGAAATCGCGCAGGATGCCGCGCGTGGCGGCAAACCACGCGCTGTCGCGGGTGCGGGTCTGATGGGCGTCGAAGGCCGCACGGTCGCGGAAGCTTTCCATCACCTCGAAAACGAAGGGATCGTCGGTTTCCGCGATCTCGAAGCTCAGACAGCCGGGCTCGGCCCGCGTCAGCGCAACATGGTCCGCCACATGCGCCAGCACGGCCGCGCGTTCGGTATCGCTGACACAGACGAGTTGGCCCCGAAGACGGATCATTCCAGTTCGATCGTCCCCGGCGGTTTCGAGGTGCAGTCGTAGAACACCCTGTTCACGCCCTTGACCTCATTGATGATCCGCGTCGCGGTTTCCCCAAGGAAATCGTGGGTGAAGGGATAGTAATCGGCGGTCATGCCATCAACGCTGGTCACGGCGCGCAGGCCCACGGCGTAATCATAGGTGCGCCCGTCGCCCATCACGCCGACGGTGCGCATCGGCAGAATGGCAGCGAAGGCCTGCCAGATTTCATCGTAAAGCCCGTGCTTGCGGATCTGGTCGATATAGACCGCATCGGCGCGGCGCAGGATTTCCAGCTTGTCGCGGGTGATCTCGCCGGGGCAGCGGATGGCGAGGCCGGGGCCGGGGAAGGGGTGGCGGCCGATGAATTTGGCGGGCAGGCCAAGTTCGCGACCCAGCGCGCGCACCTCGTCCTTGAACAGCTCGCGCAGCGGCTCCACCAGCTTCATGCCCATTTTCTCGGGCAGGCCGCCGACATTGTGGTGCGATTTGATCGTGACCGAGGGGCCGCCGCTGAACGACACCGATTCGATGACATCGGGGTAAAGCGTGCCCTGGGCCAGGAAATCAGCGCCGCCGATGGCCTTGGCATGTTTCTCGAATACTTCGATGAACAGCCGCCCGATGGTCTTGCGCTTCACCTCGGGGTCGGACACGCCTTCCAGCGCGCCGAGGAACAGATCGGATTCGTCGGCATGGATGAGCGGCAGGTTGTAGGCCTCGCGGAACATCGTCACGACTTCCTCGGCCTCGTTCAGCCGCATCAGCCCGTGATCGACGAACACACAGGTCAGTTGTTCGCCAATGGCCTCATGGATCAGGATCGCGGCGACAGAGCTGTCAACGCCCCCCGAAAGCGCACAGATCACCTTGCGGTCGCCGACCTGATCACGGATCTTCTGGATCGCATCCTCGCGGTAGGAGGCCATGGTCCAGTCGCCGGTGAAGCCCGCCAGACGCACGAAATTCTCGTAGAGTTTCGCGCCTTTCGGGGTGTGATGCACCTCGGGGTGGAACTGCACGGCATAGAAGTTTCGCGACACATCGGCGGTAATGGCGAAGGGCGCATTGGGCGAGGTGCCATAGACCTGAAAGCCCGGCGCGATTTTCGACACATGGTCGCCATGCGACATCCAGACCTGTTCGGGGCCTTCCGCGAACCAGCCCTCCAGCAGCGGCAGCCGGTCGTCCGTCGGGGTAACCCTGGCGCGGCCGAATTCGGCGGTGCCATGGCCACCTTCGACATGGCCGCCAAGGCAGTGCATCATCACCTGCTGGCCATAGCAGATGCCGAGGATCGGCACGCCAAGATCGAACACGCCCGCCGGAGGCATCGGCGCGCCTTCGGCATAGACCGAGGCGGGGCCGCCCGAGAAGATCACCGCTTTCGGTGCGAACTCCCTCAGGAAGGCCTCGTTCACGCGGTTGAACGGGTGGATTTCACAATAGACTTTCAGCTCGCGCAGGCGCCGCGCGATAAGCTGCGTGACCTGGCTGCCGAAGTCGATGATCAGGAGGCGTTGATGCGGATGTGTCATGGCCGGGAATTAGCTTTGCAGGGCCAGAATCGCAAGGCGGAATCGCCTTTGGCGGATGCTGGAACGCGGGGGTTTCACACCCCCGCACCCCCGTGGGATATTTGTGCCAAGATGAAAGACGGTTGTCGTGCCGTGCTGTGGCGCCCAATGTCGTTTTTGGGACGGATGCGACGCAAACGGGGAGCGGCCGGTCGCGGCTTGGCGGCATATAGGGGCAAGTTCGGCGCGCGGGATCGCGCATTTCGGAGGTTTGGACATGAGCGATGTGGCAACAGCAGGGCGTCGGGCGCGCGGCGGTGGCGGCGGGGCGGCGCGGCGCGCCGAGCGGACCGGGATCAGCTTTGACACCGCGCGCTTCATCGAGCGCAATATCCCGAATTTCGAGATCCTGAACGAGGAAGCGCTTCAGATCATCGAATGGAATGCCGAGACGGTTCTAGAAGAGATCGGCGTCAATTTCCTTGAAAACCCCGGCGCGCTGGCGTTGTGGAAGGCGGCAGGCGCCGATGTGCGCGGCGAGCGCGTGCATATCCCGCGCGGTCTGGCCCGCAAGCTTTGCGCCACCGCCCCGTCGAGCTTCACCCAGCATGCCCGCAACCCCGAGCGCAATGTGGAAATCGGCGGCAAGTCGCTGGTGCTGGCGCCGGTTTACGGCCCGCCCTTCGTGCGCGACCGTGAGGGTGGCCGCCGCTATGCGACCATCGAGGATTTCCGCAATTTCGTGAAGCTGGGCTATATGTCGAAATGGCTGCACCACAGCGGCGGCACGGTTTGCGAGCCGACCGACGTGGCGGTGAACAAGCGTCACCTCGACATGCTGCACGCCCATATGACGCTGTCAGACAAGCCTTTCATGGGGTCTGTGACCGAGCCGGTGCGTGCGGCGGATTCGGTCGAAATGGCGAAAATCCTGTTCGGGTCGGATTTCGTCGACCAGAACACAGTGATGACCAGCCTCATCAACATCAACAGCCCGCTGACCTTTGACAGCGTGATGATGGGGGCGCTGGAGGTTTACGCCAAGGCCGGGCAGGCCGCGATCATTTCGCCCTTCATCGTGGGTGGTGCCATGGCGCCCGTTACGGTGGCAGGCACGCTGACGCAGGTTCTGGCCGAGGTTCTGGCGGGCGTGGCCTACAGCCAGCTGATCCGTCCCGGCGCGCCGGTGATCTTTGGCGCCTTCGTGACCTCGATCGACATGAACTCGGGCGCGCCGACTTTCGGGACGCCGGAAGCCGCGCATATCACCTATGGCGCGGGCCAGCTCGCGCGGCGTCTGGGGCTGCCCTACCGTTCGGGCGGGTCGTTCTGCGGCTCGAAACTGCCGGATGCGCAGGCGGCTTACGAGACCTCGAACAGCCTGAACATGGCGCTGCTGGCGGGCGTGAACTTCATGCTGCACGCCTGCGGCTGGCTCGAAGGCGGCCTGGTTTCCAGCTACGAGAAATTCGTGATGGATGCCGACCAGCTTGGCACGCTGCACCATCTGGCGAAGGGCGTCTCGGTGGACGAAAACGGGCAGGGGATGGATGCGATCCGCGAGGTCGGTCCGGGCGGCCATTACCTCGGCTGCGCCCATACCCAGGCGAATTTCAAGACCGCTTTCTGGCGCTCGGACCTGCTGGACTACAAGCCCTTCGAGACCTGGGACGAGGAAGGCGCCCGCGACACCGAGCAACTGGCCTCGGAACGGGTGAAGAAACTGCTGGGCGATTATCAGGCCCCGGCGCTGGATGAGGGCATCCGCGAGGCGCTGGACGCCTATGTCGCGCAGAAAAAGGCGGCCGAGCCGGACGCTTTCATCTGATCGTCGCGAAATGTGAAACGATGAAGGGCCGCCCGGCACGGGGCGGCCCTTTTGCCATCTGTCGGCCGGTCAGATCGATTGTTGCGGGCGTGGCAACAGGTGCAATTCCGACATCAGCGCAATCAATACCTCGATATGCTGGTTCAGCGAATAGCTGGCATCGCCCGCGCGGCGGATGCTTTCCAGCCGCTCCTCTTCGTCGATCAGCCGGGGCAGGGTCTTTTCCGGGCCCAGTGGCTTGTCCTGACGCAACAACCGTTTCAGATCCCGGTCGCGGCGGTAATCCGCCATCCCGTAGCGGGCGGCGCGGATCAGAAGGCGCGGGCGGCGCAGGTCGGCAAGCAGGGCGCGGAAATCGGTCATGGCAGTCTCCCGTGTTCGATCTGGAAACAATGACACGGCGCAACCTCGCGTTGCGTCATCGCCGGAGTCACCGCGCGGAAGCCGCAGCTTTTGTTCATGGATCGTAAACAATTATCCGGCTCATCCCGGCGTTGGCGCTTTTGTTAACGAACGGGTAACCAAAGCCACCCACGGTTGCATATGTCCAAGAACGGGGCAGGTGGCCGGGGGCGGGCCACAGGACAAAGAGCATGGAACCGAACCTGAGTGCCGATTTCACCCTACCCGCATGGCTGCCGGATGCCGTGCGGCTGTATCTCGACCACACCGAGGACGGGTTGTCGTTGCGGCAACTGGCACGGCGCGAGGGGCTGGCAGCCTCGACTGTCATGCGTCAGGTGCGCCGCTACGAGGCGCGACGCGATGATCCGCTGGTGGACGAGGCGCTGGCCGCGCTGGCGCGGGCGCAGGGGGCTGGTTCCGTAACCCCGGACCCCGACAGAAAGGACGCCCCCGAGATGACCGCCCCGATCCGCCCGACCCCCGTCACACTGGATGAAGCCGGGATCGACCGCGAGGCGCGGCGCGTGCTGCGCCGTATGGCAGAACCCGGCGCCGTCATGGCCATCGCCCCTGAAATGCAAAAGGCTGCTGTCCTGCGCACGGGGCGGGATGGCAAGATGGTGCAGACGGCGGTTCTGGACCGGGCGGTGGCACAGGCCTTCGCGCTGAAAGACTGGATCGGTGTGCGTAAGCAGGGACGGCTGACCAGTTACGAGATCACCACCCAGGGCCGCGCGGCGCTGAAACGGCTGGTGGAGGATGAGGATCGCCGCCGTCAGGCGCATCACGGCGCCTTTGGTCTGGCCGAAGCTGCCGCAGCCTTTGGCACTGCCGATCCTGTGGAGGCCGAAGGTGGCGCGGCGGCGCGGCGCCTGCGTTATACACTGACTGAAAGCCCGGTCGCGGTTCTGGCACGACGGCGCGACAAGGATGGCCGCGCCTTTCTGGAGCCGGAACTGGTGCAGGCGGCGGAACGCCTGCGCGAGGATTTCGAACTGGCCCAGATCGGCGGGCGCATCCCGCAGGGCTGGGATGGGTTCCTGCCTGCCGGCGAGATGGTCGAGCCCCGTCCGGGCTCAGCTGCGCCGCTGGCGGCGCGGGATCGCGTGGCGCTTGCCCTGCGCGATCTGGGGCCGGGGCTGGGCGACGTCGCGCTGCGGGTCTGCTGCCATCTGGAAGGGCTGGAGGTCGCGGAAAAGCGCATGGGCTGGGCCGCGCGCTCGGGCAAGATCGTACTGCGGATCGCGCTGCAACGGCTGCGTCGGCATTATGACGAAACCTATGGCCGCGCCGGTCCGCTGATCGGGTAAGGCGGCCCCGCGCAGGGCCGCCCACGCAGCGCTCAGGCGCGGGTGAAGCCAAGCGCGTTGACCATACCCGCCAGCGCTCCGCCCGCCAGAGGCGCCACGATGAAGACCCAGAGGTCCGCCAGCGCCTTGCCACCGACGAACAGCGCCGGGGCAAGGCTGCGCGCCGGGTTGACCGAAACGCCGGTCACATTGATGCCGACAAGGTGGATACCCACCAGCGTCAGGCCGATGGCGAGACCGGCAAACCCGGCAACCGAGCCGGGGCCGGTGGCGCCAAGGATGACCGTCACGAAGATGAAGGTCATCACGAATTCAAAGACCAGCGCCGCACCCAGACCGTATTCCCCCAGATAGCCCGGACCGAACCCGTTCTGTCCCAGCCCGTCTACGGCAATCGAATATCCGGCGCGGCCGCTCGCGATCATATAAAGCACCGCCGCGCCGAGGATCGCGCCAATGACCTGACCGGCGACATGGCCGACAAAGGCGCCGATCTGCATCCGCCCCGCCGTCACCATGCCCAGCGACACCGCCGGGTTGAGATGCGCGCCCGAGATCGCCCCGATCCCATAGGCCGCCGCCACGATGGACAGGCCGAAGGCCAGCGCAATTCCCATCATTCCGATGTGATCGCCCATCAGAACGGCCGATCCGCAGCCGAACAGGACAAGGACCATGGTGCCGAAAGCCTCGGCAATGATTTTCTTGGGCATGAGAGCCTCCACTGATTACAATCCCTCGGGGGCCGACGACATGTTGTCAGCCCGTGCCAAAAGGCTTATGTCCGCTGACACGCGGCCGTCAGGGGGAAAAATCCGATGCGCGACCTCAAGCTTCCCGATCAGCGCCACCCGGAAAAGGCGCACCGCCCCGATCAGGAGCAGCCGAAGAAACCTTCGTGGATCCGGGTCAAGGCGCCCACTTCGCAGGGCTACAAGGATACACGCGACATCCTGAAGGCGAACAAGCTTGTCACGGTCTGCGAGGAAGCGGGCTGCCCCAATGTCGGCGAATGCTGGAGCGCGGGGCACGCCACCATGATGATCATGGGCGACATCTGCACCCGCGGATGCAGCTTCTGCAATGTGGCGACCGGCCGCCCTGATGCGCTGGACGTGTTCGAACCCGGCCGCGTGGCCCATGCGGTGCAGACGCTGGGCCTCAAGCATGTGGTCATCACCAGTGTGGACCGGGACGATCTGGCCGATGGCGGTGCCGAGCATTTCGCCCAGACCATCCGCGCCATCCGCCATCGCGCACCCGAGACCACCATTGAAATCCTGACCCCGGATTTCCTGAAATGCGATGCAAGCGCGCTGGAGGTCGTGGTCGAGGCCAAGCCCGATGTGTTCAACCACAACCTTGAAACCGTGCCGGGTCTTTACCCGACCGTGCGGCCCGGCGCGCGCTATTTTCATTCGCTGCGGTTGTTGCAGCGGGTGAAAGAGATGGACCCGGCGATCTTCACCAAATCCGGCATCATGGTGGGGCTCGGTGAGGATGCACAGGGTGTGCGGCAGGTGATGGATGACATGCGCTCTGCCGATGTCGATTTCCTGACCATCGGGCAATATCTGCAACCGACGCCGAAACATCACCGGGTCGACCGTTTCGTCACGCCCGAGGAATTCGCAGCTTACGAAAAGGCAGCCTTCGGCAAGGGGTTCCTGATGGTGTCGGCCACGCCGCTGACCCGGTCGAGCTATCACGCCGGTGACGATTTCGCGCGCCTGCGCGCGGCGCGGCTGGCGAAGCTGAGCCAGGCCTGAGCAGCGCGCGCCAGCAGGGCCGGGGCCAAAATTCTTGCTCAAGAATTTTGGCGCCCTCCTCCGGCAGCGCGCCTCATTCCGATGCGGGCACTTTCTTCAGATAGGCGGCCACCGCCTGACGGTCGCTCTCCGGCAGCCGGCTCATGTTCCCCACCACATGCGCCATATGCCCGCCCACGCTGTCGAACTCCGGCGTGAAGCCCGACGTCAGGTATTCCACGATCTCATCCTCGCTCCACCCCAGTTTCGCGGGGGTGATGTTGGGGATCGTGCCTTGGCCAGAAGGGTTGGGTGCCCCTGCCAGCCAGCGGCCACGCTCCAGCCCGCCCAGCAGGTTGCGCGGCGTGTGGCATTCGCCGCAATGCGCCAGCGCCTCGGCGATATAGCGGCCACGGGTTTCGGGTTCGCTCAATGTGCCGTCGATCACCCAGTCGTCGCGCAGGAACAAGAGCTTCCAGCCACCAAGGCTGCGCCGGATGTTGAAGGGAAAGCCCACCTCATGCGGCAGGCTGGGCGTGGCATCGGGCGGCAGAGCATCCATGAAGGCCTTCAGATCGGCCAGATCCTGCACCGTCATCTTGTTGAAGGCGCTGTAGGGAAAGGCGGGATAGTAATGTTCGCCCTCGGGCGACACGCCGCGCATCACGGCATTGCCGAATTGCGCCAGCGTCCAGCCGCCGATGCCATAGGTCGGATCGGGCGAGATATTGGGCGCGAGGAAGGTGCCGAACGGCGAGGCAAAGCGCTGCCCGCCGCTGAGGACCCGCTGCGCTTCACCTTCCGCCCCGGGCGCCATGTGGCAAGAGGCGCAGCCTGCGGCGGTGAACACCTGTTCACCATGGGTGGCATCCCCGGTTACCCCGGCGAAGGTGCTGTCGGGCAGCGGCTTCGGTGCGGTGAGCCACCAGCCGGTCCCGGCGGCAAGCAGGGCGAGGGCAGCGAGGCTGGGCAGCAGGCGCATCGGCGTCTCCATCGAATGATCCGGCTCATGCTAGCGCGAATTTTTCGTCGCGGCACCCCGCAGGGATGGTCACGGCTGCGTGATCACGGCATCCGCGGGATTTTCTGGGTCGTCAGCCAGTCAGGCCAGCCCCAGACCCATTCGATCCCGGCAAGAACCAGACAGGCCGCAATCACCCCCAGAACCAGTTTCACCCGGCCCTCCGACGGAGGATTGCGCGCCCAGCGCGCCATGCGAAGCAGCCAGTGCATGTTCATCCGCGTATTTCCTCTGCCAGCCGATGCCATGGTGTCGCGCTGAAATGGCTTTTCGCAAGGGCCGAGGGCGAAGGCAAAGCAAAAAGCCGGATTCCGGGCAGGCCGCTTTCGCTGGCCAGCGGGCCTGCGGCGGCTTCGGGGCGACCCAGCGCCAATCGGGCAGCGGTCAGGCTGGTGAAGGCCAGAACGGCGGGCCGAACATCGTTGATCTTTTCGAATAAGGACACCGGATCATAGCTTTGCGCCGGAATTCTGGCATCCGGCCCGAAGGCGGTTTTTGCCAGATCGGTGAGTCCATGGCCGTAATCCGGCAAAAGGTGATCTTCGTCAGGCCGCAACCGACGCGGGGTCAGCCCGGTTTCGTGCAGCATCGGCCAGAAGCGATTGCCGGGCCCGGCATAGTAATGCCCGTGCCTGGCCGAGGCGGTTCCGGCGGCAGTGCCACAGAACACGATCCGCAGACCGGGGCGCAGGTAATCCGGCAGGATCATTCCGGGTCGGTGAACCGCACCTTGCCAATGAAGGGCAGATTGCGGTTCCGTTGCGCGAAGTCGATGCCGTAACCCACGACAAATTCATCGGGAATTTCAAATCCGGTCCATGTGGCGCGAATATCGACCTCGCGGCGCGAAGGTTTGTCAAGCAGCGCGCAAACCTCCATCCGCTTCGGCTCGCGCGAGCGCAGCAGCCGCACGACATGGCTCAGCGTGAAGCCGGTATCGACGATGTCTTCCACCACCAGCACATCGCGCCCGGCAATCTCGCCGCGCAAGTCCTTGAGAATACGAACTTCCCGGCTGGATTCCATGGCATTTCCATAGCTCGATGCCTCAAGGAAATCCACTTCGACCGGCAGATCAATCTCGCGCACCAGATCGGCGATGAACACGAAAGATCCGCGCAGAAGCCCTACGACCACCAGCTTGTCCGTCCCGGAAAAATGCGTGGTGATCTCGCGTGCCAGCGCCTCGACCCGCGCCGCAATGGCCTTGGCCGAGATCATCTGGTCGATCACATAAGGACGCTGCGGCATGGCTCCCCCTTGATTTCCCTGCATCCATTTCCCAATACCGGGGGAAGGCCATCGCGGAAAGGGGTGACATGCCCACACATCACGAGAAACGGGTGCTGCCATGGACGGCGCAGCAGATGTATGACCTCGTGGCGGATGTCGGCTCCTATCCGAAATTCCTGCCCTGGACGGCGGCGGCGCGCATCCGGTCGCGCAAGCCGGTCGCTGGCGGGGGCGAGTTGATGGAGGCGGATCTGGTGATCTCGTTCAAGGTGTTCCGCGAAAGGTTCGGCAGCCGGGTCACGCTCTGGCCTGCCGACATGCGGATCGACACCGAATATCTGGACGGGCCGTTCCGCCATATGCGCAGCAACTGGGCCTTCCGCGATGTGGAAGGTGGTTGCGAGGTGGAGTTTTTCGTGGATTTCGAGTTTCGCAACGCGATCTTGCAGGGCATTATCGGTGTTGTGTTCAACGAGGCCATGCAGCGGGTGGTGCGCGCCTTCGAACGGCGCGCGGTGGAACTTTATGGCCCGGGCCGGACGGCCTGAACGGGAGGAATGATGACCAAACGCATCGAGACGCGGCCACTGGCCGTGATCACGGCTTTCGCGGCGGTGGGGCTGTTCGCGCTTGTCGTCTGGATGCTTTACATCGCGCAGGGCGTTCTGGTGCCGCTGGCCTTTGCCACGGTGGTGGCTTTCGTGCTCTGGACGGTGGTGGACTGGATGAGCCGGGTGCCCGGACTGCGGCAATTGCCGTTGATCCTGCGTCATGGCACGGTTCTGGCGCTGTTCGTGGTGGCGATTTTCCTGCTGATTTCCACCCTGCGGTCAAATGGCGAGGTTCTTGTCCAGCGGCTTCCGGCTTATTCCACCAATATCCTCGGCTTGGTTGCCGAACTTGATGCGAAGTTCGAGATCGACAAACATATCCCCGGCGGGCTGAGCAAGATCGTCACCAGCAATGTCGATCTTCAGGGCGTGGCGCGGCAATCGCTGGGCGCGCTTGGCAGCCTTGGCGGGTTGATCGTGCTGATCCTGCTATATACCTCGTTCCTGATGCTGGAATACACCGGCTTCGTGAAGAAGTTGCACATGGCCTATCCGCAGGGCGATCGGGCGTCGCAACTGATTGCGCTTTCGACCGACATAAACAGCCGGATCGGCGGCTTTCTGGCGGTCAAGACCGTCATCAACATCATCCTCGGCGCGCTGTCGTATTTCGGGCTGAAGATCATGGGGATCGAGCTGGCGGGCTTCTGGGCCATTTATATCGGCGTCTTGAACTACACGCCCTATCTGGGGTCCGCCGCCGGGGTGGTGGCGCCCTCGCTGATGGCGCTGGCGCAGACCGGCGATCTGAAGCACGCCTTCCTGACCATGGCGATCCTGTCGGCGCTGCAATTCATCATCGGTTCACTGATCGAACCGCATGTGATGGGGCGGCGCATCAACCTCAGCCCGATGATGGTGCTGGTCAGCCTCGCGTCCTGGTATTCGCTCTGGGGTCTGCCGGGGGCGGTGCTGGCGGTGCCGATGACGGTGATCATCCTTGCGGTTCTGGGCGCGATTCCCTTCACCCGTCCGGCCGCGATCCTGCTGTCAAACGACGGGCGGATCGGCGAGGGCCGCCGCGATTAGCGCCAGCGCATGATCCCGCGTGGCCGCGCGCACCGCCGCTCGGCCACGCGGACCAAATTCCACGGTTTCGGAAAGGGTTGCACGGCCTTCCTGCGACAGGCCGAAACAGACGCGACCTTCCGGCTTGAACTCTGATCCGCCCGGTCCGGCGATGCCGGTGACCGAGACGGCCAGCGTGGCACGGGAATGCGCGCGGGCGCCATCAGCCATCTCGCGCGCGACCTCCTCTGACACTGCGCCATGGGCGGCGAGCGTCTCGGCGCGGACACCCAGCATATCCTGCTTGGCGGCATTGGAATAGGTCACGAAACCCCGGTCGAACACATCGGATGACCCGGCGATATCGGTCAGAGCCACTGCGATCATGCCGCCTGTGCAGCTTTCCGCAGTTGCGAGGATCGCACCGGATTTCCGTGCAAGATCAAGAAGATCTGAAACGTTCATCGCATGATCACTCCGTGCGCGATTCCCGCCGCAATGATGACTGCGATGCCGGCGAAGAGCCCCGCCCAAAGGTCATCCAGCATCACGCCTTTCCAGTCGTCGCGCCGGTCGGCCCGGCCGACGAGCCAGGGCTTCCAGATGTCGAACAGGCGGAAGAACAGGAAGGCCGCGACCCAGCCGGGATAGGCTGTCACGGCCCAATCCTCCAGCCCGCGCTGCCAGAAGGCGAAGGCGGGGAACAGGAGGGCGAGCCATTGTCCTGCCACCTCGTCGATGACGATCTCGGACGGGTCTTCTCCCGGTCGGTCGGCAAGCGCCGCGCGACAGGTGAGGAAACCAAGACAAGTCACCAGAATCGTGGCCAGAACCAATGTGGGGAAGCCAAGGTATCGGTCGATGGCAACGCCCAGAACGATGGCCCCGGCCGAGCCCCATGTGCCCGGCGCGGGGCGCAGCAGCCCAAGACCGAAGAAGGTATTCAGAACCCGGATCATTGCTGCACCAGCGTGGCTGTGGCGATGGCGGCGATACCTTCCTCGCGGCCGGTGAACCCCAGCCGTTCAGAAGTGGTCGCCTTGACGCTGATGCGGTGAACCTCAACCCCCATGATCGCAGCCAGCGCGCGACGCATCGCTTCGGCATGCGGGCCAACCTTGGGGCGTTCGCAGATCAGGGTCACGTCGCAGTTGGACAGCGCAAATCCCATTTCGCGCGCCATTTCAATGGCATGTCTCAGGAAGATATGGCTTTCGGCGCCTTTCCATTGCGGGTCCGACGGGGGGAAATGCCGCCCGATATCGCCCTGCGCCAGTGCGCCGTAAATCGCATCGGTCAGCGCGTGCATCCCGACATCGGCGTCGGAATGGCCCAGCAGCGCCTTGTCATGCGGCACCTTTACCCCGCACAGCCAGACGTGATCGCCCTCGGTGAAAGCGTGAACGTCAAAACCGTTGCCCAGCCGTATCTCCATGCCGCGCCCTTTCAGAATGGCCTCCGCCCGCGCGAAATCGCCGGGGAAGGTAAGTTTGATATTGTCCTCTTCGCCGGGCACGATGGCAACCGGCAGACCAGCTGCACGCGCAACCTCCACATCATCGGCGGCCTCGCCGGGATGGGCGCGATGGGCGGCAAGGATTTCCGCCAGCCGAAAGCCCTGTGGCGTCTGCGCGCGCCACAACCCCTCGCGCGACTGCGTTCCGCTGACCACGCCGGCCTCTCCACGCCACAGCGCATCGGTGACGGCAAGCGCGGGGGCGGCGGCAGGGCCATGATCCAGCGCCGCGGCGATCCGGGCGATCAGCGCAGGGGAAACCAGCGGGCGTGCGCCATCGTGGATCAGCACGCGGGTCACATCGCTGCCCGCCAGAGACTCCAGCGCGTTGCGCACCGATCCGGCTCGGGTATCGGCGCCGCCCACCAGCAGGGCGTCGCTGCCCAAAGCCTCGGCCCTCGCGCGATCCCCGGGATGGATCACCAGCACCCGGCGCAGCCCGGCAAAGGCATCGAGCGTATGGGCCAGCACAGGACGTCCGGCAAGGCTTTGCCATTGCTTTGGAATCTCGCCTCCCGCGCGGCTGCCGCGCCCTGCGGCAACGATGATGGCGGCTGTCGTCATGCGGGTCTCCCTTGGCCTGACGTCTATGCCGCATTGCATAGGCCAAGGCCCGCGTGCTGACAATGCGGTGGCAGCGGGGCTAATAATTGCCTATAATTTGTGCGATGTCGGTTTTCCGCACAGATTTGCGGCGTCTTGCCGTTGTCACCCGCCCGTGGCAGGGGTAGCTGCCGAATTAACAGACAAGGAACGCCCAAGGTGCCTCTGCAATTGGCCGACATCCAGCTTGACCCTCCGGTGCTGCTGGCACCGCTGGCCGGGATTACCGATCTGCCGTTCCGCCGGCTGGTCGGTTCGTTCGGCGCGGGGCTGGTCGTAAGCGAGATGGTCGCGAGCCAGGAGGTCGTGCAGGCCCGCCCGCTGGCCCGCGCGCGGGCGGAGCTGGGCTTTGGCGAGGCCGCGACCTCGGTGCAGCTTGCGGGGCGTGATCCATGGTGGATGGCCGAAGCCGCGCGCTATGTCGAGGGACAGGGTGCCCGCGTGATTGACATCAACATGGGTTGCCCGGCGAAGAAGGTGACGAACGGCTATTCCGGTTCGGCGCTGATGAAGGATCTGGACCATGCGCTGCGGCTGATCGAGGCGGTGGTGGGCGCGGTGCAGGTTCCGGTGACGCTCAAGACCCGGCTGGGCTGGGACGATGATCTGATGAATGCGCCGGAACTTGCCCGGCGGGCCGAAGCCGCAGGCGTGCGCATGGTCACCATCCACGGCCGCACGCGCTGCCAGTTCTACAAGGGTCAGGCCGACTGGGCGGCGATCCGCGCGGTAAAACAGGTGTTGAGCGTGCCGCTGATCGCCAATGGCGACATCGTGGATGCCGAAGCGGCGACCGAGGCACTGCGGCAGTCCGGCGCCGATGGGGTGATGATCGGGCGCGGCGCGCAGGGGCGACCCTGGCTGCTGGCGCAGGTGGCGGCGGCGCTTTATGGCAAACCGCTGCCGCAGGTGCCGCAGGGCGATGCCCTGGCCGATCTGGTGATCGGGCATTACGAGGCGATGCTGGCCTTCTATGGCGTCGACCTCGGGCTGCGCATCGCGCGCAAACATCTGGGCTGGTATCTGGAGGTGGCGGGGCTTGAGGCCGCGCGGGGGCCGATCATCACCGGCGAAGTGCCCGCGCAGGTTTCGCGCGCGCTGCGCGAGACCTTCCGGCAGCAGGAAAGGGCGGCGGCATGAAAGGATACCGGCAGCCCTATCCGGTTCCGGGGGTCGTCTGGGCCTCGATGCCGATTCCGGCGCTGCTGGTCGACGAAAAGAGCGGCATTCTGGAAACCAACCCGGCGGCCGAGCTGTTTCTCAATGCCTCGGCCCGCAGCCTGAAGGGCCAGCCGGTCTTTGACCGCATTCATATCGACGCCGAAATGGACGAGGCTTTCGCGCGGGCCCGTGCCAACCAGTCGGCACTGTTCATCAATGATGTCGATGTGACGACGGGCGAGCGTCCGCCAGTGCAATGCACGGTGCAGATCGCGCCGATGGCCGACAACCCCGACGTGCTGATGCTGCTGATTTCCCCGCGCGAGATTGCCGACCGGCTGGGCCGGGCGGGGGCGGCCAAGACAGCGGCAAAATCGGCGATCGGCATGGCCGAGATGTTGGCGCATGAAATCAAGAACCCGCTGGCAGGCATTGCCGGGGCGGCGCAGCTTCTGTCCATGGGCCTGTCGGCAGAGGACCGCGAGCTGACCGATCTGATTGTCGAGGAAACCCGCCGCATCGTGAAGCTACTGGAACAGGTGGAGCAGTTCGGCAATGTCCGTCCGCCGGATCGCCGTGTGGTCAACATCCACGACGCGCTGGACCGGGCGCGCAAGTCGGCGATGATGGGGTTTGCCGCCAAGATGCGCTTTGTCGAGGAATACGACCCCTCGCTGCCGCCGACCCATGCCGACCCCGACCAGTTGATGCAGGTGTTCCTCAACCTCATCAAGAACGCGGCCGAGGCGGCGGGGCCGCAGGGGGGCACGATCACGCTGCGCACCCGCTATGACCTGTCGCTGCGCCTGCGCCGGCGCGATGGCACCGGCAAGGCGCTGCCGCTTCAGGTGGAAATCATCGACGATGGCCCCGGCCTGCCGCCCGGCATCGCCGCCGAGATTTTCGAGCCCTTCGTCTCGGGCAAGGAAAACGGCACGGGGCTGGGCCTCGCGCTGGTGTCGAAGATCGTGACCGAACATGAAGGCTGGATCGGGGTCGATTCCGTCCCCGGCCGCACCGTATTCCGCGTGTCGCTGCCCGTGGCGCCGCGTGACTTGCAGAAGAAGGAAGCTGGCTGATGGATGGTACGGTTCTGGTTGCCGACGATGATCGCACGATCCGCACGGTGCTGACCCAGGCACTGACCCGCGCGGGGTGCAAGGTGCATGCGACCTCCTCGCTGGTGACGCTGATGCGCTGGGTCGAAGAGGGGAAGGGCGATCTGGTGATTTCGGACGTCATCATGCCCGATGGCAACGGGCTTGAGGCGCTGCCGAAGATCGGGCGGATGCGGCCCGGTTTGCCGGTTATCGTGATTTCGGCTCAGAACACCATCATGACGGCAATTCAGGCCGCCGAGGCCGAGGCGTTCGACTATCTGCCCAAACCCTTTGATCTGCCCGATCTGATGAAGCGGTCGGCCCGCGCGCTGGATGTGAAGCGCCGCCCGGCCAAGCAGGCCAGTGCGCCGCGCGATTCCGCCGACGACCTGCCGCTGGTGGGGCGGACGCCGGCCATGCAGGCGCTGTACCGGCTGGTCGCGCGGGTGATGAACACCGATCTGGCGGTGCTGATCACCGGGGAAAGCGGCACCGGCAAAAGCCTCATAGCGCGCGCGATCCACGATTTTTCAGACCGGCGCACCATGCCCTTCGTGGTGGCGCAGGCCGCAGATCTGCAAGGGCTGGAAGGGCCTGCGACGCTTTTGTCCAGGGCGCGCGGTGGCAGCCTTGTGTTCGACGAGGTGGCAGATCTGGATGACGAGGCCCAGGCACGCATCGTGCGCATGCTCGACATGCTGGGCGACAATGCGCCGCGCATCATGGCAACCTCGCAGGCCGATCTTGCGGGCCGGATGGAGGCGGGCGCCTTCCGGCAGGATCTGTTCTACCGTCTGGGCGGCGTGACGCTGCATGTGCCGAGCCTGCGGGAGCGGGTGGATGACATCCCGCTTCTGGCCGAGCATTTCCTTGCGCGGGGCGAGCGTGACTTCGGCGCGGTGCGGCGGCTTTCGCCGGAGGCCCGCGAACTGGTGCGGGCCTATAGCTGGCCGGGCAATGTGCGCCAGCTGGAAAACACGCTGAAGCGGCTGATGGTGACCTCCTCGGAACCCGAGATCAGCCGCGTCGAGGTCGAATCGGCCATCGGCAGCCTGCCGCTGCCCGAACCGATGAAGGGCATCGGCGAAAGCGACAAACTGTCCGCTTCGGTCGCGCGGCATCTGAAGCGCTACTTCGATCTGCACGGCGGGCAACTGCCACCGCCCGGCGTTTATGGCCGTATCCTGCGCGAGGTTGAGGCGCCCCTGATCGAGATTGCGCTGGATGCCACGGGGGGCAATCAGGCGAAATGTGCCGATCTTCTGGGGATCAATCGCAATACCTTGCGCAAGAAGATCACCGAGCTGGATATTCGCGTGACACGCCGCCGCAAACTGATGTAAAACCGCAACATATGGCGTGTCTTTCGGGTTTTGCCCGACTCACGCCGCAAGATATGGCTGCGGGGACACAGGGCCCCGGACGGATTGGGGGCAAGAGTGCGCGCTGCGGCGAACAGCGGCTGGATGATCCGGCTTTCCCGGTTGCGGCGACAGCGGCGGGTGCAGACGGCCATGACCCTTGGTCTGGTTGTGCTGGCCCCGGTGCTGGTGATTGCGACCCTGCTGGTCCTTGGGCCGATGAACGATGGCGCCAGCTCGTCCAGCCTGCGGGTCATCCTGCTGGCGGATTTTGTTTACGCACTGGTCGTTGCCGCCCTCGTTCTGGCGCGGGTGATGCGCATGATCGCGGATCGCCGCAGGCAATCCGCCGGATCGGCACTGCATCTCAGACTGACCGGGGTCTTTGCACTGGTGGCGCTGATCCCCACGGTTCTGGTGGCGGTCTTCGCCGTGCTGACGGTGAATGTCGGGCTGGAGGGCTGGTTCTCGGATCGGGTGCAGCGCGTGGTCGGGGCCTCGATGGCTGCTGCCGAAGCCTATGAACGGGAACACCGCGAGGCGCTGGTGCAGGATGCCGAGGCACTGGCCGCCTATATCAATGTCACGAAGCAATCGACCTTCTTTCTGGAGGATGACCAGCTGCGCCCGGTGCTGACCGATGCGCAAGAGAGGGTGCAGCGCGGGTTGCGCGAGGCCTTCCTGATTGATGGAGGTGGCGAACTGCGCACGCGCGGCGACAAATCCTATCTGTTCGACTTCGAAAAGCCCGCACCGGACGAGATCGCCCGCGCGCAGAAGGGTGAGGTTGTCGTTATACAGGATTGGGACAACAACGAATTCCGCGCGCTGGTGCATCTGGATGCCTTTGCCGACCGTTACCTCTATATCTCGCGCGAGGTGGATGGAAATCTGCTGAGCCTGCTGGATGAAACCAAGGAAACCGTGCGCTTCTACCAGCAGGTCGAAAAGGCGCGCGGGCGCATCCTGTTCGAATTCGGGCTGCTGTATCTGGGGTTCGCGCTGATCCTCATTCTGGCGGCGATCTGGCTGGGGCTGTGGTTTGCCGAACGGCTCAGCCGGCCGGTGGGGCGGCTGGCTTCGGCTGCGGCGCGTGTGGGCGAGGGCGACCTGAACGTGCAGGTGATCGAGGAGGAGGGCGACGACGAAATCGCCACCCTCGGCCGGGTGTTCAACACCATGACGCGCGAGCTGAAGGGCCAGCGCGATGCGCTGATGGAAAGCCACCGGCAATCGGAGCGGCGGCGGCGGCTGTTCGACAGCGTGTTGTCCTCCGTCACAGCCGGGGTGATCGGCCTTGATGCCGAGGGCGATGTGGATTTCGTCAATCGCGCGGCGGAGCGTCTGCTGGATTTCCGCGACGGTCAGTCGGATATGGCGCTGGCGGTGGCGGTGCCGGAGTTTGCGGCGCTGTTCGACCGGCTGCGCCAGGGCGGCGGCGCGGCGGTGCAGGAGGAGATCCGTCTGACCCGCAATGGCCGCATGGAAAGCCTTCTGGTGCGGATGGCCGTGCGGCGCAACGACAGCGGCAAGCTGGAAGGCTTCGTTGTGGCCTTCGACGACGTGACCGAGCTTGTCAGCGCGCAGCGCATGGCGGCCTGGGGCGATGTTGCCCGCCGCATCGCGCATGAGATCAAGAACCCGCTGACCCCGATCCAGCTTTCGGCGGAGCGCATCAAGCGCAAGTTCCGCCCGTTGGTGGGTGATCAGGCGGCGGATCTTGACCAGTATGCCGAAGTCATCGTGCGGCAGACCAATGACCTGCGCCGGATCGTGGACGAGTTTTCCAAATTCGCCCGTATGCCCGAACCGGACCGGCGCGAAACCGATCTGGTAAAGCTGGTCCGCGATGCGGTGGTGTTGCAGGACATGGGGCTGCCCGATGTCACGCTGACCGCCAACCTGCCCGACACGCCGCTGCCGATGGAACTGGATGCCACCATGATCGGGCAGGCGCTGACCAACCTGATCAAGAACGCGGGCGAGGCGGTCGAGGGGCTGATCGAGAAGGGCGCGCCCGACGGCTATCGCCCGGAAATCCGGGTGGCACTGGTGGTGGATGCGCAGGAAGCGCATATCACCATCGCCGATAATGGCATCGGCCTGCCGCCCGACCGCGCGCGGCTGTTCGAGCCCTATGTGACCACGCGCGACAAGGGCACGGGCCTCGGCCTGCCCATCGTCAAGAAGATCATCGAGGAACATGGCGGGGCGCTTGTGCTGACCGATGCCCCGCTGTTCGAAGGCAATTCCCACGTCGGCGCCATGGCCGAAATCCGCCTGCCAAGGGCGGTGCGGCCGGCACGCGGACGGGGCAGAACAACGGCCACGGAAGGCCAGGAGGACGCATGAGCAGCATTCTCATAGTCGACGACGAGCGGGATATCCGCGAGTTGATCGGTGATATCCTGCGCGACGAGGGGTTTCAGGTCAGGCTGGCGGCCAATGCCGACGACTGCATGGCCGAGATCAATGCCGAACAACCGGCGCTGATGATCCTCGACATCTGGCTGAAGGACAGCCGGATGGACGGGATCGACATTCTGAAGACCGTCAAGCGCGACAACCCGGATGTGCCGGTGGTCATCATCTCGGGACATGGCAATATCGAGATCGCGGTGGCGGCCATCAAACAGGGCGCCTACGATTTCATTGAAAAGCCGTTCAACATTGATCAGCTGATGGTCGTGGTCAGCCGTGCGATGGAAACTTCGCGCCTGCGTCGCGAAAACAGCGAGTTGCGCCGCCGCGATGTCACCTCGTCGGAAATGCTGGGCGGGTCGGTGGCCTTCCGGGCGCTGAAGGGCCAGCTGGACAAGGTGACGAAGTCGAACGGACGGGTCATGCTGACCGGCCCGGCCGGATCGGGCAAGGAACTGGCGGCGCGCTATATCCACACCCATTCCAATCGTGCCGGTGCGCCCTTCATCACCGTCACGTCGGCCACCATCGAACCCGAGCGGATGGAAGAGGTGCTGTTCGGTCGCGAGACGCCTGAACGCGGTGTCGAACCGGGGCTTCTGGAGCAGGCGCATGGCGGTATTGTCTACTTCGACGAAGTGGCCGACATGCCGCTGGGCACCCAGTCGAAAATCCTGCGTGTTCTGGTGGAACAGCAGTTCACCCGCGCGGGCGGACAAGACAAGGTGCGCGTGGACCTGCGGGTCATCAGCTCCACCACCCGCGACCTGCGGGCGGAAATTGCCGCCGGGCGCTTCCGGCAGGAGCTGTATGACCGGCTGAATGTGGTGCCGATTGCCGTGCCCTCGCTGGAGGAACGCCGCGACGACATCCCGGAACTGACCCGGCATTTCATCGAGATGTTCCACCGCAGCCAGGGCCTGCCGCAGCGCGAGTTGACCTCGGATGCCGAGGCGATGCTGCAAACGATGCTCTGGCCGGGTAACGTGCGTCAGTTGCGCAATGTGATCGAGCGCATCCTGATCCTCGGTGACGGTTCCGGCCCCATCGAAGCGCGCGAACTGCCGGGACAGGAAAGCGGCGGCAGCGATGACGGGCGGCTGGTGATCGGGGGCCAGCTGGCCACCCTGCCGTTGCGCGAGGCGCGCGAGCTGTTCGAGAAGGAATATCTGCTGACCCAGATCAACCGTTTCGGCGGCAATATCAGCCGGACGGCGAATTTCGTCGGCATGGAGCGCTCGGCCCTGCATCGCAAGCTGAAATCGCTTGGCGTGGTGACCGGCGCCAAGGCGCGCGGCGCGGGCGAGATGGACGAGGATGACGAGGGCGAGGACTGAGATGCGCGGTGCCTTCGGTCTCGGTCTGGTTTTCCTGACGGCGGGCGCGGCGCTGGCCGAGCCGATCCTGCCGGGCATCTATGACGTGGCGGGCACCGATCTGGATGGCTCGTCCTATACCGATGTGATGGAACTGGCCACTGACGCGACCGGCGCCTGCACCGCGACCTATGCGGGCGACGGCGACAACCCGATGCCAGGCATCTGTCTGATCGACGGTGACAGGCTGGTCATCGGCTCGGTCATGGGCGGGCATCTGCTGGGCGTGCTGCGACAGGTGGGGCCGGGGCGGCTGGAAGGGGGCTGGCGCATCGAAGGCGAAGCCGGTCAGGGGCACGAGGTTCACACGCGGCGACCCTGACCACAGGTAAGGGAGTGCCGCGCGCTTCTTGACCCCATCGGCCGCCCATGCCATGCCTTGACCCGATCAAGGCCGGGAGTTTCCGATGAAGGTGATCATCTGCGGGGCGGGACAGGTGGGCTGGCAGATCGCCCGCCACCTCTCGGGCGAACGCAACGATGTGACCGTGGTCGACATGAGCGCCGATCTGGTGCGCCGGGCGACGGAAACGCTGGATGTGCAGGGGATTACCGGATTCGCCAGCTATCCCGATGTGCTGGACCGGGCGGGCGCGCGCGATGCAGACATGATCATCGCCGCCACCCATTCGGACGAGGTGAACATGGTCACCTGTCAGGTGGCGCATTCCGTGTTCAACGTGCCGCGCAAGATCGCGCGGCTTCGGGCGCAGAACTATCTGGATGCGATCTATTCCGATCTCTACCGCCGCGACCATCTGCCAATCGACGTGGTGATCAGCCCCGAGAAGGAAGTGGCCGAGGCGGCGATGCAGCGGCTGGCGGCGCCCACGACTTTCGATACAGAAAGCTTCTTTGATGGCCGGGCGCAGCTTCTGGGTATCGTTCTGGCCGAGGATTGCCCGGTGCTGAACACGCCGCTGCGGCAGCTGAACGAGCTGTTTTCCACCCTGCGCGCCATCGTTGTGGGCGTGCGGCGGCAGGGGCGGCTGTTTACGCCCGAACCGGGCGACCAGCTGTTCGCGGAAGATCAGATTTATGTCTTCACCCATATCGACGATGTGGGCCGCACGCTGGATATCTTCGGCAAGGCCGCCAAGAAGCAGGAGCGGGTGGTCATCATCGGTGGCGGCAATGTCGGGCTGGAGGTCGCCAAAGCGCTGGAGGCACGAACCGACCGCATCCGCGCCAAGGTGATCGAGAAAAGCCGCGCCCGCGCAGAATTTGCTGCCGACAATCTGGAACGCACCATCGTTCTCAACGGCGATGGAATGGATATCGACCTGCTGATGGAAGCCGCCATTGACCGTGCTGATGCGGTGCTGGCGGTGACCGATGACGACAAGACCAACATGCTGGTCTCGGTCCGGGCAAAATCGGCGGGCTGCCCCATGGCGATTGCGCTGGTGAACGATCCGACGCTGGTGCCCCTGATGGCGGAGCTGGACATCGACGCCTATATCAACCCGCGCGCCACCACGGTTTCGTCGATTCTGCGGCATATCCGGCATGGCCGGGTGCGGGCGATCTATTCCATCGGCGATGCCGAGGCCGAGGTGATCGAGGCGCAGGTTCTGGGCACTTCGCCGCTGGCCGGGCGGCTGATCCGCGACATCGAGTTTCCCGAAGGCGTGCTGGTCGGCGCGGTGATGAAGGGCGACAAGGTGATGAAGCCCACTGGTGATCTGCGCATCGACGAGGGCGATGCCATCGCCATGTTTGCCATGGCCAAGGACGTGCCCGAGGTGGAGCGGCTGCTGCAAGTCTCCATCGACTTCTTCTGAGGGCGCGGCCGATGCCGATGCGCCGCCTGCTGAACCTGCCGCTTCTGGTGATCCTGATGGGGATTGCGACGGCTGCGATGCTGGTTCCTGCGGCCTATGCCTTTGCCCATCGCGACTATCCGGTGGGGCGCGCCTTTGCCTATGGCGCGCTGATCTTTTCCATCCTGACCGGCATGATTGCGCTTGCCACGGCCAACTGGCAGCCGCGCGATGCCCGGCACAGCCATCTGAAGGCGCTGGTCGGGGCCTATCTGGTGCTGCCGCTGATGCTGGCGGTTCCGCTGAACGAGGCGGTGCGTGACACCTCTTTCGTCAATGCCTGGTTCGAGATGCTGTCAAGCTTCACGACCACAGGTGCCACTGTTTATGAAACGCCGGGGAGGCTGTCGGATTCGCTGCATCTGTGGCGGGCACTGGTCGGCTGGCTGGGTGGCTTCTTCATACTGCTGATGGGCGTCGCTGTGCTGCTGCCGATGAACCTTGGCGGGATGGAGGTTCTGGCCGGGCGCGGCACACCGGGCGCAGGCGCACCGCAAATCACCCGCATCGCGGACCCGTCGCAACGCGTGACCCGCTTCGCGGTACAGCTTTTCCCGGCCTATGCGGGGTTCACACTGGTATTGTGGTGCGGACTTGTGCTGATGGGCGAGGCCGGTTTCCGCGCGCTGTGTCTGGCGATGGCCACGGTTTCGACCAGCGGCATCATGCCCGGCGGTAATGCAGGTGTTTCCGGTTCTGGCATTCCGGGCGAGATCCTGATCGCGCTGTTCCTGTTGCCCGCCATCACCCGCCGCGCCTATCCGGCCGGCCCGGCCCTGGGCGAGCGCGCCCGCAGCCTGCCGCATGACCCCGAACTGCGCATGGCCGCTGCCATCGTCTTCGTGGTCACAGGCGTCCTGTTCCTGCGTCACTGGGTCGGTGCCATCGAGAATGCCGAGGGGCAGAACCTCGTCTCGTTTCTGCGCGTGCTCTGGGGCACGGCTTTCACCACCCTGTCCTTCCTGACGACCACCGGGCTGCCTTCGTCGCAATGGGCGGCAGCGCAGCTCTGGTCGGGGCTGGAGACGCACGGGCTGATCCTTCTGGGCCTTGCGATGATCGGCGGCGGTGTCGCCACCACGGCGGGCGGGGTAAAGCTCCTGCGGGTCTATGCGCTGTTCCGCCATGGCCAGCGCGAGATGGAACGGCTGATCCATCCGCATTCCATCGGCGGGCAGGGCACGGTGGCGCGGCGGCTGCGGGGAGAGGGCGCGCGGCTGGCCTGGGTGTTCTTCATGCTGTTTGCCGTTTCGATCGCGGTCATTGTCGCGGCGCTGACGCTGACCGGGCAGGGGTTCGACCAGTCACTGATCCTTGCGATTTCCGCCCTGTCCACCACCGGACCGATTGCCAGCTTCGCCGGAGAAAGTGCCGTTCTGTTTTCGGCACTTGGCACGCCCGCCAAGCTGGTTCTGGGCTTCGCCATGGTGCTGGGGCGGGTCGAGGCGCTGGCCCTTCTGGCGCTTCTGGCACCCGAGCAATGGCGGAAGTAATGTTCATGTGGGCGATAACGGCCTGATTTTGGGGCTGGAATCTGGCAGATTTGCCAGACATACTGATTCCGCTGCCTGACGGAACGACTGGGAAGGGGCGGCGGACAGAACCGCGCGACAAAAAAAGGCAATAAAGAATGGCTGCCGATAAACAGAATTTGCAGGACGCTTTCCTCAATCATGTCCGGAAGGCGAAGGTTCCGGTTACCATCTTTTTGATCAACGGGGTGAAGCTGCAAGGCGTTATCACCTGGTTTGACAACTTCTGCGTTCTGCTGCGCCGCGACGGTCAATCGCAACTTGTGTACAAACATGCGATTTCCACCATTATGCCGGGCGCGCCGATCAATCTTTACGAGGGTGAAGACTGATTTCCGATCTTCCCGAGGATGAAGACAGCTTCGCCCTGCCGTCCCGCGACGGTGGGGTTGATCTGCATGAGACGGCCGCGCAACCCACGCGTGCCTGGATTCTCCACCCCGATATCCGGGCGGAATCGTCCCGACGCCTGCCAGAGCTTCGCCTGGCCGAAGCCGAATCGCTCGCCGTCGCCCTGCCGGGGATGGAGGTTCTGGGGGCCGAGGTCGTGCGCCTGCCGCGTGTGCACCCCGGCACGCTGTTCGGATCGGGCAAGCTGGCCGAGCTGAAGGCGAAGTTTCACGCCGAAGAGGTGGAACTGCTGCTGATCGACGGCCCGGTTTCGCCGATCCAGCAACGCAATCTGGAAAAGGAATGGGGCGTCAAGCTGCTGGATCGCACCAGTCTGATCCTTGAAATCTTCGCGGATCGCGCCCGGACGCGGGAAGGGGTCTTGCAGGTCGAACTCGCGGCGCTCAGCTATCAGCGCACGCGGCTGGTGCGGGCCTGGACCCACCTGGAACGTCAGCGCGGCGGCTTCGGCTTCGTCGGCGGCCCCGGTGAGACGCAGAAAGAGGCCGACCGTCGCGCCATCGACGATCAGGTGATCCGCATTCGCCGCCAGCTGGAAAAGGTGGTGAAAACGCGCGAACTGCACCGCAGTGCCCGGCGCAAGGTGCCGTTTCCGGTGGTGGCGCTGGTGGGCTACACCAACGCAGGCAAATCGACGCTGTTCAACCGGATGACCGGGGCCGAGGTGCTGGCCAAGGATATGCTGTTCGCGACGCTGGACCCGACCATGCGCGGTGTCACGCTGCCCTCGGGGCGCAAGGTGATCCTGTCGGATACGGTGGGCTTCATCTCGGACCTGCCGACGCAACTGGTCGCCGCCTTCCGCGCCACGCTGGAAGAGGTGCTTGAGGCCGATCTGATCCTGCATGTGCGCGATATTGCCCATCCCGAAACCGCCGAACAGGCGGCGGATGTGGCTGATATCCTGCAAAGCCTCGGGGTGAAGGCGGAAACGCCGATGGTCGAGGTCTGGAACAAGCTCGATCTGCTGGACCCCACCACGCATGAGGCGTTGCTGGCGCAAAGTGCCGCGCGCGACGGGGTTTTCGCCGTTTCGGCGCTGACCGGCGAGGGGATTGATACGCTGCTGGAGGCTGTCAGCCGCGCATTTGATGAAGAGAAGTCCGACCGTGATCTGATGCTTGGCTTTGCCGAGGGGCGCAGGCGCGCCTGGCTGCATGCCGAAGGCGTGGTGCAGGAAGAAGTGCAGGGCGAAGAGGGCTGGGCCATCCGGGTGCGCTGGACCGCGCGGCAGGAAAAACGCTACCGCGAGCTGTGATGAAATCGGGCGGCCAGGAGGCCGCCCGTTCTGTTTCAGGTCACAGGAAGGCGTGCCAGCCACCGTGGCCGCCACCGGGATGATCATCGTCATCCTCGTTCTGATGGCTCTGGTCCTGATCTTCGTCCGCATCTTTCTGGGTCATGCAGGATTCATAGAACTTGGCCGGATCGAGGTTGATGAACTTCGAGGCCAGACCGCCGCCCAGCGGCTTGAACCAGCCCAGGGCCTTGCTGCTGCCGCCGCAATCGGCCTCGCCGCCTTTGCCATGGCCCCAGTCCTTACCCCAGGAATCGCCTTTGCCCCAGCCGACATCCTTGCCGGTGCCGCAATCGCCCTTGCCCCAGCTGCCGCCATGGCTCCAGTCGTTGCCCCTACCCCAATCGTTGCCCTTGCCCCAGTCGTGACCTTTACCCCAGTCGGAGCCCTTACCCCAGCCGCCTTTGCCGCCGTGGTCATCGTCACGATCCCACTTGCCCCAGCCACCGCAGGATTTGTCGTCATCGTCGTCCTTGCCGTGGTCATCCTTGCCACCGCAATGTTTGCCACCGTGATGCGACTTGCCGCCGTCGCAATCATCGCCGTCCTCGTCATCTTCCCCGCCGTGGTCGTGATCGCAGTCGTCTTCACCGCAATCCGCAATACCGTCCCCGGCGACCGCATTCATCTCGCCATCCGGGGTCGAGGCATTGGTGCCCCAGAAGCCCAGCACATCCACATTGTCGAGGTTGGTTTCCCCCGAAAGCGTGACGAAACCGGTTTCGCCCGCTTCCAGAAAGGTCGGCTTGTCCGCGCCTTCCCATTCGAAGCCGGGGGCCGACATCTTCTGCGCGTGGTCGAATTGCACGTCCTGACACTTGATGCCTGCGGCCTCAAGGTCGATCGGCTGGTGGTTCGGGTTGTCGACCGTCGCGCTGTCGCCCACGAAGGAATCGTCGCCCCAATACATCGTATTGAAGTCGGCATGCCCCTCCAGCATCGTGACCTTCGCTTCGACCTCGCCCGACTGGCCGATGTAGAGTTCGGCGGTGAACTTCACGCCTTCAAGATTGTATTCGTATAGTCTGCTGTCTGCCATGACTGTCCCCATAGCCTGAGCGCGGCCCTTTGCAGGTCCGGTCACTCTTTGCGCCCCCGTGAGGTTTGTGGCAAATTCAAGGCATGGACGCCATGTGGCAGTCGGAAAATGTCCGTTTCCATATCGGACACGGAAAATTTCTCATTTTTATCAATGCCTTGTGCGATGTTCGCAAGGCAGGACAAAAGCGGCGCCTGAATGTCGCCGCATTTCCGCCCTAATTTGTGAGGCTCAGGGCGCAGGCGGGCGCAGGTGGCTGTCGCCGACCGAGGCCGCGCGGGCCAGAACCGGGTCGAGCGACATCGGGATGTACTCGCCCCGCCGCCAGCGTTCACCCAGATTGTCATAGTGACGGCTGAGCGGGTGCCCCGACTGCCCGGTGGCAATGATGAAGACCGAACTGTCGGGATCGGCGAAATCATAGACGCCGCGATAACCCGCACCATGGACGTTCAGCCAGGGGTCGGGGCCGGTGCCCTTTGGGCTGCCCCGCATCAGCGTATTGTCGTCGCCGCTGGTGCTTTGGCGGATATTCACGAAATAGCGCAGGATCGGCACATTCCCCAGCACCGGATGGTCGTGGGCCGCCTGATGCACATCGCCCCAGCGCCAGCTTTCCAGATTGCGGCCGTATTTCTCGGACAGCTCCAGCAGCGCCTGATCCAGTGCGATGCGGGCCATGTCGGTGCAGGTCTCCACCTGTGCCGACTGGATGACATCACACCATGCACCTGCGCCGTCGATATTGCGGTAGACGCGTTCCAGGAACACCGGCTCGATCTTGGTGAAGGAATCCGCCAGCGGCCCGATCTCGTCACGGATCAGCCGGTCTTGCAGCGCCCGCATCCAGGCCTGATAGATCAGCGGTTCGGGAAGATGTTCGTTCATCTCGCCGTTCCACTTGGCCATCAGTTCCAGCGCGCGCTGGCGCAGCCGTTCGGGCGTGCCCTCGGGGGCGGCCTCGCCGGTGAACCACAGATCTGCGCCGACCAGGGGCAGGATGGCGCGGGCAGTCGGGCTGACGGTATCGAGCTGCGCCTCGATAAAGCTTTCGCGGGTATGCACCTCGCGCGTCTTCATCAGCGTCAGCCAGCGCTGCACGCGCTGTGTATCGCCCCAGTTGTAGGACAGGTGCCGGGGGAAGGGCTGGTCCACCGTCTTGTTGTTGGTATTGCCCAGAATGCCGGTCGCGGGTTTCACGAAGCGCGGGTTTTCCTCGTAGGGAAAGGTTCCGAGCCAGCGGTTTTCGGCCAGCCAGCCGGGCGAGGGCATCCGGCCGCGGGTCTGGTTGCGCGCATCGCGTTGCGGCACCGCGCCAATGATCTGCATGGCGATGCCCTCGCGGTCAGCGAGCATCAGATTCTGCGCGGGCGCCACGAACAGGCGGCCCGCCTCCATCGCCTCGGCAGTGCTTTTTGCACCCATCAGGCGGATGGCGGCGGTCATCGACGTGTCTTGCGCTGTCAGCGCGGTCCAGCTGAGCGACATGACATGGCCGGGCGGGGTGATAGTGGCCAGATCGTAATGCGAGCCGGGCAGCACAGGGCCATTGTCGGTCCAGCGCAGGGTGATGGTGACCGGGGCCGCATCCTTGACCTGAATGATGGTGCGGCGGGTTTCGAATTTCTTCCAGCCATCCGGGGTGCGGTATTCTTCGGAATTGGCGGGATTGACCTCTTCGATATGCAGATCCTGATCATCGACATAAGCAGTGGTCAGACCCCAGCCCAAAGCCTCGGACCGGCCCGCAAGCACGACGGGCACGCCCGGAATCGTCGCGCCGATCACACCGCCCGAGCGCAGTTCCAGCCGGGCCAGATACCAAAGCGTCGGTGCCGTAAAGCCCAGATGCGGGTCATTGGCCAGAAGCGTGCCGCCGGCAGCCGCCCGTGACGGAGCCGCCGCCCAGGCATTGGAGGCCCCCGAAAAGCCCCGGCGCGGGAAGGGCGACAGCGGATCTTCCGCATAGCGGCGCGGGGCGCCCTGCGGGAAGGGGCCGGGCACGATCTGCGCATAGTCGGGCAGGGCGGCGATGGCCTGACCCGGATTATCGGGCAGAATGTCGCGCAGGCGCTGCTCCGGCAGGGTCAGCGACAGCCGGGCGCGGATCACCTCATCCTCCAGTTGGCCCGTCAGTTGCAAGGCCATCAGTTTGAGGATGGCCAGACTGTCGGCGGGCTGCCATGCAGCGATCTCGTTCGAGAAAAAGAAGAACTCCGGCGCGCCACGCCCGCGGGCGCCGCGATTCACCTCGGAAATCCAGGCATTGACGCCTTCTGCATAGGCCTCCAGCGCGGCGCGGGTCGGGTCATCCTGAACGGCCACCGCCTCAGTCGCATAGCGATAGAGGTCATAGCGCCGCATCAGCTCGTCAATCTTCAGGGTCCGGTTGCCAAAGACCTCGGACAGTCGCCCCTGCGCGGTGCGGCGCAGCATGGTCATCTGCCACAGCCTGTCCTGGGCATGGGTGAAGCCCAGCGCAAAATAGACGTCCCGGTCATCCGAGCCGAAGATATGCGGCACATTGTCATTATTGCGCACGATTTCGACCGGGGCATGCAGCCCCTGCAGGGTAAAATCCTCGTTGTAATCCGGCATGGACCGCGACAGGAAATAATACGCCCCGACCAGCGCCAGACCGGCCAGAACGACAAGCCCCGTGAAAATGCGGAGCATCCAGCGGAAAACCATGAGCATGGGGCGCGTCCTTGACCTTGAACCCGAGATGCGTTCCTAGTCGATCCTGCGTCCGGGGGCAATTGCAGGAGGGTTCACGATGGCGAAGGTGGCATTTCTCGGCCTTGGGGTCATGGGCTATCCGATGGCGGGACATCTGGTGGCGAAGGGCCATGAGGTGATGGTCTATAACCGGACCGAGGCGAAGGCGAAGGCCTGGGTTGCGGAATTTGGCGGTGGCTGGGGCGCCACGCCGCGCGCGGCGGCCCAGGGGGCGGAATTCGTGATGGCCTGCGTCGGCAATGATGACGACCTGCGCAGCGTCTGCCTTGGCGCGGATGGCGCCTTTTCAGGGATGGAGCGCGGTGCGATCTTCGTCGACCACACCACGGTTTCGGCACAGGTAACGCGTGAACTTTCGGCGGTCGCCGCCGGGGAAGGCAAGGGATTCGTCGATGCGCCTGTGTCCGGCGGGCAGGCCGGGGCGCAGAATGGCGTGCTTTCCGTGATGTGCGGGGGCGCCCAGGCCGAATATGACCGGGCCGAGCCGGTGATAGCCGCATATGCCCGCATCTGCCGCCGTCTGGGCGACAGCGGCGCCGGGCAGATTGCCAAGATGATGAACCAGATCTGCATTGCCGGCCTGGTACAGGGCCTGTCGGAGGCGCTGGCCTTCGGGCAGAAGGCGGGGCTTGACGGCGAGGCGGTGGTCGAGGTGATCAGTCAGGGGGCAGCCGGAAGCTGGCAGATGGCCAACCGCCACAAGACCATGCTGGCCGGTCAGTTCGATTTCGGCTTTGCGGTGGACTGGATGCGCAAGGATCTGAAGATCTGTCTGGAAACCGCTGACCAGATCGGCGCATCGCTGCCTGTTACCGCGCTGGTGGATCAATTCTACAAGGAAGTGCAGAACATGGGCGGCGGGCGCAATGACACGTCGAGCCTGATCCGGCGCCTGACGCGGGACTGAACCGACAGGACCGGGGCGCTGCCCCGGACCCCGGAGTATTTCGGCAAGAAGCAAATGGGGCGGGTTTCCTGCCCCTTTTGCTTTACGGGATGATGCGGGTGTATTTGGTGCCCGACAGCGTGGCCCCCGCGATCAGGCCCGCCTGACCGAAGACCAGCGCGATCACCGGGTCGATTTCGGTCGTGTCCTTGCCAATGGAGGCGCCCTGTTCCGGAGTGGCGTATTTCAGGTCAGCACCAGCAGCCCAGCCCGGTGAGCGGCGGAAATCGCTGAGTGCATCCTGCGTCATGAAGAACAGTGCATGGGCATATTGCTGAGCACCGATCTGAAGCCCGATGGAGGCCTTCGCGGCGGAATAGTAATCCACCGTCACGTCATTGATGCGCAGCGCCCCGCGACCGAAGGCGCCGCCGATCCCGAAGCCCGCCTCGGTCACCAGCGGCATGTAAAGCACGCCGTAAGCCTTGGAGGCGAGATCGCGCGTGCCGGGGTAGCGGTTGAACAGGTAGTTCCGCGTCTCGTCCACACGGGCGTCGATGGTGGCGCTGCCACGCCCGCCCACGCCATTGCCGCAGGCGCCCAGCGCGAAGGCCGCGCCCGAGCACAGAAGAAAGGTGCGTCTGTCGATCATGCTCTGCCTCTCATTGCTTGCGGCGCTGCCGCATGGCCTCTGACGGGCCGTCCAATCCACATATAGCGGATCAGGTGGCGCATGTCACTTGCCCTTGACCGGCGGCAGGGCCGGTTCCGGCGAAAGACCGCCCGTCAGGCCCGCAGGAGCCGCGCGACGGCGGGGGCGAAATAGGTCAGGATGCCGTCGCAGCCCGCGCGTTTGAAGCCCAGAAGGCTTTCAACCATGGCCTTTTCGCCGTCGATCCAGCCGTTCAGGGCTGCGCCCCGTATCATCGCATATTCACCGGAGACCTGATAGGCATAGGTCGGTACGCCAAAGCTGTCTTTCACGCGGCGACAGATATCGAGATAGGGCATGCCCGGCTTGACCATCACCATATCCGCGCCCTCGCGCAGGTCACGCTCGATCAGGCGCAGGGCTTCGTCGCTGTTGCCGGGGTTCATCTGATAGGTCTTCTTGTCCCCCTTCAGCGCGCCCGAGGCGCCCACGGCATCGCGGAACGGCCCGTAGAACGCGCTGGCATATTTGGCGGAATAGGACAGGATCGCCACGTCCTTGTGGCCTGCGGCTTCCATCGCTGCGCGGATCGCGCCGATCCGGCCATCCATCATGTCGGAGGGGCCGAGGATGTCAGCGCCGCTGTCGGCCTGCGCCAGCGCCATGCGGACCAGCGCCTCGACCGTTTCATCGTTCAGGATGATGCCGTCGCGCACAAGGCCGTCATGGCCGTTGGAGTTATAGGGATCGAGCGCGATGTCGGTCATCACCGCGATTTCCGGCACTGCCGTCTTGATGGCGCGGATGCAGCGGTTGGTCAGATTGTCGGGGTTCCAGGCCTCTTCGCAGGTCTCGGTTTTGACCGAAGGATCGGTATAGGGAAAGAGGCAGAGCGCCGGGATGCCAAGCGCCGCCGCCTCTTCCGCCGCCTGCACCGCGAGGTCGATCGACAGCCGGTCGACACCGGGCATCGACATCACGGGTTCGCGGATATTCTCGCCGTCGCGAATGAAGATCGGCCAGATCAGGTCATTGGTCGTCAACACATTTTCCTGTGTCAGCCGGCGCAGGCTTTCCGTGCGGCGGACACGGCGGAAACGGGTGGCGGGAAAGGCGGCCTGGCTGGGATGCATCGTCATGTCCTTGCGGCAAGTCCTGATTTGCGGGGATGGGCCAGCCACCCCGCGCCGGATTTTTTTCTGCCTGCCATGGAAAAGCCTGCGCTGCAAGGATAGGAATGCCGCAGTCCCGCCATTTGCCGGGGCGGCCGTTTCCGAACGGCGGGACACGACCGGAGAGTTGCATGCAGTGGTATGAAACCATATTCGAACTGATCGACATGCGGTCATTCTCGAACCTGTGGTTCTGGATCATGCTGGCGGTGCAATGGTCGATGACAAGCCATTGGGTGTTGGGGGTGCCCTTCGATCTAGTGCTGCGCGCGCGTCGCAGCGGCGGTCAGGCGCTGGAGGATCTGGAGGCGATGGCGCGGGTCAATGTGAACCGGCTGCTTTACATCACCCATGTCTCGGGTCTGTGGATCGCGGGGTTCGTGGCCTTCATCCTGACGCTGCTGGTGGTTCTGGGCTTTTACTACGGGATCGAGTTCGCCCAGGCCGCCTTCTGTCTGTTCTGTCCCATGGTGGTCGTCTCGACCCTTTCGGTCCGCAGCGCCCACCGCATCGCGGATGGCGACCACCGGGGCGAGGTGCTGGTGCGGCGGCTGGTGCATCTGCGGATGGGGACGCAGCTGATCGGGATGATCGCCATTCTGCTGACCTCGCTGTGGGGGATGTACCAGAACATGCATATCGGCGTTCTGGGCTAGGCGGTTCCGGGCAAGGCTTTACTTCGGCGACGCAGGGGTTAGATCGGGGCTCATGTCGGAACAGATGAAGATCGTCCTCGGCGGTGCGCCAGAGGGATATGATGCCCGCCTGCTGGCGAAGGAACTGTCGCGCGGCCGGGCCGTGGTGCATGTCGCGCGCGACGACAAGCGGATGGAGGCGATGCGCCGCGCGCTGGCCTTCATGGCGCCCGATGCGCTGGTGCTGGATTTCCCGGCCTGGGACTGCCTGCCCTATGACCGGGTGTCGCCCAATCCCGAAATCTCGGCCCGCCGGATGGCGACACTTGCGCTGCTGGCGCATGGGGTGGCGGATCGCTTCATCCTGCTGACCACGCTGAACGCGGTGACGCAGCGCCTGCCCGCGCGCGAGGTGGTGCGGGCGGCGTCCTTCTCTGCCCGTGTGGGCGAACGGGTGAACGAGGGCGCCTTGCGCGACTACCTGGCGCGCATGGGGTTTTCACCGACGACCACCGTGACCGAACCCGGCGATTACGCGCTGCGCGGCGGTATCGTTGACATCTATCCGCCGGGCGAGGGTGGGCCGGTGCGGCTGGATTTCTTCGGCGATGTGCTGGATGGCATCCGCCGCTTCGACCCTGAAAGCCAGCGCACGACCGAAAAACTGACGGCCGTCGATCTGGCGCCGGTGTCGGAGGTCATGCTGGACGAGGCGGCGATCACCCGTTTCCGCCAGACCTATCGCATCGAATTCGGTGCCACGACGGATGATCCGCTGTACGAGGCGGTCAGCGCGGGCCGCAAGCATCAGGGGATGGAGCACTGGCTGCCGTGGTTCCATGACCGGCTGGAGACGCTGTTCCACTATCTCCCCGATGCCAGCGTCATGCTGGACGATCAGGTGACACCCGCACGGCTGTCGCGCTGGGAGGGGATCGCCGACCAATATGAGGCGCGGCGTGAACATCTGGGCGTCAAGGGGCGCATGGATACGGTTTACAAACCGTGCCCGCCCGAGGCGCTTTATCTGGACGACGACGCCTTCGAGGCTTCGATTGCCGGGCATCGGGTGATCCAGCTTTCGCCTTTGCCGCAAAGCCCCGGTCCGGGCGTTCTGGATGCGGGCGGGCGGATCGGGCGCAATTTCGCGCCCGAGCGGCAGGTGGAAAGCCTGAGCCTGTTCGGTGCGCTGGCCGATCATGTGCGCAGCCTGCGGACAGAGCGGCAGGTGGTGATTGCTTCGTGGTCCGAGGGGGCGCGCGAGCGGCTGAAGGGGCTGATGGAGGATCAGGGGCTTTCGGCCACCGCTGAAGTCGCCGATCTGCGCGCAGTGCCGGAAGGCAAGGGCGGGCTGTTCCTCGCGGTCTGGGCGCTGGACGAGGGCTTTACTGCGCCGGGCCTTGCGGTGATTTCCGAACAGGATGTGCTGGGCGACCGTTTGCTGGGCAAGCCGCGCCGCAAGAAACGGGCCGAGAACTTCCTGCAAGACCTTGGCACGCTGAGCCCCGGCGATCTGGTGGTGCATGTCGAACATGGGGTCGGGCGGTTCGTCGGTCTCGAAACCCTGCGCGTGCCCGAACCGCCGCGCAACCGCCCCGGCCCGCCGCATGAATATGTGCATCTGGTCTATGCCGAGGACGCCAAGCTTTATCTGCCGGTCGAGAATATCGAACTCCTCAGCCGCTATGGTCATGAGGACGGGTTGCTGGACCGTCTGGGCGGCGGGGCATGGCAGGCGAAGAAGGCAAAGCTCAAGGAGCGTATCCGCGAGATTGCCGACCGGCTAATGCGGATCGCGGCCGAACGCCACCTGCGCCATGCACCGATCCTCGAGGCGCCGCATTCGGCGTGGGAGGCCTTTGCCGCCCGCTTCCCCTATCAGGAAACCGACGACCAGTTGAACGCCATCGCCGATGTGGTGGCGGATCTTGAGGCCGGCAATCCGATGGACCGGCTGGTCGTGGGTGATGTGGGTTTCGGAAAGACCGAGGTTGCGATGCGCGCCGCCTTTGTCGCCGCCATGGCGGGGATGCAGGTCGCGGTGATCTGCCCGACCACGCTGCTGGCGCGCCAGCATTACCGCAGCTTCGCCGAACGCTTCCGCGGTTTCCCGATCGAGGTGCGACCGCTGTCACGCTTCGTCTCCGCCAAGGATGCCGCCACCACCCGCAAGGGGCTGGAAGATGGCACGGTGGACATCTGCGTCGGCACCCATGCGCTGCTGGCGAAGGGGGTGAAGTTCAGGAACCTCGGGCTGCTGATCATCGACGAGGAACAGCATTTCGGCGTCAGCCACAAAGAGCGGCTGAAGGAAATGCGCGCCGAGGTGCATGTGCTGACGCTGACCGCGACGCCGATCCCGCGCACGTTGCAACTGTCGCTCACGGGCGTGCGCGACCTCTCGATCATCGCCACCCCGCCAGTGGACCGGCTGGCGATCCGCACTTATGTCAGCGAGTTCGATACCGTGACGCTGCGCGAGGCACTGTTGCGCGAACGCTATCGCGGCGGGCAAAGCTTCTTCGTGGTGCCGCGCGTGGCCGATCTGCCCGAGATTGAGGATTTCCTGCGGACCCATGTGCCGGAGGTCAGCTATGTCGTGGCGCATGGCCAGCTGGCGGCGGGTGATCTTGATGAGCGGATGAACGAGTTCTACGACGGGAAATACGACGTGCTGCTGGCCACCACGATCGTGGAAAGCGGGCTCGATATTCCGACCGCGAACACGATGATCGTGCACCGCGCCGACATGTTCGGCCTCAGCCAGCTTTACCAGATCCGGGGTCGCGTCGGCCGGTCGAAAACCCGGGCATATTGCTATCTGACCACCAAACCGCGCAGCCCGCTGACGCCGCAGGCGCAGAAGAGGCTGAAGCTGCTGGCGAGCCTCGACAGCCTCGGTGCCGGGTTCAACCTTGCCAGCCACGACCTCGACCTGCGCGGGGCGGGGAACCTGCTGGGCGAGGAACAGTCAGGCCATATCAAGGAAGTCGGCTACGAACTTTACCAGCAGATGCTGGAAGAGACGATTTCCAAGATCAAATCGGGCGAGATCACCGGCCTCGCGCCGGTCGACGATCAATGGGCGCCGCAGATCAACCTTGGCGTTCCCGTGCTGATCCCCGAGGAGTATGTGCCCGATCTGGATATCCGGCTGGGGCTTTACCGCAGGCTCAGCCATCTGGCGAGCAAGGTGGAGCTGGAGGGATTCGCCGCCGAACTGATCGACCGTTTCGGGCCGCTGCCGAAAGAGGTGAACACGCTCATGCTGGTCGTGCGCATCAAGGCGATGTGCAAGAAGGCCGGCATCTCGCGGCTGGATGCGGGGCCGAAAGGCGCCACGGTGCAGTTCCACAATGACAAATTCGCCAATCCGGCGGGGCTGGTGGAATATCTTCAGGCCCAGCAGGGCGGGGCCAAGGTCGCGGGCAACAAGATCGTGCTGGCCGTCGACTGGCCGACCGAGGGCGACCGCATCCGCGGCGCCTTCGGCATCGCGCGCGATCTGGCGGAAAAAATCCTGAAACCGAAGGGCAAATGAAAGGCCCGGGCGCTTGCCCGGGCCTTTCACATCTGTCGACTGCCGGTCAGAGCAGGAAGTCGTCGAACACCACGTCACCCGCCAGCTGCGAGATCTTGGTATTGCGCAGGGTCAGCGTGTCGCCCGTTTCGAAGGTGAACACGAGGTTGCGGCCCACGGCCTCGCCCAGATCGCGCAGTTCGGTGAAGTTCGACACACCCAGGTTGGTGTCGATCAGCAGCGTGTCGACGCCATCGCGGAAATCGGTGATCGTATCCGAACCGCCGTTGTCGCCGAAGACGAAGGTATCGGCACCGCGACCGCCGCTCAGCCGGTCATCGCCCGAACCGCCATCCAGCGTGTCGTTGCCGGTGCCGCCGATCAGCGTATCGGTGCCGCTGCCCCCGGTGATCGCATCGTTGCCGCTGCCACCATCGCCACGGTCGTTGCCGCCGCCCAGGAACATCGTATCGTTATCGGCACCGCCCAGAACGGTATCGTTGCCGAGGCCCGCGTCGATCTGATCGTCGCCGCTGTCGCCGTTGATCACATCGTCCCCGGACTGGCCGGTGATCTGGTCGTTACCGGAGCCGCCCGTGATCTTGTCGGCATCGCTGCCGCCGTTGATCGTATCGTTTCCGGCATCGCCAGCGAGCGTATTCGTGCCCGCGCCGCCTTGGATCACGTCATTGCCGGAACCGCCGCTGACGGTGTCATTGCCATCGCCACCGTAGAGCGTGTCATTGCCGGAGCCACCGCTGAGCTTGTCATTGCCATCGCCGCCATCCACCAGATCGCTGCCGCCACCGGCCAGAACGCGGTCGTTGCCGACGCCGCCAAAGATCTGGTCGACGCCACTGCCGCCGGTCACGGTGTCGTCGCCGGTGCCGCCATCCAGCAGGTTGGTGCCGGAGCCGCCATGGATATAATCGTTGCCAGCATCGCCGCTGATCGTGTCATCCCCGATCCGGCCCAGCAGACGGTCATTGTCGGCGCCACCACTGATGGAGTCGTTGCCGGTCCCGCCGTCAACGGTATCGGCCCCGGTGCCGCCGTTAATGCTGTCGTTGCCCGCTTCCCCGAAGATACGGTCATTGCCGCCGCGGCCATCCGCAATATCGGCACCCGAGCCAAGGCGCAGCTTGTCATCGCCCACCGTGCCGGACACGGTGTCATCGCCGATGCCCGCGCTCAGATAGGATTCGCTCCAGTCATGCACGCCGTCGATCCCGATGATGAGATCGTTTTCGGCCGTGCCCGACATCGAGTCGAAGTTTTTCGGATACAGACGGAAGCCCGGCCCGAGACGGGTGCTCGACCATTCGCTCACATCCGAGCTGGCATAGGCGTCAGCCAGGAAAGCGTTGTAGGCGTTGATATCCGCGAAAGCCGGCAGCTCATCACCGTCGATGACGAAGAAGTGGTCATTGCCGTCTGAGGTCGTCACGCGCATGATCTTGGTGAAGTTCGTGCCGCCCCAGTTCACTTCGGCGATGGCCGCCTGGGTATTCAGGTTGACCGGCCCGCCGTCGACGTTCACGCCATAGGCCGAACCGACGATCTTGGTGATGGTGATGGAAGAATAGTCACCGCTTACGGGCGCATCGAAGCTGTATTCGAAGCCGAAGCCGGTATTCGCCACGATGTCGATGGTCGACGCAGAAATAGCATTCGGAGTCGAGGCCGAGTAACCGACCTGAAAGCCGGTGAGGGTAATGGTCGTCATGTGTTGTCCTCTGCAAAATGGATGTGTCTTGCCCCTGTGGCCCTGTGGTTAATGGTCAAGCGGGGCGAAAATGTGAAAAATCATTGTCGGGCGCAGAAAACTCGCCCGGAAATGGAAAAAAGAATCGGGCCGCAATCAGCGGCCCGGCATGAGTTTCATCAGCAGGAAGCCCGCAGCCGTCAGGGCACAGACCCCGAAGGCCAGCGGAACGGGCGTGCCGTCGAAGGCAAGACCCAGCGGGGCGGCGATTGCAACCGCGACCACCGTCGCCAGCGAGCCGGTGACAGAAGCCGCCATCCCGGCGATATGACCCACCGGCTCCAGCGCGAGGGCGTTCAGGTTGCCCAGCGTCAGGCCCGCCACCATGAAGACGGTGATGGTCCAGAACACATAGACACCGAAGTAAAGGTCGGGGGGCAGCAGGCCGCTGGCGGAAATCAGGGCAAAACACAGCGACAGGGCGACCTGCGCGGCCAGCGTCGTGCTGATCAGAAGCCGCATGCCCAGCCGCACCACCAGCGTGGCGTTGATCACGCTGGCACTGCCCGACAGAATGGCAATCAGCGCGAACCAGAACGGAAAGCTTTCGGCGCGGCCAAAGGTGGTGTCGAAGATCTGCTGGGTCGAGGACAGCGTGCCGAACAGCGCGGCAAAGCAGAAGGTCTGCGCCAGCATCGCGATGACCACGATGCGGTTGGTCAGAACCTCGCGCAGCGCCTGCACCAGTGCAGGCACGCTCAGCGGTCGGCGGGCGGCAGGCAGCAGCGTTTCAGGCTGGCGCAGGGTCAGCCACAGCAGCGGCACTGCCGCGAAGCACAGGAAGCCAAGGAAGATCGCGCGCCAGCCGAAGCCCGCGATGATGAAACTGCCGATCAGCGGTGCCACGGCGGGGACGAGGGTGAAGATCATCATGGCGAAGCTGACGATCCGCGCCATCTCGCGTCCCTTGTAGAGGTCGCGCACCAGCGCCAGCGACACGACACGCGGCCCGGCCGCACCGATGCCTTGTACCACGCGCGCCGCCAGCACGGTTTCCAGCGTCGGCGCGAAATGCGCGACGATAGCCGCCACCGCATAGATCGCTCCCCCCCCGAGGATGACACGCTTGCGCCCAAGACTGTCCGACAGCGGCCCGGCAAAGAAAGTGCCCAGCCCCATGCCCAGAACGAAGCTGGTCACGATCAGCTGCGCGCGGTTCGTGGCGTCGGGCGTCAGTTCCAGCGCGATTTGCGGCAGCGCGGGCAGCATGGCGTCGATGGAGAAGGCGATGAGCGCGAAAAGAAACGCGATCATGGCGATGAATTCGGGTTGTGACAGCCTGCGCGTCGTCATGGTCACTCGTCTCCTCTTTCCGCGATGTCGCGGATCACATCGGCCCAGAATGCGGGCTTCTGGGCGCCCGATACCACATAGGTATCGGCAATGATGAAGGTCGGCACTGCATTCACACCGCGCTCGCGCGCATGGGCGTCACGGCTCAGCACCGTGTCGCGGTCGGCGTCGCTGTCCAGCAGGCGGGCGACCAAGGCGCGATCCATTCCGGCGGCTTCGGCCAGATCGGCCAGAACCGCCCGGTCGCCAATATCGCGTCCCTCGCGCCAGTAGGCACGGAACAGGGCAGAGATCACGGCGCCCTGCCGCCCCTCCAGCCCGGCCCAGTGCATCAGGCGATGGGCGTCCAGCGTGTTGGGCACGCGCGTGATGGCCGCGAAATCGAAATTGACCCCGGCCTCGCGGCCCAGCTCTTCCAGCCTCAGATGCGCCTGCACTGCGCGTTCCTGTGTGCCAAAGAGGCGCAGCATGTAATCGGCACGGTCCACCCCTTCGGCGGGCAGGCCGGGGTTCAGCTGGAACGGATGCCATTCCAATGTGAACGGATGGTCGGGATTGGCCTCCAGCGCGCGGTCAAGCTGGGCCTTGCCCAGATAGCACCACGGGCAGACGGGATCGGCGAAGACATCAAGACGGATCATTGCGGGGTCCAGAGCGCGGCAAGCGCACGGCGGTTCAGCTTGCCGTTGGGGTTGCGGGGAAGGGCGGCGACCTGCTGCCAGATACGCGGCTGCTTGTAACGGGCCAGCGACGCGGCGGCGGCGGTCTCCAGCGGCGCGGGGTCCAGCGCGGCGGGGCCGGTGTAAAAGGCGGCGATGACGCGGTTGCCGGGCGAGACCTCGACCTCGGTCACCGCCAGATCCTCGACGCCCGGCAGATGCGCCAGCGCTGCCTCGATCTCCATGGGGGAGACGCGATAGCCGCCGGGGTTCATCTGGTCGTCGTCGCGACCCAGATAGGTGATGGCGCCATCCTCGCGCATGCAGACCTGATCGCCGGTGAGGAACCAGCCGCCACGGAACCGCGCCTCGGTCGCCTCGGGCGCATCCAGATAGCCGAGCATGAGACCCGGATCATCTGCCCCCACCGCCAGCGTGCCGGGCGTGCCACGCGGCACCGGGCCAGCGTCTCCCAGCACCGCGATGCGGCGCCCGGCCTGCGGGAAGCCCGCGCAGCCCACGGGCGCCGGACGGTCGGGGCTGCCCGAGATGAAGGTGGAACATTCCGACATGCCCAGCGCCTCGTGCAGGTCGGTGCCGGTGGCGGCCTGCCACTGGCTGCGCAGGGCGGGAATCAGGGTTTCCCCGGCGCTGAGACCATGGCGCAGGCGCGGCAGGGCGGGCAGGGCGCCGCGCAGCATCTGGCGGATCACACCGGGGGCGGCGGCGAAGATCGTGGCGTCGAAACGCTTCAGCAGCAGAGGCAACTGCGCGGGCGTCACCCCGGCACCGGGGATCAACGCGGTCGCGCCCATCGTCCAGGGGTCCATCAGCCCGGTGCCGAGCGTATAGGTCCAGTTGAAGGCGCCGGCATGCATCAGACGGTCATCGGGGCCCAGCCCCTCCCATCCCTGGTGCATCAGCCCGCGGCCCAGAATAGCGCGATGCGCATGCACCACCGCCTGCGGACGCCCCGAGGTGCCAGAGGTAAAGACGATATAGGCGGGCCGGTCCGCAGCCCCGATATGCCAGTCGGCAGGCGGCAGATCGGCCATGGCGGCCAGTCGCGCGGCAGGCAGCACCGGAATATCGGGCAGGTCGGGCAGGGCGACGCCGTCCCCCGCGATCACCAGACGCGGTGACAGACGGGAAGCCATCGCGGTAATCTCGGTTCCCGTCAACTGCGCCGAGGTCGGCACCGGTACCAGACCGGCGGCAATGGCGCCAAGGAAAGCCACAGCGAAAGCCGGTTCATTGCCCAGCCGCAGCAGCACCCGGTCGCCGGGATGCAGACCCTCGGCCAGCAGGCCGGTAGCGGCCCCCCGAACGGCGGCGATCAGCCGCGCATAGCTCCAGCGCTCCGCGCCGGTGGGGCGGACGATCTGAAGCGCGGGCTTGTCGGGTGTGGCAGCACCTGCCACAAGAACATGCGCGGCCAGATTGAACGCGGCCGGAACCGGGATCGGCGCGCCAGGATCGGTAAGGGACAACATCCGGCCTTGCTATTCCCCGTGCGAGCGCGTTGCAAGACGCCGCGCCCTGCCGTAATGCACAGTGCCATGAGCAGGAACGAACCCCCGTCGCTGATCCGTATTGCCCGCGAAAGCGGAGCGGAGACGATTGTCGAGCCGCTGGACCTCGGCACCCGCGTGCGCGAGTTGCGCAAGGCGAAGGGCTGGACGCTGGAACAGGCGGCCGAACGGGCCGGGCTGGCGCGGTCAACCCTGTCGAAGATCGAGAACGGGCAGATGTCGCCCACCTATGAGGCGCTGAAGAAGCTGGCCGGCGGGCTGGCGATTTCGGTGCCGCAACTCTTTACTCCGCCCGCGCGGGCGCAGGTGAACGGACGTCTTGCAGTGACCAAGGCGGGCGAGGGGCAGGCCCATGCCACCACGACCTATGAACACGAACTTCTGGCGGGGCCGCTGAAGGGAAAGCAGATGCTTCCCTATCGCGCCACCATCCGCGCCCGCACACCAGAGGAGTTCGACGGCTGGGTGCGCCACGACGGCGAGGAGTTCCTGTATGTCCTCACCGGGATCGTGCGGCTTTATTCCGAATTCTATGAACCCGTGGATCTGCGCCGGGGCGACAGCGCCTATTATGACGCGACCATGGGACATAACGTGATCTCGCTCAGTGATGAGGATGCGACCATCCTCTGGGTCACCTCGCTGCCCTGACCAGCGGGCAACCTTTTCCCGTTGCACATGGCAAAAGGCAAGACGGCATCCGCGATGCCGTCCTGTTCCATGACATTCGCAACAACGGATTTCCGGTCAGAACCAGCCTGCGACCCGGTTTGCCCCGCCCGAAATATCGCGGCCCACGCCATCCACGGTATTGCAGCCCGCTAGAACAGCCAGCGCCAGAACCGCCGTCAGTTTCCAGATATTCATAACACTCTGCCTCGGTTTCTTCGTTCTTGTTTTTTACTGCGCCTGCCACCACACATCCGGCGTCACCTCGGGCCAGTCGCCATAAAGCGGCATAGGATCCGGCCGGGTGACGCGGCGGTCATGCGCGACGCGCGCGACCGGAGAATACCACAGCGGCACGACATATCTACCCGCTGTAAGCACACGATCCAGTGCGCGTGTCGCCGCGACAAATTCCTCGGGTTCGGTGGTGGAAAGCATTTCGTCGATCAGGGCATCCACAGCAGGCGACGCGATGCCCGGCCAATTGCGCGATCCCGGCACGGTGGCGGCGGCCGATCCCCAGTAAAGCCGTTGCTCCGTTCCGGGGCTGAGCGACAGCGCACGGATGAAATGCGTCATGTCGAAGTTGAACGCATTTGTCCGCTCGACATACTGCGCATTGTCCACGGTGGTGACATGCGCCCTGATGCCCAGCCGTTTCAGCGATTCGACATAGATGCTGGCGGCCCCGATCATATCGAGCTGGCCGTTGGTCAGCAGGATTTCAAAGCTGAACGCCGTGCCCGCCGCGTTGCGCAGCGTGCCGTCCTGCACGGTCCAGCCCGCATCGGCCAGCAGTCTGGTTGCCGCGCGCAGGTTCTTGCGGTTGGCGCCGCTGCCATCCCCCCTGGGCAGGCTGTAGCCTTCCAGAGTGCCGGGCAGCAGATCGCCTGCGAAAGGCTCCAGCAGGGCGCGTTCGCGCCCTTCGGCGGGCGTGTCGGGCAGCATGCCCAGCGGCGAGTTCGAGAAATACGAGGCGATGCGCGGCAGAGCGCCGTCATTCAGCACCGTATTGGCCTGTTCAAAATCGAAAGCGAGGATCAGCGCCTCACGCACGCGCCAATCGGCAAAGAGCGGACGGCGGGTGTTGAAGGCAAAACCCTCGATCCCCGATGGGCGGCCATGCGGGATTTCGTCCTTCACCACGTCGCCGCGTGTCACTGCCGGAAAATCGAAGTTGCGCAGCCATTTTACCGGATTGGTTTCGCGATAAAGCGACAGCTCGCCCGCCTTGAACGCCTCGAACTGCGCCGTGTCGAGCGAGAAGTATTCGACCCGGATTTCATCAAAGTTCTGCCGTCCGCGATTGACCGGCAGATCCTTGCCCCACCAGTCGGGGTTCCGGCGGAGCGAGAGATAGCGCCCCGGCTCCAGACCCGCGACGACATAGGGGCCCGACCCAATGGGCGGCTCCAGCGTGGAGGCGGTGAAATCCTTGCCCTCCCATTGCGCCTTCTTCAGCACCGGGCGCAGACCCAGCAGCAGTGGCAATTCGCGGTTGGGGCTGGAAAAGGTGAAGCGGAGACTGCGCGGGCCGGTGATTTCGGATTTGGCGATTGCGGCCCAGGCATTCGCGTATTTCGGATGGCCCTCGGTTCCCAGGGTCGCAAAAGACCACAGCACATCCTCGGGCGTGACGGGGCTGCCATCCGAAAAGCGCGCGCCCTCGCGCAGGGTGAATTCCACATAGCTGCGCGACGAATCGGTGGTCACGGATTCGGCCAGCAAGCCATAAAGGGTGAAGGGTTCATCAAAGCTGCGCGCCAGCAGGGTTTCGGTGCTGTAGAGCGCGATGTAGCGCGGTGCCACCCCCTTGAGGATGAAGGGGTTGAGACTGTCGAAGCCGCCATTTTCCCCCAGCACGATGCGGCCGCCCTTCGGCGCTTCGGGGTTGACATAGGGGAGGGACACAAAATCCGGTGGGAGGGCAGGTTCTCCATACATAGCTATGCCATGTGCGGGTGAGTCGCCCCAGACCGGAGCCGCACCGAGAATCGCCGTCGCAGCCAGGGCGATCACGCGAAATTTCCCGAAAAAAACCTGTATCATTCCGGCGACAATCCTTCGCAGCCCTGTTTTTCTTGGGCCGGACACTATTCCGGCAATCGTGGATTTTCAAACTTTTAACTTGGACTGCACGGCGCCACGCGGTATAAAGGGGGCACTGCTCGATAGGTTTCTTGCCTGTATGAAACCTGCCTCAAAGACTTAACGCCGGCTTCGTGCCGGCGTTTTTTTTTGGCTTTCACGTTCCCGGGACTGTGCTGCAATGCGGCACGAAAAGGCTGGCGATGCCGCGTCAAACGCCTATGTTGACGGCGTATCCAGTACAGGAGAAGCGACATGACGCTGAAGGGAAAACGGGCGGTCGTCACCGGATCGAATTCGGGGATCGGCCTTGGCACCGCCATCGAACTGGCAAAAGCCGGAGCCGATGTGGTGATCAACAGCTTCACCGACCGCGACGAGGATCACGCGCTGGCCGCGAAACTGGCGGCGGAACATGGTGTGAATGTGCGCTATATCGCCGCCGACATGTCGAAGGCCGAGGATTGCCGTGGCCTGATCGAAAAGGCGGGCGGCTGCGATATTCTCGTGAACAATGCCGGTATCCAGTTCGTGTCGCCAGTCGAGGATTTTCCGGTCGAGAAATGGAATGCGATCATCGCGATCAACCTGACCTCGGCCTTTCATACCACGGCGGCCGCGCTGCCGGGCATGCGCAAGGCGGGCTGGGGACGGATCGTCAACATCGCCTCGGCGCATGGCCTGACCGCCTCGCCGTTCAAGTCGGCCTATGTCGCGGCCAAGCATGGCGTTGTCGGCCTGACCAAGACGGTGGCGCTGGAAACCGCGGGCAAGGGCATCACCTGCAATGCGATCTGCCCCGGCTATGTGCTTACCCCGCTGGTCGAGGCGCAGATCCCCGACCAGATGAAGGTGCACAACATGGATCGCGAGACGGTGATCCGCGAAGTCATGCTGGACCGTCAGCCCTCGCGCCAGTTCGCCACGGTTGAGGAAATCGGCGGCACCGTGGTCTTCCTCTCCAGCGCAGCCGCAGCCCAGATCACCGGCACGACGATCAGCGTCGATGGCGGCTGGACCGCGATGTGATGCAGTCTGCCCCGATGAACGGCAGGGGCGCGGCCCGGTGACGCTGCGCCTCAATCTGGCCTTGCAGGGCGGGGGCGCGCATGGCGCCTTCACCTGGGGCGTGCTCGACCGGCTGCTGGAAGAGCCGGATATCGAAATCGCGGGGATCACCGGCACATCGGCGGGGGCGCTGAATGCGGCCGCGTTGAAGATGGGGCTGTTGCAGGGCGGGCCGCAGGCCGCGCGCCAAAGCCTCGACCGGCTGTGGACCGATGTCGGCCAGCTGGGCAACCTGCGAGTGGCGCGCTGGGTCACGGCGGCCTTTCCCATGGCGACAGCCATGGCCGAGGTCGCGGCGGCGGCGGTGCCCGTCTCCCCCGCCGGGATCGCGGCGCAAATCTTCAGCCCCTATTCCTGGGGGCCGTTCTGGCAGAATCCGCTGCACGAGGTGGTGGCGCGTTTCGATTTCACCCATGTCTGTTCCACGGCGGGGCCTGACCTGTTCGTCAGCGCCACCAATGTGCGCAGCGGCAAGATCCGGGTGTTCTCTGGCGCCGAGATTTCGCCGGCCACGCTGCTTGCCTCGGCCTGCCTGCCCACGGCCTTTCAGGCGATCGAGCTGGAAGATCCTGCGACCGGCAAGATGGAAGTGTTCTGGGATGGCGGTTTCACCGGCAATCCGGCGCTGTTCCCGCTGTATCTGCCGCATCTGCCCGACGATATCCTCGTCATCGCCATCAACCCGCTGCGGCGCGACGCGATCCCGATGACGCCGGTCGAGATTCAGGACCGGATCAACGAGATCAGTTTCAATGCCGCACTGCTGGGCGAATTGCGTTCGGTCGCTTTTGTCAAACGGCTGATTGCCGAGGGGCGGATGCCCGAAGGCGCGATGAAGGACATCAACCTGCATCTGGTGTCGGATGAAAAGCTGATGAATGAACTCGACGCGGGCAGCAAGCTCAGCCCCGATCCGGCGTTTTTGGCCCGACTGAAGGCGGCGGGGCGCAAGGCCTGCGCGGGCTTCCTGCACCGGCACAAGGCCAGCATCGGCCGCGAAAGCTCAATCGACCTGCGCGGCCTGTTCGGCTAGGGCGCGCATATCTTTCGCGGTCGGCGCCACCAGCCCGGCTGAGACGATCAGCTTCACCGCTTCGTCGGCCTTCATGTCCAGAAGGATCACATCTTCCTCGGGCAGATACAGCAGGATGCCCGAGGTAAAGGGGGTCAGCGCCACGAAAACCGCGATCATCTGCCGGTCGGTCGGCAGTTTCGCGGCGATCTCGCCCTTGGCCGTGGTGGCGACAAATCCCACGGCCCAGCAGCCGGGGCGGGGAAATTCCACCAGACAGGTGCGATCAAAGCTGCGCTCGGATTTGGCGAAGAAGGTTTCCGTGACCTGCTTGAACCCGCCATAGACTGACCGGACGACCGGCATCCGGTCGACCAGCGCCTCGGTCCGGGCGATCAGCGTGCGGCCGATCAGGCCCTTGGCTACCCATCCGGCAAGGATGGTGAACAGCAGAAACACCACCACGCCGACGCCGCGCACCGGATAGGCCATGCCGGGGCCGAAGTAATACCCCATCAGCGCCTCGGGGCGCCAGTTGTGCGGGATCAGCGGGATGATCCAGCTGTCGATCCAGCCGATCACCGCATAGACCAGATAGACCGTCAGCCCGATGGGCAGAACCACGACCAGCCCGGTCAGGAAGCTGGCCCGAAGTCCGGCAAACAGGCTGCGGCGGCGGTGGGGTTCGGTGGGCTGATCGGGGGTCATCGGGCACTCCTGCCGCGCGAGCATGGTGCTGCGCGCGGCGGTTTCAACCGTTTGCCGCTGCGTTACGCCCGCAGGCGGACGATTTCGCCCGCGATCTGCGCAGCAAGCCGGGCATTGTTCAGAACAAGGGCGATATTGGCATCCAGCGAGCGGCCGTCGGTCAGCGTGAAGATGCGGTCCAGCAGGAAGGGCGTGACCTCCTTGGCGGCGATGCCCTGCGCCTCTGCCTCAGCCAGCGCGGTTTCGATGGCGGGGCCGATCTCGTCCAGCGGGATTTCCGCCTCGGTCGGGATCGGGTTGGCCACCAGTTGCCCGCCGGAGAGGCCCAGTTGACCGCGCATCACCTGTGCCGCCGCGATCTGGGCCGCGCTGTCCATCCGCAGGGGCGCGCGCAGGCCGGAATCGCGGGACCAGAAGGCGGGGAAGGCATCCTGACCATAGGCGATGACCGGTACGCCCTGGGTTTCCAGAACTTCCAGCGTTTTCGGCAGGTCGAGGATGGCCTTGGCTCCGGCTGCCACCACAGTCACCGCAGTCAGTGCGAATTCCGGCAGATCGGCGGAAATGTCGAAGCTGGTATCGGCGCCGCGATGCACGCCGCCGATACCGCCGGTGGCAAAGACCTCGATCCCCGCCAGCGCGGCACAGATCATGGTGGCAGCCACCGTGGTTGCCCCCATGCGCCCCATGGCCAGACAGGCCGCCAGATCGGCGCGGCTGAGTTTCATGACACCCTGAGCTTGCCCCAGCGCATCCAGCGACGCATCAGACAGCCCGATGTGGATGCGCCCGTCCATCACCGCAATGGTGGCGGGCACGGCGCCATGCGCACGCACTTCGGCCTCCACCGCGCGGGCGGCTTCCACATTCTGTGGGAAGGGCATGCCATGGGTGATGATGGTGGATTCCAGTGCCACCACGGGGCGGCCCTCGTCCAGCGCGGCCCGGACCTCGGGGGTGAATGTCAGCGGCAGGGTCACGATCCGATTTCTCCTGATACATAGATGGCGGCGGCGCGCAGGGCGGCGGCCAGCGCCTGTTCGCGGCTGGCGCCGCGCTGTTCGGCCACGATATGCGCGGCCATGAAGGTGTCGCCCGCGCCGGTGATCCGCGTCACCAGCACCTCGGGCGGGCGATCCGAGATGACGCCAGCGCCCCGCTTGCCTTCAGCACATGGCCGCCCGCCATCGGTGACCAGCACCCGATGCGCGCCGCGGGCCAGCAGGCCTTCGGCCGCCGCGGGGGCAGTGGCGAATTCGGCGGCGCAAAGCAGCCCCGCTTCTTCCAGATTGACATAAAGCGTCGCGCGCGGATGCGCCATCAGCGGGCGCAGGCGTTCGGCCTTGCCGGGGCTCGCGGGGGCGACCCGCAGGTCCGACAGGGCGAAGAGCGGCGAAGCGGCGATTTCGGACAACAGCGCCTCGGTCAGGTTGCCGTCCAGCGCGATCGGCCCGGCCCAGGGCGCGGATGCACTGCCCAGGCGTCCATCTGAAAGCGGCCGCAGGATCTTGTCGCCCGCCGCCTCCAGCGAATGCGCATCGGCAATTGCCGCCACCAGCCCGTTCGCGCCCTCGACCGCCATGTAGCGGTCGGTCGGCAGATCCTCGGAGCGGTAGATATGATCGGTCACCATGCCCATCCGGGCACAGGCGGCCACCAGCTCCTCGCCCTCGGCATCGCGGCCGATGGCGGTGATCAGACCCGGCACCAGTCCGAAACGGCGCAGTGTCATGGCGATGTTCATGGCCACGCCGCCCGGCAGCCGGGTGATGCGGCCCGGCACGTCCGATCCCACCCGCATGACGGCGGGCGAGCGGCCGATGATGTCCCACAGGACCGAACCGATGCAAAGGATGTCAGGTGTCATGTCTGCCTTGTCGCCCAAGCCCGGCCTTTGCGCAAGTGACGCTTGCGGGAGCCTCCGGCGGGGATATTTAAGGCCAAGATGAAAGCGGAGGACGGTGTGTCTTCATCTTGGCAAAAATATCCCCGCCGGAGGCATCCGACAGGTGCCAGAGGCGCGAAAGCCGGGCAGGGGGTTGCAATCCCCCGGCACAGGCGCTAAAGGCGGCGCACTTCACAGGCGAGGCTTGGGCTTTCGGGGGAGACATCCCCGCGGGTCCGCCGGTTGGGAGAGATCCCTCAAGGCTTCGCCGAGGCGCAAACCGGAAAGGAAATGGACATGGCGCTCCCCGAGTTTTCCATGCGTCAGCTGCTTGAAGCTGGCGTTCACTACGGCCACCAGACCCAGCGCTGGAACCCGAAGATGGGTCAGTACATCTACGGCGACCGCAACGGCATCCATATCGTCGACCTGACCCAGACCGTCCCGATGCTGGACCAGGCTCTGAAAGTCGTGCGCGATACCGTGGCCAAGGGCGGCCGCATCCTCTTCGTCGGCACCAAGCGTCAGGCCCAGAAGCCGATCGCCGAAGCCGCCGAGAAATGCGCGCAATACTACATGAACCACCGCTGGCTCGGTGGCACGCTGACCAACTGGAAGACCGTTTCGCAGTCGATCCAGCGCCTGAAGCAGTTCGACGAACTGCTGGCCACCGGCGCCGAAGGTCTGACCAAGAAAGAGCGTCTGAACATGGAACGCGAGCAGGCCAAGCTTCAGGCTTCGCTGGGCGGCATCCGTGAAATGGGCGGCGTGCCGGACCTGCTGTTCATCATCGACGTGGGTAAAGAGGATCTGGCGATCCTCGAGGCACAGAAGCTGGGCATCCCGGTCGTGGCCGTGGTCGACACCAACTGCTCGCCCAAGGGCGTGGATTATGTGATCCCGGGCAACGACGACGCCGCCCGCGCGATCTCGCTCTACTGTGACCTGATGGCCCGTGCCGCGCTTGACGGCATGTCGGCTCAGCTTGGCGCCGCCGGCGTCGACCTTGGCGCGCTGGAAGAAGCGCCCGAGGAAGAGGCTGCCGCCGAAGCCTGAGCTTTGTCGCACAGACGTTACCCGGCGGGCGCATAGCCCGTCGGGATCATCCGTTTCTGGGAGAATACACATGACGATCACCGCAGCGATGGTGAAAGAGCTCCGCGAGTCGACCGGCGCGGGCATGATGGACGCCAAGAAGGCGCTGACCGAGACCAATGGCGACATGGAAGCCGCCGTGGACTGGCTGCGCACCAAGGGTCTGGCGAAAGCCGCCAAGAAGGCCGACCGCGTGGCGGCCGAGGGCCTGATCGGCGTCGCCGTCAGCAATGGCCGCGGCGTGGCTGTCGAGATCAACTCGGAAACCGACTTCGTGGCCAAGAACGAGGACTTCCAGAACCTCGTGCGCGAAGTGACCAAGGTTGCCCTGCAAACCGGCGAGTCGATCGAAGTGGTGAAAGCCGCTGATCTGAACGGCGAGACCGTGGAACAGGTGCTGACCAATGCCATCGCCCGTATCGGCGAGAACATGACCCTGCGTCGTCTGCACGTTCTGGAAGGCGATACCGTCGTCTCCTATGTCCACAATGCCGCGACCGAAGGCATGGGCAAGATCGGCGTGCTGGTCGCGCTGAAAGGTGATGCCGCCAAGGCGCAGGCCATCGGCAAGCAATTCGCCATGCACATCGCCGCCACCGCGCCGCTGTCGCTGTCGGAAGCCACGCTGGACCCGACCGTGCTGGAGCGTGAACTGGCTGTGCAGACCGCCAAGGCGCTGGAAGAAAACGCCACTTCGGCCAAGCCGAAGCCGGAGCAGGTGATCCACAACAACATCATTCCCGGCCGGATGAAGAAGTTCCTCGCCGAGAACACGCTGCTGGGTCAGGCCTTCGTGATCAACCCCGACCTGACCGTGGAAGCTGCGGCGAAAGAGGCTGGCGTTGAAATCACCGGCTATGCCCGCGTCGCCGTCGGCGAAGGCATCGAGAAGAAGGAAGAGGATTTCGCCGCCGAAGTCGCCAAGGCGCTTCAGGGCTGATCCGGTTTCCAGACCGACAGAAACGGCGCCTTCGGGCGCCGTTTTCTTTTGCAGGTGACAGCGGCGCGCCGGGGACGATACTGCATGTGTACGATTCCCTGGCCGGAGCTTCCCGTTGCGCTTTTCCATTCTTCTGTTTGCAGCCGCGTTCTGTGCCAGTTCTGCCTTTGCGGATACAGTCACGGTGAAGCGTGATTACAGCCTCCGTGCCGCTGACTGGAAGGCACGCGACGAGGCCTGTGTCTCGGCCTTCCAGAAAGCGATCTTTCCGCAATATGAAGGGCTGCGCCGGGTCCGGTTGACCAGGATGGGCACCTTCCTTGAAACATCGACCGTGGTGGTCGGCACCTGGCCGGATGTGCAGTTTCACAGCCGCTACGGCGATACGGCGGGCGTTCTGACCTGCGTGCTGGATCGGCGCGGGCGCAAGGCGACGGATGTCGGCGTGGTTTTTTCCGGCGCGGGGCTTGCAGGGTTCCTGAGGCATCCGCTGGCCGCTATGACCGAAGCGTCCAAACGCCTGAACCAGTCTTTCAGCACCAGCCTTCTTCCGTAAGCGCCTATTCCGCTGCGCGCAGAACCGGCGACAGGCGGTGATGCAGGATTTCGTTCAGCAGGGTGCCCTTGGCGACGGCCTGGGCGGTGGTCTCCACATTGAGCGCCTGCCGGGCCAGCCGCAGGTGCTTTTCCACCATGGCGACGGAAACCCCCATGCGCTGCGCGACCTCCTGCGTGGTCTTGCCCTCGGCCACCCATTCCAGCGCCTCGCGCTGGCGCTGCGAAAGCGTGCGGCGCTGCGGAGTGAAGGGCAGGTGACAGATGCGCAGGTGCATCGCATGGGCAACGGCCTGCAAGGCAGCGCCTTCGCCTGCGACAACCGCATCCACATCGTCATGGTTCAGTCCGGGGTCAGCGGCCAGACCCAGCGCGCCCTTCTGGCGCGGGCTGGCCTCAGGGAAGCTGATGGTGATGCCTGCGGTCAGGCCAAGCGCCGCATTCTGCGCCACCGATTGCGCCTCGTCCGGCGCAAGCTGGCCTGCGGCGTGACGTTCGGCCACCCAGCGCCAGGTGCAAAGCCCGTCATGCTCCAGCGCCCAGCGATAGAGCGGCGTGCGGGCATAGAAGCCGCCCCCGAAATACATCTGGCCATATCCGGGGTCGAAGGTGCTGAGAAACAGCATATCCTCTGGCCGCCCCATTGAGGCCCCGTGCCGGAACCGGCTGAAGCCGTAGTTCACGCGGGCAAAACCGAGATCGGCGAAGAATCCGGTCGCCATGGACCAGACTTCAGCCGTCTGTTTGGCCGTCGCGATTCCGTTCAGCAGGTCAAGAATCCGCGTCACCAGCATGCCTTTCGCAAGGTCCGAGTCATCTGTTTCAAGGCTGCCTGTTCCACTGCGGCCTGTCGACCTTCCCACGGGCATATGCGCGCGAAATACTGACCGTTCAATCAAAAGTTTATGACTGGCGCGGGCAAGCGGGGCATGTCGCGGATGGGCTGGCAGCGGCGGGCGGACTGCGATAGCACGGGCCAAACGGTGCAGAGGCAGGCAATGGAACAGCAGGATCGGTATGATGTGATCATCATTGGCGGCGCGGTCATGGGCGCTTCGGCAGCGTTCTGGCTGACCAGGATGCAGCCCGGCCTGCGTGTTCTGGTGGCGGAGCGTGACACCAGCTTCGCGCAAGCCTCCACCGCGCTTTCCGTCGCCTCGATCCGCCAGCAATTCACCACGGCGGTGAATGTGGAAATCTCGCGTTTTGGCGTGGGCTTCATCCGTGATTTCCGCGAAAGCCTTGGGGTCGAGGCGGGCGTTGGCTCGCTGGGTCTGAGGGAAAACGGCTATCTGTTCCTCAGCCACAGCGACGAGGGGCGGATGATCCTTGAGGAAGTGGCCGCGATGCAGCGCGCCCACGGCGCCGCGACCGAGGTGCTGGCCCCCGAGGCGGTGCAGGCGCGGTTCCCCTGGATGCAGGTGGAAGACATCACCGCAGGCTCTTTCGGCAGCCGCGATGAAGGCTGGTTTGACAATATGGGCCTGCTCGCGGGCTTCCGCGCGGCGGCCAGGGCGCAGGGGGCGGAGTTCGTGACCGACCGCGCCACCGGGCTGACGGTGGAAGGCGGGCGGGTAACGGCGGTGACGCTGGAAAAGCGCGGCACCATCGCCTGCGCCGCCGCAATCAATGCCGCCGGCACCCGCGCGGCCGAAATCTGCCGCTGGGCGGGCCTTGATCTGGCGGTGGAGCCGCGCAAGCGCACGGTCTTCGTGATCGACGCGCCGAATGCCCGCCACCCCGACGCGCCGCTGCTGGTGGATGCGGGCTACTATCTGCGCCCCGAGCATGAACACTGGATCACCGCCACTGTGCCGCAGGACGATGGCCCTTGCGACCCGAATGATTTCGACCCCGACCTGCATCTGTTCGAGGATGTCATCTGGGAGCAGCTTTACAATCGCGCGCCGGGGTTCGACGCGGTGAAGGTGGTGCGCCACTGGGTCGGGCATTACGCCTATAACACGCTGGATCAGAACGCGATTCTCGGGCCGCACCCGGAACTGCCGAACCTGTTTCTGATGAACGGTTTTTCCGGCCACGGGTTGCAACAATCGCCCGCCGTCGGGCGCGGCATCGCCGAACATCTGCTGACCGGCGGCTGGCAGAGCATCGACCTCGGCGACCTGTCGGTCGCGCGGATGCTGGAAAACCGCCCGTTCCGCGAACGCGCGGTTGTCTGATCAGCGCGCCGCCTTCGACGTTTCCACCCGTGCCGCCGCGCGGGTTTCTGCGGTGAGGGCGGGTGCGAGTGCCACCATCGCATCATACTGCGTCAGGAAAACCCGGCCGCTGAGTTCGTGCAGGAAATGGCTGCGCGACAGGCGGTCCATCACCGGGCCTTTCACCTCGGACAGGTGCAGTGTCACGCCGCCGTCGCGCAGCCGGGCGTTCAGCGCCTCCAGTGTCTCCAGCGCCGAACTGTCGATCACATTCACCGCATTGCAGATCAGCACGATATGGCGCAGGCCGGGGTTATCGGCGATTTCGGCCAGCAGGCGATCTTCCAGAAAGCGCGCATTCGGGAAGTAAAGGCTTTCGTCGATGCGGATCGACAGCACATCAGTCGCCGTCACCACATTATGCCGGTCGATATTGCGGAAATGTTCGGTCCCCGGCACCTGACCCACCACCGCAACATGCGGGCGCGATGACCGCCACAGATGCAGCCCGAGTGACAGCGCCACCCCGGCGCTGATGCCGGTTTCCACCCCCAGAACCAGCGTCACCAGAATGGTGGCCAGCATTGCGGCAAAATCGGCACGGCTGTAGCGCAGGGTCCGGGGCAGGGCGCCCAGATCAACAAGGCTCAGCACCGCCACGATGATGGTCGCCGACAGCGTGGCCTTCGGCAGATCGGCCAGCAGCGGCGTGAGGAACAGTGTGGCGGCGGCCATGCCCACGGCGGTGAAGGCGCCCGCCGCCGGGGTTTCGGCGCCTGCGTCGAAGTTCACAACAGATCGCGCGAAACCGCCCGTCACCGGAAAGCCGCCCGAGACGGCGGCGCCGACATTCGCGGCGCCCAGCGCGATCAGCTCCTGATCCGGGTCGATACGCTGACGGCGTTTGGCGGCCAGAGTCTGCGCGACCGAGATCGTCTCCACATAGCCGACCAGCGCAATCAGCAGCGCGGGCACCGCGATCTGTGACCACAGAACCGGGTCGAACGGGGGCAGGGTGGGCGCGGGCAGGCCACGCGGGATGTCGCCCACCACCGGCAGCGTCAGGGCGAACAGCTTGACCGCGAGGATGGTCAGCGCCACGGCCAGAATGGGCGCCGCGCGCGACAGCGCGCCCGCCAGCCTTGCGCTGAGGTTGAACCGCGCGATCAGCAAGGGCTTCAGCCGCGTGCGGCTCCAGAACAGGAAACCAATGACCGCGCCGCCGATCACAAGGGCCGAAGGTTTGGTGTCACCCAGTTTTGCCCACAGCGAGGACAGCAGATGCGGCAGCGTCTCGCCCCGTGCCGAAACGCCAAGGATCTGCGGAAGTTGCCCTGCGGCGATCAGGATGCCCGAGGCGGTGATGAAGCCGGAAATCACCGGATGGCTGATGAAATTGGCCAGAAACCCCAGCCGCAGCACACCCATCGCCAGCAGCATCAAGCCTGACAGCATCGCCAGAGCCACCGCCGCGCCAAGGTATTCCGGCGTGCCTTGTGCCGCCAGCGGCGCCACCGCCGCCGCCGTCATCAGGCTTGCCACCGCAACCGGCCCCACCGCCAGCGCCCGCGAGGTGCCGAACAGCGCGTAAAGCACCAGGGGCGCGATCGAGGCGTAAAGCCCGACCTCGGGCGGCAGGCCCGCCAGCAGCGCATAGGCCAGCGATTGCGGGATCAGCATGATCGTCACGATCACCGCCGCCAGCAGGTCATTGCCCAGCGTCTCGGCGGTGTAGCGCGATCCCCAATCCAGGATCGGCAGATAGCGGCGTGGATTCAGGCGCATCGCAGACTCCGTCATGCCGGAACGGCAGATCAGGCCGGAATAGCCCCGGAAAAATCACATTGCAAGTATTGAATATGTATCAGGCTTGCCGGGCGGCCTCAGCCGCGGCACGGATTGCCCGGATATTCTCGCCATAGGGCGCCGGATTAGCAACCGAGCCACCCTTGAACACGCCCGAACCTGCGACCAGAACATCGGCCCCGGCAGCCGCCACCAGCGGCGCGGTTTCCGGCGTCACACCGCCGTCGATTTCAATATGGATGGGCCGGTCGCCGATCATGGCGCGCAGGGCGCGGACCTTGTCGACCTGGCTGTGAATGAACTTCTGGCCACCAAAGCCGGGGTTGACCGTCATCACGCAGACCAGATCCACCATGTCGAGCAGATACGGCAGGCTGTCGAGCCCGGTCGCCGGGTTAAGCGCCAGACCCGCCTTGATGCCATGCGCGCGGATCGCCTGAAGCGTGCGGTGGATATGCGGCCCGGCCTCCAGATGCGCGGTCAGCACGTCGGCACCGGCCTGGGCGAAAGCGTCGATGTAGGGATCGACCGGCGCAATCATCAGATGCACGTCCATCACGCCCTTGATGTGCTTGCGGATCGCCGCGCAAGTGGCTGGCCCGAATGTCAGATTCGGAACGAAGTGGCCGTCCATCACATCGACATGCACCCAGTCGCAGCCTTGCGCCTCGATGGCTTCGCATTCGGCACCGAAATTGGCGAAATCGGCGGAAAGGATCGACGGGGCGATCTTGATGGCGCGGGAGAAGGTCATGGGCGCGGTCCTTGTGGCTGCTGATCGTTCTTTGGCCTTCGCCGGGCCGGAATGCAAGCGTTACAGGATTTTCAGGCTTCGCATGATAGTTCATATTACATAATCATCATTATCAGATTCAAATAACCTGACCCGCCGCCCAGCCCGACGACCACGCCCATTGAAAATTGTAGCCGCCCAGCCAGCCGGTCACATCCACAACCTCGCCGATGAAATAGAGCCCCGGTACAGCCTTCGCCTCCATCGTGCGGGCATCCAGCATATCGGTGCTGACCCCGCCCAGCGTCACCTCGGCGGTGCGATAGCCTTCGCTGCCCACCGGCGTGATGCGATGCGCATGGACCAGCCCCGCCAGATGGTCGAGCGCCGCGTTCGGCTGATCGGCCAGATTGCCAGTCAGGCCCGAAGCTTCCTCCAGATACCGCGCGAGCTTTTCCGGCACGACCCGCGCCAGCGCCGTGCGCAGCGCGATACGCCCGCCGCTTTGCCGCTGGGCGCGCAGCACCGCACCGGCATCCTGACCGCCTGCGAGGTCCAGCGTGATCGCATCACCTTCGCGCCAATAGGAACTGATCTGGAGGATCGCAGGCCCCGACAGCCCGCGATGGGTGAACAGCACCGCCTCGTCGAACCACGTGCGGCCATGGCTGGCGCTGCCGGTCACCGCCGTGCCGGACAGCAGCTTCGTCCGCTCCAGCTCCTGCGCGGCAAGCGTCAGCGGCACGAGCGCCGGGCGTGTCTCCTCCAGCCCCATACCGAAGCTCTCGGCGATGCGATAGCCATAGCCGGTCGCGCCCATCTTCGGGATCGACTTGCCGCCCGTCGCCACCACCACGCTTTGCGCCATCACCGGGCCGCGCGCGGTCTCGACGCGAAAACCCTGCCCGTCCTGCGTCACGGCACCCAGCTCTGTCCCGAGCCACAGCATGCCACCCGCCTGCGCCAGATCCCCGGTCAGCATCTGCACGATCTGAGTGGCCGAGCCATCGCAGAACAATTGCCCCAGCGTCTTTTCATGCCAGGCGATTCCCGCCGCATCCAGCCGCGCGATGAAATCCCATTGGGTATAACGTTTCAGCGCCGACAGCGCGAAACGTGGGTTCCTCGACAGAAAGCGTTCGGCCCGGATGTCGAGATTGGTAAAGTTGCAGCGCCCGCCGCCCGAGATGCGAATCTTCTCGCCCGCCGCCTTCGCATGATCGACCACCAGCACGCGACGGCCTCGCCGCGCCGCTTCGATCCCGGCAAAAAGCCCGGCCGCCCCGGCCCCAAGAATGATTGAATCCACTTCGGTCATGCGGGCGGCTTAGCACAGGTCGGAAAGCCTGCAAAAGCCTCTTGCACCCTCCGCGAAGCTTGGCTAAACACCGCCGCACGGTTGGGGTGTCGCCAAGTGGTAAGGCAGCGGTTTTTGGTACCGCCATACCTAGGTTCGAATCCTAGCACCCCAGCCAAATCCTCCACAGTATGACCTGCCCAGTGCACCAAAGACTTAACTTTGGCCCGCAAGTCCTTCATATTTCACAAAACTTTCGAAATTCCTTTCAGACCCTCTTGTCAGGGGGCGCGGCTTTGACTAAACACCGCCCCACGGTTGGGGTGTCGCCAAGTGGTAAGGCAGCGGTTTTTGGTACCGCCATACCTAGGTTCGAATCCTAGCACCCCAGCCAATCACTCGCATAGCTCGTGATTTGAATCTTTCCAGACAGTTACCTTCTACCTTGCGTTGAAGAATGCCCCAAGACCTGCCCCAGTACTCTGGCCGGGGAATAGGTATAAGTAATGGAAGTTATAGGATTCTTGGGATATGAGTAGTTAGATCAGTATGCTTCTCAAGAAGAAGAACTACTGAACTACCTTCATGCTCGAGTATGTTTGATCAGCTTCCCTTTCCTCTCCTCCCAGTTCCTCATTCTCTGAAGATAACCGCTAACCCTTTCCGTCTCACGCCAAGCCTCGAAGTGCTGAAGCACATAGATCGGGGCATCCCACTCATCCAGCCCCGGCCCATAACCAGCGACGGGCAAAGCTTGACCTGTCACCTGTCTTGATGCTTTTGCCATGACGTCCTTCAGCATGCCCACCTTTCGGTAGTCTATGATGAAGCTGTCATGCACCGACAGCACCGGGATACCCAGGTTGGTGAAGTGGCGCAGGACCAGTTCTGCTATCTGCGCATCGAGGTTCATCAACCCGATACCTTGATCGGTGCAGAGGGCATCTTCCAGATGAGGGTGCTTCTCGATGAACCGTAATAGCAGCGTTTCCAATACCTTGTCGGTCAGTCTTTTCGCGCCGTGACCCGTTGGAAAACCCTCCCTGAACGACGCGAAGGCCGCTTTCCGGGTTCTCGCATTCAGGGCGGTCAGCACCAGTTTCTTGATGATGACTCGTTGCACGTCATCCGGGACACCGGGGATCAGGCCACCGGGAAGTTCGTAAGGATCACCCTCCAGAACAACCCCTTTCCGGGCAGAAAGAAGCTGCACATGCAGGCCCTTGAAGTCCACCTCTACGGTCGGGGTGTCGTTGATGAAGACCCTGGACCGCCACTCTGAGCCGATCTGCTGCCACCACGGCCCATAGAACCGGCCATTGCAGCCCCAACTGCCCCTGCTGAAGATCCTCCTGACGAACTGGTGGTACGGATCAACCAGAACCCGCCCGCCATCCTCCCTGACGATGCACGGGTGATCCAGCAGGGGAATGTCGATGAAGGTGTCAGCCAGCAACTGATTATAGGCCTGAAGCTCGGCCCGCATCCTGTTGGTTTCCGGGGTATCCTTGTACTCGATGAGCTTGGCTTCCTCCCCATCCCCGCCTTTCATGATGATACACTCCTGACCCTCCACCTGATAAACGTCAGCCCTGATCGCATTCGCCGCCCTGAACATCGCCCGCAACGGCTCTGCCGCCCTGATCCTTGTGATGCGGTTTCCGGGGGCATTGGGGCCGGAGTAGCTTCCCCGCGCCATGTCGATCAGCCCCGCCTTGTGTAGCAGGTGGATCAAAAAGACGATCTTCTTTGCTATTCCCAGCTTATTGTAACGTGACCAGATATCCCAGTCGTTCATCGACATCGACACGCCGATACTCAGATCAGGGTCTTCCAGCCAAGCAACATAGAGGTCCAGCAGCAGCACCCGAAGCTGGTTACGAAGGCTTTGTTTGGGTTTTGGGCCAGATCGCCGTTTTCCAGCCAGTGCAGCGCAGTGTTTATGCCAGACTGCATCCAGAACCGTGATTAGTTCCGCATGATTGGTCCAGCGATGCACATCAAGGGGTCTGGAATGCCAAGGGTTCTTGATCGCCCTTTCCGCACTCGGCTCTGCTTCAATGCTTCCGATGACCGAGAGGTGCGCCGTTTCTTCGTCTTCCATGTCTCCATTTCCTTTTCACGTCCGTTGACCGGAGCGTTTGACGAGAAGGTAAATGGAGCCCTGAAAAATGGACCAACCGCTGCACTTTGCGTTGGGTCGAGAAGGCTCATGCCTCGACTGCCCGCTTAGATAGCTTGCCTGTAGGGCTTTGAGAAGCCCCTTTCAGATTTTTTGTCGGCGTCAACCATCACTCCCAGAACTTCCAGTCGATGCTGGGTGTTTCGAAGGCTGGCAGGTCAGGCAGCGCGCCCTTGGCAATTTCGTATGCCTTTCCGGGGCTGCTCTTGATCATCCCCCAAAGTTCATCCTTTGTCGGAACTTTCAGTCCGCAAACCTCTGTAACTTCTGAAGAAGGTGCCTTTCCGGGGTTGAAGGCCAGATCAAGCTCATGCAAGTCCTTCATGGTATCACAGGCGTCCTTCAACTCCCACGCCGTCGCCGCGATGACCACGCCGATACCGTAAAGCGGAACGGCTTCACCGAACGTGGAAGCAACATTTCTTGATGCCCCGCGAGCAGTTCGTCTTGCAACCCGTTCCGTAGTTTCTTCAACCACTTCTGCTATAGGCTTCGTCTTCCCCTTGATCGTTACGGTTCTGGCCTTCACCAGATCGCGGTCCAAGGCATTTGACCGCCGTTTTTCGAAGTCCAGTTGCTGTTTGAGCGTATCTGCCTCTTTCTTTGTGCGCAGGCCGGTGCTCTTGGCGTCTACAACTTCCAGCGCCAAGTCAGAGGAACGCTTGCGTTCTAGGGCCAGATCACGTCGCATCGCGCCAAACACTGAAGCCGTGCCAGTCAAAGCCTCCACTACCGAAGAAATCGCTGTTGCCACAGCAGAGATGGTTACGGTGGCCAGATTCAGGGATAGCGATGCTACAAGCATGATAATCAGTATGAATCTTCTCATGGACCACCCTCACGTTCGTTGAATGGCCCGGCGAGTTGCCCCGCCGGACTCTTTTAGTTCACATGCTGTCTATCGCGTCCTGGACCAGTCGGTAAGCAGCCTCCTGCCAAGGTGAAAGCGCCACCTGACCCAGCGGCTTCCACGCGCCATAGTCCAGCCGCACCACCTCCGCCCCGTCATCGGTCACGTCGAAGGCAAAGCTGCCCCCCTCGGGCCAGAGGAAGACCACCTGACAGTCGCTGGCAAAGACAGCAGCCAGCCGCTCGGCATCCGCCTCAGGGCCATAGGGCAACCACCAGCGCCCATCACGAAGGATCAAGGGATAGACCTCAGCGGGATCGGTCATCATCGCCCCCCAGCCGTCCGGTGACGATATAGTCCGCCAGCACCTGCCGGAAGTGATCTGCATCGCGGAACCCTTGAGCTTGCGCCGCCCGGTTCTCAGCCTCGGAACGAGAAAGGCCGCCATCATATTCCATGACAGCGGCCCTCTCTTCGAATGCGTCAATATCGGGGATCAGGGGCATGGCAACCCCACTTTTTCCACGATGTCCCGCTTCTGCTCGTCACTGATGCCCGCAGAGTAGATGCCGTAGGTCATCCGGTTCTCTGACCGTGCTGTCTGGTGCCCGACGATCGAGGCGGTGAAGTGCTCTGGCACCCCTGCCCGCTCACACTGGGTTACGAACCATTTACGGGTGGAATGGAACACCACGCCCTCGCGTTCGACGCTCGCCTCCTTTCTGAGTGCGCCAAAGCGTTTGGTAACCATGTTGACCGACAGGCCGGGAAACAGCCTCCCCACCTTTGGCATCGTGGCAAGGAGTGGCGTCAGGTGGGAATGCAGGGGAATGAACCGTTCCGCCGCATTGGTCTTGAGGCTCCGCACCTCATTCGGCCTGATCCAGGCGAACCAGCCCAGATTGTCCTTCCAGACCAGATCCTCCCTGACCAGTCCCACAGCTTCTCCTGCCCGCATCCCGGTCAACAGGCAGGTGGTCAGGACAGCGCCAATCCTCCCGTCCTCCACTGCGGTCAGTCTGCGCACCTCGTCATCGGTCAAGGCGGCATAGCTTCGGGGCTTCCCTTTTACCTCCACCCGAACCATCGAAAAGGGGTTCTCTGAAAGCTGACCTTCATAGACCGCCCAGTCCATGAAGTGCCCCACCTGCCCCACGGTACGCTTCTGGGTTCTGGCGCTGATCCTGTCCCCCGTACTCAGGTCCACCAGCCGGTCCAGCCCGAAACCCTTGGTCTTGCCGGACTTGCCGACATTCGGGCCGAGAAGGGCAACCCGCCGCTGGAAGGACAGGGCATCTTCCCTGCGTATTGCCCCGATCGGTTTTGCTCCGAAGGCCGAGACGAACAGCCCCACCGAGAACCGCACCGACTTGAATCCGCCTTGCTGCAACTCTCCCGAGCGGCGGTTCAGGTAGTCCCGCGCCAGTTCGGCCACGGTCTTTTTGCCCACCACCACGACCGGGGTAAAGACCGCAGGCTGAACCTTGACAGGTTCGGGCTTCTCCACCTTCTGCCCCGCCTTGGCCTTTGCAATGATCTCCTCATAATTTGCATTGACCTCGGCAGCCCGTGCCTTCGCAATCCGGGCATCCCCGGTCTTGAGCGACTGCTTGTAGGCCTGCCCGAGAACCGCTTGCAGTTCCTTGGGGTAGTTGCGGCGGTAAAGCCACGTCTGTTGCTTGAGATAGGCATACTGAATACGAACGGACATGCGTCCTCCTTTTGGGGCAAAGGCCCCAGTTTCGAGTTGATCCTGATTTTTCTGATGCTTCGCCTTGGCTTACTGGGATAACGAGGTTCCCTGCCCTGCCTCTTCGCGGTCCAGAGCCCTGAGTATCATCGAGAGTTCCGGCTCCCCGTATTCGCCCGCCAGCGGCCCGGTCAGAGCCACCCCCGTAATGCCGTCCACCAGCACCTGTGCGACGCGGAACAGATGCTCGGGCACCTCGTCAAACGCGCGGATCACCACCACATCACCGGGGCAAATGTCCCGACAGGATTCTCCCTGATCAGTCATCGCAGCCCTCCCACGATGAGACCGCCAAGCAGCAGCCCGAAGGCCAGAAGTGGACTGACCCGTGCCACCAGTCCCAGCAGGACAAGGACCAGCCACCAGCCGTCACGGAAAAAAAGAAAACCCCCGGCCAGCAGGCCGAGGGCAACAAGTATAGGCATCGCTCAAACTCCTGAGTTTGCTTCTTTTCTTAGATGGTCAGTTCTTCGCAGTTTTCTGTTGCAAGCTGTCTCAAGTGGTTCCAGACTTCTGATAACTGAGGAGAAGAAAGTTGATTCACGGCTTCATCAAACACCTTACCGTTGGCGCCATAGCAACAGGTCTGACTGCTTGCTCCGCATCCGTGCCTGTGAAAATGTACCCTACCAAAGGCCCCCTATCAAAGTTGGCTCCACCCCCTGTAATCGTCGCTACTGCAGAAGGAGTAACTTCAAATTCTGGCGCGCTGTCTCTTACTTTGCCAAGCGGGGCGTCATGCGAAGGAACTTGGTCATCTGTCGCTCCAAGAATGGCAGGTTCAAGCTGGGGTACGCTGTTTTCACAGTACGGAACCGCAGCAGGTGTAAGTGGGTCAGTAGCCATCGTTCCAGGCGTGAACCAAGGACAATTTTACGCTGTGTGTAAAGATAATACACGGATCGAAGGTGAGTTCGTCACTGGAAGCGGTACCGCCAACGGACATGGTGTGGCGAAAGATAGCAACGGCAATATCTACAAGATTCTGTTCTAACGTTATTCATCCATGAGGTGAAATTCTCTTTGGCGATCTTTTAGGAATCCGTCCCGCTTTGAGCTTTAGGAGGATAAATGTCTCCCTTTATTACAGTACTTTTCTTGCTTGGTCTTCTAAAGGGCATTGGAAAAGCGGCAAAGAAAGCACCGAAACGAACGAAGCCCCCTACTCAGTATCGACGGCCATGTGCGTACGGTAAAGGTGACGTAAGAACCAACCCGTGCAAGTATACGCCTCGCACTCCATCGCAGCAGCGTAGACATGATAAGGCGCCTGGATGGGAATGAGGGACAATCCGTGCCTTAAAGTACGAGAGCCCACCGCCCCTCCCGTTGCCCCAAAGCCAACGAGACCGGCAGAAACCCTTTGGCGGTCTCCATCGTTCATCGCATCCTAGCACCCCAGCCAATCTTACAGACATGAGTGGTCGACCGAAGATCAGCCGCCTGATGGGGGCCTTCGAAGCCATTGCGATTGCCCTCAGCCCTTTCGGGCCAGGGCTTCGGTCAGCAGGGTGTGGACGGCATCGCCCGGTACGTCTTCGGCCACGAAGGCGCCGCCGATACCGCGGGCGAGGATGAAGCGCAGGCGGCCATCAATGACCTTTTTGTCCTGCCCCATCAGCGCCAGAAGCGCAGTGGCGTCCGGCAGATCGCCTGGAATATCCGCCATATCGACCTTCATCCCCATGGAGCGCAGATGGGCGCGAACGCGGCTGGGAGCCTCTTGCGAGCAAAGGCCAAGGCGCTGACTGAGCTCGAAAGCCAGCGCGCAGCCGATGGCGACACCTTCGCCGTGCAGCAGACGGTCGCTGTAGCCGGTGGCCTTTTCCAGCGCATGACAGAAGGTGTGACCGAGGTTCAGCAGGGCGCGGTCGCCCTCCTCCGTCTCGTCGCGCTCCACGATCCGGGCCTTCATCTCGACGGAACGGCGGACGGCATATTGCCGGGCGTCGGCATCACCGGCGGCCAGAGCGGGGCCGTTGGTTTCCAGCCAGTCGAAGAAAGCGGAATCGCCCAGAAGGCCGTATTTCACCACCTCGCCATAGCCCGACAGGAAATCGCGCGCGGGCAGGCTTTGCAGCACGTCAATATCCGCCAGAACCAGACTGGGCTGGTGGAAGGCCCCGACAAGGTTCTTGCCCTGTGCTGTATTGATGCCGGTCTTGCCGCCGACCGAACTGTCGACCTGGGCCAGAAGCGAGGTCGGGATCTGCACGAAGCGCACGCCCCGTCGCAGCACGGCGGAGGCGAAGCCGACCAGATCGCCGATCACCCCGCCGCCCAGTGCAATCACGATGTCCCGGCGTTCAACTTTCTGTTCCAGCAGCCATTCGACGGTGCGGGAAAACTCGGGCCAGCCCTTCGTCGCCTCACCGGGCGGAAGGATCAGCGCCTCGGAGACGATGCCCTCCGCCGCCAGCGCGGCTTGCAGTGGCGCCAGATGCACGGCGGCGACATGGGCATCGCTGACGATAGCCACGCGCTTGCGCCGCAGCAGCGGTGCGATTTCCTGCCCGGCGGCGCCGATCAGCCTGGTGCCGATACGCACATCATAGGCCCGCGCCCCCAGCGCGACATGAACGGTTTCGATGCCAGTCATGCCTCAGTCCTTTCCAGCACATCGGGTCGCGTCGCAAGGGCGGCAACCACGCGCTGTGCCATATCGTCGATTGAAAGTTCGGGCGCCGCATCCACCACCAGATCCGCCATCGCATAGAGCGGCACCCGCGCCTCATAGAGGTTGCGCAGAGTCTCGCGCGGGTTGGCGGTGCGCAGCAGCGGCCGGGTCGTCTTGTGCCGCACGCGTTGCCAGAGCAGATCCAGATCGGCCCGAAGCCAGACCGAAACCCCTGCCCCGCCGATCAGTGCGCGATTCTGTTCGGCCAGAAAGGCACCACCGCCGGTCGACAGGATACAGGGCGTTCCACGCAGCAGGCGGCCCAGTACCTCGGTCTCGCGGGCGCGGAAGAACGGCTCGCCGTCGCGTTCAAAGATTTCGGCGATGCTGCGCTGCGCGGCCTGCACGATTTCTTCGTCGGAATCACGGAACGGAACCCCCAGAAGCCGCGCCACGGCGGTACCCACCGCCGTCTTGCCCGCACCCATCATCCCGACAAGCGCCACGGTCTTCTTCAGTCGGTCCATCCCCTTCGCCCTTTTTTCCTTCATTCTGCGGCCCGTCCGGCAATCGACTGCCGGTCGCAGAAAGTTTTGCCCTGAATGGCGTGAACTTGCGCAAAATGCCATATATAATCGTCGGCAAACCCCCGCCGGTCGCGGTGACGGGGAATAAACATCACGTCAGAGGGCCGGGCATATGGGGCGCATCATCAAACTTCTTCTGCTGCTGGCCATGCTGGGCTTCGTGGGGCTTGCGGGCTATGCCTATTTCGGCCTGCCCGACCCTGAGCCGCGCGAAATTTCGGTGCCGGTGACACTTGATGCGAATTGAGACGCGGCGCCTCGCGGCGCTTCTCTGCCTGACCCTGGGCGGAGCGATGCCGGCGCGGGCCGACAATCCGATGTCGGCCATCGACTGGCTGTCGAAATCCGTTGCAGCGCCCGGATCGCATCGCGCCACACCACCGCAGGGTGGCAAGATCCCCAGTTCGGTGCCACTGCCCGAACGGCCCGCCAATGAACCGGCGGTCACCAAGGATGCGCGTCCGGCAGAGGTGACGGTGACGGTGCTGGGCGCCCCCACCCCCGACAGTGTGGGGCTGTTGCCTGCCGAACGCACCGGCCTGCCGCGTGATCTGTGGGGGCTGACCCGTGCGAGCGACCTTGCCCGCACCATCACCGAAGCGGAAGAGCCGGTCCTGCCCACCCTCCAGGGGTTGTTCAGCACGCTTCTGCTGGCCGAGGCCAATCCGCCGGTCGACAGCGGGCCGGAGGGACGGCTTTTGCTGGCGCGGATCGACAAGCTGCTGGCGATGGGGGCACTGGATCAGGCCTCGGGGTTGATCCAGCTGGTGCGCGCGCGCACGCCTGAGCTGTTCCGCCGCCGGTTCGACATTGCGCTGCTCACCGGGCAGGAAGACAGTGCCTGCATCGAGATGCAATCCTCACCGCATCTGGCGCCGACACTGACGGCGCGGGTGTTCTGCCTGGCACGGGCGGGCGACTGGAACGCCGCCGCCCTGACGCTGAACACTGCCCGCGCGCTTGGCCAGGTGGAGCCGGAAGACGAGGTTTTGCTGGTGCGGTTTCTCGATGCCGAACTGGCTGACAGCATCCCCTCGCTGCCTCCGCCTCCCCAGCCGACACCGCTGGTCTGGCGCATCTACGAGGCGATCGGCGAGCCCCTGCCAACGCTCGGTCTGCCCATCGCCTTTGCCCATGCAGAATTGCGGCCGCAGGCGGGCTGGAAGGCGCAGGTTGAAGCGGCAGAACGGCTGTCACGCGTGGGGGCCATCACCCCAAACCTTCTGCTGGGCATGTATACCGCGCGGGCGCCTGCCGCCTCTGGCGGGGTATGGGACCGGGTCGATCTGTTCCAGCGCTTCGATGCCGCGCTGTCCGGTGGCGACCGCACGCGGATTGCGCGCATCCTGCCTGATGTCTGGCAGGCGATGGTCGGGGCGGAGCTGGAATCGACCTTTGCCGCCCTTTATGGCGACCGGCTGATGCAGGTGGGCCTGACCGGCGATGCCGCTACGCTGGCCTTTCACATCGCACTGCTGTCGCCCGCCTATGAACGGGCCGCGAAGGACCGTGCCGGAGCGGTATCGCAGCCGGATGTGCAGGAGGCGTTCCTCATCGGGCTTGCGCGCGGAAAAATCAACGGGCTGACGCCGCCTGACAGCATGTCGCGCGCCATTGCCCCGGCTTTCCTTGCGCCGGAAATCACCGCCGAGCCGCAGCGCCTGCTGGACGAGCGGCGCTTTGGCGAGGCGCTGCTGTGGGCGATTGCGCGGGTCGGCCGCGGCGTGCATGGCGATCCGCGCGGCGTGGCCGAGGGCCTGTCTCTGCTGCGGCGCATGGGGCTGGAGGATGCCGCCCGCCGCACCGCGCTGGAGCTTCTGTTGCTGGAGCGGCGCGGATGACCGCACCCGCCGGTATGGAGCGCTGGATCTCGACCTTTCTCGACGCTCAGGCGGCCGAGCGTTCGGCTGCGCGCAATACGCGGCTGGCCTACGGGCGCGACCTGCTGGATTTCGCAGGCTGGCTCAGGCATCGCAAACAGGATTTCACCTCGGTCGACCGCGAGGGGGTGGAGCATTACCTGATCTCCTGCGAGGCCGGGGGCCTGTCGCCCGCCACCCGCGCACGGCGGCTGTCCGCCATCCGGCAGTTGTTCCGCTTTGCGCATGAGGAGGATTGGCGGGCCGACAATCCGGCGCTGCGTCTGTCTGCGCCGGGGCGCGAAAAGAAACTGCCCCAGGTTCTGAGCCATGACGAGGTTGACCGCCTGCTGGAGGCTGCGCGCGACAAGGGCCGCTCGCTGGACGACCAGATCCGCAATCGCGCGCTGGTGGAATTGCTGTATGCCACCGGGATGCGGGTCTCGGAACTGGTCGAGCTGCCGGTTGCGGCGGTGCGGGGTGATCCGCAGATGATCCTCGTGCGCGGCAAGGGCGGGAAAGAGCGCATGGTGCCGCTCTCCCCCCCGGCGCGCGAGGCGGTGGCCGATTGGCTCGCCCGGCGCGACCGGGCCGAAGAGGCTGCGCGCAAGGAAGGCGCCGCCCCGTCGAAATACCTGTTTCCGGGGCGCGGCGCGGCCGGGCATCTGACACGCAACCATTTCTACATCCTGATCAAGCAGATTGCGGTTCTGGCCGGGGTCTCCCCCGGAAAGGTCACACCCCATACGTTGCGCCATGCCTTCGCAACGCATCTGCTGGCCGGGGGTGCCGATCTGCGCGTGATCCAGACCCTGCTGGGCCACGCAGATGTTGCAACGACCGAGATCTATACCCACGTTCTCGACGACCATCTGAAATCCCTTGTTCTGACCCATCACCCTCTGGCCCGAAGGACCGAAGACGAATGACCCCCGAGACTGCCGAAGCTGCCGCGCCGTTGCTGGAAACGGCCGACTGGATCATGGCGGGGGCCATCGTCTGCCTTCTGTTGCTGTCGGCCTTCTTTTCCGGCTCGGAAACCGCGCTGACCGCTGCCTCGCGCGGTAAGCTCAAAGCGCAGGCAGACAAGGGATCGACCGGCGCCGCCGCCGCCATGCGGGTGACGGAAGACAGCGAGCGCATGATCGGCGCGCTGCTGCTGGGCAACAATATCGTCAATATCCTGTCGGCCTCGCTGGCGACCGCACTACTGACCCGGCTGGTCGGCGCGAATGGCGTGGCGCTGGCAACCTTTGTGATGACAGCGCTGGTTCTGGTCTTTGGCGAGGTGCTGCCGAAAACCCTGTCGATCACCTATCCCGAACAGGTCGCCGCCCGCGTCGCGCCGATCATCCGCGTTCTGATGGTGATTTTCTCGCCGGTCGTTTTGCTGGTGCGCATTCTGGTGCGCGGACTGCTGCGGCTGATGGGTCTGAAGCCTGACCCTGAGGGCCGGATGCTCGCGATGCGCGAGGAAATCGTGGGCGCCATTGCGCTGGGCCATTCGGAAGGCGCGGTGGAAAAGGAAGACCGTGACCGCCTGCTGGGTGCCCTGCATCTCGGGGACCGCGCGGTGGAAGAGGTGATGCGCCACCGCCGCCATATCGAGATGGTCGATGCCGATCTGCCGCCCGAGGCGATCCTGACGCAGGTTCTGTCGTCGCCGCATACCCGCCTGCCGCTTTATCGTGGTGACAGCGAGAACATCGTCGGCGTGATCCATGCGAAGGATCTGCTGCGCGAGGTCGAACGCGTGCTGCGCCAGAATTCGGGCAAATCCGACGCGCTGTCCGAACTCGACGTGATGAAAGTGGCGATGAAGCCCTATTTCGTGCCCGAGACCACGACGCTGGATGAACAGATGCGCGAGTTCCTCAAGCGGCGCACGCATTTCGCCATCGTCGTCGATGAATATGGCGCCATTCAGGGCCTGATCACGCTGGAGGACATCATCGAGGAAATCGTCGGCGACATTACCGACGAATTCGATGTGGTGCAGAAGGAAGAGGCGCTGAGCCGCGACGAAAACGGCGATTACGTCGTCGACGGCGCCATGACGATCCGGGACCTGAACCGCGCGATGGACTGGCACCTGCCCGATGACGAAGCCAACACGATTGCCGGTCTGGTGATCCACGAGGCGCAGATGATCCCCGCCGAAGGGCAGGCTTTCAGCTTCCACGGCTTCCGCTTTGAAGTCGCAGCCAAACGCGAAAACCGGCTGACTCGGCTGAAAGTTCGTCCGCTGTAAGGGGCTATATCCCCTGCGGCTGCGGATCGCGGATCAGAAGATCCCGATCCGCGCCGACAGACCGTCGGTCGTGGTGAGGTCTTCCAGCACCAGCATGTTGCCGCGGCCGAAATCGAACACCACCCCTGCCTCGGTAACCGAGGCGAATTTCTCGACCACCTGGCGCGCGTTCAGCTTGCCGGTCCAGAGATTATCGTCGAAGGCCAGCCGGTCACGCTCGGCCATGCTTAAATCCATCACCCGGTCCGCGCCATGGCCCTTGCCCAGAACGAAGGTGTCGGCCCCGGCCCCGCCATACAGCATGTCCGATCCCGCCTCCCCGGCGAGCCGGTCCTTGCCGGCACCGCCGTAAAGCTTGTCGCCCTGCTGCCCGCCGGTCAGCGTGTCATTGCCGAAATCACCATACAGCCGATCCCGGCCCTTGCCCCCGGACAGCGCGTCATTGCCGCCGCCGCCACGCAGGACGTCATTGCCGCCCTCACCCGACAGCGTGTTGCGCGCGCTGTTGCCGGTCAGGATATTGCCCTTGTCATTGCCGGTCAGCCCGGCCTCGACAACCCCGAGGAGTTCGGCCCGTGCGATGCCGCTGATCAGCGTGACATCGCCGGAGACCTTCAGCACAGATCCGTTGACCAGATCGACCTTCACGTTGCCTTCGGCCAGATCGACGCCGATCGTGATGGCCTTGCCGATCTTTACCGTCACGTCGCTGCCCATCTTGGCCGACACGGCATAGCCGCCCGCGCCCGTGGTGGTGTCGCGGTCCCCCTTGAGGACAGAGATTTTCAGACCCGACCGGCCCTCGCCCATTGAATAGAATCCGTCGCCATCCCGGTCGGAATAGGCGACCCCGGTGACCCAGGCCCGGCTTGCGACCTTGCCGAAATCGGTCACCGCGACCGAGACCGGCACACCGGAGACAGTGCCGCGCTCCTGCGCGTAACCGATCTCGCGGAATTCATCGCGCAGGATGTTCAGGCGGTGACCCGGGCTGTTCATCCAGTCCGCATGATGCGCCACGACGCTTTTTTCGAAGGTGGTGCCGTTGTAATCCCGCAGCGTCAGGTTTTCCCCGACCCAGTTGGCACCGCTGCCCCCGTTGTAGTCCGCATCATAAATGCGGTCGGCATACGAATTCTTGCCGGGGCCATAGTGATAGGGAAGATAGTTCTGTTGGAGGTCCGGCCAGCTCAGCCCGTTCTTGGACGGGGAGCCGATCCACACCGCATAGGCCTGGGCCGAGCTTTCCAGATGTTCCTGCGGGGCCAGAGCCTCCTTGGCTGTGGCCTTGATGGTTCCGGAGGCCAGCCCGTCGTTCAGGGACGACAGGCCAAGACGCTTCATCTCAGCCAGCGGGTCGAGCCGGGCACGGTTGATCAGTTCAAGCGCATATTGCTCGGCATTCGTCAGCGGCATTCACTTGCTCCCCATCACACGCGCATTATGCGCCAGTCTGGTATATTGGGTCAAATAACGGCACGCATGTGACGCTCCCGTGCCATTTCTCGGGTCATTTCTTGCCGAAAAGTGTGCCCAGAACGCCACGGATAACCGCCTGCCCGGATTTGGTGCCCAGTTGCCGGGCAAAGCTTTTGGCAAAGGCCTCGCCCACGCTGTCGCTGCGTGAACTGCTGCTGCGGCTGGTAGTGCGCGGCCGTTCGGTGCTGCCGCCGCCTTTCGGGTCGTAGCGGCGGGCATTGCGGAACTCCTCGATTTCCTTGCGGTCGATCTTCCAGTCGCTGCCCGCCTTTTCCCGTGCCTTTGCCTCATCCTGCGCCGCCGCCTCGCGCGCGGCGGCCTCTGATCGCGCCCGCAGCCGCTCATAGGCGGAATCGCGGTCGATCAGCGTCTCGTATTTGCCTTTCACCGGCGAGGCAGCAAGGATCGCCGCCCGCGTCTCAGCCGGGATCGGGCCGATCTGTGAGGCAGGGGGCCGGATCAGCGTACGTTCCACCATGCCGGGCACGCCCTTTGCCTCCAGAAAGGAAGTTACGGCTTCGCCGGTACCGACTTCGCGGATCGCATCTTTCGTATCGAAACGCGGATTGGGGCGGTAGGTTTCGGCCGCGCGGGTCAGTTCCACCTGATCGCGGCCGGTGAACGCGCGCAGCGCATGCTGCACCCGGTTGCCCAACTGGCCGAGGATCTTGTCGGGCACATCGGCCGGGTTCTGGGTAATGAAATAGACCCCCACCCCTTTCGAGCGGATCAGCCGCGCCACCTGCTCGACCTTGTCGACCAGGCCTTTGGGTGCCCCGTCAAACAGCAGATGCGCTTCATCGAAGAAGAACACCAGCTTCGGCTTGTCGGGGTCGCCCACCTCGGGCAACTCCTCGAACAGTTCCGACAGCAGCCACAGCAGGAAGGTCGCGTACAACCGCGGCGCCTGCATCAGCTTGTCGGCGGCAAGGATATTGACGCGACCCCTGCCCTGCGCATCGGTCTGCATCAGATCGGCCAGCGCCAGCGCCGGTTCGCCGAACATCTTTGCCCCGCCCTGATTTTCCAGCACCAGAAGCCGCCGCTGGATCGCCGCCGCCGATTCCGCCGAAACAAGACCATAACGGGCCGAGATCGCCTTGGCATTCTCGGCGATGAAGGTCAGCATGGCTTGCAGGTCTTTCAGATCCAGCAGCGGAAGCTGTTCGTCATCCGCCAGCCGGAAGGCCACGTTGATCACGCCTTCCTGCGGTTCGGTCAGTTCCATCAGCCGCGACAGCAGCAAGGGGCCCATCTCGGAGACGGTAGTGCGGACGGGGTGGCCCTGCTCGCCGTAAAGATCCCAGAAGGTGACAGGCGGCGCGCCATACACCAGATCCAGCCCGATGGTCGCGGCGCGCTTCATAAAGGCGTCATGCAGCTTGCCCTCGGGTGAACCGGGCACCGCCAGCCCACCCAGATCGCCCTTCACATCCGACAGGAAGACCGGCACACCGGCGGCGGAGAACCCTTCCGCCAGGATTTGCAGCGTGATCGTCTTGCCCGTGCCCGTCGCCCCGGCGATCAGCCCGTGACGGTTGCCGTATTTCAGCAAGAGCTGCTGCGGCGTGCCATAGCCCTCGCCACCACCGCCCACGAAGATCATCCCCTGCTCAGCACTCACAATCCGCCCTTTCCTGCCGGTCCACGCCTGCGCGCGCCTTGAAAATACAGTGTTAAGAGCTTTGTGCCAGTCTGATCTGGTCTCAGGGCGCCCTTGCGGTTTTCCGCAGCGCGCCGGGGCGGTGACTTCCTCCCTGTCGACTGGCCGCGCCTGTCCGGGCGCGGCTTTTTTCCGTAAAAGCTGACTGCCGGAAACGTCGTTTTTCTTCACGAAAGCGTCAAAAATAGATGTTGACCTGTGGCCGTACAGGCCGTAGCGTCAGCCTCAATGAAGTCGGCCAGTCCGACAGGGAGCAATGTCCGTTGAGGAAAAGGGCCGGGTTACCGGCCCTTTTTCATTTTGCGGGCCGCATGTCGTGTTTCGTGATCCGGCCGCGCGGCAATTCGCCGCCCAGGCCTCACATTCGCGTTCATGGCCCCGTTTTCCGGCCTGACACCCTGCCCGGCGCATGCTAAACGGGCGGCCATCATGATTTGAGGAACAATCGCTATGCCGATGATTGATATGACCAAGGCTCTGGCTGTCACGCTGTCCTTCGGTCTGGCAGGTGCAGCGCTGGCGCAGGAAACCGCGCCGACCGAGACCCAGCCCGCCGACACCACCACGACGCAGGCGCAACCGGAAACCACCGCTCCGGCGGAACCCGCTGCGGCCCCGGCACAGCCCGCTCCGGCGGCTCAGCCGGCCGATGGCCCCGGTTCGATCTATGTCAAGGAAACCTATGACGACTGGGCTGAACGCTGCATGCGCGGTGCCGAAGGCCAGCCGGACCTTTGCCAGCTTTACCAGCTTCTGAAAGACGAGCAGGGTAATCCGGTCGCCGAGATCGGCATGTTCCCGCTGCCCAAGGGGGAAAAGGCGCAGGCCGGTGCCTCGATCACCGCGCCGCTGGAAACCCTGCTGACCGAAAACATCGTCATCGCCATCGATGGTGGCAAACCGAAGGTCTATCCCTTCTCGTGGTGTGACCGCGCCAGCTGCGTTGCCCGCATCGGCTTCACCGCCGAGGAAGTGGCGACGATGAAGAAGGGCAACAAGGCGACCATGACAATCGTTCCGGTGGCCGCGCCTGACCAGAAGGTCGTTCTGAACATCTCGCTGAAGGGCTTCACGAAGGGCTTTGACGCGCTGCCCGCTCCGGCTGCGGCGAACTGATCGCCTGACGGATGAAAAAGAAAGGCCGCGCCTGAGGCGCGGCCTTTTGCTATGGCGCGCTGCGCAGGGCCAGCACCGCATTCATGCCGCCAAAGGCAAAGGCATTCGACAGAACCACCGGCACCCGCGCCTGCCGCGCCACATGCGGCACAACATCCAGCGCGCATTCGGGGTCCGGCTCCTCATAACCGATCGTCGGCGCGATGATATCCTCGCGCAGGGCCAGCAGACAGGCGAGCATCTCGATGGCGCCGGTGCCGCCGATGGCATGCCCGTGCATCGCCTTGGTCGAGGAAATCATCAGCCGGTCTGCATGAGGCCCGAAGACATCTGCAATCGCGGCACATTCCGTCTTGTCATTGGCCGAGGTGCCGGTGCCATGCGCATTGATATAGCCCACATCCTCCGGGTTCAGGCCCGCGTCGCGCAGCGCCCCAGAAATGGCCCGCGCCGCCCCCTGTTTCGAGGGCATCACGATGTCCGAGGCATCCGACGTCATGGCGAAGCCGATCACCTCGGCCAGGATCTCGGCCCCGCGACGGCGCGCCTGTTCGTATTCCTCGAAGAAATAGATCGCGGCACCTTCGCCCTGCACCATACCGGAACGGTTGAGGCTGAACGGACGGCAGGCGTCGGTGGACATGACGCGCAAGCCCTCCCAGGCCTTGATGCCGCCGAAACACAGCATCGCCTCGGCCCCGCCGGTCAGCATGGCGCGGCAGGCGCCCGACCGGATCATCTGGAAGGCCAGCCCCATCGCATGATTGGAACTGGCGCAGGCAGTGGCCACCGTGAAGCTCGGCCCCTTGATGTTGAATTCCATCGACAGGTGGCTGGCAGCGGCGTTGTTCATCAGTTTCGGCACGACGAAGGGGTGAACCCGGTTCTTTCCCTCCTCATAGACGGCACGATAATTCTCGTCCTGCGTGGTCAGCCCGCCCCCGGCGGTGCCCAGAACCACGCCGGTCTCGTAGCCAAGATGCCCGTCGAAATCGAGCCCGGCCTGCGCCACCGCTTGGCGCGCCGCGTGCAGGGTGAACTGCGTATAGCGGTCGTACAGCAGGATCTGCTGGCGGCTGAAATGTTCCTCCGGGTGCCAGCCCTTGACCTGCGCCCCGATCTTCACGTTCAGCCTGTCGACATCGCGGATGTCCAGCGGCCCGATTCCACCCCGGCCCTCGCGCATCGCGGCGAAGGTGCTCTGCACATCCTGGGCCAGCGCGTTGATCGTGCCCGCGCCGGTAATGACCACACGCTTCATGCAGCCTTCCGCGCCACCAGCCCCTCGACCGCCGCGATCACCGCCGCGACCGAGGAAATGTCGAACTGCGACTTGCCCGGTTCATTGGCGTTGAACGGAACCGAAATGTCGAAAGCTTCCTCGATGGCGAAGATGCTTTCCACCAGACCGAGGCTGTCGAGCCCCAGATCCTCCAGGCTGTCCTCCATGCGGATGTCGGCGGTGTCCATCACCGCCTGCTCCGCCAGAATGGCGATCACCCGTTCCTTGACGCTCTCACCCATGCCACACTCCTGATGCCCGAGATTGCCCGTCGGATTATCAAGACTTTGCAACAACTTTCTGAAGTTCCGCAACCGCCGCCGCCAGACGCGGCAAGCGGCGCAAGGCCTTGTTGATCTCGATCTGGGTTTCCATCTTCACCGCCGGATACCCCAGCAGCACCCGACCCGCAGGCGCATTGGTGAAGATCTTGGTCGCCCCGCCAGCGATCACATCGTCGCCGACAAAGATATTGTCATTCACACCACATTGCCCGGCCAGCACCACACGGTCGCCGATTCTGGACGATCCGGCAATGCCGACCTGTCCGCAGAGAAGGCAATCGCGGCCCACCTGCACATTATGCCCGATATGCACCAGATTATCGAGCTTGGTGCCTGATCCGATGGCGGTATCGCGGATGGTGCCGCGGTCGATGCAGGCGTTGGCGCCGATTTCCACATCGTCGCCGATGGTGACGGCCCCCAGAGAGTGAATGCGCGTCCAGCTTTGTTCGCGGATTTCGTCACGTTGTCCAAGGGTTGAGCGGATTTCTTCAACCCCGCTGCGCTCCGGTGTGACGAAACTGAACCCATCGGCCCCGATCACCGCGCCGGGCTGGCAGATGAAGCGGTCGCCGATGGTGACCCGCGCCCCGATGCGCGCGCCTTGCAGGATCAGCGCATCCGCCCCGATGGTCGCGCCTTCCGCAATGCTGACATGGCCCGCGATGCGGGCATTCGGCCCGATCCGTACGCCCGCGCCGATGGTCACGAAAGGCCCGATGGCCGCACCGGCGCCGATTTCTGCTGTGGGGTCGATGACGCTCATCGCATGTACGCCGGGGGCGATAGCCGGGCCTGCGTCCAGCATCCGGCTGAGGCCCGCCATGGCGAGCCGGCCGCGCGGCGCGAAGATGGCCGCCTCCAGCCCCAGTTCCTGCCAGTCCGCACCGGGCCAGAGCATTGCCGCCCGCGCCTGCCCTTTGGCAAGCCCCCCCGCATATTTCGGGTCCAGCGCCAGAGCAAGCGCCTCGGGCCCTGCCGAATGAGGCTCCGCCGCGCAAGAGACTGTCAGGTCAAGGTTTCCGGCCGCCTCGGCACCAAGGGCGGTAGCAATGTCGCGGATCGTATGGGCCATGGCATCCTCTTGTCCGGGGCAACCGGCGCCCCGGTCCAGATTTAGCCCTGTTGACCGCCCGGCGCCACCCCGGCCGCAATCAGTGCCTGATAGATGGCCGCGTCACGGCCGTAGATGTCGCGCCGGTAATTCATCTCACCCTTCGGTCCCGGGAAGGCGGTGAAATAGACCAGATGCACCGGCACATGCTGTTCAAGCTTGATCGCCTGCTCGCGTCCGGATTTCAGCACACCCTGGAACAGCCCGACCGGATCATCGCTTTGCGCCCCCAGAAGCGCATAGGCAAAGTCGAAGGGATCGCCCAGCCGGACACAGCCGTGGCTGAAGGCGCGGACCTCGCGCTGAAACAAAGATTTCGAAGGCGTATCATGCAGATAGATGTTCCACTGGTTCGGGAACATGAACTTCACCAGCCCCAGCGCATTGCCATCCGAAGGCGGCTGGCGCATGGCAAAGGGGAAATTCGCCGCCGTATACTTGCCGAAATTGATCGAGCCGCGATCCACCACCCGGCCCCGGCTGTCGACGATCTTCAGATGACCCGCCGCATTCGGGTTCTTCTTCAGAAGCGGCAGGTATTCCTTGGTGGTGATCGAGCGCGGCACGGACCAGCTCGGGTTCACAACCATATATTCCATCTCGTCCGAAAATTCGGGCGTGCGCTGATCAGGGACATTCTTGCCGATGACCGCGCGGGTAACGAAGGTTTCCTTGCCATCGTCGATGATACGGGCCGTGAAATCGGTCTGGTTGACCCAGATATGCCGCCGCCCGCGCTCGATATTCATCCAGCGCTCGCGCTCCAGCGCCACGAGAACGGATTTCAGCCGCTGTTCAGGCGGCACGTTCATCTCTGTCAGGGTGCTTTCGTCCACGATGCCGTCGGCGTTCAGACCGTGCGCAAGCTGAAAGCGCTGAACGGCGCGCTGGATCTCGGCGTCATAATCGCGGCTGGCAGAGAGCGAGAGATATCCCATGGCGACCAGACGGTCACGCAGGGCCACCACCGCGTCACCGCTGCTGCCGGGTTTGGGGCGGCTCGTCAGTTCAGCCCCCCAGCCGCCACGGGCAATCTGACGCTCGATCCCGATTTTGGCCTTGATCAGCTGCGCATAAGCCGGAGCGGACGGCGCCAGCGACCCCAGAAAACCGGCCAGATCCCCGGCTTCTGCGACCGTCAGAACCTGCGCATCCTCAAGACGCGGCAGGGAGCGCACGATGGTCGAGTCGATCTTCTTCGGCTCCAGCACACCGGAATGAAGGTCGTGCGCGTAATCCAGGAGCGCCCGCGTCATCCGAACCTCGATGCGGGCGCGGTCGCCTTCGGTCCGGGCGGCGCGCAGGGCTTCGGCCAGAGCACGGGCATCATAGCGTTGCACCGGCAGGCCGTGATCGGCCGCCCGCGACAGCGCCCCCAGCAGGATGGCGCGCCGTTCGGCAGAATCGGCGGCGGTCCAGATCGGCTGGTAGTTTCGTTTCGCATAAAAAGCCGAAAGCGCGTCATCCTTCGCGGCGGCAATCGCCACGGTCTGCGCGAAGGGGCTGATCTGCGGCTGCGCCGACAGTGGCGCGGCGGCCAGCATCAGGGCCAGCGCACAGGGCATCGCCTTGCGGCGCGGACGAAGAAAACGCGGCATCTTGACCTCGAACAATTCAACTTCGTGCAAATTTCGGAGATTTGGCGCCCCGAGTCCACTCACATCCGGTTCAGACCGTTGCGCGAATACCTGAATCAAGGGGTGAATTTGTCACATTTCGGCAACTCAGCCGCGAAATGCCGATCGGTTCCCTGCGCTGAGCCGGATTCAGCAAATATTTGCCGATCGGGCGTTCAATGACCCCTGCGGACGATCTGGCCCCTTCTGTTGCGATTCGACTTGTGTCATACAATTCGTGCACTTGGGCAAAAGTGGCAGAGCCGTACGAAAAGCGGCATAAGAAGACCGAAGGACAGGCTTTCACATGAGCATGGCAGAAAAAACCGGGTTCACGCGGCGGGGCCTTCTTGGTGTGTTCGCGGCAACCGCGGTTGTGGCAGCACCCACCTACTCCAACGCTTTCGGGCTGTTGCGGGGCGCAGGCGATATCCGGCGTATCCGGATGTATTCGGGTCGGACGGGCGAAAGCCTTGATACGATCTACTGGATCGAAGGGAAGTACATCCCCGAAGTCCTGAAGGAAATTAACCATTTCATGCGCGATTGGCGCACCGATCAGGCCGTATCCATGGATGCGCGCACGGTCGACATCATGGCAGCCTCGCACCGTCTTCTGGATGTGTCCGAGCCGTTCATGCTGCTGTCGGGCTATCGCAGCCCGAAGACAAACGCGATGCTGCGGTCGAAATCGGGCGGCGTGGCGAAAAACTCGCTGCATATGAAGGGTCAGGCAGCCGATCTGCGGCTGAAATCGCGCTCGGTGGGTCAGATGGCCCGCGCGGCGGAATCCTGTGCCTCGGGTGGTGTGGGCCGGTATTCCGGGTCCAACTTCGTTCATATGGATTGCGGCCCGGTCCGGCACTGGGGCGGCTGAGCCCCGGCCGGGAGGAACGAAAAAGGGCGCCTTCGGGCGCCCTTTTCAATCAGCCCTCTGCCTCGCCCGCGCCGCTTTCGGCCTGACGCCCGCGGAAGCCCATGGCGACCACGAACTTTTCCGAACTGTCGGAGCGACTGGCGGGCGGCTTCACATTGGCGACCTTGGTGAAGTTCTTCTTCAGCATGGTCTGCATCTCGATCTCGGCGCCGCCGGCCAGAACCTTGGCGACAAAGGTGCCGCCATCCTCCAGCACGTCAAAGGCAAAGGCCAGCGCGGCCTCGACCAGCGCGATAATGCGCAGGTGATCGGTGCCCTTGTGCCCCGAGGCAGCGGCGGCCATGTCCGACATCACCACATCCGCGCGGCCCCCAAGCCAGCCCTTCACCTTGTCATCGGCATCATCCGCCAGAAAGTCGAGCTGGTGAATATCGGCCCCCGCAATCGGCTCCACCTCCTGCAAATCGACGCCCAGCACGGTTCCCAGCGGTTTTTTCGGGTTCTGCCCCAGCGCATTCACCCGCTCCACCGCGACCTGGCACCAGCCTCCGGGCGCGCAGCCAAGGTCCACCACCCGCGCACCGGGTTTCAGGAAGCCGTATTTGTCATCCAGTTCCAGAATCTTGAAGGCGGCGCGGCCGCGATAACCTTCGCGTTTCGCGCGCTGGACGTAGGGATCGTTCAGCTGCCGTTCGAGCCAGAGCGTCGAGGACAGCTTGCGCCCCTTGGCGGTCTTGACCCGGACCCGCAGGTCGCGCTGGCCCCGGCCGGAAGTGTTCTTGGGCGGTGTCGTCATGTATATGGTCCGTCTTCCAGAACGCCGTCGGCGCTCATCTGTGCGTAAAGAAGCCCTTCGCGCAATCCGCGATCCGCCACCGACAATCGGTCGGTCGGCCAGATTCGCATCAGCGCCTGAAGGATGGCCGCGCCGGACATGATCAGCGAATGCCGGTCACGGCCGATGCGGGGATCGGTGCGGCGGCCCTCGGGGCCAAGCGAAAGATAGTCGCGGATCACCGTGTCGATCTGGGACGAGGTCATGCGCAGCCCGTCCACCTTGGTGCGGTCATAGCGGCGCAAGCCCAGAAAGCTGGCGGCGACCGTGGTCACGGTGCCGGAGGTGCCGATGATCTGAAACCCCTCGCGCGGGTTTTCGGCGTTGTAGGGGGAAAAGCTGGCAAGGTTTTCCTCAAAGAACCAGCTCATCAGCGCAAAGCGGGCGGCATCGTCCTCGACATCCTGAAACTGATCTTTCAGCGTCGCCACCCCCAGCGGCACCGAGATCCAGTCCACCACCCGCGCGGCCGTGGCCGCGCCCGGCTGGTTGAAGCCCGAATGCAGTTGCATGATGGCGCGCTGCCGGTCCTCGGGGGCCACTTCGGAAAGGTCGATCCAGACCAGTTCGGTCGAACCACCCCCGATATCCACCACCAGCAACTGTTCGGTCCGGCGCGAGACCAGAGGCGCGCAGGAAATGACCGCCAGCCGCGCCTCTTCCTCGGGTGGGATGATTTCCAGCGACAGGCCGGTTTCACGACGGATCTGGCGCATCAGATCGCGCGCATTCCGCGCCCGGCGACAGGCCTCGGTGGCGACAAGCCGCATCCGGCTGACGCCATGCTTTTCGATTTTCTTCTGACAGATGCGCAGGGCCTGAACGGTGCGCCCCATCGAGGCACGCGACAACCGGCCCGAGGCCTCCAGCCCCACGCCTAGCTGGACAGTCTTGGAAAAGCTGTCCACGACCTGAAACTGACTGCCCTTCGGCTGGGCGATCAGCATTCGGCAACTGTTGGTCCCCAGATCGAGCGCAGCATACAGCTGCGGCCCCGACCGGGTGTCATGAGGGGTCGACGGTTCGACCGCACCCGCCCCCATCAGGGCATCGGGCTGCGGGATCGCGTCCTCCCCCCGGGGACGCTCGGGCGCCATAATCCGCCCTCCATTTTCGGTTATCGTAAACGTAGACCCGTTGTCCCCCCCGCGCAAGCGCGGATACGCGGAACGGTCTGTGCGCCGATGCGCGGGCGCTCGCTTCCCGGCCTGCGACAAGGTAGATTTGTCGCTGTCGCGGACTGCGCGCCGGATGTCGAAATCCGACACTGCCGGTCGCTGGCCGACGCATAGAACGGGAAACACGCAACAGAGGGGAATCAGCGATGCCCGAGGTCACGATCGTTTACTGGCGGGACATTCCGGCCCAGGTCATCGTCGGCAAGGGCCGTCGGGGATCGAAAGTGCAACTGCCCGAACGCTTTGAGCAGGCGATCGACCGTTGCGCCATGAAGGTGGGGGCGAAGGACGCCGACGCCTATCTGGCTGAATGGCGCAAGGCCGCCCCCTACGAGGTGGAGGGTGAACCGGACCAGATCGCCCGCGACACCGCCGACCGTCTGGATGCCGAATATGACACCGCGCGCCTCAAGGCGCTGATCGAGGCCGAGGGCCGGGCCTGAGCGCCCCGCGCCCCATGTGAGGAGCTGCCCCATGGCGCTGTTCAGTTTCCGTCGTGACAATGCCCCGGCCGCGACCGGCGTCACCCCCGAGGTCGAGACCTTCCTGAAAGGCTTCTCGATGGAGGTGATGCCCCGCACTGCCGAGAAGGTCGAGGATTTCCGCGCGATCCTGCCGAAAGGCACCCGCGTCTATATCGCCCATATCGAGGGCACGCCCATCGAGGACATGGTGGCGACGGCGAAGCGCATCAGCGCCGAAGGCTTCCCCGTCATGCCGCATTTCCCGGCCCGCATCATCAAGGACCGCGCCACTCTGGCCGACTGGATTGCCCGCTATCAGGGCGAGGCCGGTGTGAAACAGGCGCTGCTGCTGGGCGGTGGCGTCAACACCCCGGCGGGCGAGTTCGACAGCTCGATACAGCTGATCGAGACGGGCCTGTTCGACGGGTTCGAGCGGCTACATGTGGCAGGCCACCCGGAGGGCAACAAGGACATCGACAAGGACGGCGGCGATGCCATTGTCATGCAGGCGCTGAAGTGGAAACAGGATTTCGCCAATCGCACCGATGCGAAAATGGCGATCGCCACCCAGTTCTGCTTTGAAGCTGGCCCGGTCATCGACTGGGTGAACCGGATCAATGCGGCAGGTGTCTCGATCCCGGTGCATATCGGTGTGGCAGGCCCGGCCAAACTTCAGACCATGATCAAATTCGCCATCGCCTGCGGCGTCGGCCCCTCCTTGCGCGTGCTGCAAAAGCGGGCGATGGACGTGACCAAGCTGCTGCTGCCCTATGAACCCAACGAGTTCATCACCGAACTGGCGGTCCACAAGGCGCAAAACCCGGATTTCGGCATCGAATCCGTGCATTTCTTCCCCCTTGGCGGCATCAAGACCAATGCCACCTGGGCCACCGAACACGGCGGCGCCTCGGGCGTCCCGGCCAATCAAGCGTAAGGAAAAGCCATGACCCGGACCGTTCTCGAATCCAAAACCAAAACCGTTGTCATCGGCTTTGACGAGCCCTTCTGCGTCATCGGCGAGCGTATCAACCCCACGGGGCGCAAGAAGCTGGCGGCCGAACTGGAGATGGGCAATTACGACACCGTCATCAAGGACGCGCTGGAGCAGGTGGCCTGTGGCGCGACCGTGCTGGATGTGAACTCGGGCGCCGTCTTCACCAACAAGATGGCCGAAGACCCGCGTTATGCCGACAACAACTTTGTCGAACCGCCGCTGATGAAGGCGCTGATCGAGATCATTCAGCAGACCGTGGACGTGCCGCTGTGCATCGACTCGTCGGTGCCGGGCGCGCTGGAAGCCGGGCTTCAGGCCTGTGAGGGCCGTCCGCTGCTGAACTCGGTCACGGGTGAGGAAGAGCGGCTGGAACTGGTGCTGCCGCTGGTGAAGAAATACAACGTCCCGGTCGTGGCTATTTCCAACGACGACACCGGCATCTCGCCCGACCCGGATGTCCGTTTCGCCGTGGCCAAGAAAATCGTCGAACGCGCCGCCGATTTCGGCATTCCGGCGCATGACATCGTGGTGGACCCGCTGGTGATGCCGGTGGGCGCCATGGCGACCGCCGGTCAGCAGGTCTTCGCGCTGGTCCGCCGCCTGCGCGAGGAACTGGGCGTGAACACCACCTGCGGCGCCTCGAACATCTCGTTCGGCCTGCCGCATCGCCACGGCATCAACGCGGCCTTCCTGCCCATGGCCATCGGTGCGGGCATGACGAGCGCGATCATGAACCCGGTCCGTCAGGTGGAGATGGAGGCGATCCGCGCCGCCAACTTCCTGATGAACCACGATGCCAATGGCGGCGAATGGATTCGCTTCGCGAAGGTGATCGAGGCGGTCGAGGGCGGTGCGTCCTTCGCCGAAGCCTCCGCCGCTGCCAGCCAGGCTGCGGGCGGGCGCCGGGGTGGCCGTCGCGGCCGCGGCTGATCCGGTTTCCCTCCGATGCAGACGCCCGCCCTTGCCGGCGGGCGTTTTGCATGAGCGGCACAGTTTTGCCGCAGGCCGGGCCTAATCTGACCATCGCCGCCCGCCAGAAACCGGATCAAGCCCCCAGCCTGACCCGGACCAGATGAGCGACCTCGGCCATATCAATGCCATCCATATCCTGTTTCTCGCCGAAAAGGCGGCCGAACAGGACCGCGCGACCGGCAGCTATGACGCACATCTCGCCGAGGACCGGCGTTATTACAACTGGCAGGGCCAGCAGCAGATCCTGCCCTTCGGAATGGATGACGACCCACAAGGCTTTGCCGAGGGGTTGCGCACTGCCCTGCCCGGCGTCAACACCCTGCGCCTCTCCTTCAACCAGTATGCTTTCGACACCAGGGGGGGCCTGCATCCACAATACGAGGCATTCATTGCCGCAGCGGTGAAACAGGGTTTCAAGCTGATCTTCACCCTGACAGATGGTGCACAGCAGACCACCGGCGACGATGGCGCGATGACCAGCGCGCAGCTTGCCAAAGCACTGGACGGAACTGTGCAGGATGGCGCGATCGCCGCCTGGGACAAGATGCTGGCGTGGCTTGATCGGCATCCGGGTGCGCAGAGGGCGGTCTGGGGTTACGAACTGGCGAACGAGGCCGCCGCCTACGAGCGTGGTGTGACACTGGCAGAGCGTGGCACCAAACTCGCCGCCGAAGCGCAGTTTGTCGGGCTTTACGCCCGCCATATGGCCGAGCTTGCGGCCAGGGTGCAGGCGGCTGACCCGGATGCGCGGGTGCTGGTCGGCGGCTGGGCCTATTCGGCGCGGTTCACCGATCTGGCAGAAAACTCAGTAGGCAACAAAAGCGCGCTGGATTTCCTGCGCACCAAGATCGGCGATGCGCTGGTCTGGGCCGGGCATCTTTATCCCGGCTGGCACAGTGGCACCGAAGTGACCGATCCCAAAGAGCTTGCGCAAATCTACGCGACGGCGCTGGCTCCGCTGGGTGATGACGACATCCTGCTGACGGAAACCAGCTTCAGCGGCGCGCTGATCAACGATTTCAGCCTCGCGCCGAATGTGACGCGCAGCATGTCGCGCATGCAGGAATGGTTCGCGGATCGCGGCATCGGCACGACATGGTTTTCCGGTGCCGAGGCGGGCGCCTCCAGCCTTGTCGCCGTCGACAGCAGGGCGAAGCTGCGCTACCTGCACCAGCACAGCCTCGCCTTCGCGCTGAATGCCTTCTCGCTTGACGATGCCCCGCGCGGCCATAACGGGGCCGAGGCTTTGGAGGCAGACGTCGTCACTGCGCGTCTGCGCAACGAGGACTATGACGGCAAGCTGTCCATGGATCCTGTCGCGGGCGCCGGTTTCGCCTTTGGCTACGGCGGTGCCGATACGCTGACCGGGGCGGCGGAGGCCAACAACTTTCTGTATGGCGGCAAGGGCGGCGATCTGCTGCGTGGCGCGGGGGATGAGGATTTTCTGTTTGGTCAGGACGATGCCGACACGTTGCTCGGGCAATCCGGCAATGACCTGCTGTTCGGCGGGCGCGGTGACGATCTGCTGCGCGGCGGAGCGGGCCATGACACGCTGGAGGGTGGCGCGGGCGCTGACCGTTTCGATGCCTCTGCCGGTTCCGATTTGGTAACGGATTTCCGACAGGATGCAGGAGACCGGCTGTATCTGGGCCGGGATTATACGGATTGGACTGATGTGAAGGCACGGATGACCTTTCGCGCCCTTGACGGCAAGGCAGTGGACGATGTGGTGATCACACATTCCGACGGGACCGAGACGATCCTGCTGAACGCCCGCGGCAAGATTGGCGCGGCGGCGCTGTTGCTGGCGGGCGACAAGACATCGGTCGAGGGGACCGCCGGTAACGATCTGATCCGCGAAGGCTGGCAGGATATCGAAGGGCAAAGCTTCGGCGCCCTGCGCCGCGTGACGGCGGGCACCGGGGCCGATACGGTTCTGGGCACGGCCCGCGCAGATCACATCGACGGCGGAAGCGGGCAGGATCTGTTGCGCGGCAGTGGCGGCAATGACGAACTGCTGGGCATGGCGGGGAATGACCGGCTGCTCGGCGAAACCGGCAACGATACGCTGAGCGGTGGTGCGGGCCATGATGTGCTGGAGGGCGGTGCCGGTCAGGATGTGCTGGCCGGTGGCGCGGGCAACGATTCCCTCTCCGGCGGCGGTAGTGGTGACACCCTGTTCGGTGACAACGGGCGCGACACGCTGGCGGGCGGCGCAGGCAATGACGTTCTGCACAGTGGCACGGGTTGCTCGCGTCTGGATGGCGGTGCCGGGCGCGATACGCTTTTTGCCGATCTGTCTGGTGGCGGCCATGTGCTGACCGGCGGCAGCGGCGCGGATCGTTTCATTTTCCATGACGCCGGCAAGACCGCCAGCCGGTCGGTCATCACCGATTTCACCCCCGGCGAGGATCGGCTTGTTTTCGGCAATCGCGCCCTCGATCTGGCGCATCTGCCCGATGGCATGAGGCTGGTGGAAACCGATGCGGGCAGCACACTGCATCTTGCGCCAGGCCATCAGGTGTTCCTGCAAGACCTGTTCTTCTGACGCCACGCCGCAACCTGACCGAAACCTGCCGCGAACAGCCATGGCAAGCGCGCCGCCCCGGCCTAGAAAGGGCCAGCGACAGGGTATGAGGGAAACATGCGCGCCGCGATTTCGGTGGATGCGGGCAACTGCCCGGAGGCAACCTGGGATGACCCGGCGAAGGGAACGATTCGCTGGAAGACCCTGTTGTCGCAGGGCATGACTGCCAGCGACAGCCTTGTCTGCGGCATCGCGCTGATGGCGCCGGGTGAGTTCTTTGCGTTTCATTCCCACCCCGAGGCCGAAGTCTATTTCGGGCTGGAGGGCGAAGGCGAAGTGGTGATCGACGGCGTGCCGCACCGGCTCGCCCCCGGCATCATGCTCTTCATCCCCGGCGGCGCCGTGCATGGCGTGCCCGTGGTTTCGGCGCCGCTGAAATGGTTCTACACCTTCGCGCGCGATTCCTTCGACCAGATCGCCTACAGCTTTCTGCCCGTCCCGGCAGAGCCAGAACCCCCGATACCGCCCGAACGGGCGGCCTGACTGCGAGAGGCCAAGATGAGTGACGACGCGCTGGTTATCTTTACCCCCTCGGGCAAGCGGGGGCGTTTCCCGCTGGGCACGCCGGTCCTTCAGGCGGCACGGTCGCTGGGCGTGGACCTCGACAGCGTCTGCGGCGGCCGCGGCATCTGTTCCAAATGCCAGATCACGCCGGGATATGGCGAATTTCCCAAGTTCGGCATCCATGTCGATGACGAAGCGCTGAGCGAGTGGAACAGCGTCGAGGAACGCTACAAATCCAAGCGCGGCATGATCGACGGGCGGCGGCTGGGCTGTCAGGCCAAGGTCATGGGCGATGTGGTGATCGACGTGCCCCCGGAAAGCCAGGTGCACAAGCAGGTCATCCGCAAATCCGCCACGGCGCGCGAGATCACGATGGACCCGGCGACCCGCCTCCTGTTCATCGAGGTGGCAGAGCCCGACATGCATGAACCCACCGGCGATTTCGAACGTGTGCAGCGTGCGCTGGCCGAACAGTGGCAGGTCGATGCCGTGGTCGCCGATCTGGCGGTGCTGCGCCGGTTGCAACCCGTGCTGCGCAAGGGGGAATGGAAGATCACCGTCGCCCTGCATCGCGGCAATCACGATACCGCGCATCGCATTCTGGACCTCTGGCCGGGCTACCATGACGGCGGTCTTTACGGGCTTGCCATCGACCTCGGCTCCACCACCATCGCGGCGCATCTGTGCGACCTGCGCGACGGGCATGTGCTGGCCTCGTCCGGCGTGATGAACCCGCAGATCCGCTTCGGCGAGGATCTGATGAGCCGTGTTTCTTATGCCATGATGAACCCCGGCGGCGATCAGGAGATGACGGCGGCGGTGCGCACCTCGATCAACGGGCTGGTGCAGGCCATCGCCACCGAGGCGGGCGTGGACCCGGCCTCTGTCTACGAGGTGGTCTTTGTCTGCAACCCGGTGATGCACCACCTGCTTCTGGGCATCGACCCGGTGGAGCTGGGTCAGGCGCCCTTCGCGCTGGCGACCTCGGGCAGCCTTGCCCTGCCCGCCCGCGAGATGGAGCTGACGGCGGTGAACAGCGCGGCGCAGGTCTATGTGCTGCCCTGCATCGCGGGCCATGTCGGCGCCGATGCGGCGGCGGTGGCACTGGCCGAGGCGCCCGACAAATCCGAGGATATGGTGCTGATCGTGGATGTCGGCACCAATGCGGAAATTCTGTTGGGCAACAAGGAACGGGTGCTGGCCTGTTCCTCGCCCACCGGCCCGGCGTTTGAGGGCGCGCAGATCTCCAGCGGCCAACGCGCCGCCCCCGGTGCCATTGAGCGGGTGGAGATCAACGTGGCCACCAAGGAGCCGCGTTTCCGCGTGATCGGCAGCGACCTGTGGTCGGACGATCCGGGCTTTGCCGAGGCAACCGCAAACAGTGGTATCACCGGCATCTGCGGTTCCGGCATCATCGAAGCGGTGGCCGAGATGCGTCTGGCGGGGATTCTGGATGGCTCGGGCCTGATCGGATCGGCCGAACAGGTCGGCACCGACCGCTGCCGCCCCGAGGGGCGCACCAACTCGTATCTCATGTTCGATGGCAGCGCGACGGGCGGGCCGGTCATCACGGTCACGCAGGGCGACATCCGCGCCATCCAGTTGGCGAAATCGGCGCTTTATGCCGGTGCACGACTGTTGATGGATGAAATGGGCGTCGATCATGTGGATCGTGTCGTGCTGGCCGGGGCCTTCGGTGCCCATATCAGCCCGAAACACGCGATGATCCTTGGCATGATCCCCGATGCGCCGCTGGACAAGGTGGCCAGCGCGGGCAATGCGGCAGGCACCGGGGCGCGGATCGCGCTCTGCAACCGCGCCGCCCGTGATGCGATCGAGGCGACGGTGCATGAGATCCACAAGGTCGAGACTGCCATCGAGCCGCGCTTTCAGGAGCATTTCGTGAATGCAAGCGCCATCCCCAACGCGGTCGATCCCTTCCCGCATCTGGCCGCCATCGCGCCCCTGCCGGAAGTCAGCTACAATACCGCAGGCTCTGAAGGCCGTCGCCGTCGCAGAGGATGACCCTCGCGGGGTTGACTTTGGCGCCGCTGCGCTAGCTTCTCGGGCATGGATGATCCGATAGCCGATCTGCTGACCCGATGCGCCGCGCAGGACCGCGCGGCGTTTCGGGATTTATACTCCTCCACCAGCGCGAAACTTATGGGCGTGCTCCTGCGTATGTTGAAAGACCGGCAGGAAGCGGAGGAAGCCTTGCAAGAGGTTTATACCCGGATCTGGCTGCGCGCGCAGCGTTTTGACCCCGCACGGGGACGCGGCATGACATGGGTCATTGCCGTCGCCCGGCATCTGGCCATCGACCGGCTGCGCGCCCGCCCGACAGAGACCGAGGAAGCTGAATACGACCAGATCGCCGACAGCGCACCACGGGCCGAAAGCCGCCTGATCGCGCTGGGCGAGGCCCGGCAGATCGTCCAGTGCTTTGACACCCTGGAACCGGCCCGCGCCGCCGCGCTGCGCGGCGCCTATCTGGACGGGCTGAGTTATGCCGATCTGGCAGGCAGGCATGACGTGCCGCTGAACACCATGCGCACCTGGCTGCGGCGCGGGCTTGCCGCGCTCCGCGATTGCATGGAAGGTGTCCGGGCATGAGCGTCGAAGACCGGGACATCGCGGGCGAATATGTGCTGGGCACCCTGCCCCATGCCGAGCGTCTGGCCTTTGCCGCCCGGCTGAAATCCGATCCCACCTTGCAGGAACTGGTCGCGGAATGGGAGGATCGCCTCGCCGGGCTGAATACGGAATACGCCGAAAGCCCGGCGCCCGACCTGTTCTCCGCCATTGAGGCGCGGCTGTTCCCCCGGCCTGCGCGATCGCGCTGGCAGGGCTGGCTTGGCGGGCTCGTCACCGCCGCCGCGGTGCTGCTGGGCGCGGTGGTATTGCCGCCGCTGCTGGCGCCCTCCGCCCCGCCGGTCATCGCCGAACTCGGTACGCCGGATGCGGGCCTGCGGTTCGAGGCGCATTACGACGGGCGTGACCTGATCCTTCGCCGCGTCGCCGGGGCCGCGCCAACCGCCAGCCAGTCGCACGAGCTCTGGATCATCGCACCAGACGCGGCGCCGGTCTCGCTTGGCCTGATCGGGACCGATCCGCTGCGCGTGGCCTACCCGGCGCCACTGGCAGGCTGGACGCTCGCGGTCACGCTGGAACCGGCAGGTGGCGCACCGCAGGGCGTCCCCACCGGACCCATCGTCGCTGCGGGTCAGATCACGCTTTGATCACAGGCGCGTGAGGCTGAAACTCCGGCGCGAATGGCTCCGTAACTTCTGGCATCGGGCGGGACAGACCCGCTTCGGATCACAGGAGACGACAGATGAAATCCATTCGTATTGCCGCCGCCATCCTTGCCCTGGGCACCGCCCCGGCGCTTGCCGAGAACCCCGAAGTCGGCGGCGCGCCGATGTATGAGACGAAGAACATCGTCGAGAATGCCGTGAATTCGGCCGATCACACCACGCTGGTTGCTGCGGTGAAGGCGGCTGGTCTGGTGGAAACCCTGTCGGGTGCCGGTCCTTTCACCGTCTTCGCCCCGACCAATGCCGCTTTTGACAAGCTGCCCGCGGGCACGGTCGAAACCCTGCTGAAGCCTGAAAACAAGGATCAGCTGACCAAGATCCTGACCTGCCATGTCGTCGCGGCCAATGCCATGTCGGATGCCATCGTGAAGATGATCGCCGATGACAAGGGCATGCATCCGGTCAAAACCGTCGGCGGCTGTGAATTCACCGCGATGATGGATGGCGACAAAGTCCAGATCAAAGATGGTCAGGGCAATGTCGCGACCGTCACCATCGCCGATGTGAAACAGTCGAACGGCGTGATCCATGTGATCGACACCGTGCTGCTTCCGGCCAGCTGATCGCGCGGCCACACGCTGCATGACAGCCTTCGCCCCGTCTGCCCCCGGCAGGCGGGGTTTCCTGTCAGAACAAGCCGTTCTGCCTGCCGGGTCGCCCCATTTACCCTTGCACTGCCCTGGCCATTCGGCTATCTGATCCGCCAATGCGGGTGTAGCTCAATGGTAGAGCCGCAGCTTCCCAAGCTGATGACGAGGGTTCGATTCCCTTCACCCGCTCCAATCTCCCTGTTTCGCGCTCCACCCCTGGCACGGCCCGTTGCGCTGCATTTTGCAATGCGTCGGAACCCGAATGCGTCCGGTGCGTTGATCTTGCGAAAGAAGTGGGAGAATGGATATGTCGCGGCAAGCGAAAGTCATGGCCAAAGCAACACCCCAACCCCTGCCGTTCCTGATGATCGGCGCGATGCTGGGGCTTCTTAGCGGGTGGCTGGCTCTGGCGATGTGACCCCTGCACAGGCCCTGCGGCCTGACAGGCATTCAGCGATCAGCGGTAGATGAAACCGTAGACCGGATTGACGCGGCCGAGGGTGCCGTTGGGATTGGCGACGCGCACCTGCGACCAGTCGTTGCGGGCGGAGACATCGACCACCAGCGTGTCCTGGGTGATGCGGTTTCGTTCCCAGTTCGCCTGATCCACCAGAACGCGGCGACTGTCGACGACATTTGAGACCACCGCCACATGCCCCATCGGCATTTTCCGGCTGCCGCTAAAATTCATCACCGCACCGATTTTCGGCTCCGAGCCGCGCTGATACTTGCCAGCGGCCTGATTCCACCAGGTACGGGCATTGCCACGAATCTCGATCCCGGTGACAGCGCGGGCGAAGGGCACGCACCAGATACGGCCACGCACGGGCTTCAGCGACGCCTTCGCCGCCGCGACGGCAGACTTCAGTTCGGCCCGTCGCTGGTCGGTTTCTTTCGCGGCCTTGTGCAGCGCCGTGCGGCTTTGCTTCTTCGGACCGTTTGAGGTGCTGACGCGGGCATTGCTGGCCTTGATGGCTGGCTCATGCCGTTCGGCAAAACTGGCGGTCGGGGGAACGATCAGGCTGAGGGCCAGAAGCGCGGCGCTGAGGGGGCGGATCATGGTCAACGGTCTATTGTTTCGGTGCGGCTTCCGTTTGGCACAGCGGCCGCCAATGCCGCAACTGCGAGAATTTCCGCTGAGCAGATATCCGCCACTGTCCCCGTCCCGGCCCGTGTCCTGCCCGGTGCAGAGCCTGTCGGGAACGGGCTTTCCTTTCCCCGGCTCAACGGCTAGCACGACGCCTGTAGTTCCACAGGAGGCTCGCATGAATACCGATATCAAACGCATCGGGACCGGCGCCCGGATGAGCGAAGGCGTCTGCTACAATGGCATCGTCTGGCTGGCCGGTCAGGTTGGCAACCCCGGTGACAGCGTGGCAGATCAGACCCGCACCTGTCTCGCCGAGGTCGACCGTATCCTCGCCGAAGCGGGCACCGACAAGACCCGCATCCTGTCGACCCAGATCTGGCTGGCCGACATGGCGGATTTTGCCGAAATGAACGCGGTCTGGGATTCCTGGGTGCCACAGGGCCATACGCCCGCCCGCGCCACTGGCGAGGCCAAGCTGGCCGCGCCGGAATACCGGGTCGAGGTCATCGTGACCGCCGCACTGAAGTGAGATGTGAAAGGGGGCCAGAGCGGCCCCCTTTTTCCTAGCTGCGCAGGTAGGCGACCAGTTGCCGGGTCGAACTGTCCTTGCCCTCGGCGCTTTCGCTCCCCTCAAGGATCGGTTGCAGCGCCAGCGCCAGTTCCTTGCCCAGTTCGACCCCCCATTGGTCATAGCTGTTGATGCCCAGAATCACGCCCTCGACAAACACGCGGTGTTCGTAAAGCGCGATGATCTGACCCAGGGTGAAAGGCGTAAGCTTCGGGATCGCCAGCGTAGTGGATGGCCGGTTGCCCGGAAAGACGCGGTGCCGCGCCTGACGCTCCAGTTCCGCCCCGGTCAGACCCTTCTTCGCCATGATGGCACGGGCTTCTTCCAGACTGCGGCCTCGCATCAGCGCCTCGGATTGCGCAAGGCAATTTGCAACCAGCAACAGATGCTGATGCGCCAGAGCAGGTTCGTGACCCTCTCGCGCCACGATGAATTCGCAAGGAACGACACGGGTGCCCTGATGGATCAGCTGGTAGAAGGCGTGCTGGCCGTTGGTCCCCGGCTCTCCCCAGACCACCGGGCCGGATTCGTAAGGCAGATCAATGCCATCCATGCTGACCCTCTTGCCGTTCGATTCCATTTCCAGCTGTTGCAGATAGGCGGGCAGACGGCCAAGACGCTGGTCGTAGGGCAGCACGGCGCGGGTGGCATGACCGCAGATCTGGTTGTGCCAGATCCCGACCAGAGCCAGCAGAACCGGCAGGTTCTCGGCAAAGGGCGCCTCGCGGTAATGCGTGTCCATATCGGCACCGCCGCGCAGAAATTCAGTGAAATCCTCGGGACCAATGGCGATCATCAGCGACAGACCGATTGGCCCCCACATGGAATAGCGGCCGCCTACCCAGTCTTCGAAACCGAAAACACGCGCAGGATCAATGCCATATGCTGCCGTCTTATCACCGGCCGTCGACACGGCGACGAACTGCGCGGCAGGATTTGTGACCTTTTCCGCCATCCATGCCTTTGCCGTATTGGCGTTGGTCATGGTTTCAATCGTGGTGAAGGTCTTGGAGGCCACGATGACCAGCGTGGTTTCGGGGTTCAGGTGCTTCAGCGTATCTGCAATATGCGCGCCATCGACGTTTGACACGAAATGGCACCGCGGCCCGTCGGCATAGGGGGACAGCGCCAGACAGGCCATGGCCGGGCCAAGGTCCGAACCGCCAATTCCGATATTGACGACATCTGTGATGCGCCCGCCCTGGCCGGTGAAGCGGCCTTCGCGCACATCGCGGGCGAATGCCTCGCAGCGGGCATGGATCGCGCGGACTTCGGGCATGACATCCAGCCCGTCGACAAGGACGCTGCCAGAGAGGTTGCGCAGCGCGGTATGCAGCACGGCACGCCCCTCGGTCTCGTTGATCTTCGCCCCCGAGAACATGGCCTCGCGCCGGTCGGAAACCCCTGCCCCTTCGGCAAGTTTCACCAGAAGATCAAAGGCTTCCGCGTCGATCTGTGTCTTGGAGAAATCAAACAGCATTTCGCCGCGCCGCGCCGAAAATGCCTGTGCCCTATCCTTCGACGACATGAGGTCGCTGATCGTGGTCGCAGCGGTCCGGCTGCGATGGGCCAGAAGCGCGTCAAATTTCGTGGTCATCAAAAGATCCTCTTGGCTGAATCCGCCGGGTCACTCGGCCCAATGGACCGTCGCATTCTTCAACACCACCGCGACCGGAGCCTCAAGGGGGTCCATGCCCGCCGCACGCTCCACCGCTGCGCGCTTTTCCGCGCCGGTGATCAGGATATGGATATGCATGGCCCCTGCCAGAACCGGCGCCGTGAGGGTGATCCGCGGCTCACCTGCCGCTTCGGCACGCATCGGCAGCAGTACCGGCGCATCCGGGGCCAGCGCCTCGGCCAGACGATCGGCGCCCGGAAACAGGCTGGCAGTGTGCATATCCGCCCCCATGCCCAGAAGAAGGACCGAGATGGGCAGATGCGGCGCAAGCTGCGCCTCCAGATCCGCAAGAACATCCTCGGGCTGCGGCGCAGGTTGATAAAGCGGCACAAGATTGGCTCGCAAAGCCTTGCCGCGCAACAGCCTTTCCCGCAACAGCCGGGTGTTGGAGCGTGGGCTGTCTTCCGGCACCCAGCGTTCGTCGTTCAGAAAGACCGACACCTTGTCCCAGTCCAGATCGACCCCTGACAGAGTGTCGAAAATCGGCCCCGGCGTGGTGCCACCCGGCACACAGAACGAGGCGCGGTCCTCGCGGCGCAGAAAATCCGCCAGTTCACCCGCCAGCTTGTCGGCCAGCGCCAGCATCATCAGTTCACGGTCAGGGTATTCAACGAAGTTCATGCCTTGATCTCCCGCCAGCGCCGCCCGTCGCGGTGCATCAGCATCAACGCATCTTCCGGCCCCGAGGCTCCCGCGTCATAGCCCTTTGGCCGGTCGCCGCGTGCTTCCCAACCCTGGATGATCGGATCGGTCCAGGCCCAGGCGGCCTCCACTTCGTCGCCGCGCATGAACAGGGTCTGATTGCCGCGGATCACATCCATGATCAGCCGTTCATAGGCGTCGGGCATGTCTGTGCCCTCTTCCCCGAAAGCTTCGGTAAAGCTCATGTCCAGCGGCACCTGCGTCAGACGCATGCCGCCCGGGCCCGGCTCTTTAATCATCACCTTGAGGTTCATGCCCTCATTCGGTTGCAGCCGGATCACCAGCACATTCTCGCGCCAGCCCGAGGCATCGTCAAAAATCGAATGCGGGGGCTCCTTGAAGGTGATCGCGATTTCAGAGGCCCGCGCACGCAGCTTCTTGCCGGTACGCAGATAGAATGGCGTGCCCTTCCAGCGCCAGTTCGCCACCTGAACTTTCAGCGCGATATAGCTTTCCGTCAGACTGTCCGGGTTTTCCGCATCGTCCAGATAGCCGGGTGCGCCGCCTGTGGCCAGATATTGCCCACGCACGATATCCTCGGCAGGAACGGGCTGCAAAGCACGGATAACCTTCAGCTTTTCATCCCGAACAGTATCAGGGTCAAAGTGGAACGGCGGCTCCATCGCAATCAGGCAAAGCAGTTGCATCATATGGTTTTGCACCATATCGCGCATGGCGCCGGACTTGTCGTAATAGGCGCCGCGGCCTTCAACACCCACGGTCTCGGCCACGGTGATCTGCACATGATCAACGAACTGGCTGTTCCACAGCGGCTCGAACAGGATATTGGCAAACCGCACTGCCATCAGATTCTGCACCGTCTCTTTGCCAAGATAATGGTCGATGCGGTAAATCTGATGCTCTGCAAAATGCGTGGCCAGTGTCTCGTTCAGCGCGCGGGCGGTGGCAAGATCGCGGCCGAAGGGTTTTTCCACCACGATGCGGCTGTCGGCATCGGCGATGCCATGCAGATGCAGACGCTCCGCCAGATCGCCGAACAGCGCGGGCGCGACCGAGAAATAGAAGGCGCGCACCGCACCCTGCCGCATCAGCGCGGCCAGCGCGGGCCAGCCGTCTTCCCCTTTTGCATCAATGGCCACATAGTCCAGACGGCTCAGAAACTCTGCAATGGCAGCCGGGTCCAGCTTGTCACCGGCCACAAACTCCTCGATCGCCTCACGCACCAGCGCCTGAAACCCGGCCCTGTCCATCGCCGACCGCGCGGCGCCGATGATCCGGCTGTCCGCGGGCACCTGTCCTGCCAGATAGCGGCGATAAAGGCCGGGAAGGATCTTGCGGCGCGCCAGATCGCCGGTGGCTCCGAAAATCACGAGGTCGAACGTTTCGACCGGGATGACGCGTGAAACCATGGGCCTCTCCTCGCAGCTTTGCGGCGCTGCGCCGCAAATATGTTAGCGCTAACGATCCGCCTTTTAGCCGCTTCGCATCTGCAAGTCTAGCACTCGCTGCGGGAAAGCGGAATGGCGTGGCGCTTTCATCGCAAGAAGCTGCTCAGGCCTCCAGCTCGGCATCCCAGTACAGATAATCCATCCAGCTTTCATGCAGATGGTTCGGCGGGAAGCGCCGACCGTGGGCCTGCATCTCTTCCGCGCTCGGCGGCACGGGTTTGCGCATCAGGCGCATGCCGACCTGTTTCAGCGTCTTGTTGCCCTTCTTCAGATTGCAGGGCGAGCAGGCGGCAACCACATTTTCCCAGCTCGTAATGCCCCCCTTGGACCGTGGCAGCACATGGTCAAACGTCAGATCGCCCTTCGATCCGCAGTACTGGCATTTGAATTCGTCCCTCAGAAAAAGATTGAAGCGCGTGAAAGCCACGCGCTTCTGGGGTTTGACGAATTCTTTCAGCACGACGACCGAGGGGATGCGGAACTCGGCCCTCTGACTGTGCACCACCGCATCATATTCGGCGAGGATCTGCACCCGGTCCAGACAAACCGCCTTGATGGTTTCCTGCCAGGGCCAGAGGCTGAGCGGATAATAGGACAAGGGGCGATAATCGGCATTCAGCACAAGCGCAGGGTAATGCCGCAACGCCGCGGGTTCCCGCACGAAACTGGTTCTGAAATCACCGTCCATTCATCGACTCCGCCATCGTCCCGCCTGCCGTCCCGGCAGTCAGGGCGGGGAGTCCGCCCCGACAGGGGAAACTATATATCGCGTCCGGCGACAGGCAAGCCCCATAGTGTCGGGCATGGTTCTGGCAGGGCCCTGTAACGTCGTGATGACGAAAGCGGCAGATGTCCGGCTCAGCGCGTCTCTTTCGGGCGCAGCGCAAACCAGATCAGCGCGCCGCCGGCCAGAACGAGGAAGGGCAGCATCGCCATGTTGACCGCCGACCAGCCCGCCTGCACCGAACCGCCCGAGCAGTTCATCAACCCGCCCGAGGCGAAGGAGGCCATCGACACCCCGCCGAAAACCACGAAATCGTTCAGCCCCTGCATGGTGCCGCGCTCTGCCGCGGTGTGATGCCCCGCCAGCATGCTGGTGGCGCCGATGAAGCCGAAGTTCCAGCCAATCCCCAGAAGGATCAGCGCGACATAGAAGTTCTCAAGGTTCACCCCGGACATGGCCACAGCCCCCGATCCGGCAAGGATCAGCAGACCAAGCGCAATCACCTTCTCCACCCCGAGGCGCGCGATGATATGGCCGGTCACGAAAGATGGCGCATACATGGCAAGCACATGGGCAGACACGATATTCGCCGCATCCGAGGTTTCGAAGCCGCAGCCCACCACCGCCAGCGGCGAAGAGGTCATCACGAGGTTCATCAGCGCATAGCTGACGGTAGCGCAGACCATAGCGACGATAATCGCCGGATCGCGCAGCAGCTCGCGCCGTGTGCGCCCCGCTGCTGCCCCGGTCCCGCGCACCGCCGGACGGGTGCTTTTCAGCGCCCCGAACAGGAACAGCCCTGCGAGGTTCAGTGCGATCACCGTCAGATAGCTGCCAAGGAACGGCACGACCATGGCCTGCGAGGTCAGCTTCACCAGCTGCGGCCCGAAGATGGCCGAGGCTAACCCCCCCGCCATCACCCCGGAAATCGCCTTGGGCCGGAACGCCTCTGACGCCGCATCGGCCGCCGCGAAACGGTAGAAACCCTGCGCCGACATATAGCCGCCGGTCAGCAGGCTCGCCGCCGAAAACACAGCGAATGATCCGATATACAGCCCGTAGGCAGCCACCGCCGCCCCGGCCGCCCCGGCCAGCGCGCCCAGCACGAAACCGACGCGCCGCCCCCAGCGCTGCATCACCGCCGACAGCGGCTGTGCCCAGAGCATGGATCCGATGACGGTCAGCGAGATCGGCAATGTGGCCCAGCACGGGTTGCCCGCCAGCTGGCTGCCCGCCAGCCCGCCGATTGTAAAGATCACCGGCATCTGGGCGCCCAGAACCGCCTGCGCGGCCACGAGAACCCACATGTTGCGGCGGGCGATGCTGTCATTCGGAAGGGATGTCACGCTCATGGCGGCAGCTAATCCGCCCGTGCGCCCTTGCGCAAGGGGCAAGCGCGCCCCTAACCTGCGGCAAATCGGGGGAACCATGGTCGGACGTATCATTGAGGGACCGGCAGATATTGCCGAGGGCATGGACTGGCTGAGCCGCCATGACCGCAGATTCGCCGAGGCACATGCTCTGACCGGCGATCTGCCGCTGCGCCGACGCCCCGAAGGCTTTGCCGAACTCCTGTCCGCCATCGTCAGCCAGCAGGTTTCGGTCGCCTCCGCCCGCGCCATCTGGGGCCGGATGGAGGCGGCGGGCTTCACCACCCCCGAAGCAGTGCAGACGGCCTGCGACGAAGACCTGCGCGGTTGCGGTCTCTCCCGCCCGAAACTGCGCTATGCGCGGGCGCTTGCGGATTCGGGGCTGGATTTCCCGGCGCTGCGGGCGATGCCGGATGACAGGATCATCACGCAACTTGTTGAACTGCCAGGGATTGGCCGGTGGACCGCTGAAATCTACGCTATGTTCAGCCTCGGCCGCGCCGATGTCTTCGCTCATAACGACCTCGCCTTGCAGGAGGCGGCGCGGCTGCTTTTCAATCTCGAAAAGCGCCCCAATGAACGTGAGATGCGCGTGATCGCCGCCGAATGGTCACCGTGGCGGGCGGTTGCAGCGCGGCTGCTCTGGGCCTACTACCGTGTGGCAAAGGACCGCGAAGGGATCAGATGATGCTGCAATCGAAACGCAAGGCGCCGCAATCGGGCAAGGCAAAATCCATGGTGATCTTCGTCCATGGCTATGGCGCCGACGGCGATGACCTGCTGGGTCTCGCCGACCCGCTGGCGCCGCATCTGCCCGATACGGTGTTCTACAGCCCCAACGCTCCCGAACCCTGCGTCGGCAGCCCTTTCGGCTATCAGTGGTTCCCGATCCCGTGGCTGGACGGATCTTCGGAAGAAGCGGCGCAGGCCTCCATGGCCGTCTCGCTTGAAAAGCTGAATTCTTTCATCGACGCGAAGCTGGCGGAAGAGAAGATCGGCATCGAAGCCCTTGCCCTGGTTGGATTTTCGCAAGGCACGATGATGAGCCTGCATCTGGCTCCGCGCCGCGACAGCGCCATGGCCGGCGTCGTCGGATTCTCGGGCCGCCTGCTGGTGCCGGAACTGCTCGGCGCTGAAGCGCAGGTGAAGCCGCCAATCCTGCTGATCCACGGCGATGCCGACGAGGTCGTGCCGTTCGAGGATATGGGCCGCGCCGGCGACGCTCTGGTCTCGGCCGGGTTCGAAGTTTATGGCCATGTGATGAAAGGCACTGGTCACGGCATTGCCCCCGACGGGCTGCAAGTCGCCCTGTCCTTCCTGCATGACAAGTTGCCCGGCTGAGATTTGAGTATTTGGGCACGAAGCAAGGCGCATCCGGTCTTGCTTCTTGAAAAAATACTCCCGCCGGAGGCAGCCGACAGCGCCGCAAGCTTGCCGCCGGAAGTTAAAAACGCCCGGTAAGGCTTTGCCAAAGAAGACGTTTGCGGCGCGTGAACTCGGACAGATCCAGGGAGCCATCCGCCACCCGTGCGGGTTCCTGCGCGGCAAGCGCCAGAACCGGCCGCGTCAGGAAGGCGGCCAGCGCCGCACTGCGCGGGATGGGGCCGCGCGCTCTGTCGAGGCGCGCAAGCCCTTCGCGGGCCAGCGCTGCGACGCCAGCAGGCGTCCCGTCAACCAGCGGAATGCGTCCCAGAGTTTCAAGCTGGGGCACCGCGCGCAGGTAATTGGCCAGGGCCTGCGCAGCGCCCAGACTGCGCGCTGCGGGCTCCGCCCGGTCCGGCGCGCCCAGAGCTTTCGCCGCAAGCCACAGCAACGCCCCCCCGGTTTCCTCAAGATACCTCCACAGCACGGCAGCATCGGCATGTGGTTCGCGCCAGACATCCCATTGACGTGCGGCGATCATCCCGTCCAGAACTTCGACCGGCAAGCCTTTATCACGGAGCAGATTTCCCAGCGGGGTCATGACCTCATGCGGCTGCCCGCCACCTGCCGCTGCGGCCTTGACCGCATCGCGCCACCATTGCAGGCGCATTTCGGCGATCATCGGCTCTTTGCTCGCCCAGGGCGCACGCGCAACCTCGGCATTGAAGGCGTAGAGCACCGCCAGCGCCGGGCGATCCGCCACCGGCGCAGCCATCAATGCGGCGAAACGCTCCGGGTCGGCGCGCTGCACGATCTCGGCGCAGGCCTCGCTCATGCGGCGCCCTGATCGCGGATCAGCTTCCACTGGATCGCATCGAGCAGCGCCTCGAAGCTTGCGTCCACGATATTCGGGCTGACACCCACGGTAGACCAGCGCCGACCCTGACCATCCTCGCTGTCGATGATGACACGCGTGACTGCCTCGGTGCCGCCCTGGGTGATGCGGACCTTGAAGTCCACCAGCTTCATGTCGTCGATACAGGCCTGATACGGTCCCAGATCCTTGGCCAGCGCCTTGTAAAGCGCGTTGACCGGGCCGCGGTCGGTGCCAGCCTCATCCATGCTTTCCGAGACGGACAGCATCTTGTGACCGTCGATCTTCACCACCACCACCGCTTCCGACAGGGAAACCATGCGGTCGTATTTGTTCTTCCGCCGCTCGACAGTGACACGGTAGCGTTTCACCTCGAAGAATTCAGGGCAGAGGCCCAGTTCGCGCCGCGCCAGCAGCTCGAAACTCGCCTGCGCGCCGTCATAGGCGTATCCCTCGTCCTCGCGGGTCTTGATCTTGTCGAGGATCAGGGCAAGGCGCGGGTCGTTCGGCGCAACCTCGATCCCCGCCGCCGCCAGCCGGGCGCGCAGGTTCGATTGCCCGGCCTGATTGGACATCGGGATCAGCCGCTCGTTCCCTACCAGCGCAGGGTCGATATGTTCGTAGGTCGTGGGGTCTTTCACGATGGCGCTGGCATGCAGCCCCGCCTTGTGGGCAAAGGCCGAAGCGCCGACATAAGGGGCGCTGCGCAGGGGTACCCGGTTCAGGATATCGTCGAGCATGCGCGAGGTCTTGACCAGCCCCGCAAGTGCCGCGTCGCTGACGCCGGTGTCCAGCGTGTCACGGAACGGCGCCTTCAGCATCAGCGTCGGGATCAGCGTGGTGAGGTTGGCATTGCCGCAGCGCTCGCCCAGGCCGTTCAGCGTGCCCTGCACCTGCCGCGCGCCCGCCAGCACGGCAGCCAGCGAATTGGCCACCGCATTGCCGGTGTCGTCGTGGCAATGGATGCCCAGCCGGTCGCCCGGAATGCCAGCCGCGATCACGGCGCGGGTGATGGTGCCCACTTCTTCGGGCAGTGTGCCGCCGTTGGTATCGCAAAGCACGATCCAGCGCGCCCCCGCCCCGAACGCGGCTTTCAGACAGTCCAGCGCATAATCCGGGTTGGCCTTGTAGCCGTCGAAGAAATGTTCGGCATCAAACAGCGCCTCCCGCCCCTTCGTGACCACATGGGCCACGGAGGCGCGGATATTCTCCACATTCTCGGACAGGGTGATGCCGAGCGCGGTGGTGACATGGAAGTCATGGGTTTTGCCGACCAGACAGACCGCAGGGGTTTCCGCATCCAGTACCGCCGCCAGCACATCGTCATTCTCGGCCGAGCGACCTGCGCGTTTCGTCATGCCGAAGGCGGTGAAGGTGGCGCGGGTTTGCGGACGGTCGCGGAAGAAATCACTGTCGGTCGGGTTGGCGCCAGGCCAGCCGCCCTCGATGTAATCCACCCCCAGCGCATCCAGCGCGCGGGCGATCTGCTGTTTTTCCGACAGCGAGAATTGCACGCCCTGCGTCTGCTGGCCATCGCGCAGGGTGGTGTCGAACAGGTAAAGATGCTCGCGCATGACAGGCTGGCTTTCGGTCATTCAGTCTTCATCGACCACGCGGAAGATCGCGGGCACGGCAGGGCACGGGCGCATCTCGTTGCGGATCACATCCGACAGGCGGGTCTGGTGCAGGAACACATAGACATGCGCCGAAAGACCCTCCCACAGCCGGTTGGTCAGCGATTGCGCCCGCGACCCCGACACACCGCCCGAGGCCCCGGCCCCGGTGTGCATGGCGTTCACGGTTTCCTCGACCGCCTCCATCACCTCGGACACGCGGATGTCCGAGGGGCTTCGCGACAGGCGGTAGCCGCCGCCGGGGCCGCGCACCGCCTCCACCAGACCGGCACGGCGCAGCTTGACGAAAAGCTGTTCCAGATAGGGCAGCGAAATATCCTGACGCTTCGAAATCTCGGCCAGCGACACCAGATCCTCGGGTTTCGCCAGCGCCAGATCGGCCAGAGCCACCATGGCATAGCGGCCTTTCGTCGACAGTTTCATCGCCCGCTTCCCCCAAATCCATTGACGCCACCGGCAGGGGCGCTTAACTCACCTGAACCCCCGGGGCCTTGCCCGACGGGACTTAATGGAACCGCCCGGATTGCGCAATCTCCGAAGGGCGGACGACAGTAAAGGCGACGAAATGCCCGAAGTGATCTTTGCCGGCCCGGAAGGCCGTCTTGAAGGCCGTTACCACCCGCAAAAGGAACGCGACGCCCCGATTGCCATCGTCCTGCATCCGCACCCGCAATTCGGCGGCACGATGAACAACAAGGTAGTCTACAACCTTCATTACGCCTTCTACAACATGGGCTTCACCGTGCTGCGGTTCAACTTCCGCGGCGTGGGGCGCAGCCAGGGCGAGTATGATCAGGGCATTGGCGAGCTGTCGGACGCCGCCTCGGCGCTGGATTACCTGCAAAGCATGAACCAGAACGCCAAGCATTGCTGGGTCGCCGGCTTCAGCTTCGGCGCCTGGATCGGCATGCAGCTTCTGATGCGGCGGCCAGAGATCACCGGCTTCATCAGCGTGGCGCCGCCGGCGAACATGTATGATTTCAGCTTCCTCGCGCCCTGCCCGTCCTCGGGTCTCATCATCAATGGCACCGCCGACCGCGTGGCACCGCCGAAGGATACCGTGAGCCTCGTGAACAAGCTGCACGAGCAGAAGGGCATCACCATCACCCACGAACAGATTGAGGGCGCGGATCACTTCTTCAGCAATGAAGAGGCGCATATGAAGCCCATGATCGACACGGTGTCCAGCTATGTGACCCGCCGTCTGGGGGAAGGCAGCCGCTGACATGGGCGTGACCGAGGATCTGGCCGACGCCCTTGCCCGCGACGTTCTGGCCGCACAGGACGAGATGGAGCAGGAGCGTTTCTATCTCGATGTCGCCAAGATGCTCGCCACCGTCTCGCCTTCGATGGAAGAGGCGTTCATGACCGCTGTGCGCGTGCGTCTGGCCGAACGCCGGGCGCGCGACTACCTCAACCGCCGCCTTGGCGCCCATCGCAAGGGAGCCGCCGGGTGACCGACCGGCTGACCGCGCAGTTCGCCTTTCTGAATGCCGCCGATGGCCTGAAATCGGTGGACCGCGCCAATGTGCTGATGGATGGCAGCCGGGCGGAGAACAGCGCCGAACATAGCTGGCATCTGGCGCTTTGGGCGCTGGTGCTGGGCCATGGTCTGCCCGAGCTTGACCGGGCGCTGGCCATGCTGGTGCTGCATGATCTGCCCGAGGTCTATTGCGGCGACCATCCCATTCATCTGATCGACAACCCCGATAAGGTCGCACAAGCCGAGGCAGCGGCGGCAGACCGGATTTTCGGCCATGCGCCGCCCGATCTGGCCGCACCATTGCGCGCCCTTTGGGATGAATTCGAGGCGGGCACGACACCCGCCGCGCGCCTGGCCAAGCGGCTGGATCATGCGCAGCCGCTGATGCAGGTGCTGATGTCGCCCTGCCCGCCCGCCGATCATCTGGATGTCGTGCGCGACAATCTTGCCACCGGCCGCGCCGCACGGTTCCGGCAGGAATGGCCGGAGTTCTACACCCATGCGGTTGACCTTCTGGCGGGTGGTCCGGGCACCGCAGGCCCCGACCTGCGCGCACGGCTGGCCTTTCTGGCCGAGGCGGACCGGCTGAAATCGGTGACCCGCGCCACCACGCTGGTGGATGGCTCGCGCTGCGAAACTTCGGGCGAACACAGCTGGCATCTGGCGCTTTATGCGCTGGTGCTGGCCGATCAGGCGGCGCCCGCAGTCGATATTGCGCGGGTGATGCGCATGCTGATCCTGCACGATCTGGTGGAAATCGACGTGGGCGATGTGCCGATTCATTCGGCGGATGGCAAGGCGCATGGCTCGACCCAGACACAGGCCGCCGAAGCCGCCGCTGCGGACCGGCTGTTCGGCCTGCTGCCCGTCGCCACCGGCACCCATCTGCGCGCCCTGTGGGAAGAGTTTGAGGCGGCTGAGAGCCCCGATGCCGTTTTCGCCAAAAGCCTTGACCGGGTGCAGCCGGTGATGGCGAACCTGATGTCGGGCGGCGGGACGTGGATCACCTATCAGGTCACCGCCACGCAGCTTGAATCCCGCGTGGGTGTGAAAGTCGCGCGCGGGGCGCCCGCTCTCTGGCCTTGGGTGCGGGCGCAGGCAGCGCCGTTCTTTGACACCTGATCAGGGCAGCCTCCCCTTCTGTTGCATCTGCGGCAGCATGTCGCGCAGGGTGTTCCCCTGCGCCAGCCAGCCGCGCACTGCGCAGGTGGACGCCACATAAAGCGCCAGCGCCCCTTCGCCCTTCACCCCGGATCGGCGGGAAAACTCGCGGTGATTTCGCGGCAGCGGCACCTGCCGCCCCGCACAGGCCGCCGCATCGGCTGCCTGCGCGGGCTCGCCCGAAATCAGCACCGCCGCGCCCTCGTCGAACCAGATCGGCAAGGCGCCGGTCAACAGGCCCAAGGGCGGAATGGCGCTGTGCAGCGTGGCATGGGTCAGCTCGTGACTGAACACCCCCGCCGACTTCGCGCCCTTCGAATTCACGGTGATGAGGCTGTAGCCATAGGTCATACCCCGCGTGGTATAATTGTTCCGCCGGTCGCAGGCCCGCGTAGTGCACACCAGCCATTCCGGGCGCGCCACGCCCCCCAGCGCCTTGCCGACCACCTTTTCGGCCGCGGCAATATCCCGCCGGATTCGGGCAATCGCCGCCGGTTTCGCCGCGCGGTCGATCCAGAGACCCGGCGCAACCTCGGTCATACCCTCTCGGCTGGGCAACAGACCCGCCTGCACAGGCAGTCCGAACAGGATTGCTGCCACGACACCCGCCAGCCAGAACCGTTTCACTGCCCACTCCCCGTTGCGGTACCGACCCATCGGCGCATTTTGGTATGCAATTGCATACCGGGCTTCCCTTGCCGCAGTTTTTCCTTTATGCAGCCTCCATCCGAATCCTCAACCTGAAAAGGCCAGGCGCATGACCAAGATCAAGGTGGCGAACCCCATCGTCGAGATGGACGGCGATGAAATGACCCGGATCATCTGGGATTTCATCAAGAAGAAGCTGATCCTGCCCTATCTGGATGTCGACCTGCTCTATTACGATCTCGGCATCGAAGAACGTGACCGCACCAATGACCAGATCACCATCGATTCCGCGCTGAAGACCAAGGAAGTCGGCGTGGCGGTGAAATGCGCCACCATCACCCCCGATGAACAGCGGGTCGAGGAATTCGGCCTGAAACAGATGTGGAAGTCGCCGAACGGCACCATCCGCAACATCCTCGGCGGTGTGATCTTCCGCGAGCCGATCATCTGCAAGAACGTGCCGCGTCTGGTTCCGGGCTGGACCCAGCCGATCGTCGTCGGCCGTCACGCCTTTGGCGACCAGTATCGCGCCACCGACTTCCTGTTCCCGGGCAAGGGCAAGCTCACGATGAAATTCGTGGGCGAAGACGGCACCGTGATCGAACGTGATGTGTTCGACGCCCCCGCCGCCGGTGTGGCCATGGGGATGTACAACCTCGACCAGTCGATCATCGACTTCGCCCGGTCCTCGATGAACTATGGCCTCATGAAGGGCTGGCCGGTCTATCTGTCGACCAAGAACACCATCCTCAAGGCCTATGACGGCCGCTTCAAGGATCTGTTCGCCAAGGTCTATGCCGAAGAGTTTGAAGACAAGTTCAAGGCCGCTGGCATCCATTACGAACACCGCCTGATCGACGACATGGTGGCTTCGGCGCTGAAATGGTCGGGTGGCTATATCTGGGCCTGCAAGAACTATGACGGCGACGTGCAGTCGGATACCGTGGCGCAGGGTTTCGGTTCGCTGGGCCTGATGACCTCGGTGCTGATGACGCCCGATGGAAAGACGGTCGAGGCGGAAGCCGCGCACGGCACCGTGACCCGTCACTACCGTCAGCATCAGGCGGGCAAGGAAACCTCGACCAACTCCATCGCGTCGATCTTCGCCTGGACCGGCGGCCTGAAGCACCGCGCGAAACTGGATGGCAATGAGGCGCTGGCCAACTTCGCCACCACGCTGGAAAAGGTCTGCGTGCAGACCGTCGAAGACGGCTGGATGACCAAGGATCTGGCGCTGCTGGTCGGCCCCGACCAGAAGTGGCTCACCACCATGGGCTACCTCGAAAAGGTGGACGAATACCTCAACAAGGCTCTGGCGGGCTGACGCCGGAGCGGGGCGGCCTTCGGGCCGCCCCTTCTCGTTTCACCACAGCGTATGCTGCATCCCCAGCGGCATCGGGGGCGAGGCCGCTTTTGGCGGCAGGCCGATGTCACGGCGCATGCGGTCATCAAGATCCTGGAACTGCGCCGCCAGTGGCCGCCGGGGTGCGGGGCGCAGCAGCGCCAGCGCGGCGGCGATGAACACGCGGCGCGCACCAAGGCTGTGGATCAGGGCATGGATTGCCGGAAGGCTTTCATCTTTGGTCATGGGATTTCCGGTGCGGATCACGCAACCGGCCTCTGCTGTTAGGTTGAAAATGACCGGACAGAGGTGCGACATCACGGCCAATGGCCCGTCACGCGCGCTTTGTGAAAGAAGTCCGGTCAGGGGTTCAGACGGTTGGCCACATGGGGCCGGTGAACTGCGGTCAGGCTCGGGCCAGGACGCGGGTTCGCTGCGAAGCTCGGGCAATGGCTGCTGCCGAGTTCACGCCGGTCGAAAGGGCGTATGCGTTGTAAGCCATGATCCGCCCTCCCTGTCTGAATTGCCGGATGCGACCCTGCTTGCACGGCAGCCCCGTCCGGGGCAAAGGAATTCGCCCGACGTGGCCGTTCTGCACTGCTGACGTGGCTTCAGCGCAACAGCGCCGATACAGGAGCGCCCAATGACCCAGACCGCCAAGGTCAGCCGCCATTCGATGATCGAGGATGCCCAAGGGATTGCCTATGGTACCGTCATGGCTTCCTTCGGCATCGTGATCCTGACGCATCTGGGCCTTGTCACCGGGCAAACGGCGGGGCTTGCGGTGCTGATCTCTTACGCGACCGGCTGGGGGTTCGGCCCGGTGTTCTTTGCAATCAACCTGCCCTTCTATCTGCTGGGCTGGCTGCGTATGGGTCCGGCCTTCACGATCAAGACCTTCCTCGCCGTTGCCTCCCTGTCGGGGCTGAGCATGGTCATGCCCGGCTGGATCGGCTTTGAGCATCTGAACCCGGTTTTCGGCGCGGTGCTGTTCGGCCTGGCCTCCGGTTCGGCGCTGCTGGCACTGTTCCGCCACGGGGCGAGCCTTGGCGGAATCGGAATTCTTGGCCTGATGATCCAGGATCGCTGGGGGGTCCGCGCGGGCTGGGTGCAGCTGGGTTTTGATGCGCTGTTGTTCACCATAGCCCTCTGCCTGCGGGATGTGCCGACGGTCGCGCTCAGCTTCATGGGTGCGGTGGTGGTCAATCTGGTCATCGCAATCAATCACCGCCGCGACCGCTATATCGTCGCCTGACTCCCGCGGGCCTGGCCCTGCACGGCACACAGATCAGCCTTGCAGAATGCGCGCTGCTCATTTCGCTGCGATGCGGCATATTTAGGTCATGAATGCTGACCTTCAATTCACCCCACGCCACTCGCTGCTGGAAGATGCCCAGGGCTTGACCGCCGCCGCCATACAGGCGGCTCTGGGTATCCACCTGCTGCGTGCAGCCGGCTTGATCACAGGCGGCACCGCCGGGGTCGCGCTGTTGCTGTCTTATGCGACAGGGTGGAACTTCGGTCTGACCTTCTTCGCCGTCAACCTGCCGTTCTATGCTTTCGCCTGGATGCGGCGCGGCGCAGTCTTTGCCCTGAAGAGCTTCGTGACCGTCACCGCCGTCTCGCTTCTGGCCAGCGCGCTTGTAACATGGCTGCCGCTTCCCGGCATTCATCCCGCCGTCGCCGCGATCCTGTTTGGCGTGGTCGCGGGTGTCGGCCTGCTGGGCCTGTTCCGGCACGCCTCCAGCCTTGGCGGCGTGTCCATCGTGGCGCTGATCCTGCAAGACCGGCTGGGCCTTCGCGCGGGCTGGGTCCAGCTGGGGTTCGACCTCACCCTGTTCCTCATTGCTCTCACTGTCCTGCCCCTCGACAGGGTGCTGTGGTCGGCGCTCGGCGCGGCCATTCTGAATTTCATCGTGGCCATGAACCATCGCCGCGACTGGTATATCGTCACCTGAACCGGCCTTTTGCACAGGTTTCACTGGCGTTTCCGCCTGACCTCCTGTAAGGCGCCCCCAAACCCATTCTGTGAAAGAGACCCCTCCGATGGAGCTTCGCAACATCGCGATCATCGCGCACGTTGACCATGGCAAGACGACCCTCGTGGACGAATTGCTGAAACAGTCCGGCGCTTTCCGCGAAAATCAGGCCGTCAGCGAACGCGCCATGGACAGCAACGATATCGAGCGTGAGCGCGGGATCACCATTCTGGCCAAGGCCACCTCGGTCGAATGGAATGGCAACCGCATCAACATCGTCGACACCCCCGGTCACGCCGATTTCGGCGGCGAAGTCGAACGCATCCTGAACATGGTGGATGGCGTGGTGCTGCTGGTCGATGCCGCCGAAGGCCCGATGCCGCAGACCAAATTCGTGACATCCAAGGCACTCGCCCTCGGCCTGCGCCCCATCGTGGTGCTGAACAAGGTCGACAAGCCGGATGCCGAACCGGACCGCGCCCTGAACGAAGTGTTCGACCTCTTTGCCAACCTCGGCGCCAGCGACGAACAGCTCGACTTTCCGCATCTCTATGCCTCGGGCCGCGCTGGCTGGGCCGATGACAGCCTTGACGGCCCGCGCAAGGATCTGACCGCGCTGTTCGAACTGGTCGTGCGCCACGTTCCCGCGCCGAAACAGCTCGCCAAGGCGGGTGAGCCATTCCAGATGCTCGCCACCACCCTGTCGGCCGACCCGTTCATCGGCCGTATCCTGACCGGCCGGGTCGAGGCGGGCACGCTGAAAGTCGGTGCGTCGCTGAAGGCGCTGACCCGCACGGGCGAGCGGATCGAACAGTTCCGCGTCACCAAGATCCTCGCCTTCCGCGGCCTCGGCCAGCAACCCATCGACGAGGCGGTGGCAGGTGACATCGTCACCATCGCCGGCATGACCAAGGCGACTGTGGCCGATACGCTCTGCGATCTGTCGGTCGATACCGCCCTGCCCGCCCAGCCTATCGACCCGCCCACCATCTCGGTGACCTTCGGCATCAATGACAGCCCGCTGGCAGGCCGCGACGGTAACAAGGTGCAGTCGCGCGTCATCCGCGAACGGCTGATGAAAGAGGCCGAAACCAACGTCGCGATCCGCATCGAGGACACCCCCGGCGGCGAGGCCTTCATCGTCTCGGGCCGCGGCGAACTTCAGATGGGTGTGCTGATCGAGAATATGCGCCGCGAAGGGTTCGAACTGTCGATCTCGCGCCCGCGCGTGATCTTCCGCGAGGAAGGCGGACAGCGCCTCGAACCGATCGAGGAGGTCATCGTCGATGTGGATGACGAATATTCCGGCGCCGTGATCGACAAGCTGACGGGCGAGCGCAAGGGTGATCTGGTCGAGATGAAGCCGGCTGGCGTCGGCAAGACCCGGATCGTCGCGCATGTGCCCTCGCGCGGGCTGATCGGCTATCATGGCCAGTTCCTGACCGATACGCGCGGCACCGGCGTGCTGAACCGGATCTTCCACGACTGGGCCCCGCACAAGGGTCCGATCCAGGGCCGCCGTCAGGGCGTGCTGATCTCGATGGAAAACGGCACCTCGGTCGCTTATGCGCTCTGGAACCTCGAAGAGCGCGGCAAGATGTTCATCGGCGCGCAGGAAGCCGTCTATGTCGGCATGCTGATCGGCGAACATTCGCGCGACAACGATCTGGAAGTGAACCCGCTGAAAGGCAAGAAGCTGACCAACGTCCGCGCCTCCGGCACCGACGAAGCCGTGCGCCTGACGCCGCCGGTCCGCATGTCGCTGGAAGAAGCTATTGCCTATATCGACGATGACGAACTGGTCGAGGTCACGCCGAAGATCGTGCGCCTTCGCAAACGCGAACTGGACCCGCACGAGCGCAAGCGCCAGGCCCGCGCCGAATAAGGGGGCTCTGCCCCCGCGCCTGCGGCGCTCCCCCGGAGTATTTCAGGCAAGAAGCAAATCATCTTGCTCCTTGTCCAAATACTCTGGGGGGTGAGGCGAAGCCGAGGGGGGCAATGCCCCCCTTTTTTCATGCGGCTGCGGCCAGTCGGCAGGGGAGGAACGGTTCGACCGTGAGGCCATCGCCTTCAAAGGTACAGAAGCTGGCCTCCGGGATTTCGAGCCAGTCCTGTTCGCCGCGTTCCAGCGGCTCGGACACCACGGCACGGCCCCCCCGTGTCGGGGACCAGCGGTGATAGAGGCTGGGCGCCTGTTCGTCAGTGGCATAGCGCATGGCATAGAGCCGCTGGCCATCGGACATTGCGACGGTCAGGCGCAAATGCGGGGCATCGCCCTTTTCACGGGCCAGCCGGATAAAAGCTGCCGCCGCGCGTTCCATCGCACCACGCGGATCTTCTTCCAGTCCCTCCGCCACGGCCGCGAGGAACAAGGCCTCGCTGTCGGTCGCACCTTTGCGTGCCGGGTAAAGCGTATCGGGGATCAGCATTTCGGCATGGCGACGGAAATTGTCATAGCCGCCGACCTGCCCGTTGTGCATGAAGCTCCATCGCCCCCAGGTGAAAGGGTGGCAATTGTTGCGGCTGGTTGCGGTGCCGGTTGACGCGCGGACATGGGCTAGGAAAAGGCCGGATTTCACCGTCGCCACAAGGCTGCGCAGATTTGGGTCACTCCAGGCCGGCATGACATCGCGGTAAAGCCCCGGCTCAGGCCGGTCGCCATACCAAGCGATGCCAAACCCGTCGGCATTGATCGCGGTGCGGCATTCGGTGGCGCACTGGCTTTGGTGGATCAGGGAATGGCCGGGGCGGCTGACGATATCTTCCAGAAAGATCGGTGCGCCAATATAGGCGGCCCAACGGCACATTCACATCACTCCTGCGGCCGGTTGATCCGGTCGTCGCCTGTATTGCGGGGTTTCTGCACTCGCATCCTACAGCATGTGGCAGAAAAATGAAGATGGCATGACGCCTTGTCCGCGCTTGAAAACGGGAACAATTCCCGCGATCCTGCGAAATATGGAGAAACTTGACCATATCGACCGCCGCATCCTCGCCATCCTGCAAAGGGACGCCAGTCTTTCGCTGGAGGATCTGGGCGAAAGGATCGGCCTGTCCCGCAATGCGGTCTGGCGCCGGGTCAAGGCGCTGGAGGAAAGCGGCGTGATACGTGCCCGTGTCGCGCTGCTGGACCCGGAAAAGCTCGGGCTGGGCCTGACCGTCTTCATGATGATCCGGGCCGAGCGTCATACCCCCGACTGGCTGGAGAAATTCACCCGCGCCACGCGCGACATGCCGGAAATTCTGGGTGCCTACCGGATGACCGGCGATCTGGATTACCTGATCCGCGCGCGGGTGGCGGATGTGAAGGCGTTCGACCGGCTTTACAAGGATCTGATCGCGCGGGTCGAACTGCACGATGTCTCCTCCAGCTTTGTGATGGAGGAGACCAAGGAGACCACCGCGCTGCCGGTGTGAGGCAGCGCGGCGCCAAAGATCATTCGGCTTCTTCGACGACACACAGATCGCGAATGCTGGCGCCTTTTGCATGGGCCAGCGCCGCCTGATAGGCGTCGCTGTTGTAGCAGGCAACGGCAGCCTCCAGCGAGGGGAAGCGGGCAACCACGTTGCGCGCGCGGTCATTGCCTTCCAGCTGCACATAACGGCCGCCGCGGGCGAGGAAGTCCCCACCATGCGCGGCGATAGCCGGGCCGGCCTCCTTGGCGTATTTGCCGTAAGCCTCGGCGTCGGTGACGGTCACATGAGCAATCCACAGGGCAGTCGGCATCGGGTCAGCCTCCAATCACGGTTTCAACGGCGGCAATGGCCTGATCGGCCAGCGTGATGTCCGCACCGCCCGCCTGCGCCATGTCGGGCCGGCCCCCACCGCCCTTGCCACCCAGAGCCTCAGCCGCAGCCTTGACCAGTGTCACCGCCGACAGGCGATCGGTCAGATCCGCCGTCACACCGGCCGCCACGGCCGGTTTCGCGCCGGTATCAGCGATCAGCAGCACCGCACCCGAGCCGATACGGGCCTTCATCTCGTCGATGAGGCCGGGCAGATCCTTGCCGGAAACCCCCTGCATGACCTGAGCAATCAGCTTCACACCGTTGATTTCCCTGGCTTCCGGTCCGCCGGATTTACCACCCATCGCCAGTTCGCGGCGCAGGGTGGCAACCTCGTTCTCCAGCTTGCGGCGTTCGTCCAGCAGCGCGCGTGCGCGGTCGGCCAGTTCGGTTGCGGGCGCCTTCAGGACCGCGGCCACATCTGCCAGCAGCTTCTGCTGTTCCGCGACATAGGCCAGAGCCCCCTCGCCCGTCAGCGCCTCGATCCGCCGCACACCGGCCGACGAAGCACTATCGCTGAGCAGAAGGAAGGCGCCGATCTCGCCCAGACGGGCGACATGGGTGCCGCCACAAAGTTCAAGGCTATAGGTATGCCCATCGGTGCCCTTGCCTGAACCCGGCAGCGTGCCCATCGAAACGACGCGCACCTCGTCACCGTATTTCTCGCCAAACAGCGCCTGTGCGCCCAGGCCACGCGCATCATCCGGGGTCATCACCCGGGTTTCCACGGCACCGTTCTGGCGGATGAAAGCATTCACCTCCGCCTCGACCTGCGCCAGTTCCTCGGGCGACAGCGCCTTGGCATGGGCGAAGTCAAAGCGCAGCCGGTCCGCCGCGTTCAACGAGCCACGCTGCGCGACGTGATCACCCAGAATCCGGCGCAGCGCCTCGTTCAGCAGGTGTGTGGCAGAGTGATTTGCGCGGATCGCGCCGCGACGCTTGTGCTCGACCTCCAGCTTGGCGGGCTGGCCGCGCAGGATCGACCCTTCGACCACCTCGGCCATATGGATAAACACACCGGCAGCCTTCTTGGTGTCGGTCACACGCGCAAGGCCGGTATCGGTGCGGATCAGCCCGCTGTCGCCGACCTGACCGCCGCTTTCGGCATAGAAGGGCGTCTGGTTCACCACGATCTGCACGGCAGCGCCTTGCGCCGCATCGCCAATCGCCGCACCATCCTTCACCAGCGCCAGGATCTGCCCCTCAGCAGTTTCGGTGTCATAGCCAAGGAATTCGGTCGTACCATGCGCCTCGGCCAGTTCGAACCAGATCACGGCATCCCTGGCCTCGCCCGAGCCCGCCCAGGACGCACGCGCCTTGGCGCGCTGTTCCTCCATTGCCACGTCGAAACCGGCGACATCCACCGCCCGGCCTTTCTCGCGCAGCGCATCCTGCGTCAGATCCAGCGGGAAGCCGTAGGTATCGTAAAGCTTGAAGGCCGCCGCCCCCGGCAGATCGCCGCCTTCCGGCAGCCGCGCGAGTTCGTCATCCAGCAGCCGAAGGCCACGATCCAGCGTGGTGCGGAACCGGGTTTCCTCCAGCTTCAGCGTCTCTTCGATCAGGGCCTGCGCGCGCGTCAGTTCCGGGTAATGCCCGCCCATCTGCCGCACCAGCGCCGGGACCAGCCGGTACATCACCGGGTCCTGGGCACCCAGCATATGCGCATGCCGCATCGCGCGGCGCATGATGCGGCGCAGCACATAGCCGCGCCCTTCGTTCGAGGGCATCACGCCATCTGCGATCAGGAAGGAGGTTGAACGCAGGTGATCGGCGATGACGCGGTGATGCACCTTGCCGGGGCCGTCCGGGTCGCCGTTGGTGACATTGGCCGAAGCCTCGATCAGCGCGCGCATCAGATCGGTGTCATAATTGTCGTGCTTGCCCTGAAGCAGCGCGCCGATCCGTTCCAACCCCATGCCGGTATCGATCGACTGCATGTCCAGCTCGCGCTTCGAGCCATCCTCGAACTGTTCATATTGCATGAACACGAGGTTCCAGATTTCGATGAAACGGTCGCCATCCTCCTCGGCGCTGCCAGGCGGGCCACCCCAGATCTTGTCACCGTGATCGAAGAAAATCTCGGTGCAGGGGCCACAGGGCCCGGTCGGCCCCATCATCCAGAAATTGTCGTTGGTCGGGATGCGGATGATCCGGTCATCCGACAGGCCCGCGACCTTCTTCCAGATATTCGCCGCCTCGTCATCGGTGTGATAGACGGTGACCAGCAGCCGTTCCTTCGGGATATCGAAATCCTTGGTCAGCAGTTCCCATGCGAAAGGGATCGCCTCGGATTTGAAGTAATCGCCGAAAGAGAAGTTGCCGAGCATTTCGAAGAAGGTGTGGTGCCGCGCCGTATAGCCGACATTGTCCAGATCGTTGTGCTTGCCGCCCGCCCGCACGCATTTCTGCGCCGTCGTGGCGCGGACATAGTCGCGTTTTTCCACGCCGGTAAAGCAGTTCTTGAACTGCACCATGCCCGAGTTGGTGAACATCAGCGTCGGGTCATTGCGGGGTACGAGCGGGCTCGAGTCCACGACCGTGTGACCGTTACGGCGGAAGTAATCGAGATAGGTGGACCGGATGTCGTTCAACGACGGCATGATGTCGAGGCTCCGCGGCTGCGCCCCTAGGGCGGGAATGCTGTTGCGATCCGTTTAGCGGCGTGGCGCGGGGCTGTCCACCATTGCAAGGGTCACAGGGCACGGGCACATGCAAAAAGGGCAGTCCGTCACCAGACCGCCCCTTGAGTGTCGTCGCTTGCGGACTGAATTTGATCACATATCCACAACGTCTTCCGAGCCGGGCTCTGACATGTGGAAATCGAGCCCGTTGGCAGCACGGATCTTGTCTTCGATTTCCATGGCGACGGTGGGATTGGCCTTCAGAAAATTCTTGGCATTCTCACGCCCCTGGCCGATGCGCTCATCCCCATAGGAATACCACGAACCCGATTTCTCGACCACGCCGGCCTTGACGCCGATGTCGATCAGCTCGCCGGTTTTCGAGATCCCCTCACCATACATGATGTCGAATTCAACCTGCTTGAACGGCGGGGCCACCTTGTTCTTCACCACCTTCACACGAGTTGAGTTGCCCACCACCTCGTCGCGCTCCTTGATCGCACCGATGCGGCGGATATCCAGACGAACGCTGGCGTAGAACTTCAGCGCATGACCACCGGTGGTGGTTTCGGGATTGCCGAACATCACGCCGATTTTCATACGGATCTGGTTAATGAAAATTACCATGCAGTTCGAGCGGCCAATCGAGGCGGTCAGCTTGCGCATCGCCTGGCTCATCAGGCGGGCCTGCGCGCCAACCGTGGCGTCACCCATGTCGCCCTCAATCTCGGCCTTCGGGGTCAGCGCCGCGACCGAGTCGACCACCACGAGACTGACGGCGCCGGAACGCACCAGCGTATCCACGATCTCCAGCGCCTGTTCGCCGGTGTCGGGCTGGCTGATCAGAAGTTCATCAAGATTAACACCCAGCTTACGCGCGTAGCTTGGGTCCAGTGCATGCTCGGCATCGACAAAGGCACAAACCCCACCCTTCTTCTGCTCTTCCGCCACCACATGCAGGGTCAGCGTGGTCTTGCCGGAGCTTTCAGGCCCATAGATTTCGACAATGCGGCCTTTCGGCAGCCCGCCGATCCCCAGCGCGATATCCAGCCCCAGCGAGCCGGTCGAGGTCGCCTCGATCTCCATCGCCGGGTTCTCGGCACCGAGCTTCATGATCGAGCCCTTGCCGAACTGCCGTTCAATTTGTGCCAGCGCACTTTCGAGCGCCTTCTGCTTGTCCATATCGCGCTTTCCGTTCAGATCGAGCAGGGTTGCCGTTGCCATTTCTTCGGTCCTTATCCCATAGCCGCACGGTCTGGGCAATGTGCGGGCGCTTTGCAGCTTGTTCCCTTCTTGTTCCAGATTTTTCAGATCAAAACAAGAACAAATCTTCTGTCTCTTCCGTAAAATCAGCTTTTTCCCATTCGGGTTAAGAGATAGTTTACAAGGGCGGGGTCAGAGGCATCCCGATGTAAAAAAGAGGCAGGAATGCTCGTTTTCTGGCACCAGCGACTGACCATGCTGGCGACGCCCAAGACAGGGACCACCGCTATCGAGGCCGCGCTCGAATCGCTTGCTCATCTGGCGATTCAGCGGCCCCCGCAATTGAAACATGCGAACCTCCGCAAATATCACCGCTTTATCGGACCCTGGCTGGAAAGCGCCGCGGGGGCGCCGTTCGACGTGATCGCGACGATCCGGGAGCCTCTGGACTGGCTTGGAAGCTGGTATCGCTATCGTCAGCGCGAGGATATTGGCGACGCGGCGAAAAGCACCGCCGGGATCAGTTTTGATCAGTTTGTTCGCGACTATTGCTCCGATGCCCCACCCGCCTATGCCGCCGTCGGCGCGCAGTCGCAGTTTCTGGCGCCGAAGAATGAGAAGGGTCTGACCCGACTGTTCCGCTATGAGAGGATCGAGGATCTGATCCAGTTTCTGGAGGACCGGCTGAACTGTGAGATCCTTCTGCCCAGGCTGAATGTCTCGCCCGTCATGGAACTCGGGCTGGACCCTGCAACCGAAAAGCTGCTGCGCAAGGTCGCCACCAAGGAGTTCGAGCTATACGACACTGTCGCCAGCCAGGGCTAAGCACCCGATATTTCAGTGCAACTGCTGCTGAACCGTATCGGTCAGATCGCTGAGTGAGAAGGGTTTCGGAAGGAATACCGAATTTGGGATGCGCGCCTGCGACTGTGACAGGCAATCCTCGGCATAGCCGGACACAAAGACCACCCGCACATTCGGCCGCGTTTCCAGTGCCTGCCGGACCCAGCTTGGCCCGTCCATCCCGGGCATCACCACGTCGGTCACGAAGATATCGACATTCACCGCCGGGTCTTCCAGCGTTTTGAGGGCAGCTTCGGCGCTGTCAGCCTCAAGCACCGTATAGCCGCGCAGGCGTAGCGCGCGACTCGCAAAAGCACGCACCGGGGCCTCGTCCTCGACCAGCAGGACCACCCCTTCCCCCAACCGGGCCGGATTGCGACGAGAAGGTGCTGTTTTCTGTACCGTGCTCCCGGCGGAATTGATCGGGAAATAGAGATGGAACACGGTGCCGTGGCCGACTTCGCTGTCCACGAAGATGAAGCCACCGGACTGTTTGACGATTCCATAGGCCGTAGAGAGGCCAAGCCCCGTCCCCTCGCCGACCCGCTTGGTTGTGTAGAAGGGCTCAAAGACTTTCTGCAACCTCTCTGGCGATATGCCGCAGCCGGTATCGAGCACACGGATCACGGCATAATCGCCAGGCGGAACCACGGCGCGGTCGCGCCGAAGCTCTTCTTTCAGGGTCAACGCCTCGGTCTCGATACGGATCGTTCCACCGTCTGGCATGGCATCCCGCGCATTGACGACAAGATTCATCAGTACCTGCTCCAACTGGCGCTTGTCGGCCCGGATCGGGCCGAGGTCCGGTGCATGGGCCAGGCTCAGACTGATCCGTTCACCAACCAGCCGGTTGAGCAAATGCGTCAGGTCAGAAAGCAGTTCCTGCAGGTCCAGCCGCTCTGGCTTCAGGGTCTGTTTACGCGAGAAGGCCAGTAACTGACCGACCAGACTCGCCGCACGGTTCGCGTTCTGATGGATCTGCACCAGATCAGCATATTCGGGATCGGCGCAGTCATGCCGCAACAGCAGAAGATCGCAATGCCCGGATATCGCGGTCAGCAGATTGTTGAAATCATGGGCAATCCCCCCGGCGAGCTGTCCGATGGCCTGCATTTTCTGGCTCTGGACAAACTGGGCTTCCAAGGTTTTGAGCGCGGTTGCATCGGTCAGGACAGCCAATGCCAGTGGTCTGCCGCCTTCGACGATGCGCCGCAATGTGATCTGAAAAAAACGGTCTGTCTCTGCCGTGCCAAGCCGCAACACCTCGGCCCCCGATGGCACACGCTCTGCCATGACGTCGGCCAGCCAGTCGGTGACCGGACGTCCCAGCCCCTCGAACAGGTCGGCAATACTGATATCCTGATCGGGTGCCAGCCCGATCGCCTCGCGCGCCGCGCGATTGGCGGACATGAGGGCCCCGTCCGCCGCGAATTTCAGAAGGGCCACGGGGACCGTTTCGAAATCGGTTGATGTCAGTTCGGCCTGTCCCGGCATCGGCAGAAGATAGATCTCACGCCGTTCGCCCGGCCCCTCGATCTCGGCCAGAATGGCCCTGATCTTGCCGTCCGCCCCGTCAACCTCGATCTCCTCGCCGCTGCGCAGGCGCGTGGTGGTGAAAATCCGGTCCAGATGCCGGGGGCGCCCGCCCGCGAGCCGCCGCATCGCCTCGTTGCTGAACAGGATTACCCCGGCCTTGTTTGCCACCAGCATGGGAAGGCTGAGCGTTTCAGTACCACGACCGACGCCCGTGCGATCCAGAAATTCCTCCAGCCGCCACAGGAACATTGTGGGACCGATCCGGTGACAGCTGAGCCGGGTATGGGCATTGCGGGTCACCACATCCTCGCGCGCGGCGCCGCCGTTCATGGCGCGGCTTTGCAGCCGATAAAGCACCGAAGCCGGGCTGACGAAGTGATCCTGAAGCGAGGCCATCAGCGTGGTCCCGTCGCGGGGTCCAAATCTGGCCCGCGCGGCGGCATTCTGAAAACGGATCACACCCACGCCGTCCGTGGAAAAACACGGGGTCGCATCCTGCCCCATCAGCAGGCCTAGATCGCGTTCCAGCCGACGCAGGCGCAGCGCCTGCGCCAGGGTGATGCCGCGCAGGCCAAGGACCAGCAGGCAGAGCGTCATGCCGACACTGGCGGCAATCAGCCGGTTCTGCCCCTGCGGCGCCAGAGCGACCGTCACCGCGCAGCCCAGTGCCGCGGCCAGCAGAAGCCAGGCCCCCTGGCCCAGCCTTTGCGCGAAGGCCGTCACCGTTTCGGCCAGTGGCCGCCGCGAGATGCCTGCGCCCACAAGGTTCCTGTCCACCATCCGCCCTCTCCGGGAATCGTCTGGCACCATTCGGCAGGGAAAAGGTTAACCGCCGCTTAACCGACGCCGGAGTCCCAAAGCTCTTTGTGTCGAGCTTTACTGATCGCGCCGCAGCACGGCGACAAAGAAGCCGTCGCCACCATCCAGCGGGGTCAGGCGGCGCTGGCTCGTGAGGCTCCAACCCGGTGATCTGGCCTGAAACGCGGCGATCTGGGCCTCGTTCTCGGCCCGCAGCAGCGAACAGGTGGCATAGGCCAGCACACCGCCCGGCCCGACCAGCGCGGCGATACGGTCGAGGATTTGCGCCTGAACCGCGATTACCGCCTCCAGCCGTTCGGGCGTCAGCAGCCATTTGCCCTCGGGTGCACGGCGCCAGCTACCGGAACCCGAACAAGGCGCGTCGGCGAGCACGAGGTCGAACGGCCCCTGCGGCGCCTCGGTCAGCGTCACGCGCGCTCCGGCACGTTTCGCCCGCGCGGGCAGGTCGCGCATCCGGCGCGGATCGGCGTCATGGGCAAACAGCTTCAGCCGCGCCCGCGCCGCCATGGCCAGCGTCTTGCCGCCGCCGCCCGCGCAATAGTCAAGCACGCGCTGGCCATCCGCCAGCGGCAGCGCATCCACCACCGCCTGCGAGGCGGCATCCTGCAACTCCACCATCCCATCGGCATAGGCGGCCGATCCGGCCACCTTGCGGGCGCCGCCCGTCACTTGCAATGCGGTGGGTGACAGCGGATGCGGGACGGTTTCGATCCCCTCAGCCGCCAGCGCAGCCTGCGCGTCGGACAGCGCACAGCGTGCGGTATTCACCCGCAGGAACACAGGCGCACGGTGGCGCAGGGCTTCGGCAATTGCCCGGAAATCGGTACCCAGATCCTGTTCCATCCGGGGGCCGAGCCAGTCGGGCAGATCGTGCGCGGCATAACCTTCGGGCGTCTGGCCCGCATCCGCCGATGTCAGCGGCGCGGGCGCATGGCCCTCGCCGGTGAAAAAACTCTCGGGGTCTTGCCCTGCCGAACGCAAGCCGCCGAGGATCAGCCCGCGCCCGGTCTCACCGCCACCGAGCGCGGCGAAACTGCGCCGACAGCGCAGCGCGTCGAACACCAGATCACGCACCGCATTCCGGTCGCCAGATCCGGCAAAACGCGAGGCGCGGCCCCAGTTTGTCAGCGCCTGTTCGGCGGGTGAGCCCGCCAGAATACGATCCAGAATGCCGATGGCAGCAGAGAGGCGGGCGGCAGGCGTCATGCCGCCACCGCCTGCCAGCCTGTTCCGGCACGTTGCAGCCGCAGGAAGGGCTGGCCCGTTGCGCCCTCCTCCTGCCCCGGTAAACGGGCATGACCGGCGCAGAAAACCCAGCCTTCCGCAGCGATCCGCTCCAGCGCGGCGAGACGGGTCGCCACCGCCTGCGCCGGGTCGACGTCGAATTTGGTGGCGATCCGCGGATCGGCAAGCTGGATATCGGCGCGGTGCAGCATGTCGCCCACCACCGCCACGCGATCATCGATCACCAGCCCGATCTGACCGGGCGTATGGCCGGGCAAGCCCCAGACCCGGACACCGGGCGCAATTTCCTCGCCGTCCTGCGCGCGGCGAATGCGGCTGGCGTTTTCCGCCAGCACACGACCCGAGGCTGCATGATCCTGTGCGGCCCAGTAATCGGCCTCCACCGCTCCGACATGCAGCCGGGAAGCGGAATATCCATCGCTCAGCAGCCCACCGCAATGATCGCCATGCAGATGGGTGAGGACCAGATCGCCGATATCATCCGGTGCCAGCCCCAGCGCGGCCAGCGCACTGGCAACACGCCCGCCTTTGTCGCCATATAGCGCGCCCGAGCCGGTATCGATCAGCAGCGGCGCGGCACCCGGACGACGCAGCAGATAGGCCTGCACCGGCAGGACAACTTCGTCCGGCAAGGCAGTGCCGCGCGGATCGGGAAAGAAATCCTGCCCGAAACGCACGGCGCCGTCATAAAGCCGGATCAGCTCCGCCCCATCCCAGCGCAGGATGTCGCCCGTCGCCTGCATCAGCCGATCCGGTAGTTCGGGCTTTCGCGGGTGATCTGCACGTCATGGACATGGCTTTCCTTCAGCCCCGCCCCGGTGATGCGCACGAAATTGCAGCCCTGCCGCATCTCGGCCACCGTGCGGTTGCCGGTATAGCCCATGGCGGCGCGCAGACCGCCGACAAGCTGGTGGATCACGGCGGCGGCGGAGCCTTTGTAGGGCACCTGCCCTTCAATCCCTTCTGGCACCAGCTTGTCGCTGGCGGCATCCTTCTGGAAGTAGCGGTCGGCCGAGCCGCGCGCCATGGCGCCAAGGCTGCCCATGCCGCGATAGCTCTTGAACGAACGGCCGTTCCACAGGATCACCTCGCCGGGGCTTTCATCGGTGCCCGCGATGGCCGAACCGACCATGGCGCAGGAGGCGCCGCCCGCGATGGCCTTGGCAAAATCGCCCGAATATTTGATGCCGCCGTCAGCGATGACCGGGATATCCCCTGCCGCGCCCGCGCTGTCCATGATCGCGGTCAGTTGCGGCACGCCCACGCCCGCAACGATACGGGTGGTGCAGATCGAGCCCGGCCCGATGCCGACCTTCACCGCATCGGCGCCAGCGCCGATCAGCGCGCGGGTTGCCTCGGCGGTGGCGACATTGCCTGCCACCACCTGAACGGTGTTCGACAGCGCCTTGATACGTTCCACCGCGCGGGCGACACCCTCGGAATGGCCATGCGCGGTGTCGATCACCACCATGTCCACGCCCGCGTCGATCAGCGCCTGGCTGCGCTCAAACCCGGCATCCCCCACGGTCGAGGCGGCAGCGACGCGCAGGCGGCCAAGCTCGTCCTTGCAGGCCTGCGGGTTCAGAACGCTCTGTTCGGTGTCCTTCAGGGTCAGGAGGCCGGTCAGCTTGCCCTTGCCATCGGTGACCAGAAGCTTCTCGATCCGCCGCGCCTTCATCAGGCTGATCGCCTGATCGCGGTCCACCGGCTCGCGCAGCACAGCGAGATTGTCGGCACTCATCATCACACTGACCGGGGTGCGTTCATCCGAAGCGAAGCGCATGTCGCGGTTGGTCACGATGCCAACCACGCGCCCCTCGGCATCGACGACCGGGAAGCCGGTGACGTTGTAACGATCCTGAAGCGCCTTGGCATCGGCCAGCGTCTGATCGGGCGTCAGCGTGATCGGGGAATAGACGATGCCGCTTTCGAACCGCTTCACCCGCCGCACCTCGCGCGCCTGTGCCTCGATGTCGAGATTGCGGTGGATCACCCCCAGACCACCCGCCTGCGCCATGGCAATCGCCATGCGTGCCTCGGTCACCGTATCCATCGCCGAGGAAAGCAGCGGGATATTCATGCGGATCTGCTTCGTCACGAAGGTGGACGTATCGGCATCGGACGGCAGCACATTGCTCGCCGCCGGAACCAGAAGCACATCGTCAAAGGTGAGCGCCTCGCGAATCTCCATGGGAGCCTCCTGAACGGGTCTATGGATGGGATCGTTTGGCGCTTCCCCATTTCACGGGGCGCAAGGAAGCGCAAGGGGAAATCATGCGCGCTGCGGGCGGAGGGGCCGCAAGGGGGCTGTCGGCCCCCTCGGCCCTCCGGGGCTCACCCCCGGGGATATTGTTGCCAAGATAAAAGCAGGTCCGTTTACCCTGGTCCAAATATCCTCGGGGGTGAATTGCCGAAGGCAAGAGGGGGCGGAAAGCCCCCTTTCCAGCGGGGCTTGAGTGTCCCGCCCGGACGTGCAGGATGGCGCGGCGGAACGGAGGGCAGGATGCGCGTCGCCATTGTCGAGAATACGAAGGTCACCCATCACGGTCAGGTCGGCGTCGCCCTGCACGAGGCCGCGGCGCGGATCGGGCTCTACAAGCCCTGGGCCGATGGCCAGTTGCCTGATCCCGCCGATTACGATGCGCTGGTCGTCTTCGGCGGCGAACAGCACGCGCGGGCCGATGACAGCCACCCCTACCTGCCCGAACTCGCCCGCCGGATGCGGGCTTTTTCCGGGGCGGATCGCGCCGTTCTGGGCATCTGCCTTGGCAGCCAGCTTCTTGCGCGCGGTTTCGGGGCGGAGAACCGGATCGGAACGGCGCCGGAATTTGGCTGGTGCAGCGTCGAACTGACCCCGGAGGGAGCCGCCGATCCGGTTCTGGGCTGCCTGCCCGAACGCTTCATCAGTTTTCAGTGGCATTCCGACACCTTCACCCTGCCCGAAGGGGCGCTTCATCTGGCGCGCTCGGCCGGTGCTATGCAGCAAGCCTTTCGTCTGGGCCGGGCCACCTATGCCACGCAGTTCCATTTCGAGGCGCATCGCGGCGTGGTGGCTGACTGGGCGCGCGGATTTCCGGCGGTGATGGAAGGCATGTCTCCCGGCTGGCTGGACCGGCACCCGCAAGAGGCCGCGCGGGTCGGGGTTGAGGCTGACCGCAATGGCCTGATGCTGGCCCGGGCCTTCGTGGCGCGGATCTGAACCGCGCCCGGCAACGGTTGCCTGTCAGAGGAAATCCTCGGCCCCAAGCTGCGCGGTCGTGATCCCCATGACGGTGAGCGACAGCCCCGGCGCCCCGTCGAAAGTCAGCCGGACCCCGCCGGGGATCGAGGTCTCGTTCACATCGCGGAACCGCAGACCATCCCCCAGATCAATCCGGTCCGCGCCATTGCGGAAATCGGCTATGGTGCCGATCCGCATCCGGCGCCATGTCGAGGATGCGCGAACGCCCCGCATCCCGCAGCAACTGACGATCGAGCTGCGTCCAGCGCTCAGCCCGGCAGCGGCTGCCGCCGGATGATGTCGCGAAGCTCGAAGGCAAACCGCTTGAAGGGCGACAGTGCCCCGGACTTCTGGTGAAGATGATGGAAGTCGAAACGCCAGCCATCCCGTTGTCGGCCACCGTGCTTGCGCACGAGGCCATAGAGCCAACGGTCTGGCCCGCCGGTCAGGTCGAAGTACGCCCGGTCGATGGTGAGGATGAGCGCATTGTCGAGCACGGCCTGGTATCTCCGATCACGGCCCTCTCTGGCTATGACGCAAGCGCCATGAAGCGGCTGACGTCCTCGAGGGCGATCTGCACCCGGATCTGCGCCCGAAGCGCCTCCAGCCCCATGTCATAGGTGCCGGATGCAATCGCTCCGTCGATCCGGGCCTGCAGAAGCTGCTCGAAGGCCGAGAACAGGATGCCCTGCAACTCGATGGTTAGAGCCAACAGGCGATTGAGGAAGGTGGTGATCGGCGGCAGGTCGTCCTTGATGCCATTCGCGTCCATCAGCTTCAGGCCGGTGGCGGCCTCAAACCGTTCAAGCGAGCAGCCCTCGACCTTGCCGCGCACGATCAACAGGTAGAGCTGGCGCAACGCATCGCGGGCATAGGCGGATTCCAAGTTGTCCTCGGGCCGGAACAGTCCCTGACCGCCGGTCTGGCGCTGGCCGCGGGTGCCCCGAGGATTGCGGCTATTGCTCGCAATCCGCCCATCACGAGACCGGGGTGAAGGCCACCAAGCTGATGGAAACCGAGGAGGTTCTGGCCGCCGCGCAGCGTGCCAAGGCCTCCGGCGCGCAAAGGTTCTGCATGGGGGCCGCCTGGCGCAGCCCCAAGGACCGCGACATGGACAAGCTCTGCGACATGGTGCGGGGCGTGTCCGAGCTGGGGCTGGAAACCTGCATGACGCTGGGGATGCTCTCGCCCGAACAAGTCGCGCGGCTAAAGGCGGCGGGCCTAGATTTCTACAACCACAACATCGACACCTCGCCCGAGTATTACGCGCAGATCGCCACCACCCGGACGATGGCGGACCGCCTCGACACGGTTGAAGAGGTCCGCAAGGGTGGTGTCAAGGTCTGCTGCGGCGGCATCTTGGGCATGGGCGAGGCCGAAGAGGACCGCATCGCCATGCTGGTGACGCTAGCGACGCTCAGGCCGCGCGCGAGGCGCTGCACATCGCGCCCGAAGCGCATCTGATCGCCACCGTCTGCGTGCTCGACGACACCGGCCCCGGGCAACTAGAGACGGTGCTCTTGGGTCCCGAAGACCTCAGCCGCCACCCGACCAAGCGCCTGCCGATCGCCCTGCCCGGCACCGGCGATCTCTTCGCTGGGCTTGTGGTCGCGGGCATCGGGCGGGGCCTTGCCCTGCCCCGCGCCATCGAGACCGCCCAGACCCTAACCGCCCGCGCCCTCAGCCACGCCGAGGCGCTTGGTGCGGGCGAGGTGGTGCTAAGCGAGCCGGAATTTCGTCGCGCGCTGCTTTCGCTTGGGTCCGGCTGAGGCCGGGTGACGCGGACATCGTCGCCTGATCAGGCCTGCACATAGAGTGACCCGACCTGCCCCGTTCAGGGTGGGAACGGACTGCCAAAATCCGTATGAAACCCGGTGGGAACTTATTCAGGGCAAGGAGGATTCTGCACGCTTGAATATCTACGCCTCCGGCCCATCGCGGACATTGGCCATAGCCGGAGTCTCTGCAACGCGACATCCGAAAAGCAGACCCTGGGTACTTTCAAATTATTTCGAGTGAGCGCGAAGACCAAAGTTAGTTGCGGACGCGATCAATACAAGTCAAGCTTATTGGATTATTATCTCGAGTCTTTTCCGGCTAGCCGTAAGCCTTAATGCTTTGGAGTTTTTTGCTTTGGCGCCCGCTCTACGAAGAAGGACATAAAACGATGGTGGCGGCTGGTGGCTACATTCTTCGGGTCCCGAAGCAAAGGAGAGAGTTGCTGCTCAACGAAGCCGAACATGGCGGTTCGTTTTATTCGCCGAAACCCTTTGTCTCGGAACCTGTTCCGCGCTTCGACCACAGCCGTCGCGCGCCGCTTGCCGTCTTCGCGTCCTTCGAGGATGGCTTCATCACTCACATCGCCGGCGGACGAAAAGGACAGTCAGCGGGCACAGGCCTCGTCCGGCTGAATCTCGAAGAACTCCAACCGCTGAAGCGGCCCGTGAGCTTCGATGAGATCCTTGCTGGTATCGACATACGCGTTGCCCGGCACGTCAAGCAACGCTTGGAAACAGGCGGCCTGCTCCCACCAAAGTCGCTCGGCGCATTTGTTGATCGTATCACGCAACTCGATGAGACCGTCAGCCCACGCCTTGCGCGCTATTCCGAGCGCCGCGCCCAAGCGCTGCGGCGGCTCGAGCCCCGCGCCCGCGAAAACCTCGCCTACCAGTAGGAAACGCTCGGCCTCGCACTCGAGATTGCTGGCATGTCGCGAGATGACCTTTTGGCGTGGACCCCGACGGACGCTTCACAGCAATCCTTCCTTGATGGACTGCCGGGCGCACAGGTTCGGGAAGATGCTATGCTTTTGTCCGACTTCTCGACCGTGCCGGGCTTTGAAGCTATGGGCGAGACCACCCACTACGGCTCGAAGGTGTTCGCGAGCGAAGAGGATTCGTCGAAGCGGCTGACGGTGATCATGGCCAACCGTCTGCCCCTCGAACAACAGACTGGCGCCGACCTCATCTACTTCAACGAAGCCTACCGCAGCTTCGTGATGGTCCAATACAAGGCGATGGAGAAGCGCGAAGACGAGGTGGAATTTCGTTGGCGGGCGAAGGATCAGTTCTGCGACGAAGTTCAGCGGATGGAAACCCTACTGGCCGAGCTCAGGAAGCTCCCAAGCGGTGAGCACCCTGATGGGTTCCGCTTCTCGGACAATCCGTTTTTCCTAAAGTTCTGTCCGCGCGTCGTCTTCAACCCCGACGACAAGGGACTCTTCAAGGGTATCTATCTGCCTCTCGATTTATGGAAACGAGCGGATGCCGCTGGTCTGTTCAAGGGACCGCGCGGCGGCAAGGTTCTGACCTTCAAGAACGTCGGTCGTCGAATCAACAATTCGGAGTTTGTCGGGCTCGTAGCTGGATCGTGGGTAGGCACGTCGATAGAGCAATCCGCTGTACTCAGCGAGATTGTCTGGCAGGTGCTGGAAACAGGGAAGACCGTCACGATCGCCATCAAGCACACCTCGCCTCCTCACGCGTCCGAAATGGAGGCCGCTGAATGAGCAATACTCAGAAGCTTTCAATTCGCCTACTTCGAGATCGCCTCGCCCCCGCTGACGCAGTGCGCGACGGTGTAGACCTAACACCATGGGACAAGCTGGAAGGCGCACTCATTTCATTGGCAACGCTCGGCGGCGGTGCGCCGAAATGGGCGGGATTTCTCGAACTGTCAGAAGACGAGAAGAAGAAGGTTTTCAACCACACAGCCTTCGGACTCGTGTTCGTCCAGGCGTCAGGGCGCTGGTTCGCCGTGTCTTTTGGCATGGGTCACGTCAAGCTTGATCCTGCGGCGTTCGAGCAGGATTTTGGGCTTCGGGTCGTTCTCAACTCGGTTGACCCGAAGCAGTTAAAAAGCGCGGACGTTCGGACACCGGATGAGAATACCCTTTCCCGCCGTACGCAGACCAGCCGGGGCTCCGATCAGACTGCCTTCGCCATCGACATCGAGCGTGACCTTGTCCGTGGTCTGGCGGGGACGCCCAAGGATGCAGGCTTCGGCTCCTATGTGGCGGGGACCGACGGCCTGACGCTCAACCGAAAGCTTGAGATTGCGGAACTCGCCAAGGCTTGCGCGGACACGTATGCAATCTACCAGAAGACCGACTACCAGACCGACTTCGGATGGATCGACCAGATTCGCCACATCCGCGAGCAAGAATTGATCGACAAGCTGGACGCCAGGCTGGTTGAAGCTTTGGCGAAGGCGGTTGACGAAGGCGAGACCGACGGTATTCACCTCGCGTTTCCAGTCATTTACGACCCTGAGAAATCAAGCCTCATCCGCTACAAGGGTTTTCGCAGCTGGCAGCTTTATGCCGACCTCGACTTGCCCGGTTACCTCGACGCATTGAAGGAGCGCGAGAAAGCCGGCTATTCGGACGAGGACCTCCGCAATCACACCGTCCACGAAGTCGATGATGATGGCCACGACTGTGGTGGGAAGTGGAAGTTGCGGGAATGCATCGTGTTCGAAACAGAACTCGATGGCACGACCTACGTCTTCTCTGGAGGCCGCTGGTACCAGATTGACCAGAACCTCGCCAAAGAGGTACAGGAGTTTTTCGACACGACAAGCAAGGTCGACATGCCTGCCGCTGAGGCTGACGAGACAGAAGAGACCTACAACAAGCGTGTCGCCGGTCTGGATGCGGACATGATCTGCTTAGACCGTCGGCTCATCAAGCCAACAGGTGCGGCGAGCAAGATCGAAGCTTGCGACTTTCTCGGCCGTGAGCGTCAACTGATCCACGTTAAGGACAAGACGTCCTCGTCTCGACTCAGTCACCTTTTCAGCCAAGGGACCGTCTCCGCACGTGTCCTCGCGACCGACCCACCGTCGCGCGACAGCGTTCGGAACGAAGTGATCGCAGTCCAGGCTGAAACCGGACAGACCGGCTACCAGGACATCATTCCGAATTCCGGGAATGACTTCACCCGTGGTGATTTCACCGTCGTCTACAGCGTCATTGCTGCATCTGATAAGCCGAAACTCCCCTTCTTCAGCTTGGTGTCGTTCCGCCAGGCTGCGCGCGAATTGCACGCGCTCGGCTACAAATGGGCTTTCGCCTGGATCGAGAAGCCGAAGTCTGGCGCAAAGGCGAAAGCAAAACGATCCAAGAAAGCCGCTGAAGAGGATGCGGAGGTTATAGAATAACCGAAAGACTAAACCCCACCACCCCAAGGCAGTAGGCAAGTAACCTAAGGCCCTCAAGCGCGGTCCTCACACAACATATTCTCAACATGTACTAAATAAATTCTGGTTCTCTTGACGCACTGCAGTCACTCGTGACAAGCGCGGCGAACGTCCTGTGTGGATGGCTCCCGCATAGCAAGGCTTAAATGAGATTGCGTGTACCTTTTCAGAAGCGGTCTTGTGTCCGGCCTGTTTGCGCGGTTCGCACCGCTGGCCCTGATGGGATCCGCAGATCAGGTTCCTATCTGCTTTGCGGGCAATGGCGCCCGGGACATTCGTCGGTGCGTCCTGATCGTTGCGGCTGAATGGTACACCATCACGTCGTTGGTCTTGCTATCTCGTTGCCGCGCGCCGTCTCAGACGGCGTGCGGCTTGTAGGGCTCGTCTCTGGTCAGTACAGCCCACATGATCCGGGCCGTCTTGTTCGCCATGGCGACAGTCGCAAGCCGCGCTGGCTTTCTCTGCAACAGCTTCGTCAGCCAGGGGTCGGCGCGCTCGGGGTGGGTCGCGACTTGTCGGACACGCGATGTCATACCGACAACAATAAGCTGGCGTAGGTATCGGTCACCCATCTTGGTGATCTTTCCCAACCGCTCCTTACCACCGCTGGAATGATTGCGTGGTGTCAGGCCAAGCCACGCCGCAAACTCTCGACCGCTCCGGAATTGGCGGCCCGACCCGATCGTCGCGGCCACGGCCGAGGCAGTGACGGGCCCGACGCCGGGAATGGTCTGCAGGAGTTGAGCTTGGCGGCTGAGACGGGCCTGAATACGCATCGTGATCTCGTACCAGCCGAGACGATTGTGCAGATCGACCAACTGTCGGCTGAGGACCCGCAGGACGTCCTGGGCGAGCTCGGGCAGTCCAGACTGTTTGCCCTCGATGATCCCTTTCGCAAAATCGATCGCCCGCGCGACGCCCCGAGCGATGGCGATGCCGAATTCTGCGGCCAGGCTAACGCTCGAAGTCGGATTAAGGAAGTGCGTAAGCGGTGTCCCGATCACGCGATGACAGCGTAATTCCACGGAAGAAGATCGTCGATCTGCCTCTGCCGGTGGCCTTGGACGATGGCGGTGAGGGTGGCGGACAGCCACGCATGAGGATCGACGCC